>Ga0102591_1000027_pt1 | contig 442449 bp, 432 predicted proteins | sample AraplaCol_mCL_r2_2_FD_76860 | JGI IMG/M metagenome (GOLD analysis project Ga0102591, IMG submission 76860) | Arabidopsis root microbial communities from North Carolina, USA - plate scrape MF_Col_mCL_r2 (SPADES assembly) (version 2) | ecosystem: Host-associated > Plants > Roots > Endosphere...
CACCGGCTGCCGCAACAACTGCCGCAACGCCCGAACCGCCTGCGGCCGCATCCCCATCCCGGTTGCCCGGCGACGGCTCGCTCCGCATCGGCTCCCTGAAGGAAGAGGCAGGCCATGAATAATCTGCACCGGGAGCGCGCTCCCATCTCGGATGCCGCGGTCGCCCTCGCGCCGCAAAGCCCATGACCGCCGCGGCGGACCATCACGTCGTCATCGTCGGTGCAGGTTTCGGCGGGCTCGAAGCCGCGCGCAATCTCGCTGGCGCGCCGGTCAGGATCACGATGATCGACCAGCGCAACCATCACCTGTTCCAGCCCTTGCTCTATCAGGTCGCAACGGCCTCGCTGCCGACCTCCGAGATCGCCTGGCCGATCCGCTTCCTGCTGCGCGGCTACAAGAACGTCACGACGCTGCTCGGAACAGTCAGCGGCATCGACCGGGCGAACAAGCAGGTGCTACTGGAGGGCGAGCGGCCGATCGGCTTCGACACGCTGATCCTGGCCACCGGCGCCCGCCATGCCTATTTCGGCCATGACGAATGGGAGCCTTATGCCCCGGGCGTCAAGACGCTGGAGGATGCGACGCGCATCCGGCGGCGTATCCTCTCGGCCTTCGAGCAGGCGGAATGGGAGACCGACCCGGCGCGCCGCGCCGAATGGTTGACCTTCGTGATCATCGGGGCAGGGCCGACGGGCGTCGAGCTCGCCGGCACCATCGCGGAGCTTGCCCATGACACGCTGCGCGGCGATTTCCGCAATATCGATACGCGTAGCGCCCGCGTCATCCTGGTCGAAGCCGGCCCGCGCATCCTCGCGGGCTTCACCGAGGACCTCTCGGCCTATGCCGAGCGGGCGCTGAACCGTCTCGGGGTCGAGGTCAGGCTGGGGCAGCCGGTCTCCGAATGCCGCGCCGACGGCATCGTGCTCGGTGGAGAGTTTTTGTCGGCCCGGACGACCTTGTGGGCGGCGGGGGTGGCGGCTTCGCCTGCGGCGGAATGGCTGGAAGCGCCTCCGGACCGGGCGGGCCGTGTCCGCGTCGAGCCCGATCTCACGGCGCCGGGTGAGCCCGATATCTTCGTGATCGGCGATACCGCTTTCGTCGCCGGCGCGGACGGCAGGCCGGTGCCCGGCGTGGCGCCGGCCGCCAAGCAGCAGGGCCTCTATGTCGCCGCTCTCATCAAGGCGCGGCTGCAGGGCAAGCCGGCCCCGCCGCCCTTCGCCTACAGGAATGCCGGCAATCTCGCGACGATCGGCAAGCGCGCAGCCATCGTCGATTTTGGCTGGATCAAGCTGCGCGGGCGCCTGGCCTGGTGGATCTGGGGCATCGCGCACATCTTTTTCCTGATCGGCCTACGCAACCGGCTTGCGGTCGCGCTCAACTGGCTCTGGATCTATGTCAGTGGCCACCGCAGCGCCCGGCTCATCACCCAGCGCGATCCGGGAGGCAACCGCGAGGCGCGGTGATGCCAACCCGCCGGAAAGAACCGGCTAACCAAACGGCAGGTTTCGCCCTGCCACCGGCCCAGTTCGATGATAGTCTAAACCCTGGCTGACCGGCGCAATCTCCTTATCCTCGGAGGAGCCATGGCTGACTGGATGCAAGATCTGCTGGTGCGCGACATCGAGACGCTGCGCGCCGATGTGCTGAAGGCCGGCGTTCTCAATGCCAAGGCCCTGCAGGAACGCGCGGAGGCTCATGTCGCGCATCTTCATGACGTGCTCCACGAATCCCGCGAGCTGCATGAAGCCTCGTTTCAGGTGATGAACGACGTCATCGGTTTCGCCAGGTTGCTTTATGGCCATGCCGCGATCGCCGAATCGGAGCGGGGCCGGCGTGCGGCGCTCGCTGCCATCGATCGTCTCGCCGCCGTGCTCGGCCATTGCGAATGGCGGCAGGCGGCGATTTCCTCCTGAGCGGAGGCGGGACCGGCGGGATCAAGGCCACTTCCCGTCTTCCCTATCCACAAGCGCGAAGCCCATTGGCGCGACATTGAAGAAAGCCGGCTGAAGTGACTGGACAGGCCGGGCGGCTGCCTCTATATCGCCCCCACCAACACGGACGGCCCCGCGCCACTCCCGGTTCGCCCAGGTAGCTCAGTTGGTAGAGCATGCGACTGAAAATCGCAGTGTCGGCGGTTCGACTCCGTCCCTGGGCACCATTTTTTCTTTTCAGACCATCTCTGATTTTCTCACGCGCGATCAATTGTCTCGCGTTTTCAGGGATTTGCAGGAAAAATTCGGTCTCGCTCCGTCTCAAATGCCTTTTTATCGATCATTGCAGCTCACGCGGATGACGGTAGATTTGACGGTATCGGCGTAATCCTCTCATCTGGATACCGTCATGCCGCTTACTGATACCGCCATTCGCGCCGCTAAACCCGAGGCGAAGCCCTATAAAAAATCCGATTCTCTCGGGCTCTATCTGATCGTCCAGACGTCGGGAGCCCGACTTTGGCGCATGGATTATCGACACAACGGAAAGCGGAAGACGATTTCGTTTGGTGCTTATCCGACAGTGTCGCTCTCGGACGCCCGAGATCGGCGAGACGCAGCGAGGAAGCTCCTAGCGCAGGGCGTCGACCCGCTGGCTGATCGCCAAGCCGAAGAGCGAGCTGAAACAGCCAAGTCCGAAAATACCTTCAAGGCCGTCGTGGGAGATTTCATCGATCGGCTGCGCCACGAAGGAGCATCGGACAAGACGATCGCTAAGAACGAATGGCTCCTGCTGAAGCTCGCCAAGGATCTCCATCCCAAGCCGATCGCGTCGATCATGCCGGTCGACATTTTGTCCGTGTTGCAGAAGGTCGAGGCGACAGGACGCCTTGAAAGCGCTCGACGACTGCGATCGACGATCGGCGCTGTGTTCGGACTGGCGATCAAAACTCTGCGCGCCACAACGGACCCGAGCGCTCATCTTGTTGGAGCCACTAAGCGGCCGAAGGTGAAGAACCGCGCCGCGATCGTTAAGCCGAAACGCCTGGGCTGGCTGCTCAAGGAGATTGACGGCTACGATGGTTGGCCAACCATCCGTTGTGCACTTCAGTTCATCGCGCTGACGGCAGCTCGACCTGGTGAAGTCCGCGGTGCGCAATGGGCCGAATTCGATCTCTCACAACGGACATGGACGATTCCGGCTGAGCGGATGAAGCGGCCTACCCTCACAACGGACAGGCTGGAGCACATGATCCCTCTGTCGGTTCAGGCATTGGCTGTGCTCGACGACGTGAAGAAGATATCGGAGCGAGATAAGTTCGTGTTCTCATCCGTCCGTGATGGCGATCGAGCTTTGAGCGACATGGCCATGAACGCAGCTCTCAGGCGTATTGGCGTAGCTGCCGACGAGCATGTAGCGCACGGCTTTCGATCGAGCTTCAGCACGATCCTCAATGAGGCTGGCGAGAATGGTGAGATCATCGAAATCTGCCTGGCACACCAAGATCCGAACGGCGTGCGGCGCGTCTACAATCGGTCAGTGAAATGGGATGAGCGGAGCGCGCTTATGCAGCGATGGGCCGACATGCTCGACCAGTTCCGTAAGCTGAAATGAAAAAGCCCCGGCCGAGACCGGGGCAGTTTAGGGAGGAAACGCCCAAGGAGGGCAACGCCCAACCTACGGCTACCTAATTTATTGTCAACATAAAGTTGATTAATAGGCCGTCGCATTATGACGCCTGCATTCGGCAGGCAGATAGAGCCCGATCGCGCAGCCGCCCGCGACAGTCTCGTTGATCGCGAGTTGATCCTTAGGCGTCGCCCCGCGGGTGCCAGGAAGATCGGTTCCGAGCGCGCGGCGCAGATCAGGGCCGGCACTTGCCGGCTTCGAAGTCGAATTGCAGCCCGCGAGCAGTGCACTCACGCAGGCCAAGGCGAGCAGCCTCACCAGCATTGCCAGCTTCCTCATTCTGTTGGTTGATCGAGTCGCGCTCCTTCAGACGCCCATGTTCCTCGATCCCATCAACCGCAAGCTTGAGCGCGATAGCGAGCGCCGCCGCAGCCAGACAAATTGCAATCCATTTGACGGGGATTCCGAACATGACGATCTCTCCAGCGACAGCGGCAATCTAACTCGCGGCCACTTGTCTATCAACATAATGTTGATTATATCGGCATTATGAGACGAAGGAGATGGGGCGATGGCGATTGATACGAACGAGCCAGCCGGTGAAACGCGCTATCTGCGCATCAACGACCTGACCGGACGCCTGCCGATATCGCGTCCGACGATCTATCGCCTGGCGAAGAAGGGGCAGTTCCCCAAGCCGGTCAAGTTCGGCGGATCGAGTGTTTGGATCGAGCGCGAGATATCCGATTGGGAACTCGCGCAGCAGAAGGCTCGCACTTAGCTACCCTACAACGGGTGATGGGTTTAGAACAACGCCCCAGCATAGGCCGGGTCTGGGGTGAAGCTCTGGACGCGATCCAACGCAGCGGCCTTGTATTTGCCGAGTTCCGCGTAGGCGAACGGCGTCATGTGGACGCTGTCGCTCTGGTAATAGGTGCGGTTCGCTGTCGCTGTGGTGCCAAGGCCAGGATCGGCCCAAGGGATCATGCGGCAATCGATACCGACGTCGATCCCGAGCGCTGCCTTGTTGGCCACAGCATAGCGAGCGATCTCACCGAATTTGTCATTCAGCGGCGTGGTCGTCCCGCGAGCCGCAGGCGTCATCAACACGATCTTCCAGCCGGGATATTTGGCCTTGACCGCCGTGATAAGAGGGGTCAGCGAGCTTTCGATGTAATTTATGCTGCCCGTGTAGGTGTAGCCCGGTGTCCCGGCAGGAACGGCGGCCATGCCGGGATTGCCATTCTGGTCGCCGTAGGCGACATCGTTCGTCCCGATCCAGAGGAAGACCACGCCAGTCTGGCGCGGGTGCAACACGCAGTTCGTGAAATGCTCGATATTGTCGAGGTGCGGCGAGCCCTGGCTGTAGGTCCAGCCAGAGATGTTCGTGCAGCGCCAACCGCCATGGCTGACATTGTACATCAGCCGCGACTTCGCGTTGCACGCCGTCTGCGAATAGCTTCGCTCGGGGGCCATGTAAGGGACCGGCGAGCCGTCAGAAGCGACGAACAGCGCCGGCAATGCTGAGTCGTGCCCAAGCAGCCCGAAATGCGTGGTTAGCAGGTTGAGATCGGGATAGGCGCCGGAGCCTGTCGGGCCTTCGCTAAGGCTGTCCCCGATATGGATGCAAACCAAAGAGTGCAGGCCGGGATTCCAGAGCGTCGGAATGTTCCCCGTCGTCGTTTCGGTCGCTTCAGCGGTCGCGGAATTATACTGCGCGTCGCTGAAGTCGACCCCGGCCGTGACCAAGGCCGAATAGACCAGGTCCGGCATCACGATCGGGCGCTGCGTCGTATTTGTGGTCTTAAGCGTGCCGTACTGCGTCGTGCCGCGAGGGACGCCAACGACGCCACAAATGCGGCGGTGCAGATTGCGCTGGTCGGTCGGTCCGGGCGACGCGCTAGTGGCGGCTACGGAGGATTGAGCTGCATAGGCTTGGGCGGGGCGAATATGCTGAGCCATGGTCAAACCCCCGTCTGGAGGTAGCTGTCGATGGCAGCGCGGCGCGTCCCGTTCGGGACCTCGGCCAGCACGACCATGCGGAGGAGTTCAAAGAGGCCGGCTGCATTGTTGGCAGAGTTATTGCCAAGCCTCAGACTGACGCTGTCTGTCGTGTTGAGCGTCGCGCCGGCAGCGCAGGTCTGCACGCCGTCTGCTGCGCCGTCGTAGTAATAAGTGACCTGCCCGGCCCCGACGAAATCGGCCTCGAACCCGATGCGGTGGAAGGTCGTCGTATCGGTCAGAGCGCCATTGTTCGGTGCGCCGAAGGAGGTTGTCGCAGCGGTCGACGTGACCAACGTTCCGTCCAGCGGCGAGGAAGCCAGGAAAGCCTTGCGGGCCGTCGTGCCGGCGCTGAAATAGAGAGAACAGCGATCAGCCGTCGAGCCAGAGCCAGCCGCCGGGAACGTCAGGTTCAGCGTGCAACCTGTTCCTGTGCCAGTCGTCGCAACCGTCGTGATCGGATTGGTTGGCGTGACCGAGTAGTTGCCGCCGCTGAGAAGCTGGAATCCGGTGACTGCGCCGCCAGAGACGGACGAAACCTTGCCGAAGCCCTGCGTGCCGGTTCCGCCACTGAAGGTGAGATAATCACCTACCGCGTAGCCGGTGCCGCCAGCAGCGACCGCAACAGCAGTGGCCGACACGGTCGAGGTGGCCTCGGAACAGTAGACCAGCGTGCGTTTCACCGTGCCGGCAAGCGGGCGGACCATCGCGTATACCGACGCAGCGCCCAGCCCGTTGAACAGCGACTTGCGCATGCAGTCCATGACGCCGTCAGTCGCTGAGAACACCGGGCCGCCGTTCGGTCCCTTGATCGGCTGTAGCGCCTTGTCGCCTTGCAGAAACGCCGCGCCGGTTCCGCTCAGGTCTTCCAGATACGCAACCGTATCGAAGCCGACCGCGTCATATTCGACCGCCGCGCGATCCGTGCCGTTCTGGTCCTTGTAGGTCTTCGCGATATCCCACCATCCGATGAGATTGGTGGCTCCGAACGAAGGCGTCGGCAGCACGAAAGCTTGTGGCCCAGGAGGCGACCCACCACCCGTGCCAAGGCGGTTCGGACCAAACGGACCGGGAGCGCTCAGAGCACCGCGTCTGGAGAGAAAGCCGCCTCGTGAAAGTGCCCGATCGAACGACAACGATCAGCCCCAAAATTCGAGAGTGACTTCGCAGGCTTCAGCGGAGATCAGGGAGATGAAGCCCATGTTGCCGAGCGATCGGACTGCAGGGTTCAGGACCGAAGCGCTCCCGTTCGTGACGTCGACGCTCGGAACCGTCGCGACGACACTGGTATCGCCGAACTTTGCGCGGAAATCTTTGGTCCCAGCCATGGACACATACTTGGCGCCTGACGGCACGGTGACCTTCTTGGCGGCGCCAGCGGTAAGCAGAATTGCCTGAACGCTGTCACTCGGGATCGGCGCAAATGCGACGCGAGGATCGCCCGACACAGGGGTTTGTCTGAAAGACCGCATCGGAAGCTCCCGTTGAGATTTCCCAACGTCATACCGGACACTTGCGCATAATTCAACATAAGGTTACTTATTCTCCAATATGTTGAATGGATGACCATGACCTTTGACGACCTACTCGGTGGCGCCGAACCAACGCCTTCGCGATCCAAGCTGAGCGCCAATAAGGAGGCCATCAGCAAGGGCGTTTCGATCCCTTGGTTGGGGGTACACTTCAACAAGACCCGCAAGGCAGTCATGGAGGCTTTGCGCGATTGCGAGCCTATTGGAAACGGGAAGGGTGGCGGCGCGGTCTACGATCTCGCTGAAGCCGCATCATATCTCGTGACGCCTCGGCGCGAGCTTCGCGATCTTATCCGTTCGCTGACGGCGAAGGATCTCCCGCAGGAACTGCGTGAGACCTATTGGAACGCTAAAATCAAGGAAGCCAAATACCGGGCGATGGCTGGCGAGCTTTGGCCGACGAACGCGGTCCTTCACAAGCTGGGTGAGACGTTCAAGACGATCAAACACACGACGCAGTTGTGGGTCGAGACGATCGACGAATCGAAAGGCCTCTCGAACGAACAGCGGATGCTTCTGCGGGAGCTGGTCGATCAGCTCATGAAGGAGCTGCACGAAGCGCTTGTTGCCAACGCTCAGAATTCGACGACGGAAAGCTTCGTGGCGGAACTCGATGAAGACGATTCGTAAGGCAGCCTTTCGTTCGCTCGAAGACATGATCGTCGCCGCATCCGAAATGGTGCGGCCTGCTGAGCGCCTTTCCGTTTCACAGGCGACGACGAAGTACCGCTACCTCAACAACCCCGGCTCCTATGTCGGCCCCTGGCTGCATAGCAAGACGCCTTACCTCGTCGAGCCCATGGATGAATTGGGTAGCCTCGATTTGACCGGGCTCGTTTTCGTCGGGCCGGCGCGTACCGGCAAATCCGACATGTTTTTCAACTGGCTTGCCAGTACGGCCATTTGCGACCCTGCCGACATGATGATCGTCCATATGACGAAGAATGTCGCACGCGACTGGTCCAACACGCCGCTTGCCCGAATGCTTCGTCATAGTGAAGAGGTCGGTAAGCGCATGGTGCCGGGCCGTCAGAACAACAACGTCCATGACAAGCGCTTCAAGAGCGGCATGGAACTGCTGATCAAATGGCCCGTCATCACAGAGCTTTCAGGCAAGACCTTGCCGCGCGTCTGGTTCGCCGACTATGACCGCATGGAAGACAGCATCGACGGTGAAGGCCCCGCCTTCGATCTCGGGCGTAAACGCACCGAGACCTATAAGCGCTTCGGAATGACAGTCGCCGAATCCTCCCCTGGCCGCGAGGTTGAGGATGCGAAGTGGGTGCCGCGAACCCTGCACGAAGCGCCGCCCACGAAGGGCATTCTCCAGCTCTATAATCGTGGTGATCGGCGCCGCTGGTATTGGCGCTGCCTGCACTGCCGCGCGTCCTTCGAACCTGATTTCAAGCTGTTCAATTACCCGAGCAGTGAGGATCTGTGGGAAGCCGCTGAGCTGGTGACCATGAAATGCCCGCACTGCGGTTATGACCACGATCCATCCATGAAGAACGATCTGCAGGAGCTGAATTACAACGCCCGCTGGATCAAGGATGGAATGATCTGGCATCCAAACGGCGACATCACCGGTAAGCCGATCAAGACCGATATCGGGTCCTTCTGGATGAAAGGCCCTGCTGCCGCCTTTCAGGACTGGCAATCGCTCGTCTTCAACTTCTTGCAGGCGTCGAAGGCTTATGAGGACACGGGTGACGAGGAGCCGCTTCGGAAGACGATCACTGCCGATCAGGGTAACCCTTATGTGCCGAAGGCGACGCAGTCGAACCGGCTGCCTGAACAGTTGCGCGATCGAGCGCAGAATTGGGGTGGCTCAAAGGAAGACCCGGTCGTGCCGGCAGGCGTCCGATTCCTGATCGCTACGATCGACGTGCAAAAGAACGCCTTCGTTGTGCAGGTTCACGGCCTGGCGCTTGGCGGCGACGTCTATTTGGTCGACATGTTCAAAATCAGAAAGTCGGAACGACTGGATGAAGATGGCGAGCGTCATCAGCTCGATCCTGCTTCCTATGCGGAAGATTGGCACCTTCTCGTCGACAAGGTGATTGAACGCACCTATCCGCTGTCCGATGAAAGCGGTCGCCGCATGTCGATCAAGATGACGGGGTGCGACTCGGGCGGTGAAGCCGGCGTGACGCCTAATGCTTACGCCTTCTGGCGATGGCTGCGTGATGAGCACGAGGCGGGGCATCATCGTCGATTCCAACTCGTGAAGGGTGAGCCGTCGAAGTCCGCTCCGCGTATTCGGCTGAGCTATCCAGATAGCCAGAAGAAGGATCGCCATTCGGGCGCACGCGGTGACGTGCCGGTCCTCTTCATCAACTCGAACATCCTCAAGGATCAGATTGCCGGCATGATCGGCCGCACCGAGGCAACTGAAAGCGCGAGCAATCTCGCGGGCATGGTCAATTTCCCGGTTTGGGCTGAGAACTGGCTTTACACTCAGCTCACCGCGGAAATTCGAACGGCGAAAGGATGGGAAAATCCGCGCAAAAAGCGCAACGAGGCCTTCGACCTTCTTGCTTACTGCATCGCTCTTTGCCTCATGCCCGAAATCCGACTGGAAAAAATCGACTGGCTGAGTCCTCCCATTTGGGCGGATGAGTGGGAACGAAACGTCTTGGTCTTCAATCCTGTGACGCAGAACTTGCCGATCACAGCCAAGCCCGCAGTGAAGCGTGATCTGCGGAAGCTTGCGGAAGCTTTGACTTAGAAATCAACATAATGTTGCATTTGATCGGGTAAGAGGATATTCCTCGCCGATCGGAATGTTTCGATCGGCGGCGGGCTCGTATGACGGATCAAGAGCGACTGGCAGCGGCGGAAACGGCTTACCATAGGCTGATGACCGGCACCTCTGTTCAGGAGGTCGTGGATCAGAATGGTGAGCGCGTTCGCTATGCGCCGGCCAATGCCTTCCGTCTTGCCACCTACATTGCCGAGCTGAAAGCGCTTCTCGGCCTGACCAAGAGTTCTGGTCCCATGAGGTTTTGGGGCCGATGACCTGGCTTGATCCCCAAACAATGGCATTGCTCGGCGATCCGCCTCCGTCGAGTAATTCTCCCGCGCCTGACGGTTCCAGGGCTTCTCCGTCAGGCGCGGGTCGAGAGATGTCGATCGCAGGTGACGCCTATGAAGGCGCCAGCCATTTCAGCCGCGAGATGGCTATGTGGCAGCCGCCGATGCGGTCGGCCGACAACGACATCCTGCCTCAAAAGCGCACGGCGGATAGCCGAGTGCGCGACACGCTCCGCAACGACTCTTATGTCCGAGGCGGCGCGACGCTGCACAAGGACAACATTGTCGGCGGCATGTTCATGCTCAATTCCAAACCGGCATCAAAGGTGCTGCTTGGAAAGCAGGACGATGTTTTCGAGGAGGAGTTTCAGGAGGAAACGGAGACCCGCTTCACCCTTTGGGCGGAATCGCCCGACAATTGGGTGGATGCGCAGCGCGTCAATACCTTCACTGGACTCGTTCGCCTCGCGGTCGGCGTTCATACGGCTGCCGGCGAAGTGTTGGCCGCGGTAGAGTGGTTGCGCGATTGGGAAAGCTTGCGCCCGTTTAACACTGCCATCCAGTTCGTCGATCTCGATCGCCTTTCCACGCCGCCAGATCTGAGCGGCAACCGCAACGTGCGCGGCGGCGTTGAGCGCAACAAGTTCGGCGCTCCGCAGGCCTATCACGTCCGCATGGCCCATCCGACCGACTACATGACGCCGGATGCCTGGACCTGGAAGCGGGTGCCCGTTCGCAAGCCGTGGGGTCGGCTGCAGATGATCCATCTCTACGAGACGGAGCGTCCCGACCAGACCCGCGGCATTTCCGAGATGGTGACGGCGCTCAAGGAGATGCGTCAGACCAAGGACTTCCGCGAGATCGTCTTGCAGAACGCCGTGGTCAACGCGACCTATGCGGCCTCGATCGAATCCGATCTCGACACCGACGCAATTTTTACGCGTCTCGGCGGCGGGAACGTCGGCGAAGAAGAGCTGGATAAAGCGGTTCAGGGATACATGAGCGCCTATTTGGGCGCGGTGTCGGAATACATCGGCGATCGGAAGCAGTTTCAGATCGGCGGCGTCCGCATCCCTCATCTGCCGCCCGGTTCGAAACTCCAGCTTCGCCCCGCTGGTCAAGGCGGCCCGCTCGGCACCGAGTTCGAACAGTCGCTGCTCCGCTACATCGCGGCGACGCTCGGTGTTTCCTACGAGCAGCTTTCCCGCGACTACACCCGCACGAACTATTCCAGCGCTCGCGCCGCGATGACCGAGACCTGGAAGTTCATGCAGGCCCGCAAGAAGATGATGGCCGATCGCTTCGCGACGATCGTCTATCGGCTGTGGCTGGAAGAGGCGCTGAACAAGGGCATCATCACGAGCCTCCCGCGCAAGTTCGCATCGCGAAATGACACCTCGTGGCTCTACGAGAGTCAGAACTTCGACGCCATCGCCGCTTGCGATTGGATCGGCGCCAGCCGTGGTCAGATTGACGAGCTGAAAGAGACGCAGGCTGCGGTTCTGCGCCTCAAATACAACCTCTCGACCCATGAGGACGAGTTGGCTCGACTCGGCAAGGACTATCGCCAGTCGTTCCGCCAGAAGGCGCGCGAGACGGTGAGGCAGAAGGATCTCGGTATCGAGCCGAGCGAAGAGGCTCAGAGCATCAAGGCCGTCTCGGGCTCACCGCAGCAGCGACAGGCCAAGGATGAAAAGAACGACGGCTCCGAGGACAACACCGATGAATAATCGCTTCGCGGCCCTCTTCGCCGACAACGAACCGAGCCTGGTCGCGCCCGAGAAGCAGGGCGCTTTCGAGTCGTGCCTGCATCAGGCGAACGCCATTCAGACCCGTCTCGATGCGGATATGTCTGCGCCGCACATGATCGACGACTTCTGGTTCGCGGACACCGACTGGCGATCAGCCTACCGGCCTTACATCGTGCGCGACGGCATCTTGCAGATCCCCGTCAAGGGTGTGCTGCTGCACGACTTTCCGTGGCAGTTCGGATCGTTTGCGACCGGTTACGACTACATCTGGCGTGCGTTCAAGCGCGGCCACGAGGACGGGAATGTTCGCGGCGTCGCCTTCGTCGAGGACTCGCCGGGCGGCATGGTCGCCGGCTGCTTCGACCTGGTCGACCGTGTTCACGCTTTCCCGAACCGGAAGCCCCTACGCGCCTTTGCGCAGGAGAGCGCCTATTCCGCCGCTTACGCGGTGGCGTCCGTCGCTGACAGCATCACCGTCTCGCGCACTGGCGGCGTCGGCTCGATCGGCGTGGTCACCGCACATGTCGATGTCAGCAAAATGATGGATGAGGCGGGCTTCAAGATCACCTTCATCCACTTCGGCAAACACAAGGTGGATGGCAATCCTTACGAGGCGCTGAAGCCCGAGGTGAAGGAACGAATCCAGGCTCGCATTGACGAGCTTGGCGAGGTTTTCGTGTCGAGTGTGGCACGAAATCGCGGCATGGAGGCCGACGACATTCGGGCAACCGAAGCGCTGACCTTCACTGCCACTCAAGCAGTGTCGAATGGGTTGGCCGATTCCATCGGCTCGCTTGACGACGCCATTGCGACGTTTGTCGCAGACCTGTCCCTAGACGAAGGAGACGAACAGATGTCCAACCAGGACAAGTCCACGGCGGTCGATCAGGCCGCCCACGAAGCCGGCGTGACCACTGCCCGCGCGGAAGGCCGCAACGAAGGTCTGAAGGCCGGTGCGGTCGCCGAGCGCGAGCGTATCAATGCCATCATCGGCAGCGACGAGGGCAAGGCCCGTCCGAAGGCGGCGCTCTCGGCCGCGCTCAAGACCGACATGACCGTCGAGCAGGCCAAGGCCTTCCTCGGCGATCTTTCCGAGGAGAAGGCTTCGACCACGGAGACGGCGGCGCCCAAGGGCCAGTCCCCCTTCGAGACTGCCATGGGGAAGACGGACAACCCCAATGTCGGCGCCGCTGCGCAGGGCGAGGAAGAGCGTTCCGAGGTGCCCCGCCATGAACGGGCGCTGCAGCTCGCGGGGAAGACCAAGCGCGCCTGACGGCAAGCCGATCGTTGGGTGGGAAACCGCCTGAATAATCAACATTTTGTTGAAAGAGAGAAATCATCATGGCCACCATCAATCCCCCGGATCTGACGGCCCTTGCCGGTATCCCGTCCCAGGGCAGCGACGTCATCAACGCCACCCCGGAAGGGTTCATCACCGGCGATATCCCTGCCGTCGTGACCGAGGACATGACCTTCGCCGCGAGCCAGAACATCCCGGCCCGCACGCCGGTCGGCCTGGACGGCTCGGGCGATCTCATCCCGGCTGTGCTCGGCACCACCCCGGCCATCGGCATGACCGTCATCGCGGTCGTGACGCCGGGCTCCGGTGCCAAGAAGGCTGCCCCGGTCTATCGCTCGGGCACCTTCAACCCCGCGCTCGTCAACTGGCCGGCGTCCTACGACACCGACGAGAAGAAGCTCGAAGCGTTCCGGGGCGCCCCGACGCCCACGACCATCATCATGCGTCCGGTGAAGACCGGAACCGTGACCCTCCCGTAACGGCCTCCCTCCGTTCGGCAACCTGAAAGGCAGAACATGACCATCGAACTGTGGGAAAGCCGGGAGCTGTATCAGCTTCTTCGCGACGATCGGCTGGACCCTCTCCCGTCGCACTTCCTCGATACCTATTTCACCGAGGAATATTACTCCGACGACAACAAGATCCGTTTCGGTCAGTTGCCGCGCGCGAGCCGCGTCCTGGCTCCGTTCGTTCTGCCGACCGAGCAGGGCAAGCCGATCTTCGGCCGCAAGGGTGAGACGATCTCTGAGATCACTCCGCCCTATATGAAGCCGAAGGATGCGGTTCGCGCGGAAGACGCCAAAAACGTCCTGCCGAGTGAAGTCTTCCGCAACGGCGGCCAGCGCCCGTCACTCGCGGATCGCTTCGAGCGTCGCGTCGTCGAGATCACCGAGTTCCACGTTCGCGCGATCCGCATGCGTGAACTCTGGATGGCCGCGCGAGGCTTCATCGACGGCAAGGTGCAGATCGACTACGAGCGCGACCAGGGCGCCGCTCTGCCGTCCGTGCTTCTCGACTTCGGCCGCGACGCCGGTCACACGGTCACGCTGTCGACCGACTATTGGGACGATCCCGATACGCCGATCCTGACCAACCTCGAAAGCTGGATGCGCACGCAGTATCTGGCCAATCAGGGCGGCTCGGCGGCTCGCCTCTACGTCGGCGCCAACGTTTCGGGAGTGTTCCGCAACAACCTCCAGGTCAAGGACATGCTCGACACCCGCTATCGCGGTGGCGATGATGTTGCGATCAATCGCGGCATCATGCGGACCGAGCAGCCCCTGAACTACATCGGTCGCCTCGACAACAACCTGGAGGTCTACAGCTACAAGGACCAGGTCGAGAACGCGAATGGCACGCTGGTCGACATCTTCGATCCGCGCGACATCCTGCTCGTGGCTCCCGGCGCGACCGGCGTCCGCGCCCATGGTGCGATCATGGACGACGAAGCTCTGGCCAACGGCCTCAGCGCCACCGACATCTTCCCGAAGATGTGGCGTGAGAAGGACCCCGGCTCGACCTTCATCATGCACCAGTCGGCGAAGCTGCCGATCCCGCTCTTCCCGAACCGTACCTTCAAGGCGCGCGTTCTGGCCTGATCGAGCGGCATTGTAGCGGCGTTCATTTGCCGCTACATTCCACATAGTGTTGAATTTTCAAACCCTGAAAGGTGCTTCATGAGCAAGGTCAAGGCATACGCGATCCATACGATCCATCGGCGCGACGACGCCGGCAAGCCCGTGGTGGTGCCCGCGTCGGTTCTCAATCAGCCGTCCGTCTTCTCCGTCGACCAGGAGGAATTCGATCGCCTGGAGAAGCTGAACGCGGTTCGGAAGGCCACCAAGGAGGAGATCGCCGTTGCGAACGAACAGGCGAAGCGTGCTGGCAATGCCCCCGTGGACGAGCCGCCCGCCGCCGACGATTCCAACGCGGCGAAGACCCCCGCCAAGATGCCGGCTTCCGGCGCCCAGGGTGATCCCGCGGGTGCACCGAAGGGCGCGGCCAAGAAGTCCGAAGCGTCGGACGACGGCCTCGGCGTCTGAATGAGCCGCTTCCGCGACATAAAGCGGCAAGCCCGCCTCGACCTGCACAACGAGTTGCAGGTCGAGGCGTTCTATTTGACGACCCGCGATGCGACGCCTTTGCCCGTGCTCGTGCGCGTCCACACCGAGTTCAAAGCGCTCGGTGATCAAAAGGGCACCAATTTCCATTCTGCCGAGATGATCGAACGCCAGCCGCAGATCATCTTCCTTCGCTCCGAGGTTCCCTCACCTGCGCGCAATGCGATCGTGTCGGTCGAGCCTGGCGAGGCTTACCGTCTGAACACCATCAAGCCGGCCGACGACATCACCGTCACGGCTCTCGTTGTTCCGCTCAACGCTGCCGAAGCATCCGGTCTTCCCGTTCCGGGAGACCCCTGATGGCACAGGACGTTTACGCGGTCGCGATCGAGGGCATTAAGGTTCTCAATTCGCTGGACGAACTGCCCGCATCGATCGCGAAGGCAGCGCAGATGGCAGTGAATGCCACAACGCGCCGGGCTCGAACGTCAGCGGCAAGGTCGATGCTTTCTCAGGTGGCTTTTCCCGCCAGCTATCTCACCGGCAGCCGCAGCCGTCTCAACATCACGAAGTTCGCCACGGCCGACGATCTGGAGGCCAAGATCACGGGCCGCTCTCGACCGACGTCCCTGGCACGCTTCATCGTAGGAACGCCGCGCGTTGGAGGAGGCGCCGCGACCGCGCGAGGCGTCAATGTCGCCGTCAAGCCGGGACTCGCTCGTCGCCTCACATCGGCCTTCGTGATCAAACTGCGCGCCGGCAACGGTGATGGAGACGGGTTCAATCTCGGTCTCGCAGTCAGAACGCGAGATGGCCGCAAACCGGCAAGTGCCTATAAGCCGGTCAAACTCGGCAAGAACGTGTGGCTCCTCTACGGACCCTCGGTCGATCAGGTCTTCAACAAAACCCGTGAAATGATCGCGCCCGACGCTGAGACCTTCATGGAGCGCGAATTCGGCCGCCTAGTGGATCTTCGCCTATGAACACCGAGCCCTTCCGCCTTCGCGTCCTCATGGCCGTCACAGCAGCCCTGCAGGAGATCACGCCTGCGAACGGTTATGCGCATGATCTGAGCGCCGCAGTCTTCCGAGGGCGTGATCTCTTTGGCGGCGAGAGCGACCCGTCGACTTTGGTGTCCATTCTCGAACCACCGCTGCCGATCGATCAGCTCATTTCGCCCGAACGCTCGACAGGTTCCAAGGGTGATTGGGACTTGCTTATTCAGGGCTTCGTCCCGGATGATGCTGATAATCCGACCGATCCGGCCCATCGCCTCATGGCGGATGTCAAGAAGCGGCTCGCCGTGGAGAAAAAGCGAAATCTCCCCGGTACTGCCGGAACGCCCGATCCGTTTGGTATGGGTTACAATGACGGAAAGGGAAACGTCATCTCGACGTTGGTAATCGGTCCAGGTGTCGTGCGCCCGCCTGGCGATGGGGTTTCGGACAAGGCGTATTTTTGGCTCGGTGTGACCCTCAAGATTACTGAGGACATTGCCGATCCTTTCGTGTAAATCCAAATTCAACATTATGTTGTTGAATCAACGCAGGAGCGAGAAATGGCATCACGTAATTACACGGTGGGGCGCGGCGAGGTGCACTTCGCTCCCTTCGTCCCCGGCACGCAGACCCATCGCGGTTTCCGTTATATCGGCAACACGCCCGAATTCAGCCTGACGCTGGAGTCGGAAAAGCTCGATCACTACAACTCCGACCGCGGCATCCGCGAGAAGGACGCCAGTGTGACGATCGAGGTGGCGCGCTCGGGCTCCATCATCACCGACGAGATCAGCCCCGAGAACATCGCCATGTTCCTGTTCGGTGGCGTCGAGAGCGTCACCAAGGCCGGTGGCGCGGTGGTGAGCGAGCATATCGACAACGTCCTGGCCGGACATTCCTATCAGCTCGGTGCATCGCCGACCAATCCGATCGGCGCTCGCATGCTGGCCTATCCTGGCACGGGTCCGACGCTGCTCACCGTCAAGGACGACGCCGGCTCGCCGGTCACTTTCACGGCGGGCACCGACTACGTCATCGATCCGAAGTTCGGTCTGCTCACGGTCATGGACGGCGGCGCGATCGTGGACGGCAAGAACCTGCGGGTCTCCTATACGGAGCTGGCGTCGACCTACAAGAGCATCCTTTCGGGGTCCGAGCCCGTCAACGGTGCACTCCAGTTCCGCACTCGCAACCCCATCGGCGAGCAGTTCAACTGGCTGCTTCCGTGGGTCGCGATCAGCCCGAACGGTGACTACAACCTCAAGGGCGACGAGTGGCAGCAGATTCCGTTCAGCTTCGAAGTCCTGCGGAAGGACGATCTCGAAGCGATCTACGTGAACGGCGCTCCCTTCACCGCTCCCTGATCCGAGGCTCAGCCTTCCCAACATAAGCCCTGAACTATTCGGAAAAGACCATGGCCCTGAAATACACACGTCGCGTCGAGCGGATCGAATTCGGCGAGGATGATTTTCTCGAAGTGCACGGGCTCGGTGTCCCGGCGATAACCAGTCTCGTGGCCGCTCATCGTGATACTGCCGAACAAATCTTCGGTCGTTTCGCGAACCGCGGTGAAGGTTCGATCACGGCTGAGGAAGGCGGCGAACTGTTCATGCAGATCGTCGTCACCGTGCCTGCCATCGCTGCTCATGTGATCGCTCTCGGCGCGGATGCTGAGAACCATATCGACGAGATCAAGCACCTTCCGGCCGACGTTCAAGTTGCTGCCATCGAGAAGATCGCCGAACTGACGTTCGCGATGTCCGGTGGCCTAAAAAACTTCCTGGAGACGGTTCATCGCATCAGCGTCGCGACCAACCGTCTCGTCAACGAGGTGAAGACGCTCCGACGCTGAACTCCTGGCTGTGGGGGTTGCGTCGACAGGTCAGCCTTCTTCTCGCAAACGGCCACCGAGACGCGCAGGAGTACCCGGTCGGTCTGGTGTTTGAGGAAAGTCAACTTGCTGTTGATCGCATCAACGGAATGTTGGCGACAGAGGCGACCATCCTTCACGCGGTCATGGCTACGGCTGTGTCCGCATTCGGGAAAAAAGGCAGTGCTCAGAAAGCGAACGCTGCGCTGAGCAAGCTGATCAAGGATCTTGGTGGCGATGGCTAAGGATGTCGAACTCGTAATTCGGGCAAAAGACGCCGCCACCAAGGCCATCGATTCCATCAAGGATGCGCTCAAAGATCTTACCGGCGTCCAAGAGGATGTCGGTAAGAGCGCTTCGAAGACAGACAGTCTTCTCGGCGACCTTGGCCGTCAGCTCGGCGCCCTGGTCAGTGAAGCGAAAGGCCTTTCGGCTCTCGGCAAGGTTGCCTCCGAAATCGATCGTGCTGGCAAGGCCGTATCGAACCTGGAAGGCGACGTTCGGAAATCCGCTCAGGAATTCGCCAAGCTCGCTCGCGAATCCGAGATTGCAAAGCGCACCGCTGATCAACTCCGCGGCCAGCTCGACGCCGAGCGGAAGGCTCTCAAGGACAACTCTGCTGAACGAAAGGTGGCGTCGGATCAGCTCCGCGCCGCCAACAAGGAAGTCGAGCGCGCCGAGCGTGCGCAGGAGGCTCTTAACCGAGCTATCGAAAAGGCGCCTGTACAGCGCCAGACGAAGGGTGTTGGCGTCGAAGCCGGTGCCCCACAGACGTCAGCCGTTGCCTCTGCGGGCGTCTTTACGCAAGCCGCGCTGACTGCTGCGAAGAACGAACAGGCTCAGCTCACGGCGATCGTCGCATCGTTCAATGCTGAGATTCAGCGTTCGAAGCAGGCCATCTCGGATTTCCAGACGCAGATAGGCGTAGCCGCCGAGCAGGAGCGCAAGCTTTCCCGAGAGACGGAGAAGGCCGCCACCAGCGTTGCCAAGGGTCGAGAAGATCTCTCGAAGAGCCGTTCGGTCCTTCAGGAAATCTCGACGGTGGCCGATAAGGCCACAACCGTTTTCGGGGACCTCGCAAAAAGTGAGGATAAGATCGCAGAGGCCTCGGCGCGCATGGCAGCCGAGATTGCCCGCACCAAGGCTCAGATTGACACGCTGAGCGCTGCGAAGCCGGCCACCGCGGTCACGGGCGACAGGCGTGCGGCGCTGGAGTCCCGCCGCGACTTCCTTGCCGCCCAGGCTGAGGTGAAGCGCCTCGCTGAAGAAATGCGGGCGGCGCAGAGCCCGACCGTCGAGATGGGCGCCGCTCTTGGCCGTGCTCAGGCGAACGCGAGGCTCGCGGCCCAGGCCTATGATGAAAATCGTGCTGCGACGGCTCGCCTCAAAAACGAGCAAGGCAGTCTGTCGGCGTTCCTGCAACGCACCGCCACGGAGCAGCAGAAGTCCGCGAACGCCTTCGTCCAGTCGCAGGCCGCGATGGCGCGGGGCAACCAACAGGTGGCCACGGCAGCAGCGAGCACGACCGCCGCGCTGGCTCCGATCGCACCGGCTGCTCGGGCGGCGAGCGACGGACTTCAAAGCGCTTCGGTGGGGGGCAACAATTTTCGTAATGCCCTCACGTCGATCTATGGCGAAGGACGCCAAACGCTCTCGTTCATGCAGCGCCTTCGTAGTGAGGTGTTGTCGCTCGTTTCGGCTTATATTGGCCTCTACGGGGCCGCGCAGCAGATCAGCAACATCCTTGGCGCCTTCCGTACCCTGGAAGGCGCTCAGTCGCGCCTGGGCGTGGCTTTCGCAGGCGACACCGGCAAAGTCGGCAAAGAACTGCAGTTCATCACCGTCCAGGCTCAGCGCCTTGGCGTTTCGTTCGGCGATCTCTCGGACCAGTACAGCAAATTCGCTATTGCAGCCTCAGCCGCCAATTTCTCAGCGGATGCGACTCGCAAGGTCTTCCTGTCGGTGGCGGAAGCCGGGCGAGTCAACAAGCTCTCGACGGAGCAACTGAACGGCGTCTTCCTGGCGCTGACTCAGATGATCTCGAAGGGCAAGGTCTCGGCGGAAGAGCTGCGTGGCCAGCTCGGCGAGCGTCTGGCCGGCGCGTTCAACATCTTCGCCGACGCGGTAGGCGTATCGACCGCTGAACTCGACAAGATGCTCCAGCACGGCGAGGTGATCGCCAATCAGGGCACACTGCTCAAGTTCGCTGACCAACTGGACAAGCGGTTCGGGCCGCAGCTTACCGAGTCGCTTCGCGGAACGACGGCCGAGCTTGGGCGCTTTCAGGACAACATCTTCCAGGCGCAATTGCGTATCGCGCAAGGCGGCTTCATCGACGGCTTCACGGACGCGCTGCGGAAACTCAACGAGTATTTCCAGAGCCGGGATGGTCGCGATTTCTTCCTCTCGATCGGCGCCGCACTTGGGAATTTCGCCACGGCGTTGGCGACCGTTCCGAAATATTTCAACGAGATCGCCACTGCCATTACCATCCTGATCGGGCTCAAGCTCGGAAGCTATCTCACGACGGTTGCGACGTCGCTGGTGGCATCCACGCGCTCGATCGCGAGTGCCAATGCCGGCATGTTCACCTGGGCTGGCACCGTCACGGCGGTCAATGGTCGGTTGGCCGCGCTGAGCGGTACGATCGCCACGACCAGCACCAGTATCGCCGCCCTGACTGCAAGGACCGCGGCTGCAACCTCGGGCTTGTCGATCATCCGCACTGGACTGCTCGGTTTGCAAGCAGTCACAGGCGTTGTTGCCGGCGCATTCCGGCTGCTCTGGACAGCTATCGGCGGTCTGCCCGGCGTCATCATGACCGGCGTTGCATTGGCGATCGGCTCTTGGGTGACGAGGATCAGCGACGCCACCTCCGCGCTCGACGAGCACAAGCGCCAGATGGATATCGTCCTCGCCAAGTATGACGAGGCCAAGGGGAAGGCAGTCGATTGGGCGGCTGGCGTTCGCGGCGTAACCGTGTCGCAGGCCGAAGACAATCTCGGCAAGCTGGTCGATTCCTACAACCAGAAATTCGATCAGCTCAATTCCAAAGCCGCGGCTGTTCGCAACATCCTCTCGGCGTTCAACAATGGCCCTGCGAGCCGGCGCGGCATGGCCGGCGCTGGTAACCTTGCGGATCTTCAAAAGCTGATCGATGCGCTCGACTCGCTCGGCAAGAAGCAGACTACGATCGAGCAGTTCAAGAAGACGCTCGACGAGGTGGCGCGGTCGACGAAGAATGCCAACCTCAAGACGCTGGCTGTCGACCTTCAGAATACGATCACCGCAGCCGATGACAAAGGCGCTTCGTTTGCTGACCTGGCTGATGCTGTCGGTAAGGCGGAAGCTCGTCTGCGCCTTCTGAAGGGCGAAGCCACCGAGGCCGATAAGGCGCTTCTCGGGCTCAAGTCCTCGGCCGCAGGATCGTTCGACAAGCAGATCATTGCGGATGCCAAAGCATTCTCGGAAGCGCTGACCGAGATCAACAAGCTCGTGCCCAGCATCTCGGATGAGATGAAGCGTCTGAGCGAGATCGAGGCTCTAGACAAGCAATATAAATCCGCTCTCAACCTCGCCCGCACCATGGGCCAGGTCAACGCTGCGACCGAGGCCTATAATGCGGCGCTGAAGGGCATCAACGACAACTACAACAGCCGCGCCATCAACAATGACGTGTCTGGCTCGGGCAACCTCGTCGACAAGATCGTCGGCATCGAGAGCAGTGGTGATCCGAACGCGAAGAACCCGAAATCGACGGCGACCGGCCTCGGGCAGTTCATTGAAAAGACCTGGATTGATCTGTTCAAGAAATATTTCCCGGACAGAGCGGAGTCGATGAGCCGGGAAGCCGTTCTAGAACTGCGCAAGTCCGAGAAGATCTCGCGCGACATGATCGCGCTCTACGCCAAAGAGAACGCCGATGTGCTTCAGAGCGCGGGCGTGGCGGTCAACCAGGCCGCGCTTTACCTCGCGCATTTCCTCGGGCCGCAGGGCGCAGTGAAGGTTCTTCAGGCGCCCAAGGGCACCAAGACCGAAGACGTGCTCGGCGCCGATCAGATCAACGCCAACAAGAGCATTCTGCAGGGAAAGACGACCGAGGAGGTGGTCAAATGGGCTGAGCGGAAAGTCGGTCTCTCCAAGGAGGAAGTGACCCTCCAGAAGGACGTCGCCGAGCTGCAAAGCAAGCAAGCTGAAAAGGCGAAGACCTACAACGACGATCTGGAAACTCGTCTCAAGCTGAAGGCCGATGAGAACGCCAATGAGGGGCGCCTTTCTAAGGAAGGGTTCGTCCAGCAGCAGCTTGCCGAAGAGCAGAAGAAGGCTCGCGCGGCCGAAGTCACTCTCACCGACGAACAGATCCAGCGGATCAAGGAGCTGGCTGCCAAGGAGTGGGAGATCACCAACGCGAAGCGCGAAGGAAAGACGGCCCAGCAAGAAGCCAATACGGCCACGACCGAGGCGGCGGCTCTCGCTGCCCAGCGCGTGGAATTGCAGAAGCAGTTCAACCTGGCGCAGAAGGGCGGCGATTCCGACGCGGCAGCAGCCCTTCAGACCCGTCTCACCGAGACGAACGCAAAGCTGCAGGAGGCCATTGAGAAGGCGCGGCAGATGTGGACCGCCATCGGTGGCCCCGAGGCTGATGCCGCTCTCGTCAAGCTGGATACGCTTAAGCTCAAGGCTGATGCCTCGACTAACAGCGTCAATCTGCTCGGGCTCAGCTCGAAGCAGATTGGCGACTTGGCCGGCAGGTTTGCCGATGGCCTGGTTGGAGCCTTCGACGAATTCGCGAAAGCCGTCGCGAACGGTGAGAACGCGCTTCAGGCGCTCGGCAAGGCCTTCCTGAAATTCGCGGCCGAGTTCCTGCTTGAGATCGCCAAGATGATCCTCAAACAGCAAATCCTCAATATGCTGCAGTCGTTCAGCAAGGCCTTTAACCTGGGCCTTCCGATCCCTGGCGTCGCCAGCGCTCATACGGGCGGCGTTGTCGGCTCGGGACTGGTCGGCATGGGCAATATGCGTCGTTCAGTCGACCCCTCGATTTTCGCAGGCGCCATCCGCTATCACACGGGCGGCGTTGCCGGCTTGCGGCCCGACGAGGTGCCGACGATCTTGCGCAAGGGCGAAGAGGTGTTGACGCAGGACGATCCGCGGCATCGTCAGAATGGCGGCGCAGCCGGTCAGCCATCCAGTGGACCCGCAGCCAGCATCCGTAACATTCTCGTGCTTGACGAGGAGTCAGCGACGAAGTGGCTCGGTGGCAGCGCGGGCGAACAGGTCACGATTGGGCATATCAAAAACAACTCCGCGACCATCAAGCGACTGCTCGGTTAATCTTGCTTGTTCTCGGCGGTTCAGATATTCAACATAATGTAGAATTAGCGAGGTATTCCAATGACCGTGAAGCTGTCCGATGCAGTTCGGAACGCCATGCTCGATGCCTATGAGACGGCGATCGGCGCCTCAGCGAAGCTCCTGATCTATACCGGCACTCCGCCAGCCACCCTGGGAGCGGCTGCAACCGGGACGCTTCTGGCCACGCTGAACCTGCCCGCTGATTGGATGGCGGCTGCCTCGGCGGGCTCCAAGGCGAAACAGGGTGCCTGGCAGGCGACGGCGACGGGGAGCGGCGATGCGGGCTACTACCGCATTTTGTCGTCCAGCAACGTCGCGCACGAGCAGGGTACGGTGGGCATCGTCGGTGACACCGAAAATCCCGGCGATTTGTTGATCAATAACACCAACATTGCGTCAGGTCAGACCATTGTCGTTTCGACGTTCACGAAGAACGCCGGCAACCCCTGATCGACGGTGGCCTCGACGGAAGACATTGAAGCGATCGAAGGGCCGGGAGGTATCGCAGTTACTGCGTTTCCCGGTCTGGAGCGCCGCTTTGACTATCAGATCAACGACTTTTCAGCCTTCGGTCTTGACGAGGGCTTTGATCGAATTCTTGCCGGCAGCTTCAACCTCACGACGGACACACAATCATCTGTCGACCTAGGTTTGAACGCCTCTTCGATAGTCGCATTTGATAGCTGGTCTGCAGACGCCGTTATGGTCGCTGAGCACCGATTGTCGCATAGCGGACTCTTCACGATCACCAGCGCCATTGGTGCAGACGCCTACTTTGAGATGTCATCCGTTCACCTGGTGGCACCGCTTCTTTTGACAGCGGGTGCGGAGGTTGAACTAGTAGCTGGCGCGGTAGGCGCAGTTGATAACCTTACTTCTATCTCCACGGCTGACGTCGGGGTCGTTTTCGAATCGACCGTAACGCTCGCTGACGTACTTAATTCGTCTGCGGTGGGGGTCGAGAACTTCGCTGCGCATGTCGGCACGATCGACGATCTGACCAACGATTCAGAAGTCGATCTCCAACTGCATGCGACGTCCGTCGTAACGATCACCATGGATTCGAATGGTAAAGCCTCCAACCCCTTCTATCGGGAGGATGGCATAGAGAACCTTCCGGTCTGGATGTTCGAGGCGAATTGGGTCGACGATTTAACCGAGACGCTCGAATGGCAAACGGATGTTCTGACGTCACCGACTGGCGCCGAACAGCGGCGTGCCTTGCGACGGTTCCCGCGGCGCTCCCTTGAGTTCCGCATCATGGCTATCGATCGCGAGCGCTCCTATCTCGACAACAGCCTCATGAAGCATGGCTCGCACGACTGGTGGCTGCCGCAATGGCACCAATCCCTTGTGCTCGGCAGCAGTTCTCAGAACCGACTTCTGCCATTCGACGATGCTGAAGCCAGCAATTTCATGCCTGGAGACATCCTGTTCCTCCGCAACGACAGCTTCTTTGAGTACGGAATGGCCGTTGTCGATGAAGTCGATAGTGAGGGGGTCCATCTCACCAGAAGCCTCCTACAGGCATGGCCCGCAAACACGATCGTCTATCGCGTCCAGCGCGCTCGGCTGACCGAACAACCGAAGTTGCGGCGCGAGGCCGACAATGCTGTCACAGCTCAGGTGCAATTCCGTGTCGTCGAACAGAACGCAGGTTCTGTTGACACGGGGCTCTCGAACTATCGCGGATTCCCGGTTCTGACCGACGCGCCCAATGAGGTTGATCGATTGGAATACGCCTATGAACGTATGGTCGAAGAGGTCGACAATCGCACAGGCATCCCGTCTCGATACGATAGCGCCGGCATCGCATTCCCGACGCAGCGCTATGCCTGGCTCCTCGAAGGTTACGCCGAACACGCGGCCTTCATGTCCATGATCTACGCCTTTCGAGGGCGCCAAAGCGCGTTCTGGTTGCCGACATTTTTCAACGATCTGGAATTGGCACAACCCGTTGGCAACGGCGACGAGACTTTGACCGTGGAGCTTTGCGGCTACACCGAACTCGGCGGCCCGACACCGTCTCGTCAGGATATCATGATCGAGATGATTGACGGCTCGCTAATCATGCGGCGGATCGAGGCGTCGATCATCTCCGAGGGGCGCGAAATTCTAGCGGTCGACGCTCCATTTGATAGCTCCATCGATCCCGCTTCCGTCGTCCGCATTTCTTTCATGGCTCTCTCGCGCCTGAATCAGGACGTCGTCGAGATCCAACACAAGACGGATGAGTCTGGCGTGTCGACCGTAGCGGTCACGATGCGCAACGTTCCCGATCTTCGCCAGGTTGCGTCTGGCTTCTGAGGTAGTTGAGATGTCATTCGACGTAATGGAACGCTCGAACTATTTGAGCAAGCCGATTTTTCTCTATGAATTCCAAATCGGTACGAAGATTTGGCGCTACTCGTCAGACGAGATTGACACGGTGCTACCCGGCGCCGCTCCCGTCTCGGAACGTACCTATCGCGCGTCGCAGATTTCGGACAATGGCGTCACTCTTGCCGACGACTCTGCCGGCAGCGACATCGTCATCACCATGCGCTCCGACGAGGAGATTGCTCGGTTCTTCGTGCTTTCGCCACCATCCGACGAGACGTGGGTTCGAATGCGCCGCGTGCAGGCGGAAGATCTAAGCGATGCGCCAATCATTTGGATCGGCACAGTAAGCAGTTCGAAACAGGCTGGACTTCGGACCACGCAGTTCACCTGTCAGGCGTTGACCGCAACTTTCAATAGAAACGGTCTGCGGTTGGCGTGGAGTCGGCAATGTCCCTATTCGCTCTATGATCGTCAATGCAAAGTCAACAAATCGTCTTACGGTGTAGTGGTCACTATCGAGAACATAGTTGGCAATGTTATCGTTTCGGACGCATTGGGTTTATTCACCGACATGCATTTTGGCAACGGATTCTTCGAATTTGCATTAATCGAGGGTTCTTTGGATCGACGTGCGATTGAGTTTCACTACGATAATTATTTCAATATTTTGGGAACCCCCGATGGTCTCAGGATCGGACAGGTCATTGCGGTCTATCCGGGTTGCAATCGAACCGTCTCTGGCTGTATGAAATTCAACAATATGTCGAATTATGGCGGCTTCCCACAGATGCCAGGGAAATCGCCGTTCAGTGGCAATCCTGTCGTCTGAGGTTCCTTCGTGCCGACATTTCTTTTCGCCATTGCGCTGATGATCGCATCATATGCGATCAGCGCCTTGATGCAGCCAAAACCGACGAAGCCCAAACCGGCGTCGCTGGACGAATTCGAATTCCCGCAGATCAACGAAGGCACCCCTCAAGCAGTGGTGTTCGGAGACGTGTGGTCGCCGGATTGGTTCATCCTTTGGTACGGGAACTACCGGACGTCGCCGATCAAGAGTTCAACGGGCAAATGACGACTGTCTACATCAGGCACATCAGGGCAGCCAATCTCTGCGCATCCGGTGCGCGCGACTGGTTTCGGCATTACGGCTTCGATTGGTCGGACTTCCTCACCAACGGAAAGCCCGCTGAGGAGCTGGACGCGACTGGTGATGCTATGGCGCTGAAGGTCACCGCGATCGCACGAGAGGAGGAAGCTGATGAGCGGCGGCGGGGGCGGTAAAGGCGGTAGCTCCGTCACGATTGGATATCGCTACTACATGTCGATCTTGATGGGCTTCTGCCGAGGTCCGATCGATGAGTTGAAGGCAATTTCTGCCGGCGACAAGGAGATTTTCCCGCTCGATCAGCCAACCGTGACCGGCACCGGAACGTATTTCGTAAACGCCGGGCAAGTGTTCGGCGGCGATAAGGGTGAAGGTGGCGTGGAAGGAAATTTGACCTTCCTCATGGGCGATCCCGATCAATTCGCCCCTGGTTGGCTCAAAACCGGCGTCGGTGGGAATGTCTCTGATTTCCGAGGCGTGGCCGTGGCGCTGTTCGACGGCCTAATATGCGCGCTCAACCCTTATCCGAAGAAGTGGAAATTCCGCCTGCGCCGCACAGTCGGCGGCTGGGACGGTCCTGTTTGGGAACCGACACTGGCCACGATATGGCTGGAAAGTTTCAACATCAAGGCTATGAACCCGGCGCACATTCTCTACGAATGCGCGACCAATCGCGATTGGGGTCGCGGATTCCCTCGTGAGATCATCGACAACGCCGCTTGGCGGGCAGCGGCGATAACGCTCTACAACGAAGAATTCGGCCTCTGCTTGCGTTGGAACCGCCAGGGGACGCTACAAGAGTTCGTACAGAGCGTTCTTGATCACATTGGCGGCAGCATTTTCGTCGATCGCCAGACGGGGCTTCTGACGCTCAAGCTGCTCCGCAACGATTACGTCCCGGCCGACGTCCCGTTGTTCGACTATAACTCGGGGCTTCTCTCGATGGACTCGGGCGAGACCGCTGCTCGCGACAAGTCGGTCAACGAGGTGATCGTCAAATATCACACCCCTCTCGGCGACGAAGATCGCGAGGTACGCGCACAGAATCTGGCTTCCATCCAAAGCGTGGGTGCCATCAACAGCACGACAACCGATTATACCGGCGTCCCAACCCATACGCTGGCCGCGCGCCTGGCACAGCGTGACCTGCGCATCAATACGACCGCTACGAGGCGCTTCAAGGTCAAGCTCGATCGCCGTGCGTGGCGCATCTACCCAGGTGCGGTCTTCCGCGTCTCGGCGCCCGACAAGGGCATCGCGAATCTGATCCTGCGCGCTGGCAAGATCACCGATGGCTCGCCGACGAGTGGTGAGATCACGGTTGAAGCGGTGATCGACGTTTTCGGCCTTCCGTCCGCAGCATTCGTCGAGCAGCAGGAGCCCGAGTGGGTGCCGCCCGATTCGACGCCGTCGATCGTCACTGATCGAATTGCTCGTGAAGCGACTTACTTCGACATGTTCAATCGCCTCTCGCCGTCTGATCTCGCGCTTTTTGACGTCCATTCCGGCGCAATCGCCACTGTCGCCGCCAAGCCGACTTCGTTGACGCTCAACTATGGGATCAGCACGCGAACCGGCACTGACACTTTTGTCGAGCGCTCGCGCCAAACATTCGCGCCGTCGATGACCCTCGCGTCCGCTATTGGTCACTATGACACGACGATAACGTTCGAAGCTGGCGTGGACATGGGCCTGATTGAGGTCGGTTCGTTGATGCAGATCGGCAACGAGCTGCTGCGTCTCGACGATATCGCGGTGGATGCGAGTGGTGTGGCAGGCACACTAACTGTTGCCCGCGGCTGCATAGATACCGTTCCGCAGACCCACGCGCTGGGCGCGCAAGCCTTCATTCTCGTGGATGCGATCGGCAGTGATCAACGCGAATATGCGACGGGCGAGAGCGTCAACGTCAAGATGCTCTCGATCACCAATACCGGGACACTGGCTTCGGGACTGGCGCCGGTTGACACCGTCAACATTGGCGGGCGGCAGGGGCGCCCCTATCCCCCTGGCCGCGTCAGGATCAACGGGACACCCGCATTCGACGTCTCATCCGTAACAGGCGCGCTTGTGATCCAATGGGCTCATCGTGATCGCTTGCTGCAGAAAGACCAGATTGTCGATCATGAAGAGCCGAACGTCGGACCTGAGGCCGGAACGACCTACACGATCAGGATCTTCTCTGGTTCTGGTACGCTGCTTACAACTGCTGCCGGGCTCACCGGGACCAGTTATACGGTTTCCCTGGGCCTGACGGGGGCACTACGGTTTGAGCTGGAATCCATCCGTGATGGACTGCCATCGACGCAGATGTACGATTTCAGCTTGACGCGCTCGTAGTCTTTCAAATTCAACATTATGTGGTATATCCTGAGCGAAATTCGAACTCAGGAGCGACCATGGCCGCCGTCGACAAATGGAACGGATTCAAGGGCGCGGCTAAAAAGCTCGACGACGTCGATCTTCCCCGCATCGGCCATCGCATTGGCGTCGGTGAAGACGAGCTGCACGCCTTCATGGAAGTCGAGGCCGCGGGCGCCGGGTTCGATAAGGAGGGGCGGCCGAAGATGCTCTTCGAGCCCCACGTCTTCTACCGCAACCTCTCGGGGGCTGAGCGCGATGCGGCGGTGAAAGCCGGGGTGGCATACGCGAAATGGAAGAAGTCGGGCTATCCCAAGGACAGCTATCCACGCCTGACGGCGGCTATGAAGATCAACGAGACGGCGGCTCTGAAAGCTGCGTCGTGGGGCTACAGCCAGGTTCTCGGTGAGAATTTCCAAATGGCGGGCTTCGACAGTCCGCAGGCCATGGTGCGCGCGTTCATGGCCGACGAGGAAAACCACATCGAGGCGATGGTCAGCTTTATTGTGGCCGCAGGAATTGACGACGATCTGCGGGCCCATCGCTGGGAGGTCGTGGCACGAGTATACAATGGCCCCGGCAAGGTCGCGGACTATGCGCCAAAGCTCGCCAAAGCCTTCGCGAAGTGGCGCAAGATCCCTGACACGCCGTGGTCGCCTGGTGATTCCAACCCGGTCGCCCCGGCCGCGACCGCGCCTGAAAAGGAAGTTATCGAGAACGTCCAAAGGCGACTGCGCGAACTGAACTATCCTGAGGTCGGCGAAATCGATGGAGATGTTGGCTCGAAGACCAGTGGCGCCATCCTGGCTTTCCGCGCCGACGCTGGTCTGCCGCTGACGCCGACGATCGACACTCAGCTCCTGACTGCGCTGATGATCGCAAAGCCGCGCGTCGTGGCAGCCGCCCGTGCGAACGCAACCGCTGAAGATCTCAAGGGCAAGTCAGACTCGGTCGACATGGCTGACGCACTCAAGAAGGGCGGCACCGGGCTCGCCGGCATCAGCGTGTTCGGTAGTGTCCTCAAAAGCCTCGATCTCGACGGTTGGGTTGACGGCGCCGGCAAGCTCAAGGCGCTGACCGATACGGTGTTGTCTTTCTCACCGTGGCTGCTGCTTGGCGCAGCGGGCGCTGGTGCAATCTACTTCGGCTCCAAAATCATCCGCGAGCAGGTTCAGGCCTACCGCGAAGGGCGCCACGTCTGATGCTGCTGTTTCCCTCCAACATCGTTTTCGGTCGAGGAAGAGTGTTCTTCGACCGCTTTCTTGATGGCCAGAGTGTTGGCGAGGGTGAGCGTTACATCGGCAATACGACGGGTTTTTCGCTCAGCCGGGATATCGACGAGATTGAATGCATCAAGTCTCGCCGCGGCCATCTTCAGAAAGCTCGCAGCTACGTTGTTCGAGAAAAGCTCACGGGTTCATTCACTACGGACGCTATCTCGACCGAGAACGTGGCAGCGTGGTTTGGCGATGATGCTGATCTCGAAGGCGTGCCGGCAGGAAATCCCCGAACCGAGACCTTCTTCGTCAAGCGTGGGCGATACTATCAGCTCGGCAAAACCTATCACCCGACCGGCGTTCGTCACGTCGAAAAGGTGACTTTCGAGGTCAATGGGAATCCATTGGACCCGCAAGACGAACTTGAGCTGAGCAAGGCGGACGGGCGATTCTATGTGCTGCCAGGGGCGGAAGTTCTGGTCGATGGAGCGCAACTGGTCGTTACTTTCGAGTGGCGGCAATCGCCCACGGCTTCTCGAACCGCGAGCAAACCCAAGGAAGTGCTCGGCTCTTTGCGCTTTATTGCTGACAACCCGGTTGGTCGGAACAAGGACTACTTTATACCGAGCGCAGCCTTAAAGCCGACCGGCGATTTGTCGCTGAAAGGCGATGAATGGCAGCAATTCGGTTTCGATTTCGAGATCAGGCAACTCAATCCGAGCGCCGAGTTGCTTTACGTTGTCGAGGATGGGCCGGCTGCCTACTCGGTCGACGAGCAGGCGATCCTGGATCATTCGGGGATCACGCTCGACGCCTTCCCGTATTGGGAAAACCAACTCGATATCATCATCAACGAAATCATTGCCTCACGGGGCTATTTAACCTAGAAATCAACATAAAGTAGATTATCCAACATAGGTGCGCTCATGGCCGAACTGCCGCTCGACGGAGCGATCCCGCGCTTCAAATCCAACGAAGATCGGATGGACCGATTTATCAATGGTGCGCCAGCGGATTCCTGGACGACATCAGGCGGCGTTGCGGTCCCGAGCGTCAGGAAGTTCCTCGCCGACAAGGACGCCGAAATCAACGCGGCAGCCGATGGCATCCTTGAGCAAGCTGTTACAGCCAAGAATGCTGCTGAAACTGCTGCCGGCGCCGCCAACACCGCCAAAGGTGCTTCGGAAACCGCTCGCGACAAATCCCAGGCCTGGGCCGAAAGCGACTCGGCGCCTGGTGGTCCCGGCAGCAAGTCCGCAAAGGTCTATGCTGCGGAAGCCGCAAACTCGGCAGCCGACCTGCTATTCCGCGTGTTTGGCACTCTCGCCGAGGCCCAAGCGGCTTTCATCAACCCGGCTGCGAGCTGGGTCGCTATCGCCAACTACTCGCCCTACACGCGCTATTATGAGCGTGTTGCGAGCGATCCCGGCTCGGTGGACAAATTCCAGTCGTCGAACGGCATTTGGTTCAAGGCGATGCCTTTGCCGAACCCGACGCTCGACTTCGCCGCCCCGGTTGCTCGGAGCGGGAATGTCAATGTCGGGGCCTCCGACTTCGATCAAGTGCATAATTGGTCGATTCCTCTCGGGACCACTTACACGTGCACGTTGCCCGATCCCGACACTTACATCGGTCGGATCATCCACATCCAGGTCGATGAGCCTTCTCGCGGCCTCCTGGTTGTCACCAGCGTCGATCCGATCGGGAAGTATGAGCCCAACAGCTTGGCGATCTGGTCGGGAGAGAGTCTGACGCTCGTCGGCCGTGCTGGGCGTTGGGACATCATCGGAGGGCGCTGCAAGCCGCTCGCCTTCAAAGCAACCAACCCTGGCGCAGATATGCCAACCACGTGGGTTGCCAGCAGCGGGTGGATTTCTTCTCAGCAGGGCGGTGAAGAGTGGGCGCTTACAGGCAGCACAATTATTGTGCCACGCAAAGGGTTTTATACGCTCAATTTCGAGGTGGCAGTTCAATGGACAAGCGCCCCGAATTACATTTATGCCATCGCATTCAATACTAGTCAGTCGAATGATCGTGACCAGCGCAGCTCTCCAGCAAGTACCTATGCGCTGCTGAAATCATCGCAGCGCGTCCAATTCGCACGAAACGCCGGCATTGCTCCGGTCGTACTGTGGGACGCCGGTTCTGGCGTGAGCATCGCTCGCACTTCGATCGGTACGCCGCAGTTCTCCATGACTGAGCAGCCGGGATGGTGACGAGTCTCATCAGGGTTCGGAATCCTCCCGGTGGAATCCGTGCGTGGACGCCCGAATTCCCAAATCCCGTTTCACCGTTGATCCTGTTGCCGGATGACGACCGGGGTGAGGTCACGGATTATGTGCAGATCGTCGAACGCTCGCCTCGCCGTTTGCGGCTGACGCGGCCGGGGTTTGAAGACTATCGGAACTGCACACCTGGAGCGCGCTACCGCTTCCAGACCAACGCAACGCAGATCACGATCGCAGCTTCATCGAGCAATACGGTCGATCGTTCAGACGCGCGCAATTACTTCGCGTATGTTCTGGTCAACGGGGTCGCAACTTACAGCTTCGACACCCGCGATGGCGGCATGGTCATCAACCTCGGATCGGCAGTGAGCCGCCTGTTCGAGATCGTCTGGCCGTATGCCGACGCAATGGATCTGCACAGCATAACGATCAATGCAGGTGGCTCTTTTACCACCCCGGCAGCTAGGCCCGCCGCCAAAATTGCTTGTGCAGGCGACAGCATCACACAAGGCTTTACCGCCACGAGCGTCATTGCGACCTGGGCTTTCAAACTCGCAGTCGCGAAGTCGCGCCAACTATTGAACCTGGGCGATGGCGGTGATGCTGCGACCGCCAGCTATGCGAACGCGCTCATCGGGACCGGCGCCGATCGCGTGACCTATATGATCGGCTACAACAATTTCGCTGCGCAGACCCCATTGGCCAATTTCCAAAGCCAGGTCGAGGGTTGGATCACCAACGCGAAGGCGGCGCTGCCCTCGGCCAAAATCTACGTGATCAGTCCGGTTTATTCGCCGAACAGTGGACCGATCACTCTCGCTCAATATCGCACCGCGGTTCAGGCTGCGGTGGCCGCTGTTGGCGGTGCCAATGTCACCTACATCAACGGCCTGTCGATCATGACGAATTCGAACGGCCTTCTCGTGGATGGCGTGCATCCGAACGACAGCGGCTCGACCGAGATCGCGAACAACCTCAATTCGCTGATCGCTGCTTAAGGATGCTGGCCGTGTTGCCCGAGGCTGCCGCGAAGCTGACTGCAGAAGCGCTGGTAACCCAGGGCATTCTTGGGATCACCACTTTCGTACTGGCCTGCACTGTTGTCTATCTCTACCGCGAGAACATCAAGCAGAGGCAACAATATGACGACGATCTCGTTGAAGAAAGAACGCGCCATAACGCGGAGTTTCTGAGCGAGCGCAATCGCCACGCCGAAGAGATCGCTTCGGAGCGGCGACTGAACAAGGAATTGCAGGACGAACGCTTTAAGGAACTGAAATCTACCTTGGCCACGGTGCAGGCCGTCACTGAATCCGTTGACGCCGCACTCGTGGCGCTCGGGACCAGGAGGCAGTAGTCGATGAGCTGGTCAATCAGCAGCCTTTGGAGCCGGCCGAAACGCGAGCGGCCGAAGATCCCTGTGATGGAGCAGAAGGCCATCGTCCTCCACGAGGTGCCAGCCGCGGCGCCTCCCAACATTGTCGTCGCAAACCAAATCAAGTCGCTCCGAGGCGAGCTTGCCCAAGGTCTTCTGACGCTTAGCCGAAGGTCGGAGGCGTTGCGTTCCGAACTGGTCAACGAAGCCCTGAGAAAGCTGTGAGGATACCGACGTGAAACGACTCAAGAACTTCGTCCTGATGTTCCTGGTCGGCAGCTTCCTGCTGTTCTGGCTTCTCTATTTCGCGACAGGTCTCGACGCTACCACCGAGATCTCCGCAGGGCTCGCTTTGGGAGCTATGCTGACGCTATCGATTACCTGGTTGCCCGCATCCATGCGAGCCCTCGCCAAGGTGACCGGGGGTGTCGGGCTGGATGGCTACCAGATGTTCCATCTCGGGCTGTGGGGACTCTCCGTGGATTTGCTGTTGCAGCGGATTTGGAGCACCGCCCTGCGTTGGGCGGATCGGCCGGAATGGATGCTGGAGCTACCAGTCGGCGCGTTTACCGCATGGGGCATCGCCTGCTTTGGTGCGATGATCATCATGTCGCCAGGCACGATCGAGGGTGAGGTGCTGAACCGAAACAAGCTGTACGTGGTTTTCGCAGCCTGTTTCGGTTCTACGATCGCGGGCATCACGATCGGCTTCTTCATTGCGAAGTGGTGATCAGCGAGCCATCAACTCGCTGACGCGCTGGAAGAAGCCCGCCTCGATCCCGCCGAAATGGCCGTGAGTGGCGATCATCTCTGTGACCACCGCGAGCGCTGGAAAATTGCCGCTCATCTGAATATAGGCGCGAAGTTCGCCGGCTCGCTGACGCCCGAGCGCATTATCGCGCGCCCAATCGCCTGTCGCTTCGCGCGACCAGTTATGGATTGAAGAAAACTGATCAGGCAGCGGAATTGCGATCATCTCCGTATCATTTTGCAGTGCAATATTCATGTGTTATCCCCTTTCGTCTCTGCCAAACGCCACATTGGTACTCACTAAACTTCGCTATTCGACATTGATCTTTCTTCAAGGTTGCCGAATGGCGAAGTTAATACACCTGTTGCAAACTGTTCTTCGTTTTTAGGACTACGTTCATCTTCCGACGGAAGATAGGATCGTTATCCTACAATCAGAACAGAATGAGAACCCCTGCCATCAACCTCTGTTGACTCCGCGAGTCAGGAGCTGTCGCTGCGCTTCGAGCCGCGACGGCGGCGCGCACTTCGAGCAGTGATGGGAAAAGGAGCCATCGCCGCCCGGTTTGATGGTCCAGCCATCGTTGCGCGCTCGCGCGATCATCTCATTGAAATCGCGCCGATCGACCCGGTCGAATAGGTCATCGCAGCCGTCGCACAGGAGGGTGCTCTGTTTGCCGTAGTTCTCGATCATCCAAGCAGATCCTCGAACGAAATTCGACATTGTGTTGAATTATCAGGCGCAGCTTCACCCAGCAGATCCGAGAAGAGTGTACTCGCTGGATGCGTCAGATTGAGCCTACGCCTGATATCGGCCGCATATTCGGCCTCCATCTCGATCAGGACGGCCCGCATGCCTTCCGCGAGCGCCGCTGCTCCGGTCGTGCCACTCCCGGCGAAGGGATCGAGCACAAGGCCGCCTGGTGGCGTGACGTGGCGGATGAGCGCCTGGTTGAGAGATACCGGCTTCACGGTCGGATGGCGTGAGCCGGCGCGGTCCAGCTTGTTGGCCTTTGCGCGGTAGAAGACGGGCTCACCGTCGAACGGATAGCTCTCGAAGAAGCGCGCCGCCGATCCCTCATCGCCGAAGCCCGTCATCGCCGTGCCGGGGGCTCGACTTTCGGCGCCGTAACAGGCGCCGTCGTTCTGACCCTTGCGCATTACGCCGGGCTTGCCGCTCTTGGTGTAAGGGAATAGGGCCTCAACGTCGGGAGAGCCGTCCAGAATTAGATTGGCAGGATATCGCTCGCCGGCACGACATCCGTCGATGTTCACTGCTCCGACGCCATGCTTCAGGATGTTGGCTGCGCCATTGGGTTCCGAGAACGGCTTTTGGCCAACGTAGATAGGTTCTAGCGCCGGCTTGCGGGCCTGACCGCCATACGCCCATCCCTGCCACTGCGCAGCCTCGGGCGTGGCCGGCTCATACGTGCCCGGTTGGTAGACCCGATCTTCGAGCTTTTCCCAGGAGCCGTCCTTGTGTTGGTCAGCGCCGGGGCGAATGCGACGGACGGGCTCACCAGTGGCGTTCACTGCACCCTTGGCACCTAACTGCTTGTCGATCGCCATTGCGGCATTGTGTGCCTTCGGGAAACCCGAGCCGAACACCCATCCGATCATGGGATGGGTGACGAAGCCCGCGGCCTCGATCGCGACCGCCATATGGTGATAGGTGCGGCTCGACGAGAACGCGACGATATAGGCGCCGGGCTTCATCACGTTGTAGACGAGCTGCCAGAACTCAGGATCACGCTCGATGGCGGTGCCGTCCCATTGCTTGCCCATGAAGCCGCGCGACTGGCGTGCGAAGGCGCCGTCACGGCCATGCTTCGCTGCCTTCGACCCATCCTTGCCGAAGCGCTTGGTGACGCTCACGAGGCCATAAGGTGGATCGGTGAAGACGGAATCCACCAGCTCACCGCGCTCGGCCATCTCGCGCAGCACAACTCGATTATCGCCTTCGTAGAGTTTGACGGACATGGTCATCCCAACAGGTCGTCGAATGCATCACGCGGGGCGGCGGCCGGTTCAGCTTGCCGGGCTCGCTGTTTGCGCGCACGCGGCGCTGGCTCTTCACCGGGCTTGCCGGTCAGAGCCAGCATGACGGCGCAGACGGGGTCGCGGTGAGCGCGTATCGAGCCGTCAGAGCGTTTGACTCCCCGGTAGGCGACCTCGAATCCCTTTTCAGTGCAGGCGATCGAGAGATAGTTCAGCTCGCCCTTGGCCGCGGTCTCGCGCAGCAATTCGTCGAGCGTCTTCATCCAAGCAGATCCTCGAACTCGTCGGCGGCCTTCACCTTGGCGCGAACGGGTGCGCCACGCTGCGGCTCGAAGTTCTTCTGATACCAGGCGCGAGCCCGTTCCTCGGCTTCAGCCGCCGTAGCGCCAGTGAAGATCAGGCGCTCCTTCTCGTTGACGAGTGGTCGCGACAGGAACTCCGGTCCTTCGCCGCTGACGCGCTGGTAGACTCCGATTTCCAAGGCTTTCATCCGAGCAAATCCGCAAATTGCGAGGCCACCGGCTCAGGCGGCTTCTCGATGTAGCTGTGACCGTTGATGGCCAGTTCGAGCACCGCTTCCGGCGTGGCGCCGAAGCCGACGCCGTGAAGCTTGGTCTTTCGATAGGCATAGCAATGCCAGCCGCCGTGCGTGCCCTGCGCCAAAATGCCGATGCGCAGCTTCTCGTGGCGTGCTCGATCGAACAGGGTATCGAGCGACGTCATCCGAGCAGATCCTCGAAAATGCGCTCAGCCAATTGGTTGAGAGCAATCTTGGCCGGCGCGTGAACGACGGGGGCGGGCTTACCGAGCGCTTCCCAAAGGAGGAAAGCTGCCTTGCGATCCCAACTCGCATCCCTCAGCGGGAGACCGTTCGACAGCGCCCCGACCTCATCCCCGACCGAACGCAGTCGCTCGGGAAATTCAGTCTCGAAGAAGCGCTCGAAATCAGTCATCAGGCAGTATGTCCGACCGCGTCCAAGTATAATTCGAGGATGGATTCCTCTTCTTTGCGCTCGTCGAGGTCACGCTTACGAAGGGCGATGACCTTGCGCAAGATCTTGGTGTCGTAACCGTTGCCCTTGGCCTCGGCATAGACTTCCTTGATGTCGTCGGCGACGGTCTTCTTCTCTTCCTCAAGCCGTTCGATCCGCTCAACAATGCTCTTGAGCTGATTGTCACCATTGAGGCTGTCGGGATCGATCGTCTTGTTGTCCTGCCTCTTCACCTTCCGGTCGGAGGCAGGCACCTCGGACTCCTCATCGAGCCCCAACGCGTCGTCTTCATCGGCCATAGCGCGACTCCTTGATTTTGATATTCAACACAATGTTGATTAACGGGTCAAGCCAAAAGCGTGAGCTGGCCGACGAGATCGAGATTGAACAGGACGTTCTCGCTGGTACGCGCTAGGTCTTCGAGCGTGCCATCATTGTCGACCGTGACGTCGTACTTGATGTTGGCGACGTTTCGATCGGCGTCATTGGAGAGCGTCGTTTCCGCTCGCGGCGAGCGTACCAGGAGCAGGGTGACATTGCAGCCCCGGTTGGAAAGCTTCAGGTTGGTCCGCACGCGGCCGATGATCTCGGGCTCGCGGATATGGAGGAACATGACGGCATCGCCGTCGCCCGCCCGCTCGAAGAAGCGGCTTGTCATGTCCACGCACCAGCGGCTGCGCCAATTGCTGTGCAGCTCGACCGCAGCGCCAACGGTCGCGAGGAGCGCACGGTCAGCAGGTGTCTTGCGGCTCAACTCGAAGCCCGCGCCGCTGAGCATGGCGCGGACAGGGTCTATCGAGCTGAAGGCCTCGGTATGAACGCCGGCCTCATTGAGCGGGCGGCACATGGCTTCGACGGTCGAGTCCTTGCCCGAGCGCGGCGCACCGTTGACGATGATGACGTGGCGTTTCATCAGAGGCATTCTCCTGGGAGCATCTTGCGGTACTGTCGGAATCCGCTGAACGCGGCGTGAAGGCCGGGTGCTACCCACGAGTCGGCATTTGCGCATTTTTCGTCGGCCTGAGCGACGTGTTCAGCCGGGCTGGCGTGCATGGGCACCGAGCCGACGAGCTGGTCATGGATGCGGATCGCGGTCGGTAGATCCATGTCGAAGCCTTCGACCGTCTTGTAGCTAGTCGAGGCGCAGCGGGCGGTTGAAAGGTTGACGGCTTCCTTCGTAGTCAGAAGCTCGAAAAATTCGGTTTTATCGCGGAAGGAAAGAGAGCTGTCAGCCTCTCTCACCGTGTGGACGAACGGCGTGTGCCATTCGCCCGGTTGGAGTACCTGGATCGTACTCTCGTCTTCGAGGCACTTCCGAACCTCTTTGGCGAGAAGCTGGATGTGGGGCTCGGCCGCCTCGTGGTCGCGCAGACCGAGGAAGTTCGACCAGCCGACCATATCCATGCCCGAGGCAAGCACGGTGATGTGCATCCACGGCTCGATCAGGCGGTTGACGATCTGCTTGTGATAGCCAGCCTGATCGAATGCCTCGGCAGCGATGAGCGCGTGATCCCTGGCAATCAACCATGCTGTCTCGCGCGACCGAAGCTTGCCGTTGATGAAGACCTTCTCGTCGGTCTCATCGAATGCCTGCATGCCCTTCTGATTCTTGCCCCAATGCAGCGGCACGAACGGGTCGTCCTTGATCGACTGGATCAGCTTCTTGACGGGAATCGCCCGCGAGCTGGCCGAGTTCTTTACGAGCATCTTGTGCGTCATGAACTCGGCATGGATGCAGCGCGGATAGCGTAGCAGCAGGCAGGACAGCACGTTGCCGCTAGGGTCGGCCGCATTGCGGCTGCGCAGGATCGTCTTCGCTGAAATGGTGGTCAAAGGAGTCTCCAGGGCTTGATGGCGGTTTTTCTGAGGCGCGATCATTCACCGCCAAACGCATCAATCGGGCTGCTCTGAAGGCCGGAACCCGAGCCTCTATGTCCGGCCTATTCGGAATACCATGTCATGTGCGTGCCTTTGCTCGCGGCGCTTCGACAGCGATCGGATCGTCGCCAGAAGACAAATATCCGATCGCAAATACATAATCAACATAAAGTTGATTATCGTCAAACGGCTTTGGCGCTGTCGACGATCTCGCAGGTGTTTCCGACGCAGGCGAACTCGCGCGTGCCCGTCACGCTGTCCTCGCCGCGCTCGTATCGAGCCAGCTCCGACCAGTCGATAGAAGCCGGCATGCGGGCCAGCATGGCGACATAGGCCGCCTCGTCGATCGTCTCGTAGGGCATCTGCGTATAGGAGCTGTCGCCCGCAAAATGCGGCAAGAAGCTCACGCCGGCCAACTCGTCGAAGTTGTCGTAGACCCATCCGCCGACCGAAGGCCATTCCGACTCCTTGACCGAGATCGTGCAGGACACGGCATGCTCGGACCAGTGCTCATTGTAGGTCCGCACCAGTTCGAGATGCTGCAGGGCCGTGACGTCCTCTCGCGTGACCGTGCCGCGGCCCAGGCGCACCGGGAAGCTGAAGACGGTCATCTCCTGCGGCTTGGAAGCGTGGGGCTCGTTGGGAATGCCGGCATCAGCCATGAACTGCGTGATCGGGTCCTTGTTATCGCCGACGACGCGCCGGATGTAGAACTCGGAATGGCCCTGGTGGATGCCGCTTGGGCAGTTCACGAGCTGGCTGACCGTGCCGCTCGGCTTGACCGTCGTGGTGGCGACGCTCGGGCTGATCCCGATCTCGTGTGCCTCGACTCGGTTGGCCTTGATGACGTCGGCCTTCAGCTTCGAGAGCCGAGCGCCGAGCGCTTCGAGGCCGCGGTCACCACGCATGACCTCGTTGTCGTAGATGCCGGTCAGGGAGACTCCGAGAAGTCGTTCTTCCATCGCGTTCTGCGCCCACTCAGGGTCGACGAAGTTGAACCGGGTCTGAGTCGACTGCCATGTGCCCAGGATCGCGGCGAGACGCACTTTTTCGCGAAGGTCGCCGATCGTGTCGGACTCACGAACGACTGCCTCGCTGAGGTTGCAAAGCCCGCGGGGCCGCAGAATGATCTCCGCACACGGGTTGACGCCGAATTCGAAGCGATGGTCACGGCGGCCGAGCTTGAGCATCTTTTGCACAGCACCAGCGCGATTGAAGATGCCGCGCTCACCGGATCGCGATTTGTAGAGCGACAGCCACTCCTCCATGAAGGCGGCAGGTGAAGGCTTCTCGGTATAGGCGACCGAATTGTTGGCAAGCGCCAGGTGCGGCTTGTCCTGATACCAGTTGCCCGACTTCGCATCGCGCATCCGCAGATCGGAGAGGTTCGACAGGCTGATCTCGGCGCTGCGCCGCACGCCGCCGACCACGACAATCTCCCCCGTCTTGGTGACAATCTCGTGGATTTCGAGGCTGTTGAGGCGCCGACCCTTGGCATCGACGAAGCTGCGGATCACGAAGTTGAACAAATCGAGCAGCGGCGCAGGCCCCGAGGCACGCCCGCCAAAGATCTTGAGACGGGTGCCAGCGGGCCGGACCAAGCTGACGTCGATCTTCGGAATCTCGCCGGCATAGAGAGCCAGGATCAGGTTGTGATATGCGACGGCCCAGCCGAGCTTGCTGTCCTCGACCACGATCACGTCGTCGGTCTTGACGAAGGTGTCGGGCACCTCGGGCAGCAGCTTGATCACCTGCCGTTCGACGCTGAAGCCCACGCCCGTGCCGCACATGAGGATGTAGAGCGCTTCGGCGAAGGCCTTCGGTCGATCGATGGGCAGATAGGCGCAATTGTAGACGGCGAGGTTCTCGCGCTCGGCGGCCGGTCCTGCGGTCATCAGCGCCCGCATGGACGGCATGACGTGCAGGTTCATGACTGCATCCTGCAGCTCGGTCACGAGTGTTTGCGAGGGCGTGTAGCCGTGGTGGCGATCGAGATGGTCGAGGAAATATTCGAAGTAGCGGCCGACCGTTTCATCCCAATTCTCACGCCGACCATCCTGGTCGCGGAATCGGGCATAGCGGGACTTGCCGATGTAGTTCTGGTAGTCGGTGGGGAGCTGAGACATGACGATCTCTCGGTTGGCGACACCACATATAGCGGCGTCAATGTGGACCGATCACTATTATGTTGAAAATGAAGCCGCGCAAACCCGAAAGCGACGTGCGATCGGCCTTACGCGGCAATAGGTCTATTATCCTAGATAACTAGGATTATGTCCCTTAAACGTGACGCCAGTTCTGTCGTCGAGCGACGGCTCCGACAGTCGATTCCTTGAAGCCAATCTCTCGCGCAATCCCCGCGATCGACTGCCCTCGCTTGCGGCGTGCCCGAATGTCCCTGACAGTGTCTTCGTCTAGAACAGCGTTCCAATTTCGCTCTCCATACATTCCACGATCTTTCTCGATCATGTCGTGCATGTTAGCGAGCTGCGAACCCTGAAAGATGTGTTCGGGATTGACGCAAGCGCTGTTGTCGCAGTGGTGACAGGCTTGCTCATCAATCGGCAGCGGCACGTCGCAAAAGATGTTAAGCGCAGCGTGAGAAGCCCGAATATCCTTGAGTTGATCGTCGGGGAAACGGAAGTTGAACATTCCATATCCATCGCGATCACACCAACCCAGCCAAATCCAACATCCATTTTCTTGCCGCTGGATTTTGTCGAGGAAGCGCTCTTTGTTCGAGCGGCGCCGTCTGCCGGTGAGCCGCCCTCGCGCTGCGCTGTAGGCCGTCATCAAGCCGCAGCCTTAGCCCGCTCCATTTGGCGAACGCGACGAGAGCATTCCCGTCGCGGCGCACCGTCGAAGCGGATTGCGCTCGCGCGGATTTCGCGAAGGATGCGCCCCGTATATCGACTGCGCGCGAAGCGCCGGTTGCCGAAACCGGGACGTGACGGCTGATGACGCTTCACCGGCATGGGAGGCGCTTCGAAACCATTCAGCCCGAAGGCGCGCGCCAGACCGGTGGCGATGGCGGCGAGCATTCCGGGCTTTCGCGTGGTCTTCATGTTGATTCTCCACTTTCAGTTGAATGTCAGGACGCGCGCGAGCCAGCCGAAGCTGAGCGCGAGCGCCGGGTTGATGAAGTTGAGGATGAGGCTGTTCTTGACGCCGACAGCCGTGGCGTGGCCGAAGTAGTGGCCAGGCGCCTTCACCAGCAGCACGTCGATCAGCGCTATGAGACCGACCAGGTGCCAGAAGGCCGGCACCGGCAGGCCGGCGATCGGCGTGACGAACCAACCCCACATCAGGCCGACGCAGAAGGCTCGCCAGGCGTAGCCGAGCGTGTCGAAGGTGAAGGCGTAGATCAGCATCGTCAGATGCCCACGAGCACGCGGAACCGGTCGTACTGGTCCGCGGTCATGATGAGGCCGACCTTGCCGGTCTCCTTGTTCTCGCGGGTCTCGACATCGGCCATGAAAGCCTTGAGCTGATCGCGCAGCGACGCCGGCTTTTCCTTGGCCATGTGCTTCGCCGTCGCCCGGCTCTTGCCTTCGGCCTCGGCGGTGCTGACGGCGTCGCTCAGGGCATCACTGGCGGCCTTCACATCACCCTTGTTCTGCTTGAGGGTCTGGATGGCGAGCGTGGCCGCCACCTTACCGCTCTCCACAAGCTTGGTGATCGCGTCGGGCGAGGCGCGCAGGGTCAGCAACTCGACGATCCAGGCGCGATTCAGACCGGACTTGTTGGCGATGTCCGTCTCGCTCCAGCCGAGATCGATGAGACGCTTGAACACCTGCGCCTGCTCGATCGGAGCGAGCGGCTTGCCCGAGTTACGGACGATCTGGCTGAAGACGCGATCAGCCTCGCTCGAATAGCGCTCCTCGGTCTGGACCGGCACCGACTTGATCTCGGCGCCCAGGTGCTCGATCGCGTAGAGCGTCGCGCCGTATCGACGATGACCGTCAGAGATGAAGGGGGCGCCCTCCTCCCAATAAACGGTGATGTTCTGCTTCACGCCGACCTGGGCAATCGACTGTGCGAGTGCCAGGTCATCGGGATCGGCCGGGTCGAAGTTCTTGACGCGACTGTTCCAGCCTTCCTTCACACGAAGCTCGCGAGGGTCGATCCGGTAGGTGTCGGAACGGCCGATCGCGAGATCCTTGATGCCGTGTTTCGTGGACATGTCAGGGCTCTTTCCACATTATGTTGATCGAAAAGGCGTGCTAAACCCGCTCGAATTCCGCCTCGGGCAGGTACTCTTCGTTGGCTCGGGAGAAGGCGACGTTGTCGAACTTCACCTTGATCGACGGGAAGGTCATGACGCCAGTGGCGACATCGCGGACAGGCGGCCCATCGATCTCAACAACCTCACCCTCCTGGTCGGCGAGTTTGATCATCGTCAGGTTGTCGATCGTGCTCTTCATACGCCGAGCAAGCGGGGTGTTCGGGTTGCCGAGATAGCGGACTCGGTCGCCGGGCTTAAGTTTGGACAGGCTCATTATACCGATCTCACTTGATCACGAACCGGCCGTCGAATAACTCGGCGATCGGTCGGCTGAAGGCAACGGGTTCACGGTGAAGCGTTTGATACGTAAACTCGATACTCATATCGCTCTCGCGGAAGTGTATTCCGGTGATCCGATACCAATCGCTTGACCGCGCGTGCTGCATCTTCTGGCCGACATAACCTTGAAGAGGCTGAATCTGCTGAAGAAGTTCCTCGATCGTGAGTTTGTTGCTCATGATCAGAACGCCTTGCCGCCTGCCGCTCGGCGGTGCTCAGGCTTATGGTCGAGACGCTTGGCGTTATAGCCGCGCTTTTCCATGAAGATCGTGCCGGCCGGGTGCTCGCGATTGTCGGCGCCGAGAATGTCGAAGAGCCGAATGACGGCGTCGATCAGCTCGACACGGTACATCGGGCGGTGCGGCAGCTTGTCGTCGGGCAGATTCTTGCGGTGGCCTTCCAGCGCCTCGCTGATCTCCGAATGCACGAGCGCCAACAGCTCGCCGACGTTGCGCTTGCCGTGCAGATCCTCGCCGGTTTGCAGATCGGTCCACCAGCCGGCCCGTACGTTGTCGGCGTGGACCATGTTGACGAGGTTGTCGATCAGCGCGGCCGGGTTGGCGAGCAGCAGACACACGGCGCCGCGAGCGACCTCGGCGGCCCAGGCCCGAACATCTCCGGCAGAGAACAGGCCGGTGCGCACCTGCTCGTCGATCCAGTCATTGATGTTGGTCGACGGTGCGATGGCCGATAGCTGATCGAGTCGGTCATAGTCGCGCAACAGCGCCTTGAGATGTTCGACATTGATCGGCACGCTGCCGCTCGCAAAACCGGCGATATGCGTGCGCAGTGCTTCATGGTTGAACATTGAATTCAGCTCCTGATTTGATAATCAACATTATGTTGACTTTGACCTGTCGTCAACGTGCCCTTGAGGAATTTTCCACCACACGCTAAAGGCGAAGTGCTCTGGAGATGTCTATGCCCCTGCCCCTGCCCGTGCGTTCGCTGGCCATCGCCCTCGCCGTCATGATCCCTACGTTCGCTCCTGCCCAGGAGAAGAGCCCGTGGGATTCACATTTCACCGCCCGCTCGAACATCATTCGCTTTCAGGCCAAAACATCGGGCCTTTGGCAAACATTACTGGTCGGCGATAGCAATACCGAGAGCTTTTGGTGGAACGAAGCTGGCGCGTGCAAGATTGTAAATGCCGGCCTTGCTGGTGCTCGCGTGTCGGACGTTGCCGATCGACTGGAATTCATTGTCGGCGTAACCCGCCCCTCAGTCGCTCACATTATGCTGGGCACGAACGATGTGCCTCTTGTCGGCAAGATTGACGGTTATGAAGCGAAGCTTGAAACTGATTTCAAGCGCGTCATTCGCGCCTTCCACCGTAACGAAACTGCGATTTATTTGTGGTTGATTCCGCCTGTCGGCAAGAATTTTGCCGATCCGGAGTCTGTCAACGTCATCAACGAGATCATCAAGCGCGTGGCGAAGACGGAGAAGGTCGCGCTGGAATCTCAGTGGTCAACCAATCTACACGGTCGCGCCGATGCGCTTTTCGATGATGACGTGCATCTGACCGCCAAGGCCAATCAAGAACGCATGAGCCGCATCCGCGAGATTGGCGAGCAGTCCAAGGTGAGATGCATCCCGCCCGCTTGACTCAATAGTGCGTTTGTTCCCTTTCTGTTCTCTTAACGGAGCGCGGAAGATGGGCAACAAGATCGGTTCAAACTGGATCGTCGACAGCGTCTCACCGGAAGGCGCTGAGGAGTGGATCGCAGAGTCCGCCAACGTCGTCGTGGCCCGAGCGGCTTATGACGAGGCATTGAAACACCGGCCTGGTCGTGTGGTCAGATTCCGTCACGGCCCGCAAATCCTCACGACACAGATCGGCTGGAGATGCGACTGGTGGCTGGAGAAAACCGAGCCCTGCGGATGCCCTACGTGCGTGGCGAACCGGGAGCAGTAGATCCCTTCCTCCCCTCGACTAGGACGGCAAGCAGGGCTTCAGCGTCCGAAATTGTGAACTGCACCTTGTCGCAGCCGACTTCCTTCGCGGCGGCAAGGATGCGCTGCCAACGGTCTAGCTTGGCGCTCTCCACCGTGGCGGGCGCGGGATGCGCGGGCCGAACCTCGTATTCCAAATCAGGGTCGGCAGCGATCTTCTCTCGCAGTCGCTCGCGGTCCACCAGCATGGCTGGCTCACCCCTCGGGCTGGAGAGGGCTTCGCGCAGAATGGACGCCGCAGCAGCCCATGTCCCAGCTTGAGCAGCATGGGCCATCGTGAAACCGGTATCGGAATAGTGCTTCGCATTTTCGTCGAATTTAGCCAGAACTTGAGTAATTAGTTGATAACGCTTGGGGGCTTCGGGCCGCCACTTGGGGTTCGAGCGCAGGAAATTGCCCATGGTCTCGCCGCGAGGCGTGAGGCGATGATCGTGGGCAATGAACCCATCGGCGCGGAGAGCTTCCCGCTCCTCGGCGGTCGTCATGCGCCTGACCGATTGATTGTATGTGACGCCCTCGATCAGGGTCTGGAGTGCACGCCAGCTCGATCGCTGAACATAGTCTCGCACGTCGTCGTATTTCGTGGGCATAGCTTTGCTCTTTGGCTTTGGACTCGAAGTGAATCGTCAGCGCAGATTCGTTTTCGAGATTCGTTTCAGGGTTTCGATGGCGCGCGGCAGAGCCCGAGCTATGTCCCGCTTGAAGCGATCCAGGGCGGCGCCGATCTTCTCGCTCCCGTCGATCTTGACCGTGACCGTCTGGTAACCGGCTCTGGCCTGAGCATCGGCGTCGATCCTCGCGAGCGCAGCCTGAACGCCGGCGAGCATGGCCACCTGAAAGGAGTGCGTTCGATTGTAGTGTGAAGCGGCCTTCACCGCGGCTGTCAGAACGCCGTGCGTGATGCGGGGATCGAGGCGGCCGACCGAGATGATCGGCTCGGGCTCGGCCCTCTGGCTGCCGATGTGGCCGCGATCCTGAAGCTCCGATTGACGGAAAAAGACGATGTCGCTTGACGAGCCGTCGTGACCCCACATGAGCGCAGAAGCACACATGGAACGCAGGTACTGGCCGTTGCGCAGCTTGACGTCGACCATGCCCTGGCTCTGCGGCGTCACGCTTGAATTAGGCAGGCCGAACCACGGCACCCATTCGGCGCTCATCGTGGCACCACGAAAAGTGACAGATAGAGAGCCGTGCTGACGACGCCGATCGTGAAGCCGAAAAACAGCATCATCAGCATTCCGGCGAGTGGTGAAGGCGCATGACCGGGGAGATAGTCAGGTTCGCGATGCTTATACATAACCGCTCCTCGTGAGATTCAGCTCTGGTGTCCTCATTAATCAACATTATGTTGATTATGTCAACCGGCCATCATGCACCGGACGTGAGGTCTGGCGAGGGCTTGAGTGAACCAGGATTTTGACGCCTTGGTTCTCTGGCCTGATTTTCGGAACAGGCGAGGTTTTTCAAGTACCGACGTCGGTTGCGCGCGCTCGCGCTCCTGCGCCTATACGCTCGCGCTATCCGCCCGCGATCACGGGCAAGCGTGCATGCACACCCGTCCGCAGGCAGGTGCAGGCGGGCGCCCGCGAATAGCAGGATTCGCCCGATAGTCAACACTAGGTGGAATATTGACGCGGAAAATCCCGACGCGAACAGCATTCCGCGCCATTAGCGCGCCTGTGGCGGCATTTGCGACCTTGCCCGCTGCCATGGTAGCTCGCATAGGCGGCAAGGGGCTTCCCTGGCCTTCCTATTGAGTTTTGGCGAGGGAATAGGATGCGAGCTGCATTACTGATCGGCGCCGCGCTGATGCTGGCGGGATGTCAGACAGTCCAAACCCGGCCAATCGAGCTTAGCGAAAGCGACCTGGCGAAAGTCCGCATTGAAGTGATGACGCGGCTCAAAGATCCCGACTCGGCCCGCTTTGGGAAGATTGCAGCCGGGCGCGCTGATAACGGCACTATCGAAGTTTGCGGGACCGTCAGCGGTCGCAATGCGCTCGGCGCCTATGGTAACCCTGCCGCGTTTCAGGGATGGCTTAAGCCCGATGGGACTTACAGGACGGCTGATATAGCCGGCTTGGATGGTGGCGCGTCATGGGCGCAAGCCATCCTCAACAATTGCCTGGCCGATGGCGTGCCGATCTAAAGAAAAACCCGGCTCTAGGGCCGGGCTGATGTCTAGCGCCTGATCCGCGCGAATATGGCTAGGCCAGCGAGAACGGCAACCGCCTTGCCTGTATGGCCTGCCGCTATCAGCCACCATGCGAGGAAGGCAGCGAGCACGACTCCCGCCGCTATGAGCGCGACGGCTGGCCATTGCGACGGCGCGGCCGATGCACCTGGCGCCGGGCTTGGCGGTAGCTCATGAGCCTGCAGCGGCCCTAGCGGGCATTCCGGCAAGTCAACCTTGGCGGTTATCATCGGCGCCGGCTTCCCCTCACGCGTCATGGTGCGGAACCTGGCGACTCCAACCGGCAAGGCGCGATCGTGCTCGATACGGTGCGCGAGCTGATCACGAATAACGGTCGGGACATCATCGGGCGCTTGCGTGACGAAATAGACCCCGACTCCCTTCGATCGGATGAGGCGCACCGTTTGTTCGATCCGCCGCAACAGGGCAGCCGGGCAATCCTGAAACAACAAATGCGCCTCGTCAAAAAAGAAGACGAGTCGCGGCGCCGGTTGATCGCCGATTTCCGGCAAGCGCTCATAAAGATCCGACAGCATCCAAAGCAGGAAGGCACCATAGAGCCGCGGCGATTGCATCAGCCTATCGGCCTTTAGGATGCTGATCCGCGACGGCTCTAGCAGCTCCGCAACGTCGAAAGCAGGGTAGGCGAACATGGTGCGCCCGCCCTGCCCTTCAAGGCGCATCAAGGCGCGCTGCACAACGGCAATGCTCGCTGCGCCGACTTGCCCATATTGAGCGGATATCGCTTTGGCGTCTGCATGCAGCCTGGCGAGCACGGCGCGAAAATCGGCGATGCTGGCGAGCGCTAGGCGGTTGTCCCGCGCATAGGCAAAGGCGACTTCCACAACCCCGCTTTGCGCGTCGGTTAGTTCCAGGGCACGCGCCACTAGATCGGCGCCCATGGCGTCAAAGGATACGCGGATAGGGTTGCCGGCATGGCCGAACAAGTCGAGCTGCACGGCAGGGCATGACCGCGCTAGCGCGGCAATATCGCCCTTTACGTCCGCAATGAAGACGGGAACGCCGGCCCGGCTGAACCGCTCCGCGAGCGTCATCAGCGTTACGGTTTTGCCGGTTCCGGTTTGGCCAGTGATCAGCCCGTGCCGATTGGCGTATCGAGCCGGAATGCCTGCCGTGCTGTTGAGATTGATCATTGGGAATCCGTTGCTTTCGACGGAACCGGCACGCCTGGCGCCGGCTCGATCAAAGTCACGCGGATTATACGGCCTGCCAAACTTCGAAGCCTGCTTTCCGCAGGGCCGAGTCCCAATTTTCGCCGCCGTCACGCTGCAGCGCATAGCGAAAGGCGTCATAGGTTGGAGCCGTATCCGGCGAAACGTAGTTGTCCGCCATGACATCGCTCATTTGATAGGGAAAAGGCAGTTTGTGCGCCGCGACGGAAGCGGCGGCCGTTTTCTTGTCATAGCCGTAACCGCCCGCATATCCGCGCACCATCTGCGAGCCGGTCCAATGCACATACGCATAGAGCCGCCCTGCGCCGTCACGGGGGAACTTGAAGGCGATAGTTGCGACGCGCTGGCCCTCTTTGACGATGACAAAGGCCGAGACGTTGGAAAAGGCGGCGTCGAATTGCTTGTAGATGTCAGACATGATTTTCCACCTTATGTTGAATGAGAGGGCGCACCTGTGGCGCGGATCGGGAAGGGTTAGGCTGCAAACCGATATGGCTGCAGGTAGATTGTCGCGAGCGTTCGGCCGCGTGTGCTTTGAAGCGTCACGGATGCCGGCTTGCGCGGTTCCGGCGCCCCAGCTTCGCTAGTGAACCAAACCCCGCCGCGACGGTCCCATGCCTTGCGCCAATAGTGCGGCAGGCATTCCCTCACGGCGTCATAGTCGGGATTAACGAGTCCGTGCCCTTCAAAGAAATGGGCCGAATAGCCGGCGCCCTGATGCGGCACGGCCTTGACCGGCCCCTTGACGCATTGCGGATGATCGGCCGCGCTGTTGTGAAGCACGGTGTAAAGGATGACGTCGCGGCTCATGACAAATGCACCTTGCCGTCATCGCCGATATAGACGTCGCAGCCACCCATGGCGCTCGCAGCTTCGGAAAGAGCTGTTGCATGGGGCTCTTGCCAATCACCATCCCAAAAGCCGCAACCATGGCCATTGCGCGTGTACCAAAAATCTCGACCCGCGCGGATGTCGTCAGGTTGCTCTTCTTCGCCAGCAAGAGCGCTAGTCCCTAGAGCACGCCATGCGGGCGTCGCTTGGAACGCGCTACAATCGGCGATGATCGAGGCGAGCGCTTCCGACGCAAGGTCCGCAACACCATAGGAATTGCCGCCGACGAAGCTCGACTCCATGGTGGCGGTATTGAAGGCAACAGTCGGCATTTCGCGCCCCTCACCTTCCTCGCAAAGCCGCTCTTCCTCAGTGAAGAAAAGCGCCTCGATATAACCTTGTGTGAAGGCGTCCAAAGCCTGGAACGCGGGCGCATCGGCGCCGGTGAGAATGAAGGCTGGCATGGGTCGATTCCTTTTCAACGCCTTGCGGACGGCGCTGCAGATTGCAGGGAATTCCCCCACGCCCTTAGCGGCGCGACGGTCGCGGCCAAGCGCAAGAATAGCCTTCCGCCATTCGGCAATCTGCGCCCCTAGATCCGCATAGCGCGAGCCTGCCGCCCATGCCGTTTGATATTCGCGCTCTTCCTCGGCCGCGCGCTTGGCCATGTCATCGGCTGCCCGCGCCGCGTCGTGCGCCATATCGTCGTCGCGAGCGTTCCCGTATCCATCGGCCCGGCCGGAAAAGATGCGCGAGAAGTCGAGAGTCGGCCCGCCATCCATCCCGCCGAACTGATAGCCCGCGACGAAGCGGGAATGCCCGCGCTTGCCGGGAAGCTGATACACGACGCCATAGCAAAGCCCGCTGCCGTCTTTGAAGACGTCGCCATGTGGATCAGTGATCCAACCATGATCAGGCGCTTCCGCATTGCGCTGCCAGCGAGAGTCCCGACGCTCTTCCGGGTTGACGGCGCCGACATAGCGCAGGCCGAAATTTGCGGGCAGCTCGACATGAGCTATGCCCTTTTCCGCCTGCCGCGAAAAGTAAGCGAATTCGGGATAGCGGGCCTCATTGTAGAACGTCTGCCCGCGCTCATCATCGGCCCGCGCTTTGGCCAAACAGGCGATTGCTGCCTGGCCGCGAAGACGCTGCACATACGGAGTCGGATTGACGGCGCGAGCTGCAGCCGCGTTGTTCAGGGCGCGGCCCTTGTGATGGAAATAGCCGGCGCGAACGTTGTGGGAAAGCATGACGATAGCCTTTCAATACTATGTGGATTAACGGGACGCGGAAAAGCGCGAGCGCTCGCAAGTGAGGCGAGTCCAGTCGTCGGGAATGACGGCGCCCTTGCTCGCCTCGCGGCAGGTAGAGCCGGCGCCCGCAATGTAGACGTGTCCGGCCCGCGTTTCCGCAATGAGCTGGTACGTCGCGCGCGGCTGCATGACGGGCCAAAGGAGGCCGGCGCCGAACGCGGTTGCGAGCATGACGCCAGCGCCAAGGGCGGGCAGGATGGCGGGGCGATGGTGCGGAATGTGGGGGCGAGCCATGATTATCAACCTTATGTTGATTATCTAAATAAGGATTGACGGAACGCCTCGGATGATCTTGGCGCACACAAGCGTCACGCCAAGATCAATATCCAAGTCGAGATAGTGGCAGCCATTGCCCGCATCGATCCACTCGGCCCAATAGCGAATTTCGACTTCGTCGGCAGGCGAGACTTCAAGGAGCCTAATAACGGCGTCCAGCGCTTCGCTCTTCAAGGCAGCAAGATCAAACACAATCAATCTCCGTCCGTTGTGAGTCTGACTATGAGCGTCCGTGTTGCATTAGTCAACACTATGTTGAGTGTTCAGCCCAACAAATCGGCGAACTGCGGGGCGACGGTTGCAGCTCGTTCAGCCGCAAGGCGTGCCCTGGCCAAGCGCTTGCGCGCCGCATCATAGGCAGGATTAGCCTTACCCCTCGCCTGCCGATCGAGCTTGGCGCAGGCCACACATCGGGCGTTGGCCGTATAGCGTGGCGAGCCGGGATGCGCCTCACACTGCAGGCCCCAATAAAGGCGACTGCCTTGCGAGCGCGCCTCTAGCCGTGTGTGCGGCAGGGTGGCGTTTGCATGTTCCATTCAACACCTCATTGATTGATGCACAACGGACGCTAGAGCCTGGCTGCAGCGCAGTCAACACAATGTTGATTAATCGCCCATGATCGAAAAGAGGAGTCGGGCATAATCAACAGCCCCGGTTTCCCGATCGATGCCGGCCGCAGCTCGATACGCCTCATCCGTGCGCGCATGCTTGGAATCGTTATGCGGTTTGCAAAGCCATTGAATGTTGGAAGCGCGGTTAGATCCGCCTCTAGACAAAGGCGTCATGTGGTCAATCGTCAGTCGCTCGGCGGCATCGCAATAGGCGCATTGGCCACCCTGCAGCACTAATAGCAATGCCGCCTGATCAAGGCTGAACTCGCCTTCCGCAGCTCGCATCCTGGCACGCCTCAATGAACGCATGCGCCGCCATAGATCGCGCTGGCGTTGAGGGCGGTTAGTCTCGCGCTCTTGCCGAGCCATCTCGATTGCATGCCCATAGGCCTGCCGCATGGCCAATGCATCAGCCTCACGCACCTCACGGCGCAAGCGAGCAGCCTCACGCTTGGGTGCATATGCTGCAGCCTTGGAAGCCCTCACCTTGTCGGGGTTCGCCCGCTTCCATGCGCGCTTTCGTTCCCGCTCTTGCTCAATGCGCCCTGCCTTGTAGCGCCTGCCATCCGCAGCGAGGCAATGCACGCAAGCGCCGTTCGCCGTGTAGCGCAATCGAGCGTCGCACCGTGCACAGGGGGAGCCTCGATAACAGCGCGCGCCTAGCAGCCTGGCCGCACCTCGATCATGGGCAATGTCGCTATCAGTCAACACAGCACAACCTCACCTAACGCAATGCCCGATGTGGGGCGCGCTTAGATGGATAGGAATATCAACCTTATGTTGATCGATCAAGTGATGCGCCGATGCGCTGATGAGTTGATTGATGCACAACGGACAAGGTGGCTTCGGGTCCTGGGCCGCTAAAAATGACGACCGCGGGGGCGCTGAGACCCCGTTGCGTGCGGATTTTGAGATTTTTTTCCTAAAATATACGGTTTTGGCGATTTACTTGGACCCTTGGACGGTTTTTGGCTCCTACTTGGACGGAAGTTTTCTGTTATTTTTCATATACTTATTAAATAAAGTCCAATGGTCCAAAGAGTCCAAGTGAAATTCCCGTGTATGCGCGATCACACACCTGCTGGCAGAAGCGTCCGTTGTGCATAAATCAACTCATTGGAGAAGGATGCACAACGAACGGCTCTGTCACGTATAGGGATTTTGGCCCATTTTACTTGGACGTTTGGACCAAAATTAACATCCGACTGAAAACTAAGGAAAATTCCCGTCCAACGAGTCGTTTTTTCACTTGGACCGGTCCAAGTAATCACTTGGACTCTGAGCACTTTTGCTAATCGACATTATGTTGACTCGCGCTTCAGGCATGGTTATGGCTGGGAAATCGCGGGAGGCGAGCGTGAGGAAATTCCGAGAGGACCGCCTGTTCATTCAGGAGATGCGGACGATCCGCAAATGGTTGGCGCGGCAGTCGTCGATCACGATGGTCCAGTTATGGGGAAAAGGGCTCAAGCGAAACCCGCGTGATCTGCAAACTGCGGAAGCTCAGCGGATCGCGTTCATCCTCACCAAGAAGCTCGGATGGGAGAAAAGCGGCTCTCGCATTGTCGATGCCAAAGGGTGCCGGCATTGGGAGTACCGGCCCAAGCCACCGATCGTCGCCATTTACGAAGATCTGCTCGGCTGAGCGCGCAAAGAAAAACCCCGGCTTGTGACCGGGGCAACTCGTTCCAAAATGGAAGTAGTTCAGCGTTTGGATTTCAGATCGCGGATGCGCTCGGCGATCTCAATGCGCCTGATGCGCCAGAGCCCCAATGACCCCTTGCGGTGCACGAGCGGAGGATCGGCAATCAACGCGGCTTTCTCGATCGCAGCATCTTCCGCATCGCGGATTATCGACGGCAGATTGATCGCCTCCAGCACGGCATCGGCGTCGTTCAGAAAGCTCACCCACATCGGGTCGCCATCAAACATCGTGTTCTCGGGGTGACCGGCTTTGCGGCAAAGCGCTCGGGCCGCCAGCTCGCGCGGTGATTTGGTCATGCGCATCACCTCAAGGGCTTGAGAAAATTATCTAATTGCTGAAAAAGCAGCGATATGTGCATCACCTCAATGCGATCCATATCGAGCGACGATCTCGCCCAGCGTCAATTCCCGCTCCCGCGGCCCCGCACGGTTACACGAGATCACGTCGATCGCTTGCGTGTAGAGGCGGGAAACCTGCTCTGCGGATAGCGTCCACGAGACACTTACGACCGTTGCCGTTGGGCGATCGAGTTCGCGGATCGCTTCCAACACGGCGTCTACCTCATCCAGGAAGCTCATCCACATCGGCTTCCCTTCGAACATCGTGTTCTCTGGATGACCGGCTTTGCGGCAGAGCGCTCGGGCCGCCAGTTCGCGCGGGGATTTGGTCACGGCTCACTCCCTGCATGGGCGGCGCACACGTCTCGCCAGGTTGAATAGGCTTCCGCTCGCGGATCGAGCGTAGCGGTGTCCAGCGCTCCGAGACGCATCGCCACCTGCATGATCTGGTTCGGCCGTTCCTCGCGCGCCAGCACGGCCATCAGGCCGGCACACTGCTGCGGTCGATCACCCTTGTCGGGCTCGTCGCCCGAGTAGTCGACGGTCTTATGGCACTGGAAAGCCACCGCCGCCTTGATCTCGGCCAGCCGCTCGGGATGGAGCTGGAACGTCGAGCCCGAGCCGCGGCGGAACGGGCAATTCACGCAGGGGCGTTTAAGGTTGAACATTGTAGCTCGGCTGGAATTGCGACATCCATGCCTTTGCAAACTCGTCGCTTACAACGACTTCCTGGAAGCTCAGAACGCATGACACGCCAAAAAGCCAGACATCATTGACCTTGCGGATATACGGTTGACCGTAGGCGTTCCCAACAGGTGCTTTCACGAAGCGATCATCGTCCACGATAGCGCTACCCTGATCAGGGTAAGGTTCGTAGTCTTGAAGCGGCGACGGAGGTTGTCTGCTGCAGACCTCATAATCTTCGCCGCTGTCGGACCAAATTACACCTTCACCACGACACCTCGGACAGTGTTTCCAGCCTTCCATCACGCTACCTCCATAACGCGCACGCCTGCGGCGCGAGCTTGGTCCACCATGTTGGCCGTGCCAGAGCCGCCGGGGAACGCGACGACGAGATCGGGTTTCCCCTCGGCGAGCATCTGAGTGTTCCGCTTCGTGCCGGCCTTGTCATCGCGCCCGCCGTCTTTCCCATCGGGATACCAGATCGCGGGAAACGCCGTCACGGGGATGCCGCGCCGCTTCGCCCAGGAGCCGGCCAGTCGATCAGCGCCAGGCGCATCGCCGTGGATGAGGCGGTCACACCCGATCGTGTTGCGGATGCTGTCCAGCTCAAATTCGAGCCGCCGCACATTGCGGAAATCCCGGCCGCCGCACACGAGAACTCTCACCATTTGCTCTTACCGTCAGCCCGTTCTATCTGGATGGCGATGCGCCCGTAGCTCAGTTGGATAGAGCAACGGCCTTCTAAGCCGTGGGTCGCAGGTTCGAATCCTGCCGGGCGCGCCATTTGGGCCTTAAGGCGCGGCGTCATTGCGCGCGCCTTACTGCGATTTCCAATAGCCGCATAAGATCGGTCGAGTCGACGCCGAGTTTATCTGCCATGGATTCAATAAAATCGTCTTCCGAACGTGTAATGGCTGCTGAAGCTTCATTCTCTCGCACTCGTTGACGTTCAGTCAGCCACGCTTTGGCGATTCGCACCGCGCCTTGACCACTGTGCGAATAACCAGGAATATCCTCGTCATCGAATCTGGCCGAGAAAATTGTAAAGCCGTTGCTGTCGGTGCTTTCCGTTATGACAACACGATCGGTAATGCGCTCACCGTACTGCGTCACGATGCTCATAGCTCGATCACCTCGATCTCATGGCGGTGGCCGGCGAACACAGCCTCGTCGCTTATGATGCCCAGGATCTCACCCGACTTCTTATTGCGAAGGAGTGTCCTGGCCGGATGGACTTGCAGGATCATGCCGCCCATCCGGTTCGGGAAAAGCGGGTTGAAGTGCCCAGGTTCCACCTGCGCAACCAGCTTGTCGCGCGTCGCGCCGGTCATATAGAGCGTGTCGTGCGGTGCGGGTGGAAGCGCCGCCGCGAGCTTTGCGAAATTGCTGAGAAAATCGCTCGCCGACCGGGTTGAATCCGCTCTCGTCTGCGTCGTAACCGCATCCGAAAGAGGCCGCTTTTCGCCGTAGCGCGGGAGATAATCGGCGATCCGATCCTCATGATCCTGCGCGATCATTCTACCCAGGCGGGCGAGTTCGTCTTCGAGTTTGAGCACGGGAAAGGCTCCATCCGGGTTGCTGGACGGAGATAAGCACGTCAAAAATGATTAGTCAACACTATGTTGATTAATGAAGCAGATCATCGTACTCGTCGGACGGTGGATCGGGCAGATCGTCCGGCCATTCCAACTCAGAACCGATCCACACTTCGAACGCTCGGCGGCACGTTTCCAGCATCGGGAACTGATAGGTGCGCGGGCGCGCGCCGCCACCGCCGCTGTTCGGCCGCGTCTCGCGGACCTCGGGACACATTGCCCGCAGATGCTTGCCGATATCGACGTCGCGCAGCTCCTCACCATCATAGCGGCGCGAGCGCATCCAGCGGCTATAGGCGTCGCGGAACTCGCGCCGATCGGCGCTGATGGTCTCGCGCGGCCAGTCGCCAGCGCGCTCCTCGTGGAAGCACGGGAAGTCGGGCTCGCCGCTCTGCAACTGGCCATGCCACCAACGCTCGATATTGCGTAGACCCTGGAGCTTCTGATCGGCCAGGGCAGCCGTATTCGGCACAGCGCGGACATTGAAATCCGACAGGTCGTAGTTCTGCAGATAGTGCAAGAGCGCTTCCCGGCCGCCGTTCAACATCTCCTGGCGGATCGCGTCGAAATAGGCGTCGCGCGTCTCGTCGTCGCTGCGCTTGCGGCTGAAGCGCGGATCAACGTCGAGGACAAAATACCGGCGCTCATCTTCGGAGGCCGGCACCACCCATTTTTCGTTCGACGACATGAACAGCCGCAGGACGCTCTTGACGTGGAAGCCGTTCAGACCCTTCGGCTCGATCAGCACCTTCTCCGAGGTGATGAGGTGCTTCAGCATGCCTTCGGCCTGTTTATTGCCGGCCCAAAACCCTTCCTCGACATGGAGCATCAGACACTTTTCCTGGTGCGCGTTGAAGCGGCCGACCATATGCTCCTGATTGGCGATCTTGACGTGATGGTGCGGAAACAGGCCGCCGACATAGTCGCCGATCGTGTCCTTGCCGGTGCCCTTCTCGCCACGCAGCACCACGGCAACGCCCGGCTTTTCCCACGGCTTCTGGATCATGTGAGCGAGCCAGCCGACGAAATAGGTGTTGGCCGTCTCGTCGCCGCGGCAGATGATCGCTCTGATGTGCTTGAGGATCAGCTTGCAGGAGCCGCGCTTGCTCGGCTCGACGGCGAAGCCGCGCCAGTGGTTATAGGCCCCCTCGACATCCTCGCCCGGCGCGAACACGACGCCGTTCGGGTATTCGCGCCGGGCTTTGTGCCGTAGCCACGCCTTCGTCAGGGGCTCAGTGGCCTTTTCCGTCGCGACGCGATCGTTCTCGTAGAAGTTGTGGAGATCGCCGACCGTACCATAGCTGACCGAGCCGTCCTTGTTCTCGGTGACTATCACCGTCTTGCCGTTGATGAAGGCGACGGCGTGTTTCTTGTTGATGCGCGCGACTTTGGGCGGGACGAACCCTAGCTTCTGTTCGACGTCGGCCTTGTTCAGTTTCTGCTGGCGTTTCGTGACCTCCTTGCGAGGCGCAGCCGATAAGCCCAGCAGATCGTCGATGATGGAGTTGTCGCCTTCGGGCTCATCCTCCTCGCCGATATCCGGCATGTCGCCGAGATCGTCGAACTCGTCTTCCAGATTGTCGAATTCAGCTTCAAGCCGTAGCTCGCGCACTTCCGCCTGGATCGACCGCATCGTGCGATGGCGTCGGCTCTCCTTGTTCTTGAAGGAGAAGAACTTGTAGCGGCAGGTGCGATCGTCATGCTTCTTCGAGCGCGCAGACCAGGCGCGGAAGACCTCGAAGATCGCTTTCCGCTCTTCCTCCTCGCGACCGAAGGCCTCGTGCTGCACCGAGGCCATGACGTTCAACCACTCGTCATAGTCCAGATCGTCGTTCGGGATTTCGTCGAGCAGTTCGCGGATCTCATCTACGGAGAGCCCGAGCGGTTGTTGCTTTTCAGGATCGAGCGCGTCTTCGTCGTCGGCTCCAATCAGTTCCTCAATCGTCTCGGCCGGCACAAAGGGGCCGATTCCGAGTTCGAGAGCGCTGAAATCGAAGCGTTTGGTCCAGATATAAGGGCGGCCAGTGTCAGGATGGATAGAGGGCGGCAGAGCGACTTGCTTGCCCGTGCCGAACAGCTCGATCTCCCAGGCCCAATGCTTCGTGCCGTCCGGTCCTTCGATCTTCTCAGCGCTGTGCGCGAGCTTGGTCGAGGGGAAGTGCTTGTCGCTCAGGAAATAGATGTGCCGGCTTTCGCCACCCGAGCCCGAGGCGACAGTTGGCATCTCTTTCCAGCCGGGAAATAGTTCGCCGAGCTTCGCGCGCGCTTCGCCGGCCAGCTTCCGATCGCGAATGTCGAGATCGAGCGCATGCAGAAAGCCGCCGCCAACCTTCGACCATTGGCCGAGCCGAACGCCCAGGTTCTCGCCATCACGATAGATGCGCTTGAGCTGGTCGAACGACAGAAAAGGCTTCGTGCTCCAATCGTCGCCGATGGGACGCTTGGACTTGGGATGGAGACGATGAATAGCGAACCCGGCGTCAACCAGGTGTCTTACAGTGTCGAGCATCTTGGCCTGCCGCGCAGCGGATTCGGGAAACTACGGCGCGACGATCAGCGCGGCAGAAAGTCCCAAAAATCCGCCTGAGTCACCGGCTTGAAGCCCTCGGGCGGGTTGCTCTGATTCCGCGACATCTCGACGATTCGGTCGACGCGATTGGTCGAAATCAGGTTCTGACGGCCCGGTTTGAACCACTTGTAGACGCCTTGATAGGTCATCTCCAGCGCTTCGGCGAGCTTGTGCAGATTCGCGACGCCGTGCTCCTGATCGACGAGATCGGGGAGGGCGCGCGTGATGAGATCGTGCAGGGGGCCACGGCTCTCACGCTTGTATCGAGCGTTGCGCGGTCGATCCGCATCCCCGAGCAAATTGTCTGTGTCGGTCACATGAAAGCTCCTGTTGGCGGATGCACCGTAGCCCAGCCCAATTTGAAATTCAACATTATGTTGACCAACGATCCCGAGCGTGATTATGTGATCCCCGTCGCGCCGATCGGCGCCAGATTTCCAAAGCCCTGAAACGGAGTGAACGATGGCCCTCGAAGACCTTTTGACCCGCAACAACGAACTGCTGGCGGAACACAATGATCTGCTGAAGCAGGTGCTCGCCAAGGCCGGCGCCGGCAAGGCCGCTGCATCGAACGACGGCGACGCCGGCAAGGATGATCCCAAGACGACCCGCACGCGCAAACCGAAGGACAACGATGCCGGCGCGGCTTCCGGCCCGAGCTTCGACACGCTCAAGAAGGACCTGACGGCCTGGCTCGGCGAGTTCGCCAAGGAGTCCGACAAGGAGAACCCTGACGGCGTCCATCCCGAGGTGACGGCCCGCAAGGACGCCCTCGCGAAGGTGTTCAAGAACGACAAGCTCAAGATCGGCAAGCTGCCCGAGATCGAGAACGATGCCGAGAAGATCGGCATCCTGCACAAGTGGCTGCACGAGACCGCCAAGAAGGCCGACAAGGGCCATGGCATCGGCCGTCTCGCCGCCGATCCGGTCTCGTCGATCGACGAGGGTGGCGAGGATGACGACGACGGTCTCGGCGTCTGATCGACGCTGAGCCGGCGCAACCCTGGCCCTCCGGGGCCGGGGCTTTGCGGTGAGAGGTGACCCCTTGCCGGTGTAGCGACGGCGAGCGGTTTGCAGACCAGCGGTCACCTCTCACCGCAAAGCCTCACGGGAGATGATCATGGATAAGCAACTGCTCGCTCGTGCCTTCAATGAGTGGATGCGCCGATACACCGAAGAGCCTGAGCGCTTCGAGGCGGAATTTGCGACCGTGAAGCGGTTTCTTGCCGAGCAGAGCGGCGACGCCGAGCCTTCGTACGGCTTGAGCGCGGCTGAATACCTCGTCGACATTTGCGCCGAGCTTTCGGCCTGACGCCAAACAAGCGATGAACGTCCACGTCCGCACCGGATTCCGCAAACGCCCCTCCGACGCCGCGCGCTGGACGCGCTGCGCCGGCTCGTTGCGGCTGACGCGGGACTATCCGAACGAAAGCTCTGCGGCGGCCGATGAAGGCACGATGTGCCACGCCGTGCGCGAACAATGCCTGGAGTTCGGCTTCGACGCTTACGACTTCATCGGCTTCAAGATGAAGATCAACGGCGTCGTGTGGGAATTCACCGACGATTTGGCCGATGCGGTTCAAGACGGCATTGATGAGATCCGCGAATTCGCCGGCCAAATGTATGTCGAGCAGAAGGTCAACACCACCAAGTGGGTCGGCCATGACGAGAACGGGAAGCCTCAGAGTGGAACGCTCGACTGCCTCGTTGTCGGCAAAAAACTCTCGGTGCTCTCGGACCTCAAGGCCGGTGAAGGCGTGCCGGTCCAGGCGGTCGGAAACGATCAGCAAATTGTCTATCTGCTCGCGGCCTATGAGCAGATCATCAAGCACATCGCGCCCGAGTGTGAGACGTTCCTGATCATCATCGATCAGCCTCGCAATTCGGCTGGCGGCGGCTACTGGTACGTGACGCTCGCCGAGCTGCGCGAGCACGAGAAGCGCATTGTCGCGGCAGCTCAGGCCTGTGATGCGGACGATGCTGAACTGACGCCCGGCGAATATCAGTGCAAATGGTGCCCAGCCGCGAACGTGGCGGAGCGCCCCGGAGGCTGCCCTGCGCACGCGAAATGGCTGGCTGACGCCATTGACCTCGACTTCGGGGATCTGGATGAACCCGCCGAAACGTGGAAACCGCCAACCGTCGAATTTCTGACGCCCGAGCGGTTGATCCGCATCTCAGAGCTGAAGCCTCATATCGAAAAAATGCTGGAATACTGCCACGCGCAGGCGCTGCAGCATGTGCTTGATCACGGCCCGACTGCCGGCAAGAAGGCTGTCGCGGGACGCCGCGGCAAGCGCAATTGGGCCAACCCGCAGGCTGCGGAGGCCTTCCTTTCGCAGAAGCTGCCGTCTGCCGACCCCTTCAACAAGAAGCTGAAATCCCCGGCCCAGGCTGAGAAGGAAGTCGGCAAGAAGTACGAAATTCCTACGGCTCTTGTCGAACAGAGCCAGCCGAAACCCATCCTGGTTCCGGTGGAGGATGCTCGACCCGCGATCAACGCGATCGAGGAAGAGTTCGACGAAATCGACTGAAACGAGACTCTGGAGAACGACGATGGCTGAGGCCAAAAAGGACGAAATCGGAATCATCATGCTCAAGGCGGTTCGGCTGTCTTTTGCCGACACCCTCTTTGTCGCCGAGGCCGGCGACCGCAGGAAGAAGGGAAAGCACGCTGGTAAGATCCCCTTCCGCAACAGCATCAACCTTCTGCTGCCCGACAAGGACAGTGCTGAAGGCAAGGCTATGGAGAAGGCGATCAAGGCCAAAATGGTCGAGGCGCGCGATGCTCAGTGGCCGACCGACCCGCCCAAGATCAAGGGTGAGAAGCTGGCGATGCGCGACGGCGACGAGGAGGAATGGGCCGGTTATGCCGGGCGCTACTACGTCTCGGCCAGCCGCACGAGCTATGGGCCGAAGGATGGGGAGGAGTCGCAGCGCCCGAAGCGCCCGTTCCGCATCATCGGCCCCCGCAAGGTCAGGCAGTCGGATGGCGCCATGCGCTTCCCCGACGTCGAGGAGGGTGAGCGCGACGCCCCGTATTCCGGCTGCTACGTCAACGCCAAGGTGCGCTTTTGGGCGCAGGACGACGAGGAGTACGGCAAGCGCATCAACTGCTCGATCGAGGCCGTCCAGTTCGCCAAGGACGGCGAGGCGTTCGGTGGCGGCGCCCGCACCAATGTCGATGACGAGTTCGAGGACGAGGAAGGCGATGGCCTCGACGACGATGATCTCGATGTCGGCGGCGGATCGTCCAAGAAGGACGATGATGACGACGGTCTCGGCATCTGATCGCTGATCCCTGACGCCAGTATCCCGACGCCATAAGTGCGTCGGGATATTCAACATAATGTTGCTTGTTCCGTCGCTTCCGTGGCGACGGCTTTCCACATGGGCGAACCTGGATTTCGCCGAGGAGGCCTTATGGCGACGCTCTTTGTCGACGTCGAATGCTATCGCAATTTCTTCTACATCGGCATCAAGCGTCTCGAAGACGGGCGTCGCGTTGGCTTTGAATTCAGCAAGCGAACTGATCTTACGGGTGGTTTCGACCGCGGTCGCATCCGGCAGATCATGAAGAACAACCTCTCGATCGGCTTCAACAGCCTGCCATACGACGTGCCGATGATATTCCTGGCCTTGAGCGGTGCCAGCAATGACGACCTCAAGATCGCGAGCGATCGGATCATCAAGGGCGGGCTCCGGTGGTGGGAAGTCGAAGAAGCGCTCGACATCAAGATTCCGAAGCTCAACCACATCGATCTGTTCGAGCCCAATCCCGCGGTGAAGGACGGCCTCAAGACGCTCAATGGTCGGCTGCACGGGAAGCGCTTGCAGGATCTGCCGTATGACGAGGCGACCATCCTGTCGCCCGAGCAGATGGACATCGTCGCCGATTATTGCCTGACGAGCGATCTCGACGCGACCGAGAACCTGTTCAACGCTCTCGCCGAGCCGCTGGAGCTTCGTGAAGCGCTCGGTCGGCAGTACGGCATGGATTTCCGCTCGAAATCCGATGCGCAGATGGGTGAAGCCATTATCAAGAAGCGCGTCGAGACGATCACCAAGCAGCGCGCCGAAAGGCCCAGGAACATCGGTGGCACGAGCTTCCGCTACCAGGTGCCCGAGTTCTTCGAATTTCAGAGCCCACAAATGCGGGAGATCGTCGACACGATCCGTAAGACCGATCTGCATATTGATCGCAACGGCAAGGTCGAATTTCCGAAGGCATTCGACGACTTCAACATCACGATCGGATCGTCGACCTATCGAATGGGAATCGGCGGCCTGCATTCGACCGAGAGCTGTCGCGCCGTCCACTCCGATGACGACTATGTCCTGGTCGACGCTGACGTGGCCAGCCAATACCCGCGCATCATCATGAAGCTGGGGCTCTATCCGAAATCGCTCGGGCCATCGTTCCTGCCTGTCTACGGCAGCCTCATCGACGATCGCGTCAAGGCCAAGCATCAGGCCAAGCTGATCAACGACCAGCTCGCGCCGCTGCGTGCTCTCGATCCCGCAGCCCTCGTCGCCGCACAGGATCGCATTGCTGCGCTCGAAGCTGAGAAGCGCCAGGCGCTCGCACGCGACAAAGGTGGCAAGATCGCGCTCAATGGCGCCTACGGGAAGCTCGGCAGCATCTACAGCGTGCTTTACGCTCCGCACCTGATGATCGCCGTCACCCTCACCGGACAGCTCTCCTTGCTGATGCTGATCGAGCGGGCCGAGGCAGCCAGCATCTCCGTCGTTTCGGGCAACACCGATGGCGTGGTGTTCCGCTGCCCGCGCTCGATGTTCGAGGGTATCGGTAAGGAAGGGCCTGACAAGGATCGCCTCCTCGGTGGCAAGCTCAAGGAGATCACCGACTGGTGGGAGCAGAAGACCGGTTTCGAGCTGGAATTCGCCGAGTACCGCTCGATCTACAACCGCGACGTCAACACCTACTTCGCGATCAAGGCGAACGGGAAGGCGAAGCGGAAGGGGGCCATCGCCAATCACTGGCATCCCGAGTCGCCGGACTATGATCCCGGCCGCGAGCAGATGAAGAAGAACCCGCAGATGACGATTTGCGGTGATGCGGTCCTAGCCTTCCTCAAGGACGGTACGCCTATCGAGGAGACGATCCGCGGCAACACCGACATCAGGGGCTTCGTGACCGTCGTGAAGGCCACGGGAGGCGGCACCTGGCGGGATCACTATCTCGGCAAGGTGGTGCGCTACTACTGGTCGACGGACGGCGATCCGATCATCAAGGTCAAGGGGCATCCGAAGACCGGCAATCGCCCCAAGGTCTCGAAGACAGATGGGTGTAAGCCGGCGATGACCTTGCCCGACGAGATGCCAACCGATCTCGATTATGCGCGCTACATCGCCGAGGCCTACGACATCCTCAGAGCGGTTGGATACGAGGTGCCAGCTACCGCGCCGTCAGCCTATCAGCAACTCCTCGAAGACGTCTTTGTCGGGAAGCGGATTATTGGCAGTCTTTCATAACTTGATAATCAACATAGAGTTGATTAAATTATCGCCATGTTCGACGATCCGCTAGGTCTCATTCTACCCTCCATCGTGGCCGTCACGTATATCGCGTGGGGAGCGCATTGGCTGCTGGGCAGAGTCAAAAAGTGAGGTTTTTTGTCGGGTTACATCAGCCGTCTGATGCGGCGCATTTCAATCACGCCTTCATTTCAGTAAATCGCATTCGGAAGCGCATAAAGCCAATTGCAGCAAAATCGTGGATAATGGATAGCGGTGCGTTTACGACTATCTTGACACATGGCGGATATCCTGAAGGCGTCGAATTCTATGCTGACCAAATAAAGCGGTGGTCAACTCATGGAAATTTACTCGCCGCTGTGGCACAAGACTACATGTGCGAGGCGCATATGCTGGCGCTCACAGGCAAGACGATTGAGGAGCATCAGCGCCTGACAATCGAGCGTTACGACGCTTTAATCACTTGCGACACTGGTGGCGTGTACATCATGCCAGTTCTGCAAGGGTATTCGCCTGTTGACTACGTGCGCCATATCGAAATGTACGGTGATCGGCTGGCTCATGGCGCTTGGGTCGGTGTCGGAAGTGTCTGTAAACGGAATGGCGATCCATCGGCGATCGAAGAGGTGCTCACCGCGATTAAGACTGCCCGGCCTGATCTACTCTTACATGGCTTCGGTCTGAAAACGACCGCGCTGGCGTCAGATATTGTTCGAAATCTTTTATGGACGGCCGACTCAATGGCTTGGTCATTTGCTGCGCGCAAACAAGGGCGAAACGCTAACGATTGGCGGGAAGCAAAACGGTGGGAAATGAAAATACTCCGGGTGTCTCCTTTCGAGTTGATAATCAACTCTATGTTGATTTAGAGTGACGTATGACCGCTTGGTACAACGAGATCGACCCGTTCGCTGCCGCATGGTTGCGCGAGCTTATAGCCGAAGGCCATATCGCGCCCGGCGTTGTCGACGAACGGAGCATTCTGGATGTTCGACCTTCTGACCTCCGAGGTTTCACCCAATGCCATTTCTTCGCCGGCATCGGTGTTTGGAGCTACGCTGCCCGCCTCGCTGGCTGGCCTGACGACCGCCCTCTCTGGACCGGAAGCTGCCCGTGCCAACCTTTCTCCTCGGCAGGCCAAGGCGGCGGGTTTGATGACGAGCGGCACCTATGGCCATTCTGGCACTATCTCATCGAGATCGAGCGCCCTTCAGTCGTCTTTGGCGAGCAGGTTGCGAGTAAAGACGGACTTGCTTGGCTCGACCTTGTTCAAGCTGACATGGAAGGAACGCGTTACGCCGCAGGGGCTCTCGATACCTGCTCTGCGGGGAGTGGCGCGCCGCACATCCGCCAACGCCTCCGCTTTGCCGCAACAGAGCTGGAATACGCCTCGGGCAACGAATGGCTCGAAAGGTGGACCAAATCAGGCGAATGGCGCCCTCTCGGCGGATGTCGCGCTGACGAGTTGGGTCACCACCACCACCAGGGACTGGAAGGATTCGGGCGCGGACATCAAACCGAGATCGGACGGATCGGAGCGGCTGGATCAACTTCCTCGACAGGCGAACTTGGCAGGATGGCCATCGCCGAAGAAGGCAGACGATCAGGGAGGAGCGGACACGCGACGGGACAATGGGCGGCCGAATTCGGACTTGGTGACGATGGGCGCTTTAACCGGCTGGCCCACGACGACGACGACGGATGCGCTGCGTCATCCGGACCGGGAATTCACGACGCCGAACATCACGCTCAATCACGCGGCTTTGCGGGCAGATGGGCCGGCCCGACTAACGGCCTCTGGCGAGATGTTGACTGGCTTTTCTGCCGGGATGGAAAGTGGCGGCCAGTTGAACCCGGCACATTCCCGCTGGCTCATGGGGCTGCCGCCCGCGTGGGACGTCTGCGCGGTTATGGCAATGCAGTCGATGCCGAAGCGACGCGCGTCTTCATCGAAGCGTTCCTCGAAGCCGAGGCGGCAAGTTTCCAGCCCCTACGCCAGATTGATTCAGTCGCTGCTGACGTGACCCCGTTCGCAGAACTCCTCGGGTGACGGCGCATGGCTGAGATCGCCGCCGTCCAGAACCCTGTAACCGAATATGCGCGCCGCCGCGGCTGGCTAGTGCGCCGAGTGACATTCCTCGGCCGCCGCGGCTGTCCCGACTCCTGGTGCTTCCGCAATGGGCGCGTGAAGATCATCGAGTTCAAGGACAAGGGGAAGGAGCCCGACGAGCAGCAGTGGCGTCGCATCCGCGAGCTGCGCGGCGCCGGCATGGAAGTGCATGTGATCGACAACTACGAGGCCGGCTGTGCTCTCTTCGACGATTGAGCGCTCCCCTTATCTGAGCTTGTTGGCAGACGCCGGATTAGCGATCGATGCGCCGGCACCGTTCGAGCCGATCTCAGGCTCCCCATTCCTCTCTCTGCTCGAACAGCTTGGCTTCGAGATCGACACAGGGGCCGAGCGGGAAGCGCTCGTCGAGCAAAAGGGGTTGCGGCCGGAATCGGCGCTACGCTCCTATCAACGCTATCTCGCTGACAAGATCGTGGAGATGGACGCGCTGCTCGGCGCGGCTGAGATGAGCCTTGGCAAGACCGGCGCCACGTTGACGGGCGTTCGACGGCTGCTCCGCGCCGATCGTCGGCACCGCTGCCTTATCGTCGCGCCACTCGAAGTCGCGAAGAACACCTGGCCGGATGAAGTCGGCGCCTGGGAACACTTGCAGGATCTCACCTTCACGGTGGTCTGCGGCGACGAGGCTGAGCGATCTTCTGCGCTTAAGGTCGACGCCGATCTGACCATCATCAATCGCGAGAATTTGCAATGGCTCTGGAAGAAGATCGGCGGCGCGATCGGCTGGCGCTGGACGATCCTGGTCTATGACGAGTCCAGTCGCCTCAAGGGCTTCACGCGGCGCACCAAGGGCACGAAGAAAAAGAAGCCGCGTCTGACTGAGTTCGGCGTGCTTGCTCAGGCTCGGCCGCGCATTCAGCGCGTGGTGGAACTGTCTGGCACACCATCACCCAACGGCCTGATTGACCTCGGCGGCCAAGCCTTCATTCTGGACGGCGGGCGCCGGCTCGGCGAGAACAAGACTGCCTTCAAGCAGCGATGGTTCGACGAGGACAAATACAGCTACGAAATCAAGCCGAAAGCTCATGCGGAAGCCGAGATCATGGGCCGCATGAAAGATGTGATGATCGGTCTGCGCGCGCAGGATTACATCGATCTGCCGCCGAGGCACTTCAATCCGATCAAGGTCCGCCTGCCGTCAGAGCTGATGAAGCAATATCGCGCCTTTGAGCGCACGATGATCGCCGAGCAATATGACGTTGAAGCCCTGTCACGCGGCGTCTTAATCAACAAGCTGCTGCAATTTGCGAACGGCGGGCTCTATCGCCAAGACCCTGATGATCCTGACGCGCCTCGCGAAACGATCGCGATCCACGACTTTAAGCTGAAAGCCCTCGAAAATATCGTTGAGGAAGCTGCGGGCCAGTCCGTGTTGACCGCATACAGCTTTCAGTTCGATCTGGAGCGCATCATGAAGCGCTTCCCGAAGGCGGTATTCTTCAAGAACGACCCTGATTTCGTCAAAAACTGGAACGCTGGGCGCATCCGACATGGCGTCGCCCATCCCGCTTCGATCGGTCACGGGCTCAACCTCCAGTTCGGCGGTCACATCCAAGCTTGGTATGGCCTGACGTGGTCACTGGAGTTGTGGGATCAATTCAACCGCCGTCTCGCTCGGCCCGGCCAGGAGGCGCATACCGTCTTCATTCACGCCATATTGGCCGAAAATACCTACGATCTCGTGCAATACGAGACGCTTCGCGAGCGAGGGATCACGCAGGATCGGATCACTGACCGCGTTCGCGTTCGGTTAAATTCAACTTAGTGTCGCACAGTCACATTTTCCGACGAAACGGCCTCGACATTAACTTATATTCAACACATTGTTGATCGTCGTTTGACAGTGATTCGGATTGTGGATATTCAACACTCCGTTGACGAGTTGTCGTCGGAGAAATTTGTCGTGTCTGAAAATCCGAAAAAGCCGAGCCGTCACGCGAATTGGGCTGACCCTGAGTTCGCGAAGCGGTTGAAAACTGCGGTCAGCAATCACCGTGAGGCCCCGCAATTGCACGGACAGCAGAAGTGGCTGCGCGAACGTATCGAGCAGAAATTCGGCAAAACGCTGAGTCCAGAAGCCATTCGTCGCTATTTCGCGGGTGATAATAAGCCTCGGCCAAATATTATCCAGATGATCGCTGGCGCGCTTAACGTTGATGCTGCCTGGCTGACCTACGGAACTAACCCTGCTCAAAGTGATATCGCAAGCCGGCAACATAAAGCGCTGGCTGGCGGGGCCACCAACCTTATCGCCGGCATGATCCAACTCAATGGGGGACACATCGCTTTTCCCGAAGCGGGAGAGACGTCAATCGACCTCTATGCGATCATTGGTGGCGCGCAGAAGTCCATCTCTGTGAAGGCGTTCACGAAAAAGGCTGAGGCGTCCGTTGTGCACTTTCCGCACGATCACGAACGCCTCATCTCGCTCATTGTCGTGGTCGAGGGTCCTACCAGCTATCGCATCTACCGTGTCCCCTCGCAGACAATTTCGGACGTCGGCACATCAAAGGGTGGCTATGTCGAAGCCGTTCTCACAACGGACGATCTGCCCGCGCTTGGCGATCAACCTCTCGCGCTGATCAGATCCTTTGATAACCTGGACGGCGAAATGCCGTTGAAGCGTAAGGGCTGATCTTTCGGGGTTTGATTCCTGAATGTGATTCCCAATTTCCCTCTAGCCGGTCACACCGATCAAATCTGACGGTATTTCTGACGGTATCGAAAGCTGAACTAAAAATTATCTGAGCAAAAACATCTGCTTGTGGCAATTTTTGGTTCCGCCCCTGGGCACCATTTTTTCGCGAAGCAGCGACCATTCCAAAGATATGAGAAGACCAGCGGATTGACCGGCTGGCTGATTTGAGCGCGCGCTGCTCCCGCAGCGCTCCGCATGCGCCGAAGGAAGCGTTGACGCTGCCGCCGGATGCGGAAACGATGGAGCATGCTTGCAGCTGTGGCTCCCGCGTGCCGGGGCGCTGATCGGCCAGGTCTGCGACCGCGACGTGTCCGCGCGAAGGCCGGCGCTTGCCGCAGAGCTGCCAAACCTCGATGTCCCGGAGCTCCCGACGATGAACCAGACGAGCCCGCTCGCGGCGCCGGCACAGCCGCTGCGCCTGACCAGCCTGGCCCATGGCGGCGGCTGCGGCTGCAAGCTGGCGCCGGCCGTGCTCCAGCAATTGCTCGCCGGGCATCCGGCGGCCGGCCCCTATCGCCAGCTCCTCGTCGGCACCGAGACCGGCGACGATGCCGCGGTCTGGCAGGTCGATGACAATACCTGCGTCGTCGCGACCACCGACTTCTTCATGCCGGTCGTCGACGATCCCCGCGATTTCGGCCGCATCGCCGCGACCAACGCGATCTCCGACGTCTATGCGATGGGCGGCAAGCCGATCATGGCGCTCGCCATCCTCGGCATGCCGCTCGACAAATTGCCGGTCGAGGTGACCCGCGATATCCTGAAGGGCGGCGCCTCGATCTGCGCTGAGGCCGGCATCCCGGTTGCCGGCGGCCATTCGATCGATGCGCCGGAGCCGATCTACGGGCTCGCGGTCATCGGCTTGCTCAAGCCCGCGAACCTGCGCCGCAACAGCGGTGCCAAGGCCGGCGACGCGCTGATCCTGACCAAGGCGCTGGGCGTCGGCATCTACTCGGCAGCCTTCAAGAAGGGCGAGCTCTCCGCAGAGGCCTATGACGAGATGATCGCCTCGACGACGCTGCTGAACCGCGTCGGCGCGGATTTGGCGGAGGATGCGGCCGTCCATGCGATCACGGATGTCACCGGCTTCGGCATCCTCGGCCACGGCCTCGAAATGGCGCGGGGCTCCGGCGTCGCACTCAGGCTTCGGCTCGCTGACTTGCCGTTCCTGTCGCAGGCCGAGCGTCTGGCGCAGGAGGGCAGGGTGACCGGAGCGTCGCATCGCAACTGGGCGAGCTATGGCGAAGGCGCTGTCCTGCCCGCCGGCCTGCCCGACTGGCAGCGCCATCTGCTTACCGATCCGCAGACCTCCGGCGGGCTTTTGGTCTCTTGCGCCCCCGAGCGGGCTGAAGCCGTGCTCGCGCAGATCAAGGGAGCAGGCTACCCGGCCGCGCGGATCATCGGTTCCGTCGAGGCCGGGCCGGCGCAGGTCGTCATCGGCTGACGGGCTTCAGCGCGCTTCCTGAACTTCGAGGTTCCGGCCCCAGACGTCGAAGAAGGCGCCCTTGTTGAGGGTGAGCCGATCTTCCCGCAAGGCGGCCTCCAGCTCGCGCAGGCGGTTGCGTGCCAGATCGTCCGGCACGAGCCCGCCATCGCTATCGCGTGTCGGGAAGAAAGCAGCGCCGTCCCAGTTCACGCCGGCGCCACGCAGCATCAGCACGATGTCGCCCCAGTCGATCTCGTCGCCGACGACATGAACGAAGGTCGAGCGCAACGGCTCGACCTTGGGCTCGGCGATCTTCACCAGCACGATCAGCGCCGTGAACGGGCCCTTGCGGAAGAGCTTGCCGAGCCAGCGGTCGAAATCCGTGCCCAGGCCTCTAGACTTGGACATGCGACGGACCGGGCAAGGTGCAGGCGGTGAAGGCGAGGGGAGCGGTATCCACGTCCGTCATGACCCCTCAGTGAACTGGCGGAAGAGAATGGGAGTCGAACCCACCAGAGACCGTCTGACGGCCCCTCCCGGATTTGAAGTCCGGACGCCCCACCGGGGACGTTTCTCCTCCATCGCTCAAGCCCGGCGGCGGACCGAACAGGTCGAGCCGCCGCCGGTTGATGCGTCTCAGGTCGCCGCGGCGGATGGTGACGCCATGGCGATCGAAGAACTCGAGAATCTGGATAGCGACCTTTCGGCCGTTGTCGAGCCTGTCGCGGAACTGGGCCGCATTGAAGCCATCAGGATGCAGCCCGGCAAGCTCGGCCGCGATGCCGACCATCTCGGCGAGCGTGCCGCGCAGGAAGAAATGGTCGAGCGCGACCTCGTGGACATCGCCGCGCCGGCCGGTGAGCCGCAGCAGGCGCCGGATCTCCTCCTCGGGCCGCCCGAGCAGATGGCCGATATCGCGCACGCGCGGCGGGCGGAAGCGCTCGTCATCGGCGATCAATGGCCTGATCCGCTCCCAGAGCGCCTCGTCTTCCGGCGAAAGCCTGGCCTCGTGGCCGGGGCGCCTGATCCAGGAGCCCGCGGGCACGAGCACGCCGTCCTCCGCCAACCGGGCGAGTGCCTGCCGGAACAGCGGGGCCGGCCAACGGGGAGCTATGGCGAAGCGCAAGCGCTCCAACCCCATGCCGGGAAGGTCGGGATGCTCGGCATGGAAGGCATCAAGGCGCTCCGTGGCGGCCTGCGCCAGCGCCTGCCAATGCGCGGGCAGCATCGCGAGCGGGCCGATCCTGACGAGGCCAAGCTGGTTCGTCAGGGTCTCCGCGGCATGGGCGCCGAGCGCGCGGTCGCGGACGAAGCAGTCGATATCGGCATGGTGCGGTGGCACCGACAGCAGGCCATGCAGGGCCTCCGCGGGATCGTGCAGGCCGAGCGCGGCGAGTTGGGCGAGGCGCTCCGGGCTGCGGCGTCGGCGTTCCGGCGCGCGTAGGTCCAGGAATCTCCCGCCGCCGATCGTGCGTGAGGCGCTGGTATCGCGCAAAACGAAGCGGTCGAGCCCGGCGGCGGCCAGCGGGGCATCGAGCACGAGCTGGATCAGGCCGCTCGTACCGGGGGAGATTTCATCGCCCAGCAGCACGACGCGCGCGCCGGTCTCGGCGGCGGCATGGTGCAGACGCACCGGCTGCCACATCGTCAGCGCCTTCTCGCCGGGCAGCAGCGAAACCTCCGCATCGATCCGCATCGTCGGGGCATGGAGCGCCGGTGCAAGCACCATGTCGCCATGCCGGATGGCATCCTTCGTGATGCCCGGGCCGGCGAGATTGAGAGCGCAGCGCTCGCCGGCCGAGCCGCGCTCGGCCGCACGGTTCTGGGCGTGGGTCGAGCGCACACGCGCCGGCAGTCCCCCGGGCGAAACCATGACGCTGTCGCCGACGCCGATGCTACCGGACAGGACGGTACCCGTCACCACCGTCCCGGCTCCCTGCAAGGTGAAACAGCGATCTACGGCGAGTCGAAAGGCGCCGTCGCCTTGTCGTGCCCGGGCTTCGAGGGCGCATGACGCGAGCAGGCCGGCGAGTTCGGGCAGGCCTTCTCCGGTCAAGGTGGAAACGGACAGCATCGGCGCTTCGGCGAAGGGGCCCGACGCCAGTAGCGCCGCGATCTTGCTCCCGACGGCCTCGATCCGCGCCGGCTCGACCAGATCGGCCTTGGTGATGGCGACCACGGCCTCGCGGATGCCGAGCAGCCGGGCGATGGCGACATGCTCGCGCGTCTGCGGCATCACGCCATCATCGGCCGCGACGACCAGCAACAGCAGGTCGATCCCAGCGGCGCCGGCCAGCATCGTGTGCACGAATTTCTCATGGCCGGGCACGTCGATGAAGCCGACGACCGAGCCGTCGGTCTGCGGCCAATAGGCGAAGCCGAGGGCGATCGAGATGCCGCGCGCCTTCTCCTCCTTCAGCCGGTCGGTATCGACCCCGGTCAGGCGCCGGACCAGCGAGGTCTTGCCATGGTCGATATGGCCGGCGGTGCCGATGATCATGGCGCAGGCTCCGTCGGTGCGACGGCTGCGCGCGCAGCCTTGATGAAGGGGGCCGCGAGCGTGCTGCCCTTGCCCTCGGCGGCGAGCAGGAGGGCGAGCGCGCGGTCCGCATCGGGCGGCACGCCCTGGCCGAGCAGGGTCGCGGCACCGAGCATCGCCTCCGAATCCGGATCGCCGGCCGCCATGCCGCGCTGCCACCATCGTGCGGCCGCGTCGGCGTCGCGCTCAACGCCCAGTGCATCGTGATGCATCATGCCGAGCCGGGTCATGCTGGTGGCGATGCCGGCCTCGGCCGCGGCCTGCGCCCAACGCAACGCCTCGGCCCGGTCCGAGACGTCCCCGCCTTCCAGCAGCATCCAGGAGAGCATGTCCTGTGCCGGAGCATCGTCCTGTTCGGCGGCCAGCCGATAGAGCCGCATCGCCTCGGCATCGCTCTGCTCGACGCCTTCGCCCTTGAAATGCAGGGCCGCGAGATTGCGCTGCCCGACCGGATCGCCGCTCTCGGCGGCCAGCGTCAGCCAGCGCAGCGCCAGGGCCGGGTCGCGCTCGACACCGAGCCCTTCAGCGAAACAGGCACCGATATTGTTCTGCGCCCGCCCGATGCCGGCATGGGCGAGCGGGCCCCAGAGCGCGAGGGCAGCCGCGTGGTCGCCGCGCTCGACGGCAACGGCGGCCTGCGCCATCGTGGTGGCGACGTCGCCTTCGGCGGCCTGATCCCGGCCGAACAGGCGCTCAAGCCAGCGCATCGAGCCGCTCGGGTTTCAGGGCATCGAGCTGCGCGATGAACAGCGCCTCGTCCTCCAGGCAGCGCAGGTCGAAGACGAGCGCGCCCTGCGCGATTCGTCCGATCGCCGGCACCGGAACGGCACGAAAAGCCGCCGCCAGTCTTTCGACGGCGGAACCCGCGGCCTTGCCGGCCGGCCGCAGCGCAAGCCCGGCGCTGGGCAGCGTCTCCAGGGGCAGCGCACCTGAGCCGATCTGGCTCGCGCAATCGATGGCCTCGACGGTCCAGTCGGTGCCGATCGCGGCGGCTACCTTGGGCTGAAGACGTTCGGCCAGCGCATGCAGCTCTTTTGCCGTTCGCGTGAACAGCCGGAGCGTCGGCAAGCGCTGTGCCAATCGATCGGGATCGCGATAGAGCCGGAGCGTCGCTTCCAGCGCCGCGAGCCGGAGCTTGTCGAGGCGCAGCGCCCGCTTCAGCGGGTTCTTCGCCAGTTTCGCGATCAGGTCCTTGCGACCGGCGACGATGCCGGCCTGCGGCCCGCCGAGCAATTTGTCGCCGGAGAAGGTGACGAGATCGGCGCCGCCCTTCAGCGCATCCTGCACCGTCTTCTCGCGGCGCAGCCCCCAGCGCGCGAGATCGATCAGCGTGCCCGAGCCGAGATCGTCGACGAAGGGCAGGTCGTGCTGGCGCGCGAGCTTGGCGAGTTCGGCCGGCTCGACCTCGGCCGTGAAGCCCTGCACCACGTAGTTCGAGGTGTGGACCTTCATCAGCAGCCCGGTCCCGGGCCCGATCGCTTCTGCGTAGTCCTTGAGATGGGTGCGGTTGGTGGTGCCGACCTCGCGCAGGGTCGCGCCGGCCCGCGCCATGATGTCCGGCATGCGGAAGGCGCCGCCGATCTCGATCAATTCGCCGCGCGAGACGATCGCCTCGCGGTCCTTGGCCAGCGTGTTGAGCACGAGCAGAACGGCCGAGGCGTTGTTGTTGACGAGGATTGCGTCCTCCGCGCCGGTCAACTCCCTGATGAGGCTGCGGACATGCGCGTCGCGCTCGCCGCGTTGCCCGGCCTCGATCTCGTATTCGAGATTGGTCGGCGCCCGCATGGCCGCGACCACGGCCTCGATCGCCTCCTCGGCCAGCAGCGCGCGGCCGAGATTGGTGTGCAGCACCGTTCCCGTCAGGTTGATCACCGGGCGCTGCGAGGGCCGTTCGCGCTCCCCGAGGCGGTCCAGCGTCATGCGGCCGATTTGCTCCACCGAGGCAGGCGCTGGCTGGCTGCCGGCCCGCAGCCGTTCGATCACATGCCGGATCGCATCGGTCGCAGCCACACGCCCATGGCGCGCGGTGGCGAGTTCGCCCTCGGCGCTGCGCAGCACGGCGTCGACGGAGGGCGGGCGGAAATGTTCCGGCTTGTTCATCAGGCTCCCTCCGGGAGACGCTTGATTGGGCGGCTCGTCCTGCTTGGAAACACAGCCGTCATCCCGGGCTTGACCCGGGATCCATCATAGAGTTCCGCAGCCCTTCGATGAGTCCCGGATCTCCGCTTGGCTCCGTCCGGGATGACGATGGCGGTTCCACGAAGAGCCGGCAATCTCAGTATCCGAGCAGGAATGGATTCACTCCCGCGCGCCGCCAGCCGGCCTCGGTCACCAAGAGGTCGAGCCCGAGGCTCGCGACATCGTCGGCCACGGGCTCGAGCTCTGGCGCCTTGCGGCGGTTCAGGATCTTCACATAGGTCCGACATTCGTCGCAGGTTTCGGCCTTGATCGTGTCGGCGACGCCCTCGATCTCCTGATAGGCGATGCCCTTGGTCGAGCCGCAGGTGACGCATTTCACCCGGACATGATTCCACTGCGCCGCGCAGAGCGAGCAGTGGACATAACGCACGCCCTCGACATGAAGGTCGGCGACGACCGTGCTCGCCACGGGTGGCCCGCCGCAGCAGGGACAGACGCCCTCAGCGACCGGCTGGGGCAGGGCGGGGTCGATCAGGGCGCTGCGCCGGGCCGCGACGACCTGAAGAGCGGCGGCGGCGAAGATATGCTCGGCCACGGCCTCGACCGGCACTTCATCGGCGATCACGGCGGCAAACATGGCGTGTTTCGCATCCGGTTCGGCCGCGACGGCGCGCGCCAGGGCCGCGCGTGCGGCATCCGGCATGACGACACCGGCCAGTTCCTCCGCGAGCCGGTCGAAGGCCTCCGAGGTGGCCGGGTCAGTCGCCAGGTCCTCGCGCGGCAGTACCGGCATGGCATTGGCGGCCCGCAAGCGCAATTCATGGGTGGCGGGCAGGGTGGGGGTGCCGATCGCGGCGGAAAGTGTCGCCTGCGCCCTGCTCAACCCGGCGAGAAAGCCGAGATAGCCCTCGAGCTGGTGCCCCGGCGCCAGCGCCGCGAAGCGCTCTGCGCGTGCGGCAAACAGCGTCGCAGGCTCCGGCAGGCGCACGAAGGGCGGCCTGTCGCGTTCGGGCGTGCCGACATCCTCGAAGGTGGCAAGGCCGGTATCGTCACTCATTCAGTGTCCTCTCGAACCGCACGGGTCACGGGAGGCGGAGCAGCTTGCGCCGCCCCGCAGTCGAAATCATTCGGCCGGGCCGACGCCGTGATGGCGCGGCGGCGCCTGGCGCTCGTCGATCACGCCCTCGCGCGCTTCCTTGCGCAGCCAGAGCCGGTGGTGCCGGAAGGCCCAGCCGCCCGTCACCTTGCCCTCAGTCATGGCGTTCATCGTGCCGCGGACATAGAAGCCGGCATAGATATGGACGATGACGACGAGCAGCATGGCGATTGCGGCCAGCGCATGCAGGATATGGCCAAAGCGCTGCTGCTCGATGGTGAAGCTCGCGCCGAAATATTCGTACCAGATCATGATTCCCGTCCCGAACAGGACGAGGATAAGCAGCGTCATGAGCCAGAAGACGATCTTCTGCGCGCCGTTGTACTTGCCGATCTCGGGCAGGTTTTCCTCGTGGCCCGACATGACGTCGCCGATCTGGCGCATCCACTGCGTATCGACCTTCGCCCAGAAATTGTAGCGGACCATCTGGACGAACAGGATCGCGAAGCTGGCGAGCAGGACGACCCCGAGCCAGGGGTGCAACGCGCGGGTATTGGAGCCGCCGCCGAACAGGCCCGACAGGAAGAACAGAGCCGGATGGAACAGCGCCGCACCGCTGAGCGCGAGCAAGATCAGCGATAGCGCGGTGATCCAGTGATTGACGCGCACGCGGCCGGGGTTGCGATCGACGGTTGTGCGCTCCTCTTCACGCCTGACGGCCACGGGCAGCCTCCTCGTCGATCAGATGCTCGGCCTCGCGATCCTCCGCGCGGCTGACATCGTTGCGCCGGGTCACGATGCCGTGGACGAAGGCGAAGGCCGCGGCGAAGCCGATCGCCGCCATGCCGGCATATTTGGTCAGCCCCTTCCAGAGCTCGACGACCTGGCTGATCTTCGGGTTCTGCGGCAGGTTGGCGTAAAGCTGCGGCTGGTCGGCATGGTGCAGCACATACATCACATGCGTGCCGCCGACGCCCGGCGGATCGTAGATGCCGGCATTCTTGAAGCCGCGCGACTTCAGGTCCGTGATGCTGGTTTGCGCATAGTCCAGCATCGCTTGCTTGGTGCCGAAAGTGATGGCGCCGGTCGGGCAGGCCTTGGCGCAGGCCGGCGCCTGGCCGACCGAGACCCGGTCTGAGCAGAGCGTGCATTTATAGGCCTTGTGATCGGCCTGGCTGATGCGCGGGATGTTGAAGGGGCAACCCTTCACGCAATAGCCGCAGCCGATGCAGTTCTCCGAGACGAAATCGACGATGCCGTTATTGTACTGGACGATCGCGCCGGGGGAGGGGCAGGCCTTTAGGCAGCCCGGATCGGCGCAATGCATGCAGCCGTCCTTGCGGATCAGCCATTCGAGATTGCCGCTCTCCGGGTTTTCCCATTCGGTAAACCGCATCAGCGTCCAGCTGTTCGGCGTCAGGTCATGCGGGTTGTCGTAGACGCCGACATTGACGCCGACCTCCTCGCGCAGGTTGTTCCACTCGAGGCAGGCCGCCTGGCAGGCCTTGCAGCCGATGCATTTGGAGACGTCGATGAGCTTCGCCACCTCGAAATCGTGGCGGACATCCGGCGGCCGGAAATTGGTCGCCGAGATGCGGGCGAAGTCCTGGCTCTGCAGTCCCATCAGACCCTCCCTAGCTCGTCGCCGGACCGTTTGACGGCTCGACATTCACCAGGAACGCCTTGAACTCGGGCGTATCGGTGTTGGCGTCGCCGACGAACGGGGTGAGGCTGTTCGGGCCGAAGCCCTTCCTGGCCGCACCGGTGAAGCCCCAGTGGAGCGGGATGCCGACGACATGGACGGTCTTGCCGTCGCAGATCAGCGGCTTGATGCGCTTGGTCACCACGGCCTTGGCATAGACCGAGCCGCGGTTGGAGGAGACCTTCACCCAGCCGCCCTTCAGGATGTTCTTCTCCGCGGCCAGTTGCTCGCTGATCTCGACGAAGAACTCCGGCTGGAGCACGGCATTCACCCAGACATGCTTGGTCCAGTAATGGAAATGCTCGGTCAGGCGGTAGGAGGTCGCCGCATACGGGAACTTGTCCGAGGTCCCGAGCGCGGCGAGGTCGGCGGGGAAGATGCGCGCAACCGGGTTTCCCCGGATCTTGGGCGCCATCACATTGGCGACCGGGCTCTCGAACGGCTCGTAATGCGCCGGGAAGGGCCCATCCCGCATCAGGCCGCGAGAGAACAGGCGGCCCGAGCCCTCGGCATTCATGATGAACGGGCCGACATCGCGGGGCTTGGCGTTCACGGCGATGTCGGGCACGTCGTAGCCGGTCCAGGCGGTGCCGTTCCACTCGATCAGCTTGCGCTTGGGATCCCAGGCCTTGCCGTCGAGATCGGCCGAGGCGCGGTTGTAGAGGATGCGCCGGTTGGCCGGCCAGGAAAAGGCCCAGTTCGAATAGGCGCCGGTATTGCCTGGGTCGCTGGTGTCGCGCCGGGCCATCATGTTGCCCCGCTCGGTCCAGCAGCCCGAATAGATCCAGCAGCCGCAGGCGGTCGAGCCGTCGTCGCGCAACTGGCCGAAGCTGTCGACCTGCTTGCCCTTCTCCAGCAGCACCTTATTCGGGTCGGCCGGGTCGGTGACGGTGGAGACGACGTAGCCGTTGAGCTCCTTGGCCATCTCGTCGGGCTGCGGGTCCATCGGATCACGATAGGGCCAGTGCAGGTTGACGATCGGGTCGGGGAAGGCGCCGCCTTCCTTCCGGTAGAGCTCGCGCAGGCGCATATGGAGCTGCGCCATGATCCAGGTATCGGCCTTCGCCTCGCCCGGAGGTTCCTGGCCCGGCCAATGCCATTGCAGCCAGCGCCCGGAATTGACCAGCGAACCCTCGTCCTCGGCGAAGCAGGAGGTCGGCAGCTCGAAGACTTCGGTCTGGATCGACTCCGGCTTCACGTCGTTATGGACGCCTTCGTCTTTCCAGAACCGCGCCGTCTCCGTCTGCAGCGGGTCCATCACCACCAGGAACTTCAGCTTCGACAGCGATTCCGTGATCTTGTTGCGGTTGGGCGCCGACAGCAGCGGGTTGAAGCCCTGGCAGAAATAGCCGTTGACCTTGCCCTGGTGCATCAGATCCATGATGCGCAGCAGGTCATAGCCGGCGACGTCGAGCTTAGGCAGCCATTGATAGGCGAACTCGTTCTCCGCCGTCGCAGCCGGGCCCCACATCGACTTCAGGAAGCTCACCATGAACTTCCCGTAGTTCTGCCAATAACTCATCTGGTTCGGCCGCAGCGGCTTGAAGCCGCGCGTCGACATATAGGTCTTGAAGTCGACCTCGCGATCCTTGGGAATGTTGAGATAGCCTGGGATCAGGTCCGACATCAGGCCGATATCGGTCAGTCCCTGGATGTTGGAATGCCCGCGCAGCGCATTCATGCCGCCGCCGCGCACGCCGATATTGCCGAGCATGAGCTGCAGCATCGCCATGGTGCGGATATTCTGCGCGCCCTTGGAATGCTGCGTCCAGCCGAGCGCGTACATCGACGTCATCGTCTTGTCGCGCGCCGAGCACTCCGACATCATCTTGCAGATCGCGATATACTTGTCCTTCGGCGTGCCGCAGATGCGTTCGACCATCTCCGGCGTATAGGCCGCGACATGCTTCTTCAGGAGCTGATAGACGCAGCGCGGGTTCTGCAAGGTATCGTCGACCTGGACATAGCCGTCCGGCCCGAGCTCGTATTCCCAGGTCGAGCGGTCATAGTCGCGCTTGGCCTCGTCATAGCCGGTGAAGAGACCGTCCTGATAGGCGAAGCCTTCCTTCACGAGATAGGGCGCGTTGGTGAAGGCGCGCACATAGTCGTGCTGGATCTTGTCGTTCTCGATGCAGTAGCGGATTACGCCCAGCAGGAAGGCGATGTCAGTGCCTTGCCGGATCGGCGCATAGAAGTCCGCGACCGAGGCCGTGCGCGTGAAGCGCGGATCGACGACGATCAGCTTGGCGCCGCGCTGGGCCTTAGCCTCGACGACCCATTTGAAGCCGCAAGGATGCGCTTCGGCCGCGTTGCCACCCATGACGATAATGAGGTCGGTGTTCTTGATGTCCGTCCAGGAGTTGGTCATCGCACCGCGACCGAATGTTGGGGCCAGACTGGCCACCGTCGGTCCGTGTCAAACGCGCGCCTGGTTGTCGAACGCCAGAACTCCGAGGCTTCGTACGACCTTGTAGGTCAGGAAGGCCGTCTCGTTGGTGGTGGCCGAGGCCGCCAGGAAGCCCGTGGTCAGCCAGCGGTTGACCGTCGTGCCGTCCTGGTTCTTGGCAATGAAGTTCTTGTCGCGATCGTCCTTCATCAGGCGCGCGATGCGGTCGAGCGCCTCGTTCCAGCTGATCTGGCGGAAGGCCTTCTCGCCCGGGCCGCGATATTGCGGCACCTTGGTGCGCGTCTCGGAATGGACGAAATCGAGCAGGGCGGAGCCCTTCGGGCAAAGCGTGCCGCGATTGGTCGGGTGGTCCGGATCGCCCTCGATATGGATGACCGCTGGGTGCGCGTTCTTCGACTTGTCGCCGAGGCTGTACATGATCACGCCGCAGGCGACGGAGCAGTACGGACAGGTGTTTCGTGTTTCCGTGGTGCGGGCCAGCTTGAAGGGCCGCACGGCCTGGGCAAGTGCCTCCTCGGCACCCCCGAACCCAAGCGCGGCGACGGCAGAACCGGCGACACCCGCACCTGCGGCTTTCAGAAACTGGCGACGCGAGAGCTCATGCAGCATCTCAACCTCCCAGGCGACGACGAAGCGTCGTTCAATTTGGAATAGTGAAACTCTGCGGGAGGGGCGTCAAGGCGAGGGTCTCTCGGCCGGATCGGTGGGTTCTTAGACTTTCGGCGTACGATCGCGGTACGATGGAGGCCGTGTTCGGCGCTTGCGTCAGGCGCTCGAGACGGACGCGGTTACGCCTGGAAGCGGTTCATGGGCCACATTGATGTCGTTGGCCGCGCTGCCGCCCCAGGCCGATGCGAGCTGGGCGACGATATGCCGGCCGAAGCTCTCGTAGGGGATGCGGATCGAGGTCAGCCAGGGCGCGATCCAATAGTTGATGGCGTTTCCATCGATCCCGACGAGCGCGCAGCGCTCGGGGATCGCGATGCGGGATTCGGTGGCGCGGCGATAGGCGCCATAGGCGATCATGTCGCTGACGCAGAGGGCGCCGTCCGGCCAGCCGAAGCTCTCCTCCAGGCTTTTCGCGGCCGCATAGCCGATCTCGATATGCGACAGCCCGGGCGCGCTGGCCTGGCGGATCTCGGCTTCCGGAACGCCGCGTGCGACTAACTGGCGGATGAAGCCTTCTGCTCGTTCCGCGGTGCTGGAGGCATTCTGCGTCGCCATCAGCACGGCCGGGCGCCGAACGCCCTTCGCCAGCAGATGATCGGCTGCATCGGCTCCCGCCTGGCGGTTGTCGATGCCGACATAGGCGCCGCCGCCCAGTGGATTGCGTCGCGCGACGAAGACGACCGGGTCGCCGCGGGCGAGGACATCGGCGAGGCCCACGCTGGCGACCGCGCTGACCATGACATAGCCGGCGACGAACTGGTCGCGCATCGCCTGCAGATAGTCGTCCTGCAGATCGGCGCGGTCATGCGTGTCGCAGAGGATCATGACATAGCCGGCGTCGCGCAACGCCGCTTCGGTCGAAACGGCGATCGCCGCCATGGCCGGATTGTCGAGATTGGGGGCCAGCATCGCGACCACCCGGCTGGCGCGGCGCTTCAGCGCGCGTCCGACAGGGTTTGGCCGGTAGCCCAGTCTTGCGATCGCTTCCTCGACGCGGGCGATCGTGTCCGGCGATGCTCGTCCGCTCTTGCCGTTGACGATGCGCGAAACGGTCGCGACCGAGACGCCGGTCTCCTGTGCGACCGTCGCCAGCGAAACGCTGTCCGTCAGCGGCTTTGCGGCCTTTGCCGTCATGGCCCTCCCCAAGGCGCGCGGACCATGCCGCGCCTGTCGACATATCCGAAGCCGGCTAATTCAGCCATGCCGGTTCGCCTGCCCGTTGACAAGGTAGGCAAACGTTTGCCTTACTGATTGTCAAGGTGCCCGACGAGGTGCCGTGATCAGCAAGGGATGGAACGCAGATGCAGGGTAAGCACTGGATTTCAGCGCTCGCGCTGACGATTGGCCTCGCGATGGGCAGCACGGCCTTCGCCCAGACCACGGTGCGCATCGCCTGGTATTCCGACGGCAACGAGGGCGAGGTCGTCGCCGACCTGCTCAAGCGCTTCGAGGCCCAGAACAAGGACATCAAGGTCGTGCTCGACCAGGTGCCCTACAAGGCGATCACCGAGAACCTGCCGGTGCAGCTTGCCTCGGGGCAGGGCCCGGATATCGCCCGCGTCGTCGATCTCGGCGGCGTTGCCCGCTACGCGCTCGATATGCGGCCCTATCTGAAGGACGCGGCCTATTGGGAGAAGAATTTCGGGCCATTCCTGCCCTGGATGCGCCCCGAGGGCGATTCCAGCGCGATCACCGGCTTCATGACGCAGCTCACCGTCACCGGCCCCTTCGTCAACAAGACGCTGTTCGAGCAGGCCGGCATCGCCATGCCATCAGCCAAGGCGACCTGGGAGGACTGGGGCAAGGCGGCGAAGGCCGTGGCCGACAAGGTGCAGGCGCCGTTCCCGCTCGCAATGGACCGGTCCGGCCATCGCTTCTTCTCGGTCGCGGTCTCGGAGGGCGCCAAGGTCCTCGACGACAAGGGGGAGCTTGCCGTCATCGATGACGGTTTCAAGCGCGCCGCCAAGCGCGTCTATGACTGGCACAATGCCGGCGTGATGAAGAAAGAACTCTGGGGCTCGGTCTCCGGCACCGCCTATCGCGGCGCCAATGACGAGTTCAAGAACGCCCAGGTGGTGATCTACCAGTCGGGCTCCTGGCAGATCGCCCAGTTCGACAAGACGGTCGGCGATGCCTTCGATTGGGTCGCGGTTCCCTCGCCCTGCGGCGCCGGCAATTGCTCGGGCATGCCCGGCGGCGCCGGCCTCGTCGCGATCAAGACGACCAAGAGCCCGGAAGCCGTCGCCAAGGTGATGGATTATCTCGCCAGCGAGCCGGTGCTGAGCGAATTCTATGCCCGCTCGCTCTTCGTGCCCGGCCATCTCGGCATCGCCGCCAAGGGGCTCGACTACAAGGAAGCGAGCCCGCAGGCCAAGGCCGCGCTCAAGGTCTTCTCGGACCAGGTCGCGCAGATCTCGCCGGCGGCCTACAAGCTGCAGGGCTATGTCAACAACCGCGTCATCTTCAACGCGGTGATCAGTCGGCTCGGCCAGGCGATCTCGGGCGAGGGCACGCTCGACGAGGCCTATAAGCGGATCGAATCCGACATCGCCCAGCAGATCGCCGAGCGCAAGAAGTAGGCGCCATGGCCGCCGCCGAGACAAAGCCGCAGCGGGAACGCGCGGGCGCCGCCGGCCTCCTCGCCGCGCCGCTCGCGCTGCTGAGGCGGCTCATGGACGGCCTCATGGGGGCGCTCCAGCGCCTGATCGGCGAACGGCAGATGGCCTATGTCTTCATCCTGCCGAACCTCGCCTTCTTCTCGCTCTTCGTCTTCCTGCCGCTGATCATCAACGTGATCTTCTCGGTGACGGGCGGGGCGGGGCTGTTCCCGAGCGAGCGGCCGTATGTCGGCGCGCAGCAATACGGCTATCTCTTCGATTGCGGCTCCTTCCTCGATCCGTCCTCCTGCCGCGAGGACCATTTCTGGCGCGGCGTTTTCAACACCGCCCGGTTCACGGTCTTCCAGGTGACGGCGATGGTGCTGTTCTCGCTGCTGACCGCCGTGGTGCTGAACATGCGGATTCGCGCGCGCGGCTTCTTCCGGGCGGTCTACTTCTTCCCCGTGCTGCTCTCGCCCGTTGTCGTGGCACTAACCTGGAAGTGGATCCTGCAGCGTGACGGTCTGCTCAACGCCGCCATCACCTCGCTCGGCGGCGAGCGCATCCTGTTCCTGGTCGATCCGAGCTGGGCGATGTTCTGGATCGTCTTCGTCTCGGTCTGGGCCCATATGGGCTTCTACACGCTGATCCTGCTCGCCGGCCTGCAGGCCATTCCGGCCGATCTCTACGAGGCGGCCGAGATGGACGCGACGCCGCGCTGGCGCGTGTTCTGGCGCATCACCCTGCCGCTGCTCTGGCCGAACATGATCGTCGTGATCGTGCTCGCTTTGATCAAGGGCGTGCAGACCTTCGACGAGGTCTTCGTGCTGACCGGCGGCGGGCCAGGCACCGCGACGCTGATGATCGTGCACTACATCTACGAGACCGCCTTCGCCAACCAGGTCCAGAATTTCGGGCTGGCGGCGGCAGCCTCCGTCGTTCTCGGCGTCGTGCTCTTCGCGCTGACGCTGGCCCAGCTCGCGGCAAGCCGCCGCAAGGGGGCCGCATGAGCCTCGTGACCAAGCTCGCCATCGCCCGCCGCAAGCCCGGCCGTTGGCATTGGACCGATATCGCGGCCTACGCCTATCTCGCGCTCGGCGTCGTCCTGATGTTCGGCCCCGTGCTCTGGCTGGGCCTGTCCTCGTTCAAGACGCAGGCCGGGCTGCTCGAATTTCCGCCCTCGCTCCTGCCGATGTCGCAGAAGGAGGTGGCGGTGCCCGGCCAGGCGCAGAAGCTGCCGCTCTTCGAGGTCGAGATGCCGGATGGTTCGAAGCGCGTGCTGGCGCAGGTCCGCCGCATCGGCATTCAGGCCCAGATGGTCGATCCCGAAAAGCCCGGCGAGATGATCCGCGTTCCCATCGACAAGCGCACGCCCGTCCGCGAGTTCAAGCTCGCCACCGAGAACTATACCGAACCGCTGGAGCGCTTCGCCTTTACGCGCTTCCTCTGGAACTCGGTCTTCGTCACGCTGGTCGCGACCATCATCACGCTGATCATCAACTCGATGGCGGCCTATGCGCTCTCGATCTACGAATTCCGCGGCAAGACGGCGGCGATGCTGATGGTCATCGGCACGCTGATGATCCCGATCACGATCATCCTCGTGCCGGTCTATCTGGTCATCACCAAGCTCGGGCTCGTCAATTCGCTCTGGGCGGTGATCCTGCCGGGCGCCGCGACCCCGACCGGCGTCTTCCTGCTGCGCCAGTACATGCTGACCCTGCCGCGCGACCTGATCGAGGCCGCGCGTATGGACAAGGCCTCGGAGTGGCAGATCTACTGGCGCATCGTCATGCCGCTCGCCATGCCGGCATTGGCCGTGCTCGCGATCTTCTCGATCATGTGGCGTTGGAACGAGTTCCTCTGGCCGCTGGCGGTGCTGACCAAGACGGAATCCTACACGCTCCAGATCGGCCTCAACGCCTTCCAGGGCGAGTTGCAGACGCAGTGGCACTACCTGCTCGCGATGACCGTGGTCACGCTGCTGCCGGTGGCCCTCGTCTTCGTCTTCCTGCAGCGCTTCATCACCACCGGCATCGCCAATACGGGAATGAAATAATGGCGGGACTGAGCCTCTCCGGGGTCCGCAAGGCCTATGGCGCGACGACGGTCCTGCACGGCATCGACCTCGATGTTGCGGACGGCGAATTCGTCGTCTTCGTCGGACCTTCCGGCTGTGGCAAGTCGACCCTGCTGCGCTCGATTGCAGGGCTGGAAGAGATCACCGGCGGCACGATCGCGATCGACGGCAGTGATGCCACGCATCTGCCGGCCTCCGAGCGCGGGCTCGCCATGGTGTTCCAGTCCTATGCGCTCTACCCGCATATGAGCGTGTACGCGAACATGGCCTTCGCGCTGGAGAACATGGGGCTAAAGCGCGACGAGATCGAGAAGCGCGTGAAGCGCGCGGCCCAGATGCTGCGCCTCACCGACTATCTCGAGCGCAAGCCCAAGGCGTTGTCCGGCGGCCAGCGCCAGCGTGTCGCCATCGGCCGCGCCATCGTGCGCGACCCGAAGATATTCCTGTTCGACGAGCCGCTCTCGAACCTCGACGCGGAATTGCGCGTCGCCACCCGCAAGGAGCTTGCCGCCCTCCATGCCGAGATCGGCGGCACGATGATCTACGTCACCCATGATCAGGTCGAGGCGATGACGCTGGCGGACCGCATCGTCGTGCTCCAGGGCGGGCGGATCGAGCAGGTCGGCACGCCGCTGGAGCTTTACAACCGCCCCGACAACCTCTTCGTCGCCGGCTTCATCGGCTCGCCGCGCATGAACCTGCTGCCCGGCCGCGTCACCGCTGCCGGCAAGGTCGCGCTGGGCGAGGGCGGTCACGAGGTTGCTTGCGCCACCGGCAGCCTCGCCGCTGGAAGCAAGGTCACGCTCGGCATCCGCCCCGAGCATCTGGCGCTGGCGCCGGACGGGCAGGGGTTGCCGCTTGCCATCGACCTCGTCGAGCGGCTCGGCGGCGAAAGCTACCTTTATGGAGCGGCTGTCGGCCTGCCGCAGATCACGCTCCGGCTCGACGGCCAGAGTGAGCATGAGCGCGGCCATAGCGTCGCGCTCGCCTTCCCGCAGCAGAGCCTGCACCTGTTCGATGAAGCCGGCCGAGCGATCCGCCCTTAGAGACTGCCGAGAGAGATTCCATGAAAGCCCTCAGCCAAGGCCGCTATCTCGGCCGCGATGGCGAAGCCGCCCTGTTCGATCTCGGGCTTGGCTACACGCTCGTTGTGCGCATCCTCGAAGGCGATATCGGCCGCGTCACGCTGAAGCCCAAGGACGGCTACCGGCTCGACCGCGGCTGGGCGATCGCACCGGGCGGGCTGGAACCGTCCTATGAAGGGCGCCCGCGCGACAGCCTCGACGGTTTCGCCTGCCCGAAGACGGATATCCGGGCGGACACCGATAAAGTCGTCATCGCCGCAGGCGGGCTGAGCGCCGAAGTCACACTCGCCTCCTTCGGCATCGCCTGGCGCCGCAACGGTGAGGACAAGCCTTTCCTGCAGGACCGCACGACGCAGGCCTATCTCGTCTCGCCGCGCACCGGCGCGCTCGCGCACTTCATGGCGCGCGACTACACCGAGCGCCATTACGGCCTCGGCGACAAGGCAGGGCCTCTCGACCGCACCGGCCGCCGCTTCGCCATCGATGCCGTCGATCCCTGCGGCTTCGACGCGGAGCTGTCCGACCCGCTCTACAAGATGCTGCCCTTTTTCATCGTCGATGGGCCGGCCGGCGCGCATGGCGTCTATTACGACAATCTCTCCACAGGCAGCGTCGATTTCGGCTGCACGCTCGACAATTACCACGGCCTGTTCCGCTCCTGGAAAGGCGATGACGGCGATCTCGACTATTACGTCATGGCCGGCCCCACCGTGCCGGATGTCGTCCGGCGCTTCTCCTGGCTGACCGGCGGGCAGGCCTTCGCGCCGCTCTGGTCCTTCGGCTTTGGCGTTACCTCGATGGCGATCGCCGATGCGCCCGATGCCGATGCCCGCATCAGCGATTTCATCGGCAAGCTGGAGACGCATCGCATCCCCTGCGACTCGTTCCATTTCGGCTCGGGCTACACCCAGATCGGCCATCGCCGCTACGCCTTCAACTGGAACCGGCAGAAGTTCCCGGACCCGAAGGCGACGATGCAGCGACTGAATGATGCTGGCATCTTCACGGTCGCGAACCTCAAGCCCTGCCTGCTCGATGACCACCCGCGCCTGAAGGAGACGCTCGACGGCGATTTCCTCGTTCGCGACGGCGACAGCGGCAAGCCGGCCGTCGCCCAGTTCTGGGATGGGCTCGGCTTCCATCTCGACTACACCAACCCCAAGGGCCGTGCCTGGTGGCGCGACGGCATCGAGACCGCGCTGCTCGATTACGGCTTCACCACGGTCTGGAACGACAACAACGAATACGAGATCTGGGACGAGGACGCGCTCTGCGATGGCGACGGCCGTCCGTTCCGGCAGGCTTTGGGCCGCCCGGCGCAGCCGCTCCTGATGACCAAGCTCTCCTATGAGGCTCAAGCCGATCGCCAGCCCGGCAAGCGCCAATACGCGATCACGCGCGGCGGCTGCGCCGGCATCTCGCGCTATGCCCAGACCTGGTCCGGCGACAACGAGACCGCCTGGAAGACGCTGCGCTACAACCTGACGCAAGGACTCAACATGAGCCTGTCGGGGATGTTCTCGATCGGCCACGATGTCGGCGGCTTCCATGGCCCGACGCCCGGCCCTGAGCTCTTCGTGCGCTTCAACGAGTTCTGCTCGCTCTGGCCCCGCATGGTCATGAACTCGTGGAACGATGACGGCGTCGTCAACCTGCCCTGGATGTATCCGGAGATGGTGCCGCAGGTGCGCGAGGCGATCGCACTGCGCTACCGTTTGATGCCCTATCTCTACACGCTGATGTGGCGCGCCAGCCGCGACGGCACGCCGGCGATCCGCCCGCTGCTCTGGGACTTCCCGCAGGATGCGACGGCCGTTGCGACCGACGACGCCTTTATGCTCGGGCCGGATGTGCTCGTCGCGCCGGTGCTGGAGGAGGGGGCGCGGCAGCGCAGCGTCTATCTGCCGGCCCATGCGGGGGGCTGGTACGATTGGCATACGGGGAAGCATTTCGACGGTGGCGCGGTCGTGACGGTCGCAGCCCCGCTCGGCCGCCTGCCGGTCTTCGTCCGGGCCGGCGCGCTGATCCCGCTCGGCAACCCCGAGGGCATCGACGATCTCCGCGAAATCCTCGTCTGTGGCCTCGTCGAGGGCGCGTCGGGCGAGCTTTACGAGGATGACGGCGATACCGCCGACTGGCGTGGTGCTGGCGCGACGGTCATCCGCTTCAAGGTCAAGAATGGCGAGATCGCCGTCGACCAGGAGGGGGATCGCGACCCGCTCTTCGACCGCATCGCGATCCGTCAGATCGCAGATGGAGCGGGGGCGAGTTAGCCCCCGCGCATCGCGCTTCTCAGCGCGACATCATCTGCAGCGGCCACATCACGATCTGCGGGAAGATCACCAGCAGGGCCAGCACGATGAGCTGGGCGACCATGAAGGGCGTCACGCCCTTGATCACGCCCGTCATCGGCACCTTGGCGACACCGCAAACCACGTTCAGGACGGTGCCGACCGGCGGCGTCACCAGGCCGATCGCATTGTTCATGATGAACAGCACGCCGAAATAAACCGGATCGATGCCCGCCTGCTTGACCACCGGCATCAGCACCGGCGTCAGGATCAGCACCGTCGGCGTGAAGTCGAGCGCCGTGCCGACGATGAAGACCATCACCATCAGGATGGCCATCAGCAGCATCTTGTTCTCCATGAAGGGCGCGACCATGTCGGCGACCTGCTGGGGAATGTTCGCCGTGGTGATCAGCCAGGCCGAAACGCCGGCCGCTGCGACCAGGAACATGATGACCGCAGTCGTCTCCGCAGCGCGGTACATCAGCCCGAACAGGTCCGAGACCTTGATCTCGCGATAGATAAAGACGCCGACGAAGAGCGAGTAGGCGGCAGCGATGACCGCGGCCTCGGTCGGCGTGAACCAGCCGACCTTGAGCCCGCCGATGATGACCACCGGCAGCACCAGCGCCCAGCCGGCATTGCGGGTTTCGATCAGCCGCTCGCGCATGCTGCGCTTCGGCTCGACGCGCGGATTGTCGCGCTTGATGCTCCAGCGCCAGGCCAGCATGATCGCCAAGCCCATCATCACACCCGGCACGATGCCGGCGATGAACAGCTTGGTGATCGAGACGCCGCCGGTGACGCCGAAGATGATCATGCCGATCGAGGGCGGGATGACCGGCGCGATGATGCCGCCGCAGGAAATGAGGCCGCAGGAGCGGTTGATGTCGTAGCCGGCGTTGCGCATCAGCGGGATCAACACTGAGGCCAGCGCCGCCGTGTCGGCGACGGCCGAGCCCGAGAGCGAGGCCATGATGACGGCGGCGATGACCGCGACATAGCCGAGGCCGCCGCGGATATGGCCGATCCAGGCCATCGCCATGGTGATGATCCGGCGGGTCATGCCGCCGGCATTCATCAATTCGCCGGCCAGCATGAAGAAGGGCACGGCAAGCAGCGGGAAGGAATTGGCGCCGTCCCACATGTTCTGGATGATGATCTGCGGGTCGGAGATGCCCATGTAGAGCATCATGGCGAGGCCACAGCCGATCAGCGCGAAGGCGATGGGCATGCCGAGCGCCATCAGGCCGAGCAGCGACGTAATGAAGACGAAGACGATCACGGCTTGGCTCCCTGCGCCTTCATGTCGCGTTCGGCTTCGAGGCCTTCCGCCATTCCCTCCTCATGCACGTCGATCAGCTCGTCGTCCGCGACCTGTCCCAGCGCGAGGCGGATCAGGTTCGACAGGCAGATCAGGGCGATCGCGGCGCCGGTGACATAGCTCACACCATAGACCCAGATCATGCTGAGCTGCGCGACCGGCGAGGCATTGCCGGCGATGATGTCGTGCTGGAGCCAGGTGCCGTAGAAGATGTAGAGCGCGCAGATCAGCATGATGACCTGGCTGATCGCCCAGCAGACCTTGCGGCCGAGGATGGGCAACGCCTGGACCACCATGTCGACGCCGAGATGGCTGCGCCGGTGCAGACCGATAATGCCGCCCAAAAAGGTCATCCAGACGAAGGCGAAGCGTGGGATTTCCTCGGACAGGTCGATGCCGGTGTTGAAGAAGATCCGCAGCATCACGTTGCCGAAGACCATGACCAGCATCACGGCCATGCAGATCACGAGTATGACCTCGATCAGGCGGTAGAAACCGTCCGTCGCTGTCTTGAGCAGGCTGGTCATCGGTCACCTCGCCGGCGGCATTGTGAAGGGGATCGCCGGCGCGGCGCCGGGAAACGAAAAAGGCAGCCGGCCGCTGGGGCCGGCTGCCGTCGCGGGCCTTACTTGGCGGCGCGGGCCTTTTCGATCTCGGCGACGAAGCCGTTCACGAATTCCTCGCCGATCTGGCCCTTGAACTTGTCGACGACAGGCTGGACCTTGGCTTGCACCTTGCGCATGTCGTCGGCCGAGACCTCATCCACCGACACGCCGGCTTCCTTGAACTTGGTGATGACGTCGCGGTCGCCTTCGTCGAGCAGCTTGCGCTGCAGCAGACCGGCCTCGGTCGCGGCCTTCTGGACGCCGGCCTTGTCGCTGGCCGAGAGCGAGTCCCAGAACTTCTTGGAGGCGACGAGCGCGACCGGCGTGTACACGTGATTGGTGATGGAGATGTACTTCTGCACCTCCTGCATCTTGTTCGCCCACATATGCTGCAGCGGGTTCTCCTGCCCGTCGAGCGCCTTGACCTCGAGCGCCGTGAACACCTCGGAGAAGGCCATCGGCACCGCATTCGCGCCGATCGATTTCCAGGTGTCGAGCGCCACGGGGTTTGCCATGACGCGCAGCTTCAGGCCGGACACGTCCTCAGCCTTCTTCACCGCGTGGCGGCTGTTCGAGAGATTGCGGAAGCCCATCCCGGTCCAGGTCAGGCCGACGAGGCCGCTCGGCTCGATCTTGTCGAAGATCTTCTTGACCGAGGCGCCGTCGAGGACCGCGTAGACTTCCTTCTCGTTCTGGAACAGGAAGGGCAGGTCCCAGACCTGAACTTCCTTCACGCGGGTCGAGAGCGGTGCGAGCGTGCCGATATAGAATTCCTGCGTGCCGGCCTGCGTCGCCTGGAGCTGCTTCTCGTCGCTGCCGAGCATAGCCGAATGGAACGCCTGAATCTTGACGTTGCCGTTGGTGTAGGTGCTGGCGAGCTCCGTAAACTTGTTCACCGCGGTCGCCTGCGGATGCGTGTCGGGCATCGCATGGCCGATCTTGGCCTTGACCTCGGCCATCGCCGCCGTCGAGCCCAGCAGGGCAGCGGTCAGCGCGGCGATGAAAGCGAAGCGTGTCGGATGGGTCTTGGTCACGATACTCGTCTCCGGAACGGTTGCTGCGGGATGTGTCATCGAACGAAGGCAGGCTCAACCGCTCGGCGGCGTTTTCCACTGCCGAGGGCTAGGGCTTATGTCCGGTGCTTCTTGATCTCGGCATAGAAGTCGTTGACGAAGGCGGCGCCGATCGTCTCGGTATTCTTCTCGATCACCGGCTGGATCGCCTTGCGGATGGCGTCGAGCTCGGTCGCGGGCATCTCGGTCGTCGCCATGCCCTTGGCTTTGAGTTCGCCGAGCACCTCGCCCGCCTCGCGCAATTCCGCCTCGCGCTGGAAGGTACGGGTCGTTTCGGCCGCCTTCTGCACGGCAGCCTGCTGCTCGGGTGACAGCGAGGCCCAGAACTTCTTCGAGGCCACCAGCGCGACCGGCGTATAGACGTGGTTGGTGACGGTCAGGTACTTCTGCACCTCGAACATCTTGTTGGCGTACATGTCGACGAAGGGGTGCTCGTAGCCGTCGAGAGCATGCGTCTCCAGTGCGGTATAGACCTCGGTGAAAGCCATCGGTACGGCGTTCATGCCCATCGCATTGAAGCTCGCCAGCGCCATCGGGCTCTGCATGACGCGGACCTTGAGGCCCTTCATGTCGGCGAGCGAGGCGATCGGCCGCTTGCTGTTCGAGAGATTGCGGAAGGCGCCGCCTGACCAGGCGAGGCCCTGCAGGTTCATGTCGGCGAGCCCGTCCAGCAGGCGCTTACCCGCGGGGCCGTCGAGCACGGCGGCGGCCTCGGCATCGGTTGCGAACAGGAACGGGAAATCGAAGATCTGCAGCTCTTTCTTGCGCGCCGCGATGGGCGAAAGAGCGCCCATGTAGAAGTCGATCGTGCCGGCCTGCGTCGCGATCAGCATCTTCTCCTCGGAGCCGAGCGCGGCATTGCCGAAGACGTCGACCTTGACGCTGCCATTCGTCGCCTTGGCCACTTCCTCGGCGAAGCGACGCATCGCAGCGGCGCGCGGATGTGAGTCGGCGAAGGAATGTCCGAGCTTGGCGGTTTTCACACCCTGCGCGCTGGCGGGCGCAAGACCTGTGGTAGCAATTGCTGCTCCGGCAGCCAGCAGCGTCCGGCGGGTTCCGTTGAACATATCGGTCCTTCCCTGTGCTTGGCGCGCTTTTTCGCTCTGGGGGCGGCGCCGTTGCGGCACCCATAACGCGGCAGAAGTCAGGTTGTCAAACAACTGACAACGTGACAATGATGACCCCAGCAGGAACCCGCCATGCAGCTCTCATCCATCGGATCACGGCCCAATCTCGCGAGCGATGCCGCCACCGCGCTGGCGACCTCGATCCGTTCGGGCGCCTTGCAGCCCGGCGCGCGTCTGCCCTCCGAGACGGAGCTCGCCCGCCAGCTCGGCGTCAGCCGTCCGGTGGTGCGCGAGGCGATCGCCTATCTCAAGGCCGACGGCATCGTCGAAAGCCGGCGCGGCCTCGGGCTCTTCGTCAACCAGCAGGATTCCTTGCGGCTGCGCCGGGCCGAGATCGCGGCCTCCGAACAGTCGATCCTGCAGTTCCTGGAATTTCGCCTGGGGCTGGAAGTCGAGGCGGCGCAGCTGGCCTCGTTGCGCGCGACGCCGGGGGATCTGGCGCGGATGGAAGCCGCCGAGACCGCTTTGAATGCTGCCGACGACGCGGGGGAGGACAGTTCCGCCCATGATCTGGCGCTCCACCTCGCCATCGCGACGGCCGCGCATAACCCGCTCTTCCTGACCGTGCTCCAGTTCGTCTCGAGTCCGCTGCTCAACTCGATCCGCAGCATGCGCGACAAGGATCGCGGCGAGGATTCCAATATCGCGATCCGACGGGCCGACCACGCCGCGATCCTCGATCGTATCCGCGCCCGGGACCCGGCCGGCGCCGGCGAGGCGATGCGCAAGCATATCGGCGAATCCTATCGCCGCTACGCCCCCAAGCTCGCCGCGAGCGGCACGATGCCGGCCCATCCGGCCCTCCAGACCACGCCGACATAGGACACCCAAGCTTGACCTCTCCCTTCGATCTCTCGGGGCGCACCGCGCTCGTGACCGGTTCCTCGCGCGGGCTCGGCCGTGCCATGGCCGAAGGGCTCGCGGCTGCGGGCGCCAGCATCATCCTCAACGGTGCGGATGCCGGGCGCCTCGCCGACGCCGTCGCGGCGATGACCTCTGCCGGCCATAACGCGCGCGGCCTCAACTTCGACGTGACGGACGAAAAGGCGGTGGTCGCCGCCTTCGCCGCGCTTGATGCTGAGGGCGTGGCGGTCGACATTCTCGTCAACAATGCCGGCATCCAGTTCCGCAAGCCGATGCTGGAGCTGGAGACCGCCGACTGGCGCCGCGTGCTCGATACCAATCTGACCAGCGCCTTCGTGGTCGGCCGCGAGGCTGCTCGCCGCATGGCGAAGCGCGGCCATGGCAAGGTCATCAATATCGGCTCGCTGACCAGCGAGCTCGCCCGCGCAACGGTCGCGCCCTACACGGTGGCCAAGGGCGGCATCAAGATGCTGACCAAAGCGATGGCGGCCGAATGGGGCGAACTCGGCATCCAGGCCAATGCGATTGGCCCCGGCTACATGCTGACCGACATGAACCAGGCCCTGATCGATAACCCCACTTTCGACGCCTGGGTGAAGGGTCGCACGCCGGCCCGCCGCTGGGGCCGCCCGGACGAGCTCGCCGGCACCTGCGTCTACCTGGCGTCCTCGGCATCCGACTATGTCAGCGGCCAGATCATCTATGTCGACGGCGGCATGATCTCGGTGCTGTGAGCCCCCGATAGCCAACAAGCGGCGAGGGGCTCCGGCCTTCCTCCCGAAAAGATCGAACAGGACGGAACGCCATGAAGATCACCGCCATCGAAACCCTGCGCGCCGAGGAATTCGGCAATGTACTCTGGGTCCGCGTCCACACCGATTCCGGCCATATCGGCCTGGGTGAGACCTTTTACGGCGCGGCTTCGGTCGAGGCCCATATCCACGACACGCTGGCCGGGCGCCTGCTCGGCAAGAACCCGCTGCATATCGAGGCGCTGCATCGCGAGATGACCAACCTGCCGATGGCGCAGTCCTCGACCGGCGCGGAATCCCGCGCGACCTCGGCGATCGACATCGCGCTCTGGGACCATTTCGGCAAGGTCTGCGGCCAGCCGGTGCACCAGATGCTCGGCGGTCTCTGCCGCGACAAGCAGCGCATCTACAACACCTGCGCCGGCACCCGCTATGTCCGCTCCAGCAACATCAAGCCGGTCTCGAACTGGAGCCTGGGCGACGACGCGAGCCCCTATGAGGATCTCGACGGATTCATGAACCGCGCCGATGTCCTGGCCGAGAGCCTGCTGGAGCAGGGCATCGGTGCGATGAAGATCTGGCCCTTCGATCCCGCCGCGATCGAGAACCACGGCCTCCACATCACCGCCGAGCAGATGAAGAAAGCCGTCGAGCCCTTTGAAAAGATTCGCAAGGCGGTGGGCGACAAGATGGAGATCATGGTCGAGTTCCACTCGCTCTGGAACCTGCCGACCGCCAAGCAGATCGCCCGGGTGCTCGAGCCCTACAAGCCGACCTGGTACGAGGACCCGATCCGGATGAACTCGCCGCAGGCGCTCGCCGAATACGCCCGTTCGACCGATGTCTGGGTCTGCGCCAGCGAGACGCTGGGCTCGCGCTGGCCCTACAAGGACATGCTGGAGCGCGACGCCGCCCATGTCGTGATGGTAGATCTCTGCTGGACCGGAGGCCTGACCGAGGGCCGCAAGATCGCGGCGCTGGCCGAGACCTGGCACCGCCCCTTCGCCCCGCATGACTGCATCGGCCCGGTCGGCTTCGTCGCGGCGGTCCACACCTCCTTCAGCCAGCCGAATACGCTGATCCAGGAATCGGTGCGGGCTTTCTATCGCGGCTGGTATCTGGAGCTGGTCACCGAGATGCCGCGGATCGAGAACGGCTATGTCTACCCGATGGAGGCGCCGGGCCTCGGCGTCGACCTGCTGCCGGCGGTGTACGAGCGCTCCGACCTGACCGTGCGCCGCTCGACGCTCTGAGAGCGCAAAGTTCGAAAAACAGAAAGCCGCCGCCGGGATGCCGGCGGCGGCTTTCGTCTTGTTACAGGTGGGGCTTACTCGGCCGGGGCCATCAGCGGCTCGTCGAGGAAGTCGGGCAACTTGCCGGCGAGAGCGGCCTTCAGGCGGTTCTCGTCGAGTTCGCCTTCCCAGCGCGCCACAACGATCGTTGCGACCGCATTGCCGATGAAATTGGTCACCGCGCGGCATTCCGACATGAAGCGGTCGATGCCGAGGATCAGCGCCATGCCGGCGACCGGCACGGCCGGAACGACGGAGAGCGTCGCCGCGAGCGTGATGAAGCCCGCGCCGGTGATGCCGGCCGCGCCCTTCGAGGACAGCATCGCGACGAGCAGCAGCAGGATCTGGTCGCCGAGCGGCAGGTGGATGTCCATCGCCTGGGCGATGAAGAGGGCCGCCAGCGTCATGTAGATATTGGTGCCGTCGAGATTGAAGGAATAGCCGGTCGGGATGACCAGGCCGACGACCGAACGCTTGCAGCCGGCGGCTTCCATCTTCTCCATCAGGCTCGGCAGCGCCGCTTCCGAGGAGGAGGTGCCGATGACCAGGAGGATCTCGTCCTTGATGTAGCGGATCAGCGCCAGCACCGAGAAGCCGTTATAGCGGGCGACGAGGCCGAGCACGCCGAGCACGAAGACCGCCGCCGTGATGTAGAAGGTCAGGATCAGGAAGGCGAGGTTGGCGACCGAGCCGATGCCGTAGCGGCCGATGGTGAAGGCCATGGCGCCGAAGGCGCCGATCGGGGCGGCCTTCATCAGGATCGCCACCAGCTTGAAAATCGGGGTCGAGAGCGCCTGCAGGAAGTTGAGCACCGGCTTGCCGCGCTCGCCGACCATCGCGAGGGCCAGGCCGAACAGCACCGAGAAGAACAGCACCTGCAGGATGTCGCCGGAAGCGAAAGCGCCGACGATCGTGTCGGGAATGATGTTCTGCAGGAAGCCGACGACGCTCGCGTCATGCGCCTTGGCGGCGAAGCCCTGGACGGCCTTGGCGTCGAGGCTGGCCGGATTGATGTGCAGGCCCGCGCCGGGCTGGATTAGGTTGCCGATCACGAGGCCGACGATCAGTGCCAGCGTCGAGAAGCACAGGAAATAGATCATCGCCTTGCCGGCGACGCGCCCGACCTTCTTCATGTCGGTCATGCCGGCGATGCCGGTCGAGACCGTCAGGAAGATCACCGGGGCGATGATCATCTTCACCAGCTTGATGAAGGAATCGCCGAGCGGCTTCATCGCCGCGCCCTGGTCTGGCCAGAAATGGCCGAGCAGGATGCCCGCCGCGATGGCGAACAGCACCTGCACATAGAGATGTTGATAGAACTTCTTCGGGCGCGCCGGCTGAGCGGGCGCGATGTCGATCGGGGTCGCCATGTTCTGCTCCTTGGGTCGGCGGTCGTGTTAGTTTTGTTTGAAACCGCTACTCCTTCTTTCGCAACCCGCGTGCCAACTGATCGACGCAAGGATAATTGAACGAAAACAGGTGCTTGCGATTCCGTTCTGAATCAGTTTGCAAGCGCTCTTGGCGAAATTCCGCACGCGGCCTCTTGATTTGTGCGGGATTCCGCACAACGACAGGGGATGAATCGTTCCGGGCGCGATCCATGGCAGAGTGCCGTGACGCTGCGCTGGCTGGTCTTCGGGCTGGTCGTTGCAGCGCTGGCCATCGTCTCGCTTTTCGTTGCCGGCGAGATCGGCCGCAGTCGCGCCATCGCTGCGACGGAGAGTCGGGCGGCCGATGGCGGCACGCTGGCGCGCGCCATCCTGCGCGGCGAGCTGGAGAAGCAGCGCGCCTTGCCTGTGATCCTGGCCCGTGATCCCGATGTCCGGCAGGCCCTGACCGGTGGCAATCGCCACGGACTGGACCTCAAGCTCGAAGTGATCGCGCGCGAGGCCCGCGCGGCGGTGATCTACCTGCTTGGCCCCGACGGCATCACCGTCGCCGCCAGCAACTGGAACGAGCCGACGAGCTTCGTCGGCAACGACTACAGCTTCCGCGATTATTTCAGGGGTGCGGTCGCGAACGGCACGGCCGAGCAATTCGCCCTCGGCACGGTCAGCCAGCGGCCCGGCCTCTACATTACCCGGCGGATCGAGGAGGGCGGCCGGAGTCTCGGCGTGATCGTCGTCAAGGCCGAGTTCGATCGCGTCGAGGCGGATTGGCGGGCGCTCGGTGGCCAGACCTATGTCGTCGACAAGCGTGGCGTCGTCCTGCTCTCGACAGTCGAGGACTGGCGCTTCCGCGTCGAGACGCCGCTCGATGCCGCGACGGCCGCGGTCATCCGGGATTCGCTCCAGTTCGGCACCGCGCCGCTGACCCTGCTGCCGCTGCAGGAGCGCGACGAGCTCGTGCAGGGCACGGGACCCTATGCCGGGCTCTACGCCCGCATCCGCCAGCCCGTCGCGACCACCGACTGGCTGCTGGAGGTGCTTCAGCCGGTCGATGCCGCCGTTGCCGCCGGGCGCACGCAATCGCAGGCGCTGGTCGCCCTCCTGCTGATGCCGGGGGCGGGGCTGGCCGGTTTCGCTCTCTACCGCCGCCAGCGCAATCTAGCTCGGCAGGAGGCCGATGCCCGCTCCAAGGCCGAGCTGGAGGAGCGTGTCGACGAACGCACGGCGGAGCTGGCCGGCGCCAACGAACGCCTCGTCGCCGAGATGGCGAAGCGCACCCGGGCACAGGAACGCCTTTCCAATCTCCGGGAAGAGCTCGCCAAGGCCAACCGCCTCGCGACCCTCGGCCAGATCACGGCCGGCGTCGCCCATGAGGTCAACCAGCCGCTCGCGGCCCTGCGGACCTATGCCGAGAACGCCCGCGCCTTCCTCAAGCGCGCCGAGCCGGACGACGCGGACGGCGCGCTGGTTCGGATCGTCTCGCTGACGGACCGGATCGGCGCGATCACCGAGGCGTTGCGCGGCTTCGCCCGGCGCAGCAAGGAGCCGCTCGCCCCGGTCCCGATCGGCACGATTATCGAGGGCGCCTTGACCCTGCTCGAAGGCCCTCTGCGCCAGGCGGGCGTGACCCCGCTTGTGACGGCCCCGCCGGAGCCGGTCCATGTCATCGCGCGCCCGATCGAGCTCGAACAGGTCTTCGTCAATCTGCTACGCAATGCGATTGAAGCGCTGCACGAAGGCGGGCAGGGCGGCGAGCCTGCGCTCGCGATCACGGTCACACCCAATGACGAGCGCGTCGAGATCGCGATCACCGACCAGGGCCCCGGCCTGTCGGAACAGGCGCTGGCGCAGCTCTTCGTCCCGTTCAGCACGTCAAAGCCCAAGGGGCTCGGGCTTGGACTGGTGATCTCGCAGGACATGATCGTCTCCTTCGGCGGCACGTTGACCGCAACGAGCCGGCCTGGTGCCGGCGCCAGCTTCGTCATCAATCTCGAAAGGGCGGCGGCATGAGCGACACCGAAGCCTCGGCCGCGATTGAGGTCTCCTTTGTCGACGACGATCCCGACCTGCGCGACGCCAATGTCCAGGCGCTGCGCCTCGCCGGCTTCCGCGCGGTGGCGTTGCCGTCAGGCGAGGCGGCCCTGGCGCGCATCGGTCCCGATTATGTCGGCGTCGTCGTCACCGATATCCGTATGCCCGGCATGGACGGGATCGAATTGTTCCGGCGCCTGCGGGCGCTCGATCCCGATATTCCAGTCATCGTGATCTCCGGCCACGCCGATATCGCCACTGCCGTCGGCGCGATGAGCGAGGGCGCCTATGATTTCATTGCCAAGCCCTATGCCGGGGAACGCCTTGTCGAGACCTTGAGACGCGCGGCCGAGAAGCGCGCGCTCGTCCTCGAAAACCGCCGCCTGCGAGCGCTGGCCGAGCAAGGCGAGGAAGAGACCGCACTGATCGGCGAGACACCCGCCATCACGCGCCTGCGCCAGACCATCCGCGAACTTGCCGATGTCGATGTCGATGTACTCGTGCTCGGCGAGACCGGGACCGGCAAGGAGGTCGTCGCCAACCTGCTGCACCGGCTCGGCCGCCGCTGCGACAAGCCCTTCGTTGCGCTGAACTGCGGCGCACTGCCCGACAGCGTCATCGAAAGCGAACTCTTCGGCTATGAGCCCGGCGCCTTCACTGGCGCCCAGAAAAAGCGCATCGGCCGTATCGAGCATTCCAGCGGTGGGACGCTTTTCCTCGACGAACTGGAGAGCATGCCGCTCTCGGCGCAGGTCAAGCTGCTGCGTGTGCTGGAGATGCGCGAGATCGCGCCCTTGGGCTCGAACGACCTGCGCCGCGTCGATCTTCGGGTCGTGGCCGCGACCAAGGCCGATCTCGGCGACCCCGTCCAGCGTCGCGATTTTCGCGAGGACCTCTATTACCGCCTGAATGTCGTGACGCTGCGCATCCCGCCTTTGCGCGAACGGCGCCGCGACATCCCGCTGCTCTTCACGCGCTTCCTGGCGCGCGCGGCGGAAAAATACCGCCGACCGGTGCCGGTTTTGGATCGCGCGGTCGAGCGTCACCTCGTCGAGAACGACTGGCCCGGCAATGTCCGCGAACTCGTCCATTTCGCCGAACGTGTCGCGCTCGGGGTTTCCAGCGACCTGCCGGCGCAAGCGGCTCGCTCGGACGCCCCGGTCGCCAGCCTGCCCGACCGCCTCAACGCGATCGAAGCGAACCTGATCCGCGAGGCGCTGGAAGCCAATCGCGGCGATGTCCGCGCGACGCTGGAGGTGCTCGGCATCCCCCGCAAGACCTTCTACGACAAGCTCACCCGCCACGGCATCGATCGTGCCGCCTATGCGATAACGGAGTGAGCGAGGCTCACCCGAACAGCGCCTGCGGGTCCGGCGTATAGCGCCCCAGCTTGTCCCGATCGATCGTGACGCCGAGCCCCGGCAGGTCCGGGATCGTCAGCCAGCCCTCGGCATCGAGCGCGAAAGGCTTCGCCAGGATGCCATCGACATAGGGGCTGCCGCCGATGAACTCGACGAGGTCGGCATCGGGGAAAGCGCAGGCCATCTGCAGATCGGCGGCGAGGCCGAGCGCCGTGTTCCAGCCATGGCCGACATATTTGATGCCGAGATCATAGGCCATCCAGGCGATGCGCCGCTGCTCGGAGATGCCGCCGACCTTGGTGACGTCGGGCTGGACGATGTCCACCGCGCCGGTCGTCAGCCAGGGAATGAAGCTTTGGCGCCGGGTCAAGACCTCGCAGCCGGCGATAGGCACCGGCGATGACCGGCGCAACTCGCGATAATCGTCGATCGCGTCGGGCCTGACCGGCTCCTCGAACCAGCCGACCTCGTAATCCGCCAGCATTTCGGCGGTGCGCTTGGCCCATTTCAGCCCGTGCGGCCAGAGTGCGTCGCTGGCGCCGGCATCGACGAAGAGCTTGGACTTCTCGCCCGCGGCCTCGCGAGCCGCCCGCACGATCGCCTCGTCGAGCTTCACGTCGAGCGCCCGCCCGAACGGCCCCCAGCCGATCTTGAAGGCGCTGAAGCCCTTGTCGCGATAACCAGCGACCACGTCCTTCATCGCCGCCGGCTCTTCCATCAGCAGCGAGCAGTAGGGCTGCGCGCGCTCGCGATAGCGCCCGCCGAGTAGGCGCCCGACGCTGAGGCCCGTCGCTTGGCCGAGAATGTCCCACATCGCGATGTCGATGCCGCTGATTGTATGGGTCAGCGTGCCGCCGCGCCCCATCCAGAAAGTGTTCTGGTGCAGCTTCTCGCTGACGAAATCGGGCGAGAGCGCGTCGGCGCCGAGGAAAAGCGGCTCCAGCACCTTCAGGCCTGCCTGCACAAGCCGGCCATCGGTGAAGACGCTGCCATAGCCGGTCAGCCCCTGGTCGGTATGCACGGCGATCAGCGCGTGGATCGAATCCTCCGGCCGGATCTCGGCCGACCAGCCGCCCTTGGGGCTTTCGCCGAAGAGGGGGGCGGCCTCGATGCGAGTGATGCGGAAGGGCGGAAGCCCCGCTCGCCCCGCTGCGCGCGTGATGGGTTGGTCGTTCACGGCAAATCCCTTTCCCTGCGGCGCTGGGCGACGATGGCCTCGTAATCCATCGCGTGGTTCATGACGGTGATGTGCTCGTCGAGCGTGCGGGTGATCACCGCGATATCGCCGGCTTCGAAGGCCGAGAGCAGGTCGACATGCTCCTCGACCACGCCGGCCATCGGCTTGCCGAAGGTGGCGAGGCCGAAAATGATCGTGCATTGCGGCGCCAGCGTTTCCCACAGGTCGAAGGTGACGCTGTTGCCGCCGAGCCTGCAGAGGGCGCGGTGGAACGCGGTATCGGCGACCGCGACGCCATAGGCGCTGCCGCGCGCCGCCATCAATTCCATCTCGGCCACGGCGGCACGCAATTCGTCGAGATGAGACCCGCGATTGCGGCCGGCGGCGACCGCGCGCACCACTGCGCTCGCCTCCAGGGCTATGCGCGCTTCGATCAGGTCCGAGACGCGCTCGTTCGTGACCGGGCGGAGCCGAATGCCCTTATAGGCTTCGCTGACCACGACGCCCTGGCTTTCGAGCAGGCGCAAGGCCTCGCGCACCGGCACGCGGCTGACGCCGAGCTTGCGGGCGAGATCGACCTCGACGATCCGGTCGCCCGGCAGGATCAGGCCGGCGGCAGCCCCGGCAATGATCGCCTCGATGGCATGGTCGACGAGAGTCTGCGGCTGCAAGGGCTGCCAGTCGGGGCCGGAGCTTCTCGCACGCTCCTGAACGGCCGTCCCGGCTGCCCGCATCTGCTCGCTTGCTTCAGTCATCCGGCTCGCTGCCTCTCGCTTGACAGGTCGTATGATCGTATACAATCATACGAAACGCAAGAGCGAGGAGGGGTTCGCCATGGCGTCGGAAAGTCGGGTTCGGTGCGAGATCGACTTCGAGGCAGCGGGCCGGCAGGCCGGCTATCTGCGGGCGCCCCTGTCGCGCAACACCTCCGGCTGGGGCGTCGTCGAAATCCCCGTCATCAGCGTGAAGAATGGCTCCGGCCCGACGATCCTGTTCACCGGCGGCGTCCATGGCGACGAGTACGAAGGCCAGATCGCCGTCTCGCGCCTTGCCCGAAGCCTCGATCCGGCCAAGGTGCAGGGGCGGGTGATCATGATCCCGGCACTCAACATGCCGGCCGTGCTCAACGACACCCGGCTCTCGCCGGTCGACAACCGCGACATGAACCGCTGCTTCCCGGGCAATCCGCGCGGCACCTTCTCCGAGATGCTGGCGCATTTCGTCGATACGGTGGTGCTGCCGCTGGTCGATATCTCCGTCGATCTCCATACCGCCGGCCATTCCGGCGACTCGGCGCTCTCGACCAACATGCATTACGTCGCCGACGCCAAACTGCGCGAGCGCACGATGGCGGCGGCCGCCGCTTTTGGGGCGCCGTACAATGTCGTGTTCTGGGGCGTCGACGAGGGCGCGACGCTGACCTCCTCGGTCGAGCGGCGCGGCATCCTTTCGCTGGGCACCGAGCTCGGCGGCTGGGGTCGGGTCAATGTCGAGGGCGTGCGCATCGCCGACCGGGCGTTGACCAATATCCTCAAGCATTTTGGCCTGATGGACGGCAAGCCCGACACGACGCAGCGCGATGGCTCGCCCGGCACGCGCCACATGATGGTGCGCGATGCCGCCGGCTATTCCTTCGCGCCGGCCGGCGGGCTGTTCGAACCGCGCAACGTCGTCGGCGATCTCTGCCGGGCCGGCGATCTCGCGGGTTACCTGCATTTCGTCGAGGACATCGACCGCGACCCGCTGGAGGTGCGCTACCGCCGCGACGGCGTGCTCTGGATGTCCGCCGGCCCCGGCCGCGTCCAGCGCGGCGATGCGGTTGCCGTGCTGATGGAGGATTACGACGCGGTGCGCGCCGCCGCCTGACCAAGTTCACGCCTGAACGTGCCTGACCATCAATCCTGAGGGGACAACAATATGGCAAAGCACATCATCCTCGGCGCGGCCCTAGCGGCGGCGCTCATGTTGGGAGGGGCTCACACGGCGCTGGCCCAGCGCAAGGGCGGCGACGTCGTCATCGGCATCAGCCAGGCGCCGCCTTCGCTCGACGCCCAGATCACGTCCGCCCAGGCCTCGCGCAACGTCACGCTCCATATTTTCGAGACGCTCTATGCCCGCGACGAGAACGCCAAGCCCGTGCCGGAACTGGCCGAGGGGGTGACGGTCTCGCCCGACGGCAAGACCTATGTCTTCCCGATCCGCAAGGATGTGACCTTCCACAACGGCAAGAAGCTAGACGCGGCCGATGTCGTCGCCTCGCTGGAGCGCTATCGCAAGATCGGCGCTTCGCCGGCGCTGGTCGCCGCCATCGACACGATCAAGGCGAGCGGCGAGCACGAGGTCACGGTCACGCTGAAGGAGCCTCAATCGACCTTCCTCGACAATCTCTCGTCGCCGCGCGCCCCGATCGCGATCTACCCGGCGAGCGAGGCCGCGAAGGAAGCCGGCAAGATCGAGATCATCGGCACCGGCCCCTACAAGTTCGTCGAGTACAAGCCGGACAGCCACGTCAAGCTGACCCGCTATGACGGCTACGCCCCTAATCCGAAGGGCACCGGCCGAGACGGCTTCGCCGGCAAGAAGGAAGCCTTCCTGGACACCGTGACCTTCCGCTTCATGCCGGAAGGCGGCGCCCGCAGCGCGGCGCTCGAAGCCGGCCAGATCCAGTTCAACGAGACCGTCGACGGCCCGACCGCCAAGCGGCTCGGCACCGACAACCGCTTCACCATCCACAAGGTGATGCCGTTCGGCCTGCAGGTCATCAAGTTCAATCAGGCGCAGGCCCCGGCCAATGACGTGAACTTCCGGCTCGCGGTCCAGGCCGCGCTCGACATGGAGGAGATCATGGCGATCTCCTATGCCGATATCTACCAGATGGACCCGAGCTGGCTCTATCCGGGCGCGGCCTTCCACTCGACGGTCGGCAGCGACAAGTACAACAAGTCCGACATCAAGCTCGCCAAGGAGCTGCTCGCCAAATCCTCCTACAAGGGCGGCAAGATCACCTTCATCACCGACAACCTGCGCCCCAATGTCGACACCGCGACGCTGGTCCAGCAGAAGCTGAAGGAGATCGGCGTCGAGGTCGATATAGCAGTCTCCGACTGGCCGACCGTCTCGAAGATCGGCTTCACGCCGACCGGCTGGACCTTCTGGACCCATGGTTTCGGCATCGAGCCCTATGAGGGGCCGGGCTCGGTGATGGCGCCGTGGGTCAACGGCCTTTCGCAGCAGGCGAAGGACCCGGAGATCGACCGCATCGCCGCCGCCTTCAATGCCGAGATGGACGAAGCCAAGCGCAAGGCCCTCTTCGACGCCTTCCAGAAGCACATGTACGACGCGGCCGTCGCGATGAAGGCCGGCAATTACGGGGTCTTCCAGGCCTCCACGGCCAAGCTCAAGAACTTCAAGCCCTATCGCATCCCGCGCATGTGGGGTGTCTGGCTGGAGCCTTGAGCACGGTCGCCCCTGGCTAGGCAAAACGATGTCATCCCGGCCGGAGCGAAGCTAAGAGCCGGGATCCATTCCTGAACCTTCTTCGGAAGCGCTCCGGCATGGATCCCGGGTCTTCCTCCGGTCGCCCGGGATGACAGCGCTTGTTTCGATGAAATGTTGACGCTCGGAAGGAGGGCGGCATGGGACATTTCCTGATCCGCCGGCTCGCGGGCGCCTTTCTCGTGCTCGTCCTGGTATCGCTGATGTCCTTCGCGCTGATCTGGCTGGTGCCGGGCGATCCGGCGGCGGCCTTTCTCGACGCCTCGGCGACGCCCGAGCAGGTCGCCAAGCTGCGCAGCGCGCTCGGGCTCGACCTCTCGCTGCCGCAGCAGATGCTGGGCTGGTATGGCCGCATCCTCAGCGGGGATCTCGGCCAGTCGATCCTGCTCAACCGCTCGGTGACGGCGGCCCTGATCGAGCGCCTGCCGGTCACGCTCTCGCTGGCGGCGCTGGCGCTGGCCTTCGCCGTCTTCTTCGGCGTCGCAGCCGGCATCATTGCGGCCGTCAATCACAACCGCTGGCCCGATCAGGCAGTGATGACCACGGCTTTGCTCGGGCTCTCGGTGCCGGATTTCTGGCTCGGCCTCGTGATGGTTCTGGTCTTCGCGGTCTCGCTCGGCTGGCTGCCGAGCGGCGGCTTCACGCCCTTCCTGCAATCGCCCACCGAATGGCTGCGCGGGATGATCCTGCCGGCGCTCACGCTCGGCCTCGTCCAGGTCGGCTTCATCGCCCGCATGGCGCGCGCCTCGATGCTGGACACGCTCTCACAGGACTATGTCCGCACCGCCGACGCCAAGGGGCTCGCCAAGCTGCATGTCGTGCTGCGCCATGCGCTGCCGAACGCGATGATCCCGATCCTCACCGTCATCGGCATCGTCTCCGGCGCCCTGCTCGGGGGTGCGGTCATCGTCGAGCAGGTCTTCTCGATCCCCGGCATCGGCCGCCTGATCGTCGGCGCCATCGCCTCGCGCGATTTCCCGGTGCTGCAAGGCGGCCTGCTCTTCCTCGCGGTCGTCTATCTCGCGATCAATCTCGTCGTCGACGTCCTCTACGCCGTGGTCGATCCGCGGGTGAGGCTGGCCTGATGCAGGGCACGCCACTTGTCGGCCGCGCCCTCTGGGGGCGCCTGCTGCGCAACCGCTCCTTCGCGATCGGCGCGGTGCTGGTGCTCGTCATGGTCGCGGTCGCCATCTTCGCGGACTGGCTCACGCCCTTCGATCCGCTCAAGAGCAACGTCCGGGCCCGGCTCGCCGCGCCGGATGCCGCGCACTGGTTCGGCACCGACCATTTCGGCCGCGACATCCTCTCCCGCGTCATGATCGGCGCCCGCATCTCGCTCGCCATCGGCGCCTTCACGGCGATCCTGGCCGGGGTCGCCGGCACGTTGAGCGGCGCGATCGCCGGCTATTTTCACCGTCTCGACCAGCCGATCATGCGGATCATGGATGCGCTGATGGCGTTTCCCTCGATCGTGCTCGCCATGGTCGTCTCGGCTGTGCTTGGGGCATCGCTGACCAATGTCGTGATCGCGCTTGCCGTCGCCACGACGCCGCACACCGCCCGCATCGTCCGCGCCTCGGTCCTGCTGGAAAAGGAGCAGGAATACATCGCCGCCGCCCGCTCGATCGGCGTCGGCGAATGGACCATCCTGTTCAAGCATGTGCTGCGCAACGTCGCCGGGCCGCTGATCGTGCGCCTGACCTATGTCTTCGCCATCGCGATCCTCGCCGAAGCCGCTCTGTCCTTTGTCGGTGCCGGCCCGCCACCGCCCGCCGCCTCCTTCGGCTCGATCATCGCGCAAGGCCGCGATTTCATGCGCGAGGCGCCCTGGATCACGGTGTTTCCGGGCCTTGCGATCATCGCCTGCGTGCTCGGCCTCAACCTGCTCGGGGACGGCCTGCGCGACGTGCTCGATCCCCGCCTGAAATTCTGACCCCTAGAGGCTGTTAGTGACCATGGGAGGGATTTGATGAGGTCAAAACCGCAGAGATGGGAGGAGCATCGCGCCGCCGATACCACTGGTATCGGCAAGCGGTGCGACGCTGCAGCTCTGCGGTTTTCACCTCACCCGCAGGGCGCGGCGCTTTTGCGCGACTGCCGTGTCGTTCTTCGTAGCAAACCGGAAGGTTTGCGTCCTCGAACTCCTTGCATTCGCGAAAAACCGCCGGCGTCAAATCCCTCCCATGGTCACTAACAGCCTCTAGGAGCCGCCCGATGAAGCGCATCCTGATCGCCGACTGCAAGCAGGAGATCTCCTCCTTCAACCCGTTGCCGTCGCATTACGAGAACTTCCTGATCCACCATGGCGACGGCCTCTACGTCCAGCGCGGCAAGAACCAGGAGCTCGGCGGCGCCCTCGCGGTCTTCGAGGCGCGGCCCGATATCGAGATCGTGCCGACGATCTGCGCGCGCTCCGGCAGCGCCGGCGCGCTTTCGGCCACAGGCTGGAAGAAGCTCTCCGAGGAAATCCTCGCCGCCATCTTCGCGAAGCTCGACCGCATCGACGGCATCTATGTCTCGCTGCATGGCGCGATGGGCGCCGATGGCGAGCTCGATCCCGAAGGCTACCTGCTGGAGAAGCTGCGCGAGCGCGTCGGGCCGGACATGCCGATCGTCATTTCGCTCGACCTGCACGGCATCCTGACCGACCGCATGCTGCGCAATGTCGACGGCTTCGCGACCTACTGGACCTACCCCCATGTCGATTTCGCCGATACCGGACGCCGCGCCGCCGAACTCCTGCTGAAGCTGATGGCTGGCGGCATCAAGCCCGTCGCCGCCCGCGTCGTCATTCCCGCGCTGGTGCGCGGCGACGAGCTGATCACCAAGACCGGCTGCTATGGCGAGCTTCTGGCCGAATGCCGCCGGCTGGAGGAGGAGGGCCGGGCGCTCGCGGCCGGCATCATGATCGGCAACCCCTTCACCGACGTGCCCGAGCTCTGCTCGCAGGTGCTGATCCTCACCGATGGCGACAGGGCAACCGCCGAGCGCGAGGCGATCCGGCTCGCCGAGGAATTCTGGCCCTTGCGTTTCCGCATGCAGGGCAAGCTCGTTCCGCTTGACCGCGCCATCGCCCAGGCCCGCAGCATCGACGGTCCCGTGATCTTCACCGATGCCGCCGACGCGACCTCGTCTGGCGCCTCCGGCGACAGCAACCTGATCCTCGCCGCCTTGCGCAAGGCCGGCTACGGCAAGCGGGTGCTGGCCCAGATCGTCGACGCGCCGGCCGCCGCCGCCGCGCATAAGGCCGGCGTCGGCGCCACGATCGAGATCGCGCTCGGCGGTTCGATCGATCCCGCCCGCTTTCCGCCGATGCAGGTGAAGGCCAAGGTCAAGCTGCTCTCCGATGGCGAGGCTGCGCTGGAGACGATGAAGGCGCCCTTGAGCGCCGGGCCGACAGCCGTGCTGACCTGGGACAATTTCACCGTCGTCGTGATGAGCCGCTCTGTCAGCCTGTTCGACCGGGCGATGTATTACGCCAACGGCATCGACCCCACGGATTTCGACCTGATCGTGGTGAAGTCGCCCCACACCGAGTTCCACATGTTCGACCAGTGGTGCGCGCGGAACTTCAACATCGACGCGCCCGGCGCGACCTCCGCCAATCTCAGGAGTCTCGGCCACACCATCTGCGCCCGGCCGATCTACCCGCTCGACGAGAGCGTCACCTTCGCGCCCCGCGCCACGATCTACGAACTGTGAGGATGAAGCCCGTGCCCAGGATCGAGGCCGTCGATTTCTTCTATCTCGCCATGCCCGTCGTCACTGACGAGGCCGATGGCAGCCAGGATGCGCTGCTGGTCAGGGTCGCCGCCGGCGGCCTTGTCGGCTGGGGCGAATGCGAGGCGGCGCCGCTGCCCTCCATCGCCGCCTTCATCTGCCCGATGTCGCATGGCGTCTGCCGGCCGGTCGCCGATTCCGTGCTCGGCCAGACGCTCGAAAGCCCGGAAGACATCGCCCGCATCGCCGCAGCCGTCGCCTATAACTCGATGGACCTGCTGCAGGCGCCGCATACCTTCTCCGGCGTCGAGATGGCGCTATGGGACATCCTCGGCAAGATGCGCTCCGAGCCGGTCTGGCGCCTGCTGGGCTATGCCAAGAGCCATCCCAAGACGCCCTATGCCTCGGTCCTGTTCGGCGACACGGCGCAGGAAACCCTCGAACGCGCCCGCGATGCGCGCAGCCGCAACTTCCGCGCCGCGAAGTTCGGCTGGGGGCCGATCGGGCGCGGCGGCGTCGAGGCCGATGCCGAGCATTTCGTCGCCGCTCGCGAGGGGCTGGGTCAGGACGGCATCCTGCTGGTCGATACCGGCCAGATCTTCATCGAGGATATCGAGCGCGCTGCTGCCCGCCTGCCCGCAATGGAGAAGGCGAATGTGCTCTGGTTCGAGGAGCCCTTCCACGCCAGTGCGCTTGAAGCCTATGGCGCGCTTGCCAAATGCAGCCCCAAGGTCCGTTTGGCCGGCGGGGAGGGCGCCCATAACGAATCCATGGCGCGGCAGCTGATCGACTATGGCGGCATCGGCTATGTCCAGATCGATTGCGGCCGCATCGGCGGCATCGGTCCGTCCAAGGCCGTGGCGGATTACGCGGTCGCGAAGGGCGTAACCTTCGTCAACCATACCTTCACCTCGCATCTGGCGCTCTCGGCCTCGCTCCAGCCTTATGCAGGTCTCGCCGATCACGAGATCTGCGAATACCCGGCCATGCCGAAGCCGCTGGCGACCGCGATCTCCGCCAATCACCTAGAGCGCGACGCCAACGGGCAGGTCGCGGCCCCGGACACCCCCGGTCTCGGCATCGAGGTCGCGACGACCGCGCTGCGAGGTTATCTGCAGGAGGTCGAGATATCCGTCGGTGGCAAGCGGCTCTACAGCACGCCGAGCCTCTGACGCGATGTCCGCTTGACGCAGCGCCAAGCCCTTATAGGGTGGGCGCCGATCGAGGTTCTCCGGGTTGCTCCCGGAGCTAAGAGGGAATTCGGTGCTGCGCGCCACGCGCAAAAGCCGAGGCTGCCCCCGCAACTGTAAGCGGCGAGCTCTCCACCCATCGTCCACTGGCGCCTGACGCGCCGGGAAGGCCGGGCGGAACCGGCATCGACCCGTGAGCCAGGAGACCTGCCCCCGGTCGCTGAAGACGTCTTTCGGACGGGGTGTTCCGAAGCCTGTGTGTCGATGGCGGCCCTTGCGGCCGGCCTCCCGCCCCACATGCCCGAAGCTGCCCCGACCGTCATCTCGGGGAGCGATGAAGTCCATGTTCACGAAGACCAATGCACCGGCCGTTCCGGGCGGCTTGACGGCTGCCTGCCGCGCACTCTATCAGAAATGCAACATTGTTACATTTCGGATAATCTCGATGCCGGCTGCGCGCCCGTTCAATCACCTGTTTCGCCTCTCGGCTGCCGCGCTGTTCGGCGCTCTCGCCGCAGGCACGGCCATCGCGGCGCCGACCAAATACCCGCTGACCCTCGAGAATTGCCGCGAGACCATCACCTTCAACGCCGCGCCCAAGCGCGTCGTCTCGATCGGCCAGACCCAGACGGAAATCCTCTATGCGCTGGGCCTCGGCGACCGCGTCGTCGGCACCGCGGTCTGGTTCTCGCCTGTGGCCAAGCCCTATGAGGCGGTCAATGCCAAGGTGAAGCGCCTTGCCGACAACGATCCGAGCTTCGAGGCCGTGCTGGCGCAGGAGCCCGATCTCGTCACCGCGATGTTCGAATGGCATGTCGGGCCCAACGGCATCGTCGGCAAGCGCGATCAGTTCGCCAAGGTCAAGGTGCCGACCTATGTCTCGCCGACCGATTGCGTCGGCAAGGACAACACCACGGGCGGTGACGGCGTGCGCACGCAGATGTTCACGATGGAGCTGGTCTATCGCAACATCCGCGAGTTCGGCGCGATCTTCGACGTCGCCGACCGGGCCGAGACGCTCGTCGCCGAGCTGAAGGCGCGCGAGGACAAGGCGGTCGAGCAGGTCGCCAAGCTGAAGGCGCAGGACGTGCCGGTCGTCGTCTGGTTCTCCAGCAAGGACATCAAGGGTGACGGCTTCATGGCCGGCAGGAACGGCGTGCCCGCCTATATCCTGTCCAAGCTCGGCGCCCGCAACATCATCACGACCAATGAGGAGTGGCCGCTGGTCGGCTGGGAGAGCATCGCCGCCGCCAACCCGGCCGTGATCGTCACCGTGAAGATGGATCGCCGCCGCTTTCCGGCCGACGATATCGAGAAGAAGCTGGACTTCCTGAAGACCGATCCGGTCGCCAGCAAGCTCGATGCCGTGAAGAATGGCCGTGTCGTCATCATGGATGTCGGCGCCACCCGCGCCGGGCTCGATACGGTCGACGGCATCGAGGCGCTCGCCAAGGCGATTGCCGGCTTCGGGATCTCGCGTTGAGCCACGCCGCCCATGGGCCGAACTGGCCGGCGCGGATCGGCATCGCGCTGGCCTCGCTGCTCGCGCTGACCTTCTCGGTCGCGCTGGCGGTGACGATCGGCGAGATGCGCATCCCCCTGGACACGGCCCTGAAGGCGCTCGGGAACGGGCTGTTCGATCTCGACTTTCCGGTCAGCGCGATCCAGCAGGGCGTGATCTTCGATTATCGCCTGAGCCGCGCGCTGATGGCGGGGCTCTGCGGCGGCGCGCTCGCATTGTCGGGCGCGATCCTGCAAGCCCTGCTGCGCAATCCGCTGGCCGAGCCCTATATCCTCGGCATCTCGGCAGGCGCCTCGACCGGCGCCGTCGCGGTTCTCATTCTCGGCATCAGCATCGGCGGCGCGGTGCTCTCGGTCTCGGCCGGCGCCTTCATCGGCTCCTGCGCAGCGCTCGTCGTCGTCGCGCTGCTGGCGGCAGGGGCGGGCGGGGCGAGCGACCGCGTCATCCTCGCCGGCGTCGCCACCTCGCAGCTCTTCAACGCCGCGACGGCGACGATCGTGACGACGCTTGCCAGCGCCGAGCAGGCGCGGGGCGTCATGTTCTGGCTCCTCGGCAATTTCGGCGGCGTGCGCTGGCCCGATATCTGGATGGCGGCACCAGTTGCCTTCATCGGCTTCGGCATCTGCATGCTGCACGCCAAGGTGCTGGACGCCTTCGCCTTCGGCGTCGATGCGGCAGCTTCCCTCGGCGTCGCCGTTATCAGGGTGAAGGTCGTGCTCTTCGCGACCACGGCGGTGATGACGGCTGTGATGGTCTCGATCGTCGGGACGGTTGGCTTCGTCGGGCTGATCATCCCCCATGCCGCCCGCTTCCTCGTCGGCTCCGGCCATGCTCGTTTGCTGCCGGCCTGCCTCGTCATCGGCGCGATCTTCATGATCCTCGCCGATATTCTCTCCCGCGTCCTGATACCCCAACAGATCCTGCCGATCGGCGTGGTGACGGCGCTGTTCGGCGCGCCCGTCTTCGCGCTCATCCTCTATCGCGCCCGGAGGCCGGCATGACGCTCGCCGCTCGCGAGGTCCGCTGGGGTGCCGGCGGCCGGATGATCGTTGACGGCGTGACGCTGGAAGCAGCCCCCGGCCGTGTGCTGGGGCTGATCGGCCCGAACGGTTCCGGCAAATCGAGCCTGCTCCGATTGCTCTGCCGCTTGCGCAATGTCGCGAGCGGCGTGGTCATGCTCGACGGCAACGACATTGCCGGCGTGCCGCGTCGCGAGCTCGCCCGCCGCCTCGCCTTCGTCGAGCAGCAGGCGACGACCGAGATCCAGCTTTCCGTCTGCGATGTCGTGCGCCTCGGCCGCACGCCGCATCGCGCCGCGCTCGCTTCCTGGAACGATGCCGACGAGGCCGCCGTCAACGAGGCTTTGGCGCGGGTCGGGCTCACCGAGCGGCACGACCAGTTCTGGCATACGCTCTCAGGCGGAGAGCGCCAGCGTGTCCATATCGCCCGCGCGCTCGCGCAGGAGCCGAGCGAGCTGATCCTGGACGAGCCGACCAACCATCTCGACATCCAACACCAGCTCTCGATCCTGAGTCTGGTCCGCCGCCTCGGCATCACCTGCATCATGGCGCTGCACGATCTCAACCTCGCGGCGATGTTCTGCGACGAGATCGCCTTGCTCCATGACGGGCGCCTTCAGGCGGCCGGTGCGCCGGAAGAGGTCCTGACCGCCGAGGCGATCCAGCGCATCTTCGGCGTCGCAGTTTCGATCCGCCTGGGAGACTCGGGCCGCCGGCACATCGAATACCTGATCGAGGCCGAGCCGCGGAAAGATGCCCCCGAAAACGGCTAGGCCGGCTTCGCGCTAGGCTCCGGGCAGCATGAAATCCCGGCGCATGGGCGTGAACACGTCGACGAGAACCCCGGCTTCGATGTTGACGGCGCCATGTACGGCATCCGGCGGCACGGTGAAGCTGTCGCCTGCGACGAGGCGCTCGGTCCGCCCCGATATGGTGATGTCGAAGGCGCCGCTCTCGACCAGCGAGCACTGGATATGCGGATGGCTGTGCGGTGGGCCGATCGCGCCGGCCTCGAACCGCACGCGCACCATCATCACCTCGTCGCGATAGGTCAGGATTTTGCGCGTCACGCCGATACCCGCCGGCTCCCAGGCGAGGTCGAAATCATGGGCGAACGGCTCGTTCTTGCGGTCCATGGCGATCTCCCCTCAGCGCAGGTCCCCGGTGGCGACCATGTCCATGTCGGTGTAGTCGACATTGTCGCCGCCCATGCCCCAGATGAAGGAATAGGCCCGCGTCGCCACACCGGAATGGATCGACCAGCCCGGCGACAGGATCGCCTGCTCGTTGGCGACGACGAGATGGCGGGTCTCCTGCGGCTCGCCCATCAGGTGGAAGACGCGGGCGTCTTCGGGCACATCGAAATAGAGATAGATCTCGCAGCGCCGGTCATGGGTGTGCGAGGGCATCGTGTTCCAGATGCTGCCCTCGTCCAGCGTGGTGACCCCCATGACGAGCTGGCAGGTCTCGCACACACCGGGGATGATGTACTGGCGGATCGTCCGCTTGTTGGCGGTCGCCTGCTCGCCGAGATGCAGCGTCCTGGCATCGGCCTCGCGGATCACCCTGGTCGGGTGCACCGCATGGGCCGGGGTCGAGAGCAGGTAGAACTTGGCGGGGTTGCCGGCATCGTCGCTGGCGAAGGAAACCTCGCCGGCCTCCTTGCCGACATAGAGCGCGTCTCGCTTGGCGAGTGCGTAATCCTTGCCGCCGACCGAGACCTTGCCGGGGCCGCCGACATTGACGATGCCGATTTCGCGGCGCTTCAGGAAGGCATCGGTGCCGACAGCCTTCGGCGTCGGCAATACGACCGGCTTAATCGCCGGCATGGCGCCGCCGACGATGACGCGGTCGAGATGGCTGTAGGTCAGCTTGACCTCGCCGGAGACGAACAGCGTCTCGATCAGGAAATGGCGGCGCAGCTCCGCGGTGTCGAAGCCCTTCACGGCCTCGGGATGCGAAACCTGGCGGATGTCGATCGTCATGTCCGGTCCTTCAGTGGAACAGGCGCGGCAGCCAGAGCGACAGGCCGGGCACATAGGTGACGAGCAGGAGCACGGCGACGCTGGCGCCGTAGAACGGCCAGATCGTGCGCATCGACTCGCCGATGGAGATGCGGCCGATGGCGCAGGCGACGAACTGCACCGAGCCGACCGGCGGCGTGTTGAGGCCGATGCCGGCGTTGAGGATCAGGATCACCCCGAAATGCACGGGATCGACGCCGAAGGCCTTGACCACCGGCAGGAAGATCGGTGTGCAGATGATGATCATCGGCGCCATGTCCATGAAGGTGCCGAGCACCAGCAGGATCAGGTTGATCATCAGCAGAATGGTGATCGGGTTGTCGGAGACGGCCTTCATCGCGGCGATCGTCGCCCGCGGCACCTCGAGGAAGGCCATCAGCCAGCCGAAGGCGCCGGCCGTGCCGATGACCAGCAGCACCATCGCCGTGGTGCGCACGGCGCCCAAAGTCGCCTCGACGAAGGCCGTCCAGGTGAGCTGGCGATAGACAAAGATGGTGACGAGGATCGCGTAGACGACGGCGACGCAGGAGGATTCCGTGGCGGTGAAGACGCCGGAGCGGACGCCGCCGAAGATGATGCCGATCAGCAGGATGCCGGGCAGGGCCAGCACGACATAGCGCCCGACCGTCGCAAAGCCGGGGAAGGGCTCGCGCGGATAGCCGCGCTTCACCGCGACCGCCCAGGCCGCGACCATCAGCGCGGCGCAGAGCAGCAGGCCCGGCACGACGCCGGCCGTGAACAGGTCCGCGATGGAGAGATTGCCGCCGGCCGAAAGCGAATAGATGATCATGTTGTGAGAGGGCGGGATCAGCAGGGCAATGATCGCCGCGTTCGCTGTGACGTTGACGGCGTAGTCGGCGTCGTAGCCGCGCTTCTTCATCTGTGGGATCATCAGCCCGCCAACGGCGGAGGCATCCGCCACGGCCGAGCCGGAGATGCCGCCGAAGAGCGTGCAGGTCACGACATTGACCTGGCCGAGACCGCCGCGCAGATGCCCGACGAGGCTCGCCGCCATCTGGATCAGGCGTTCGGCGATGCCGCCGCGGATCATCAGGTCGCCGGCATAGATGAAGAACGGGATCGCCATCATGGCGAAGGCGTTCATGCCGGAATTCATCTGCTGGAAGACGACGACTGGCGGCAGGCCCATAAAGGCGACGGTCGCGACCGAGGCGATGCCGAGGCAGAAGGCGACGGGCACGCCGATCAGCAGCAGGACCGAGAAGACGCCGAAGAGAATCCAGAGTTCCATCGCTCAGGCCTCCTGGCTTTCGCCGAAATGGACGAAGCCGAGCGGCGCCTGCTGCTCGCCTGTGACGAAGAGCAGCAGCTTCTCCAGTGCGAAGAGCGCGATCAGCGCCCCGCCCGCCGCGATCGGGACATAATCCCAGCCCCGGGATATGCCGATGATCGGCATGCGATCGGCCCAGGTGCCGGCGGCGAGCTGCCAGCCATAGCCGAGCATGGCGAGCCCAAAAGCGCAGACGAGACCTTCGCCGATGACGATCAGCGCGGCCCGTACCGGCGGCGGCGACATCACCAGCCCGACCTCGAAGCCGAGATGGTCGCTTTCGCGCACGCCGACGGCGGCACCGAGCAGGATGAACCAGGACATCAGGAAGAGCGAGCCGGCCTCGACCCAGATCGGCGTGTCGTTGAGCACGTAGCGGCCGAACACGCCCCAGGCGACCATCACGGTCATCAGGACGAGCCCGGCCCCGGCGGCGATCAGCGCGTAAAGGCTGAGCTTGGCATCGAGGCGTGTCAGGAAAGCGGTGAATGCGCGCATGGGATGTCCCGGCGTTGTCGATAAGGACCCGTCATCCCGGGCGCAGCGAAGCGGAGACCCGGGATCCATGCCTGAACCGTTCCGGCATGGATCCCGGATCGGCGCGGCTTCGCCGCTTGTCCGGGATGACGACGTCGGACGAGGCGGCCGGAGAGCCGCCCCGCCTGAACGAGGCTCAGTTCACCGCCTGGATCGCGGCGACCATGTCCTTGAGCTTCGGGTCGGTGACGAACTTGTCGTAGACGGGCTTCATCGCGTCGATGAAGGGCTTTTTGTCGACCTGGTTGATCTGGGCGCCGCCAGCCTTGACCTTGGCCTCGGAGGCCTTTTCGCGCGCGTCCCAGAGCTCGCGCATCTTCAGAACCGACTCCTTGGCCGCAGCCTTGATGATCGCCTGGTCGGCGGCGTTGAACTTGTCGAAACTCCGCTTCGACATCACCAGCGCTTCCGGCGAGAGCGAATGCTCGGTCACCGAATAGAACTTCGAGACCTCGAAATGCCGGGTCGATTCATAGGAGGGCCAGTTGTTCTCGGCGCCGTCGATCACGCCGGTCTGAAGTGCGGAATAGACCTCGCCGAACGGCATCGGCGTAGCGTTGGCGCCGAGCGCCGAGACCAGCGCGACGAACATGTCGGATTGCTGGACGCGGATCTTCAGGCCCTTCATGTCGGCCGGGCTGTTGATGGGACGCTTGGAATTATAGAACGAGCGCGAGCCGGAATCGTAAAGCGCGAGGCCGATCAGGTCGTGCTTCTCGAATTCCTTCAGCAGGTTGTCGCCGATCTGCCCGTCCATCGCCTTCCGCATGTGATCGACCGAGCGGAAGATGAAGGGCAGGGAGGGAATGTTGGTCGCCGGGATCAGGTTGTTGAACGGCGCCATGTTGATGCGGTTGATGTCGATGACGCCGAACCGGGTCTGGTCGATCGTGTCCTTCTCCTGGCCGAGCTGGGCGGAGTGGAAGACGTTGATCTTGACGCGGCCCTGGGTGCGCTCCTCGAGCAATTTGCCCATGTAGCGGACGGCCTCGACGGTCGGGTAGTCGGTCGGGTGGATGTCGGCGGAGCGCAGCGTCACGCTCTGGGCGAGGGCGCTGGTCGCTGCCGCGGCCGAAAGGGCCAGCGCGGTGGTGTAGGCGAGGAAACTGCGGCGTGTGGTCATGGTGCGTTCTCCCGTGAGTTCGAGCACCCTGCCGTTTGCCGGCTTGTTCGCTGGCGCCTCGAACGTAAGCTTTCTGCCCGCCCCGGCATCCGGTTGCGGCAGCGATTGTATGGTAGTATGTTGCAGTATGGTACGCAACAGGCTGTGGAGGTTTTTGACTTGAGCCTTTCGTTGGCGTCACCCGTCACGCTCCAGGGCACTTCGGCGGCCGGTCGCGTCGAAGCCGAGCTGCGGCGGGCGATCATCGCGCTCGAATTGCCGCCGGGGACGCGCTTGTCGGAGCAGGAGATCGCGCTGAAATACGGGGTGTCGCGACAGCCGGTGCGTGAGGCGTTGATCGCGCTCGCCAAGACGCGGCTCGTCGATATCCAGCCGCAGCGCGGCACGGTCGTGGTCAAGTTCTCCGTCCGCAAGATGATGGAGGCGCGCTTCATCCGTGAAGCGGTCGAGGTCGCGATCGTGCGTGAGGCCTGCATGGCTTTCTCACCCCAGAGCAGGCAAAGAATCGCCGATCTTCTCGAAGTCCAGCAGAAGGCGGCGGAGCGCGACGACCATGCCTCCTTCCAGCGCTATGACGAGCTGTTCCATGTCGAGCTCACGGAAGGCGTGGGCATGCCGCTGGCCTGGGAGGCGATCCGGGACATCAAGGCGCATATGGACCGGGTTTGCCAGCTGACCCTGCCTGGTGTGGACGTCATGTTGCCGTTGGTGCAGCAGCACCGGATGATCATGGCTGCGATCGACGCGCAGGATGCAGCGCGGGCGGAGGCCGCCATGCGCCACCATCTCACGGAGATCCTGCGCGCCCTGCCGAAGACCGAGGCCAATCATCCCGATCTGTTCGAGTAGTCTGCGCGGCCGATCATCTTCAGCGTGACATACGTCGGCAACTGACAGAATCCGTCCGAACTTGCGCGACGCTGCGGGCCTGATTCCTGAAGTCGAGCAGCGCAGCGGAGTGTGGAACATGTTTGCCATCGTGGGCGCCGCCGGAAAGGTCGGATATGCGACAGCCAACGCATTGCGCGAGGCCGGCCAGCCGGTGAGGGCGATCCTGCGTGATCCCGCGAAGGCGACGCGGCTCGGCGGGATCGGCTGCGAGGTCGCTGTGGCCGACCTGCAGGACACCGCTGCGCTTGCGCAGGCCATGGCGGGTGCCGATGCCGTGCAGATCATCTTGCCGGTCGCCCCGCAGGCGCAGGATATGATTCCCGACATGGAGCGATCGATCGAAAGCCTCGCGACGGCGCTGGAGCGGGCGCGCCCGAAGCAGGTACTGGCGATCTCCGATTACGGGGCTCACGTCGCGGCCGATATCGGAATGCCCAGCATGTTCCGGCGCTTCGAGGAGCGGCTGAGGCGGCTGGATAGCCGGAAGCTCTTCCTGCGCTCGGCGGAGCATATGCAGGGCTGGGTGCGCGCGTTCCCCGGCGCCATCGCTTCCGGCACGCTGCGGAGCTTCCACGATCCGGTCGACAAGGCGCTGCCGATGATCTCGGCGCCCGATCTCGGTCGGATCGCGGCCGACCTCTGGCTACGGCCAGCGACCGGCATGGATGTGGAGATCATCCATGCTGAAGGGCCACGCCGCTACAGCCCCAACGATGTGGCTGCGGCGTTGAGCCAGATTCTCGGCCGGCTGATCGAGGCGCAGGCCGTGCCGCGCTCGCAACGCAGGGATATCCTCGAGCGGATCATCAGTCCGAGCGCCGCCGAGTTGCTGTTCAAGCTCTACGACGCCCATGCCGCGGGCGGGTTGATCGAGATCGAGCCGGTTGCTGGCGAGGTTCGCCACGGCACGACGGAACTGGCGGACGCGTTGCGGCCGCTCGTTCCGCCGCGGTGAAGTCCGGTCAGTCGAGCAAGGTCGCGCCGAAATTCCGCTGCGGATCCATATCGGCAACGAGGCGGCCGGTCGGCGCCGCAGCGCTGCCGCCGGTGCGCGAGAGCCAGCGGCCCGAGCCCGGGGCGGCGTGCAGCGTGTCGCCGCTGACGACGTCCTGCCCGCGGACGAGGACATGCTCGGGCCAGCCGGTAACGCTGCGGCCAGCGAAGGGTGTGAAGCCGGTGAGGTCATGCATCGCCGCGTCGGTAATGATCACCTGCTTGGCAGGGTCCCAGATCGCGATATCGGCGTCGTAGCCGGGGAGCAGCGCGCCCTTGCCGGGCAGGTTGTAGATTTTGGCCGGCGCCGTCGCCGTCAGATCGACGAAGGCTTCGAGCCCGCGCCCGGCGAATTCCGGCCTGCCCTTCGAGACCAGCGCGTCGAACAAGAGGGGCAGCCGCGTCTCCAGGCCCGGCAGGCCATTGGCGATCTGCTTGAAATTCGGGTTCGGGCCGGAAGAGAGCTTGCCGGTCTCGTCGAAGCGATAGGGTGCGTGATCTGAGGAAACCGTCTGGATGTCGCCGAGCGCCAGCGCCTGCCAGAGCGCATCCTGATCGGCCTGTTCGCGCGGCGGCGGCGAGCACATCCATTTCGCGCCTTCCAGGCCGGGCTTGTCGAGATCGTGCCGGGTCAGGAAGAGATATTGCGGGCAGGTCTCGGAGAAGACCTTGAGGCCGCGACCCCGCGCATCGCGGATCACCTGCGCGCCTTCGGCGGTCGAGACGTGGAAGATCATGATCGGCTGGTCGAGCAGTTCGGCCGCCGTGATCAGGCGGTTGAAGGCCTCGGCCTCGGAGCCGCGCGGATGGCTGATCGCGTGGTATTTCGGCGCGACATAGCCCTTCTCGACGAGCTTCCTGCCCATCCAGGAGATCATGCCGTGGTTCTCGGCGTGGACGCAGACCAGGGCCTGGTTCTGCCTGGCGGTCAGCAGCAGATCGAGCAGCGGCTCGTCGTCGACCTTGATCAGGTCATAGGTCATGAAGACCTTGATCGAGGCATGGCCCTCGTGGATCAGGGCCGGCAGATCCTGCTGGATCGTCTTGGCGTCCGGGTTGGCGACGATGAGGTGGAAGGCATAGTCGATCAGCGCGCCGCGCCGGGCCAGCGCCGCGTAGTCGTCGACAACCTTGCGCAGATCGAGGCCGCGATGCTGCGCAGCAAAGGAGATCAGCGTCGTGTTGCCGCCGAAGGCGGCCGAGGTCGTGGCACTCTCGAAGGTGTCGGCATTGAGCAGCCCGCCGGCCGAGACCTGCTCGACATGGGCATGGGTGTCGATGCCGCCCGGCAGGACGAGCTTGCCCGTCGCGTCGATCTCGCGGGCGCCTGCCGCGAGCCCTAGGCCCAGAGCCGCGACCCTGCCGTCCTTGACCGCGAGATCGGCGCGGAAGCTGCCGGTTGCGGAGCCGACCGTGCCGCCGCGAATGACCAGATCGTAGTTCGCCGTCATCTGCTTATCGTCCCTCTCAACGCACCATCAGCGTGCCGATCGCCATGGCGACCGCGGCCTGCGTCGGATCGATGACTGGTATGCCCAGCGCATCCTCCAGCGGCCGACGATGCCGCGCCATCCCGGCGCAGCCCATCACGATGGCGCCGGCGCCGTCCAAATCCCTCAGCTCGGTGCCGATCGCGATCATGCGCGCCAGCGTGCCTTCGCCGGACGCGCTCTCGGCCACCGACATCTCCAGCGGTCGCTCGCCGGCGAGCCGGTCCATTAGCCCCATCTGTCTGAGATAGCGGATATGGCGGGGGATCGAGCGCGACTTGATCGCGATGACGCCGAAACGGTCTGCCCGCGTGAGCGCCGTGAGCACGCCGCATTCGGCGATGCCGAGGACCGGGCTGGCCGTGCCCTCGCGGGCGATATGCAGGCCGGGGTCCGAATAGCAGGCGATGACGAAGGCATCGATGTCGTTGGCGGCCTCGACCCGGCGGCGCAGCGGCAGGGTGACGCTTTCGACATGCTCCTGCGTCTCGATGCCGATCGGCCCTTCGCGCAGGCTCTCGCAGATGATTTCCGGTCCCTCGGCAAAGGCGAGCGGCACCAGCGCCTGCCGCAGGCCCTCTGTGACCATCTCATTGGAGTTGGGGTTGATGACGAGGATGCGGGGGCGGCGGCTCATCGCGAAGGGTCCGATCTGGCAGGTCTATGGTTCAGCATGGCATTGCCGGCCGGCTCAGGCGACCTCTCGCACCACCCAATCCGCCAGGATGGTGCAGGCCGCAAGGAAATCGTCGATCTCCATCGCTTCCAGCGGGTTATGGCTGCCATGCTCGTTGCGCACGAACAGCATGGCGATCGGCACGCCGGCGGCGGCGAAGGCTGCGGAATCATGGGAAGCGGGGCTGCCGAGCGGCATCGTCGCGATGCCCTGCCGCTGCGCCGCCTCACCGAGCTCCGCGACGATGCCGGGATCGACCGGGCCGACGGCGGCGCTGGCCCGCATACCGAGCTCGAAGCTGACGCGCCGTTGCGCCTCGATCTCGCGGATACCGGCCAGCATTCTGGTCTCGACGCGCTCCAGCACGGCCGGATCATAGGCACGCACGTCGAGGCTGAAGGCGAAGCTGCCGGGCACCGTGGTCAGGCCGTGGACGGCCGGATCGGTGTGAAAGCGCCCGAGCGTCACCGCCATCGGGAAGCCCGCTTGCTCCTCTTCCTGCCAGAGCCGATCCAGCATCACCGCGAATTCTGCGCCGGCCATGGCTGCGTCGTGGCGGAAGCGGCGGGGCGTGCCGACATGGTCGTGCCGGCCGGTGATGCGCGCGTCGGGATAGCGGAAATTACCGGGCACGCCGGTGCAGATCGCGACAGGCAGGCCGGATTCGACCAGGCTCGGCGCCTGCTCGATATGGACTTCGAGGAAGGCCCGGATCGCGGCGGGGTCGAGATGGCGCTCGCGCCGACGGATCGCGGTGGAATCGCCACCGCTGGCATCGATGCTGGCGGCGAGGACGCGGCCGTCATCGATGCGCCTCGCCTCCAACGCCCCGTCCGGCAGGGTGCCGAGCGCGGAGCGGCTGCCGATATAGGAAACCTGGAACCAGACGCTCTCCTCGGCCCGCACGCCCATCGCCGTGATGTCGCAACGCGGCGCGATACCGAGTGCCCGCAAGGTTTCGATGACCACGAGCCCTGCGACGACCCCGGCCGCGCCGTCGAAATTGCCGCCATGCGGCACGCTGTCGAGATGCGAGCCCATCAGGATGCGCGGGGCGGCGGCGTCGCGACCCGAGAGGGTGACATAGGTATTGGCGGCAAAGTCGTGCGAGACGGCGAGCCCGCGCGCTTCGCCATGCTCCGCCAGCAGACGATGGCCGAAATCCTCGCCCGCGCCATAGGTGTCCCGCGTGATGCCGGGCGTGTCGCGACTGCCAGCCGCCAGGCTGTCGAAAAGCGCCGCCACCCAATTGCGTTGGGCCGCGACGGCACTGGCGATCGTCGTGTCGGGATGCGGCGTCCTGGCGGTGGCGGTCATGTCGGTCCGGTCGGGTATCGGTCGCGGCCCGGTCGCGGCGATAAAGCGGCGGCGGCCGGGCATGCTCTGTCTTGTGATCCTTGCCGCCGGGAGACGGCCGGGGAACTCTGGGCCAGCCCATGCGGCCGGACAATGGCAGCGTCTATGCGGATTTCCGGGGCGGCATTCGCAGGCTGAATAGCGCGAGCCCGCTCAGCCGGAACCGAGCTTGGCAGCCGTCTCCGCGGCGACGAGCCGGACTTCGCGCAGGAAGGCATCGGCAGCACGTGAGATCGGGCGCTTGCGCGAGCGCACGGCCGAGGCGCGGACTTCCGAAGCCGGCGCGAAGGGGCGGATCGCCAGGTCGTAATGGCCGCTGAAGACCGGCGAGAGCGGATCGACCACGGCGACGCCGACGCCGCTCTCCGCCAGCACGCAAGCCGTGTTGCAGTAGCGCACCTCGACGGAGAAGCGGTGGGGCACATCGGCCTGGGCGAAGGCGCGCCGGACGATCGTGCCCATGCGCGTCCCTTGTTCTAGGGCGATATAGGGTGCCTCGCGCAAATCCTCCGGGGTAATCGTCGCCTTGGCGGCAAGCGGATGTTCGGGCCGCATGACGCAGACCATATTGCCGGTGAAGAATGTCTCCGCATCGAGCCCACGATCGTCATCCATGCCCATGACGAAGCCAAGCTCGGCCGTTCCGTTCTCGACGCTCTCCAGCACATGCTCGAAGCGCCGGACATCGAAGGAGACCCTGACCTTCGGTCGCTTGACCAGGAAATTGCGCAGCGCCGCGGGGAGGACGCCGTAGCCCAAAGGCGGCGTCGCGATGATGCGGATATGGCCGGCGCGGTTTTCCTTGATGTCCTGCACCCTCGCCTCGAGTGCCGCATGCAGGGTGAAGATCGGCTCGGATTCCTCGTAGAGCGAGCGGGCCTCGGCTGTCGGGAATAAACGGTTGTTGACGCGCTCGAACAGCGGGAAGCCGACCTGGCTTTCGAGATGCTTGATCGCATTGCTGACGGCCGGCTGCGACAAGCCCAGTTCCTGCGCGGCGCGAACCGTCGTCTCGCAGCGGACGACGGCGCGCAGAAGCTCGATCTGGCGAAGGTTCATATGATCTGTCCGAATAGAGTGGGGGCACTCTATTTAGTCAGCAAATCATATGCCAGCCTCTCGGCGTTACGCCCAGCGCAGGCTCGGCGGTGAGAGTTCGTCGACCGAGCGCCCGGCCCAGTCGAGCGAGGAAGCCTTGGCCAGCGCCCGGCGCTGCGCCTGCTCCAGCCCATCGGAAGCGGCCTGATAGTCCATGGTCAGGACCTTGCCGCCAGCGACGACCTGCTTGCCTTGCACGAAGACATGGGAGACGGCGCGGTCGGCGGCCGCGTTGATCAGGCTCTTCAGCGGGTCGCGCGTCGGGCGCATCATCGGATGGGTGAGGTCGACCATGACGAGATCGGCCTGGGCGCCCTTGGCCAGCCGGCCGATATCGTCGCGGCCGAGCAGCTTCGCCCCGCCCAAAGTCGCGGCGCGGAAGACCTGTCCGGTCGTCACCACGGCATGGCTCTCGCCGGTGATGCGGGCATAGACGCCGGCATGGCGCAGTTCCTCCAGCATGTTGTGCGGAAAGGTGTCGGTGCCGATGCCGATATTGACGCCGGCCTTCAGGTAGCGGCCGAGATCGCGCAGCGTGAAGCCGCGGCGGCCGAAGACGGTCGGGCAATGCGCGACGGAGGTGCCGGTCTCGGCGAGGCGGGCGAGGTCGGTGCGGGTCGGCCAGCGCACCCAAGGGTGGTCGTCGAGGAAGATCGCATGGGCAATCGAGGCGTTGGGCGCGAGGAAGCCGACGCTGTCGAGCCACTGGATCGGCGAGAGCCCGCTGCGGCGGACCATCTCGTGGAACTCGCTGATCGACTGGCCGGCATGGGTCTGGATCGGGATCTTGCGCTCGGCGGCAGCCGCGATCGAGGCGCGGAACAATTCTTCCGTGCAGGTGTCGATCTGGGCCGGGCAAGCGAGGCCGGAGAGCCGGCCGGATTCATGGGCGAGCGCGGCGTCGATGACCTTGAAGGCGTCTTCCATCGCCTTGCGGCCGGCGGCATCGTCGAGCTCATACTCGACGGTATAGCCGTTGCGGGTGAACCAGCGGCCGTTGCGGTACATCGGGGCCATCACCATGCGTAGGCCGCTGGCGGCGGCTCGGTCGAGCCAGCCCTCGCTCGGGAAGGAGAGATCGACCAGCGTGGTCGTGCCCGACATCAGCAGCTCCGACCAGGCGACATGGTTGAGGTGCGGGATGCCCTCGGCATCGGCGCGGAACAGCCAGAGGAATTCGTAGAGCGAGGAATTGTAGAGTTTTGGCGTGCCGACCTCGTCGGTCATGCCCTTGTTGCCGGGCTCGCTCGACGGGTGGGAGTGGATGTCGACGAGGCCGGGCATGACCATGAAGCCCTGGCCGTCGATCTCGCGCGTCACCGCGCCCGTGTAGCCCTCGCCGAGATGCAGGATGCCGCTCGCGTCGAAGACGACATCGAGATCGCGGCGATAGACATGGTCGTCGGCCGCCGCGTCATAGGCGATGACGATATCGGCGTTGCGGATGCGGGTGGTCATGGGGCCTCGTTTGCGCTCGGCTTCTTCGAAGACTGCCGTCATCCCGGACAAGCGGCAAAGCCGCGCCGATCCGGGATCCATCGTAAGGCGCCGGAGCTCTACGATGGATCCCGGCGCTCCGCTTCGCTGCGGCCGGGATGACGGCGTCGCGTGGGCTTCAGGCCTTCGCCTTCTTTTCCTGCGCGATGAAATGCTCGGCGATCTGCTGGCCGGTCGCGATCCAGACGTCTCCGAAGCCGCGCGCTCGCGCCAGGAATTCGCGCATGATGCCGATCCGCATCGGACGCCCCGAGACCTGCGGGTGCATCACCATCGAGACGAGGCCGCCCCATTCGCGGAGCTGATCGAGCTCGTCGTTCCAGATCGAGAGCACATGCTCCTTCGGGAACATCGGGCGCGGGGAGAAGCGCTGCGACAGGCCGTAGAGCCAGTCGTCGAAATACATGTCCACCGGCAGCTCGATCGGGCCTTTCGAGCCGTCGCGCAGCTTGTGGCGATAGGGCCGGATGTCGTCGCGGAAGGAGGAGGAGTAGAGGATGCCCTTGTCGCGGAGATAGCCGAGCAGTTCGTCGTAGTTCTCGCCCGAGGGCGCGCGGTAGCCGACCGGCGTGACGCCGAGGATGCGCTTGAAGATGTCGAGCGTCTTGTCGATCTCCTCCTTGTCGACGGCAAAGTCGCCGGGCTCCGGCCGCTTGTGAGAATAGCCGTGATGGCCGATCTCGTGCCCGTCTCTGGCGATGGCTTCGCACATCGCCGGATGCACCTCGACGACCCAGCCCGGAATGAAGAAGGTCGCCTTGATCTCCATGAGACGAAGCTGCTCGAGGATCTTCGGTACGCCGACGCGCTGCTCGTAGCCGCCATGCGAGAGCGTCACCAACCGGTCGGTATTCTTCGCATCGTAGTTCAGCCAGGCCGTCTCGGCATCGACGTCGAAGGCCGGGAAGACTGCGCTGCCATAGCCCTCCGGCCAGGGATAGTCCGGCGCGGGGTCGGCAAGATTGGCGACGCGGTGGGGGAAGTCGGTGAGCATGAAGGTCGTCTTTCGCGTTGGGCCACTTCGTATGTTCCGTCATTGCGAGGAGCGGAGCGACGAAGCAATCCAGGGTGGACGTGGAGCGCTGCCGCCCCTGGATTGCTTCGCTTCGCTCGCAATGACGTTCAGTTCGTAACGAAGCGCCTCAGTTCTTGGCTTCGCCGTTGATCATAAGCTTGTCGACCTTGGCCTCGCCGAGCTCCCATTTCTTCAGCACGGCGGCATAGGTGCCGTCGGCCAGCATGGTGGCGAAGGCCTTGGCAACGGCGTCGCGCAATTCGGTGTCCTTCTTCGCGAAAGCGAGGCCCTGGTAGACGGTGGTGAAGGGCGTGCCGAGGATGGCGTAGACGCCGGGCTCCTGGCCCATCAGATAGGGCAGGGTCTCGCTGCCCTGCACGGCGGCGTCGAGGCGCTTCTGGCGCAACTGCGTGCGGGCATCGGCCGAGCCTTCGGTGCCGACGATCTGCATGGCGGGCTTGCCCTTGGCCTCGCAATTCTCCTTGCTCCAGGTCTCCATCTCCTTGGGGAAGGAGGTTCGGCGGCTGGCGCCGACCTTCTTGCCGCAGAGCGCGGCGAGGTCTTTGAACTCGTCCTTGCGGTCGGCATTGGTGTAGAATTGCGCGCCCGAGGCGAGATAATCGACAAAATCGAGGGTTTCACGCCGGCTTGGCAGATCGCTCATGCCGGACAGGATCATGTCGACACGGCCGGTAGTCAGCGCCGGGATCATGGCCTCGAAGCCGATCTCTTCCCACTTGATGGTGATGCCGAGCTTCTGGGCGATCGCGTTGCCGAGATCGATGTCGAGCCCGGTCAGCGTGCCGGTCTTGGGATCCTTGAATTCGAGCGGCGGGTAGTTCGGCACGTTGGCGACGGAGAGCGTCTTCTTCTCCAGGATGCGCGCCGGCAGGCTCTGGGCTTGGGCGAAGCCGGCGGTGGCGCAGAGCGCGATGGCCGTGAGGCCGAGCAGGATGGACTTCGTGGACATGATATTCCCCTTTTTTGGTCAGTGACGGACGGCGTTGATGAAGGCGCGTGTGCGCGCCTCCTTGGGATCGGTCAGTATGGTGCGCGGATCGCCGAGCTCGACGATCTGGCCTTGGTCCATGAAGGCGACGCGGCGGCCGACATCCCGGGCGAAGCCGAGTTCATGGGTGACGCAGATCATTGTCATCCCGGTCTCAGCGAGGTCGCGCATCACCTTCAGCACCTCGGAGACCAGCTCCGGGTCCAGCGCCGAGGTCGGCTCGTCGAAGAGCAGCAGTTCCGGGCGCATTGCGAGCGAGCGGGCGATGGCGACGCGCTGCTGCTGGCCGCCGGAGAGCTGCGAGGGATAGGCGTCGCGCTTGTCGGCAAGGCCGACGCGCTCCAGCAGGGCAAGCGCACGCGCCGTCGCATCCGCCTTCGGCTCGCCGAGCACCTGCACCGGCCCCTCGATGATGTTCTGCAGGGCGGTCAGATGCGGGAACAGGTTGAAGCGCTGGAACACCATGCCGATCGAGCGGCGCTGGCGGGCGATCGCCTTATCGTCGAGCTCGTAAAGCTTGTTGCCTTCGCGGTGATAGCCGACGCGCTCGCCGGAGACCCAGAGCGCGCCGCCATCGATGCGCTCGAGCTGGTTGATGCAGCGCAGGAAGGTGCTCTTGCCCGAGCCGGAAGGGCCGATGATGCAGAGAACCTCGCCCTTGGGGACGGCGATGTCGATGCCCTTCAGCACCTTGAGCTGCCCGAACTGCTTCTCGACCCTCTCGGCGAGGACCAGCGGGGCGCCGGCGATATGGTCCGGGTCGATCGGCCGGATGTTGGGGAGGATATCGGTCATGGCCCGCTCCTCAGCGCTGCGCCGGCGCGGCGACGCCGCGGGCGTAATAGGCCTCGATCCGGCCCTGGATCAGGCTGAGCACGGTGACCACGACCAGGTACCAGATGGCGGCGACGATCAAGAGCTCGATGACGCGCGAATTGGCGTAGTAGATGTTCTGCGCGCTGTGCAGGATCTCGGCGAACTGGATGACGCTCGCCAGCGAGGTGAGCTTCACCATGCCGATGAACTCGTTGCCGATCGGCGGCACGATCACGCGCATCGCCTGCGGCATGATGATCCGCCGCAGCAGCTGGAGCCGCGTCATGCCCAGCGTCTGCGCCGCCTCATACTGGCCGTTATCGACCGAGAGCAGGCCGGCGCGCACCACCTCCGCCGTGAAGGCACCCTGCTGGATGCCGAGCCCGAGCAAAGCCGCGACGAAGGGCGTCATCACGTCGACCGTCTTGAACGCGAACAGGCCGGGAATGCCCAGCGTCGGGAAGACCAACGCGAGGTTGAACCAGAGCAGCAGTTGCAGCAGCGCCGGCACGGCCCGGAAGAACCAGATATAGCCGATCGCGGTCTTCGACAGCACGGGATTGGCCGAGAGCCGCATCACGGCGAAGACGACGCCCAGCGTGATGCCGAGCAGCATCGCCAGGATCGCCATGACGATCGTGTTGACCAGCCCGTTCAGGATGACCGGCACAGTCAGGAATTCGGCGACGTAGTTCCACTCGATCTGGCCGACGGCGAAGGCGCGCACGATCGCGGCGAGCGCGATGCAGACGATCGCCGCGCCGATGATCCGGCCGAAATGACGGCGGGGGACGATGATGAGGTTTTCGGTTTCAGCGGTCATCTGGCCTCGATGGCTTGAGGTCGTCGGTGAAAGGCGGTGTGTAAGCAAAAGACTTGCCGCCGGCTCAGGTAGCCTCCGGCGCGATCAGCAGGATCTTTCCGACATGGCTGCCGCTTTCCATGTAGCGATGGGCGGCGGCTGCCTCCGCCAGCGGAAAACGGCGGTCGATGACAGGGCGGATGCGGCCGGCGGCGAGATGCGGCCAGAGATCACGAAGGACCCCGGCGACGATGCGCACCTTGGCGGCGGGCGGCCGGTCTCGCAGCGAGGTCGTGAACAGGGCGGCGCGCTTGCGCATCATCGCGCCGAGATTGATCTGCGCATCGCGCCCGCCTTGAAGGCCGATCATCGCGATGCGTCCGTCGAAGGCCAGCGCCGCGACGTTCCGGCCGAGATAGGGGGCGCCCATGTTGTCGAGGATGATATCGACCCCATGCTCGCCGGTCTCGGCTTCGATCACGGCGACGAAATCCTCGCTTGCATAGGAAATTGCGCGGTCGGCACCAAAATCGCGGCAGCGTTGCAGCTTATCCGCGCTGCCCGCGGTGGCAAAGACGCGGGCGCCGATCGCCTTGGCTGCCTGGATGGCGAAAGAGCCGATCCCGCCGGCTCCGCCATGGACGAGCAGGCTCTCGCCGGCTTTGAGGGCGCCGAGATCGAGTAAGTTCGACCAGACCGTGCAGGCGGCTTCCGGTAGGGCGGCGGCCTCCGTCAGGTCGATGCCGGCCGGGATCGGCAGGATCTGCGCTGCGGGCACCGCAACGAGGCTGGCATAGGCGCCGCTCGAAACCAGGGCGCAGGCGGGATCGCCGACGCGCCAGCCGGTCACGCCCGCCCCGATCTCGGCGACGATGCCGGAGCATTCGTAGCCGATGATCCGTGGCAGGCTCTGCTCGATGCCGTAGGTGCCGCGGCGCTGCAGCAGGTCGGCATAGTTCAGCGCCGCCGCGTGGACGTGCAGCACGATCTCGCCCGGCCCGGCGCGCGGGGCCGGGGCATCGTCCCAGACCAGCGCCTCCGGCCCACCGAATTGCGCGAGCATCACGGCCTTCATCGACCTGTCGCCCTCGATCGCCCAGGCCGGCATCACTGGCCGGCGTCGATCGTGGGTTCGGAAAGGCTCTGCCGTTCGAGGCCGAATTTCTTCAGCGCCTGCTGGTAGCCGCCATTCTTCATCACCGCCGTGGTCGCCTTGGCGACGGCGTCGCGCAAGTCGCCGTTCTTCTTCTCGAAGGCGAAGCCGAACAGCGTCTTGTTCAGGGGCTCGCCGACGAAGGCGTAGGTGTTGGGCTCGTCCGCCATGAGATAGGCGACATATTCCGGTCCGAGCACGGCGGCGTCGAGCCGGCCTTGCTTGAGTTCGAGCCGGGTCGCGGTCGCGCCGGCGGTGCCGTTCACCGTGATCGCGGGCTTGCCGGCACCGGCGCAGTTCTTCTCGCTCCAGGCCGCCGTCACCGGCATGTAGCTCGTGGTGCGCGGCGCGCCGACCGTCTTGCCGCAGAGATCGGCATTGCTCTTCAGTTCGCCGGCCTTGGCCGACAGCGCGAAGGGCTGCGCACCGGTGGCGAGATAATCCACGAAAGTCAGCTTCTCGCGGCGGGAAGGCAGGTCGCTGATCGCCGTGCCGATCATGTCGATGCGGCCGGTGGTCAGCGAGGTCATGAGCTGCTCGAAGCTCATCTCCTCCCACTTCACGGAAATGCCGAGCTCTTTCGCGATGGCATTGACGAGCTCGACATTGAAGCCCGCCCGCTCATTGGTCTTCGGGTCCTTGAAGGCCATCGGCGGATAGGTGGTCTCGATGCCGACGACGATCTGCCCGGCCGATTTGACCGCGGCGGGCAGCGGGATGCCACTCTGCTGGGGGAAGGCCGGCGTCGCGGCCACAAGGCCGAGCGCCACGATGAAGGCGACTGCCGAAAGGCGTCGATCGGCTGAAAGGTGAGCGGTCATACCTGTTCCCCGTTTTGTCGGCCGGCGAAATCGCGAACCCGGAAGGCGAGTGCGTTCGGCAGCAGGGCGCCTTTTGACGCCACGGCGATCTTAGCGGCCATGCTCGGAAACGGAGCGGGCGCCCGCTATGATATATTTCCGGCCACTATTCGGCGGGCTTATACGCGCCGACCTGAGACCCTGATGCTCCCCCAGATTTGAGCAGAAGCCGTCGATCATGGAACTGCCACTAATCCGCCCGGCAGGGCGTGTCCGCTTTCGGGCCGTGGGTTTATGTCTGTTTCTGGCGCGAGGCTCCCTGACGGCAGGAAGCCCGCTCGCGGCACTGGGCGAAGGACGGCAGCAGGCTATCGAGGCATCGGCTTGCGATAGCTGCGCGTTTCCCGCGTCACCCATTCGCGGAAAGCCATGACGCTGTGCAACTGCGCCTTTCGCTCGGGATATACAGCGAAATACGAGTCACCGGACAAGATGGGCGGGCCAAACGGCATGTGGAGTTCGTTACGGGCGAGCTCCGCTTCGATATAGCAGATCGGGACGATGGCGAGGCCTATGCCCTGGACCGCGGCATTGATCAGCATCTCGGTATGGGCGAAGCGCGTTCCCTGGATTCGCCCCTGGTAGGTGAGCCCCGACAGGCGCAGCCAATGCAGCCATATGCTGGGACGGCTCGCGTTCTGAAGTAGGGGGAAGCCGGCAAAGTCCTTGTTCTCCAGCCTCGTCCCAAGCGGGATCAGCTTGGGCGAAGCCACGACGGCGATTTCCTCGGCGAATAATTCGACCGATCTGGCATTGAGCCATGTCCCCACGCCTCGCAGGATGGCGACGTCCAGTCGCGTCGTCTCGAAGTTGAGATCGGCGGGCGCCAACGTGACCTCGACGGGGATGTCCGGATATGCGTGGATGAACGTCTCGATGCGCCGGGGCAGCCAGCGCGCTCCTAGAGTCGGATGAGTGCCGATCATCAGCGAGCTGTCGACGGAGCGCCCGCGCACGGCATCGATAGTGATCTCCTGGAGCTTGTCGAGTGTCAGCGCGAGCTCGCGATAGTAGTTTGCGCCCACCTCCGTCAGGACGAGACGCGGCCCGGATCGATGGAAGAGTGGGACGCCGAGAAATTTTTCGAGATTATGGATCTGCCGGCTGATGCCGCTCTGCGTCAGCCCGAGATCTTCGGCTGCCTTTGTGAAATTCATGAACCGTGCGGCGGCCTCGAAAGCGTGTAAGGCTGAGAGCGAAGGCAGATAACGTCTCATGAGAACCCCGCGGCTATCATGATTTAAAGTCATGCTAGACGAAATTTTCAACGTTTTTGTTTCGCTCAGAGCTCGTCCAAACTCTCTTCTGTCGGCTCATAAAACGAGCCTGAGTGACTGATCCGAGGGGGACAGTAATCTGCTCAGGCGCACAGAACCGAAGCCGCAAGCGAACCGGAGAGGGGAAGAGTATGGACAGGCGCGAATTCAACAAGCTCGTGGGCTTGAGCGGGATTGCCGCTGCAGCGGGCCTTTACACAGGCAAGGGCGCTCTCGCCGCCGGTTCGCTGGAGCGGGTGAAATCCTCCGGCACCTTGCGCATCGCTGCCGTCGCCGATGGCGCTCCTTACTACCAGAAGATGGTGACGGACGGCAGCTGGCGCGGATTTTACGTCGATATCTGCCAGAAGCTGGCGGATGATCTCGGAATCAAGCTATCGATCCTCGAAACGACCTGGGGCAACTCGGTGCTGGATCTCCAGGCCGGCAAGATCGACGTCTTCTTCGGCCTGAACCCCACGCCGGAACGGCAGAAGGTCATCGATTTCTCCGGCCCCGTCTTCAAGAACGCCTTCACGATGGTGACGAAGAAGGGGCTCGGCGCGAAGAGCTGGAGCGATTTCGACAAGCCGGAGATGCGGATAGCGGTCGATGCCGGCTCGTCGCATGATGCGGCGGTGACGCGGCTGGCGCCGAAAGCGCAGGTCTCCCGCTTGAAAACTGCCAGCGACGCGACCGCGGCACTGCAGGCCGGACGCGTCGATGCGCAGTGCCTGGTGCTGATCCTGTCACTCTCCTTGCGCGCCAAGAACGCTGCACTCGGCGATATCGTGATGCCGACGCCGCCCGACTTCACGACGTCGAATGCCGGCTTCCGGCGCGAGGAAGACCAGTCCTGGCGCGAATTCGTCGATGGCTGGATCAGCAAGCAGCGCGACAGCGGTTTCGTCAAAAAGGCCATCGTCAAGAACATGGAACTTGTCGGCGTCAAGGAAAGCGACTTTCCTCCCGGTTTCGAAATCTGATCATCGGCACAGCGGGGCTGCGGCCCCGCCACGCCCGATTTCGGTCACGGGATTCATGACCATGTATGAATGGGATTTTTCAATCCTGTGGGGCTACCGATGGTTGTTCCTGCAGGGTCTGGGCGTGACCGTGGCCTTCACGGCTGCGACCATCGCCGGCGGCCTGACCATCGGCATGACCGCGGCGATTTGCCTGCTGTCGCGCTTCAGGATCCTGCGCGGGTTCGCGCTCGGCTTCATCGAGATCTTTCGCTGCACGCCCGTGCTGGTTCAGCTGATCTGGTGCTACTACGCGCTGCCGCTGATCGCGGGCATCGAAATGACGCCGATCACGGCCTCCCTTCTCGCCTTGTCCTGCTACGGCGGCTCGTTCTACGCCGAGATCATCCGCGGCGGCATCGTTTCGATCGACGCCGGCCAATCCGAAGCGGCTTCGGCATTGGGTATGACGCCGGGCCTCGCGATGCGCCGTATCATCTTGCCGCAGGCGCTGCGGCGCATGCTGCCGGCCCTCATGAACCAGTCGATCCTCCAGTTCAAGAATACCTCGCTGGTGTCGGTCCTGGCGGTCCCGGACCTTGTCTACCAGGGTCAGATCGCCGCGCATGACAGCTTCCGGCCGCTGGAAACCTATACGGCCGTGGCCGTTGCCTATTTCGCGATCCTTTTTCCGCTGACGATCTATGTGCGCAGCCGCGAACGCCGCCTGGGAGCTGCCCGATGACGGCGAAAGCACCGATGATCGAGATTGCGCAGCTGCGTAAGCGCTTCGGCCAACTCGAAGTTCTCAAGGATATCAATCTTCAGGTCGAGCAAGGCGGTGTCGTCGCGTTGCTCGGGCCGTCGGGCTCCGGCAAGTCGACGCTGCTGCGCTGCATGAACCTGCTCGTGCAGCCCGATGACGGCACCATCCGCGTCGGCGAGACCACCTTCCGGTTCGGGCGGTCCGTCGAACAGCCGAAGGCAAAACCGCTGGCGGCGTTCCGCTCGCGCACCGGGATGGTGTTCCAGAGCTTCAACCTGTTTCCGCACATGTCCGTCCTCGGCAACGTCATCGAGGCCCCGATCCATGTGAAGGGCCTGGACCGGAAGACCGCGATCGACCAGGCCATGGCGCAGCTCGAAAAGGTCGGGCTTGCGGACCGTGCCGCGCAAATGCCCGACACTTTGTCCGGCGGGCAGAAGCAGCGCGTGGCGATCGCTCGCGCGCTGGCCATGGAACCCGAGGTCATGCTGTTCGACGAGGTGACCTCGGCCCTCGATCCGGAGCTGGTCGGCGAAGTGCTGCAGGCGATCCAGAAGCTTGCCGCGGACGGGATGACGATGGTCATCGTCACCCATGAAATCCCCTTCGCGCGCGATGTTGCGGATCGCGTGGTTTTCATGCGCGACGGCTATGTCGTCGAGGAAGGGCCGGCTCGCGAAGTGATCGATACCCCCCGCATGGATGCGACCCGTACCTTCCTCAGTCACTTCCATCGCGTGGGTGACCGCACGAGCACGGCCACGCCATGAGCGCGACCCGGCGCATTTACCTGGTGACGGGGGCCGCAAGCGGCATTGGGCAGGCGACGGCGCTCGCGTTGTCCGGCCCTGGGGCTGGGCTGCTGCTCCATACGCGCGCCAACAAGGTCGGTCTCGAGGCTGTCGCCCGCGCGGCGTCGGAACGAGGTGCCGATGTTGCGACCGCGCTTGGCGATCTCGCCGATCCGGATTGCCCAGCCGCGTTGGTGGAGGCCGCAGCCGCTCGCTTCGGCCAGCTCGACGCCTTGATCTGTGTCGGCGGCGCAGCGCGGCGCGGCCCAGCGAGCGCCCTTTCGCGAGAGGCGCTTCACACAGCGCTCGACGAAAGCGCGCTTGCCCTGGTCGCATTCCTCAAGGCCGCACGCCCGCTGCTCATGACGAGCGCGGCGCCGCGGCTCATCGCCACCTCTTCCTTCACGGCTCATCTGCTGCGGAGCGATCTCGATGCCTTTGCGGCAACGGCCGCCAGCCGGGCCGCGCTTGAGACCACTGTTCGCCTCCTGGCGCGCGAGGTCGCCGCGGATGGCATCACCATCAACGCCGTGGCGCCCGGGCTGATCCGCAAGGATGAGGGGCAGGGTAGCAAGCTCTCCCCCGAAGCCATCGCGCGGATGGAAGCCATCGTCCCGATCGGGAGACGCGGCACGCCCGAAGAAGTCGCCGCGGTCATCGCTTTTCTCGCCTCGCCGGCAGCATCCTACGTCACCGGTCAGATCTGGCACGTCAATGGAGGGCTCCTGTGAGCGCCGAAACCATAGAACGCATCAGAATTTTCCTGATCGAAAGCCCGATCAAGATGCAGCGTCAGCAAGGCGTCGGCGACGTCAAGGGCACGGTCAAGCGCGTGCTGGTCGAGCTGACCTCGTCGTCCGGGATCGTCGGCTGGGGTGAAGCTGCGCCCTGGGAGGTGTTCACCGGCACGGCCGAGGCTGCCGTCGCGGCCCTCGACATCTATCTGCGTCCGCTCGTTGTCGGCGCACGTGTCGATCGCATCCGCGCGCTCACCTTGCAGATGAAGAAGGCGCTTGTCGGCCATGGCGAGGCCAAACTCGCGATTGAAACCGCGATGTTCGACATCCTGGGCCAATCGTCGGGCCTCTCGATCGCGACCCTGCTCGGCGGGCGCGTTCGCGACACGATCCCGCTGTCATTCTCGATCGCCGACCCGGATTTCGACGCGGACATGCGCCGCATGGAGGAGATGGTCCCGAAGGGCAACCGCATCTTCAAGGTCAAGACCGGCGTGAAGAGCCACGAGGAGGACGTGGCGCATCTCGAAGCGATGCGAAATGCCTTTGGCGACACGATCGACCTTCGCATCGACTACAATCAGGCGCTCCAGCCGTTCGGCGCGATCAAGAAGCTGCGCGACGTCGACCAGTTCAAGCCGACCTTCATCGAGCAGCCGGTGCCGCGGGATTGCCTGACGGCCATGGCCTCCTTCGCAGCGGATCTCGATACGCCGATCCTGGCCGACGAGAGCTGCTTCGACATGCGGGACCTGCAGGAGGTGATCAGGTTGCAAGCGGCCGATGCCATCTCGGTCAAGCTCATGAAGGCGGGCGGAATGCTCAACGCGCAGGCCTTGATGGCATTGGCCGATCTCGCGAGCCTGCCCGGCTATGGCGGCACGCTCTACGAGGGCGGCATCGCGCTCGCCGCCGGCACGCAGTTCATCGCGGCGACGCCGGGCATCTCGCTCGGCTGCGAATTCTACATGCCTCATCACGTTCTCACCGAGGACGTGCTGGAGGAAAAGATCGCGAACCGCAATGGCGAGGTCGTCGTGCCGGACGGCCCTGGCCTGGGGATTCGCGTGTCCGAGAGCTCGCTGAGATCGAACGCACGCATTCTCGCCGAACGCTGACGCTCGACTGAACTCCACCACGGCTCGTTCGAACCGCTCACGGCCTCCGTCGTGAGCGGAGAGGAGAGCTATTGCCCGAAGACTGAGAGGAAACGGCTCATGCCCGGCGTTGCTCCAACGCATTGCCTGATCATCGGCAGCGGCATTGTCGGCGCTTGCTGCGCACTGGAGCTGGCGCGCGCAGGTCACGCCGTCACCCTGATCGACAGCGGCGAACCGGCGGGGCGGCAATCCGCCAGCTATGGCCATGGCTGCTGGATCAGTCCGGCGTCGGTGGTGCCGATGTCGATGCCCGGCCTGTGGAAGAAGGTCCCGGGATATCTGCTCAATCCGCACGGGCCGCTGGTCATCCGATGGCGCCATCTTCCGCGGCTCGTGCCGTGGCTGCTGCGCTTTCTCCGGGCGGGTTCCTCCGTGCCGCGCGTCGAGGCGACGGCCAAGGCGTTGGACCGGTTGCTCCATGATAGCCCCGAACGTCATGAGGCGCTGAGCCGCGAGGTCGGCGCGCCCGAGCTGATCCGGCGCGAAGGGCTGCTTTATGCCTATCCCGACAGGCGGGCCTTCGAGGCGGAGAGCCTGTCCTGGCATCTGCGGCGGATGACGGGATTGCGGTGGCGTGAACTGGACGCCGCGGCTCTGGCAGCGCGGGAGCCCGATCTCGACAAGCGTTACACCTTCGGCGTTCTGGCTGAAGATGGCGCGCATTGCACCGATCCGGCTGCCTATATCGCGGCGATCGTCGCGGCGGCGTGCGCCCATGGCGCCAGGGTCATACGAGCGACGGCCCGCGAGATAATCCGCGACGGAGCGCGCGTCCGCGGCGTCCGCACCGATAGCGGCGTGATCGCCTGCGACCGGGTCGTCATAGCGGCGGGGGCCTGGTCGAAGCGCCTCGCGCGGTCCGGGGGCGATCGCATCCCGCTGGAGAGCGAGCGGGGCTATCATGGCGTCATCGCGCTGGACGCTGGCGGCCCTCGCCATCCGGTGATGCCGAGCGACGGCAAGATGGCGAACACGCCGACAGCCGCTGGGCTGCGGCTGTCCGGCCAGGTCGAGCTGGCCTCGCTCGAGACGCCGCCGAACTGGAGCCGCGTCGATATTCTGATGGCGCATGCGCGCGGAACCTATCCTGCGCTCGCCGGCACGCAGGAGAGACCGGTCGACCGATGGATGGGCCATCGGCCATCGACGCCTGACGGTCTGCCGGTCATCGGGCGCTCATCCCGCTCGCCCGACATCTTCTACGCGTTCGGACACGGCCATGTCGGCTTCGCCACGGCACCGGCGACAGGGCGTATCGTCGCCCAGCATGTCGCCGGTCTGCCAGAGGCGCCCGACATCACTGTGTTTTCGGCTCGCCGCTTCCGGCTTCTGGCGTGAGTGCCTGCGGATGGCGGCCCGGAAGCTCTGCCGGTCGCCCCGGCATTGCTGACGCCGCCATCGCGTCGATCGGCCCAAATCCCTTGCTTTTCAGGAGACGAGACAATGCGTGGTGCAGATATCCTGGTCGAGATGCTGATCGGCTACGGCGTCGAGGTGGTATTCGGCGTTCCCGGCGACACGAACGTGCCGTTCTATGAGGCCTTGCAACTGCGAGAAGGCAGCATTCGCCATGTCATGGCGCGCGACGAGCGCTCTGCGGGCTATATGGCCGATGCCTATGGCCGCTTCACCAGGAAGCCCGGCGTGTTCGAATGCCCGTCGGGCGCGGGCGCGATGTATTCGCTGCCGCCCGTCGCCGAATCCAACGGATCCTCGGTTCCCGTCATCCTCCTGACGATCGACATCCCCTTGCCCGGCGAAGGGCGCGGCGTCCTGACCGAGCTCGATTGCGCACGTCTGTTCGAGCCGGTCACCAAGATGTCGGTGCAGGTAAAATCGGCCGAGAAGCTGCCGGAGATCATCCGCCGGGCTTTCCGTGTCGCCTGCTCCGGCAAGCCGGGCGCCGTCCATCTGCAGATTCCGGAGGATATGTTGCTGGCGGAGGTCGATCGGGACCGGATCTCCCTCCATGTCGAGAGCGAATGCATCGAATTCCCCGCCTATCCGACGCTGCCGCCCCCGGAGAAGCTCGGCACGATCATCGCCTTGCTGGCCGGGAGCAAGCGCCCGCTGATCGTCTCCGGCGGCGGGGTTAATCGCTCCTGCGCCGGCCCGCAGGTGACGGAGCTGGCAGAGCGCCTGAACATCCCGGTCTGCACGACGATGACCGGGCAGGGCACGATGCCGGACGATCACCGCCTTGCGGTCGGCGTCATCGGCGACAATGGCTTTCATCCGCATGCCAATTGGGCGCTGGAACAGGCTGATTTCGTGCTCTTCATCGGCTCCCGCATGGGCTCGGTCGTGACAATCGGCTGGACCTTCCCGAAGATCACGCTGAACAAGCGCGTCGCCCAGATCGATATCGACCCGGAGATCATGGCGAACAACTACGAGAACGTCGTCTCGGTCCAGGGTGATGCCGGCCTCGTTCTGGAGCGCCTGATCGATCTGGTTCCCGCCGAGGTCGATGCTGGCAGAACGCAAGGATGGGTCGACGAGCTCAACGATCTGCGCGCCAATTTCTGGGCGAATGCTGAAGCCCTGTTGAGCTCGGAATCAACCCCGCTTCGCCCGGAGCGTGCCGTGCGCTGCTTCAACGAGGCGCTGGAACTCTATGGCAAACCGGCTTTCATCTATTCGGATGCGGGCACCCCGACACCACATATGACGCGGTTCCTGAAGCTCAGGGATCGCAGGACGCGCTTCGCGATCCCGCGCGCGTTCGGCGGCCTCGGTTCGGCGCTGCCCGCCACGGTCGGCGCCTGGTTCGCTGACAAGAAATGCCGGCCCATCGGCATGTTCGGCGATGGCTCCTTCGGGATGTCGGTCGGCGAACTTGAGACCCTCGTCCGCCTGCAGGTGCCCGCCATCCTCCTGCTGTTCAACAACGGCACCTTTGGCTGGATCAAGGGTCTCCATCGGCTGAAGGGTCATAACCAGTGTTTCGGCGTCGACTTCACCCCGCCGCGTGGCCAGGCGATTGCCGAAGCCTTCGACGTGAAGGCTTGGACGGCGACGAATTCCGAGGAGCTCGACGCAGCACTGGCAAGCGCCTTCGCCCATACCGAAGGGCCGTGCCTGATCGACATACACATCGAGTCGATCGCAGACCGGGTGCCGCCGGTCTATTCCTGGCTGAACAAGCGCGGCCGCGATCCGCTCAGCATCGTTGCGGAGGATGTGCGCTATTTCTAGCGGGGAGAGGCGCTGGTCGGTCGACTCCCCGGCAAGCGGATAGCGGCGCCTGCAAGGAATAGGCTCAGTCGAATTCCTTGCGGAATTTTTCGCTGACAGTAGCCGTCGAACGGAATCGACCGATGGAGAAGGGGGTGAGCGAGGTCTGCGTGGTGCCGTCGACGATCATCTCGCTGAGGCACAGGCCGACACCAGGGCCGATCTGAAAGCCGTGGCCGCAGAAACCGAAGGCATGGAACAGGCCGGGCGTCGTTTCGCTCGGCCCGATCACCGGGATCATGTCCGGCAGATAGGCCTCTATGCCCGACCAGACCCGGATAACGTGGCACTGGGCGAGCAGCGGCGCAACGCGCGCCAGCGCCCGCATCGCCGCGAGCGTCTTGGCCGGCGGCACCGGCGCCTTGTTGGCCTGCGGATCAGCCGCCGTGCGCGGATAGCCGGCGAGGATGATGTTGCCGCGCGGGATCTGGCGGAAGATCACCGAGCCATCGATGGCCTGCACCGACGGGCCGATCTGATAGGGGAACGGCTCGGTCACGAATTGCGGCGGCCCGGCCGGGAAGATCGGCGCCGTCTCACCGAAGCGCTCGGCGATCTCCAGCGCCCAGGCGCCGGCGCAGTTGACGAGCGCGCCGCTGCTCAGGCGGTCGCCGTCCGCCAGCGTCAGAGAAAAGCCGTCCCCCTCACGCTCGACGGCAGTGACGCGTGCGTTCTCCAAGATGGTGGCGCCCTGCCTCGCAGCTGCCCGCGCCACGGCCGGAGTGGCCAATCGCGGATTGGCGGTGGCGTCGCGCGCTGAAAAGGTCGCCGCGACGGCGCGCTCGCCCAGCCACGGCCAACGCCGCCTGAGATCGGCGGGGCCAACCCGCTCGATCGCGAGCCCATGGGATTCGGAGACCTTGGCATAGCCTTCGAGCTTGGCCTGCTCTTCGGCATCATAGGCGAGGTAGAGATGTCCGGTTTGTTCGAACTCGCAATCCTCGCCGATCAGCGTGTCGAAATCCTCCCAGAGCGCCTGGGAGCGCAGCGAGAGCGGATACTGGCCGGGAAAGCGCCCCTGCAGGCGCAGGTTTCCGAAATTGACGCCGCTCGACTGCGCTCCGACGACGCCTTTTTCCAGCAAGGTCACGCGTTGGCCGCGCCGGGCGAGGAAGAAGGCCGTCCAGGCGCCGATCAGGCCGCCGCCGACGATCGCGACATCCGTCGTGCGCCCGCTCATGCCGTGCTTCCGGCCGCGGCGAGCGCGATCGGCTTGACGGGCGCTTGGCCGCGCAGCCTTCCAGCCGCCGCACCGTCGCCGCCGGATTGGGCAGCGACGATCTCCTGGAGGGCGGGGCCGCAGACCCGGCCCTGGCAGCGGCCCATGCCGCAGCGCGTCATCGCCTTGACCCGGTTGATCTCGACGGGGCCGAGACCCTTCGCCATCGCGGCGCGGACCTCGCCGATCGCGATCTTCTCGCAGCGGCAGAGCGTCACCGAATCGGGCAGGGCGGCGATCTGGGCCTTCGGCCAGGCGAAGGCGCGGGCAAGACCGCGCTGAAAATCGCGCAGGCGCCTGACGTCGTGGGCCAGTGTCCGGATGGCGGCAATGTCCTGCCCATGCCCGAGATCGGCCAGGATCGCTTGTGCGGCGAGCGCGCCACTGGCTTCGGCGGCATCGGCGCCGCCGATCCGGACGCCGTCGCCGGCAAGATAGAGCCCCGGCCGCGCCCGGCCCATGCTGTCGATCACCGGCAGGAACAGCCTGAAATCGGGATCATAGGCGAAGGAGGCGCCAGCGAGATCGGCGAGCTGCGTCTCCGGCTTCAGCCCATAGCCGAGTGCAACCGCGTCGCAGGCGAATCGGCGCTCGCGACCCTGGGCATCGCGCAGCACCAGCGCCTCGACACGGCTTTCGCCCTCGACAGCGATCGGCGTCACGCCGTGCAGCGTCGGAATTCCCCCGCGCAGTGCGGCGCCCATGTACCAGAGACCGCGAACGAGCGTGCGCGGCGCCCGCAGCAGGCCGGGCAGCGCCGCGATCTTGGCCGAAAACGGCGTCGTGTCGGCGATCACGGCGATATCGGCGCCCATCTCGCGATATTGCTTGGCGGCCAGCGTCAGCAGCGGGGAGGAGCCCAGGAAGGCGACGCGGTTCCCGATCAGGCAGCCCTGGTCCTTCAGCGCGACCTGCGCGCCGCCAAGCGTGAACACACCCGGCAAGGTCCAGCCGGGCAAGGGGGCGATGCGGTCCATGGCGCCGCTGGCGATCAGCAGCCTGTCGAAGGTGAGCGTTTCGGCCTGCCCGCCGCGCAGCAGGTGCAGCGTGCTGCCGTCGATCGCCCAGACCAGGGTCTGCGGGCGATAGTCGAGGTGCGGCAGCAGGGTTTCGAAGCGGCGGTGGAGTGCGGTGTATTTCTGCGCCTCCGAGCCCATCAGCTTGTTCATGTCGAGGGCGAGGTCGCTTGCCGGACGGCGATAGCCCTGGCCGCCGGCGCGCGCGCCTTCGTCGATCAGGATCGGCTTCAGCCCTTTCGCGCAGAGCATCTCGGCGGCGGCGATGCCCGCCGGGCCGGCGCCGATGATGACGATCTCAGCCATGGCCGGTAACCAGCGGCTGCGATTCGGCAAACAGCTCCATCCCGTCGGCGACAGGGGTCGTGCAGGCCCTGATCCGGCCGCCTTCGGCGCTCCAGACCCAGCAATCCTGGCAGGCGCCCATCAGGCAGAAGCCCGCACGGGGTTCGCCGCCGAATTCGAGGCGGCGGACGAGGACACCGCTTTCGAGCAGCGCCGCGAGCACGCTGTCGCCGGCGGTGGCATGGACGGTCGCGCCGTCGAAGCGGAGCGTCGCAGGCCGGCCGGTCCGGGCGGCGACACGGCGGAACTGGGCTCGCGGCGGCTCCATGCTGAATTCCGGCATTTATTTCAATGCAATAAGACTTTTTGAATATTGATAAGTCGCGAGCCGGCTTGTCAAGCGCCCTGAGTTTCGCAGACCTGCGAGGTCAGACCCGTGAGACGGCGTGGGCTGCGGCGATGACGAGGGACGAGAAGCGCTGGACCACCTCAGCATGGCTGTAACGCGAGGTCGAGGTCGCGATGTTGACGGCGGCCTCCGGCCGGCCGTGATGGTCGACTACGGCGGCCGCGATCGAGGCGTCGCCGATATAGACCTCCTCGAAGGCGGTGGCGTAGCCCTGCGCCGCCGATTGGCGCAGCTTCTGGCGCAGCGTCTCGCGCTGCCAGGTCGTCGAGGGCGTATGGGCCTTGAGGTCGGAGGCGTCGATGATCGCCATCGCCTCGTCTTCGGGCAGGCGCGACAGCATGGCGATGCCCGGCGCCGTGGCATAGGCTGGCATGCGCGTGCCGATGATGACGTCGGTATTCAGCACGTGGCGGCTCAGGAAGCGCGAGACGAAGATGATCTCCGCGCCTTCCCGCACGGTGAGATTGACCGTCTCCTCCGTCTCCTTGCTGAGATGCATCAGGTAAGGCATTGCCCGGTCGAGCAGGCGGCTGCTGCGCACGAAGTGGTAGCCGAGATCGAGCGTCTTCGCGGTCAACTCGAAGCGCTTGGTCTGCGCGTCCTTGTGCAGATAGCCGAGCTTGGCGAGCGTATGGGTGAAGCGCTGCGCGGCGCTGACGTCCATGCCGGTCTCGGACGCCACCTGTGAGAGGCTCAGCGTCTGGTGCTGGCGCCCGAAGGCGGACAGCACCCGGAACGCCTTCTCGACGGAATTGACCATCAGCACGTCGTCCTTGCGCCCCGGCTGCTCGGCCGGAGCCGCCGCGCGCTTGCGGCCGCTCTGTCGGGTTTCGGACATCGTCATCGCGGTCTGTCTCCTCGCTCGATCAATGGCCGCGCCCGGCGGCCTTGACAAGCTGCGCTGTTCGGGCAGAATAATCAATAGAGTTTATTGCATCGTAATAAAAGACAATCGGAGAGCGGTATGACGGATTCTGTTCTGATCGAGGTGCGTGGCGCGATCGGCATCATCACGCTCAACCGCCCGCAGATCCTAAACGCGTGGAACGCGCCGATGCGCGAGCGCCTGGTCGCCTGCTTCGACGAGCTGGAGGCCAACGAGGCGGTGCGCGCCATCATCCTGACCGGCGCCGGCGACCGCGCCTTCGGGGCAGGGCAGGACCTCAACGAGACCAAGACCTTCGATCCCGACCGGGCCGAATTGTGGATGGGCGAGTGGGAGCGTCTCTACGACCGCATGCGTTCGCTCTCGAAGCCGCTGATCGCGGCGCTGAACGGCGTCGCGGCGGGTTCTGCCTTCCAGGTCGCGCTGCTCTGCGACCTGCGCATCGGCCATGACGGCGTCACCATGGGCCAGCCGGAGATCAATTCCGGCATCGCCTCGGTGACCGGCCCCTGGATCATGAAGGAGATGCTCGGGATCGCCCGGACCATCGACCTCACCCTGACGGGGCGGATGATGGATGCCGACGAGTGCTTCCGCATCGGCCTGATCAACCGGATCGTGCCGAAGGAGAAGGTCATGGAGGCCGCGCTCGCCCTGGCCCAGGACCTGGCGGAGAAGCCGCCGGTCGCCATGAGGCTCAACAAGGCCCGCTTCCGCGAGGTGACCGAGGAGAGCTTCCGTGAATGCCTGGTCGCCGGCATCCGCAATCAGCGCGAAGCCTACGCCACCGGCGAGCCGGCACGCATGATGGAGGCGTTCCTCGCCAAGCGCGCCGCGCGCAAGAGCGCCTGACGCCCAAGAACGCCCGGCGCCTCAAGGCGCCGTGCGCCGACGATCCGATCGCCCATGGGGAAATGCGGAAAACCGCTTGAAAGGGGAGAAGACGATGACGAACCTGACCATGAAGCCGACCCGGCGCAGCCTGCTGCAACTCGCGGGCGGCGTCGCTGCCGGCGCGGTTGCCGCGCCTTACCTGACTGGTACGGCGCGCGCCGCGACCCAGATCACGGTCGCCGATCCCGGCGGTCCGTTCGGCCCGGCGTTCCGCAAGGCCTTCTATGACCCCTTCGAGAAGGCGACCGGCAACAAGGTCGTCAACGTCGCCCGCGAGGCCGAGCCGACCGCGCAGTTCAAGGCCATGGTCGAGACCAAATCCTATACCTGGGACGTCTGCACGCTGACCTTGTCGGCCCGCGACATCCTGAAAGCGCAAGGCCTGCTCGACCCGATCGGCTTCGCCCATGCCGATGTGCCGAAGCTGATGCCGCAGGCGATCTCGCCCGAGTTCATGGGCACGGACGTCTATTCGACGATCTTCGCCTACCGGACCGACAAGGTGAAGAACGCGCCCGCGAGCTGGACCGACTTCTTCAATGTCGAGAAGTTCCCGGGCCGGCGCTCGATGCGAAAGAACCCGATCGACAGCCTTGAGCAAGCCCTGCTGGCCGACGGCGTGCCGCTCGACAAGCTCTACCCGCTAGACATCGACCGCGCCTTCAAGGTGCTCGACAAGATCAAGCCGCATATCGCGGTCTGGTGGACCGGCGGCGCCCAGTCGACGCAGCTGCTGCAGAGCGGCGAAGTCGACATGACCACGGGCTGGAACGCCCGCCTGCAGGCGGCGATCGATGGCGGCGCTCCGGCCAAGATCATCTGGAACCAGGGCCTCTATTCGATCGAGGGCTGGGGCCTGCCGAAGGGCGGTCCGAAGGCCGAGGTGGCGCGCCAGTTCATCCGCTTCTGCTCCGACCCAAAGCAGCAGGCGGTCTATACCGAGGCGCTGGCCTATGGCCCGACCAATCTGGACGCCTATCAGACGATCTCGCCCGAGCGCGCCAAGCTTCTGCCGACCTCGCCGGAAAACCTGAAGCAGATGGCGATCGCCAACGAAGACTGGTGGAGCGCCAACCGCGCCAAGGTCACCGAGCGCTTCAACGCCTGGCTGCTGACCTGAGCCGATGGCGACGCGTGCCGGCATGATCGCGATTGAACCGAAACCGGCGAAGCTTGCCGTCCAGGGCAAGCTCGTCATCGAAGGACTTTGCAAGCGCTATGGCGCGACCACGGCGCTCGAGCCGAGCTCGCTCACCGTCGCCGAGGGCGAGTTCCTCACCTTGCTGGGGCCTTCGGGCTCCGGCAAGACCACACTGCTGCAGCTCATCTGCGGGTTGGTCGATGCCAGCGAGGGCAGGGTGGTCATCGATGGCCGGGACCAATCCGCCATGCCGGTGCATCAGCGCGATATCGGCCTCGTCTTTCAGCACTATGCGTTGTTCCCACACCTCACGGTGGCGGAGAACATCGCCTTTCCGCTCAAGATGCGCGGTCGCCCGGGCGCTGAGATTGCCAAGCGCGTCGCGCAGACCCTGGACATGGTCCATCTCGGGCATCTCGCCGGGCGCTTCCCGCGCGAGTTGTCCGGCGGCCAGCAGCAGCGCGTCGCGCTGGCGCGCTGCTTCGTCTACCAGCCCTCGATCATCCTGATGGACGAGCCGCTCGGCGCTCTCGACAAGAAGCTGCGCGAGCACATGCAGATCGAGATCAAGCGGCTGCATCGCGAGAGCGGAGCCACGATCGTCTACGTGACGCACGACCAGGAGGAGGCGCTCGCGATGTCCGACCGCATCTGCCTGATGAACCACGCGAAGATCGAGCAGCTCGGCACGCCGCGGGAGATCTATGAGCGGCCGCGCACCGCCTTCGCCGCCGACTTCATCGGCATCTCCAACATCTTCCGCGGCCGCTGGGACGGCAACGGCTCGCTTGAAACCGCGCATGGCCGCTTTGTCCTGCCGTACGGGTCGCATTGCGAAAGCCGGGATGCCGCATTGGTGATCCGGCCCGAGAACCTGCGCCTCGGCGCGCAGGACGGCAACGCCGTCAACGGGCGCGTAAGCGAGATCGTCTATGCCGGCTCCGAGACGCGTGTCATCGCCGTGCTTGCCGATGGCGGCCAACTTGTGCTGCGCCTCGGCCCCGACGACGCCGTGCCCGCCATCGACGAGGCCATCGTCGCCGGCTGGCCGCGCGACAAGGCGGTGCTGGTCGCATGAGCGCCGTCAGCATCGGCCGTGCGCCGGCGCGCACGAACAGGTTGCGCCCCAACGCGCTGTGGCTGGCGGTGCCCGGCCTTATCTTCCTTGCGGTCTTCTTCGTCTGGCCGGTGGCGCAGCTTCTGGGCCTGAGCGTCGTCGATCCGGACAACGGGGCGTTCTCGGCGAGTTCCTACCAGCGCATCGCCGCGACCGACGTCTATCTGCGCGTGCTCGGCATCACCTTCCGCATCGCCGGGTGGACGGCGTTCTGGTCGCTACTGGTCGGCTACCCGCTGGCCTATTGGCTCGCGCGCCTGCCCGACATGTTCCGCGGCCGGATGCTGCTCTTCGTCATGGTGCCGTTCTGGACGAGCTATCTCGTCAAGACCTTCGCCTGGATGCTGATCCTCGGCCGCAGCGGCGTGATCAATTCCCTGCTGACCGGTGCGCATGTCGTCGACCAGCCGCTCTCGCTGATCAACAACCAGTTCGGCGTCATGGTCGGCATGGTCCATGCGATGGTGCCGCTGGCGGTGATGACCATGCTGCCGGTGATGACCGGCATCGACCGGCGGCTCGTCCAGGCGGCGCAGACGCTGGGCGCAGCGCCCGCGCGCGCCTTCTGGCTGGTCTATTTCAAGCTCTCGCTGCCGGGCGTCGCGGCGGCAGGGCTGCTCGTCTTCATTTCCTCGCTCGGCTTCTTCATCGTGCCCGCCTTCCTCGGCGGGCGGCAGGAGACGATGCTGGCGCAGCTCATCATCACGCAGGTGCAGGAGCTGCTGAACTGGTCCTTTGCGGGCGCGCTCTCGGCGATGATGCTGTTGGCGGCGCTGGTCTCCTGCGTGATCTATGATCGCCTGTTCGGGCTGTCTACCATCGCCGGGGGCTCGGCCCAGGTCGGCACCGGCCGGATCCGCGATCTCGGCCTGATGATCCTCTCCGCCGTCGCGACGCTGGCCGCGCGCCTCGGGGCAGTCGCGCAGGCCATGCTCGGCAAGCGCCTCTGCGCGCTGCTGCTGCCCGGCTTCTGCTGGCTCGTCATCGCTTTCCTGGTGCTGCCGACGCTGCTCGTCATCCCGCTCGCCTTCACCTCCTCGCAATTCCTGGAGTTCCCGCCGCCGGGCTACGGGCTGAGCTGGTTCAGGACCTATTTCGAATCGCCGCTCTGGATCCAGGCGACGATCCGCTCTTTCGCGGTCGCCTTCGTCACTGCCTTTGCGGCGACCGCGATCGGCGGCTTCGCGGCGCTGGCGCTGGCGAACAGCCGCACGCGCTGGGCCGGGCTGATCTTCGCCTTCTTCCTCGCGCCGATGATCGTTCCGCGCATCGTCATCGCGGTCGGGCTGTTCTATCTTTTCGCCCGGCTCGGCCTGATCGCGACCGATCTGGGTCTCGTCATCGGCCATACCGTGCTGGCGATCCCCTTCACGCTGGTCACCATCGCCGCCGTGTTGAAGACCTACGACCAGCGTCTCGACCAGGCGGCGGCGACGCTCGGCGCCAACCGGGTGCGGACGCTGACCGGCGTCACCATCCCGCTGGTCAAGGGCGGCCTCGTCGCCGCCTTCCTCTTCGCCTTCATCACCTCCTTCGACGAACTGACCATCGCGATCTTCGTCTCGGGCGGCATCAAGACGACGCTGCCGAAGCAGATGTGGGACGACATGATCCTGCAGCTCAACCCGACGCTCGCGGCGGTCTCGGTCGTCGTCTTCATCGTGGTGACGGCGATGCTGCTCGTCGCGGAACGTTTCCGCTCCTCTTCCCGACTCGACTGAACCGACGGCGATGACCTCCTTCGACGACGCTGGCTTTGTGAGCCTTCTGACGACACGCGCTGCGGCCGAACCGGAGCGCGTCTATGCGCGCTTCTGCGGCGAGCCCGTGACCTATGCCGAGATCGAGCGCCGCTCGGCCGCCTTTGCCTGGTATCTGAGGACACGCGGCATCGTCGCCGGCGACCGCGTCGCCGTGATGATGCGCAATTCGATCGCGACCATCGCGGTGGTTTTTGGTCTCGCGCGGGCGGGCGTCGCCTGGGTGCCGGTCAACGCGCAGCAGCGCGGCGAGGGGCTGCGCTACCTGCTGACCCATTCGCAGCCGCGCCTTGTCGTGGCCGACGCGGAGCTTGCGCCGCAGATCGCCGAGGCGATGGGACAGGAGGCGGAGCTGCCGCTGCTCGCCCATGCGCCGGGCGGCGAGCTCGATGCCATCCTGGCCGCCGAGGCGCGCTTCGCCGAGCCGGTACCATCCGCTGAAGCGGTCTTCGCGATCATGTATACCTCCGGCACGACCGGACGGCCGAAGGGCGTGATCGTCTCGCACCGCATGCTGCGACTGGCGGCCGAGAGCGTCGCCTTGCTATCCGATGCCAAGGCTGGCGATGTCTTCTTTGTCTGGGAACCGCTCTACCATATCGGGGGTGCCCAGCTTCTGCCGCTACCGATGTTGAGCGGCATCACGCTCGCCATGGTCGAGCGCTTCAGCGCCAGCCGCTTCTGGGATCAGGTCAGGGCGGAGGGTGCGAGCCATATCCACTATCTCGGCGGCATCCTGCAAATCCTGCTGAAGCAGCCGCCATCGCCTCGTGACCGCGAGCACGGCGTCCGCATCGCCTGGGGCGGAGGCTGCCCGGCGGATATCTGGCCGGCGTTCCGCGACCGCTTCGGCATCGATATCCGCGAATGCTACGGCATGACGGAAGCCTCCAGCCTGACGACCTGCAACGTGACCGGCGTCGTCGGCTCGGTGGGGACCCCGATGCCGTGGTTCGAGGTGAAGCTGAGGGATACCGAGGGCAGGGCGGTGGCCACGGGCGCCCGCGGCGAGATCGTGATCGAGACCAGCATTCCAGGGGCGATCTTCCCGGGCTATCTCGACAATCCCGAAGCGACGGCAAAGGCCTTGCGTGCCGACGGTTTCCACACCGGCGACCTCGGCTCCTTCGATCCACAGGGCAATCTCTATTTCCACGGCCGGATGACCGACAGCGTGCGCTGCCGGGGCGAGAACGTCTCGGCTTGGGAGGTCGAGCATGTGGCGGCCGAGCATGAGGCTGTCGAGGATTGCGCCATGATCGGCGTCGCAGCCGATGTCGGCGAGCAGGACATCAAGCTCTTCGTCAAGCCGCGCGACGGCGTGATCATCGACCCGCAGGCCTTGTCCGGCTGGCTCGGCCAGCGCCTCGCGCCCTACCAGAACCCGCGCTACATCGCCGTCGTCGATGAGTTCGAACGCACGGCGAGCCAGCGCATCATGAAGCACAAGCTCTCGCCCCGGCTCGACGATTGCTGGGACAGGGCCGCCATGGCGATGGGGCGCTGACATGGCCGGCTGCGATATCCTGGTTTCCGGAACAGGCGGCTTTGCCGCGCGCATCGTCTTCGACATCGCGGCGACGGCGGAGGAGCCTGTCGCGGTCGTCATCGCCGGGCGCAACCGCGAGCGGCTGAACTGGCTGCGCACGGCCGCCAATGCCCGCGCGGCGCTGTTCGGCAGGAAGGCGCGCTTCACCACCCATGCGGTCGATCTGCTCGCCCCGAACGCATCGGATGAGATGCTCGCCGCTACCGGCCCGCGCATCGTGGTGCAGGCCGCCTCGATCCAGACCTCGCAGGTCATCGCCCAGACCGGCAACGCCTGGACGCAGCTTGTCGCCGAAGGCGGCTTGAGCGCCACGGCGGTTTTCCAGGCGCTGCTCTCCTCGCGAGTTGCGGCCGCGATCACGCGCGCGGGCAAGCCGGTTACGCTGATCAATTGCGGCTTTCCGGACGTGGTCAACGGCATGATCAAGGCGATGGGCCATGATGTCGCCTGCGGCATGGGCAATGTCGCGATCCTGTCCAATGTCTTCGCGGGTTCGGCCGCCACGCCGCCTGGGAGCGAGATCAAGGTCCTTGCCCATTATCAGAACCTCGCAGCTTGGCGCCGCAAACCGGAGGAGCGGGGCGGGCGGGCGCCGCGTGTCTGGCTCGACGGCGCCGAGATCGCGGATGTCTATGCGCGTTTCGCCGATATTCAGCTCACGCCCGAACCGGTGATCGAGATCTCGGGAGCGAGCGGGGTCCCCATGCTGCTCGCCATGGCTGCGGGCCGCGAATGGCGCGGCCATGTACCGGGGCCGAACGGCCTGCCAGGCGGCTATCCGGTCGGGCTGACGACGGACGGAGCTCTCGTGCTGGACCTGCCGGTCGGATTGGCAGAGAGCGAGGCGGTCGCCTGGAATGCCTCTTTCGAGGCGCAGAACGGGCTTGTCGTTTCAGCCGAGGGCCAGGCCGATTTCACCGGTAGCCTGGGCGCCCGGCTCGGCGAGCATGTTCCCGCTCTGCGCGAAGGCTTCGCGATACAGGAACTGGAAGCGGTCTGCGAGGAACTGCTGCGCCTGCGCGATGCTCTGATGGAACAGCCACAGCCCTAGGGGATTGCCGAGCGGATCGCCGATCGGCTCGATCGAAGCCTCGATAAAACAAAAGCTCGCAGCGGTTCCTTGGCCTCGAAGATCAAGAAACCTCTCCAAGCTTCTCATTCTGACCTCAGCCTGGCACTGCCGTCACGACTCTCGGCAGATCGGGAACAACCCGTCGCTGCATGGTCCTCAAAGCCGCTCACGATAAGGGGCGTAGCGAGGATGGGTCGACCGATGCGGCGTGCGCGAGTTTTTGCCCGCGAAATGGTGGAACGGTCCGGCATGTGGCCCATCGCTGACACCGGGAGCGTCTGCTTTCGGGCAGCCCGATACCACTGGCTCAGATCGCTGCAGAGCCGCCCGTCAGATGGCGATGGGCATGATGGGCTTCTTCGTCGTCCATCCCAGGGACCCGGCCTTCCGTCGCGTCGACCGCGATTTCGTCTTCCTGCCCAATGCCTTCGATATCGAGCCCGGCTCCTATGTCCCGCGCTTCGCCGAGATGACCGAGTTCAACACGTGGTGCTGGAACAGCCGCGTGGCGACTTTCGCTAATCTGGTCTCGGCCGGGGCGTAAGATTGATCGGTCGAACGCAGTGTTTCGCAGCTGTCACGCCTCCATGGCACAGCCCAGGCGCGTGAGCGTGGCGTCGATCCAGCTGCGATCGTCCTTGCCCTGCTCGATGGCCTGCATCTTCTTCTCTTCCATCGCATGCTTCTTGTGTGCCGCGGCATAGATCGCTTCGGCCTGATCGAAGGGCACACCGAGGATGCCGTCATCGTCGCCGATGACGAGATCGCCGGGCTCGATCACCATGCCCTCGATCGCGATCGGGACGTTGATCTCGCCAGGGCCATCCTTGTAGGGGCCGCGATGGCTGATGCCGGCCGCATAGATCGGCAGATCGTTCTCGCGGATCCAGGCTGAATCGCGCACGGCGCCGTAGAGCACGATGCCGGCGATGCCGCGTGTGCGGGCATGGGCGATCATCAATTCGCCGATCAGGGCATTGGTGAGGTCGCCGCCGCCATCGACGACGACGACGTCGCCGGGAGCTGCGAGGTCGAGCGCCTTGTGGATCATCAGGTTATCGCCCGGCCGCGTCTTCACGGTGAGCGCCGGGCCGGCCATGACGCCGCCGCGGTGGAGGGGGCGCAGCGAGGCGCCACCCGCGGTCATGCGCGACATCGAATCGCTGACATTGGCGACCGGTACCGTGCGGAAGCGCTCGACGAGGCCGGCATCGACCTGGCGGCGGCGCTTGAGGATGCGAAATCCGATCATGGGACGTCCTTGGTTGTCACGGCTGGCCGGCGCGGCGAACCGGGCGCTGCAGCGGCTGGGAGAGAGGGGGTCTGCGAAGGGGCGGAGCGTGCCGGCGCGCTCAGGTCACGCCGGCCTCCTCCTCCTGATCGATGCGGGCCTTGCTGCGGCGGATCGCGGGCAGGGCCATGCTGACGAGCAACAGCAACGAGAGGGAGAGGAAGGCCAGGCTGATCGGGCTCTTCACGAAGATCGAGAGATCGCCTTCCGACAGGAGCAGCGCCCGGCGGATGTTCTCTTCCATCATCGGGCCGAGCACATAGCCCAGCACCAGCGGGGCCGGCGGGCATTTGAGCTTGGCCAGGACATAGCCGAGCACGCCGATCGCCGCGCAGAGATAGACGTCGATCGCGCTGTTGTTGAGGCTGTAATTGCCGAGCGCGCAGAACATCACGATCGCCGGGAACAGCCAGCGATAGGGAATGCTGAGCAGGCGCACCCAGAGGCCGACAAGCGGCAGGTTCAGCGCGACGAGCAAGGCGTTGCCGATGAACATGCTGGCGATGACGCCCCAGAAAAGTTCGGGATTGCGCGCCATCACCGTGGGACCGGGCTGGACGCCGTTCATGATCAGCGCGCCGAGGATCAGCGCCATGGTCGCGCTGCCGGGGATGCCGAGCGTCAGGGTCGGGATGAAGGCGGTCTGCGCGGCTGCGTTGTTGGCGGCTTCCGGCGCGGCGACGCCCTCGATCGCGCCCTGGCCGAAGCGGGACGGGTCCTTCGCCAGCTTCTTCTCCAGCATGTAGGCGGAGAAGGAGGAGATCGACGGGCCGGTGCCCGGCAGGATGCCGAAGAAGGCGCCGATGGCGGTGCCGCGCAAGGTCGGCAGGAACGAGGCTTTCAGGTCGTTCCAACTCGGCATCAGGCCGCCGACATTCCTGGTGAAGACCTCGCGGGCCTCCTTCTGCTCCAGATTGAGGACGACCTCGGAGATCGCGAACATGCCGACGGCGAGCACGGTGAAGCCGATGCCGTCGGCGAGTTCCGGCAGGCCGAAGGTGTAGCGCTCGACGCCCGAGTTCACATCAGTGCCGACAAGCCCGATCAGCAGACCGACCACGACCATGGCGAGCGCCTTGACCATATCGCCGTGGCTGAGCACTGAAGCGGCGACGAGGCCGAGTACCATCAGGGCGAAATAGTCCTCGGCGCCGAAGCGCAGTGCCCAGGAGGCGAGGGGCACGCCGAGCGCGACGATCAGGAGCGTGCCGATGCAGCCGGCGACGAAGGAGGAGAGGGCGGCGATTGCGAGCGCGGCACCCGCCCGGCCGCGACGCGCCATCTGGTAGCCGTCGAGGCAGGTGACGGCCGATGAGGTCTCGCCGGGCAGGTTGACCAGGATCGCCGTGGTCGAGCCGCCATATTGCGCGCCGTAATAGATGCCCGAGAGCATGATGACGGCCGAGACCGGCGGCAGCCCGAAGGTGATCGGCAGCAGCATCGAGATCGTCACCAGCGGGCCGACGCCCGGCAGCACGCCGATCAGGGTGCCGAGCAGCACGCCGAGGAAGCAATAGGCCAGGTTCTGCAGCGACAGGGCGACGCCGAAGCCGAGCACGAAGTGATCGATGATCTCCATGGCTCAGAAGTTCCAGGCGAAGAGGGCGTAGGGCAGCTTCAGCCCCCAGACGAAGACGGCGGCGGCGAAGACCGACATCACCGCTGTCAGGACGAACACCTCCAGCGCCTTGAATTCGTGGCCGGCACGGGCCGAGACGAAGAACAGGGCGAAGAGCGCCGGCACAAGGCCCAGGCGTTCGAGGAGGAAGCCGAAAAGCAGGAGCGAGGCGCTCAGCAGAAGGAGCGGCAACCAGGCCCAGCCGCCCTCGACCGGCATGCAATGGCGCAGCCCCTTGAGGAAGGTGACGATGCCGAAGCCGATCAGGACCAAGCTGAGGATACGCGGGAAATAGCCCGGGCCCATGTCGATCGTGGTGCCGAACTTGTAGCCGAGCGCGATCGCGAAGCCGAGCGCGCCGAGCCCCATGAACAGCAAGCCGGCAAGCGCGTCCTGGTTCTTGAAGATGCTGGTTTTCATGGCCGATATCCGACGTGATGCCGGGCGGAGCAGCTCGGGCGCCGCCGGGACTCAGGCTTTCAGGATGGGCATGCGCTGTACCGGGAAACTACCGCCCTACGGCGCGGCTTCCCGGCCTGCGTCCTCGGCTCAGTCGGCGACCTTCACGTCGGCCGCCTTGATGACCGCCGTCCATTTCGGCACGTCGGACTTGATCAGCGCGCCGAACTCCTCGCTGCTGCCGCCGAGCGCCTCGGCGCCGGCCGAGCGCAGCTTCGCCTTGGTGTCGGGCTGCTTCAGCACCTTGTTGAGCTCGGTATTGATCCGCTCGACGATGGGCGCGGGCACGCCTGCGGGCGCGGCCAGGCCCCACCAGGTCACGGCCTCGGAGTTCTTCAGGCCCTTCTCCTCGAAGGTCGGGACATCCGGCAGGTCGGCATCGCGCTTGGTCGCGAAGACCGCGATCGGGCGCAGCACGCCTTCCTTGATCTGCACCATCGCGGAGGGAACCGAGGAGATGTAGATTTCGACGCGCCCGCCGAGCAGATCCGGCAGAGCCTGCGCCGCGCCCTTGTAGGGGACGTGGCGGAATTTCACGCCTGCGATCTGCTGGATGAGTTCGCCGGCCAGATGCGAGCTGGTGCCGACGCCGGGCGAGGCGAAGGTCAGCTTGCCATCCTTGGCCTTGGCGGCGGCGAGCAGGTCTTCGACTGTCTTGAGCGGCGAATCCTTGGCGACGACGAGGACCTGCGGCGCGGAGGCGACGAGGCCGATCGGCGCGAAATCCTTGATCGGGTCGTAATTGGCCTTGCCGAGGATCGGGTTGATCACGAGGTTGGCGTTCTGCGCGAGAACGATGGTGTAGCCGTCCGGAGCCGCCTTGCCGGCGAGGCTCAGGCCGACGCTGCCGCCGCTGCCCGGCTTGTTGTCGGCCACCAGCGTCCAGCCCGTGCTCTCCCCGAGTTTCTGGGCGATGACGCGCGCGACGACGTCGGTGCCGCCGCCGGGCGGGAACGGAATGACCAGCCGGATCGGCTTCTCAGGATATTGCTGCGCCGAGACCGTGGTCGCGAGCGCGGACAGGGCCAGCGCGGCGAGTGCCTTGTAGACGATCTTCATGGTCTTCCTCCCGTTGGTTTATGGTCGTCCGGTATCTGGTCCGGATCTTAGGCCGCGAGTTCGGTCAACCTCGCGAGGCTGGCCGCATCCGGCTCTTCGCCGTCGAGCACGGCTATGACGTGCCGGGCGGCGATCTCGGCCATGGTCTTGGCCGATCCCGCGGTCACGCCGGCGATATGCGGGGTTGCGATCAGGTTGGGCAGGGCCCAGAGCGGGCTGTCCGGAGCCGGGGGCTCGACCGCGAAGCTGTCGAGCCCCGCGCCGGCGATCCGGCCCTCCAGCAGCGCGGCACAAAGGGCCGCCTCGTTGATCAGGGCGCCGCGCGCCGTGTTCACGACGAGCGAGGTCGGCTTCATCAGCCCGAAGCGGCGCGTATCCAGCAGATCGCGCGTGGCATTGGTCAGCGGGCAATGCAGGCTGACGATGTCGGCCTCGGAGACGAGGCTATCGAGATCGCGCTCGCAATCGGACCCGAACTGCGCGATCGCCGCGCGGGCATGGGGATCGTGCAGGAGGACGGTCATGCCGAGCCCCTGCGCCATCCGGGCGACATGCTGGCCGATCGAGCCGAAGCCGACGAGGCCGATCACGGTACCGGCGATATCGCGCCCGATGAAGCTCGGCTTCGGCCAGGTGCCGGCCTTAACGGCGGCGTCCAGGCGCGGAATGTCCTTCAGCAGGGTCAGGGCGAGCGCAATGGTGTGCTCGGCGACGGCGCGCGAGTTCGAGCCCATGGCGCGGATGACTGGGATGTCGCGCGAAGCGGCCGCCTGCAGGTCGATATTGTCGACGCCGACGCCGTGCTTGGCGATGACCTTCAGGCGCGGCGAGGCGGCGATGATCGCCTCGTCGACGCGGCCCTGGCGGACGATGAGGGCATCGACCTGCAATTCGGCTGCACGCTGGGCGACCTGCTCGCTCGGTGCATAGGCCGGCGAGAAGAAGACGTCGACGTCATGCGCGTTGAGAAGCTCGATGGCGTTCTCGGCCAAACGGTCATGCGTGACGAGCACGCGCCTGCCGCGAGTGCGGGCACTGGTATCGGTCATCTCTGCGCTTCCTCACGGCTGCCTCGCATCCCGCATCGCAGCGGTTGGGCGCCTTTCGGGAACACTATTGACCAAGGCGGCTATGCTCGTATGCTGAAATAATGACATATATCAATGATCTTTTGTCATGAAATACCCGATCGACGGCATCGAAGCCTTCATCCAGATCGCGGAGCTCGGAAGCTTCAACAAGGCGGCCGAGAAGCTGCATGTCACGCAGACCGGCCTGACGCGGCGCATCCAGCGGTTGGAGGCCCATGTCGGGCTCAAGCTGATCGACCGGACGACACGTACCGTCGCGCTGACGAGCATCGGCCGCGAGTTCCTGCCGGAAGCCCAGCGCATGCTCGATGCCGTCGATCGCTCGTTCGAGCGGCTGAAGACGATGTCGCGCTTCTCGACCGGCGACATCACGATCGCCTCGGTGCCGTCGCTGATGTATGGCCGCCTGCCGCGCATCCTGCGCAAATATGCCACGCGCCATCCCAACAACCGCGTCGAGATCCTCGACCGGACCAGCACGTTGGTGATCGAGGCGGTGCGGCGGTGCCAGGCCGAGTTCGGCCTGCATGTCCAGCCGCCGAACCAGCAGGACCTGCACAACGAGATCCTCGTCCGCGACCCCTTCGTCGTCTATTGCCGCAACGACCATCCGCTGGCAGGGCGCGAAACCATTGCCTGGGCGGACCTCGCCGGCCAGGACCTGATCACGCTCGGCGGCAGCAGCGGCAACCGTCTGCTGATGGAAGCGCAGCTCTCGCGCTCTGGCATCGAGGTGAAGACCAAATTCGTGGTCGAGTATTTCTCCAGTGCGATCGGGCTGGCCTCGGAAGGGCTGGGCATCGCCATCCTCGTGGCCTCGCTCGTCGAGAACCTGCGCGCCGACCTCAGCCAGATTCCGCTGGTCGACCCGATCGTCGACCGGCCGGTCTCGCTGATCCGGCGGCGTGGCGAGACGCTGACCCCGGCCGCCCAGGCGCTCTACAACCTGATTGTGCGCGATCTCGGGCCGCTTTAGTGGACGATGCGCGAACTACCGACATTGGGAGATTGCCTGGAAGCGGCCGTTCCCCGCTCTGTTTCGGGCACAAGCTGACATTTTCTCTTCGTCCAAAAGCGGATCTGCGTCGGGTGGTCGAATGAGCCACGCGATATCTATGCTGGCGAACCGCGCGATGCGTCTCGGCACGTCGATCGTTAAGGACCGGCGCATGATTTGCGCGAAGGCAGCGACCCATCTCCGCAGAGAATCTCTCAATCTTGACAATCGTTTGGTTGGGCTCTTGGCGGGATCACGATAAAGCTTCCGATAATCGTTTCTGGCGACCCGATCCCGCTGATGCTCGATACGAGCTACGACGAACGGGAGGATTCGCGGCTGGATCGCTCAAAGATCACGGCTTCCGTCTGTGCATCGACACCTTGCAGGCTGACGTCGTAGCCCCAGAGCGTCTGGATGTGACGCAGCATCGTATCGCAGCTGTCGTCCTCCAGCAGGATGCCATCACTGACCTTGTGCTGGAGGCGCAGGTGCCTCTGGCCGAGCAGGTCGACGTCCACGACCTGGATATCCGCATGGCTGGCGCCGATGTCGTATCTCTGGGCCAAGGCTGAGCGGACCTGTTCGTAGCCGCGCTCGTTATGGATCGAGGAGACATTGTAGACGCGCTCATTCGCCGCGTCCGACAGGACGAAGAGCCGCCATTTCCGGATCAGGGCCGGGCTGAGATACTGGCGGATGAAGGATTCGTCGCGGTGATTGGCCCAGGCCTCGCGCAGGATGGCGCGCCAGTCGCCGGCGCCCGCGATCTCGGGGAACCAGTCCCGATCCTCCGCCGTGGGCGCGGTCGCGATGCGCTGGATGTCCCGCATCATGTCGAAGCCCAGCGCATAGGGGTTGATGCCGGAGAAGCGCGGATCGTCGAAACCCGGCTGGAGCACGACATTGGCGTGGTTCCGGAGGATTTCGAGCATGGCGCCTTCGTCGATCCGCCCCTGGTCGAACAGCGCGTTCATGATGGTGTAGTGGGTGAAGGTGGCACAGCCCTCGTTCATCACCTGCGTCTGCCGCTGCGGATAGAAATACTGCGCGACGACGCGGACGATCCTCAGGATCTCGCGTTGCCAGGGTTCGAGGATCAGGCTGTTCTTCTCCAGGAAATAGAGCAGGTTCTCCTCGGGCAGGTTCAGCGCCTTCTTTCGCTCGGCGGCCGTTTCCTGCGCGACATCGGCCTTGCCGTCCTCCGGCTGCCGGGGAAGCGTCCGCCACAGATCGTTGTAGGACCGCTCCTCGTAATCCAGCCGCTCGCGCACCCCTTCGCGCTGCTTGTCGGAGGACAGCCGCGGCGGGCGACGATAGCGAAAGACGCCCTGCTCCATCAGCGCGTGGGCGGCGTCCAGGATGGCTTCCACCGCCGCGACGCCATGCCGTTCCTCGCATCGCGCGATGTAGCTCTTGGCGAAGTCCAGATAGCCCAGGATCGCGCCGGCATCGGTCCATTGCTGGAACAGGTAGTTGTTCTTGAAGAAATGGTTGTGTCCGAAGGCGGCGTGCGCCGTCACCAGGGCCTGCAGGGCCATGGTGTTCTCTTCCATGAGGTAGACGATGCACGGGTTCGAATTGATCACGAGTTCGTAGGCGAGCCCGCGTCCGCCCTTGCGATAGAGCAGTTCCTGATAGAGGAAATGCTTCCCGAACGACCAGTGCCGGTACATCAGCGGCATGCCGATGGACGAATAGGCGTCGAGCATCTGCTCGGAAGAGATGACCTCCATCTGCACCGGATAGGTATCGAGCCCGAGCTCCTCCTTCGCCACGACCTCGATGACATCGTAGGCATGGGACAGCGTCCGGAAGTTCCAGTCCGAGCCGGAGAACATCAGGCCGCGTCTGGGCGCGTGCTTGAGCATCGGCCCTCCTCCCATAGTTCCTGAAAGCCTCTAATCTCGCTGCGCGGCCGGCTGCTTGGTGAAGAGCTGCCGGAAGACCGGGTAGATGTCGGAAGCCCTGGCGATGCGGCTCATGTCGAAATTCCGCCACTTGTCCTTGACCGCCAGATAGGCGCGCCAGAGCGAGGTCCCATTATCCGTCGAGCCGAATATCTCGCTCTCGCGCTCATCGATGATCTCGACATAGGCGAAATACTGGCAAAGGCGCATGATCTCGCCATCCATCAGGCTCAGGCAGCGCTCGGAATCCGTCGCGAGATTGTCGCCGTCCGAAGCCTGAGCGGCGTAGATGTTCCATTCCCGGCTGGGATAGCGCTTGGCGATGATGCTCTGCATCTCCTCCAGCGCGGTCGAGACGACCGTGCCACCGCTCTGCGTGCTGTTAAAAAACGTTTCCTCGTCCACCTCCTGCGCCGTGTGGGTGTGGCGGATGAAGATGAGCTCCGTGCGGTCGTAACGTCGTTTCAGGAAAAGGTGCAGCAGGACGAAGAAGCGCTTGGCGAGGTCCTTTTCGCGTTCGCCCATCGAGCCTGAGACGTCCATCAGGCAGAACATGACCGCATTGGCATTGGGCTGGGGCTGCGGGTCGAAGCGGGTGAAGCGAATGTCGACCGGATCGACGAAGGCTATCACGCGGCGTCGGCGCTCCAGCCTGTCAAGTTCCGCGCGCAGGGCGATGATGCGGTGATAGCACCGGCCGGCATCCGGCTCCTGCCCGTTTTCGAGGCTTGCGAGTTCACGCAGGATCGCCTCTACCTCCTCGCGCTTGGGGCGCCGCAGCGCGATGCGGCGGCCATGGCTATTGCGCATGGTGCGGGCGACGCTGATGTTGGTCGGCGAGCCGCTGACCGAATAGCCGGCCCGCCGCGGCTTGCAGGCGAGGATTTCCTTGAGGTTGAGCTTGACCATGTCGGGCAGCTCGAGATCCTCGAAGAACAGGTCGAGCACCTCCTCGCGCGATAGCACGAAGCGGAAATCGTCCTCGGCGACCTGAGACCCCGGCGACGAGCCCATGCCCCCGCCCTGCCCGGGCTTCGATATCTGGTCGCCCGGGGTGAAACGCTGGTTCCCGGGCAGGACGTGCCGGCGGCGGCCGCTATCCTTCGCTTCGCGGAAGCGTGGCTCATCCGTGCCGTTGGCAGGCATCGAGATGGCATGTTCGCCGTCGACCTCGGCGATCTTGCCGGCGCGAATCTGTTCCTGGACGCTGCGTTTCAACTCCGTTCGCACGCGGCGCAGAAAGCGCTGGCGGTTGCCCAGGCTCCTATCCTTCGGGTTCAGGCGACGATCGATGAAGATCGGCATGGCGCGCTCCCGGCCGAATTCAGCCCGCCTTGTTCACCCGCATGTACCAGTCCACCAGGCGTCGGACCTGGCGCTCGGTATAGCCACGCTCGACCATGCGCTGCACGAAACCGTGATGGCGCTTCTCGGTCACGCTGTCCTGTTTGGAGCCGAAGCTGATGATGGGCAACAAATCCTCGACCTGCCCGAACATCCGCTTCTCGATGACCTCCCGAAGCTTCTCGTAGCTCGTCCAGGACGGATTCCGGCCATTGTTCCTTGCCCTCGCACGTAGGGTGAATTTCACGACCTCGTTGCGGAAGTCCTTGGGATTGGCGATGCCCGCCGGCTTTTCGATCTGGGATAGTTCGTTGTCCAGGATCTGCCGGTTCAGGATCTGACCGGTATCCGGGTCCTTGTAATCCTGGTCCTCGACCCAGGCATCGGCATAGGCGATGTAGCGGTCGAACAGGTTCTGCCCGTACTCGCCATAGGATTCCAGATAGGCTTTCTGTATCTCGTGGCCGATGAATTCGGCATAGCGCGTGGCCAGCTCCGACTTGATGAAGTCGAGATAGGCGGCTTCCGTCTCCTTGGGGAACTGCTCGCGCTTGATCGCGCCTTCCAAGATGTACATCAGGTGCACGGGGTCGGCGGCCAATTCCTCGGTGTCGTAATTGAACGTCTGCGACAGGATCTTGAAGGCGAAGCGCGTGCTGACGCCGGTCATGCCTTCGTCGACACCGGCAGCGTCGCGATATTCCTGGATGGCCTTGGCCTTCGGCTCGAGCTCCTTGAGGTTCTCGCCATCATAGACCCGCATCTTGGTATAGAGCGGCGAGTTGTCGAATTCGGCGAGCCGGGTCGAGACCGAGAACCGGCTGAGGATGTCGAGCACCTCGGGCGCGCAGGGGCTGTCGGCCAGCTCGCTCTCGCGCAGCAGCTTTTCGTAGATCTGCCGTTCTTCGGTGATCCGCAGGCAATACGGCACCTTGACCACCAGGATGCGGTCGAGGAAGGCCTCGTTGTTGCGGTTGTTCTTGAACTGCAACCATTCCGACTCGTTGGAATGGGCGAGCACGATGCCCTGATAGGGGAAAGCGCCAAAATTCTCGGTGCCGTTATAGCTGCCCTCCTGCGTCGCGGTGAGCAGCGGGTGCAGGACCTTGATCGGCGCCTTGAACATCTCGACGAATTCGAGCAGCCCCTGGGTCGTTCGGTTCAGTCCACCGCTATAGGAATAGGCATCCGGGTCCGACTGGCTGAAATTCTCGAGCTGGCGGATGTCGACCTTGCCGACGAGCGTCGAAATATCCTGGTTATTTTCGTCTCCCGGCTCGGTCTTGGCGATGCCGATCTGGCGCAGGCGCGACGGCATCAGCTTGACGACGCTGAACTTGGAGATGTCGCCCGAGAGTTCGTCGAGCCGCTTCGCTGCCCAGGGCGAGATCAGGCCGTTCAAGCGACGACGCGCGATCCCGTATTTGTCCTCGAAAAGATCGCCCATGCGGTCTGGCCCGAACAGGCCGAGCGGCGATTCGAAGATGGGACTGATCTGGCCGCCAAGCTTGAGCGTGTAGAAGGGGCGCTCCTCCATCAGCTTCTTCAGCCGCTCCGCGAGCGAGGATTTCCCGCCACCGACCGGGCCGAGCAGGTAGATAATCTGCTTGCGCTCCTCCAACCCCTGTGAGGCGTAGCGGAAATAGCCGGCGATCCGTTCGATCGTATCCTCCAATCCGAAGAAATCGGCGAAGGAAGGGTAAATCTTGATTGTCCGGTTGGCGAAGATACGACCTAGGCGTTCGTCCTGGCTCGTATCGAACAATTTTGCAGCCCCGATCGCATCGACCATTCGCTCCGCGGCGGAAGCATACATCGACTTGTCTTCGCGGCAGGCCAGCAGATATTCCTGCAGGCTCATCTCTTCCTGCGAATAACTGCGGTAATCCTCGGAGAACAGGCGGAAAATCTCACCAGTCTTCTCGGTCATGGCAGCCACCTAGCGTCCATCGGAACTGTCCGCGACAGCTCCGCAGATTCAACCGTTGATCTCCTCGCAAGTTCCGTTGCTAGCAATCAGCGTGTGGAAATGCTCCGCTGTCTGAAGGGCGCGCCCTCGTCGCGCCGTTAGCCTTACGGACCTCGACGGCCCGGCCGACCTCGACGTTTACGTATTTCATTTCGAGAGCGGGCCCATGCCGTCCCCTGAGATGATGGCAGGGGCTCGCTATCCTGATGGTGCTCGTGGAGGCGTAGCCGCAGGTGCGACAACTCGCACCGTCGCCCGATGCCGGGAATGATGATCATGCCGATGCCGGCTTAGCAAACCGGCCGTGCCGCAAAGCGCGGCGCCGATAGCCGCGTTCAGCACCTTCAGGCTCGATAAGCCCCCCGGCATTCAGGGATTGCGTCATCGCTGGCGGGCTTTGGCGAACCCCATCCCTTAGCGATCGCCTTTCCGGCGATGCTCTTGCGCGCGTTGTTTGGCGTTTGCTTCCGAGATCACCGCTGGGCCTTTCACAGCATCCTCCGCCGGCTCATCGCGGCGTTCGGCTGGGCGCTGGCCCGGCTCCGTAGGACCGTTCGTGCTGCCATTCCGCCTGGGTTGCTTTTCAGTCATCGCATGTCCTTTCGATCCTGATGCTGCAGCAACGCTGCTGCGCCGGGATCGGTTCGGGGACCGACAACGAAAACGCCCGGCCGCCAAGGCGGCCGGGCGAAACAGGTCTGGCCGGCCGATCAAAGGAGGGGCTCGCTCCGAAGGTTCTCGTCCCGGTGTTCACCGCCCAGGGCCGCAGCCCAGGACGCGGCGGCCGCCCCAACGAGCAGCGCGGCAGCGGTGAGAAATGCGGTCAGCACCGCAATCTTGCGCGCCCGCTCCGCCGCCTGCTTGGCCGTCTCCTTGGCTTGCGAGAGCCGGGCATAGGCATCGTCGATGCGCTTCTGTGCATCCTGCTCGCTGATGCCGGATCGCGCGGCCAGCCGCGACGCGAGATAATCCCGGTCGCCTTGCTCGATCTTGCCGTTCTTGAGCGCGTTGACGAAGATCCGCGAGGCTTCCTCGCGTTCCTGAGCCGTCGGCGGCTGCTGGCCGCTGGCGCGCATGACATTGTCCAGCGCCATGGCGAGGGGATCGACATTCTGCGAAACTAGCGATGCCACGCCCGAACTCGCGCTCGCGATACCACTGGCCGCCGTCTTTGCAGCTCCGAAAAGCGACGAGGTCGCGACGATGGTGATCAGAAGCGCTCCGCTCGCCCAGACCAGAAGGCCGTGGGTTGCATCGCGGAGCTTGCGCTCCTCGCTATTGGCATCGAAGCTCGGCTGGCGCATGCGGCCCGCGAGATAGCCGCCTGCCATCGTGGCAGAGGCCATGACCCAGAGCGCCCAGAGGGCTCCTGCAACCGCGAGAGCCGTCGCGCTTGAGCTTTTCTCGAAATCGGCGGAGACCATCGACAGGCCGATCGCCGACCCGAATACCGTCATGATGGTCGAGATGGCGGTCGCGATCACGGCGCCGGCGATGATCGGCCCCCATTGCACATAGGAGCGGTTCTCCTTGTTGACCGTCACGGGAGCGACGACGACGTCCGTTCCAGACATGGACATAGCGAATTCCTATCGAAGACCGAGGAACGACAGGATGGCCATGATGACCACCACGAGACCGACGAGGTAAATGATACTGTCCACGAGCCCCTCCTGCTGATGAGCGAAAGTGACAGGCAAACAGTCGTCGGTGCGGATTGGTTCCTGACCGCTGCAAGCGGAAAAACCCGCACCGAGCAGCGAGCCGCGCCGGAACCGCTGTGAAGGAGGCCCGTTCACCTCTGGGGGGCGTTCCAAGCAGGAGGCACCCATGCGAGACGGCGAAGGCAACAAACTCAACCCCGAAGAGCAGCAGCGCGTGAAGTCGATCCAAGGCGATCCGGGCGAGGAGGCCACCAGGAAGATCTCGATCAATCCCGATTCCGAAAAGGATACAGGCGACGCCGACAAGCCGAAGGTGAAGCCAGGCGACAAGCCTTCGGCAGGCGCCACCGAGGCTGGCAACAAGATCGAGGCCGTCACCCGTTCGTTCCAGTAAAGGAGGACACGATGCCTGCAAAATCGGCTGCACAGCAGAAGGCCGCAGGAGCCGCTTTGGCGGCCAAGCGCGGCGACATGAAGAAGAGCGAGCTCAAAGGCGCTTCGAAATCGATGGAGAAATCGATGAGCGAGACCGAGCTGGAGAAGATGGCGTCGACCAAGCGCAAGGGGAAACCGGAGCACGCTTCCAAGCATTGACCCATCAAGCGCGGAGACCAGCGCGCCTCCGCCAACAGGAGATCGCAATGACGGCAGGCTTCGAGCCCCCATTCCCGGAACAGCGCCAGACGATGCCGGGCAAGACCGCCGCGATGATACCGCAGCCGGACCATGGCGAGACGAGCTGTGTCGGCTCGGGGAGGCTCAGGGGCAAGCGCGCCGGAATCCCCGGCGGCGACAGCGGTATCGGCCGGGACGTCGCCATCGCCCGCGAGGGCGCAGACGTCCTGATCTCTTATCTCAACGAGGACGAGGATGCGGCTGAGACGGCCGATTGGGTTACGAAGGCCGGGCAGAAAGCGGTGTTGATGCTCGGCGACATCCAGCACCCCCGCCCATGGCCGTGCATCGTCAAGCGGGCACTCGAGGAGTTCGGCTGCATCAATATCCTCGTCAACAACGCCGCGCATCAGGCGAGCTTCGATACCATCGACGAGATTTCAGGAGAGGAACTGCGGTGACTGGCTGATCCGCTCTCCAGCTATGTCTCGGGAGCGACCATCGCCGTGACTGGCGGCCGACCGATCATCTGAGCCAAATCCCAAGATGAGGGCAGACCCTTGGCAGCAATGCTGCAAGCCTATCGCGCCAAGCGCGATTTTCGGAAGACGAAGGAGCCGAGCGACGCAACCGCCGTGGCGCCTTCCAACCGCCTGCGCTTCGTCATCCAGAAACATGACGCGACCCGGCTCCATTATGACCTGCGGCTGGAGCTGGACGGCGTCTTCAAATCCTGGGCCGTGACCAAGGGACCGTCGCTCGACCCCGCCGACAAGCGACTCGCCGTCGAGGTCGAGGATCACCCGCTCGCCTATGGCGATTTCGAGGGGACGATTCCGAAAGGCCAATATGGCGGCGGCACGGTCCAGCTCTGGGATCGCGGTTATTGGGAGCCTGAGGGCAAGCTCAGCCCGCAGCGCCAGCTCGAGAAGGGCGATCTCAAGTTCACGCTCGACGGAAAGCGGCTGCAGGGCAGCTTCGTGCTGGTGCGCATGAAGCATGATCGCGACGGCGGCAAACGCACGAATTGGCTGCTGATCAAGCATCGCGACGACCACGCGGTTGATTCCGACGGCGACGAGGTCCTGAAGGCCGACGCGTCGGTGGCCTCCGGCCGAACGATGAAGGCCATCGCGGCCGGGCGAGGGCGCTCGCCCAGGCCCTTCCTGCTGGCCGAACAAGCTATCGACGCCGATGCGGTCTGGGACAGCAAGCAGGGCTTGGCGGCGCAGGAGCGCGCGGACAAGGCTGCGCCGACGAAGACCACGCACCGCTCCTCGAAAGCAAGCGGCGCCTCCGCTGCCGATCTGCCGGGCTTCGTCGCGCCGCAGCTCTGCCGGAGCGTCGAGCGTCCGCCGGCGGGCAGCGGCTGGATCCATGAGATCAAGTTCGACGGCTATCGCATCCAGGCGCGCGTTGCGGGCGGCAAGGTGACGCTGAAGACCCGCAAAGGCCTCGACTGGACGCAGCGCTTCGGGGCCGTCGCCAAGGCTTTCAAGGGCTTGCCGGATTGCATCATCGATGGCGAGATCGTCGCGCTCGATGACCATGGCGCGCCCGATTTCGCCGCGCTCCAGGCCGCGCTGTCCGAGGAGAAAACCGAAAACCTGGTCTTCTTCGCCTTCGACCTGCTTTTCCTCGACGGCGAGGATTGGCGCGAGCATCCGCTGCTGTCCCGCAAGGAACGACTGGAGGCGCTGCTGCGCGACGCGGCCGATGGCGTCACCCTGCGCTATGTCGAGCATTTCGAGACCGGCGGCGAGGCCGTGCTGAAATCCGCCTGCCGCCTCTCGCTCGAAGGCATCGTCTCGAAGCGGAGCGATGCGCCTTATGTCTCCGGCCGCAGCGACAGCTGGAGCAAGGCGAAATGCCGCGCCGGCCACGAAGTCGTCATCGGCGGCTGGGCGACCACCGGGGGAAATTTCCGCTCGCTGCTCGTCGGCGTCCATCGCGGCCCGCATTTCATCTATATCGGTCGGATCGGCACCGGCTATGGCGCGGCCAAGGTCAGGAATCTGCTGCCGCGCCTGAAGGAGCGGGAGGCCGAGGCATCGCCCTTCAGCGGCAAAGGCGCGCCGCAGCGTGCCGCAGGCGTCCACTGGGTTGAGCCCGTCCTCGTCGCCGAGATCGAGTTCGCCGGCTGGACCGGCGACGGCATGGTCCGGCAGGCCGCTTTCAAGGGGCTGCGCGAGGACAAGCCGGCGGCGGAGGTCGAGACCGAATTGCCGGCGCCACCGGAGAAGGCAGAACCGCCTAAGCCCGCGCCTGCGCGTAGCGGCCGGGTCGATGTGCTGGGCGTGCCTCTGTCCAAACCCGACAAGCCGCTTTGGCCCGATGCCGAGGACGGTAAGCCCGCGACGAAGCTCGACCTCGCCCGCTATTTCGAGGCTGTCGGGCCCTGGCTGCTGCCGCATATCCAGGGCCGGCCCTGTTCGTTGCTCAGGGCGCCCGACGGGATCAAGGGCGAGGTCTTTTTCCAGCGCCATGCCGGTTTGGGCACGTCGAGCCTGTTCGAGCTCGTGACGATATCCGGCGACAAGAAATCCTATCTCCAGATCGACCGGATCGAAGCGCTGATCGCGACCGCGCAGATCGGCGGGATCGAACTGCATCCCTGGAACTGCCGGCCAAACGAACCGGAGGTGCCGGGGCGGCTGGTCTTCGACCTTGATCCGGGGCCGGATGTGACCTTCGACGCCGTGGTCGCGGCAGCCAAGACCATGAAGGAGCGGCTGGACGCGCTCGGCCTGGTCAGCTTCTGCAAGACCACCGGCGGCAAGGGGCTCCATGTCGTGACGCCGCTGAAGAAGCCCGGCCGCGGCGGGCCGGACTGGGCGGCAGCGAAGGATTTCGCGCGCAGCGTCTGCGCGGCGATCGCCGGGGACGAGCCCGAGCGCTATGTCGTCAACATGGCCAAGCGCCTGCGCAAGGGGCGGATCTTCCTCGACTATCTCCGCAACGACCGCATGGCGACGGCGGTCGCGCCCTTGTCGCCGCGCGCAAGGCCCGGTGCGCATGTCTCGATGCCGCTGACCTGGCCGCAAGTGAAGGCGGGGCTCGACCCGGCCCGCTACACCATCCGCACGGTTCCGAAGCTCCTCACGTCGAGCAAGGCCTGGGCGGATTATGATGAATCCGAGCGGCCTCTCGCCGATGCGATCAGGAAGCTCGCCCGCTCCTGACGCCTCGGCGGAACGGTTCGCACGACGATGCGTTTCGGGTGGGACCGGAGAGAAGTGTCCATGGCCCAGCGGACGTTCTGGAAAGGCTATCTCAAGCTTTCGCTCGTGACCTGCCCGGTCGCGATGATGCCGGCGCGCTCCGAGAGCGAGAAGGTCCGTTTCCATACGCTCAACCGCAAGACCGGCCACCGCATCCAGAGCCGCTTCGTCGATGCCGTCACCGGCAAGCCTGTCGCCGATGCCGACGAGGTGAAGGGCTATCCCAAGGGCGACGACGACTATGTCATGCTGGAGGATGACGAGCTCGATGCCGTCGCGTTGGAGAGCACGCGGACCATCGATATCGAGCTCTTCGCGCCGCGCTCCTCCGTCGGCTGGATCTGGTACGACACGCCTCACTACCTCGTGCCGGATAGCAAGATCGGCGACGAGGCCTTTTCCGTCATCCGCGAGGCGATGAAGGCGACCAAGACCGTCGGCATCTCCCGCGTCGTGCTCTACCGGCGCGAGCGGGCCGTGCTGCTCGAGCCGCGCGACAGGGGCATCGTGCTGTGGACGCTGCGCTATGGCGACGAAGTCCGTGACGAGAAGGACTACTTCGCGGATATCAAGAAGGCCAAGCCAGAGCCCGACATGCGCGCGCTGATGGAAAAGCTGATCGCGTCGCGCACCAAGGACTGGTCGCCGGACCTCGCTCAGGACCCGGTCCAGGACGAGCTTCTGGATCTCATCAAGGCCAAGCAGAAGGGCCGTAAGCCGGCCAGGAAGCCCGCGCCGGTCGCGAGCGAGGGCAATGTCGTCAGCATCATGGATGCGCTCAAGCGAAGCTTGGAACCGCGGAAATAGTCAGCCGGCCTTGCGCCGCGGTTCGGCCTTGGCCGCCGGCTTGCGCTTTCCGGCCGGCTTGTCGCCGGATGTCGCGCTCTGCCGGAGGGCGTCGAGCAGGTTGACGACCTTTGCCGGCTCGGTTCGCTTCACCGGCTTGATCTTCCGCCCCTCGATCTTCGCCTTGACCAGCTCGGCCAGCGCATTATCGTAGCGGTCTTCGAAGGCCTTGGGGTCGAAGCGCCCGGCCTTGGTGCGGATGATGTGCTCGGCAAGCTCCAGCATCTCGCCCTCGATCTTCAGCTTCGGAATATCGTCGAAGGCGCTCTCCGCGGGGCGGACCTCGTAGTCGAAATTGAGCGTCGTCGCGATCATGCCGGCCTCATGCGGCCGGATGAGGATCGAACGCACTCGTCTGAAGATCACTGTGCGCGCCAGGGCCGCGGTCTCCTTACTAGCCATGACGTCGCGGATCAGGCTGAAGGCCTCGGCGGCGACCGGCGTGCTCGGCGTCACGTAATAGGGCCGGTCGAAGAACAGGTCGTCAATCTCGTCGCAGGGCAGGAAGGTCGCGATGTCGAGCACCTTGTCGCTTTCAGGCGTGGCCTCGGCGATCTCCTCCGGCTCCAGAATGATGTAGTCGCCGTCGCCGCGATCATAGCCTTTGACCTGGTCCTCCTTCTCGACCGGCTTGCCCGTAACCTCATCGACGAACTGGCGGTGGACGCGGTTACCGGTCTTGCGGTTCAGCGTGTGGAAGGAGATGCGCTCGCTGGTCGAAGCAGCGGTGTAGAGCGCGACCGGGCAAGTCACTTCCGCGACCTTTAAGACACCTTTCCAGATTGCTCGCGACGCCATGTCGTCAGTCTCGCAGAAGAGCGGGGATTGCGACTGAGGAACAGCTTGCTTCAACGATGGTTCCGCCATGAGTCCCGACCATCAGATCGCCACCGGCTTTCCTCTCGCCTCTTCCGCAAGCGTAGACCTCTACGGGTGCCCAGCCAGATGGCGTCTCAAATGCCGATTGCGATGACGAAGGCAACGTAACCGGCAACGAAGCGCATGGCGATCTCAAGGATGCTGCGAGGAGATGCGCGCAGCGGGGCCGGCGCGGTTCAATATTGCCTACAATCTTCGGCCATGGCGGCGCAGATCCATCCCGGTGGACGGAGCGTATAGATTGCCATGCATTCTCGGACCTTGGCGACCATGACGACCCGCATTGCCCGACGCGCGATCCTGCCGCTGCTGGCCGGACTTGCCTTGCCGGCCTGCGCAGCCCTGCGCCCCGGCGCCCTGACAGAAGGCGCGCGCGACGTGGCCTATGGCCCGCATCCCCGGCAGCGCATGGATATCTACGTGCCTTCCGGTGGTGGGAGCGCGCCGAAGCCGGTGGTCTTCTTCATCTATGGCGGGTCCTGGGCCAACGGAACCAAGGAAACCTATTCCTTCGTGGGGGACGCGCTTTCTGCTCGCGGCTTTGTCACGGTGATCGCGGATTACCGCCTGGTCCCGGAGGTCCGCTTCCCCGTCTTCATCGAAGACGGCGCGCAGGCGCTGCGTTTCGTGCGGGATAACATCGCCCGCTTCGGCGGCTCACCGCGGGCAATCCACCTGATGGGACATTCGGCGGGCGCCTACAATGCGATGATGCTGACGCTGGACAGGCGTTATCTTGCCGCCGTGGGAATGAGTGCCGGCGATATCCGATCCACTGTCGGCCTCTCCGGTCCTTATGATTTTCTGCCGTTCGACATCGACCTCACGAAGGAAGCGTTTGGGAACGCGCGCGACCCCGCCCGGACGCAACCGATCAACTTTGTGCGTGGCGACGTCCCGCCAATCTTTCTGGCAACGGGTTCGGAAGACACAACGGTCCTTCCGCGCAACAGCGAGCGCCTTGCGCAAGCACTGAGAAGGACCGGCGCAAAATCGGTGTCGCTTAAAATCTATCCGGGGCTCGGGCATGCAGCGACGGCGACTTCGCTTTCCAGGCTGCTGCAATGGCAAGCGCCTGTGCTGGATGATGTCATCTCGTTTCTTCGGAGCTACGCGACATAGATTGCCAACGAGAACTCCGCGCCACCTGCAGAGTTTCGAGGCTGGCCCAGAAGCGGAAGCACCGGCTGAGTTCTTCGAACTTCATAACCTTGCAGCGCCATGCGCTCGACGATGGCGGTGTTGCGCCTCCCTCGCTCCGGCCGGGAGAATACTGCCGAAGCCAATATGCCTTTACGCCAAGAGCCACGAATTAGGCAGGTGGCGGCGGGGAGGCCGCCACCTTTTGGCTAAGTGACTCACACCAATGTAATGGCGTCGTATCCGAGCGCGTCATTGATATCGTCGATAGACGTGAACGTGCCTCCACCGGAAACGCTATCGATCTGGATGGAGCCGAAGCCGAAGTCCAGAACGACGCTGGGTCCGGAATCGTCCACAGTCACCGCAACTGTTGCCGGATCGGCGACATCGATCTGAATGGTGTCCTCGTCTGCCGCATTGAGATCGGCGACCTCGTCGTCACCGAACGGATTGTCGGCGCCATCCCCGAAATGGAAGGCATCGGTGCCAGCGCCGCCCGTCAGCAGATCGTCACCGGCGTCACCATAGAGGCTGTCGGCACCATTCCCGCCGTCGAGCTCATCGTTGCCGTCGCCGCCATGAAGCTCGTCGCTGCCGGCGTCACCACTGATCTGGTCGTCGCCCGCATCGCCCGAGAGGTTGTCGTTCCCGGCCCCGCCGGCCAGGACGTCGTTGCCATCGCCGCCGCTGCCGATGTCGTCTCCGGCTCCACCGCTCAGATCATCGTCGCCGGCCTCGCCGTTCAGCGTGTCCGCTCCGGCGCCGCCGCTCAACGTATCGTCGCCGTCGCCGCCGCTAAGGGTATCCACCCCGTTCCCGCCGTCGAGGGTGTCGGCACCGGCCCCGCCTCTCATGGTATCGTCGCCATCGCCGCCGTCCATCACGTCGTCACCGGCGTCGCCGTCCATGGTGTCGTTGCCGGCATCGCCGTTCAGCGTATCGTTGCCGGCATTGCCATGCATGGCGTCGTTGCCGTCGCCGCCGTTCAGCGTGTCGCTGCCGATGCCGCCGTTCATGACGTCGTCACCGGCGTCGCCATTCAGCGTGTCGTTGCCCGCGCCGCCGTCCATCGTGTCGACCCCGGCGCCGCCATTCAGCGTGTCGTTGCCGGCCGCGCCGCTCAGAGTGTCATCGCCATCGCCGCCATTGACCGTGTCGTCGCCAGCGCCGCCATTCATGGTGTCGTTGCCGGCATCGCCGGAAAGCGTGTCGTTGCCGGCGTTGCCGTTGATGACATCGTCACCGTCACCGCCACCGACCGTGTCGTTGCCAGCGCCGCCTGACAATGTGTCGTTGCCGACGCCGCCGAGAATGTTGTCGTCGCCCGCGCCGCCGTCGATCGTGTCGTTGCCGGCGTCACCGGCCAGGATATCGTTGCCGGCATCGCCGTTGACGACGTCGTCGCCGTCACCGCCACCGATCGTATCGTTGCCCGCATTGCCGTCGAGCGCGTCAGTGCCGGCACCGCCGAGAATATTGTCGTCGCCCGCTCCGCCACTGACGACATCGTTGCCGCCATCGGCATTGATCGTGTCGTTGCCGGCGAAGCCGTTGATGACATCGTCACCACTGGTATCGGGCGGGGGGATGATATCGTCGCCGGGTGTACCATTGATAAGCGCCATGGCCGTTCTCCCTGCTGCAGATGCCTTCGCATAGGCGCGCGCCGTCCATGCACAGTGCTGCGCAGGGTATCGATCGCTGCGGCTCAAGAAATTTGCGAAGGTGACGGAAGCTAGGGAGATGCCGGGGGGCAGCGCAATCCCCAATTGGAGACAAAAGCCGTTGGCCCAAACGCTGTTCACTCGTCGGATCGTGCTTTCATCTTGGCTCAACATCAGTAAGGCCAACGTTATCTGTTGCAATTTTTGCGAATATCAAATTCGAAAGCTCGGGCCTCGAAGCCAACTATTGACGGCATCCTCGCTCTCCAGACGCGCTGCAGCAGCCACGCCGGGCCCTTTCTGTCACCAAATGGGGATTATGCCGGAGGATAAGCTTCCCTAGCGTCGCTCCCCGGCCTTGGGGCCACGTCCCGCGGCGGCAAAGCGGGACTGTCCGAGGCCGATGCGGGCGGCAATCCAAGAAGGGGCATGCTGGATCTAGGGAGGCGAGATCATGGCTGCGGCGGCACGGGCGTTGAAGCATTTCCCGATAGCGACACTGCAATGTAACAGGGGCTCGCCGCCCTCGGACGAGGGTCCGAGGGCTTGGGCGAAGTCGCGATACGGCGCGATCTGAAGCCTGTACCCGCTTCACAGCGACGAGCATGATCCCGCCGGCCCTAGGCTCGGCCGAACCGGCATCCTCTCCCGCATCATCGCGCCAACGCCTCTTTCAGCCCGAGGACTCATGTCCGACGCGCCTGCAAGCCGCACGACCTCCGAGTTCCGAACCAGGAGCACCGCCGATTCCGCCATCCTGAGGGGCAGCAGGCTCCTGATGGCCATCCCCGGCTGGCGTGCCCTGCTCTGGGTCGTCGTCTTCAGCGTCGCGATCAATCTCCTGCTCCTGATCCTGCCGTTCTATTCGATCCAGGTCTTCGACCGGGTGCTGACGAGCGGCAGCGTCGAAACACTCGTCGGGCTGACTGGCCTCGCCGTCTTGGCGCTGAGCTTCAGCGCATGCTTCGATATCCTGCGCAACCGCCTGCTCGGCCGCTTTGCGGTCAGCTTCGAGAGATTGCTCGCGCCCCTCGTGCTCAAGGCCGCGATCACGGACCCGGCGAAGCGGAACGAGGCCGGGGGCCACGACATGGTCCGGGTCCGCGAACTCAGGAACATCCTCTCGAGCGGCACGGCGTCGACCTTGATCGACGCTCCTTTCTTGCCGCTCTTCGTCGTCGTGCTCTACCTGATCCATCCTTGGTACGGCACGATCGCCCTGATCGGCTCGCTGCTCCTGCTCCTTCTGGCCTTCGTCAGCGGGCGCGTGGCGCGCGCCGAGCGGGCACAGGCCACAGGCACCGCCTTGCGCGCGCAACGTGCGCTCGACGCCATTGTCGGTCACGCCAATCTCGTCCGCGCGATGGGATGGACACATGGCGCGATCCGCGAGTTCCTCCGGCTCAACGACGCGGCGCTGGTTCCCGTGGTCAAGGCGAACGAACGCGTGGCACTCATCGGCTCCATCGCCCGTGCGATCCGGATCGTGCTCCAAGTCGCGGCAATCGGGACGGGCGCATGGCTCGTGCTTCAGAACGAGGTTCTGAGCGGGAGCATGATGGCGAGCTCCATCCTCATCAGCCGGACACTGGCGCCGATGGAGCAGCTCGTCGCCGGGTTGCGTACGCTGACCTCGGCGCGCGATGCCTGGCTCCAGGTCCGCGGCGCCGCCGCGTCCGCATTGGTCAATAAGCGCCGGACACTGCTGCCGCCGCCACTGGGCGCGCTCGATGTCAGCGCCGTCGCCTTTCGCAACGCGAATGCGCGGCGAGCGGCCCTGGCCGGTATCAGTTTCCGCTGTCCTCCGGCGAGCGTCATCGTCGTCATCGGGCCGACAGGCGCAGGCAAGTCGACGCTCTTGCAGATGATCGCGGCGCTGGAGAGGCCGACGACGGGCTCAATCCGTCTGGACGGAGCCTCGCTCGAGCACTGGGATTCCGATCAGCTGGGACATTATGTCGGCTACTTGCCTCAGGATGTCGAACTGCTCGGAGGGACGGTCGCGGAAGCCATCGCCGGTTTCGACGAAACGGCAACCGACGCGGACGTGATCGGCGCCGCCAAGCAGGCCAATGCTCACCAGATGATCCTGTCCTTGCCGAACGGCTACGAGACCGAAATCGGCCGCGACGGCAGCAAACTCTCCGGGGGGCAGCGCCAGCGTATCGGGCTCGCCCGCGCGCTTTTCGGCAACCGCAAGCTGATCCTGCTGGACGAGCCCAACTCCAATCTCGATCCGGACGGGGAGGAGGCGTTGTGCGCCGCGATCCGGGAAGCGAAGGCGCGGGGCGCGACGCTGGTCATCGTCACGCATCGTCCGCGGCTCTTCACCGTCGCCGACCTGATCCTTTTCCTGCGTGACGGCGTCCAGGTTGCATTCGGCCCTCCCTGCGAGGTCCTCCCGCAGACCATGGCCGGTGCCACGCCGATGCGGCCTTCGCGTCCTGCGCCAGGTGCTACGGCCAAGTCCGATATCATCGACGGGAGGCGTTGATGTCAGTCGTCGATCTTCCCTCCGCGCCGGTCCGGCACAGCGTTGTCCAAGACGCCAGGCCCGCCCAGCTGATCCGGGCCATGGCCACCGATCTGCAGGAGTTGCCGGAGCGTCCCCGGTCGGACACCGCGAGGCTCGTCCGCTGGGGCGCCGTGCTTGCGGTCGTGCTTTTCGGCATCTTTGGAATCTGGGCCGCCACCGTACCGCTGGCGAGCGCCGTGATCGCGCCGGGCGTCGTCAAGGTCCTGTCGCAGCATCGCGCCGTGCAGCATCTCGAGGGAGGAATCGTCAAAGCCATTCTCGTCCGTGAGGGCGAGCGGGCGGAGCGCGGCCAGCTTCTGGCTCGCCTTGACACGACACAGATCGAGGCCAATCTTGGCGTGCTCGAGACCAAACTTTTCGCCGATCTTGCGACGGTGGCGCGCCTGGAAGCCGAGCAGGCCGGTGCTGCCGAGATTGCCTTCCCCGACGAGCTTCAAAACAACACGACAAGCAGCGAGGCGCGGTCGGCTATGGCGACCCAGCTCTCCGAATTCGCCGCGCGAGCGACATCGCTTCAAGGCGAGCGCAAGCTCATCGATCAGCAGATCCTGCAGATCGATGATTCGATCCGCGGGCTGGAAAGCAGCTCGAGAGGCTTGGTGCGACAGCTCTCTTATCTCCAGGAAGAGATCAAGGATTCGGAATACCTCCTGGCGAAGGGACTGGCTCGCAAGCCGAAAGTTCTCGCTCTCAAGCGGGCGGAGGCCGATGTCGAAGCCCAGATCGCGACAAATGCAGCATCGCTCGCGCAGTCGCGAGGCAAGATCGCCGAGCTGGAGGACAGGCGCCGGCAAACGACCTTTGCCTGGCTCGAGGATATCGCCAAGCAAAGCCATGCGGCCCGGGAGCGGATCGCCGATGCGCGACACCGCATTGCCGCGGCACGGGACATGTTGCGCCGGAGCGAAATCCGGGCCCCCGAGGCGGGGATGGTTGTGGGCCTCAACACGCGGAGCCTGAACGCGGTCCTCAATCCCCGCGAGACCCTGCTCGACATCGTCCCGATGCAGGATCGCCTGATCGTCGAGGGCGAGGTGAAGCCGAGCGACCGCAACGAGGTCAGGCTCGGGCAACCGGCGCGCGTCAAGGTGCTCGCCTTCAACTCCAGGCGCACGCCGATGTTCACTGGAGCCGTCACCATGGTTACGGCCGACGCGCTGGTCGATCCGCGGTCCGGCAAGCCGTTCTACAAGGCCGAGGTCGACCTGCGGCAAACGCCGGAACTCGCCCCCTACTTCGCTTCGCTACAGCCCGGGATGCCGGTCGAGATCTTCGTGGAGACCGGCCACAGGACGTTCGCAGAATATCTGCTGGAACCATTGATGCTGCGTGTGCAGCGCGCCTTCAAGGAGAGTTGAACGACACGGCGGGGGATCTATGCGACAGAGGAGACGTCGATGTTGCGCGACGATTCCATTGCGCCGGCGCAGCCGGGCAGAGCGGCGATGCTTCTCGCTCTTGAGGCTTTCGGGCGGGCCATGCTCGGGTTGCTCGAATGCCGGCGTTGCCTTGTCCTGACATTGTCGCGGCCGAGCGGATCCGTAGCGGTTGCAGCCCGTATCGGCTTCGATGACGACATACAGAGATCCGCAGACGCTGTTGCGCGCGTGATGCACAGGGCGGACTGGGAAGAGAGCGGTCTTTTCAATGCCGATGCGTCCGACACGCTGGTTACGGAATTGCTAGGGCGGGGCCCGGATGAAGCCGCGCAGGCGCTTGTTGGGCGGCTGCCCGCCAGTGGCGGGAGCGACCTCGTGTTCGTGGCCGGTTGGCGGGCGCATGCCCTTTCGGCGACAGAGATGATCTGCGTCTCGCGTGCGGCCAGCGTGATATGGGCGACGACCCAGGGTTTCACGCAACGTCGGCGCGAGAACCCGAGTCTGGATACGCTCCTGCAGGAACTGGCCTTCCCGGCATTTGCCGTCGACCATCAGCTGCGCGTCCTTGAAACCAACGATGCCGGCCGGCAGATGCTGCTGGCGAAGAACCCGGTCCGGCTCGACCACGGCGCACTCACGGGTCCTAACTCGCTCGTCAACAATCTCCTGCGCCACGCGCTGCGCGAAACGATGGCCTCCCGCTCCGGCCGGGGATGGACGAACACGATCATCCCGCTGTCGACCGATCACCGCGCCTTTGCTTTCGCGTGGATCGGCGCGGCGCCGATCGAACGGGATATGGACCGGTTGCTCATCGTCATTCCCCAGATCGACCCGGCGGCTGGAGCGAGGCGGATCGCGACGGCCTTCGGACTGCCCTGGGCGGAGGAAAGGATCGTATTGCGCATTCTGAATGGCGAGCCGCCATGGAAGATCGGTCAATCCCTGGATCTGACCGAGGCGACCGTCAGAACCTACATCAAGCGCATCATGCTCAAGCTGGGGATCAACCGTCAGATCGAGTTTTTCCTGCTCTATATCCTGACATTGTCGCCCTTCGCGGAGGGCGGACGCGATCAGATCGTCCCCGGCGAGATGCCCATCCCCAGCTCGTTCATGAAGCCGGATCGATGCCCTCATGAAGAAGCCTGACCGCCCGGCGGGCAAGCGCGGCCTCCAGCTTGCCAAGGCCTTCGTCCTTCTCGCTTTTTCAACCGCGGCAACGGCTCAGGACGCACCGGTCCTGGTGTTGCCGATCGCCTGTGAACCCGGGCGCAACTGCTTCATTCAAAACTATGTCGATGCCGATCCCTCCTCCTCGGCCCGGGACTATCATTGCGGCACCCTGACCTATGACGGGCATAACGGGACGGATTTTCGCCTGCCCGACATGGCGGCACAGCAAGCAAAGGTCGAGGTTCTCGCTGCTGCAGCCGGCCGGGTCTTGCGACGCCGCGACGGCGTGCCGGACCTATCGGTTCGTAGCCGTGGCGCTCCGGCCGTAAAGGACGCCGAATGCGGCAACGGGATCGTGATCGAGCATGCCGCGGGCTGGCAAACGCAGTACTGTCACATGGCTCGCGGCAGCCTGCGTGTCGAGATGGGCGATCGGGTCGAAGAGGGCCAGCCCATCGGGCGGGTCGGCCTCTCAGGGCTGACCGAATATCCGCATCTCCATTTCATCGTCCGCCATCGCGGCGAGATCGTGGATCCCTTCGCTCACAATGCGTCGCCGAAATCATGTGGAGGCGGACGCATGCTCTGGACCCCCGGCTTGAATGCACCGCTAGCCTATCGGTCGCGCTGGGTGTTGAACGCCGGATTCGCCGCTGGCTCGGTGACCATGGCAGCCCTGGAGGCGGGGGAGCTCGGGACGCGACCGGGCATCGACGCGCCCGCTCTCGTAGCCTATGCCCGCGGGATCGGCCTCAAGGCCGGTGATGTCCAGATAATGGTCATGAGCGGGCCGTCAGGGGAGGTGCTAGCCAGGCACGAAGCCCAGCCGCTTGAGCGAAATCAAGCGCAGTCCCTGGTTTTTGCGGGTTTCCGGAAACCTCCGTCCGGTTGGGGCAAGGGCACCTACCGCGCGAAATACCAGGTTTCGCGCGATGGCAAAGCCGTAATCGAGCGGGATTTCGAGATAGATCTTCGATAGAGTAAGCCCGATTTCGTAGTCGAGATATTTCGTGATTTTAAGATTCCGTCTCAAAGTCCTTCACCTCGTGCTGCATCTCTTCGATCTTGCCGATGTGCAGCGAGCGCTTCTTCCGCTGGACCATCACTGTCCTCCCCAACGACGCGGGGCGCCCTAGCACCCTCTGAGAACACGCCACGCACGAAGCCGCGCGACACTGCGCTGTCGGCGTCGGCAAGCAGGACGTGGAAGTCGTGCAGGAGCGCCCGTAGCGCGGCGCGCTCGCTGCCGTGCTCCTCAACCAACTCGATCAGTTCCCACTCAAGGGCGTCCTTGTCGTCGTCAATCTCGGCCGGCTGCGCTGACATGACTTCTGTCCTCGTTATAAGAACAAAATAGGAACAAAAGCCGCGGGGGCAGTCAAGGGCTGGAGGCGCTCAATAGCGACAGAACCACGTCCCTGTCTTTTTGCACACGCATTGGCCGAAGAACTTTCGTCTTTCCGGGTGCATGCCAGTGCCCGTTACCCGTAAGGACCGCGATCCATCAGGCAGCGTTACAAGTTCCTCGCGAACAATGTCGGGGTATTGAGATTTCGGAGTTTGCACATCCATCTCGCGGGAACAGGCAGCCCGCTCAGGCGAAGGCCGCGTAACCTTGGCAGCGGCTGCCAGTGGAAACAGAAGCGATATGCAGAGTGCCACGAAGAGAGAGCTCATGTAGGTAGCCCAGACTGACAAGGCTACGCTAAGGCATCTCCCGATCGGATGCGGTTAATTCCTAAGCCTCAAATCTCGTCATTCAGTCGTCCGCCGACAATCGGGAGGCCAGCACCGCCGAAACTCCCCGTTCCCCGATGGCCGCTTGACCTCAGTCATCAGTGGACGAATCGAAGATACCGGGGGAGCGAGGGCGTTCCAGCGCTACGGTGGATTATTCACAGGTAGGGACGGGAGCTCGCTGACACACAAAAGCACTCACACTTTTGCTACACAATCGCTTACGGATTCCATGTTAAGTGATTGAAATATAACAAAAAAGAGTGGCGGAGACGGAGGGATTCGAACCCTCGATACCCTTGTGGGGTATGCTCATTTAGCAAACGAGTGCCTTCAGCCTCTCGGCCACGTCTCCGGCGAGAGGCTCTATGCCTGATTGCAGAGCCGTTTGACAAGCCTTGTCGGCAACTTCCTTCACACCGCTTGTGAATGCGTGCCGTGACGGCGGTAGAGCACTCCATTGGTAATGGCGTGGGCTGGAAGGTGCAGGGGGGCGGCGGATAGACCGAAGGTTGCTGCAAAGGAGCTCTGCATCGGTCTGCCTTGCTCCGCCGCCGGGCAGCCACTAGATTGAGGGCGTCCGTTGGGGTGCCGAGAGGCTGAGAGGCGTGGTTTGCGCCAACCCATCGTACCTGATCCGGGTAATGCCGGCGAAGGGAACGGTCTTCGGCAGACATCTTGCTCGTGCCCCAGGCCGCTGCCTTCCCGGGAGCAGGGAAGATCATGACGGCGGAACGCCTTCATTCTGGCCTGAAAGTCGCGGTGGCTGGCGCCGGCGTCGTCGGCTTGGCTTGCGCCACGGAGCTGTTGTCACGCGGCGCGCAGGTCACGATCCACGAGCGCGGCCCGCGCATTGGCGCCGAAGCCTGCTCCTGGTTCGCCGGCGGCATGCTCGCGCCCTGGTGCGAGGGTGAGAGCGCCGAGGAGCCCGTGATCCGGCTCGGGCAGCAGGCAGCCGAATGGTGGGAACGCCATGCCGGCGGTGTCGTCCGCAACGGTACGCTCGTCGTGGCCCCAAGCCGGGACCGTTCGGAATTGCGCCGCTTCGGCCAGCGCACCAGCCATTTCGAGGAGATCGACGGCGAGACCATCGCTGGCCTGGAGCCCAATCTCGATGGACGATTCTCACGAGGGCTGTTCTTTGCAGGCGAGGCGCATCTCGATCCGCGCAGGGTGATCGCGGCTTTGGCCGATCGGCTGGTCGCGAACGGCGCCGTCATCCATTTCGACAGCGCCGTCGAACCGGCCGATCTCGATGCCGATGTCGTGCTCGATTGCCGGGGTCTGGCGGCACGCGACATCCTGCCGGACCTGCGCGGCGTCAAGGGCGAGATGCTGCTGCTGCGGAGCGAGGATATCAGCCTGTCGCGGCCGGTCCGCCTGCTTCATCCGCGCATTCCGCTCTATATCGTGCCGCGCGCAGACGGGCTTTTCATGGTCGGCGCCACGATGATCGAGAGTGGCGAGCGCTGCCGCATATCGGCCCGCGCCATGCTGGAATTGCTCGGCGCCGCCTATGCGTTGCACCCCGCTTTCGCCGAGGCGGAGGTCGTCGAGATCGGCACCGATGCCCGCCCGGCTTTTCCCGACAACCTGCCGCGGCTGACGCGTCGCGGCCGGGTGATCCATGTCAACGGGCTCTATCGCCACGGCTTCCTGCTCAGCCCCGCCATGGCGCGGATGGCGGCGGAGGCGGCGCTGAACCCGCAAGCAACACCGGAGATGCTGCATGACCTTGCTGCTTAACGGCACCCCGCAGACCGTTGCCGCGAAGACGCTGGCCGAGGCGCTGGCCGAACTGGGCTTTGGCGGCCGCATCGTCGCGACCGCCGTGAACGGCGATTTCGTGCCGGCCCGCAAGCGCGCGGAGACGGCCTTGAGCGAGGGGGACCGGATCGAGGTCGTCGCGCCGATGCAGGGAGGCTGAGATGGCGTCCTTCTATGGTTTCGAGCCGCAGAACCCGCTCTTTTTGGGCTCGGCGCAGTACCCGTCGCCCGCCATTCTGGCCGAAGCGGTGAGGCGCTCGGGTGTCGAGGTCGTCACTGTCTCGCTGCGGCGGGAATCATCGGGCGGTGCCGGACAGGCCTTCTGGGCGCTGATCCGCGAGCTCGGCGTCAAGGTTCTGCCGAACACCGCCGGTTGCCACACGGTGAAGGAGGCCGTCACCACCGCGCAGATGGCGCGCGAGGTCTTCGGCACGGACTGGATCAAGCTCGAGGTGATCGGTGAGGACGACACGCTCCAGCCGGACGTGATCGCGCTGGTCGAGGCCGCGCGCATCCTCACTGACGACGGCTTCAAGGTCTTTCCATACACCACCGAAGACCTCGTCGTCGGCGGGCGGCTGCTCGATGCCGGCTGCGAGGTGCTGATGCCCTGGGGCGCGCCGATCGGATCGGGCAGGGGGCTCAATAATCCCTATGGCCTGCGCAGCATGCGCCAGCATTTCCCGGATGTGCCGCTGGTCGTCGATGCCGGCATCGGCCTGCCCTCTCACGCCGCGCAGGCGATGGAGCTGGGCTATGACGGCATCCTGCTCAACACCGCCGTCGCCAAGGCCGGCGATCCCGCCGCGATGGCGGAGGCCTTCGCGCTCGCCATTCGCGCCGGCCGCCAGGCCTTCGCCGCGCAGCCGATCGAGGCGCGCGACATGGCCGCTCCCTCCACGCCCGTCATGGGCAAAGCTTTCCTGGCCTGAAAGACTTACTCCGCATGAAGCTCGATCCGTTCTACCCCATCTTCGACAGCGCCGACTGGCTGGAGCGGATGCTGCCGCTCGGCGTCAAGCTGGTGCAGTTGCGCGTCAAGGATCGCCCCGAGACAGAGGTTGCCCGTGAGGTCGCGCGGGCGAAGACGCTGTGCGCCGCGGCCGGTTGCGTGCTCGTCGTCAACGACTACTGGAAGCTCGCCATCGCCGAGGGCTGCGATTTCATCCATCTCGGCCAAGAGGATCTCGACGACGCCGATCTCGGCGCGATCCGCAAGGCCGGCCTGAAGCTCGGCATCAGCAGCCATGACGAGCCTGAGCTGGAGCGCGCGCTGGAAGCCAGGCCCGATTATGTCGCGCTCGGCCCGGTCTATCCGACGATCCTGAAGCAGATGCGCTTCGGCCCGCAGGGGCTCGAGCGGGTGACCGAGTGGAAGCGCCGCATCGGCGACCTACCGCTGGTCGGCATCGGCGGCATCTCGCTGGAGCGGGCGCCGGGCGTCTTCGAGGCGGGTGCCGATATCGTCGCGGCGGTGACGGACATCACGCTGAACGCCGATCCCGAGGGGCGCCTGAAGGCCTGGATCGCGGCGACGCGGAAGCACGCGGTCTGAAAGGGCGTCATTCTCGGGCGAAGCGAAGCGCAGACCCGAGAATCTCATGATGAGAGGGCACTGGTTTCCGAGATGGTCGGGTCAAGCCCGACCATGACGGCTCGCAGGCGCCCTCAGCTCTCCGCTTCCGCTGACATCGTGTGGCCGTCGACATGGCCGAGGCTGCGCTCGGGGTCAAGCCGGTCGCGGACGCGCTGCTTCAGGACCTTCGAATCCGGGAAGCCGCCATCGGCCTTGCGATCCCAGATCAATTCGCCATCGTAGTGGATCTGGAAGATGCCGCCGGTGCGCGGGATCAGCGCGACCTCGCCGAGATCCTGTCCGAAGGTCGAGAGCAGCTCCTGCCCGAGCCAGGCCGAGCGCAGCATCCAGTTGCACATCGAACAATAGGTGATGGCGATGCGGGGGGCGGGCTTGGTCTGGGTCATGGTCGGTCACCGAAACAGGAGGTCGTCTCCGACATCCTGCTTCATGTGCCCTAATGCAAGCCCGAAAGCTGCATGGCTGACCGGCATGAGAATCCGATCTAAGCCTTTGTTTTGAATAAATAAAATGAGGGCGTTCAGATCTCGTCGATATAGCGGCGGCGCAGATGCGCCTTGAACACCGAGGCGTCGAGCGGCCGGCCGGTTGCCTCTGTCAGCAGCTCGTCGGTCGGGAGCAGCGAGCCCTTGCCGTGGATATTGGCGCGCAGCCAGCCGACCAGCGGGCTGAAATCGCCCTTGCCGATGCCGGGCAGGATCGCAGTTTCGGCCTTGCAGGCGGCGTCGAAGATCTGGGCCGCGGTCATCGCACCCAGCGTATAGGTCGGGAAATAGCCCCAGCCGCCGGACGGCCAGTGGATATCCTGCAGGCAGCCGAGCCGGTCGTTCGGGACGGTGACGCCGAGCAGCGATTTCATCCCGGCATTCCAGGCGGCTGGCAGCTCGGCGAGCGGCATCTCGTCGGCGATCAGCGCCTTCTCCAGCCGGTAGCGCAGGATGACATGGGCGGGGTAGGTCACCTCGTCGGCGTCGACGCGGATGAACCCGGGCTCGACGCGGGTATAGCGGTGCCACATGGCTTCGCTTTCCCACGCCGGGCCGCTGCCGCCGAAGCTCTCGCGCATCAGCGGTGCGGCATAGGTCAGGAACTGGCGCGAACGGCAGGCTTGCATCTCCATCAGCAGCGACTGGCTCTCGTGCAAGCTCATGCCGCGCGCGGCGCCGACCGGCTGATTGAGATAGCCTTGCGGCCGGCCCTGCTCATAGAGCGCATGGCCCGTCTCGTGCAGCACGCCCATCAGCGCCTTGGTGAAATCGGCTTCGTCATAGCGCGTGGTGATGCGGACGTCGTTGTCGGCGCCGCCGCAGAACGGATGGGTCGAGATGTCGAGCCGACCGCGCTCGAAATCATAGCCCAACGCCGCCATGAACTTGAGGCCGAGCGCGCGCTGCGTCTCGGTCGCGAAGGGACCTTCCAGCGGAGGCAGGGCCGGCCGGCGCGCCTGCACCGCCATCGCCTCCTGCGTGAAGCCGGGCAGAAAGGCGGCGAGATCGTCGAACAGCGCGTCGATCTTGGCGGATCGGCCGCCCGGCTCGTAGTCGTTGAGCAGCGCGTCATAAGGAGAGAGCCCGAGCTTCTCGCCCTTGGCCTGGCCAATCTGGCGTTGCAGGTTCAGGACCTCGGCGAGATAGGGCAGGAGCCCGGCGAAATCGGCATCGGCCCGCGCCTGCCGCCAGCGCATCTCGCAGGCGGAGATCGCTTTGCTCGACGCTTCCACCAGATCGGAGGGCAGGGCGGTATCGACGGTCCAGACCCGCCGAATCTCGCGCAGGTTCGCCTTCTCCCAGGCGCCGAGGCTGCCGTCGTTGTCAGCTTCGCCGAGCCAGTCGCCGATGCGGGCATCCGTTGAAAGGCCGTGGCGCATGACCTGGAGCAGGGCCATGCTCTCGGCCCGCGTCTCGGCCGCGCCCTTCGGCATCATGACGTCGTTGTCCCATTGCAGGATGCCGATGGCGTTCGACAGCGCCGCGATGCGGCCGAAATGGGCGGAGAGGTCGGAATAGGCGGTCATGCGGCTCTCTGGTCTGGAGGTGGGCGGCGCAATTGAAGTGTTTTCGTCATCCCGGACAAGCCGCGTCAGCGGCCAAATCCGGAATGACGACTGTCACACAGTTCAGGCGAACAGCTTGGAATATTGCCGCGGCTGCGAGCGCAGATACTGGTTCGGCGCCTTGACGCTGGCGCCGAGCTGTGCCGCGGCATGCCAGGGCCAGCGCGGGTCGTAGAGGATGCCGCGCGCCAGCCCGATCAGGTCGGCCTCGCCGGTGCCTATGATCGCCTCGGCCTGCTCGGGCTCCGTGATCAGGCCGACGGCGATCGTCGCGATGCCGGTCGCCTGCTTCACCGCCCGCGCGAACGGCACCTGATAGCTCGGGCCGAGCGGAATCTTCTGCCCGGCTGAGAGGCCGCCGCTGGAGACATGGATGAAATCGGCACCGCGGGCCTTGGCCGCCTCCGAGAAGGCGATGCTCTGCTCGATATCCCAGCCGCCCTCGACCCAGTCGCTGCCCGAGATGCGGAAGCCGACGGGGAAGCCCGCCGGAACGACCGCGCGCACCGCGTCCAGGACCTCCAGCGGGAACCGCATGCGGTTTTTGAGCGAGCCGCCGTAATCGTCCTCGCGCCGGTTGGAGAGCGGCGACAGGAACTGGTGCATCAGATAGCCATGCGCGCCATGCAGCTCGATCGCCGCCAGCCCGAGCCGCACGCTGCGCCGCGCCGACGCCGCGAAAGCTTCGACGAGACGGGCGATATCGTCGCGGGTAAGGGGGCGCGGCGGCCGCGGATAGGTTTCGAAGCCGACATCCGAGGGGCCCTCGACCGTCCAGCCGCCTTGGTCGAGGCCGAGCTGGCCGCCGCCCTTCCAGGGCTGGGCGACCGAAGCCTTGCGGCCGGCATGGGCGAGCTGGATCGCGATCGGCATGTCCGACCAGCGGCGGGCGGCGTCGAGCGCCTTGCCGAGCGCGGCCTCCGTCTCGTCGGACCAGAGGCCGAGATCGAAGGGACTGATGCGCCCGTCCGGCTCGACGGCTGTCGCCTCGACGATGAGAAGCGCGGCGCCAGACAGCGCGAGATGGCCGAGATGGATGGTGTGCCAGTCGGTGGCGCAGCCGTCCTGTGCCGAATACTGGCACATCGGGGCGATGACGATGCGGTTGGCGAGCGAAAGGCCGCCGAGCTGATAGGGGCTGAAGAGCTGGCTCATGATGGGGATAGGTCTCGGAAGGTGGCAGGTTTCCCGCACAGTCTAGAAGCCTCCGCGCGGCCAAGGCCAGTGGTCCTCGCGCAAACGCGATGCCCGATGCGTGCAGATGCACCTCGCGACACCCGCGATCCCGATGCTAGCCTCGCGAGGACAATCCGCGCGCTCCGGAGACCGCCATGTCTGACACGTTCGACACCGTCCTGCTGACCCAGGATGGCGGGGTCGCCATCCTGACGCTCAATCGGCCGGCACAGTTGAACGCCATCGATGCCCCGATGGCGGCGCTCTTCCTCGCTCACGTCAAGACGATTGCAGCCAGCGGCGATGTGCGCGCGATCCTGCTGCAGGGGAATGGCCGTGCCTTCTCCGTCGGGGGAGACATCTCGCAATTCCTCGCTGGCGGCGATGTCGCGGCCGGCATCGAGGCGATCATGGCCCCGCTGCACGAGGCGCTGTGCCTGCTCGATTCCCTGTCGCAACCTTCGGTTGCCTGTCTCCACGGGGCCGTCGCTGGCGGCGGTTTCAGCCTCGCGCTTGCTTGCGATCTCGCCATAGCGGCCGACGATGCGCGCTTCACCATGGCTTATTCGCGGATCGGCGCGACCTCCGATCTGGGCGGCACGTACCGGCTCGCCCGCCTTGTCGGCCAGCGCAAGGCACGCGAGATCGCGCTTCTGGCGGATGTGTTCGGGGCTGCCGAGGCGCTGGATATCGGCCTCGTCAATCGCGTCGTGCCGGCCGCAGAGGCCCGCGACGAGGCTCTGGCGTTGGCCCGCAGGCTAGCGGCGGGGCCGACCCAGGCCTATGGCCGGATCCGGACGCTGCTGGCGGAGGCCGAGGATGCAGCTCTCGCTCAGCATCTCGACGCCGAGCGCGATGCCTTCCGTGCGACGACAGCGACGGCCGATTTCCGCGAGGGCGTGACTGCATTCCTGGAAAAGCGCGCGGCGGTCTTCACCGGTCGATAGTCCAAGCACGCCCCAGGTTCGCATCGTCTGAACGTTGGCCGCCCGGGCTGCGGAGTCCAGGCGACGTTCAGCGCCGCGGTCTCACCTTTGCGTGTGCGCTGCACAAATCGTTCGCTAAAATGCCGTAATCCCACATATGATAAGCAGGCTTATGGTTGGGAGGCCTCTGGATGAAACGACCCTTGCGGCGGGAACTCGTGTTCCAGCTCGTCGAAACCTCGCGGCTGTTGCGGACCTATGTCGAGCAGCGGGCGCGTCAGCATGGCACGACGCGGGCGCAATGGGGGGTGATGTCGCGTTTGCGGCGGCAGGAGGGGCTCAATCAGGCCGCGCTCGCCGAGCAGATGGACCTGCAGCCGATCTCGCTCGCACGCCTGCTCGACCGCCTGCAGAATCAGAGCCTGATCGAGCGCCGCGAAGACCCCGCCGATCGCCGGGCCTATCGCCTCTACCTCACGCCGGAAGGCCGGTCGCTCGTCGATGATTTGGATGCCGTGCGGACGGACATTGCCCATGAAGTGCTGGGCGATGTCGACGAAACGTCGATCCTGTCTGCGCTGGAGACGCTCTCTGCGATCCGTGAGCAGACCCGCACCCGAACCGAAGACAAGGCCCCGGCTTCTGCCGGCCATGCTGCCTGAGCAAGTGGACAGACAATGAAGCGTTCAGGATTGGTCACCGGCGTCGTCATCGCCGGCCTTGCCGCGGGCGGGATCTGGTATTGGCGCACGCATGCGCCGGAGACGTCTCAAGCCGCGCGCGGCGGCCGGGGCGACGGCGCGGCGGTCGCGGTGATCTCGGCTGCCGCGATCCAGGCGGATTTCCCGGTGCGCAAGCACGCTATCGGTTTCGTCGAGACGCCTGCGAGTGTCCTCATGCGCTCGCGCATCGACAGCCAGATCATGACGCAGAACGTCGTCGACGGGCAGTTCGTCAAGGCCGGCGACCTGCTCTTCACCCTCGATGATCGCGACATCAAGGCCCAGATCGCCAAGGACGAGGCGATGCTGGCGCGCGACGAGGCGACCCATACCCGCAACCTCGCCGATCTCGACCGCTACAAGCAGCTCCTGATGCGCAATGCAGGCACACAGGTGCAGGTCGACCAGGCAATAGCCGATGAGAAGAGCTCCGCCGCCAGCATTCAGGGCGACCACGCCACGCTCGACGCGGATCGGCTCAAGCTGGGCTACACCCGCATCACCGCGCCGATCGACGGGCGCGTCGGTGCGGTGCAGGTCACGCCGGGTAACCTCGTCAATGCCGCCGCCAACAACAGCGGCACCGGGCTCCTGACGATTACTCAGATGAAGCCGCTGCGCGTCTCCTTCGCTCTCCCTGAGAGCGAGCTGCCGACCTTGCAGGGCGCGCTCGCCGCGGCCAAGCCCGTGCCGGTGACGGCTCGTGTCCCGAACGCCAAGAGTCCGCCCGCCGAGGGTAAGCTCAATTTCGTCGATTCCTCCGTCGACATCACGTCTGGGACGATCACCGCCAAGGCCGCCTTCGCCAATGACGATCTCACGCTTTGGCCGGGACAATATGTCGATGTCGAGATCATCCCGGAGACGCTTGCCGGCGTCACGGTGATCCCGACCGTCGCCGTGCAGACCGGCCAGAAGGGTCCCTACGCCTTCGTCGTGAAGCCGGATTCCACCGTTGATCTCAGGCAGATCAAGGTCGCGCTCAGTGACGGCGACCGCACGGCGGTCACCGAGGGAATCGCTCCCGGCGAGCGCGTCGTCACAGACGGCCAGATGCGCTTGAAGCAGGGCACGCGGGTGCGCGAGCGGGAGGCGACGGGCGAGAAGCCGCCGCAGGCCACGCCGGTTGCGGAAGGCGCACGCTCATGAACGTCTCCGGTTTCTGCATCCGTCATCCCGTCGCGACCATCCTGATGTCGGTCTCGCTGGTGCTGGCGGGGCTGTTCGCCTGGCGCTTCCTGCCGGTCGCGGCGCTGCCGCGCGCCGAGTTCCCGGTCGTCAACGTCTCCGCCCAGCTCCCCGGCGCTTCGCCCGATACGATGGCGACCTCGGTCGCAACGCCCTTGATCAAGCAGTTCGGCACCATCGCCGGCATCGACTCGATCTCGACCATCAACTCGCAGGGCTCGACTTCGATCGCGATCCAGTTCGTTCTGAACCGCAATATCGATGCCGCCGCCGCCGACGTTCAGGCCGCAATCACCCGCACGCAGCGGCAATTGCCGATCGAGATGACGAACCCGCCGAGCTACCGCAAGGTGAACCCGGCCGACGCGCCGATCATCCTGCTGGCGCTGAAGAGCGACGTGGTGCCGCTCTCGCAGCTCGACGCCTTCGCCCAACAGGTGATCTCGCCGGCGCTCTCCACCGTCGACGGCGTCGCGCAGGTGCTGATCTGGGGCAGCCAGAAATATGCGGTGCGCATCCAGATTGACCCGACGGCGCTCGCCGCGCGCGGCATCGGCCTCGACGAATTGCAGGCGGCCATCACCGCGACCAATGCCAACACGCCGGTCGGCACGCTCCAGAACACGGCCCAGCAGCTCACCATTCAGGCGCAGACGCAGCTCGCCAACGCGGCCCAGTTCACCAATGTCATCATCACCACGCGCTCGGGCAAGCCGGTCAGGCTCGGCGACGTCGCCAAGGTGATCGACTCCGTCGAGAACACCCAGACCCGCAGCACCTATGACGGCATGCCGGCGATCGTGCTCGCCGTGCAGCGCCAGCCCGATGCGAACACCGTCGAGGTCGTCGACCGCGTCAAGGCGATGCTCCCGGCCTTCGAGGCCCAGTTGCCGGCCGCGGCTTCGCTTTCGCTGCTGAACGACCGCTCGACCTCGATCCGCCAGGCGGTGGACGACGTGCAGTTCACGCTGCTCCTGACCATCGCGCTGGTCATCATGGTGATCTTCGTCTTCCTGCGCCGGGTCGCCGCGACCTTCATCCCGGCTGTCGCGGTGCCGATCTCGATCATCGCGACGCTTGCCGCGATGTACATGCTCAATTTCTCGATCGACAACATCTCGCTGCTGGGGCTCACGCTCTCGGTCGGCCTTGTCGTCGACGACGCCATCGTGATGCTCGAGAACATCGTCCGGCACATGGAGGAGGATGGCCTCTCCGCCTATGAGGCCTCGCTCAAGGGCGCCGGCGAGATTGGTTTCACGATCATCTCGATCTCGCTTTCGTTGGTTGCCGTCTTCATCCCCGTGCTGCTGATGGGCGGCGTCATCGGCCGCATCTTCAACGAGTTCGCGGTGGTGGTGACGGTCTCGATCCTGGCCTCGGCCTTCGTCTCGCTGACGCTGACGCCGATGCTCTGCTCGCGCCTGCTCTCAGGCTATTCCGAGCATCATCAGGAGAACGCGCTCGGGCGCCTGCTGGAAAAGGGCTTCGACAAGCTGCTCGCCGGCTACGATGCCGGCCTGAAGCTCTGCCTGCGCTTCCAGCCGCTGATGCTGCTTGCCTTCTTCCTGACGATGGGCGGCAGCGTCTGGCTGCTTCAGAGTGCGCCGAAGGGCTTCTTCCCGCAGGAGGATATCGGTCAGCTGTCGGTCTCGACCGAAGCGCGGCAGGACATCTCCTTCGATGCGATGCTGAAGCTGCAATCCGAGGTCGCCGACATCTTCCGCAAGTCGCCTTATGTCGCCCATGTCGCCTCGTCGGTCGGCGGCAATGGCAGTGGCGGCAGTGCGCTCAATTCCGGGCGCCTCTTCGTCGAGCTGAAGCGATTGGACGAGCGCCCCAAGCTGCAGCAGGTTCTTTCCTCGCTGCGCCGTGACCTCAGCCAGGTAGCGGGCATCAACGCCTACATGGTTCCCGTCCAGAACCTGAATATCGGCGCGCGCTCCTCCAAGAGCCAGTACCAGCTCGTCGTGCAGGGGCTCGATCAAGGGCTGATGAACGACTGGGCCATGCGTCTGGCCGATGCGATGAGCCGCGACCGCGCCGTCTTCGCCGACGTCACCACCGACCTCCAGAACAACGCTTTGCAGGCGACCGTTATCATCGATCGCGACAAGGCCAACGCACTCGGCATCGGCTCCGACATCCTGCGCTCGACGCTCTATTCCGGCTTCGGCGTCCGTCAGGTCTCGACGATCTACACGGCCGGCGACAGCTATAATGTCGTCGTCGAGTTCAATCCGAACGAGCACTGGAGCCCGGAGCGGCTGAACGCCATCCGCGTCCGCACCAAGTCCGGCACGCTGGTGCCGCTCGGCGCCATCGCCCGGATCGAGCGCACGGCCGGCCAACTCACGGTCAACCAGCTCGGCCAGCTTCCGGCGGTGACGATCTCCTACAATCTGCCGGCCGGCGTCGCTCTCGGCGACAGCGTCCTGCGCATCGAGGCGATCAAGGACCGGCTCAACCTGCCCAAGTCGATCACGACCACGCTCGCCGGAACCGCCAAGACCTTCCAGGACTCGCTGGCCAACCAGGGCCTGCTGATCGCCGGCGCGATCCTGACGATCTACATCGTGCTCGGCATCCTCTACGAGAGCTTCATCCACCCGCTGACGATCCTGACCGGCCTGCCTTCGGCGGCCGTCGGGGCGCTCGGGGCGCTCAGGCTCTTCGATCTCGAGCTCTCGGTCATCGCCATTATCGGCCTGCTGATGCTGATCGGCATCGTCAAGAAGAACGCGATCATGATGATCGACGTCGCGCTCGTACTGCGACGCGAGGGCATGTCGGCGCAGGAAGCAATCCACAAGGCCTGCGTGATGCGTTTCCGGCCGATCCTGATGACGACGCTGGCGGCGCTGATGGGCACCTTGCCGATCGCGCTCGGCGCCGGTGCCAGCGCCGAACTGCGCCAGCCGCTCGGCATCGCCGTGGTCGGCGGCCTGATGATCTCGCAGGTGCTGACGCTGTTCATCACGCCCGTCCTGTTCCTCTATATGGACAGGCTCTCGGGAGGGCTGGTGAAGCTCGGCGGCTTTATCCGCGGGGCGAAGCACGCGCCGCCCGTGACGCACCCGGCGGAGTGAAGGGCCGAGGGCGCGGCGAAACCGTCATGGTCGGGCTTGTCCCGACCATCCACGTCGTTGTCGATGCAGAGGAGTGTTCAAGACGTGGATGCTCGCCACAAGGGCGAGCATGACGCTTTTTGAGTGACGCCGAGGCTTGTTGTGCGCCTTAGGCTGCGTCCAGCCCGTAGAGCGAGTGCAGCGTGCGCACCGCGAGCTCGGTATAGGCCGAGTCGATCAGCACCGAGAACTTGATCTCGGAGGTGGTGATCGCGCGGATGTTGATGCCCTTCTCGGCCAGCGCCCGGAAGGCGCGCGCCGCGACGCCCGCATGCGAGCGCATGCCGACGCCGATCGCCGAGATCTTCACCACGTCCGTCGCACCCTGGATCTCCTGGTAGGAGATCGTCTCGTGCTTGCTCTCAAGCAGCGTGCGGGCGCGCTCGTAATCGGCGGTCGGCACGGTGAAGGTGATGTCGGTCGTCGCCTGATCGTCCGAGACGACCTGGATGATCATGTCGACATTGATATTGGCATCGGCGAGCGGGCCGAAGATCGCCGCGGCGACGCCGGGCTTGTCGGCCACGCGGCGGAGGGTGATCTGGGCTTCGTCCCGGGAGAAGGCGATGCCGGTGACGATCTGCTGTTCCACGATGTCGTCCTCGTCGCAGATGAGGGTGCCAGGATTGGGGTTTTCGGGGTCGTCGAAGGAGGAGCGCACATAGGTCGGCACGCGCTGGGTCATGGCGATCTCGACCGAGCGCACCTGCAGCACCTTGGAGCCGAGCGAGGCCATTTCGAGCATTTCCTCGAAGGAGACCTTGTCCATGCGCCTGGCCTTCGGGACGATGCGCGGATCGGTGGTATAGACGCCGTCGACATCGGTGTAGATGTCGCAGCGATCGGCCTTGAGGCCGGCAGCGAGCGCGACCGCACTGGTGTCGGAGCCGCCGCGGCCGAGCGTGACGATGCGGTGCGTGCGCGGGTTGACGCCCTGAAAGCCGGAGCAGACCGCGATCTCGCGGTTGCGGTCGAAGCCGGCGAGGATGCCGGCGCCGTCGACGCTCTCGATCCGGGCCGAGCCATGCGCGTCGGAGCCGTAGAGCGGAATCTGCCAGCCCTGCCAGGAACGCGCCGGAAGGCCCATCTCCTGGAGGACGATCGCCATCAGCCCGGAGGTGACCTGCTCGCCCGAGGCGACGACGGTGTCGTACTCGGCCTGGTCGAACATCGGCGCCGCTTCCTTGCACCAGCCGACGAGTTCGTTGGTCTTGCCCGACATTGCGGAGACTACGATCGCGACTTCGTTGCCGGCGTCGAACTCGCGTTTGACGTGGCGCGCCGCGTTCTTGATCCGCTCGACAGTGGCGACAGAGGTGCCGCCGAATTTCATCACCAGACGGGCCATGACGGTCTTTTCGATAGCTGCCCCGGCTTGGGGCCGGGTCGAAAACTCGCCCTCGCGCTTGCAGCGGGGCGGGTGTAGATGACGGGCGACAGGCGCGGTGTCAATGCGGCATCGCATAAGCGAAGGACCGGTTCATGGCGGCTGCGACCCAGCGCACAGGCTCGACGATCGACCCGGCCGAGGTCGCCCGCTTCGATGCGATCGCCCGCGACTGGTGGGATCCGAAGGGCCCCATGGCCGTCCTGCACAAGTTCAATCCGGTCCGGCTTTCCTATGTCCGCGACGAGGCCTGCGCTCATTTCGGGCGCGACCCGAAGCGGATGCGCGCCCTCGACGGCCTGAGCCTGGTCGATATCGGCTGTGGCGGCGGCGTGCTCTCCGAGCCGCTCTCAAGGCTCGGTGCTGAGGTCACGGGCCTCGATCCGGCGCCGACCAACATTGCCGTCGCACGCGCCCATGCCGAGAAGAGCGGCCTTGCGATCGATTATCGCGAGGAGACGATCGAGGCGGTCGTGGAATCCGGCAAGCGCTTCGACATCGTGCTCGCCATGGAGGTCGTCGAGCATGTCGCCGATGTCGAGGCCTTCGTCGCGGCCTGTTGCGCGGCGGTGAAGCCGGACGGCCTCCTGGTGATGGCGACGCTCAACCGCACGCTGAAATCCTACGCGCTCGCCATCGTCGGCGCCGAATATGTCCTGCGCTGGCTGCCGAAAGGCACGCATGACTGGGAGAAATTCGTGACGCCCGCCGAGCTCGGCGGAGCGATCGAAGGCAACGGCTTCACACTGGGAACGCAGACCGGCGTGCTCTTCAATCCGCTGAGCGGCCGCTGGAGTGCCTCGCGCGACATGGATGTCAATTACATGCTCGCCGCCAGCCGGAGCGGCCGGGCTTAGCTTTCGCTCTTCGGCGCGGTGAGCGACGAGCTCGCCGCGAGAAGCTGTTGCAGAAGGTCGGGGGGCAATAACTCCGCCACCTGATTCTGCGCCTCCCGCCACGCCGGCAGCGCCGCCTGCAGACGCCTGAGCCCGCCCTCGGTCAGCCAGACGGCGCGGCGGCGCAGATCCTTCTCGACCATTGCGATCTCAATAAGCCCGTCGCGTTCGAGCGCCCGCAAATTCCGCGAAAGCGTCGAGGGGTCGAGCCCGGCCCGCTCGGCAATCGCCGCCATATGGTCGTCTTCATTCGTCGCGATCACCGCCAGGAGGCCGAGCTGTGCGACGCTCAGCCCGCTCTCCTGCAAGGTCTCGTCGTAAATCTGCGTGACCCGCCGCGCCGCTTGTCGGACGGTCAAGCCCACGCAGCCGGCCGCGAGCCTGCGTACCTCGTCCCGCAATCCGCTTGTTTTCATCATGGCGAATCGGAATTTACATGTAGATGCAATAATTGCATATACATCTAAATCCGCACTGAGGTTCCGTCATGCCCATCGACATCCTGAGCCGCGTTGGCGGCACCTCGCTCCTGCCGCTGCGCCGGATCGTGCCGGCGAACGGGGCGCGCATCCTCCTCAAGATCGAGAGCGAGAATCCGACCGGCAGCATGAAGGACCGCATGGCGCTGGCGATGATCGAGGCGGCCGAGCGGGACGGGCGGTTGAAGCCGGGCGGCAGCGTCGTCGAGTATACCGGCGGCAGCACCGGCGTTTCGCTCGCGCAGGTCTGTGCGGTGAAGGGCTACCGCCTCCACATCGTCACCTCGGACGCCTTCGCCCGCGAGAAGCTCACTCATATGCGCCTGCTCGGGGCCGAACTGACGATCATCTCCAGCGAATCGGGCCGCATGACCGAGAAGCTGACGAAGGACATGATCGAGGCCGCCCGCGTCATCGCGGCAGAGACCGGCGCGTTCTGGACCGACCAGATGCGCAACACCGACCAGCTGGGGGCCTATGACCGGCTCGCGGATGAGATCTGGGAGCAGACCGGCGGCTGCATCGACGCCTTCGTCCAGAGCGTCGGCACGGCTGCCTCGCTGCGCGGGACCGGCGAGGCGCTGCTCCGGCGCGATCCCAAGATCGCGCTCATGGCGGTCGAGCCGGCCGAATCCGCCGTGCTCTCGGGTGGTCCCACCGGCGCGCACAAGATCGACGGCGTCGGGGCTGGCTATGTCGTGCCGCTCTGGCGGGCTGATCTCGTCGATGCGGTCGAGCCCGTCTCGACGGCCGAGGCGATGGCGATGGCCTTGCGGCTCGCGCGGGAGGAGGGGCTGTTCGCGGGAACTTCGACCGGCGGCAATGTCACGGCCGCCTTGCGTCTCGCGGAGCGGCTCGGCGCCGGCGCGACCATCGTCACCGTGATGTGCGATACGGGGATGAAATACCTGAACAGTTTCGCCGCAAAGCTCGACGGCTGACGCTCACGGCCGGAATACCGCCAGGGTTATCAGCAGCAGCATGCCCGAGCCCGTCGCGACGAGGGCGCGCACGACCTCGGCTGGGAAACGCGTCGGAATGCCGTAGCGGTGCCAGAGCCAGGCGCCTGCGAAGGCACCGACGAGCAGGATGCCGGTATTGAACATCGTGCCGAAGCCGCCGTCGTCGAGCAGCAGGTCGGCGAACCAGCCGAACATCATGGCGCCGAGCACGATCATCGTGACGACCAGGATCAGGGACAGCAATGGCAGGTCGGGCAGGCCGACCATCATCAGCAGACCGCGCATCGTGTCTCCTTAGAGCATCGGCCCGAAAAGTGGGGAGAGTTTTTCGGAGAAAGCCGATGCAAGATCAGAAGCCCGGAGCATCGGACCGAATACGGCATTCGACCCGATGCGCCAGTGCCGCGCAGGCCGTCAGCATCGTCGCAAACGATGAAGAAAGCACAAGCGCCCGAAAGAAAGGGTTTTGCGCTGCAATGTGATTCCTTAGAGTAATGGCGCAGCGCAGCATATGGTGCATGATCGGCATCCCATACCGCCGACACGCTCCGGGCTGGGCAACGACGGAAGAGAGCAGGGAGACGACCATGTCGAAGTCGCAAGCCGCCGTGAAGCCGCTCAAGGATCTCTACGAGCTCGATGAACTGCCGCCGCTCGGCCATGTCCCCGAGAAGATGTATGCCTGGGCGATCCGGCGCGAGCGCCATGGCGCGCCGCAGGACTCGTTCCAGGTCGAGGTCCTGCCGACCTGGTCGATCGGCGAGGAGGAGGTGCTGCTCCTCGTGATGGCCGGCGGCGTCAACTACAACGGCATCTGGGCCGGCCTCGGTCAGCCGATCTCGCCCTTCGACGTCCACAAGGCGCCGTTCCATGTCGCCGGCTCCGATGCCTCGGGCATCGTCTGGGCGGTAGGCTCCAAGGTGAAGCGCTGGAAGGTCGGCGACGAGGTCATCGTCCACTGCAACCAGGACGACGGCGACGACGAGGAGTGCAATGGCGGCGACCCGATGTTCTCGTCGACCCAGCGCATCTGGGGCTACGAGACGCCGGACGGCTCCTTCGCCCAGTTCTGCCGCGTGCAGTCGCGCCAGCTCATGCACAAGCCGAAGCACCTCGCCTGGGAGGAGGCCGCTTGCTACACGCTGACGCTGGCCACCGCCTATCGCATGCTCTTCGGCCACGCCCCGCACACCATCAAACCCGGTGACAATGTCCTCGTCTGGGGCGCTTCCGGCGGCCTCGGCGTCTTCGGCGTCCAGCTCTGCGCGGCCTCCGGCGCCAACGCCATCGGCGTGATCTCGGACGAGACCAAGCGCGATTACGTGCTCGGCCTCGGCGCCAAGGGCGTGATCAACCGCAAGGATTTCAACTGCTGGGGCCAGATGCCCAAGGTCAACTCGCCCGAGTATAACGAGTGGACCAAGGAGGCCCGCAAGTTCGGCAAGGCTATCTGGGACATCACCGGCAAGAAGGATGTCGACATCGTCTTCGAGCATCCGGGCGAGGCGACGTTCCCGGTCTCCTGCCTCGTCGCCAAGCGCGGCGGCATGGTGGTGTTCTGCGCGGGCACCTCGGGCTTCAACATCACCTTCGACGCCCGTTATGTCTGGATGCGCCAGAAGCGCGTCCAGGGCTCGCATTTCGCCCATCTCAAGCAGGCGAGCGCGGCCAACCAGTTCGTCATCGACCGGCGCATCGATCCCTGCATGTCCGAGGTCTTCCCCTGGGACAAGATCCCGCTCGCCCATCACAAGATGTGGAAGAACGAGCATGCGCCGGGCAACATGTCCGTGCTGGTCTATGCCCCGCGGACGGGCCTGCGGACCTACGAGGACGTCGCCGAGGCTCTGGCGGGCTGAGGCGCATCAGGCGGCTCGCTCGCGTGCGTTGACCGCTTCCATGCGCTGCAGGAAGGCCTCGACCGAGGTGGTGAGCGAGCCCGCCACTTCGGCCATGATCTCGGCCGCCTGCCGGGCCTTCTCGATCTCGGTCTTCGTCTCGCCGACGGCGTCGTGGGCCTGCTCGACGCGCTCGGTCGCCTGGCGGCTGTGATCGGCGGCAGAAGCGATATTGCTCGACATCGCGGCTGTCGACGCCCGCTGCTCCTCGACGGCGGAGACGATGGCATGCGTGACGTCGTGGACGTCGAGCACGGCCCGGCGGATCGCCTCGATCGAGCGTGTGACATTGGTGGCGGAGGCGCCGATCGCGCCGATCCTGGTGATGATCTCGTTGCTCGCCTCGGCCGTCTGCGCCGCCAGGCCCTTGACCTCGGCCGCCACGACGGAGAAGCCGCGCCCGGCCTCGCCGGCGCGCGCCGCCTCGATTGTCGCGTTCAGGGCGAGCAAGTTGGTGCGCCCGGCGATCGCCTGGATCATCTCGACGATGCCGGTGATGCCTTGCATCACGCCCGAGAGTTGGGCGATGTCGCCCATCGCCGTCGCGCTGATCGTGACGGTGTCGCTGATCACGGCCCCCGCGCGATAGGTCCGTTCGCCGATCAGCGTGATCGCGTCGTTGAGCTGGCCGGTGCTCGCGGCGATGGCGTCGATCTCGCCGGTGGCGCTCGCTGCGGCGCTGCGCGCTGCCCCAGCCTGGCTCGCGGTCGTTTCCGCGGTGTTGGAGAGCGAAGCTGCGCTTGCAGCGATGCCGTGGGTCTCGTGGCGGACGACATCCTGGAAACCGGCCATGGATTGTCGGAAGGCGGCCACGACCTCCATCAATTCATGGTGCCGCCGGCTCGCATCGTCGCGCTCCGCCAGCGCGGCATGCTGGAGATGGGTGCGCTCGCGGCCGCTTTCGATCGCGGCATTGCGGCCCCGCACGGCCTCCGCCAGCGTCGCGCTATAGGCGCCGACATGGCGGTTCATGAACGCCAGGTAGAGAACGAGTAGCACCGCGACCGTCGTCGCTGTGCCGATGGAATGCTGTGCGAAGGCCAGAACGGCGGTTGCCCCGAGCGTGACGCCGTAGACCAGGGCGGCACGCGGGACCACCACGAAGCGGGTCATGCCGCTCGCGATCATGCCGGCGATGACGAAGCCGATCGCGATGTTCTCGTTCGGCGCCAGCGTCTGTCCGGCAACCCATGGCAATGCGCCCCAGATCAATCCGAGCAGCGGTGCTCTTAGATGCACGATCCGCATCGGCCAGGGCGAACGCTCGTGGAAGCGGCTGCGCCACGCGGCGATGTCGAGCCCCATCGACAGCGAATAGGCGAGCGTTGCCGTAACCCAGCCGAGCAGCACGGGCGCCCGGTCCGGGTGCCAGAGCATGGCCGCCACGGCGACCACTGCGGCAAAGTTCAGGATCGCCGATGCCAGCGCGTTTCGCGCGAAGGTGACGAAGCTTTCATGCTCGCTGTTCAGCAGCTCTGCGTCTTGGGCGGGGGGAGGAGGAGGAGAGTTGCTGGGCATCGTCAAAGCGTTCGATTGAGGACGACATTGCGTCAGCCGCGTTGAGGATTGGTTGACGATGCGGAAGGCTCTGCGTCGCTTTTCGTTAACGATTGCGGCCTCGGGCCGACTCTTCAGGCGCAGGGTGTCGCTGGATAACTGATTGCAAAACGCAATCAGTTATCTTATGCAGGGAGCAGCTCAAGCCGATGCAGGAGGAGCCCGTGTCGCTCACGCTCTACGCCCATCCGTTCTCGTCGTATTGTCAGAAAGTGCTGGTGGCGCTCTACGAGAACGCGACGCCCTTCGCCTATCGCCAGCTCGGTCCGGAAGAGCCCGAGGCCGGCGCGGAATGGGTCAGGCTCTGGCCGATGAAGAAGATGCCTATCCTCGTCGATGGCGAGGCGTCCGTCTTCGAATCGAGCGTCATCATCGAGCATCTCGACCTGTTTCATCCGGGGCCGGCCCGGCTGTTGCCGGCCGATGCGAAGCAAGCGCTGGCGGTGCGGATGATGGACCGCGTCTTCGACAACTACGTGATGACGCCGATGCAGGCGATCGTCTTCGACCATCTGCGCCCGGCCGACGATCGCGACCCCTTCAGCGTGGCCCGGGCCCGTGAGAAGCTGGACGACGCCTATCGCTGGCTCGATGGAGCCCTGGCCGGACGGCAATGGGCTTGTGGCGACGCCTTCAGCCTGGCCGATTGCGCGGCGGCGCCCTCGCTGTTCTATGCCGACTGGGTCCACGAGATCGGCGAGGCCTTCGGGAACCTGCGCGCCTACCGGTCTCGATTGCTGGCGCGGCCCTCCTTCGCGCGCGCCGTCGAGGAGGCCAGGCCCTTCCGCAAGCTGTTCCCGCCGGGGGCGCCCGATCGCGACTGAGACGCGGGCATCCCCGGCCAAAGCATGGGCAGGGCGCGTTGGCGCTCTGTCTGCCGCTGCCGATCGGCGCTAGAGACGGCGAAGCCCGGCGGTTTCAGGTTCCGATGTCCTCGCCTTTCATCCTGCGCACGATCCCGCTCATCTTCACCTTGCTCTGGTCCTCGGGCTGGGTGGTCGCGGGCTATTCGGCCCGCTATGCCGATGCGCTGACCTTCCTGGTCGTGCGCTTCGCCTGTGCGGCGCTGATCGTCTCCTTGCTGGCGTTGGCGACGGGCGCGCCCTGGCCGCGCGGCTGGCGCGCGCTGCGCAATGCCGCGATCTCCGGCATCCTGCTGCATGGCATCTATCTCGGCGGCGTCTGGTGGGCAGTGCGCCATGGCCTGCCGGCCGGCATTTCCGGCCTCATCGCCGGCCTGCAGCCAGTGCTGACGGCACTCCTCGCACCGGCCCTTCTGGGGGAGCGCATTTCTCCGATCCGCTGGCTTGGCATTCTCTGCGGCTTCATCGGCATCGCGCTGGTGCTGGAGCCGCAGCTCGCGGGCGTTCAGCCGGCCGCGCTCTGGGGTATTCTTGGGCCGATCCTGATCAACGTGATCGGCATGTTCTCGGTGACCTTCGGCTCGTTCTATCAGAAGACGCATCTCTCCACCGGCGATCTGCGGACGGTGACGGCAATCCAGTATGTCGCGGCCTGCCTCGTCGTTCTGCCTTTCGCCTATGCCTTCGAGCCGATGCGGATCGAGTGGAACCTGACCATGTGGCTGGTTCTCGCCTGGTCGGCCGTCGTGCTCTCGCTGGGAGGCATCGGGCTTTACTTCTACATGCTCCGGCGCGGCGAGGTCTCGCGCATCGTTACCTTCCTCTATCTGGTCCCGGCCCTCGTCGCGGTCGAGGCCTGGCTGCTCTTCGGGGAGACGCTGACCCCGCTCCAGATCGGCGGCATGGCGGTAACCATCCTCGGCGTCGTCCTCGCAAGCCGCAAATAGGCTTCTCCCCAAAAAGGAGGGTTTCGGTTTCCCGCGATCTCCCCTTATGCTGCGTCGCAACAAAGGGAGGGTCGAAGACCATGACTGCCAATATGGCCGCAAAGGCTGAGAATCGGGCGAATGCGATCGCATTGATCGCAGCGGCGCTTCCCGGCTTCGAGACCCTGTTCAAGGAGGCCGTTGCCGCAGTGCGGCAGAAGGTGCTGGTCGATGGCCGCATCTCATCGGCCCGGCTGGAGGCCGAGCAGCACGCCGCCCATGGCCTGTCCTGGCTTGCGACCTATGTCACCGCTTTGCGCGAGCTGAAGGCCTATGGCGAACGCCTCGAGGCGGAAGGCCGCTACGGCGCTGTCGAGGATTACGCGCTGCGCATCGGTGCCGGCGAATATGCCGCCCAGATCTTCGGCGGCATTCCGATGAGCCAGGGGGAGATCCTCCGCCTGCCGGCGCTCGGCCTGTCGCAGAAGGCGGTTGCCGCCGCTTGTTCCGATGCCGTCGATGCCCTGATCGCCGAGGGCAACACCCCGGAGAACCGTGCCCGCTTCGTCGCGCTGTTCAGCCAGGACCAGGGCGCGGCCAGCATCGGCGATACCGGCCTCGACGAGACGCTTGAGGCGATCCGCTCGGAAATGCGCCGCTTCTGCGCCGCCGAGGTGACGCCGCATGCCCATGAATGGCATCTGGAGAACGAGTACATCCCGATGCCGGTGGTCGAGAAGATGGCCGCGCTCGGCGTCTTCGGTCTGACGATCCCCGAGGAATTCGGCGGCATGGGCCTGTCGAAGGTCTCGATGTGTGTCGTCTCGGAGGAACTCTCGCGCGGCTATATCGGCGTCGGTTCGCTCGGCACCCGCTCGGAGATCGCGGCCGAACTCATTCTCTGTGGCGGCACGCCCGCGCAGAAGGAGCATTGGCTGCCGAAGATCGCCTCGGGCGAGGTTCTGCCCACCGCCGTCTTCACCGAGCCCAATACCGGCTCCGATTTGGCCTCGCTGCGCACCAAGGCGGTCAAGGAGGGCGATGTCTGGAAGGTCCATGGCAACAAGACCTGGATCACCCACCCGGTCCGCGCCGATATCATGACGCTGCTCGTCCGCACCGACCCGTCGGAGCCCGGCTACAAGGGCCTCTCGATGCTGATCGCCGAGAAGCCGCGCGGCAGCGATGCCGATCCCTTCCCGGTCGAGGGCCTGACCGGCGGCGAGATCGAGGTGCTCGGCTATCGCGGCATGAAGGAATACGAGCTCGCCTTCGACGGCTTCGAGGTCAGGGCTGAGAACCTGCTCGGCGGCGTGCCCGGCCAGGGCTTCAAGCAGCTCATGCAGACCTTCGAGGCGGCGCGCATCCAGACGGCGGCGCGCGCCATCGGCGTCGCGCAATCGGCCTTCGATCTCGGGCTCCGCTATGCGCAGGAGCGCATCCAGTTCGGCAAGCCGCTGATCGCCTTCCCGCGCGTCGCCGATAAGCTCGCGATGATGGCGGCCGAGATCCTGATCTCCCGCCAGCTCACCTATTTCGCCGCCCGCGAGAAGGATGCCGACCGGCGCTGCGACCTGGAGGCGGGGATGGCCAAGCTGCTCGGCGCCCGCGTCGCCTGGGCGGCGGCGGACAACGCCCTGCAGATCCATGGCGGCAACGGCTTCGCGCTGGAATACCCGGTGAGCCGCGTGCTCTGCGACGCCCGCATCCTCAATATCTTCGAGGGCGCGGCCGAGATCCAGGCACAGGTGATCGCGCGGCGGCTGGTCGAGGAATAGCCAGGGCCTCAGACCGAGACGCGGGACGAATCCGGCAACATGCGCCGCAAGACACCGTCCTTGCGGATGAAATGGTGCCAGCATGCGGCGACGGCGTGGAGGCACGCGAGCGCGATCAGCGAATAGGCGGCCCATTCGTGCCAGGCGCGGATCGGGCGCGTGATGGAGCGCGGCTCCGCCGCCTGGAGTGGCGGCAAGGCAAACAGGCCGAAATCCAGGCCTTGTCCGCGCCTGACCGCATAGACCAGCCCGAGGATGGGCACGATCAGCATGGCGAGGTAGAGCGCGGCATGGCCTGCCCGTGCCGCGAGAGCGAGGATCGCCGGCCCTTCCTCCGGAGGCGGGGCGCGATGCGTCAGGCGCCATCCAAAGCGAACCAGCAGCAGGAGCAGGATCGCCGTGCCGATGACCTTGTGGGTCTCGACTAGCGCGTGATCCCAGCTTTTGGGGAAGAGATCGACGGTGAGGCCGAGCGCGGAGGCAACGACGATGAGCGCGGCCATGCTCCAGTGCAGCGATCGGGAGACCGCGTCATAGGCGGCGGGAGCGATCGGGCGGATGGAAGATGCGGTCATTGGGTCGTCCATAGATTAGATTTATTCTAATCTATGGGGCGCAATCGCCGTGCGAAAGTTAAATCTCCGTCATGATTGATTCTTGCGGGACATTGCCCGTTGCGAGGAGGAACTGATCCGGGCCAGCAGGGGAGCTCGCGCTGATCGCCCGCGCACCGTGATAATTTCGACATCATCGGACGCTTTGGCATCGCTACGGCCATTCGGCCGCGGAATTTTCAGGAGTCACGATGTCTAACCTCTTCGTCCCCGCCTTGGCCGGAACCGCTCTGATCGCTGCTGCGATGTTGCCGGTTACGTCCGCCACGGCTCAGGAGGATGCCGGCCGGCGTCCCAGCCCGCGCATCAGCGTGATTGGGGAGGGCGAGGTGAATGTCGCGCCGGACATGGCGATCCTCAATCTCAGCGTCCTGCGCGAGGCGGATACGGCGCGCGCGGCGCTCACCGCCAATAACGAGGCGATGAAGCAGGTGCTGGCCGCTCTGAAGGAGGCCGGCGTCGCCGAGCGCGATCTCCAGACCGCTGGCCTCAATATCCAACCGCGCTATGCCCAGCCGGGCAAGGACCGCGCCGGCGAGCCGAAGATCTCGGGCTACAGCGTCGGCAATGCGCTGACCGTCCGCGTCCGCAATCTCGCTGACGCCGGCGGCATCCTCGACAAGGTGGTGGGGCTCGGCGTCAACCAGGGCGGCGGCATCGCCTTCGTCAAGGACGACATGAAGCCGACGCTGACCGAGGCGCGCAAGCGCGCCGTCGCCGATGCGGTGGCGCGGGCGAAGACCCTGGCCGAGGCCGCCGAGATCAAGCTCGGCAAGATCCTCGCGATCGAGGAGCAGTCAAGCATGCCGCGCCCGATGCCTTACGGCGGCGCCCTGCGCATGGCGGCCAAGGACGCTTCCGTGCCTCTCGAGAGCGGCGAGAACACCTACCGGACGCAGGTCAACGTGATCTTCGAGATCGCGCCCTGATCGGGAACATCAAGCGCGCCCGGCCTGGTCCGGGCGCGGCTTCCTCCCAACCGCCACTGGCAGGCTGGTAATGACGACGCCGCAGAGTACCCAGAGCCCCGGCAGCAGAAGTTCTGCCGGCGGCAACTCCGCCAGCAGCATATAGGCGGCCAGCGTAATCAGAGGGACGCGCAGCGTATCGGCGCTGCAGAGCTGCAGCGGCGAAGCGTGGCGCGAGGCGTTGGCGAGCGCGGCCTGCGAGACGAAACCGCCGACGATCAGCGCGAGCACGGCGCCGCCGATCACGGCAAGCTCGGGGATGTCGAAGGCGAGCCGATAGGGCTGTGGCGGCGGCGACCACTGCTCCGGCACGAAAATCCAGAGCAGCAGATAGAGCGGCAACTGGATCGCATGCATCAGCAAGACGATGGATAATGTGGCGCGCTGTGCCGCCAGGCGTGCCAGCATGAGATTCGTGGTGGTTAGCATCGCGACCGCGCCGATCGCGATGGCAAGGTCGCGATTGGGAACGGCGTTCAGCCTGAACACCAGGAGCCCGATCCCGGTCGCGAGCACGGCAAGTCCGATGGCGGGTCCGGTGCCGGGCCGCCGGCGCAGGGCCAGGAAGAGCAGTACGGCGGCGAAGAGCGGGCCGCTGAATTCGATGGTGGTGACGAGTGCGAGCGGCAGATGCGCAAGGCTCCAGATCAGCGCAAGCGAGCCGGCAAGGTGCAAGATGCTGCGGGCGACATCCTCGCGCAGCTTCTGTGGCATGATGTTGCGGCGCTCTTCGGCACCGCCCGCCCAGACGACGGAGCCCGCAATGGCAAGGCTTCCGACCGAGCGCAGCAGCCCGATCTCGATGACGGTGAGATAGCCGGACAGAAGGCGGATGGAGAGGGCGATCGCGAGATAGCAGGCGAGGTAGGCGGTCATCCACCCGAGGAAGGCCGGAAAGTCTCGGCCTGTCCCGTCCAGGGTATCCCCAGCAGCATGCGTTCCAGAATGGCCATTCGCATCGGCACGGAAAGCTGGACCTGACGGAAATAGCCTGCGTTCGGGAGGCTGTCGCATGAGGTGTCGAGCTCCGAGAAACGCGGAAGGGGATTGAGGATCAACGTGTCCGAACGGGCGTCCAGGATCTTGCGGGCGGTCAGGGTGAAGGGCTCGCTTTCTTTTTCCTTGTCGACGGCCTCGTTGCCGAGGGAAGCATGGGCGAATTTGCTCATGTCCTGCATCTGGATGCTGAGCACGTCATGGTCGAGCGTGTGGCGGACGTCATGCACGAGGCCGACCTGCGTGCCGAGATCGGCGAGCACGGTCATCGCCTCCCGCATCGCCGGGTTGATCGGAGTGTTCGGCAGGCAGCACAGCGTGAAGCGCTTCGGCGGCGAGAGGCGCAGCATCTTGACGAAGGAGATGGCGAAACGTGCCCGCGAATCGCTCGACAGGGCGATGCTGAGCTGCTCGAGCGGGCCGCGCATCTGCCGGATCGCGAAGATGTCGACCAGGGCTTGGGTCGGGTGCTCGTCGGCGCCGTTGCCGGCATTGATCACCGGCAGATAGCTCAGGCGCCCGACGCGATAGGGCATGTCTTCCAGATGCGAGCGCACGATCAACAGGTCGCTGTAGAGCTCGACCGTGTGGATATGGTCCTCGATCGATTCGCCGGTCGCGGTGCCCATCCGGCTGCGATCGGTGTCATAGGCGTCGATCGACTGATGGCCGAGCCGCGCGGCTGCGGTCTGGAAACCGAGCCGGGTGCGCGTGCTGCGCTGGTCGAACAGGGTTGCGATCACCTTCGGCCGGCGGCGCGGAGTCGGCGGCTGCTCGGGCAGGGGCAAGCCAGCCCTCTCGAGTTCTTCCTCGTGCAGATGTCGTTCGGCGCGCGCGATGATGTCGTCGAGATCGAAGCGCGACACGGCGTCGGCGCTCAGAAGATCCTTCCCGCTCGGATAGTTCGGGCGCTGCATCAAGGTCTCCGGCTCGCGCGATCGTATGCGTCCGGGGCGTCAGGCAACCTGGCTGTAGCGTCCCGGCTTGCGCGAGCCGGAGCGCGAACGCGCCGACCCCATCCGCCCCGTCGCGACACGATTGCCGATCATGGGCAGTAAATCGCCCGCTGTCATCGGCCGGGCGAAGATGTAGCCCTGAATGCCGTGGACGGCGTGCTTCTCGATGACGGTGAGCTGCTCCTGCGTCTCGACGCCCTCGATGATCAGGCGCAGCTTCAGGTCGTGGGCGAGCTGGGCGATCGCGTTCATCAGCGAATCCGCCTTGCGCGAGGTGCCGATCTCCTGGGTGAAAGCCTGGTCGATCTTGATCGTGTCGATCGGCAGATGCGCGAGATAGCTGAGCGAGGAATAGCCCGTGCCGAAATCGTCGAGCGCGATCCGCACGCCGAGCTGGCGCAGCGCCACGAGGCGGGAGACGACATGGTCGGGATCGTCGATCAGCGAGCTCTCGGTGATCTCGATCGTCAGCCGCTGCGGTTCGATGCCGCTCATCCGCAGCAGCGCCTCGACGACGCCGACGATGTCGTGGCCATGGTCGAACTGGCGCGCCGAGACGTTGACGCTGACGCCGACGCTGCGCGGCCAGGACAACGCGGTGCGGATCGCCTCGCCGAGCACCCAGGAGCCGAGCACGGTGATGAGTCCGGTGCGCTCGGCCAGCGGGATGAAGATGTCGGGGCTGACCATGCCGCGCCGGGGATGGCGCCAGCGCAGCAGCGCCTCGGCCATGGTCGCCGTACCGGAGCGGGGATTGTAGATCGGCTGGAAATGCAGCTCGAACTCGCCGTGGCGGATGGCGTCGCGCAGTTCCGTTTCGAGCGCGACGCCGTCTTCATGCTCGTTGCGGATGGCATCGGTGTACATGACGAAACGGTTCCTCCCGTCGAGCTTGGCCCGGTAGAGGGCGATGTCGACGCATTTTAGGGCCTCGTCGATCGAGGCGGCGCAGCCGGCCGGCGCGATACCCATGCTGGCCGTGGCGGTGATATGGCGCCCGCCGATGACGCGCTGGCTGGCGAGCATCATCACGAGCCGTGCGGCAAGCGCGCTCGCGTTCTCGGCATCGCGCGGAGTCGCGACCATGAACTCGTCGCCGCCGGTGCGCGCCGCGATGTCGCCGACGCCGAGCTCGGCGATCAGCGTCTCGCTGAAGCCCTGCAGCAGGGCATCGCCGATATCATGGCCGAGGCTGTCGTTGATGCTCTTGAAACGGTCGATATCGATCGAGATCAGCGTGACCGGGAGCCCGGACGCAGCCATTTGCCGGATCTCACGCATGAAGCCGCGGCGATTGTAGAGGCTGGTGATCGTGTCGTTGACCGCCAGATGCTCCAGCTCGCGCATCGTGCGCAGCCGGGCGAGGAATATCTCGTGGATCACTTGGGCGCTGGAGAAGGTCAGGACCGTGGTGAGCAGCACCGAAAGCCCGATCACCAGATAGGCCGGGTCCCGCGTCCAGAGCAGGGCGAATGTGAACGGCATCGCGGCCGCCAGCACCTGCACGCGGGTGATCACCGGCCGCGACGTGTTGCGCCCGGAAATCCCGGCGAGATAGCCGATCGTCTGGGCGATCGCGAGCGCGGCGACGGGCTCATAGGTGTAGCGCAGGATAGCGTAGCAGCCGAAACCCGAGATCAGGGCCGCGGTGGACCATGCGCCGGCCATGGCGAGGTTTTCCAGCGTGCCGATCTGGCCTTCGCTGGCGGTCGCGAGATGAACGCCCTTGTAGTAGCGGTGCGACAGGTAGCGAAACAGCCCGATCGCGACCATTGCCGCGGCCATGGCGTGGAAAGCCGGGTCGCCCGTCAGCAGGGCACTCGCGGCCATCACCGCCGCCACAGTGATGGTGCCGATGAAGATCGTTCCGGGCGTGGCATAAAGCGCCGCCACCAGCTCCGATTTCATCGCGATATCGTTCTCATGAACGTCGACGATCATCCGGCGTCCCGTCACTGTCTATGTTTGCTTGTCGTCCGGCGTAGCTGCCATCCTCGCTAAAAATCTATTAAAGAACTGTATGTCGCTTCGGAGGTTTCGCCGATAAATTATAGCTTGCCGCCGATGCCGAGCAGTCAGCCGTGCAGCCGGTACTTGGTGAAACCTTCGGGCCCGTCTCCCGCTGGCTCCGCTTTCAGGCCCGGGGGCAGCTTGCCGGCCGCCGCCGGAGAGGTCAGGAAGGTGACGTTGACGCCGGGCGGCAGCGGCGCGAGCGACCAGTTGCCGTCGGCTTTCGGGTCGATCGTCTTCTTGCCGAGGATATGGCGCACGACCACGTCGCGGTTGAGATCGGGCGCCTCCAGCACAACCGTGGTCTTCGTGCCCGGGAAGTTGCCGCCGCCTCCGGCACGGTAATTATTTGTAACGATGAGGAATTCCGCCTTCTCGTCGATCGGCTGGCCGGTGAAGGCGAGGTCGCGGATGCGGTGCGCTTCGGCCGCGACGAGCTTGCCGTCAGTGTCGTAGCGCGAGACTTGCGTGACATCGATCCGATAGGTCACGCCGTCGATCACGTCGAAATTGAAGGCAGGGAAAGCCGGGTTGATCAACGGCTGCTCTTCGCTCTTTGCCGGGTCGATGCGGTTGAAGACGCCGGCGGAGCGCTCCAGCCATTCCCTTACGTCCGCGCCGCTGATTTTCACGATCTGCACCGTATTCGGGTAGAGATAGATGTCGGCGATATTCTTCAGCGCTAGCGGGCCGGCGGGAATGTCGGTGTAGAAGGAGGGGCCGGAGCGCCCGCCGGACTTGAACGGTGCGGCCGCCGACAGGATCGGCAGGTTCTTCCAGCGTGTCTGCGCCATCAGCGGCCTGGCATAGGCGATCTGCGCCTCGGTAACGATCTGGATCGAGGGATCGTCCGCCACCAGCGCGAAATAGGAATTGATCGGCCCGGCCGTGCTGCCGACCGGCTCGCGCATATAGGCCAGCGTCGCCTCGTGGTCGGTCTTGACCGCAGCCAGGATCGCCGGTTCCGCAGCAGCTTTCGGAACGATCCTGCGATCGGGCGTGCGCTCGTAGATCGGCTTCGCCTCGACCCTGAAATCGGCGATGGTCCAGCGGTCGCCGCGCTTTTCCAGCTCGAGATCGACGATGCCGAGATGCGAGCCCCAGAAACCGGGCTGGCAGGCCGGCTTGCCGTTGAGCGAGCCCTTGACGTTGTCGACGCCGGCAATGCCGTCGAAAGATTTTCCCCCGGGGAAGACCAGGTGCTGGTGGCCGGTCAGGATGACGTCGATGCCCTCGACCTTCGACAGGTGCAGTGCCGCATTCTCCTCCATGCCGCGCCGCTGGCCGCCCGCGATGCCGGAATGGCAGAGGGCGATGACGAGGTCGGGCTGGGCGTCGAGCAGGTCCGGCATATGCTTTTCGGCGGCATCGACGATGTCGGTCGCGACGATCTTGCCGTCGAGATTGCCCTTGTCCCATTGCATGATCTGCGGCGGCACGAAGCCGATCACGCCGATCTGAAGGACATGCCGGTTGCCCGCCTCGTCCTCGAAGCTCTGCTCGAACAGGCGCCAGGCATCCACCAACGGGCCGCCGCCAGCGCGCTCGACATTGGCGCAGACCATGGGGAATTCCGCCTTGGCGAGCCCGTGGTCGAGGAAGTCCAGCCCGTAGTTGAACTCATGGTTGCCGAGCGTGCCGCAGAGATAGGGCAGGGCATTCATCGCGGCGAGCATCGGGTGGGTCTCGCCGGCTTTCAGCCCCTTCTTGTAGGCGATGTAGTCGCCGAGCGAGGAGCCCTGCAGGAAATCGCCATTGTCGAAGAGCAGGCTGTTCTTCACGTCGCCTTGAGCGGCCTTGATCAGGCTCGCCGTCTTGGCAAGGCCGACCGTCTCGTCCGGCCCGTCGCGGAAATAGTCGTAAGGCACGACATTGACGTGGAGATCGGTCGTCTCGAGCACGCGCAGCTTCAGCTTTGCCGGCGCCTGCGCGGCGGCCGCCCCGGGCAGGGCGGCGCAGGCGGCGATGGCGGCTCCGGCCTTGAGCGTCTCGCGACGGTTGAGACGATGATCCTGTGCCATGGCCAGTTCCCGCTATGCGCTGCGGGACAGGACGTTAGCATTGCGGCGTGGCCGTGACACAGGGAAGATGCCGGGCCGGCTCGACATTCGAAAGATGGTGAACGGAGAGGGCAAGAATCCGGATCGACGGGCCTGCCCGAAGCGTTCTCACGCCGGGCGGTGGACGCCCTCCATGCGCACGCGCCCGTCTCCGCCCTCGGTCCAGCCCCTGACGCTGCCATCGGCCTGCCGCTTCGCCTTCACCCGGAAGATGTCGCCGGCGATCAGGGGATTCAGGCCTCGGTACTCGAGCCGGATCGGCGCGCCCTCCGTCAGCGTCGCGATGATGTTGGCGATCAGCGTCGCCTGGATCGGTCCATGCACGACGAGTCCGGCATAACCCTCCATCTCCGTCGCATAGGGGGCATCGTAATGGATGCGATGACCGTTGAACGTTAGCGCCGAGTAGCGGAACAGCAGCAGCGGGCTGCCCTCGACCTCCCAGGTGAGATCGGCTGGCTCGCCCATGGCGGCCGGGCCGGGTGCGCCGATTGTGGAAGCACCCGTTGCGGCGGCTTCCCGATAGACGATGTCGTGTCGCTCGCGAACGGCGACACCGCGCTCGGTCACGTAGTCATGATGGACCGCGACGAAGCAGAGCGGGCCGCTGCGCCCCTCCTTGTAGGCGATGTCGCCGATACTGGAGTGCCGGGTCACACGGTCGCCCTCGCGCAGCGGCGACAGGGTCTCGATCCGTCCGCCGGCCCACATCCGCCGCGGCAGCGGCACCGGCGGCAGGAACCCGCCCTTGGCGGCATGGCCGTCGGGTCCGCAGGCTTCGATGTCGGAGATCGGCGGCGCCAGGCACCAGTGCAGCGCCAATGGTGCTTCGCCAGGCGCTTGAGGGGCGAGGTGGCGGCCGAATGTGGCGGCGAAGCTCTGCACCAGGCGGGGCGTGACGATGTCCTGCGCGTCCTCGGTCTTGCCTGTCCAGGAGGAGAGCCGGGCGATGTCGATGCTCATGAGAACCTTTCCTCGATTGGGAGCGACCGTTCCGCTCAGGCGGATTTCGCTTCCGCCTGACGGGTGAATTCGGCACGCAGCGCCGCGTCGTGCTGGCCGAGCGCCGGCACCGGCCGCATCGCGACGCGCTGGCCGTCGACCACGGCTGAAGGCGCGAGCACCGCGATCGGGCCGCTCGGCGTGGGCACGGGCAGTGTGGTCGCCGCCGGATGGTCGATCAGTCCGCCGACCGTGGAGACGGTGCCATAGGCGATCGCATGGCGATCGAGCGCGGCGGCAACATCAGCGAAGCGACGCCTGCCGAGCCGCGCCTGCACCGCGCCGTCGAGGGCAGCGCGTTCCCTCACCCGTAACACATTCGAGGCGAAGCGCGGATTATCAGCCAGTTCCGGGCTTTCGAGCACGTTGCGGGCGAAGATCTGCCATTCCCGCTCGCTCTGGATCGAGACCAGCACCTCGCCGTCGGCGAGCGCAAACACGCCATAGGGCGCGATCGATGGATGGGCGAGCCCGACCCGTGCCGGCTCGATGCCGCCATAGCGGCGCGTCAGATAGGGCACGTTCATCAATTCCGCGAGCGTGTCGAACAATGACAGCGCGATCGCGGAGCCCGCGCCGGTGCGTGCCCGCTTCAAGAGCGCTTCTAGGATCGCGGCATAGGCCGCCTGTCCGGTCGCGATATCGGCGATCGAGACGCCGATGCGCGAGGGGCCGGATTCAGGCGTGCCGGTGATGGCGGAGAGGCCTGATTCCGCCTGGATCAGCAGGTCATAGGCCTTGCGCTGCTCATGCGGCGTGCTCCGCGCATAGCCGGAGATGTCGCAGGTGATGAGGCGGGGATGGCGCTGCCGGAGCATCGCGCTGCCGAGCCCGAGCCGCTCAGTGGCGCCGGGGGCGAGGTTCTGGATGAAGATATCGGCCGACGCGATCATCGCCTCGACCAGCGCGAGATCCTCCGGCTGCCGCAGGTCGACCCGGCAGGATTCCTTGCCCCGGTTGATCCAGACGAAATAGGAGGACTGCCCCTTGGCGAAACCGTCATAGCCGCGCGCGAAATCGCCCTCCGGCCGCTCGAGCTTGATGACGCGCGCGCCCGCATCGGCAAGCTTGCAACTCGCGACCGGCGCGGCCACCGCCTGCTCCAGCGCGACCACGACGATACCTTCCAGCGCATGCGACATCGGCATTCCCTCAGTAGTCGTGAGAGGAAGAGCGCCCCGCCGCGGCCAAGTCAAACGCGGGCGGTGGGTTAGTGTGGGTGCTCTCTCGGCAGGTTGGCATGCGGCATCGCGAAGCGCCGCGCAGCTTGAATCAACATCTCATGAGCGGGCGTCATGTCCTTGGCGTAGCAAGGAAACAGCCGCTTGTTCAAAGCCTGCTGCGTCCCGCCTCACATCCTGACGATGTGGCGGATGGTGCGGCCTTCGTTGAGCGCGTCGAAACCTTCGTTGATCTCGTCGAGGCTGCCCGAGCTGGTCCAAAGCTTGTCCACCGCCAGCCGACCGCGCTGGTAGAGCTCGACGAAGCGCGGGATGTCGCGCGAGGGCACGCAGGAGCCGACATAGGAACCCTTCAGGGTCCGTTCCTCGGCGACCAGCCTGACCGGGGAGAGCGACAGCGTATGGGCAGGATTGGCGAGCCCGGCCGTCGTCGTCGTGCCGCCGCGCCGCGTAATCTGGTAGGCGAGGTCGAGCGCCCTGACCGAGCCGGCCATCTCAAGCCCGTGATCGACGCCGCCCTTGGTCGCGTGCCGGATCGCTTCGATCACCTCCGGCGTATCGGCCTTGAAGGCGTCGGTCGCGCCCAGCGCCAGTGCCAGATCGAGCTTGTCCTGCGCGAGATCGACGGCGACGACGCGCGAAGCGCCACACGCGATGGCACCGAGCAGGGCCGAGAGCCCGACACCGCCGAGCCCGACCACCGCAACCGTCTCGCCGGCCTTGATCCGCGCCGTGTTCACGGCAGCGCCGACGCCGGTGAGCACCGCGCAGCCGAACAGGGCGGCGATCTCATGCGGGATATCGGCTTCGATCTTGACCAGCGAGCGCCGCGAGATCACCGCATGCTCGGCGAAGGCGGAGACGCCGATATGGTGATGCACCGGCTGGCCGGCGACCGAGAGCCTGCGCCCGCCGCCCAGCATCTCGCCGCGCCCATTGGCGGCATTGCCGGGCTCGCAGAGGGCAGGGCGGCCCTCGGCGCAGGGCGCGCAATGCCCGCAGGATGGTACGAACACCATCACGACGCGGTCGCCGGGCTTGAGGTCGTCGACGCCTTCGCCGGTCTCGACCACCTCGCCGGCGGCCTCGTGGCCGAGCACCATCGGCACCGGGCGCGGGCGGTTGCCGTCAATCACCGAGAGGTCGGAATGGCACAGGCCCGCGGCGCGGACACGGACGAGCACCTCGTCGCGGCCGGGCGGGGCGAGGTCGAGCTCCTCGATCCGCAGCGGACGGCTCTGCGCATAGGGCGCCGCGACCGGGCTTGCGTTCAGGACGGCAGCGCGAATCTTCATGGGGCTTGAGGCTCCGGTCTCGATATCCGCCGCCATCCCGACAGGAGAGGGCGCCGCTGTCAAAGCCTGAGGCGTATCCCGTCATTGCGAGGAGCGAAGCGACGAAGCAATCCAGGAGGACTGGGTGAGACGTCTTACCCAGTCCTCCTGGATTGCTTCGCTGGGCTCGCAATGACGGGAGGTATACGGATACCCTTCAGGCCACGTCGCTCAGTGTGCCGCCAAGGAAGAGCTGGCCGATACGCGGATCGGCAAGGATCTCCGCCGCCGGGCCCTGCATGCGGGTGCGGCCGAGTTCGAGCACCAGCCCTTCGTCGGAAATCTCCAGCGCCGAGCGGGCGTTCTGCTCGACCATCAGGATCGAGACGCCCTTGGCGCGCAGGTCTTGCAGGATGCCGAAGGTCTCCTGCACCATCAGCGGCGAGAGGCCGATCGATGGCTCGTCGATCAGCACGAGTTTGGGGTCGAGCAGCAGGCCGCGCACGATTTCGAGCTGTTTCTGCTCGCCGCCGGAGAGCGTCGACGCCTGCTGGTCGGCCTTGCGCCGGAGTGCCGGGAAGCGGTCGAGGGCCGCTTCGATCCGTTGGGGCATGTCGGTGATCCCCGAGCCGGCGGCGACCGTGCCGAGCTCGATATTGTGGCGCACCGAGAGCTCCGGGAAGATGTTGCGCCCCTGCGGGACATAGCAGATGCCGGCTTCGAGCAGCTTGCGCGGGTTCCACCCGGTGATGTCCCGCCCATCGAAGCGGATGCGGCCCTCGCGCAGCTTGAGCAGGCCGAAGATCGCCTTGAACACGGTCGACTTGCCGGCCCCGTTCGGCCCGATCACGGTGGTGATCGCGCCGCGCTTCACCGCGAAGGAGGTGCCATTCAGGATGGTCATGGCGCCATAGCCGCCGACCACGCCGTCGAGTTCAAGGATGGGGGTGCTCATCACCATGCTCCTCAATGCCCTAGATAGGCTTCGATCACGGCCGGATTGGCGCGGACCTCGGCCGGCGTGCCCTCGGCCAGAACCTTGCCCTCGGCCAGCACGATCACCCGCGTGCAGAGCGACATCACGAAATCCATGTTGTGCTCGATCACGACGAAGGTTGCGCCCTGCTCGGCATTGATGGCGCGCAGGCGCTCCTTGAGATCGCCGAGCATGGTCAGGTTGACGCCGCCGGCCGGCTCGTCGAGCAGCACGAGGCGCGGGCCGGCCATGAAGGCCATCGCGGCGTCGAGCAGCTTCTGCTGACCGTAGGACAAGCCGCCGGCCTTGGCGTCCGCGAGATGGCCAAGCTTGAAGAAGCCGATCATCTGTTCGGCCTTCTCCGACAGCCCGGCGTCACGCGCGCCGAACAGACGGCCGAGCATCGAGCCCTGATGCTCCTGCCCGGCGAGGATCAGGTTCTCGCGGACCGAGAGTTCCGGGAAGACCTGCAGGAGCTGGAAGGTGCGGCTGACGCCGAGGCGGTTGAGCGCGGACGGGCGCATGTTGGTGACGTCCCGGCCGTCGAGCTTGACCGCGCCTTCTGTCGGTTCGAGCTGGCCGAGAATGCAGTTGAACAGGGTCGACTTGCCGCAGCCATTCGGCCCGATGATGCCGAGAATCTCGCCCTCGTTCACCGAGAACGAGACGCCGTCCACGGCCTTGATGCCGCCGAAGGCCTTGTGCAGGTCGTGGACTTCGAGGACCGGGCTCATCGCGCGCCTCCGGTCTTGCGCCGGAGCGCATGCCAGCCGCGCTCGATCAGGCCGCAGACGCCCTGCGGGCAGATGACCAGCAGCGCGAGCACGATCGTCGCGAAGATGATCAGGTAGAGCGAGCCGGCGAAGCGCAGCCATTCCGGCAGCACGACGCCGAGCAGCGCCCCGACGAAGGGTCCGAACAGATAGCCGGAGCCGCCCGCGACCACCATCAAGAGCAGAAACAGGCTCTGCGACAGCGAGAAGGGCGAAGGGTCGATGAACTCGACCAACGGCGCATAGAGCGAGCCGGCGAAGCCGCCATAGGCCGAGCCGATGGCGAAGGCGAGCAGCGTGTAGGCGCGGGTGTCTATGCCGAGGCTCGCGGCCCGGACCGGATTTTCACGCAGCGCGGTGAAAGCACGTCCCCAGGGCGAGCGCACCAGCCACCACAGCTTCAGCGACAGGATCAGCGTGACGACGACGACGAAGCGGTGGAATTCCAGCGCGCCGAACAGCTTGATGCCGAAAAAGTCCGGCCGGTTGATGTTGGAGATGCCGTAGACGCCGCCGGTCAGCCATTGTTCGTTGCGGATGACGAGCCAGATCAGCGTCGAGAAGGCGAGCGTGACGAAGGCGAGGTAGTGCGTCCGCACCCGGAGCGCCGGGAAGCCGAGCAGCAGCCCGACCGCGAAGGTCAGCAGGCCCGACAGGGCGAAGGCGGCATACCAGCTCACCCCGTATTTCGTGGTCAGGATCGCGGTGGCATAGGCGCCGAGTCCCATGAAGGCGGCCTGCGCCAGCGAGCTCTGCCCGGCATAGCCGAGCGTCAGGTTGAGCCCCATCACGCCGATGCTCATGACGAGCCAGAGCGAGAGCACATAGGTGCCGTAGCGGCCCATCCCGACCGGTGCGAACCAGAGGATGACGGCGCCGAGAATGAGGGCGACCAGCGCGGCATCAATGCGACGGGCCGGACTGCGCGAGGCGGCGGAATTCTGGACGGCAGGGGCGCTCATACGCGGCGCTCCTCCTTGCGGCCCATCAATCCCTCCGGCTTGACCAGGATGATGGCGACGAGCAGCACCAACGGCACGGCGAGCCGGTATTGCGTCGAGATGTAGGCGGCAGCGAGCGAATCCGCGACGCCGATCAGCAGCCCGCCGACCAGCGCGCCGCGCACCTGGTTGAAGCCCCCGACGATGGCGGCGATGAAGGCGAAGAGGCCGATGGTCTCGCCGTTGGAGAACTTCGCCAGATAGATCGGCGAGATCAGGAGCGAGGCGACGACGGCGAGCGCTGCATTGAGCAGAAAGGTGAGCAGCACCATCCGCTCGACCGGGATGCCGAGGATGCGCGCGACGGTGGGGTTCTGCGCCGTCGCCTGCATCTGGCGGCCGAGCCGCGTGCCGCCGACGAACCATTGCAGCAGGCCGATCGCGGCGAAGGCGACGACGATGATCGCGAGGTGCTGGAGCGAGATCGATACGCCGAGCACGTTGATCATGTCGGTGGGCACCAGCGAGGGGAAGCTCTGCGCCTCCGCCGAGAAACCGTCCTTGGCGCCTTCCTTCATGATGATCGACAGCGCCATGGTGGCGATGGCGAGCGGCAGCACGCCATGCTTGATCATCGGGTCGACGACGACGAGCTTGAAGCCCGCGCCGAAGATCAGCAGGAACACCGCGATGCCGAGCAATCCGCCGGCCCAGAGCGGCAGGCCGAAGAGCTTGACCGCGAGCAGGATCAGCACGGCCGGCAGCATGACGAATTCGCCCTGGGCGAAATTGATCGTCTGCGAGGTCTGCCAGACCAGCGTGAAGCCGATCGCGGCGAGCGCGTAGATCGAGCCCGTGGCGATGCCGGCGATGAGATAGGCGATGAATTCGGCCATGGCTTCCGCTTTGTGCCGTTTGCGCGCTTTCTTCGAAGGAAACGCGCCGTCATTCCGGGCTTGACCCGGAATCCATCATAGAGCGTAGAGCCTCGTGATGAATTCCGGATCGGCGCCGCTTCGCGGCTTGTCAGGAATGACGATGGAGGTGTTGGGACGTTACGGCTTGATCCGCGGCAGCGTGGTGTTGATCACCTGCTTGCCGTTGACGATCTCGGCCAGGAAGCTTTCACGGTCGAGGTCGCCGTTCTGCTCGATCACCGTATCGATCAGGATGCCCGGCTCCTCGCTCGCCTTGATGGTCGCGCCGCGCAGCGTGTCGGCGACGCCCTTCTTGTCGAGTTTCTTCTGCTTCTCGGTCGCCCATTTCACCATGAAGACGGCCATGTAGCCCTTCACGCCGTTATGGTCGGAGGAGAAGCCGTATTTCTCGCGATAGCGCCTGCCGAAATCCTGCAAGGCGGGGATCGGCGCGTCGGTCGAGAGGCCGACATGGCCCTTCACGCCATTGGCGGCGTCGCCCGCGAGCTCCAGCACCTTGGCGCCGAGCAGGGTGGTCTCGCCGATCATCGGCTTGGTGATGCCCTGCTGCTTGGCGGCGCGCAGGAAGCGGGCACTCTCCTCCTCGTTGAGGTAGACGAAGACGGCGTCGGCATTGGCGTTCTTCACCTTGATCGCGTCGGCGGTGAAATCGGCCTGGCCCTGCTCGGTCGAGACGTCGACGGCGACCTTGATGCCGGCCTTCTCGAGCTCGGGCAGGATGGTGTCGCGCCCGCCCTTGCCGAAGTCGTTATTGACCCAGACCACGGCGATGGAGCCGGCCTTGACGGTGTCCTTCAGATACTTGGCGATCTTCGGCATCGCCGCCGCCTGGCTGATCGAGGTGCGGAAGATGTAGGGGTTGCCCTGGCGGGTGAAGCCGGCCGCCTCGCCGCCGACGATTTGGGCGATCTCGGCACGCTGCGAAATCTGCATGGAAGCACCGATCGGGCCCGAGAAGATCGGGCCGAGGATGGCATAGGCGTTCTCGTCGATGGCGCGCTGCACGGCGGCGCGCGTGTTCCCCGGATTGGTCTGCGTGTCGTAATGCACGATCTCGACCTGCTTGCCGAGGATGCCACCCTTGGCGTTGATGTCGGCGGCGGCCATGTCGGCGCCGTTCTTCCAGTTCGTGCCGGCGGCGGCTCCCGCGCCCGACAATTCGATGACGTCGACCAGCTTGACCTTGTCCTGCGCCTGCGCCGGCAGGCTGAGCGCCGCGCCGAGCGCGGCGGCCATGACCCAAAGCGATTTCATACCCTGTCTCCTCCGGGATGTTTCTTGTCGCACGCGCGATCTTGGATAGCCGCGGCGTCCGTCCGCTTCTTGCCGGGCTTTGGGGCGCGATGTCCAGAGCTGAAAGGGTTTGCCAGCGTTGAGGTTTCCGCTTTGCCCGAGACTGGGAAACGGCAGGGCCGCTGACGCCTCATGTCAGCATGGGGCGGAGTCGGCCTGTCGCTGTCGGTCGATAATGCTAAACAGCGATGGCCCTGCCGGAGGAGCCCCCATGAAACAGGACCCGTTGTTCGAGCGCCTCTGGGATGGCTCTGCCCCGATGGAAGAGTGGACCGCCGCGGTTTCGCACGGCGCGATCACGCAGGTGGATGACAGCATCATCACCGTCCACACCACCTATTTCTGCGGCAGCGTGACGGCGATCCGGACAGTGGAAGGCCTCGTCCTGATCGATACGGCCAAGCCCGACACCGCCAGGCAGACGCTTGACGTCATCCGCTCTTGGGACGATGGCCCGATCCATACCGTGATCTTCACGCACGGCCATATCGATCACACCAGCGGCATCAAGGTGATCGACGAGGAGGCGGATGCGCGCGGCTGGCCACGCCCGCGCATCGTCGCCCATCGCAATGTCGCCCGGCGCATGCAGCGCTATGTCGACTCGCACGGCTTCAACAGCCTCGTGCAGAGCCAGCAGTTCAACATGCCCGGCTATGTCTATCCGATCGGCCAACGCCGTCCCGACGAGGTCTATGACGACACCTTGTCGCTCGCGATCGGCGGCGAGCGGCTCGAACTCTTTCACGGCCGCGGCGAGACCGATGACGCGACCTTCGTCTGGCTGCCGGAGCGGCGCGTGCTGGCGAGCGGCGATTTCGTGATCTGGGTGTTCCCGAATGCCGGCAATCCGCGCAAGGTTCAGCGCTATGCCGCCGAATGGGCGCAGGCCTTGCGGCGGATGGAGGCGCTCAAGCCCGAGATTTTGATCCCCGGCCACGGCCCCGTCGTCTTCGGAGCGGAGCGTGTCGCTCGGATGCTGAGCGACGGCGCCGAGGCGCTGGAGCATCTCGTCCACGAGACGCTGGCGCTGATGAATGCGGGCGCGACGCTCGAAGACGTCCTGAGCAAGGTCAAGGTGCCCGCGAGCTATCTCGCCAAGCCTTATCTGCTGCCGAAATACGACGACCCCGAGTTTCTGGTCCGCGGCATCTATCATTTCTACGCCGGCTGGTTCGACGGCAACGCGGCTCATCTGAAGCCTGCCCGCACGGCAGAGTTGGCCGCCGAACTGGCGGAGCTCGTCGGCGGCGCCCGCAAGCTGGCTGAGCGCGCCGAAGCCTTGGCAGGGCAGGGGCAGAACAGGCTCGCGGTGGCGCTGGCAGAACTGGCGGCTGCGGCGGCGCCCGACGATGCCGCACTCCAGGCCATCCGCGCCGCGACGCTGCGGAAGCTGATCGAGCGCGAATCCTCGCTGATGGGCAAGGCTTTCCTGGCTGTCTACGAGCGCGAGGCGGAGGGGCGCTCGAAAGGCTGACAGCGGCCTAAGGCGCGACCACCAGTTCTTGCGCCTTGCGATCGAGCTCGCGAAACACCGGCAGCGACTGCGCGGCGAAGCTCTTCAGCTCGGGGTCGTCGCCTTCATTGGCGTAGCGCTCCATCAGCACCGCGACGTCGTGATGCGTGCTGCGCTGGGCCTCGACATAGGCCTTGTCGAAGGCCGCCCCCTGTTTGTCGGTGAGGTCGCGCAGTAGATCGAGATGGCGCGCGTCCGGCCGGTCGGGCAGGGCGATGTCGGAGCGCTTGGCGACGATGCGGCGCAGGCCGCTCGTCACCGCCCCCTGACGGCTGGCGAGGTCATGCGCGAAATCCTTGATCGCGGGCGAACTGCTCTTGTGCAGCGCCAGGGTCGCCGATTCCATGCCGAACATCTGGGCGATGGCGGTCTGGCGCACGAAATCCCCCGCCGGAGCGGACGACTGCGCCGCGGCGGCAGAGCCGAGCAGGATAAGGCCGGTGACCCCCCGCAACAGCGTACGGCGGGTGCGATGAGTGATCTGTGCCATCCTCGGGGAACCGCGAAGCCACGGTGAGGTTCCATGGTGCCTGCGCCGACCCCCGCTGCGCCGGCTTGCCTTGTCGCATCCTGCCCGCTGCGATAGCAGGGCGGGTACGCTTGCCAGTCCGTATGCAGAGGAAATCCCATGCTGACCACCGTCGAGACCGTGCGCGATGCGCTGGTGAAGGCCCGCCGCGAGCGTTCGCTGGCCGAGATCGCGAGCCTGCCAGTGCCGGCGACCCTGTCCGAGGGGCTCGTCGCGCAGGCCGAGGTGGGCAAGGCGCTTGGCCTTCCCGAGGCCGGCTGGAAGGTCGGTATCGCCGAGGACGGCACGGCGGTCGCCGGCCTGATGCCCGGCCCCTATCTTGCGCCTGGCGATGTCTATGAGGGCGCGATCGGTGCCGAATTGCGGATCGAGATCGAGCTCGCGCTCCGGCTTGCCCGCGACGTGCCGTTCCGTCCGGGCCAGCCTTGGACGCGCGCCGAGTTGCTCGCCTGCTGCGACAAGGCCTATCTCGGCATCGAGATCGTCGAGAGCCGCCTCGCCAACTGGTCCGGCAACGTCGCGTTCCCGCTCTGGCTCGCCGACGCGATGGGCCATGGCGGCTACGTGATCGGCCCGGAACTCGATATTGCCACGCTGGATGATCCGACCGGCCTCGGCTGCTTCATCTCGCTCAACGGCGTGACGATCTACGACCAGCCGGCCGTCCACGGAAACGGCGATCCGATGACGCCCTTCCTCGCCTGGGCGAACCGCAAGAGCGACGATCTTGGCGGCCTAAAGGCCGGTCAGATCGTGACCACCGGCAGCCTCTGCGGTGGCGTGCTCTCGCCCGGGAAAGGCGAGATCGTGACCAGGCTTTCGCCGCTCGCGACGGTGACCTTAACCCTTCGTTAGCAGGAACATTCGAGTCCTTGAGCATTGCACATGCCTGTCCGCTCCCTATGATGGCGGCGGGCATGGGCACGGTTTGAGTGTGGGGGTTGCTTGGAGGGTGGATGCGGTTTTGGCGTAGGGCAGGGCATGCGGTCGCGCTGAGCGGCGGTTGTGCGTTTGCCACACTGCTGAGCCTGCAGGCGGAACCGGCCCGGGCTTTCGATCTCTCGTCGCTGGACGTGTTCGGTCTCTTCACCAAGAAGGACGAGCCACCGGCCCCGAGCCCGTCCGCCTTGCCTTACAAGCTCGAATTCGATCTCGGCGAGGCCGATGACGCCAAGGCGCTGACGCGCTCGCTGCAGGATGCCTCGCTGCTTTATCGCCTGCGCCAGGATGCCCCGCCCGACGGCGAATCCCTGTCGCGCCGGATGGCGACAGACCTGAACCCGATGCTCGATGCGCTCTGGTCGCAGGGCTATTTCAACGCCGATGTCACGCTGATCGTCGACGGTGTCCCGCTCAAGATCGGGGCCGAGCCCGATGCGACGCTGGTGCGGACGCTCGAAGCGCATCGCAACCGCGACGCCGTGCCGATCACGGTCAGGGCAAGGCCCGGCAAGATATTCGGCCTGCGCAGGATCGATGTTGTCGAGCGCGACGAGGCCGGCCCGCCCGCCATCGCCGATCCCGTCAAGGTCTCCCGGCTGAAAGCGGGTGAGCCGGCAACCTCGGCCGCCTTGAAGGCTGCCCAGGCGGCCTTGGTCGATTATATGCGGGGGCAGTCGCGCCCGCTCGCCAAGGTCGTCGAGCTCCGTCCAGTGGTCGATCATGCCGCCGGCATCATGGACGTGACCTATGTCATCGCGCCCGGCCCGTTGGCCGGTTTCGGCGACATCGCGATCGGCCAGACCGACGAGATCCCGCCGGAGGTCGTGCGCTCCTTCATCTATCTGGAGCCCGGCGACCCCTATTCGCCGAAGGCGCTGGCCGATACCCGGCGCTCGATCGCGACGATCCCCGCCGTCGGCTCCGTCCGCATCCGCGAGGGCGACAAGCTTGACGGCGCCGGCAACCTGCCGATCTTCGTCGAGGTGACCGAGCGGCCCAAGCGCCTGCTCGGCTTCTCGGCCCGCTATTCGACGATCGACGGTCCGGCGGTGAAGACCTATTGGGAGCACCGCAACCTATTCGGCGGCGCCGAGCGCCTGCGGCTGGAGGCCAGCGTCTTCTTCGCGCCGCGCATCGACGGCACCAAGATCCAGCGCTTCGGCGATTTCAAGGAATCCGATCTCGGCGGCCGCTTCGCCTTCAGCTTCATGAAGCCGGCGCTGAACGGCAGCCGCAACGATCTGCTGATCGACGGCGTCGCGACGCGCGAGCGCGTCGGCCTCAACCGCTATGGCGGCTACACCGCGCGCTATGCCAACGTCGCCACCGCGATCCGCCATCGCTTCAGCGACACCTTCTCGGTCCAGGCCGGCATCGAGGTCGAGCGCGGTCAGACCAGCGACGTGCTGGGGCAGGTGGATTACACTCTGGTCGGCATCCCGCTCTCGGTGAAATACGATTCCACCGACAACCTGCTTGATCCGACGCGTGGCTTCCGCGCGACCGCCTCCTTCACGCCCTATCCGACCTTCCTCGGTTCGACCGTCGGCATCTACCAGACCAAAGCGGCCGTCTCCGCCTATTACGCGCTGGACGAGGATGCCCGTTACATCCTGGCCGGCCGCGTCGGATTCGGCTCGATTTCCGGTGCCAGCCTGGAAGACATCCCGGCGACGCGGCGCTTCTATGCCGGCGGCGGCGGTTCGGTGCGCGGCTATGCCTATCGCAGCCTGTCGCCGCTCGGCCCGTTCGGGCAGATCACGGGCGGCCGCAGCCTGCTGGAAGCCTCGGTCGAGGCCCGCATCAAGATCACCGACACGATCGGCATCGTGCCCTTCTTCGATGCCGGCACCGCCTTCGAATCCAGCCTCCCGGACGGCAAGCAGAAGCTGCAGATGGCCGCCGGCATGGGCTTCCGCTACTATACCGGCATCGGGCCGATCCGCGTCGACATCGCCGCGCCGCTCAACCCGCGCAAGGGCGACAAGCCGGTCGCGCTCTATGTCAGCATCGGGCAGGCCTTCTGATGCGCCGGCTCCTCACCATACCGCGTCTGGCGCTGTTGGCCCTGCTGCTGACGGCGGGCTTCCTCTTCTCGGCCCATTTCGGCGGCTTCGCCCAGAACGCGCAGACCGATCGCGGCGTCGTCGCCGACCTGATCTCCAAGGCCTTGTCGAGCAGCACGAGCCAGGTCTCGATCGGCGAGGTCAACGGTGCGCTCTCCTCGGATGTCGAGATCCGCGACATCGTCCTCTCCGACCGCGACGGCGCCTGGCTGCGCCTCGACCGCGTCCGCCTGATCTGGACCCGCAGCGCCCTGCTGCTGCGCCGGCTCGATGTCGACAGGCTGGAGATCGGCAAGCTCGAAATCCTGCGCAAGCCCGTATCTCCGCCGGCCGGTACCGCCCCGCCGAGCAACGAGCCGATCCTGCCCGAATTGCCGCTCAAGGTGATCATCCGCGCGCTCCAGCTCAACGAACTCGCGCTTGGTCAGCCCGTGCTCGGCGTCGCCGCCCGCCTCAGCGCCAATGGCGCGGCGCGGCTGGGGCCGCCCAACGAGGGGCTCGACCTCAAGTTTCAGGCGAAGCGGCTCGACATGGGCGGGCTCTTCGACATCACCCTGTCCTTCGTGCCGGACAGCACGCGTCTGCAACTCGCCGCGAAGCTCGACGAGCCGGCGGGCGGCCTGATCTCGAAGGTTGCGGGCCTGCCGGGCGAGCCGCCGGTGAAGCTCGATCTCACCGGCGATGGCCCGCTCGATTCCTTCCGTTCCAGCCTCGTCTTCACGGCAGGCCCGATAATCGGCGCCAACGGTTCGGCCACGCTGACTCGCGCCGGTGCCGAACGCTCGCTCGCGTTGGCCCTCGATGCCCGCATCGAAGGGTTGATGCCGCCTCCGGTGGCGCCGGTCTTCGCTGGCTCGACCCGGCTCGACGGTTCGGTCGGTTTCCGCGACGATAGCGGCGTCGAGATCCGCAATCTCGCGCTGGTCTCGGCCTTGGCGCGTCTCGATGTGCTGGGCCGCTATAATGCCGACAAGACGCTCGACCTGCGCGTCACAGCCGCCTCGCGCCCCAATGCGGATGGCCGCACGGTCGCGTCGGGCACCGAGATCGGCAAGCTCGCCTTCGACGCGACGATCCGAGGCCCGGTCGCTGGGCCGACCATCGCCGCAAAGCTGGATGCCAGCGACGCCAAGCTGCCCACGGGCCAGTTCGGCAAGGTCGCGCTGGCCTTCAACGCGACCCCGACCGGCACGATCGGCGAGCCCCGCACGCGCATCGCCCTGACCTCCGACGGAGAGGCCAGCGGGATCGTGCTGGCCGACAAGGCGCTGATGCGCGCGGTCGGCGACAAGGTCACCTTCACCTTGAGGGGCACTGGCAATGACGACGCCACCGCCGATTTCGAAACACTGAAGCTAGCCCTCTCGGGTGTCGAGCTAGACTATCGCGGCAAGCTCGGCCAGGCGCGCATGCTCGGCCAGCTCAAGGCCGTGCTGCCGGACCTCGCCCGCTTGAGCGGTCTTGCGGGTCGCCCGCTCGGGGGCAGGGCGGATATCACCGCCGACCTCGACGCGACGCCGCGCCTCAACAACTACACGGCCACGCTCGCCGGTAAGGCTGAGCGCCTCGCGACCGGCGAAGCCGCGCTTGATCGCCTGCTCGCTGGCAACCTGACCCTTGCCGGCCGCGTCAATGCGCTCGCCGGCGACTATACGGTGAGCGGCCTGCGCGTGGCGGGCCAGCATGCCGCCTTCACCGCCGATGGCTCGATCGGCCAGCAGCAATCCGACCTGAAGCTCGCGCTGAACTTGCCCGATCTCAAGCGCGCCGATCCGCGTCTCTCCGGCCGCGGCGACCTCACCGCCCAGATCACTGGCCCGCAGAACAAGCTCGACGCCACCGCCCGCATCGCCGTCGCCAACGCCACCGCGCTCGCGCGGCCGATCCCGCGCCTGACGATCGATGCCGTTGCCAAGGACCTGCAGGGCGCGCTCGACGCCAGCGTGACCCTGTCCGGCGAAGTCGATTCCAAGCCGGCGACCGGCTCGCTGCGCCTCGCGCGCCAGCCCGACGACGGCTGGAATCTCTCGACGCTCGATTTCGCGCTCGGCTCCGTCCGGCTGAATGGCGGCCTGACGCTCGATCCGGCGAGCCGCGCCGCCGGGCGCCTGACGCTCGCCGCCCGCAATCTCGACGACCTTTCGGCGCTGGTGCTGACCAAGCTTGGCGGCCAGCTCGACGCCGATATCGTGCTCGCGGCGCCGGAAGGCCGGCAGGATATCGACCTGACCGCCCGCGGTTCGCGTCTTGCTGGCCCGTCGCTAACCATCGACAAGCTCGACGCCCGAGCCAATGCCAAGGACATCTACGGCCGCCCGATGCTCGACGCCGCGATCGCGATCGACCGCGCCGTCGCGGCCGGCGAGGCGATCAGCGGCATCCGCTTCGATTCGAAGGGCGCGCCCGATGCCAGTGCCTTTACGCTGAGCGCCAATGCCCGCGGCTTCGCGCTGAAGGGCGCCGGCCGTCTCGTCCCCGGCGAGCCCTTGAAGCTGGAACTCGCTTCCTTCGATGCGCGCCGCGATGGCCGCGCGATCACGCTCGCCAATCCCGCCGCGTTCAGCTTCCCGGCTTCCGGCGTCGAGATCGCCAATCTCGCGCTCTCGATCGACAAGGGGCGGGTTACGCTCGACGGCCGCGCCGGCGAGACGCTCGATCTGCGCTTCGCCGCCCGCGACGTGCCGTTGTCCGCCGCGAGCATCGCAGTGCCCAGCCTGAAGCTCGGCGGCACGCTGAATGCCGAGGCGCAGGTCAAGGGCAGGCCCGGTGACCTTTCGGGGCCGTGGAAGCTCAGGATCGCGCAGCTCGTCACGCCCGAAACCCGCCAGGCCGGGCTGCCTCCGATCGAGATCCAGGGCGAAGGCGCGCTCAAGGGCGATGCCGCCGGCATCTCCGCGACCGTGAATGCCGGCAAGGGCGCCAGCCTGACCCTGCGCGGCACCGCCCCGCTCGATACCACTGGCCCGCTCGATCTCACGGCTCAGGGCCGTGTTGATGCGGCGCTCGCCAACACCATACTTGGCGCGAGCGGGCAGCGCGTCACCGGCGCGGTCGCCATCGACATGCGCGCCGGCGGAACCGCATCCGCCCCGCGCCTCAGCGGCAACGCGACCCTCTCGGGCGGCAGCTTCACCGACGCCCTGCAAGGCATCCGCCTCAATGCGATCGAGGCGCGAATCGCCGCCAATGGCGACAACCTGACGATCGAGCGCGCCTCCGCCCAAACGCCGAATGGCGGCACGATCTCGGCGAGCGGCCAGGTCAAGGTCGATCCGGCCGCGGGCTTCCCCGGCAATATCCGCATCCGCGGCGATCGCGCCCAGCTCGTCTCCAGCGGACTGGTCACGGCCGTGGCCGGGCTGAATCTCGAGATCGCCGGCCCGCTGGCGCAGCGCCCGCGCCTCGGTGGCCGGATCGATATCGCCTCGCTCGAAGTCTCCGTGCCGGATCGCCTGCCGGCGACGCTTCGTCCGGTCGACGGCATCAAGCATGTGAACGCGAAGGGCGCGGCCGCGGCCCGTCTCGCCGCCGCGCGCAAGGCGCAGCAGGCCAAGGGGCGCGGGGGACGTGCCGCGCCGGCCTTCGATGCGACGCTCGCCCTGACGGTCTCCGCTCCCAGCAAGGTCTTCATCCGTGGCCGCGGCATCGATGCCGAGCTCGGTGGCGAGATGCGCGTCGGCGGCACCTCGTCGGCGCCCGCGCTGGACGGCGGCTTCGAACTGCGCCGCGGCCGGCTCAGCGTCCTGACCCAGCGCCTCGATTTCAGCCGCGGCCGGCTGACCTTTGCCGGCGGGCTGATTCCCGATCTCGATTTCATCGCCCAGACCAGCGCCGGCGAAGTGACCGCCAGGATCATCATCAGCGGTCCGGCCGACCAGCCGGTCTTCACCTTCACATCGCAGCCCGAACTGCCGCCCGACGAGGTGTTGTCGCGGCTGCTCTTCGCCCGCGCCTCCGGTTCGCTCTCGCCGTTCCAGGCCCTGCAGCTCGCCCAAGCAGCGGCGCAGTTCGCCGGCGGTGGCGGTGACGACACCTTCGAGCGGCTGCGCAAATCACTGGGCGTCGACAATCTCGACATCCAGATGGGTGCGGGCGGGCCGACCGTCGGGGCCTCGCGCTATATCAGCGACAACATCTCGGTGGGGGTGAAGGTCGGCTCCAAGCCGGAGGACAGCGGCGTCTCGGTCGGCATCGACGTGACCAAGCGCCTGAAGCTCCAGGCCGAGACCGGGGCGGATGGGAGCGCTGCGGTGGGAATCGGGGCCGAGTGGGAATACTGAATCGGCCTTGCCGCCCGGAAACCGGGCCGCGAGGAGATTCGGTCCGAATCCGGTTTTCCATGGTGCGATTCTGAGCCGCGACAAGCCGAAAACCTCTCGCGCGGTGCCGATGGGGTTAATGTTTGGTGAATTTCGCCGGTCAAAGCGTGGCTCCCCTGCAACACCGGTTTCCAAAGCACCCCATTCACAGGTCTGGGCGGCGGATCGTGGTTGATCGGCAGGGCGGCTTTCGTATGGTGGGAATGCGTCGGGACGTTCCCGGTCGCTGTTTTTCGCCTTCGCCTCCGAAATAGGTCGGTGACGCAGGCGAAAGACCGGGAATAGGCAGGTTCTGCGATCAGGCTAGAAAGCTTGGGGCGGGGGGCAGGCTGAAGCCCGAGGGTCTCGAAACTCTTTTGGAGGTTACCAAATGAAGCTCGTCAAGAGCCTCCTCCTCGGTTCCGCCGCCGGCATCGCCGCGGTCGCCGGGGCTCAGGCCGCCGACCTTCCCTCGCGGAAGGCCGCTCCGGTCGAATACGTTCGTGTCTGCTCCGCTTTCGGCGCCGGCTTCTTCTATATCCCGGGCACCGACACCTGCCTTCGCGTCGGTGGTCGTGTCCGCGCTGAGTACATCGTTCAGCAGCGCTTCAACGGCATCGGCGTTGACACGCAGGACCAGTACGGCATGCGCGCTCGCGGCCGTATCTACATCGACGCTCGTAACCAGACTGCCTATGGCACGCTGCGCACCTTCGTCCGTGTCGACACGACCGTCTCGAACGGCTCGTACGGCCAGGGCGTGAACTCGACCGGCCCGCAGTTCACCGCTGCTCAGGGCGGCGCTGGCGCCAACGGCACCAACCTCGATCGCGCCTTCGTTCAGTTCGGTCCCCTCACGGCCGGTCGTTCGCAGTCGTTCTTCGACTTCTACGCCGACGCTCTGAACTACGGCCCGATCCGTGGCTCGGACAACGTCGTCAACCTGCTCGCCTACACCGCCACCTTCGGCGGCGGCTTCTCGGCGACGATCGCCCTCGAAGACTCGAACGAGCATCGCGTTGCCAACGGCAACTTCGTCCAGGGCGGTTCGGACTATCCGGATCTCGTTGGTTCGTTGAACATCGCTCAGGGTTGGGGCTCTGCCCAGCTGTCGGGCGCCGTGTTCCAGCGTTCGACCGTCACCAATCTCGGTGTCGGCTCGGGTGACAAGACCGGCTTCGCCCTCCAGGCTGGCGTGAAGATCAACCTGCCCATGCTCGCCGCTGGCGACGAGCTCTGGCTGCAGGCTGCTTACGCCGAAGGCGGCATCTCCTATCTCGGCTACGGCGGCAACTCGGCCGGCTCGACCTGGGGTGCCAACACCAACGTCGGCCGTCTGCTGATCACGAACTCGGACGTCAACGTCGACGCTCTCGGTTCGGTCAAGCTGACCAAGGGCTATGCCCTGACCGCCGGCTTCCTGCACTACTGGACCCCCACGATCCGTCAGGCCGTGTATGGTTCGTACTCGAAGCTCGACTACTCGAACAACATCGGTGCTCTGGGTGCTGTCAGCCTGGATCCGGAAGAGTGGCGCGTCGGTTCGAACCTGATCTGGTCGCCGGTTGCCGGTCTCGACATCGGCGTCGAGGTCCTCTACGCCAACGCCCGCGTCAAGAACTTCGTCCAGGCGGCTGGCCGCCCGGTCGGCGTCCTGACCAAGTCGGACGACTCCTTCCAGGGCCGTCTGCGCGTTCAGCGCGACTTCTGATCGGTCTCCGATCTCTAGTCAGGAAGCCTCGGGGAAACCCGGGGCTTCTTTTTTATGTGGGTTGCTTCGGCCTCGCTGTTGACGGGACCCGGCTGCCTGGCCTGATCTGGCAGGGGCGTTCGGGCCACGATCCCGAGAGAGCGCGCGCCGATCAGATTGTTTCAATCGGATCGGTTCGGCTCCAGGAGTGGCATCGGGCGTTCGCTGGATCGATATCTGCGGATCGCTCAATAAGCCTTTGAAAAACCGAGAGCGCTTCCGATAAAAAGGTACCGTGCCTGGCCTTCTGGCAGGTACGGGCAGGGGGCGGTGCATGTCTCAACCGGCACGTTGGCTCTGGGGGCTGATCCCGCTGGGCTTGTTGTGGGTAGCCGGCAATCTGGCGCTCGATGCGGCTATCGAGCGCGATGTCGGCTCGCGCGCGGAGCAGGCTGTCGCAGCCGCTGCCGGCACGACGCCGGGCGCTCGCCCGGTCGTGGCTCAGGTCAATGGCCGCGACGTCACCATTGGCGGCGAGGTCTTGTCCTCCGATGGTGCGAACAAGGCCATGGCCCGGCTGCATGGCGAATTCGGCGTGCGCCGGACACTCGGCGGACTCTCGCAGGTCGTAGCCCAGAAACCCTATTCCTGGTTCGCCAGCCGCCAGCCGGATGGCGTGACCCTTGGCGGCTTCGTACCGGATCTCGACACCGCCGCGGCCAATGCGGCGGTCGCGTCGGCGGCGTTGCCCGGGCTACGGATCGACGATCGGCAGACCGTCGCCTTCGGCGCGCCGGACGGCTTCGCCGCAATGGCCGTGGCGATGCTGGCCGAACTGCCGAAACTGGCTTCGGGACGGGTCACCCTCGACGATGGCCGGTTCTGCATTGAGGGTAGGGCGGTGACTCCGGATGCGTTCCTCGCCCTCGAAGCTGCGATGGCACAGGCACAGCGACCGGGCTTCCGCGCCGTCAGATGCGATCTCGAGCCACCGACCGAGACGCCTTATCGCTGGAGTATCGAGCATGACCCCGCCGCCGGCCTGGCGATGCGCGGCTTCTATCCCGATCAGGCAACGCGCGGGCAGATCCTCGCAGCGGCGCGGCAGGCGTTCGGCGCAGGCGCCGCGAGCCTTCGCGACGAGATGAAGCCGGCGTTGGGTGCACCCGCCACCTTCCTCGCGAAAGCGACGCGCGCCATCGGCGAGCTGGCACGGCTACGCCAGGGCAAGGCCGAGATTGAGGGGGAGAAATATGCCCTGACGGGGAAGGGGCCCGAGACTTACGAGGCCTGCCAGGCCTTGCGCCTGCAGATCGCCCAGCTGGACGGTCCGGATTCGGTGGCCCAGGCCGCGATCGAATGCCCGCCGGCGCCCCCGCCGCCAGTGCCGGTCGTCGTCCCGCTGCCGGATGTGCCGGGGCTGATCCTGCATGATGTGCTGCCCGCTTCGCCGAAGCCGGAAGGTTCTGCGCCCTCTTCGCCGGCTGGCTCGGCAACACCGCAAGCTTCCGGTTCCGCCGCGCCGGCAGGTTCGCCCGTGTCAGCGCCGCGCGCGGTCGCGCCTGTGCCGCTGGAATGGAGCGCTGCGCGCAGCGAAAGCGGCCTGCGCCTGAATGGCAAACTGCCGGATGAGGCGGCTCGAACGGGCATTCTTGCCGCGGCGCGCGGTCTCTTCGGCGAAACGGCCGTTGACGATCGCATGGCCGTCGAGCCGGCGCTGCGCTCGGAGCTCGACCTGCGGGGCGCGGCCGCCTTTGCGCTCGAAGCTCTGTCGAAGCTCAAGACCGGCTCCGTGGGCATCCGCGACAAGGCTTTCACCATCTCCGGCGAGATTGCAGACGCTGCGAGCCTGTCGGCGCTGCGCGAGCTTCTCGCTCGCAATGCTCCTGCCGGCCTGGCGCTGGCGAGCCTGCCGGAAAGCGTTGTCGTGCGGCCTTATGGCCTATCGCTCTCTGCCGACCGGACCGGCCTGCGCCTCTCGGGATATCTGCCCGATCAGGCGACGCAAGCGACGTTGCGCGCGCTGGTGGCGGATTCGCCGCTGAAGGACCGCTTCGAGGATGCGACGACGCTCGTCCCGGGAGCCCCGGCGGGCTTCGCCGAGGCGGCTCGCGCCGTGCTCATCGATCTGCTGCGCCTGGATCTCGGTTCGGCATCGGTCGTGGACGACCGCGTGACGTTGCGTGGCCTGACCTGCCGCGATCTGATCAAGAGCGAGATCGAGACCAGCGCGGCCACGGGCCTGCCGCAGGGCTTCAAGGCCGATGCGGTTGTCGGACTGCGCCAGACCGGCTGCGTGGTCGATCCACCGGCAAGCTGCCAGAACGATCTCGACGGGCTGACCAAGCGCAACACCGTCCTGTTCGGCCAGGGGACCTCGGTCGTCGATCTCGACGCGACGACCGACCGCGTCATCGGTGAGGCCGCTGCGATCCTGAAGAAGTGCCCGGGCTCTCCGGTCGTCGTCGAGGGACATGCCAATCGCGATGGCGAAAGGCGCGGGTTCGACAACGTGGATCTGTCGCTGCGTAGGGCGTTGCGCGTGCGTGACGAGCTGGCGCGGCGCGGCATCGATCCCGGCAAGCTTGCCGTCAAGGGCTATGGCAGCACCCGTCCGCTCGTTCCGCACGAGGCGCCGGAGGCCCGGGCGATGAACCGCCGTGTTCAGTTCACCGTGGCGAAGTAGGAGACGGAGATGCTTTATCTCGCCAGTCAGTTCGTCTGGTTTCTCCTCGCGGCCTTCGGCCTCGGCTTCGCCATGGGCTGGATCAGCCATGACGGCGGCAAATCCCGCCTCTGGAGCGGGGCTTGGAGCGTGGTCGCGGTGTTCTGGATCGCGGGCGCCGCCGTGACCTGGTTCCAGCTCCTGAACGGCATGCCGGCGACCTGGGTCGAGACGGCCTTGCTGTTCATCGCGGCCTACTGGGCCGGCTGCGTCTGCGCGGGCCTGCTCCGCAGGACGGCTGCAGTGGAATCTGCGCAGGTCGGCGCGGTCGCCATGTCCCAGCCCGAGCCTGCGCCGGTTGCCGCCAAGGCCTCTCCATCCGATGTACCGCCCGCGCAACCGCAACCGCAGCTTCCGCCCGTCGAGAACGAGGCGGAACTGCCCGGCCAGCGCCCGGCCGGGCTGGTGGCGGCCCGCGACGACAAGGCCGACGACCTCAAGTTGATCAAGGGCATCGGCCGGCAGAACGAAGGCCGCCTGCACGGCCTCGGCATCTGGCATTTCGAGCAGATCGGCGGCTGGACGGCCGAAAACGTCGAATGGGTCGGTGGCTATCTCGCCTTTCCCGGCCGGATCGAGCGCGAGGACTGGGTCGGTCAGGCCAGGCTGCTGGCGGCCGGAGCCGAGACGGAATTCGCCAGGCGGGCCAAGGCCGGCGAGGTCGAGACCTCGCGTGACGACGGCTCTGCGGGGCAGGGCAATGTCGCCGAGATCGTCGAGGATAAGACCGACGTCAGGCCTTCTGAACCTTAAGCCCGATCAGCCGGCGCGGCGTTCGGCCCGGGCGACCAGCTTGGCGATCCGCCGGATCATGTCCTTGCTGCCGAGCAGCGGGGCATGGCCCTGGCCCGGCGCGGTGTAGATCTCGCAATCGGGATGGCGCTCTTTCATCTCCTCCAGGGTCTTCTCCGCCAGGAGGTCGGAATTGGCGCCGCGGATCGCCAGAATCGGCACGGCTTTGAGCGCGTCGAAATAGGTCCAGAGTACCGGCAGCGGCGCCTCCAGATCGAGCTCCTCCAGCCCCTTCATCAGCTTGACGTCGTAATCGGGCCGGAGCGCGCCGTCGCGGTCGGTCCAGGTGCGGCGCGCCATCATCTCCCATTCCGCCTCGCCCAGCGCGGGGAACTGCTGGTCGGAGAGCCGCTTCAGGATTTCGGCGCCCTCCTGGAAGCTGCGCGGGGTCGGCAGCTTGCCGACATAGCCGCGGATGCGGAGCAGGCCGCGAGCATCGATCACCGGGCCGACATCGTTGAAGACGACGCCGCGGATCAGGGCGGGCCGCGCCGCCGCCAGCGCCATGGTCAGGAGGCCGCCGCGCGATGTGCCGACAAAAACGGCCTGCTCGATGCCGCCCGCGACCAGCACTTGGGCGAGGTCGTCGAGCTCGATGCGGATATCGTAGTTCTTCCAGTTCTTGTCGTATTCGGACAGGCCCCGGCCGCGATAATCGAGCGCCAGCACGCGGCGCGGCTTGGCCTCGTCCTGTGACAGGGCAAGCGCCAATTCGTGGAAATCGGCAGCGGTGCGGGCGAGGCCCGGCAGGCAGATGACAGGAAGTGCGGTCGCCGCGAGCGGGCCGTAATCGCGGAAGTGCAGCTTGAGCCCGTCGCTGGCGCTGACGAAGCGGGAGATGAAACCGGATTCGGGCGTCATGAGGGACTCAAAGGCTGCGCAGGCGGCGGGAGCGCACCTAACCATGGCCTTGCCGCCCGCGAAAGCCGGCTTTCGGTTCAGGAGGCGCCCCAGCCCCGCAGCTTGTCGATGCAGCGGTTGAACTGGGCGAGCTCTTCCCGTGTCAGAACGGAAAGGAAATCGCGTTCCATCTCCTCGCCCAGCCGGTCGGCCTCCGCGCGGATCGCTTCACCCTGCGCGGTCAGGTGCAGGGCGACGCGCCGCGCATCGGCGCTTTCCAGTTCGCGCTGGACGAGGCCGGCATCGACCAGCTTGCGCAGATGCTTCGAGACCAGCGTCTGCTCGATGAAGGTCGCTTCCGACAGGATCCGCGACGACAGCCCCGGTTGGTCGCCGATGGCGCGCAAGACCCTGAGCTCGCGGATGTTGAGGCCGAGTCGCTCCTTATAGACCTGCGAGGCCTTCGCCATCGCGGTCTGGCTCAACTGGTCGAGCCGGAAGGTCAGGAAGGAGTCGCGGGCCATCGGGCTCCCTTGCTTGGCTTTGCAGGTTTTGGCTTTGCAGATCAGCTCTGCGGGCGCGTCCGGCTCGCCAGCCCGAGCGCGAGCAGCGAAACGGCCGTGCAGGCGAGGAGGTAATAGGACGGCACCATGTCGGAGCCGGTCTTTACCACGAGCCAGGTCAGCGTGAAGGGCGCAAGCCCGCCGAACAGCAGCACCACGACATTGTAGGCGATCGACATGCCGGTCGAGCGCACCTGCGTCGGGAACATGCCGGCGAGCAGGCCGGGCGTTGGCGCCCAGATCGCGGCGATCGAGAGCGCGCAGATCGCCTGCGCGGTCAGCAGCCGCTCGAAGCTCGGCTCCGCCACGACATAGGCGAGCAGCGGATAGGAGAGCAGCGCAAAGCTCAACATGCCCAGCAGCCAGACCCGGAAAGCGCTCCAGCGATCGGCGAGATGGCCCATGATCGGCACGAAGATGAAGAGCAGGATGCCGCCGATCAGCGAGCTCAGCATGGCGCTGGTGAAGGGCAGCTTGAGCTGGCGGATCACATAGCCCGGCAGGAAGATGAACCAGACATAGTTCGAGGCCGTGCCGGGGATCATGATGCCGAAGCAACGCAGCAGCGCATTGCGATGCTCGGCGAGGACGGCGCGGAACGGCGCATGGCCTTCGATCTGCCCGCTATCCTTCTCGTATTCCGGGGATTCGTCGACGAAACGGCGAATATAGAAGCCGAGCGGCGTGATCAGCGAGCCTAGCAGGAAGGGAATTCGCCAGCCCCAGCTCTGCAGGTCCTGAGGCGTCAGCAGCGTCGCCAGCGCGTAGCCGGAGAAGGCGGCGAGCGCGAGCGCCAGCGCCTGCGAGCACATCTGGAAGCTGCCGAACATCATCTTCCGGCCGGGCGGCGCATATTCGACCAGCATGGCGGTGGCCGAGGCGAATTCGGCGCCGACCGAGATGCCTTGCAGGATGCGGGCGACGATCACGAGGATCGGCGCGAGGATGCCGATCGTGGCTTAGCCCGGCGTCAGGCCGATCAACACGGTCGAGAACCCCATGATCAGGATCATCACCGTCAGGATCGGCTTGCGGCCGAAGCGGTCGGCATAGGTCGAGAGCAGCACGCCGCCGACCGGCCGCACGAGGAAGGAGATCGCGAAGGTCGCCGCCGTCAAGAGCGTCGAGACCAGAGGATCGGAGGTCGGGAAGAAGACCTGGGCGATGATCGTGGCGAAGAAGCCGTAGACCAGGAAGTCGTACCATTCGAGGCCATTGCCGATCACCGAGGAGATCACGGCGCGGCGGATCATGGCGGAGGAGCGCGGTTCGGCGCTCGGGATCGCGGCGGCGGTCATGAGTTGGCTCCGGTCTGGCGTTCGACGAGGCGGCACAGGATGCTGGCGCCGACCGGCAGCAGGCGGTCGTCGAAATCGAAGGTCGGATGGTGGCACATCGCGCCGGGCTGGCCGAGGAAGATATAGGCGCCGGGCCATTGCCGCAGCATCAGCGCGAAATCGTCGGAGAATGGCAGGGGCGTCAGATCGGTCTGCACATTCGCTTCGCCGAGAACCTGCCCTGCCGCAGCGGCCGCAGCGGCGGCAGCGCGGGGATCGTTGAGGCAGGGCGGGCAGCTCGCCTTCCTGGTGCAGGTGATGGTGCAGCCCGATAGCAGCGCGAAGCCCCGGCAGGCCGCTTCGAGCTTGTCGATGATGCGGGCCTCCGTCTCGGGATTATAGGTGCGGATCGTGCCGCTGAGCTCGGCCGAGTCGGGGATGATATTCGAGGCCGTTCCGGCGACGAGCTTGCCGAGACTGATCACAGCCGGCTGCATCGGATCGACATGGCGGCCGACGATCGAGGAGATCTCGATCGCGAGCCGCGCCGCGACCTGCAGCGGGTCGTCTGTCGTATGGGGCGCCGCGCCATGGCCGCCCTTGCCCTTGATCGTGATCTCGAACACGGTCGTGCCACTCAGCGTCGGGCCGGGGCGGACGGCGGCCGTGCCTTCCTCGTAGAGCGGGATGGTGTGGAGCGCGTAGACCTCGGAGCAGGGGAAGCGCTCGAACAGTCCGTCCTCGATCATCTTCTGCGCGCCCTGGCCGATCTCCTCGGCCGGCTGGAAGATCAGGTGGACCTTGCCGCGCTTGGGCGGATTTGCGGCGAGATGGCGCGCCGCGGCGAGCAGCATCACGGTATGGCCATCATGGCCGCAGCCATGGAACTGGTTCTTGGTGGTCGAGCGGTAGTCGACCCCGGTATCCTCCTCCATCGGCAGCGCATCCATGTCGGCGCGCAATCCGATGGTCGGCCCTTCAGCCGCGCCCTTGATGACGCCGACGAGCCCGGTGCCTCCGAGGCCGCGATGCACCTCGATGCCGAAGGAGGCGAGCGTCTTCGCGACGAAATCCGAGGTTCGGAATTCCTGGAAGGCGATTTCGGGATGGGCGTGAAGGTCGCGGCGCCAGGCCTGAAGCGTGGGCGCGAAATCGGCAATGTCCTGCAGCATCGAAATTCCTCCGCTGCCGGCAGAAACTAATTGAAAGTTTCAAATATTGCAATCGACAGGGAAGATCGTTGCGGGTGGCGGCGATTGCGGTGTTCATCCGGACGCAGGGAGGGTCGACCGAGAATGACCGCGTCAGTGCGTCATGCTCGGGCCTGACCCGAGCATCTCGGAAACCAGCGCCTTCTCGTCATGAGATTCTCGGGTCTGCGCTTCGCTGCGCCCGAGAATTGCGGCGCAGGTGTCGGGTGCGGTGACGGCTAGTCCCGCTTGCCGCCGCGCTTCAGGTCATAGTCGATGAGGTAGGCCGTGCGCTGGTTCAGCCGCTCGCGATAGACTTGCAGGTTCTCCATCACGCGCTGGACATAGTTGCGCGTCTCGGAGAAGGGGATGCGCTCCACCCAGTCGACGGCGTCGACCTCGGGGTCGCGCGGGTCGCCATAGGCGGCGATCCATTTCTTCACATTGGGCGAGCCGGCATTATAAGCCGCGAAAGTCAGGATATAGGAGCCGCGCCATTCCCTAAGCAAGTCGTTGAGATGGGCCGCGCCCATCCGCGCCGCGTAGAGCGGATCCTTGCCGAGCTTGTCCCAGTCGAAGGGCAGGCTGGCGCGCCTTGCCGTCTCGCGGGCCGTCGCCGGCATCATCTGCATCAGCCCGCGCGCGCCGGCACCCGACATCGCGGTCGGATCGAAGGCGCTCTCCTGCCGCGCGATGGCGTGAACGATGGCGCGCTCCATCGGATCGCCGAGCACGTCGAAGTCGGGGATGCCGCTGACCGGATAGGCCGTCATGTCGAGCGGGAAGCCGCGTTGCAGCGCAGCCTTGCCGATGCCGACCTGCGCGCGCGCATCGGTTTCGCGCCGGGCGATGGCCGCGATCGCCTCCAGCGCCTCCGTCGTGTGCAGGCGCTGCGCCAGGTCGTTCAGCATCAGCGTAGCGAGGTCGCGCTCGCCGATGCGGTAGAGCAGGCGCACGGCGCGATGGCCCGGCAGCGTGTCGAGTCCCGCCGCCACCGTGCGCCGCAAGGGCAGGCCGGACAGGCCGAGCTTCGCCCGCGCCAATTGCCCGTAATAGGCGACCGGCTGCTCCGCCGCCTTGCCGAAGGCGGCCTTGGCCTCGTCGGGCTTGCCGAGCTCCTCATAGGCGCGGCCCTGCCAATAGGCGGCGCGGGCGACCGAGATCGGCGTCTCGGCGATTGTCGCCGCCGCGTCGAAATGCTTCAGCGCGACATCCGGCTTTTTCAGGAAGCGCAGAGCGATGAAGCCCGCATGCCATTCGGCCTCGATCCGCTCGGCCGCGTCCTCGGCGCCATGGCCGGACGAGACCTCATAGGCCTTCTGCGGCTGGCCGGCATCGAGGAGCTTGCGCGCGATGATGCGCCGCTCCTCCCACCAGCCATCGCCGTCGCCGAGCAGGGCGGGATCGCGTGGGATCGCGGTCAGTGCCTTCACGGCATCGTCGAGCTTGTCGCCGCGGCGGGCCTGTTGCGCCTGGAGGAAGGCGAAGGAGACGTCGCCGCGCAGCGAGGCCGGCACGGCCGCGATCAGCTTGTCTGAGATCGGCCGGCGGGCCTTGGCGCTGGCGAGCCGCGCCTTGGACAGCACGACGTAATCGGCCGAGACGCGGGCGGCGTTGCGCAGGGCGGCCTCACCATTCTCGCGGAACAGGAAGCGCTCGGTGCGCAGGCGATGGTCGTCCTTGGTGAGCACCGTTTCGAACGTCGCGAGTACGATCTTTTCCAGCGACTGCCCGAACGGGTCCTTGCGCCAGCTTTGGCGGATCAGGGCATTGGCCTGCTCGGCCTTGCCTTCGTCCTTGAGCGCGATGGCCAGCGCGATCCGCCCGGCCGGCGAAACCGGCTGCTGGCCATGGAAGAAGGCGCGCACGATCGCCGGGCTCTTCTTCTCGGCGATCAGCGCCTCTTCGGCGCGGCGTCGAAAACGGGTCGTGGCCGGATAGTTCGGATGCTCGCGCAGGAAGGCGTCGATCCGCAGGAATGGCACGGCGCCGGCATTGGCATGGATCGCCACCCATTCGAGCAGCGAGCGAGCCGAGCGGTCGTCGATGCGCGCCGCGAGCTCGTCGCCTTCGATCAGCGCGCCGCGGCGATAGGCGGCGACGACGGCTTTCACCGCTTCCGCGCTGACCGCGTTGTCGCCCCGCAGGGCATTGGCAGGGAAGGGCGGCAGCGCACTCGTGGTCTCGACATCGCCGAGCATGGCGAGCTTGCGCTGGCTCGAGAGCATGCCGTCGTCGCCCGCCAGCGTCGACGAGGCGGACAGCATGGCGGGCAGCAGCAGGCCGATCAGTCTCCTCACGGCGGCAGGCGAGGCCATGGCGGAACTCCAGGCTCGTATGGTCATCGGGGGATGGTCGGGGAAGCGGGTTTATGAACGCTTAACTATGAGGCCACGCATTTTCATGACTTGCCGGCTTTGCCTTGGCGAGACGACGGTTTATGTGTGGCGGCCCCGTAACCCGCTTTTTCGTCCCAGGACCGTCCCATGACCAAGCACATTGCCTTTACCGGCTCGATGCCCGCTCTGGTCACGCCGTTCAAATCCGGCAAGGTCGACGAGCAGGCGCTGCGCGCGCTGGTCGAATGGCAGATCGAGAACGGCTCGACCGGGCTCGTGCCCGTCGGCACCACCGGCGAGAGCCCGACGCTGTCCCATGACGAGCACAAGCGTGTCGTCGAGATCGTCATCGACCAGAACAAGGGCCGCGTCCCGGTCATCGCCGGTGCCGGCTCGAACAACACGATCGAGGCGGTCGATCTCGCGGTTCATGCCGAGAAGGCTGGCGCCGATGCCGTGCTCGTGGTCACGCCCTATTACAACAAGCCCACCCAGGAGGGCATGTACCAGCACTTCAAGGCGGTGAACGACGCGATCGGCATTCCGATCATCATCTACAACATCCCGCCGCGCTCGGTGGTGGACATGTCGGTCGAGACGATGACGCGGCTCTATGAGCTGAAGAACATCGCCGGCGTGAAGGATGCCACCGCCAACCTCGCCCGCGTCTCGCAGCAGCGCCACGCCATGGGGCCGGATTTCATCCAGCTCTCGGGCGAGGACATGACCGCGCTCGCCTATATGGCGGCCGGCGGCCATGGCTGCATCTCGGTCGTCGCCAATGTCGCGCCGCGCCTCTGCGCCGACCTGATGGAAGCTGTCCAGAAGGGCGACTATGCCGGTGCGCTGAAGGTGCAGGACCGGCTGGTGCCGCTCCATGACGCGATCTTCAAGGAGCCTGGCCTCGCCGGTGCCAAGCATGGCCTTGCGCTGCTCGGCCGCATCGAGGAGGAGGTCCGCCTGCCCCTGATGCCGGTGACACCGGCGACGGGCAAGGTCATTCGCGAGGCCATGGTTTTCGCCGGGCTGTTGAATGCCTAAATAGGGTAAGTGGCCGCGCCGGACAGGGCGCGGTCATTCGCCTGCCCCGCCGGGTTGGCGGAAGAACGACAAGGCCGGTATTTTCAGAGGCTTGGGCGCCGATTCCGAAACGGGGTCTCAAGCTCTGGCAGTGCCGGTCGAGCAGCATGGATGCAGCGGAACGGCATGAAGAAACCTGATCCGGAGCGCTATCGCCTCGCAGCGGATAACCGCAAGGCGCGCTTCAATTACGAGATCAAGGAGACCGTGGAGGCTGGGATCGCCTTGCAGGGGACCGAGATCAAGTCGCTGCGCGGCGGCAAGGCGACGATCGGAGAAAGCTATGCCGGCCCGATGGGGACGGAGCTCTTTCTGTTCAACGCCCATATTCCGGAATATCTCGAGGCAAACCGCTTCAATCACGAGGTTCGCCGGCCGCGGAAGCTCCTGCTTCACAGGCGGGAGATCAACAAGCTGATGGGTGCGGTCCAGCGCGAGGGCATGGCCCTGATCCCGCTCAAGGTCTACTTCAACGACAAGGGCAGGGCGAAGGTTGAACTCGGCCTCGGCAAGGGCAAGAAGCTCCACGACAAGCGCGAGACCGAGAAAGAGCGCGACTGGAACCGCGACAAGCAGCGGTTGCTTAAGACGGGCGCGTAGGGCTGACGCCTACCCTTCGGCAGGCTCGTCGCCCTGGCGGATGCCATAGCGGCGCTCCAGCGACGGGTTGCCGGGAGCGCCGGGCGCCGCGCCGGTGCCGCTGCGGCTGGCGCGCTCGGCCGGGTCGCGGCCGATCTTCTGCATGAGCTGGGCGAGATCGACGAACTCGTCGCATTGCCGACGCAACTCGTCCGAGACCATCGGCGGGTTGGTCGAGATCGTCGAGACCACTGAGACCTTCACGCCCTTGCGCTGCACGGCCTCGACCAGCGGCCGGAAATCGCCATCGCCGGAGAACAGGTAGATCTGGTCGAGATGCGGTGCGAGCTCGAGCATCTCGATCGCCAGCTCGATATCCATGTTGCCCTTGACGCGGCGCCGGCCGGTGGCGTCGGTAAATTCCTTTGCCGCCTTGGTGATGACCCGGTAGCCGTTGTAGTCGAGCCAATCGACCAGCGGCCGGATCGAGGAGTACTCCTCACTCTCGACCAGCGTGGTGAAATAGAAGGCACGGATCAGGTTGCCGCGCCCCTGGAACTCCCGCAGCAGGCGCCGGTAATCCATGTCGAAGCCGAGCTGCTTCGAGGTCGCGTAGAGATTGGCGCCGTCGATGAAGAGCGCGATGCGCGGTACGGCGCTCATGGCAATCACTCCTGCTGAAATATCTTTAGGCATCAAAATGAAAGAAAAACGCGGTCGAACAATGTCGTTTCACGACTGAAATTTGACAAGTTACAAGGGCTGGCCGTGGCACCTTGACGCAGCGTCCGTGTCACTCGCGTGGCGCCTTTGCGTCAGAGCCGCAGGCGGGCCGGATTGCCCACCGCGGTGCGGCCGGCGGGCACGTCGCGTGTGACCACGCTGCCCGCGCCGATGATGGCGTCGTCGCCGATCGTAACGCCGGGCAGGATGATGGCGCCGCCGCCGATCCAGACATTGCGCCCGATCGTGACAGGCCGTCCGAATTCCAGCATCTGCCGGCGTTGTTCGGGATCGCGGGGGTGGTCGGCGGTCAGGATCTGCACGCCGGGGCCGATCTGCGTGCCGTCGCCGATCGTGACCGCGACGACGTCGAGGATGATGCAGTTGAAATTGAGGAAGACGCCATCACCCAGGCTGATGTTGTAGCCGTAATCGCAATGGAAGGGCGGGCGGATGACGACGTCCCGCCCGACATGGCTGAGTGCCTCGCGCAGCAGCGGCAGGCGTTCTTCCGGCGTCGCAGCCGTGGCGTTGAAGCGCTCCATCCAGATGCTGATCCGGCGGTTGTCGGCGACGAGTTCGGGGCTTTCGGCGCGGTAGAGCTCGCCGGCCAGCATCTTGTCCTTCTCGCTGCGCATCGCGTTTGCTGCGTCACTCAGCCTTTGCCCTTGGGAAATTCGAGGCCCATCTCGCGATAGCGTTCCGGATCGTCGCTCCAGTTCTCGCGCACCTTCACGAACAGAAAGAGATGAACCTTGGCTTCGGCCGCCTCGGCGATCTCGATGCGTGCCTTCTGGCCGATCGCCTTGATCGTCTGCCCGCCTTCGCCGAGCACGATCTTCCGCTGGCCCTCGCGCTCGACATAGATCGTCTGCTCGATACGGACGGAGCCGTCCGGCTTCTGCTGCCAGCTCTCGGTCTCGACGGTCGAGCGATAGGGCAGTTCGTCATGCAGCCGCTCGAACATCTTCTCGCGGGTGATCTCGGCGGCGAGGAAGCGAAGCGGCGCGTCCGAGATCTGGTCCTCCGGATAAAGCCAAGGGCCGAGCGGCAGGCGTTTTTCCAGCCAGGCCAGGATGTCTTTGACGCCGTAGCCGGTCAGCGCCGCGACCATGAAGGTCGTCTCGAAGCTGCCGAGCTCGTTCACCTTGGCGGTGATTTCGAGCAGCTTCTCCTTCGGCACGGTGTCGATCTTGTTGAGGATCAGGAATTTCGGCTGCTTCAGCTCGGCGAGCTTCTCGAACAGCGCCGTGTTCTCCTCATGGTCGAAGCGCGCGACATCGACCAGCACGCCGATCAGGTCGGCATCGGTGGCGCCGCCCCAGGCGCTCGTCACCATTGCGCGGTCGAGCCGGCGCTTGGGCGCGAAAATGCCGGGCGTGTCGACGAAGATGACCTGCGCCGTGCCGGAGAGAGCGATGCCGCGCACCTGCGTCCGCGTCGTCTGCACCTTGCGCGAGACGATCGAGATCTTGGCGCCGACGAGCTGGTTCAGCAGCGTCGACTTGCCGGCATTGGGCGCGCCGATCAGCGCGACGAAGCCGCAGCGCGTGGCGTGATCGGATTCAGACATTCTCGCTTTCCAGGTTCTCGTTCCACAGGCCTTCTCGTCTCAGAAAGGCTTCGGCCGCGGCCTGTTCGGCCAGTCGCTTGGAGGGACCGCGTGCCTCGGCGTCCGCGAGCCCCGCGATCTTGGCGGCAACGACGAAGACCGGCGCGTGATCGGGGCCGGAGCGGCCGCGCTCGCTATAGGTCGGCGTCGGATAACCGCGTCCCTGTGCCCATTCCTGCAACGCCGTCTTGGCATCGCGCAGCGGCCGGACCGGCTTCAGCATGCGCTCGCCGAAGGCGCGCTCGACCAGCGCCCGGGCGGCCTCATAGCCGCCATCGATGAAGACGGCGCCGATGATCGCCTCGCAGGCATCGGCCAGGATCGCCTTGTTCTTGCGGGCGCCGGCCAGAATCTCGCCTTCGCCGAGCCGCATGAACTGGCCGAGATTCCAGCCCAGGGCCACCTCGGCGCAGGTCTCCTTGCGCACGAGATCGGCGAGCCGGCGCGAGAGATTGCCTTCCTCCGACTGCGGGAACTGCCGGAACAGCAGGTCGGCGACCGACAGGCCCAGCACGCGGTCGCCCAGGAATTCGAGGCGCTGGTAGCTCGCCAGCCGCGAATCCTCGGCGCTCATATGGGTGAGTGCGGTGGCGAGAAGGCTCTGATCCGCGAAGCGGTGTCCGAGCGCGGCTTCGAGCCGCGCCGTGTCCGGGGCCTTGCGCCCGCCGTCGCCCACCTTGCTCACTTGATGGTGCTGAACAGACGGTTCCAGCGAACCGTGGAGGGCCATTCCCAGATCTTCCAGGCGGAAGCCCCGTCCTCGATCGAGAAGAAGATGATCTCGGCCCGCCCGACGAAGTTCTCGAAGGGCACATAACCGACGCTGCGGTCACGCGAATCGAGCGAATTGTCGCGGTTGTCGCCCATCATGAAGAAATGGCCGGCCGGCACGATGAAGACCTGCGTGTTGTCGAAGGTGCCGGTATCGCCCTCGCGCTCGATGATCTGGTGGCTGACGCCGTTGGGCAGCGTCTCGCGATACTGGATCACCGGAGCGCTGCGGCCCCAGTTGTCGGTCGTCACATAGTCGGCGATGCGCTCGCGCTTCACCGGCTGGTTGTTGATGTGCAGGATGCCGTCGATCATCTGAATGCGGTCGCCCGGCAGGCCGATGACGCGCTTGATATAGTCGGTCGATCCGTCGCTCGGCAGCTTGAACACGGCGATATCGCCGCGCTTCGGCTCGGACGCCCAGACACGTCCCGAGAACAGCGGCGGGCTGAACGGGATCGAGTGCTTGGAATAGCCGTAGGTGTATTTCGACACGAACAGATAGTCGCCGATCAGCAGCGTCGGGATCAGCGAGCCCGAGGGGATGTTGAAGGGCTGGAACAGCAGGGTGCGGATGACCAGCGCGATGAGCAGCGCCTGGACGACGACCTTGATCGTCTCGAAGACGCCGCCTTCATCCTTGGCCGCCTTGCTTTTGCTGTCGACGTCGTTGGCCACGCGGGCGCTCCTGAGGCTGCAGTCCAGCGCGCGGTCTAGCCGACTATCGCGCCCGCGACAACGCGCAAGAGCGGTAAGGGAGAAGGCGCCAATCGACTGGCGAGACTATCACGAATACCAGTCGAGAACGGGAAAACGGCGGGATCAGGGCAGTTTTCGTGCCGCGGGCAGATTGACTGCCTGCGTTTTCATCAACAGCATCACAGATGCGCGACACCTGGGGGAATCATTCATGAGCACGAAGAAGCTGGTCGCCGAAGCCATCGGCACATTCTGGTTGACCTTTGCGGGTTGCGGCAGCGCGGTCATCGCCGCGGGATTTCCGAATGTCGGTATCGGGTTGCTCGGCGTTTCGCTGGCGTTCGGCCTGACGGTCGTGACGATGGCCTATGCGATCGGCCATATTTCCGGCTGTCATCTCAACCCGGCGGTGACGGTCGGCCTCGCGGCGGGCGGGCGCTTCCCGGCCGGCCAGGTCGTTCCGTACATCATCGCACAGGTGATCGGCGCCGTTGTGGCGGCCGGCGTTCTATATCTCATCGCACGCGGCGCGCCGGGCTTCGACCTTGCCGGCGGCTTCGCTTCGAACGGCTATGCCGAGCATTCGCCCGGCAAGTACAATCTCGTCTCGGCCTTCCTGATGGAAGTCGTGATGACCATGATGTTCCTGTTCATCATCATGGGCTCGACCCATGGCAAGGCACCGGCCGGTTTCGCGCCGTTGGCGATCGGCCTCGGCCTCTGCCTGATCCACCTCGTCAGCATTCCCGTGACCAACACGTCGGTAAACCCAGCCCGCAGCACCGGCCCGGCCCTCTTCGTCGGCGGCTGGGCCATCCAGCAGCTCTGGCTGTTCTGGGTCGCGCCTCTCATCGGCGGCGTGCTCGGCGGCGTGATCTATCGCTGGCTGAGCGACGAGCCGACGGGTGAGGTCACCGGCCGCTGATCGGCCGGGCGGCTCGCCAAGAGCCTGGAAAAGCCGCCGCCGATCCGGGGCATCGCCAACGCGGTGCCCCGGATCGGCGGCGGTTTCCGTTTGAAGAAGAGGGGCCTCAGCCGACCGGCCGCACCTCGATCACCACGAAAGCCTGAGCCAGCGGCGGGTCGTCCGTCAGCGAGACATGGACGAAAGCCTCGAAGCCGGCCGGGGTCATGGCCTTCAGCCGGGCGGCCGCGCCGCCGGTCAAGCGCATCGTCGGGCGCCCGCCCGGCAGGTTGACCACCTCCATGTCGCGCCAGAACACGCCATGGCTCATGCCGGTGCCCAGCGCCTTCGAGCAAGCCTCCTTGGCGGCGAAACGGCGGGCATAGGACGCGGCGCGGGTGGCCCGGCGGTCCGATTTCGTCCGTTCGCCCTCGGTGAAGATACGATGCGTGAAGCGCTCGCCGAAGCGATCGAGCGAACGCTCGATCCGGCGGATGTCGCAGAGGTCGGAGCCGATGCCGAGGATCATGCCCGCGATGTAGCGCGCTTTGCGCCGGATCGGAACCGCCTTCGGATCGTGAGAGGGAGGAGCCGGCCGTTCAGCGCTCGTTCCGGCCCTCGTCCATGGCCTGCCGCATCCGGCGGATCGCTTCTTCGAGGCCGATGAAGATGGCCTCGCCGACCAGGAAATGGCCGATATTGAACTCGACGAAGGCCGGTACGCGGGCGAGCGTGCGCGCCGTGTCGTAATCGAGCCCATGTCCGGCATGGACCTCGAGACCCAGCTTCGCCCCCAGCGCCGCGCCGTTCGCGAGGCGCTGGAATTCCGCTTCCGCCTTGGCGCTCTCGCCTTCAATGACAGCATGGCACCAACTGCCGGTATGCAGTTCGATGACGGGCGCGCCGAGCTTGGCGGACATTGCGATCGGCGCCTCGTCCGGCTCGATGAACAGCGAAACGCGGCAGCCTGCCGCCTTCAGGCGGGCGATCGCGGGCTGGAGATGGTTTTCCTGGCCGACGACATCAAGGCCGCCCTCGGTGGTGCGCTCCTCGCGCTTCTCCGGCACGAGGCAAGCCGCATGCGGTTTCAGCCGTTCCGCCAGCGCGATCATCTCCTCGGTCGCGCCCATCTCGAAATTGAGCGGCTTCGTCAGTTTGGCGGTGAGGCGCTCGATATCGGCGTCGCGGATATGGCGCCGGTCCTCGCGCAAATGGGCGGTGATGCCGTCGGCGCCGGCGGCGATGGCGAGATGCGCCGCCCGGACCGGATCGGGCAGGGCGCCCCCTCGCGCGTTTCGCACCGTGGCGACGTGGTCGATATTGACGCCCAGACGCAAGCCTTTGGCCATGATGCAAAACCCCTTGTTTCTTTGAGTCCTGCTTAAACGAAAGCGGCATAGAGGCTCAATGCAGGGATTGTGATACCGGGCTCACGAATTCTGATCGGTGCCGCTGCGCGCCCAACCCTTGCGATTCGTTGAAGAGGAATGGCGGCTCGCCGTGAAGGTAATCGTAACCGACCCACCGTAACGTCGGTTTGCGACATCACAGAGTTTCACCCGGACCGATGCAACTGCCATTGAAGACCGCGGCTTTCCAGACCGATGTCCTCCCGGATAGGCGCGAGGCAAGCCAGCCGCCGGAGCGGGCGCTCGGCCGCGTCATTGCCTGCGACGGCTCGCGAGCCACGATTCTCAGCGCGGTTTCGACCGGGAGCTGGCTCGCCGGCGACGCCTGGGCCATCGGCCGTATGGTGTCGATCAACCTGGGTTCGAGCCGCATCGTCGCGCTGGTCTACAAGCTGCACGCCGTCGAGCCGGCCTGGAGCGAGTCAGAAGAAAACCCGATCCAGGTCGAGGTCGAGTTCCTCGGCGAAGTCCTGGAAAGCACCGATGGGCGCACGCGTTTCCAGAGCGGCATCAGCACTTTCCCGCCGATCGGCGCAATTGCCCATCGCATCCGGGCAGGCGATCTCGCGCTCGTTCATGACCTCGGCGATCGTGCCGGTGTCGAGATCGGCTATGTGACGCAGGATGCCAGCATCCCGGCCACCGTCAGCATCCAGGACATGCTCTCGCGCCATTTCGCGCTGGTCGGAACTACCGGCGTCGGCAAGTCGAGCGCGGTCGCGTTGCTGCTGCGCCGCGCCGTCTCGGTGCGCCCGCGGCTGCGCGTGCTCATCCTCGATCCACATAATGAATATTCCAGCGCCTTTCCTGACCTCGCCCTGACCATCGACGGCGAGAGCCTCGATCTGCCCTTCTGGATGTTCAAGCAGGAGGAGTTCGCGGAGGTCGTGTTCCGCGGGCGCGCCGCCCTCGACGACGAGCCGGATATCCTGCGCGAGGTCGTCTCGGCCGCGCGGGCGCGCTATCGCATGCCCAGCACTGGGCAGGAACTGGCGCGCGATCTCGGCTCCAGCCTGCTGAAGCGTCCGCTTGATCTCGGCGTCTCGCGCCAACCGGCCGAGGCGCCGCAGGCCGGGTCTGTCGATGCGGCCACGCCCTATCGCCTCAAGGATGCCTTCGCCGTTATCGACGAGATGATCGGCCTGCACGAGCTGCGCTGGCCGCGGGCCGCCCTGCGCTCGCTCAAGGTGCGGCTGGAATCGCTGCATGCTGATCCCCGTTACCGCTTCATGTTCGGCCGGGCCAACATGTACGAGACGGTGGCGCCGATCCTGGCCCAGGTCTTCCGGATTCCGATGCACGGGCGGCCGATCACGGCCTTCCAGCTCGGCGGGCTGCCGGGGGAGGTCGTGAATGCGGTGGCTTCCGTGCTGTCGCGCCTTGCCTTCGACCTCGCGGCCGCGAGCCAGGGAGCCTGCGAGATCCTCGTGCTCTGCGAGGAGGCGCATCGCTACGTGCCCTCCGACACCTCGCTGGGCTTCGCGCCCACGCGGCAGGCCCTGGCCCGCATCGCCAAGGAGGGCCGCAAATATGGCTCCTATCTCGGCATCGTGACGCAGCGGCCGGGTGAGCTCGACCCGACCATCCTGTCGCAATGCTCGACCGTCTTCGCGATGCGCCTGGCCAACGAGCGCGACCAGCAGATCATCCGCTCGGCGATCTCCGACGCCTCCGCCAGTACGATCAATTTCCTGTCCTCGATCGGCAACCGCGAGGCGATCGCCTTCGGCGAGGGCGTGGCCACGACGATGCGGATGCGTTTCGCCGAGCTCAAGCCGCATGAATTGCCGGCGATGGGCACGCGCGGCGGCGAGAGCGTCGGCCGGCTGGAGCCGACACTGGACGATATGGTCAGGCGCATGCGCGCCTGACGGGCGGCGCGGCAGGCTGCGAATTTCTTGCATCGCGATGGCTTTGCCTGTAAGGCCGTGCTCAATCCATTCCCTTCATCGCTGAGATCGGAAGAAGCCGGCCATGGCTCGCGTTACCGTTGAAGACTGCATCGACAAGGTCGAGAACCGCTTCGAGCTGGTGCTGCTCGCCAGCCACCGCGCGCGGATGATCCAGTCGGGCTCGTCGATCCTCGTCGCCCGCGACAACGACAAGAACCCCGTCGTCGCCTTGCGCGAGATCGCCGACGAGAAGCTCAAGCCCGAGGATCTCAAGGAAGACCTGATCCACTCGCTGCAGAAGCATGTCGAGGTCGATGAGCCGGAGCAGGAGACCGTCCCACTGCTCGCCAGCCCCACCAGCGCCGCGACCCCGGACAGCGAAGTCCAGTTCGACCGGATGAGCGAAGAGGACCTGCTGCGCGGCCTCGACGGCCTCGTGCCGCCGACCGAGAGCGCCGACGACGAGGATTGATCCTCAGAGCATCGGCCCGAAAAGTGGCACGCGGTTTTCGGACAAAGCCGATGCAGAACTAAAGAGCGGAGAAATCCGGGGGCATCGATCAAACGTGAATCGATTGTTCACCGTTTCCCAGTAAAGCCCGGCACTGCCGGGCTTTTTTCATGGCCCTTCCGGAAAACGCCTTGCTGCCGCCGATGCCTGTGCAAATAATAATGTGTTGCAATGATCGCAGGATGAGGTTGGGGCCCGCATGGGCATGATGCGGCAATATGAGCTCGTTGACCGGGTCAGGAGCTATAATCCGAACACCGACGAGGACCTGCTCAACCGGGCCTATGTCTATGCCATGCGCGCGCATGGAACCCAGAAGCGCGCTTCGGGCGATCCGTTCTTCGCGCATCCGCTCGAAGTCGCGGCGATCCTGACCGATCTCAAGCTCGACGACGCCACCATCGTCGCCGCCGTCCTGCACGACACGGTCGAGGACACGGCCGCGACGCTCGAAGAGATCGAGACCATGTTCGGGCCGGACATCCGCCGGCTCGTCGACGGCCTCACCAAGATCAAGAAGCTCGACCTCGTCTCGAAGAAGGCGGCTCAGGGCGAGAATTTCCGCAAGCTGCTGCTCGCCATCGCCGACGATATCCGCGTCCTTCTGGTCAAGCTCGCCGACCGCTTGCACAACATGCGCACGCTCCATTTCGTCCCGCCCGAGAAGCGCCTGCGCATCGCCGAGGAGACGATCGAGATCTATGCGCCGCTCGCCGGCCGCATGGGCATGCAGGAACTGCGCGAGGAGCTGGAGGAACTCTCCTTCCGCCATATCAAGCCTGAGGCCCACGCCACGGTGACCAAGCGGCTGGAAGAGGTGACCGAGCGCGAAGGCAAGGTCATCGGCGAGATCGAGGAGGACCTGAAAAGCAAGCTCGCAGCCAGCGGCATCCAGGCCGAGGTCTTCGGGCGGCGCAAGCGCCCCTATTCGATCTGGAAGAAGATGGAGCGGAAATCCGTCTCCTTCGAGCAGCTTTCCGATATCTTCGGCTTCCGCGTCATCGTCGACAAGCCGGAGGATTGCTACCGCGTGCTCGGCATCGTCCACATGACCTGGCCGATGGTGCCGGGGCGCTACAAGGACTACATCTCGACTCCGAAGCAGAACGACTACCGGTCGATCCATACGACGGTCGTCGGCCCCGGCCACAGCCGCGTCGAATTGCAGATCCGCACCGACAACATGGATCGCATCGCCGAATACGGCATTGCCGCCCATGCACATTACAAGGATGGCCGTGCGGGCGAGCCGATCCGTCTCGCCGACGAGAGCCGCGCCTATCAATGGCTGCGCCGCACCGTCGACCTGCTCGCCGAGGGCGACAGCCCCGAGGAGTTCCTCGAACATACCAAGCTCGAGCTCTTCCACGACCAGGTCTTCTGCTTCACGCCGAAGGGCAGGCTCATTGCCCTGCCGCGCGGCGCGACGCCGATCGATTTTGCCTATGCCGTTCATACCGATGTCGGCAACAGCGCCGTCGGCGCCAAGATCAATGGCCGCATCGCGCCGCTGCTGACCGAGTTGCAGAACGGCGACGAGGTCGAGATCACCCGTGCCGCCGGGCAGGCGCCGCCCGCCGCCTGGGAATCGCTCGTCGTCACCGGCAAGGCGCGCGCCGCCATCCGCCGCGCCACCCGCGCCGCCGTCCGCCGCCAATATGCCGGCCTTGGCCGCCAGATTCTCGAACGGGCCTTTTCGCGCGCCGAGCGCGCCTTCTCCGACGACAAGCTCAAGGCCGCGCTGAAGCGCCTCGCGCGCAACACGGTGGATGATGTGCTCGCGGCCGTCGGGCGCGGCGAGATGTATTCCGGCGACGTCGTCAAGGCGGTCTATCCCGACCTCGAACCCGAGAAGCGCGGCTCTTCCGACGGTAAGCCGGGCGCGGCCGCCAACGGCAAAGGCTGGTTCGAACTGCGCCAGGGCGAGAACCTCAAGTTCAAGTTGCCGGGCGAGGAGCCGGATACTGCGATCCCGATCCGCGGCCTCGGCGGCGATCTGCCGGTGCGCTTCGCGCCGCATGGCGGCGCCGTTCCCGGCGACCGCATCGTCGGCATCCTGACGCCGGGCGAGGGGGTGACGATCTACCCGATCCAGTCGCCGGCGCTCGCCGCCTTCGACAACGAGCCGGACCGCTGGCTCGATGTCCGCTGGGACCTCGACGACAAGGCGCCGCAGCGCTTCCCGGCGCGCATCGCCCTGAAATCGATCAACGAGCCCGGCTCGCTCGCCCAGATCACCACGACGATCGCGGAGCACGACGGCAACATCGATTCCGTCTCGATGAACCGGCCGAACCAGGACTTCACCGACGTCACCATCGACCTCACGGTCTGGGACCTGAAGCACCTCTCGGCCATCATCAGCGAGCTCCGCGAGAAGCGGGTGATCAGCCGCGTGGAGCGTGTGGTCGGGTAGGGGGCGCAGGCCAGTGCCCGCCGCCGGCACCACCCTTGTCATTCCGGGGCTCGCGTAGCGAAGAACCCGGAACCCACGACTAGGTGAGACATCCGGTGTTCGGTTGTGAGCGGCTCACCCAGTCGTGGGTTCCGAATTCGCGCCTGCGGCGCGCCCCGGAATGACAAAGGGGGTCATGGGTCGCTGCTATCGGGCGTTGCCAGCCACTACCCCCGGAACGCCGCCGCAAGCTCGCGCACGAAGGCGCGCGCCCGCGGCGTCGCGACGTTGCTCCTGAGCACGACTTGCGATCCGCCGAGCGAGGGCAGGCCCCAGTCCGGGCCGATATCGACCGCGCCGGCCGGCGCGATCCGCGCGGCCAGCGGCGAGACACCGAGCCCGACCTGGACGGCCGCGGCGACCGCAGCCATGCCGCCGCCGACGAAGGCCTCGCGCCACGCGATACCGGCGCGATCGAGCGTGTCCATGCTGTGCCGTCGCAGCCGGCACTCCGCGACAAGGCTGACCAACGGCACGGGCGCATCGGCTTGCCGTATGAGGCTGGCCGCCGCGAACCAGCCGACGGGGTCGTCGCGCAGGACCTCGCCGGTCCGCCCCGCCGCGAGCCGGCGGACGATGACGACATCGAGCTCGCCCCGCTCGAACGCTTCTTCCAGCATCCGCGAGGGCTCGATCCGGAGATTGATGACGATGCCGGGATCATGCGCCGTCAACCGCGCCAGCACGGCCGGAACCTCGGCTCCAACAGCCTGCTCGCTGATGCCGACCGCGATATGCTCCGGCGTCACGGCGAAGGCCGCGAGTGCCTTGCCATGGGCAGCCAGCAACTCGCGCGCCGCTGGCAGGAAGCGCTCGCCCTCGGCCGTCAACCGGACGAGTCGGGGATGGCGCTGCAGCAGCAGCCGGCCGAGCCCGTCTTCCAGCCGCTTCACCCGCGTACTGACCAGCGATTGCGTCGTGCCGAGCGCCTCGGCGGCGCGGGTGAAGCTTTTCAGCTCGGCCGCGCGCAGGAAGGAGGCGACGGCGTCGATGTCCAGAGTGCTCATAAATCATGATGCCATATCATTGATATCATCATAGATGCGATTTTCAGATCGCGTGGGCAGGCCTATGGTGTTCTCCAACAGGCGCGGTTGCGCCTCGATACGGAGACAGACCATGCCCCTGATCAGGATTTCCATGCGCCGCGGCCGCCCGGCTTCCGAGCCGGCTGCCATCATCGACGGCGTCTACAAGGCGCTGCGCGAAACTTTCGAGGTGCCGGAGAAGGACCTCTTCGCCGTGGTCCACCAGCACGACGCCGACGAATTCGTGTTCGACGCCAACTATTTCGGCTTCAACCGCAGCGACAGGCTGGTGATCATTCAACTCACCGTCGCCAATACGCGCGGCGTCACGCAGAAGAAGAAGCTCTACGCTGCGATCGTCGAGAATCTCATGAAGGAGCCCGGCCTGAAGCCGGACGACATCTTCATCAACCTCGTCGAGGTCAAGCGCGAGGACTGGTCCTTCGGCGGCGGTATCGCGCAATACGTGGCGTAAGGCGCGCAGCGCTCGGCCAGCACGCGGTTCCCTCCCAGGCGCTCCTGCCCTAAACCCTCTCCTCATGGAATGGACCGACGAGGGCACGATCATCGGCCTCAAGGCTCATGGCGAAAGCGCCGTGATCCTGGAGGCGATGACGCGCGGGCACGGCCGCCATCTCGGCCTTGTCAGGGGCGGGCGCTCGGCCAAGGCGCAGGCCTCGCTTCAGCCCGGTAACGCCGTCTCGCTGACATGGCGCGCCCGGCTCGATGAGCATCTCGGCGAATACAAGGTCGAGCTCCTCACCTCCCATGCCGGCCGCCTGATCGCGGCGCCGGTCGCGCTCTACGGGCTCGGCACGATCGCCGGCCTGCTGCGTCTCCTGCCGGAGCGCGATCCCCATCCCGGCCTCTATGAGGGACTCTCCGTCCTCGTCGCGCATCTCGACGAAGCGGAGATGGCGCCGGCGCTGATCATCCGCTTCGAATTGGCGATGCTGACGGAGCTTGGCTTCGGGCTCGATCTTGCGCGCTGCGCCGTCACCGGCTCGCCCGATGATCTCAGCCATGTCTCGCCGAAATCCGGCAAGGCGGTCAGCCGGGGGGCAGCGCAACCCTATCTCGACCGCCTGCTGAAGCTTCCTTCGTTCCTCGTCGAGGGACAGGGCGGACGACGCCCGTCGCCGGCAGATATCCTCTCGGGCTTTGCCCTGACCGGCTTCTTCCTGCGCCGCCATATCCTTGATCCGCGTGGCGTGCGCGAGCCGCCGGAGCGGGCGCGATTGGTCGAAATGGCAACACGGGCCGCAGCCAATGCGCCGCCTGCCGAATCATCCACCGCCTAAGCGCAAAAAGGCGGTCGCTGCGTTTGCGCCGGGGTCTTCGTACCTGCATTGTTCTGGCAGGCTGATTCGCGCTGTGCCATAGAAGCCGCACGAATTTTGGACAAGTTGAGGCTGACGCAGCATGGGCAAACCGGTCGATCCGCCGCCGGAAGACGAGTCCGAGCGCATCGATCTGAAATCGGCGCTCGAAGAGCGCTATCTCGCCTATGCGCTCTCCACCATCATGCACCGCGCCCTGCCGGATGCGCGCGACGGGCTGAAGCCGGTCCACCGCCGCATCCTGCATGCCATGCGGCTGCTCAGGCTCGATCCGGGCCAGGTCCACAAGAAATGCGCCCGCATCGTCGGCGACGTCATCGGCAAGTTCCACCCGCATGGCGACCAGTCGGTCTATGACGCGCTGGTGCGCCTCGCGCAGGATTTCGCCCAGCGCTATCCGCTCGTCGACGGGCAGGGCAATTTCGGCAATATCGACGGCGACAACGCCGCCGCCTACCGCTACACCGAAGCGCGCATGACCGAGGTCGCACGCCTGCTCCTCGACGGCATCGACGAGGACGCGGTCGATTTCCGCGAGACATATAATGGCGAGGACGAGGAGCCGGTCGTGCTGCCGGCCGCCTTCCCGAACCTGCTTGCCAATGGCTCGCAGGGCATCGCGGTCGGCATGGCGACCTCGATCCCGCCGCATAACGCGGCCGAACTCTGCGACGCCGCGCTTTACCTGATCCAGCACCCGGAGACCTCCTCCGAACAGCTCATGACCTTCGTGCCCGGCCCGGATTTCCCGACCGGCGGCATCATCGTCGAGACCCGTGCCTCGATGGCGGAGACCTATCGCACCGGGCGCGGCGCCTTCCGCACCCGCGCGCGCTGGCTGAAGGAGGACCTTGAGCGGGGCGCCTGGCAAGTCGTCGTCACCGAAATTCCCTACATGGTCTCGAAGGGGCGGCTGATCGAGAAGATCGCGGAGCTGCTCAACGATAAGAAGCTGCCGCTGGTCGCCGACCTGCGCGACGAGTCGGCCGAGGACATCCGCATCGTCATCGAGCCGCGCGCCCGCAATGTCGATCCCAACCTGATGATGGAATCGCTGTTCCGGCTCTCGGAGCTCGAAGCGCGCATTTCGATGAACATGAACGTGCTGACCGGCGGGCTCGTGCCGCGCGTTCTCGGCCTTGCCGAGGCTCTGCGCGCCTGGCTCGACCATCGCCGCGAGGTCTTGCAGCGGCGCTCGCGCTTCCGCCTCGGCCAGATCGACAAGCGCCTCGAAATCCTGCGCGGCCTGCTGATCGTCTATCTCGATCTCGACCGGGTGATCAAAATCATCCGCGAGGAGGACGAGCCGAAGATCGAGCTGATGCGGTATTTCGAGCTCACGGAAATTCAGGCCAACGCCATTCTCGATACGCGCCTGCGGGCCTTGCGCAAGCTCGAGGAGATGCAGCTCAAGACCGAGCTCGACGAGTTGACCAAGGAGAAGGAGCAGGTCGAGGGCCTGCTCGCCTCCGAGGCGACGCAGTGGAAGACGATCGCCTGGGACATCCGTCAGGTGAAGAAGACCTTCGGCCCGGAAACGGCGATCGGCAAGCGCCGCACCGATTTCGCGGACATGCCGGAGACCGCCGATATCGACCTGACCCAGGCCATGGTCGAGCGCGAGCCGATCACGGTCGTGATCTCGAAGAAGGGTTGGATCAGGGCCTTGAAAGGCCATGTCCAGGACAAGTCGAGCTTCTCCTTCAAGGGCGACGACGCGCTCCAGACGGCCTTCTTCACCGAGACGACGGCGAAGGTGCTGGTCCTCGCCTCGAACGGCAAGGTCTTCACGCTCGACGCCTCGAAGCTGCCGGGCGGGCGTGGCTTCGGCGATCCGATCCGCCTGATGATCGAGCTGGAGGAGGCGGCCGAGATCGTCTCCGCCTTCCCCTATAAGCCGGCCTCCAAGCTGCTGATGGTGACGAGCGAGGGCAGGGGCTTCGTGGCGCCGGCCGACGATGTCGTCGCCAACACCCGCAAAGGGCGGCAGGTGCTCAATGTCGATGGCCCGCATGTCGCGATGCTGGCGGTGCCGGCCGATGGCGACCATGTCGCGATCATCGGCGAGAACCGCAAGCTGCTCTGCTTCCCGATCTCGGAGGTCGCGGAGATGGGCCGCGGCAAGGGCGTGCGCCTGCAGCGCTACAAGGATGGCGGCCTCTCGGATGCCAAGACCTTCAACCTGGCTGACGGCCTGACCTGGCTCGACACCTCCGGTCGAACCTGGACGGTGACGCAGGCCGATCTCCTGGAATGGCTCGGCCACCGCGCCGAAGCCGGCCGCCTGCCGCCCAAGGGTTTCCCGAAGAGCAATACGTTTGGGGGGTAAGGAGAGGGAAGCGCGTCATGTCCGGGCTTGACCCGAGCATCTCGTGACCAGCGTCCTCTTGGCATGAGCTTCCCGGATCAAGCCCGGGAATGACGCCAGATCAAAGGCTTGCCTGCGAAACCGGAAACAATCCCGCAGACGCCTGAATCAAACCTTCAGCGGATTTCCTGCCCGATGATGCCGGCTTCGAGGCCGATCGTGAGCTTGTCGGTGACGGCCCAGAGCACCCCGGCGCGCGCTTCGGGGCGCACGGCGATATCGCTGCGGCTGAAGGGCGACGAGAAATTGGTGGCGCCGTAGCGCCAGGTTTCGTTGGCCGCACTCAACCCTGCCGAGGTGTAGAGCAGGACATCGGGCGTCACCAGCACGCCTGCCTGGACCCTGAAAGCGCCGGCGAGATCGCGCGTGAAGGCGGCATTGCCGAAGCTCGGATAGCCGTAGCCACCGACCGCGGGCGCATAATCGATCGCGCCGGCGATGCCGTAGACGAAATTGCCCTCGCGCCGCATCGTGCCGGCTTCCAACCCGATCGTCGGGCCGGCGCTGGTGCGCATATGCTTGCCGCTGGTGACCTGGAAGCCCGATGAGATCCGGGCATAGGACCCCTCCCATTTCGGCGAGAGGCTGGGGCTGTCCCAGGCGAAGGAAGGCAACGGCGCAAAGCCGGACAGGGGCAGGAAGGCCTGTGCCTGCGCCGATGCGCCCGCGCCCATGAGAGCGGCGAGCGTCGCGGCGGAAAGAAGCGGAAGTCTCACGTCGAAAGCGTCCTCGCGACAGCGTGCCCCGTCGGAAGCTATCATGGAGCAGGGCGAATGTCGCGGTTTTGTGGCGCGTCGATTGCGGCTGCCGCTCAGGCGATCTTGGTCCTGAGCTTGAGGAAGCGCAGCGTCCTTTCCGCCGTCGAGAGATCGAGCTTCTCATAGGCATCGACATCATCGTCGACGTCGCGCGAGGAGAAGTAGAGGCGCCGCGCCCGCAATTGCAGGATGGCGCGGAAGGCGGTGGCGCCGATACCGAGCGAGCGGCAGGCGACGGCGATGCCGCTGGAATCCCGCTGCATCAGCACCCGCAACGCCTGTTCGATCGAGATGCCGGCGATTTCCGAGAGCACCTGCGAGAGGTGATAGGCGCGGTCCTCGTCGGCGAGCATGGTCAGCACGTCATCGACTTCGCGCACCTTGGCGGCGAGATCGGAGAGCAGGAGCTTGACCTCCAGGCGCTGCTGGCGCGCCTGCCGGGCGAGCGAAACACTGGCTTCCGTGGCGGGGGCGGCGCTGCCGCCGTCGGAGAACTGCTCGACGATCCGCAGCACGCGCTGGGCCCGGTTCGGTGCGAGGTCGGAGCGACCGGCCAGTGCGCCGGTGATAACGGAATCGCCCTCGCCGCGTTCGAGCAGCCGGTCGAAGCCGCGATCCGAGAAGGCCGCGCCTTCATTGGCGCTGACAGTGTGCAGAACCTTCTGGTCGCCGCGCTCGACCAGGATGTCGGTAACGCTTTCGGACAGGCGCGCACGCTCGGCGATGGCGACGAGATGCTGCTGCGACTGGCTGACCGCGATGGCGGCAAGGTCGGTATCCGTCAGAACAGGGGAGAGCGACAGCACGAGCCGCGCGACCTCGGCATTGCTGTCACCGCCGAGCGTGAGCGCGACGTTATGCGGCAGTGTCGGCAGGGTGGCGACGCGATCGGCATAGCCCTTGCGGTCCTCGTCGCCGAGATGACCGAGCGAACCGGCTGCGATCTCGCCGTAATGCTCCTTCACCGCCTCGGTCGGCTCGTGGTCGAGCAGGAACAGGTCCGTGACGGCGTGGAGAAGCTGCCGGCGCGAATCCGACGACATCTCCGCCGGCATCCGGGTCAGGTTACGCAGCATGAGGGCCCCCACGGCAAAGCAATGGCGGCACTTTGCGCAGGGACGGCTTGATTTACTCTTAAGGCGACAGCGTTCTTTTCTGGACAACGGGGCGGTGACGCCCCGTTGTCCAGTCCGTGGGTAAGCCTGCTGCTCGGATGAGGCAGGCTTCGCAATTTATGCACTCATAGGTTGCAATTTCGTTATCAAGAAGCCGTCGATGATTAGCATGGCGATGAGCGACGCCCCGACCAGCGGGAAGACGAACGATGGAAGCGCTCTCGTGACGGGGCTGTCTACCCCGCCGGCAGGCAGGCGGGGCCGAGCGGCTCGAAGCTCTTATAGGTCAGGATGAACTCCTGATGGCCGAGCTCTTCCGATTTCGTCCGGCCGCCTTGGCCGAGCGAGACGACGAGATCGCGAATTTCTGTGCCGACCTCGTCCAGCCCTGCACGGCCTTCGAGGATGCGCCCGGCATCGACATCCATGTCCTCGGACATCCGGCGATAGGTCTCGGGATTCGCGCAGATCTTCACCACCGGCGAGATCGCCGAGCCGACGACCGAGCCTCTGCCCGTCACGAACAGCACGCAATGCGCGCCGCAGGCGATCAGCTCCGCGATTTCGGCATTGTCGTTGATATTGGGGAAGCCGAAGCGGACCTCGCCATCCGGCACGACATCGAGCAGGTAGAGCCCGCCATGCGGCGGAACGTCGCCGGGCTTGATCAGGCCGGAGATCGGCGATGCCCCGGACTTGGCATAGGCGCCCATCGACTTCTCCTCGATGGTCGAAAGCCCGCCCTCGGCATTGCCGGCGGCGAAGGAGCCGTAGCCTAGAGTGGCGTAGTAGCGCGCGGCCTTGGCCACGGATTTCTCCAGTTCGGCGCCGAGTTCGGGCGTGATCGCGCGCGCTGCCATGATGTGCTCACAGCCGATCAGTTCGCCGGTTTCCTCGAAGATGCAGGCCGCGCCTTCCGCGATCAGCTGGTCGAAGGCTCTGCCGGCAGCCGGATTGCCGGTGATGCCGGAGGTGCCGTCCGAGCCGCCGCAGACGGTGCCGACCACGAGCTCGGAGACGGCCATCGGCACGGTCTCCTGCGCGTCGAGCAGGTTGCGCTGTTCCTCGACCCAGGCGCGGCCCTCGCGGATCGAGGCGCGGGTGCCGCCCGTGCCCTGGATGATGATCGTCTTCACCGGCCGGCCGGTGGCACGCACCGCCCGCTCGAGCGCGTATTTGTTGAAGCTCTCGCAGCCGAGCGAGACCAGAAGCACCGCACCGACATTCGGATGGGTGCAGAGCTGCTGCATCATCCGCTCGGCATAGGGGTTGGGATAGCAGCCGGGGAAGCCGATGGCGTGGACGCCTTCCTCGCGCCAGGGCAGGGCGATCTCGCGTGCGACATGGTGGGCGCATTCGACGAGATAGGCGACCGCGACGGTGTTGCGGATGCCCTTGCGCCCGTCGGACCGGAGATAGCCGCGCATCGTGCTCATGCCGAGGCTCCCGCCTTGCGTTCGTCTTCAAGGTGATAGGTCGGCGTGTAGTCGCTGCGGATGTTGTGGACATGGACATGCGCAGCCGGTGCGATCGCCTCGGTCGCGACGCCGATCGGCGCGCCGTATTTCAGGATCTTCTCGCCGGCTGCGATGGCGCGCCGCGCGACCTTGTGGGCGAGCGCGATGTCGCGGTCGAGCGTGGCCGGGCCGGAACCGGTCTCGACCATCTCGCCGACTTTCAGTCGCACCCGCGCGACGAGGACATTGTCGCGCGGATCGAGCAGGATGAGGCGCGGATCGTGGGTCATGGCCTTCTTTCCTTCCCTCCGGAGCTCATCACGGACAAGCCGCCTTGGCGGCGCCGATCCGGGATCCATGCCTGAACCTCGATCCCAAGCGCTCCGGCATGGATCCCGGGTCTCCGCTGCACTTGCGCCCGGGATGACGGCGCGGGTGGAATATCCGTCAGAACTTGCCGTATTGCAGATAGGCCTGCTGCGGGTCGGTGCCGGCGAGGATCGCGGTGCGGACCTTGTTCTCGGCCGAGATCGCGGTCTCCGACTTGTCGAGGACTTCCTCGATGATCTCGACGGGGATGCGGACGACGCCGTCGCGATCGGCCAGGATATAGTCGCCTGGTCGGATCCAGACCTCGCCGATCTTGACCGGCTCGTCGACCGCCTTGGGCAGCCAGGCGCCGACGATGTCGCGCGGTGTATAGGCCTTGAAATAGGCCTGGAAGCCCATCTCGACCATGAATTCGGTATCGCGCGAGAGCCCGTCGATGACACAGCCGCGCACGCCCTTGTTCTTCAGCGTTTCGGCTGAGAGCTCGCCCATCAGTGCGATCTCGTTGGTATTCGGCTGGCAGACCCAGACATGGCCGGACTTGGCGGCGGAGAGCAGGCCGGTCCAGCCCAGCAGCGTCTCATGCGCGTCGAATTCGCCGGTCTTGCCTTCGACGGTGAAGGCGGGGCCGGCGAGCTTCTGGCCGGGCAGGAGCGGGCGCAGTTCCGGCGGCAGGACGAAATCCGTCAGGCCCATCGCCCGCATCGTGTCGTGGATGATGCCGGTATAGCAGCGCTCCAGCCTGTCGGTCAGTTCCTGGCTCATCATTCCTCCGTTTTAGCCACTGTCGCGCACATAGGCGGCGGGCCGTTGCCTCTAGAGTGTCGGGAGGAACGATGCGCGGCAAGCGCGTTTTCTGCGCGTCGCGGATGCGTTTCAATCGGTTGAATCGTTCCGGTCCACGCGCTCCCAGCCCTGCGGCATCAGGCGCTCCTGCGGCAGGAAGCGCGCCTTGTAGGCCATCTTCGGGGAGCCATCGACCCAGTAGCCGAGATAGACGTAAGGCAGCCCGAGCCGCCGCGCCCGCGCGACATGGTCGAGCACCATGAAGGTGCCGAGCGAGCGCAGCTCAAGCCCGGGATCATAGACCGAATAGACCATGGAGAGCCCGTCCTTGAGCGTATCGGTCAGGGCCATCGCGAAGAGATCGCCTTCGCCCCGGCCGGTGAAGCTGGAATCCGGGCCGCGGCGGCGATACTCGATCAGGCTGGTCTCGACATGGGTATCTTCGACCATCATCGCGAAATCGAGCGCCGACATCGTCGCCATGCCGCCATCCGGGTGGCGTTCGTCGAGATAGGAGCGGAACAGGGAATAATGCTCGGAGCGCGGCCGCGGCGGCATGGCCTCGCCGATCAGGTCGCTGTTGCGGGCGAGCACGCGCCTGAAGCCCCGCGACATCCGGAAATCGTCGACGCAGACACGGACCGAGACGCAGGCGCGGCAAACTTCACAAGCCGGCCGGTAGGCGATGCTTTGCGAGCGTCGGAAGCCGCCTTGCGAGAGCACGTCGTTGAGCTCGCGCGCCCGAGAGCCGACGAGATGCGTGAACACCTTCCGCTCCTCGCGCCCGGGCAGGTAGGGGCACGTGGTCGGTGAGGTCAGGTAGAATTGCGGGGCATCCCGCAATGGGCGCGTCACGTCGGCTGGCTCCCCGGAAGCTTCCGGCTCCCAATGTAACATCGGCCGCACCGGCAACAAGCACGGCGCGGCCGATCAGAAGTGGATGAGCGGGTTTTTGACCTGGCTCAACCGGTCAGGCGCGAACGACCACGAGCCCCGTGAGCAGGTCGTGGCCCATGCGCCGGTCCTCGCGGGCGAAGCCGCAGGCGACATCGACGAGCCAGAGCAGGAAGGTGCCGGCCGCGACATAGAACAACAGCGCATGGACAGCGGCAGCCAGCCCTTCGGGCCGCCCGCCGGTCGCGGTCTCGACCTTCAGGCCGGCGACGCGCATGCCCCAGGTCGATTGCTTGCGCCCGCCGATCGTCAACGCGGCATAGCCGAGCGCGGTCGCGACCGTGGCGATCGGGATCAGCAGCCAGGTGGCGCCGAAAGTGACGACGCCGAGCACGGCCAGCAGAGCCAGGACCAGCCAGCCCAAAAAGAACAGCACGACGATGTCGACGAGCCAGGCGAACAGCCGCGAGCCGAGAACGCCGCTGACGTTCTGGTAGGGACGCGGCTCCAGTGCCGTGATTGGCGGCTGGCCATAACGGGTATCGCTCATCGGGACTTCGATCCTCCATCGGCGCGCGGAAAATGGCGCCGGGAGACAATGTTTGATCAGCGGGCCGGTTCCGCAAGACCGCGCGGCAGAATCCGTCGCGGCGCGAAGCCGTTCTTGGCGAGCGCATCCTCGATCGCGCGCGAATGCGCCGCCCCGCGCGTCTCCACGGTGACGTCGAGCGTGACGCCCTTGGCGGGCACGTCGAGGAAGAGCCGGCCATGGCTGACCTCGAGGATATTGGCACCTTCCTCGCCGAGCAGGCTTGCGATCCGGCCGAGTAGGCCCGGCCGGTCGCTGGTCGTCAGGCGGAAGGCGACGATGCGGTCGTCGCGCTCCAGCTCGCGCACCATGATCGCGGCGAGCAGGCGCGTGTCGATATTGCCGCCGCTGAGCACGAGCCCGACCTTGCGGCCGGCATAGCGCTCCGGCTCCTTCAGCATGGCGGCGAGGCCGGTCGCGCCCGCGCCTTCCGCGAGACTGTGCTGAAGGCTGGCATAGGCGTTGACCGCGCGCTCGATCAGGTCCTCGCCGACAAGCACGATGTCGCTGACGAGGGCCGAGATCACCGGCAGCGTCAATTGGCCGACGGCCTTGACCGCGATGCCCTCGGCCAATGTCGGCCCGCCGATTGGCTTGTCCTGCTGATGCACGGCATTGAAGAAGGAGGGATAGAGCGCGGCCTCGACGCCGATCAATTCGATGCCGGGCTTGATCGCCTTGGCCGCGACGGCGTTGCCGGCCATCAACCCGCCCCCACCGAGCGGAATGATCAGCATGTCGAGATCGGGGACCTCCGCCAGCATCTCGCGCGCCAGCGTGCCTTGCCCGGCCATCACGGCGGCGTCGTCATAGGGGTGGACGAAGGTGAGCTTCTCGGCTCCGGCGAGTTCATGCGCCTTCTGGCTGGCCTCGGAAAGCGTCTCGCCATGCAGCACGACGCGTGCGCCGTGGGCGCGGGTATTCTCGACCTTCACCAGCGGGGTCGTCTCAGGCATCACGATCGTCGCCGGGATGGCGAAGCGCTTGGCATGATAGGCCACCGCCTGGGCATGGTTGCCGGCCGACATCGCGATGACGCCGTGCGCCCTCTCGACCTCGCTGAGCGTCAGCAGCTTGTTGACCGCGCCGCGCTCCTTGAAGGAGGCTGTCGCCTGCATGTTCTCGTGCTTCACCAGCACGGTTGCGCCTGTCAGTTCGGACAGGCGCGGCGCCGGCACCAGCGGCGTGCGCAGCACATGCCCGGCGATCCGAGCGGCCGCGGCGTCGATATCCTCAGGGGTGATCGCGAAGCTCATGCTCAGGTCTCGGTTCGGTCGGCAGGCGAAGGAGAGGGCCTCACACGCGCCGCGGCGTCAATTCGCCGTCGCCGAAAAAGCCGCCGGGGCGCCAGATCAGCACGATGGCTAGCAACGAATAGACCGCGAGGTCGCGCTGCTCGATCGGCAGCGTCGCCGACCAGACAGCCTCGAAGGCAGCGATGAAGAGGCCGCCCAGCGCAGCCCCGCTGACCGAGCCTATGCCGCCGAGGATCGCCGCGACGAGCGCCTTCAGGCCGAGCGAGAAACCGCCCGCAAAGCCCATGCCGCCATAGATCGCGGTGACGATGACGCCAGCGATGCCGCAGCAGGCGCAGGCGATGATGACGGCGAGGTCATGGACGGCGCGGGCATCGACGCCGAACAGCGCGGCGGTCTTCGCATCGTCCGAGACCGCCCGCCAGGCGCGGCCATAGGCCGTGCGCCTGATCAGCAGGACGACGCCGAGCGTCGCGGCAAGCCCGATGATGGCGAGTGCCAGCGCAAGCGGGTTCAGCGTGACCACGAAATCGCCGGCATGGGCCAGTGCGACCGGCGCGTTGAAGAACGGCGGCAGCCAGCGCAATTCCGGCCCCTGCGCCAGCCGGAGATATTCCGACATCGCGATGGCAAGCCCGATCGTGGCGATCAGCATCTGCTGGCCGGTCGCGCGTTCGAGATGGCGCAGCACGAAGCGGCCCATGGCGAAGCCATGCAGGGCGCAGACCGCGATCGCGACGACGAAGGCGACGACAAGGCCCGAGATCGGCGTCGAAACCGAAAGCGAGAGCAGCAGCGCCACGCCGACGACCGAGGCCAGCGCGCCCAGCGCCGCGAATTCGCCGAAGCTCAGGATGATCCGTCCGGTCAGTCCGTAGACGAGGGCATAGGCCGCCGCGAGCATGCCGTAGATCGCGGCCGAGGGCAGGGCGCTCAGGCCCTGCTGCAATCCGTAGGCGAGGCCTGTCGGAATGGCCGGCAGGGCCTCGGCGGATGGCTCTGCCGGATCGGGCGGCGGCGAGGCGCGATCCTCCAGATAGAAGCGCCGCAGCAGGTAGAAGCTTGCATCGCCCATCGGCCGCCCGTCCGAGGCGATGCCGATCAGCGCGCCGCGGCTCGGCCCGCTGCCTTCGCCGGCGAACAGGCAATCGATGCTGCGATGGCGCGACAACCCGTCGCCGAGCTGGACCCGGTAGAGCAGCCTGAGCGTCCGCGCCACTGGCCCCCTGGTCGTCCGCTCGATCTCGATATGGGCGTTCGGCGGGTTGAGCGGCGGGATCGCCTGCCGGCAGAGCCGTGTCTGATCGGTGTCGAAATCGGCGCCGCAGCCCGCGAGGGCGAGCGTGACGACGGCCAGAATCGACAGGAGGAGCGGGCGCATGCGAGCGCGACGGTAGCGCGGCCCAACCCGCGCTGTCATCCCGTGCGCGGAGCAGCGCGCAGCCATGCGCCGCAGATGCGGAACCGTATGACGAGAAGGCGCCGTTTTCTGCAAACGGTCCCGCATCTGCGCAGCAGCACTGCCGTGCCGCAGCGCGTGCGGGATGACACCCTTGGTTTGCTTACGCGCCGGCCTTCAGCTTCTTGGCCACGCGCGGCGCGAAATAGGTCAGGACGCCGTCGGCGCCCGCGCGCTTGAAGGCCAGCAGGCTCTCCAGCATAGCCTTGTCGCCGTCGAGCCAACCATTGTTGGCGGCCGCCATGATCATCGCGTACTCGCCCGAGACCTGATAGGCGAAGGTCGGCACGCGGAAATGATCCTTCACCCGCGCCACCACGTCGAGATAAGGCAGGCCGGGCTTGATCATCACCATGTCGGCGCCCTCTTCGAGATCGAGCATCACTTCCGCGATCGCTTCGTCCGAATTGGCCGGATCCATCTGGTAGGTGCGCTTGTCGCCGACGAGCGTGGCATTGGTGCCGATCGCGTCGCGGAACGGGCCGTAGAAGGCCGATGCATATTTCGCCGCATAGGCCATGATCTGCACGTCCTCATGGCCCACGCCGTCGAGCGCCGCCCGGATCGCGCCGACGCGCCCGTCCATCATGTCAGAGGGGGCGATGACGTCGGCCCCGGCATCGGCCAGTGCCAAGGCCTGCCCGACGAGGATCTGCACGCTGGCGTCGTTGAGGACGCGCTCGCCCTCCATCACGCCGTCATGGCCATGCGAGGTATAGGGGTCGAGCGCGGCGTCGCAGATGATGCCGATCTCCGGCACCTCGCGCTTGATCGCGCGCACGGCGCGGCACATCAGGTTGCTGGTATTGAGCGCCTCGGACCCGGTGGGATCGCGCAGGGCCTTGTCGACATAGGGGAAGGGCGCGATCGCCGGAATGCCGAGCGCGGCCGCTTCCGCCGCCTGGCGCACGGCCTCGTCGATATTGAGCCGCTCGACGCCGGGCATCCATTCCACCGGCGAACGGGCCTCGCTCGAATCCATCAGGAAGATCGGCCAGATCAGGTCGTCGGTCGTGAGCCGCGTTTCCCGCACCAGCCGGCGCGACCACTCCGCCTTGCGGTTGCGGCGCATGCGGCGCGTCAGACCGAGCGACGGCGTCTCGTCATGGCGGGATTTCGGGGTCGGGAAAGGCCGCACGACCGGGGATTCCATGGCAACTGCCTCAAGCGATGAACGGTACGGGCGCGGCCTTCGTCATGCGGGCGAAGCCGGCCATTGGCTTCTTTATCACATCGGAACGATTCCAAAACAGGGCGCATGGTCGCAACTTTGCCGGCGTTGCTGTTTTGGGGCCGCTATCGACCCTATGCCGCCCTTGCGAGAGTTGGCTTTCGGCGATGTAATCGCTCGCCGAGCGTGCCTTGAGAGCCACCCCTCAATGATAAAGCGAACTGCGATTGTCTTTGCCCTTCTGACGTTTTTGCCAATGGAACGAGCGTCAGCAGATCAAAGGAAACCCGATTTGGAGGGTTGGTGGACGTGGAATGAGTACGGCGCCTCTCTGCACGAATTCAAACGCCAATACGGCAAGCAGGCGGCTTTCTCGCTACTCTTTAGGAAGGACGGTACGCTAGACGCGGCGACCTTTATGCCGGACGGATTGGGGAAAGGCGCTGGTGAAGGCCTTTCGTCTAGCGGTCGCTATCGACTGGTTAGAAATCGCCTCATCATCACCCGAGCGCACAAACCTGCAGACGGGTGGCCGAGCAGAGATGGAAATCCGCCCTATAGATACTCCTGCTCGATAGCCCTTTCACAGGATGCAAAGAGCTTTCGGCTGGACGAATGTCCGATCGGCGGAACTTGGCTGCGAGACGACAATCAGTAGCTAGTCCGCCCCGACCCCAACCCGTCATCCACATCGACACGCCCCCGCGTTGACAAGCCCTGCCTCGCCTTCCAGAACCGCTGCCCACGGAGGCCGGATCGGACCATGACCCAGGATCGCGAGATCATCTGCGAGATTCGCGGCGCTGCCGGCGTCGTCGTGCTCAACCGGCCGAAGGCGCTGAACGCGCTGAGCCTCGGCATGGTCCGCGAGCTCGCCCGTGCGCTGGACGCTTGGGAGAATGATCCGCAGGTGACGCGCGTCGTCGTCGTCAGCACGAGCGAGAAGGCCTTTTCGGCCGGCGGCGACATCCGCTGGCTGCATGATTGCGGCAAGGCCGGCCGCCACGACGAGATGCTCGCCTTCTGGGGCGAGGAATACATCCTCAATCACCGCATCAAGACCTATCCCAAGCCCTATGTCGCGCTGGTCGACGGCATCGTCATGGGCGGCGGCGTCGGCATCTCCCTGCATGGCAGCCACCGCATCGCCGGCGACCGCTATCTCTTCGCCATGCCGGAAGTCGGCATCGGCTTCTTCCCCGATGTCGGCGCGACCTATGCCTTGCCGCGTCTCGAAGGCGGCTTCGGCGGCTTCCTCGCGCTCACCGGCGAACGGGTCGGTGCGGCCGATGCGCTGGCTTCCGGGTTGGCCACTCATGGCGTGCCGAGCGAGCGCATGGCGGAGCTCACTGATGCGCTGACGAAACCCGGCTCGCTCGACGACATCCTCGCGGGTTTCACCTTGCAGCGCGGCCCCGGCCCCTTGCATGCCGAGAGGGCGGTGATGGCCGAGGCCTTCACGGCGGCGACCCTGCCGGACGTGATCGCGCGCCTGCGCCGGGCTGCGGAGAAGGGCAGCGCCTTCGCGGACAAGCTGCTCCAGACCATCGCGGTGAAGTCGCCGACCAGCGTTGCCATCGCCTTCGAGCAGATGCGGCGCGGCGCCGGCCTCGATTTCGCCGAGGCGATGCGCACGGAATACCGAATCGTCTCGCGCATCGCGCGGGGGCATGACTTCTATGAAGGCGTGCGCGCCGTGGTGATCGACAAGGATCAGGCGCCGCGCTGGCAGCCGGCGACGCTGGATGAGGTCGAGCAGGCCGATATCGACGCCTATTTCGCGCCGCTCGGCACCGGCGAACTGAAGCTGGAGGGCTGAGCTTGGGTCTGGGCGGAGACGGCGAGGCCCTGCGCGGCGCCCGGACGGGCGAGGACGAAGGCAAGCAGGCGAACCGCTGGCGGGTCGTCCTCGTCTGGTTCCTGCGCCTGCTCTCGGCCTTCTGGCTCGCCAAGGGGCTGACGGCCTGGATGGTGATCTTCGGCCTGCCCGGCAATCCGCAGCCGCCCTTCGAGAATCGCCTGCTCAGCTACCAGGCGATCATCGTCTATTTCGCGGTGATCGATCTCGTGGCCGCCGTCGGGCTTTGGCTGACCTCGACCTGGGGCGGCGTGCTCTGGCTGCTGGCCGCGATCAGCCAGATGCTGCTGAGCTTCCTCTTCCCGCGCTTCGTACCGATGACGGCCTGGCTCGTCGGCCTCTATATCGGGCTGATCGCCGTCTATTTCCTCGCGACCTGGGCGGCCGAGAACGAGGCCGAATAGCGCGCTTCATAGTGGCCCGGCAGCCCCGTCCGGTCTCTCGATTGTCCCGAGTCGTGGTAAGAATCGCTTTAGCTTAAGCGTTTCTGGCTTCACCTACGATTCACCCAAAGGGGTAAATCCCTGATTCATCCTGATATTTAAACTCGTTTTCATCCGAGCCATCATATGGTGTGTTTCAGAAGCGGACCGGGAAACAAATCCTGGCCGACACACAACAGGCGGGATATACCATGAAAGCGAGCGTCAAGACTTCTGATGTTGCCAAGACGAGCGATACAGAACTCAACGTGAAGCCTCTTTATCTTGAGTCCCTCACGCTGGTGGAGCGTCTGCATCGCCGTCTGCTCGACGTCATCAAGGACGAGTTCGAGCGTCGCGGCCGGGACGACGTCAACAGCGTGCAGGCCCTGCTGCTCTACAATATCGGCGATGCCGAGTTGTCGGCCAGCGAGCTGCGCACCCGCGGCTACTATCTCGGCTCGAACGTCTCCTACAACGTCAAGAAGCTGGTCGAGCTCGGCTATCTCCACCATGCCCGGTCGCGCATCGACCGCCGCTCGGTGCGGATCAGCCTCACCGAGAAAGGCGCTGCCGTGCACGATATCGTGAAGGGTGTCTACGACAAGCATGTCCGCACGGTCGAGCAGATCGGCGGCATCGCGGCCGACGATTTCGAGCGGATGAACAACGCCCTGCTGCGCCTGGAGCGCTTCTGGACCGACCAAATCCGCTACAAGCTCTGAAATATCAGCCGGTTTCCGGCGTCCGAACGTTGCCCGCCTGGCAGGGGCACGACAGGGAGGTCATCCCGGTCGTGCCCACATGGCTTGTCCCGATGCGATCGCGACTGTGCTTTTGCTGCCATGCATGCAGCAAAACGTGGGCATGCCCTAAATTCGCCTCTGTCATCACGCCTCGTTAACTGTGCTAGGACACCGTCGGTCGCCGATAGGTCGTCCGACACGCCATTGCGTCGTCAGCGTCGCCCCTGCAGGCGGCGTTTTCTTGTGGCCTGTGTGCATGCGTGAAGTCTTGAAGAGGGAAGAGATGTCGCAATTGAGCCTGACCCGCCGCGAAACCGTGTTGGCTTTGCTTTCGGGCGTCGCCACGGCTGCCGCTGCACCGGCGCTCGCCCAGCAGGCCGAGTGGCGCCAGAGCTACGATGCTGGGGCACGCAACGCTGTGGCGCGGTCCTCGACCCCGATGCTGTCGGCCGAGGCACTGCAGGCGACCGAGCAGGCGATCGTGGCCTATCGCGACCTCGCTGCGCGTGGCGGCTGGCCGCAGGTTCAGCTGCCCGATCGCATGAGCGTTGGGGCCAAGGGGCCAGGCGTGGTGGCTCTGCGCCGCCGTCTGATCATCACCGGCGATCTCGATGCCGCGGCCGGCGAGAGCAGCATCTACGATTCATATGTCGAGGCGGGCGTGCGTAACTTCCAGGCGCGCGTTGGCCTGTCGACCACGGGCGCGATCAACCGCGCCACCGTCGTCGCCCTCAACGTGCCGATCGATCGCCGAATCCGCCAGCTCGAGACCAATGTCGTCCGGCTGCGCACCTGGTCCGGCAATCTCGGCGGCCGCTATGTCGTCGCCAATATTCCGGCCGCGATGGTGGAGACGGTCGAGAATGGCCATGTCGCGACGCGCCACGCCGCCGGCGTCGGCAAGATCGACCGCCAGTCGCCGCTATTGCAGACCAAGATTCCCGAGGTCAATTTCAACCCGACCTGGACGGTTCCCGCTTCGATCATCAAGAAGGACCTCATCCCGAAGATGAGGAAGGAGCCGGGTTACCTGACCGAGAACAAGATCCGCATCATCTCGCCCAGCGGCGGCGAGATCTCGCCGGCCAGCGTCAATTGGAATTCCGACGAGGCGACGCGCTATACCTTCCGGCAGGATCCGGGCGGCGATTTCAACTCGCTCGGCTTCGTGCGCATCAACATCCCGAGCCCGCACGGCGTCTACATGCACGACACCCCGTCGAAGGGCATCTTCGGCGACGACTACCGCTTCGTTTCCTCGGGCTGCATGCGCGTCCAGAACGTGCGCGACTATGTCGCCTGGCTGCTGAAGAACACGCCCGGCTGGGACCGCGCCAAGATCGACGAGACCATCCAGTCCGGTCAGCGCGTCAACGCCCGCATCGCCGATCCGGTGGCCTGCTACTGGGTCTATATCACGGCTTGGGCCACGCCCGATGGCGGCGTGCAATTCCGCGACGACATCTACAACAAGGATGGTCTCGGCCCGGAGCCCGTCGCCGCCCTGCAGGGCGATCAGGACATCTGACGCTTCTGCTTCACGCACGTATCGAGAAAGCCCATCGGTTTCCGGTGGGCTTTTTTATGGGGGAAGCCTCACGGGCGCCGTGTGGCAGGCCTCAGCGCGTCAGCCAGGACGGCATGACATAGCCGACGCAGCGCGCCTCTCCGCGGCCCGGATTCAGCACTTCGAAGGCCGGAACCGGGCAATTGTTCCCAGGCGCGGGGTTGTTGAGCTGAAACATCTGGCGCGAGCCGCCGCTGATCCGGCGCAGCACGGCCGTATAGCCGCCTGGATAGTATTGGCTGGTGTACTGCCATCCCTGAGCCGCCGCATCCTGGCTCATCATCGGCATCGACAGAGCAATGACGCTTGCGCCTCCGAGAAAGGCTTTCTTGACGTTGGCCGAGAATGGCGAAACCGAAACCGGAACAGGACTCGCGTGCTGTTTTGAGGCGTTTTGTGTCATCTAGAGGCATCCAGTGTTGCGCTAGGTCACACGCAGCAAGCTGCAAGCCATAATTTGTTAACCATAAAGGCGGCGGCGTGACGATCTCCGACTCCGCCACCACCTTTCAGCTCCTTCGATACCGGGCCGGGACGATCAGCCTCTCGCTGGGATGAGCCTGGTGACGCGCGCCAGCATGGCCACAAGCGCCATGATCCCGAGCAGGCAGGCGGTATCGCGAAACAGCTCGCCGTAGCCGTGAGCCGCGATCAGCGGCGTGCTGGCCAGCGGCGAGCAGAACTGGCCGATGAAGATCGAGGCGGTCAGGATGCCTCCGGCCAAGCCCCTGGAGCGCCGGGGCGCGAGATCGAGTGCCATCGCGACGAAGCTCGGCGAGACGAGCGCATAACCGGCTCCGATCAGCAGTGCCGCCGCGAACAGGGGCGGGCTCGATGCCGCGTGGGACAGGAGCAGGAAGCCGAACGCCATCGCGCCATAGCCTGCCGCGAAGATGCCCGCCGAGCCGATCGACCGCTGGATGCGCCGGTAAAGCAGGGCGCAGCCACCGCCCGAGATCATCAACAGGCCGAGGACGGTTCCGGTCATGACCGCGCTCTCGTACCTTCGCGCCTCCAGGAAGAACGAGATTTGCGTCGGCATGAGGAAGAAGATCATGTTCGTCGCGCCTTGGAGCAGGGCCAAGGCGGCGAGCAGGCTGCGCCAGGACGGATGCCCCTCCTGGTCCTTCGCAGGCGTGGCGCCCGTCAGAGTGGAGATGCGCGGCGGCTCGACGATCGCCAGCCACATCAGCGGCAGGGCGAGGGCGGCGAGCCCATAGATCGCGAAGGGCAGGCGAGGCGAAAGGGTCGCCGCCCAGCCGGCCAGCGAGATGAAGACAAGCCCGCCGAAATTCCGTGCTGAGATTTGCAGGCCGGTCAACGCGTTGCGGTCGTCGCCCGTGAAATAGTCTCCGATCAGCGCGGTTTGCGCGGTCATGATCAGGGCGACGGCGATCCCGAGCACGAGGCGGCTTGCGAAGATCGACGGCAGGTCGGGCAGGACGAGCCCGGCACAGCCCGCGATCACGAACAGCACGACGCCGGCGAGCAGCATGATGCGCCGGCCGATGCGATCGGCGGCAAGTCCGGCGAATGGCGCAAACAGCGCGACGCTGAGCGAGGGCGCCGGCACCAGGAGCCGAGTCAATAATGCCGCGTTCGGGTCATCGGCGAACAGGCGTTCGATGCCCGGCAGCGCCGGGCTGATCGTCGCATTCGCCATCGTGGTGAGGGACGCCGCCATCAGCAGCGCGATAGCGCGCGGCTCCTGCCAGATCGGCCTTTCTCGTGTTGTAACAAGGCTTTCCATGATTTTTCCTCTTGTCGAATTGATCCGTTCGGCAGAGCCTACGAATTCAAGTCGACTTGAGGTCAAGCATGCTGTTTCTGGATATAGGAGAGGTCGTAGAGCGCTCCGGCGTGCCGGCCTCGGCCCTGCGCTATTACGAGGAGATCGGCCTCATCCGCGCGGAGGCGCGGCGCGGGTTGCGGCGGCAATACGATCCCGACGTGCTGCTCAGGCTGTCGCTGATCGGATTGGGCAAGACCGCGGGCTTCTCGCTGGACGAGATTGCCGCGATGTTCGGCGCGGACGGGCAGCCCAATATTCCGCGCGATCAGTTGCGGGCGCGGGCTGACGAATTGCAGCGGCAGATGATCGGATTGCGGACGCTGCGTGACGCGCTGCGCCATGTCGCCGATTGCAGGGCGCCGACTCACCTGGAATGCCCGAGCTTCCGTGCATTGCTGAAGACGGCGTCGCGCCGGCAACTCGCCTATACGCCCTCCCGCCCGGAGCAGGAGAAAAAATTACTACCGAAGCGCCGAAAGCCGGGCGCTTGATGGTGTGGCGGCGGCACGGCCCGCCGTTGGGGCATCTAGTGCTTGGACAGCCTCCCGCCGCATGATAGGGGAGCCGCGACGAAGCCGGGCGCCCACCGGCCGTTGAACTTCAGGAGCCGGACATGACCGACGCCGCGCTGGACAAGCACCTCTCGAACTCCTTCTTCGGCGCTTCGCTGCATGACGCCGATCCCGAGATCGCCCGCGCGATCGACCTGGAGCTCGGTCGTCAGCGCGATGAGATCGAGCTGATCGCCTCCGAGAACATCGTCTCCCGCGCCGTGCTCGAGGCGCAGGGCTCGGTGATGACCAATAAATATGCCGAGGGCTATCCGGGCCGGCGCTACTATGGCGGCTGCCAGTTCGTCGATATCGCTGAGAAGCTCGCGATCGAGCGCGCCACGCGGCTCTTCGGCTGCACCTACGCGAACGTCCAGCCGAATTCGGGCTCGCAGGCGAACCAGGGCGTCTTCATGGCGCTGATGCAGCCGGGCGACACCTTCATGGGCCTCGATCTCGCCGCCGGCGGTCACCTGACCCATGGCGCGCCGGTCAACCAGTCCGGCAAGTGGTTCAACGTCGTCTCCTACGGCGTCTGCGTCGTCGACCAGATGATCGACTACGACGCGATGGAGCGCCTCGCCGTCGAGCACAAGCCGAAGGTCATCGTCGCCGGCGGCTCGGCCTATGCCCGTCACTGGGACTTCGCCCGCTTCCGTGAGATCGCGGACAAGGTCGGCGCCTATTTCATGGTCGATATCGCCCATTTCGCCGGTCTCGTCGCCGGTGGCGCGCATCCTTCGCCGTTCCCGCATGCCCATGTCGTCACCACCACGACGCACAAGACGCTGCGCGGCCCGCGCGGCGGCATGATCCTGACCAATGACGAGACGATCGCGAAGAAGGTCAATTCGGCGATCTTCCCGGGCATCCAGGGCGGCCCGCTGATGCATGTCATCGCGGCCAAGGCGGTCTCGTTCCACGAGGCGTTGCAGCCGGAATTCAAGACCTACGCCCATGCTGTCGTCGCCAACGCAAAGGCGCTGGCCGAGACGCTGAAGTCCAAGGGCTTCGACCTCGTCACCGGCGGCACCGACAACCACCTGATGCTGGTCGACCTGCGCTCGAAGAAGCTGACCGGCAAGGCGGCGGAAGCCGCGCTCGGCCGCGCCCACATCACCTGCAACAAGAACGGCATCCCCTTCGACCCCGAGAAGCCGATGACCACCTCCGGCATTCGCCTGGGCACGCCTGCAGCGACCTCGCGCGGCTTCGGTATCGCCGAGTTCAAGCAGGTCGGCGAGTTGATCGCCGAGGTGCTCGACGGGCTCGCTGCCCATGGCGAGGAAGGCAATGCGGCGATCGAGCAGGCGGTCACCGCCAAGGTCAAGGCGCTGACAGCGCGCTTCCCGATCTACTGAGCCTGGATCAGGAAGCCGCCGCGATCCGAGCTCAAGGGAATGTGCCCTTGAGCTCGAACATGATCATGTTCTCGCTCTGGTTCCCCATGTCGGGACGGTTTCTGCGGCTGAGATCCACGCCCAGCTTCAGGCTCTCCGCGATCTGGTAGGAGGCCGAGGCGCTGCCGGTCACGTTGTCGTCCTTGATATTGGCGGCAACGGACAGGCCGAAGCGATCCTTGTTGGCGCTGAGCTTCAGCGTGAGATCGACCTTCGGTTTCGTCAGGTCCACCTTGTTGGTCGCGGTCAGGCTGATCACGCCGTATTTCACGCCGACCTCGCTGGTGATCTCGGGTGCCTTCAGGTTGGCCGTGACGATCTGCAGCGATAGGTCGATCTTGAGCTGCTCCCATTCCAGCTTGCCGGTCACCTTCCCGCCATAGCGCTCGGCTGTGGGGTCGAAGAGAATGTTGCCGACGCTGAGTTTCAGGGCGCCGACCTTCAACACCTCGAATTTCAGCTTCTCCAGCTCCCGGATTCCCATGCCGTAGATCGTGCCGGAGGGCTTGGTGATGTAGAGCGCGACGCCGGCGCCGACCGCGAGCACGGCGCCGACCACATAGAGAATACCCTTGTTGTGATCGACCCAGACGCCGATCGCCGATGATTTCGCCGCGTCCTCGAAGTTCTTGAGTTGCTTCTCCAGCGCCTTGAACTTCGACGAGTCCTTGATCTGCTTGAGATAGGCGTCGGTCGCGGCTGTTTTCACGCCGTCGATCACCGAGGATTGCAGCTTGCCGATCTCATCGGGCGTCAATTGGGAGCTGGCGGTCGGACTGCGGGATTTCGCGAAGTTCAGGACCGCATTCTCGGCCGCCTTGAGCAGCATCGGGTTCTTGAAGGTCTGGATGAGGCGCTCCGGAGACCGGGCGATCTCGGAATCCAGGAGGTCGAAGGCCAGCAGCACCAAGCCGCCGAACGCTTCACCCATATTGCCCTCGTTATCTGCCATGCTAGAAGCTCCGCCGCGCTCGCTGTGAAGATCGAGTGTTCGTCGCCGTGGTGCGCTCCGAGGTTCATCGCTGTCCGAGCATAGCGGCAGCGGCGACCTGACGTCTGGCGCGAAAACCGGCGCTGGGGCAAAGAAGCATCAGGCGTATCGCCCATAGTCCATAACAGCCTCTGGGCATTCCGAAGGATAAGCGCATGCGCTGCCCTTATTGCAGCTCCCTCGATACGCAGGTGAAGGATTCCCGTCCCACCGACGATCATGCCTCGATCCGCCGCCGGCGGGTCTGTCCGGATTGCGGCGGCCGCTTCACCACCTTCGAGCGCGTGCAATTGCGCGAGCTGACCGTCGTGAAGCGCTCGGGCCGTCGCACGCCCTTCGATCGCGACAAGCTGGAGACTTCGATCGCCCATGCGCTGCGCAAGCGCCCGGTCGCGCCGGAGCGGATCGAGCGCATGGTCAACGGCATCGTGCGCCAGCTCGAAAGTGCGGGCGAGGCGGAGATCCAGAGTTCGGCCATCGGCGAACTGGTGATGGAGGGGCTGAAGGGCCTCGACGACGTCGCTTATGTCCGCTTCGCTTCAGTCTACAAGAATTTCCGCGAAGCCAAGGATTTCGAGGAGCTGCTCGGCCAGCTCGGCACGATCGAGGAGGAGGGCGTCTCCGCCCCGCCGCGCCGCGCCGATGACTGATCCCAAGGCCTCTGCGCGCGAAGCGGGCTCTGCTTCGCGCGAGGGACACGCATCGGAACGACAGCAGGCGACTGACCGCGCCTTCATGCGCCAGGCGCTGGCCTATGGCGCCCGTGGCCTCGGCACGACCGCGACCAACCCGTCGGTCGGCGCCATCGTGACCCGCGACACGCCGGACGGCCCCGTGGTCGTCGCGCGCGGCCATACCCAGCCCGGCGGCCGTCCGCATGGCGAGGCGCATGCCTTCTCGCGGGCAGGCGCGGCCTCGATGGGCGGCACGCTCTATGTCACGCTCGAACCCTGCTCGCATCGCTCGGTGCGCGGCGGCATTCCCTGCGTCGAGCACACCATCCTCTCGGGCGTGAAGCGCGTCGTCTCGGCGATGTCCGATCCCAATCCCTTCATCGCCGGGCTCGGCCACGCGCTGCTCCGGACGGCCGGCATCGAGGTCACGGTCGGCGTGCTGGAGGAGGAGGCGCGGCAGTCGCATCGCGGCTATCTCACCCGCATCACGCAAGGCCGCCCGATGGTGACCTTCAAGATCGCCCGCACGGCCGATGGCTATGCCGGTGGTGCAGGGGGCGTGCCGCTCGCGGTATCGAGCCCGGTCGCGGGCGGCTGGGTCCATCTCCAGCGCGCACATCACGACGTCATCATGCTCGGTATCGGCTCGGTGCTGGCGGACGATCCGCAGCTCACGGTGCGCCTTCCAGGCTTGGCGGATCGTTCGCCGATCCGCGTCATCCTCGATACGCATCTGCGCCTGCCTCTGACCTCGAAGCTCGTTCGCACGGCCCATGAGGTCCCCGTCTGGGTGATCGCGGCCGAAACGGCGCCGATCGAGCCGGAACGGGCGCTGGTCGCGGCCGGCGTCGAGGTCATGCGGGTCTCGATCGGGCCGGACGGCCATCTCGACCTTCGTGAGGCGCTGACGCTGCTCGGCACGCGCGGAATCAACCGCGTCTTTTCGGAAGGCGGCCCGCGCATCGGCGAGAAGCTTGCGCTTGCGGGCCTTGCCGACGAGGTCATCATTTCGGCCTCGCCGAAAACGCTGGGCCAGCCCGGCATCCTTGCCGTACGTCCGGGGCTTGCCGCTCAGCTTGCCGACCCCGATCTATACGCCCTTGTCGAGACCGGCATGATCGGTCAGGACCGTTTCGAGCATTTCGTGAGGAGAGGCTGATGTTCACCGGCATCGTCACCGCCATCGGCGAGGTCGTGGAGGCCGAGCGCAAGGGGCCGAGCCTCAAGCGCCTCACCATCTCCTGTCCTTATGACGCGGAAGGCATCGCGATCGGCGCCTCGATCGCCTGCGCCGGCGTCTGCCTGACCGTGACCGCGCTGCGCCCGCGCACGGATGGCGAGCCCGGCTGCATCTTCCAGGTCGAAGCGGCGGCCGAGACGCTCGCGAAGACGAATGTCGGCTCGTGGGAGCCCGGCACGCGGATCAATCTGGAGCGATCGCTCAAGGTTGGTGAGGAGCTCGGCGGCCATCTCGTCACCGGCCATGTCGACGGCGTCGGGCGCATCCTCAAGATCGAGCCGATCGAGCCCGATCCGGACGAGCCCTGGGGCGCGACGGCGCGCTTCCATATCCGCGCGCCGCAGGGGCTGCCCCGTTTCATCGCGACCAAGGGCTCGATCTGCCTCGACGGCACCTCGCTCACGGTCAACTCGGTCGAGGACGATGTCTTCACCGTCCTGCTGATTCCGCACTCCTTCGCGGTCACCACCTGGGGCCAGCGTGGGGAGGGCGATCCCGTTCATGTCGAGGTCGATCTGATGGCACGGTATGCCGCGCGGCTTGCGGAGGCGCGCCCGCAAGGGTAACCAGCCCGATCACATTCCAAGAAGGACAGAAGAAATGGCCGGACCCCGGCAGACCTCGGCCGACAAGGCCGCAACTCCTGCCGTCGAGATCGACGGCGCCCGCGTCCTCGTGGTCGAGGCACGCTTCTACGACAAGTATGCCGACGAATTGCTGGCGGGCGCGCTTGCGGTGCTGGAAGAAGCCGGCTGTCGCGTGGATGTCGTCACCGTTCCCGGTGCGCTCGAAATCCCCTCGGCGATCGTCATCGGCCTGCGCGCCGCCGACGAGGCCGTCGACCCCTATGAGGCGGTCGTCGCGCTCGGCACCGTCATCCGCGGCGAGACCGGCCACTACGACATCGTCGCCGGCGAAAGCTCGCGCGCGCTGATGGACCTTTCGGTCGCTTTCGCCCTGCCGCTCGGCAACGGCATCCTGACCGTCGAGAACGAGGCGCAGGCCTGGGCCCGCGCCAACCGCGAGGACATGAACAAGGGCGGCGGCGCCGCCGAAGCCGCGCTTGCGGTGCTGCGCTACAAGCGCTCCCTGGCGGAGCAATCCAAGTGAGCCGCGCCGAGAAGCGGCGCGGGGCGCGGCTCTCGGTCGTGCAGGCGCTCTACGAGATGGAAATCGGCGGCCGCGGCGTCGTCGAGGCGATGGCCGAGTTCGAGCATTTCTGGATCGGCAAGGAGGTCGAGGAGATCGAACTGCCGGAGGCCGAGATCGCCTTCTTCCGCGACATCCTCGGCGGCGTGGTGCGCGAGCAGCGTCTCGTGGATCGCACCGTCGATGAATTGCTGGCCAAGGACTGGCCGCTGAAGCGTGTCGAGGCCGTGGTGCGCGCGATCCTGCGTGCGGGCGCCTATGAACTCGCGTTCCGCAAGGACGTGCCGGCCCGCGCTGTCATCTCCGAATATGTCGCGGTTGCACGGGCCTTCTACGAGGGCGACGAGATCGGCATGGTCAACGCCGTGCTCGATCGCATGGCCCGCGACTTCCGCGCCGACGAGTTCGACCCAGCCAGCGCCTGATGACCGAACCGTCCCGCCCCGGCGAATTCGAGCTGATCGCCCGCTATTTCGCGCCGATCGCCGGGCCGGGCGGGCTTGGTCTCATCGACGATGCCGGTTTGCTGCGGCCCGGCCGCGGCTATGAGGTCGTGGTCACGGCCGACGCGCTGGTTGCCGGCGTCCATTTCTTCCCCGACGATCCGCCGGATGCGATCGGCTGGAAGGCGCTGGCCGTCAACATCTCTGATCTCGCCGCCAAGGGCGCGAAGCCCGAGGGCTTCGTCCTGACGCTCGCCCTGCCGCGCGGCTGGACCGAGGTCTGGCTTGCCGATTTCGCTGCCGGTCTCGCCCGCATGGCCGATGGCGCCGGTTGCCCGCTGATCGGCGGCGACACCGTCTCGACCGCGGGGCCGCTCACGCTCTCGATCACGGCCTTCGGCACGGTTCCGGCCGGGCGGATGGTCCGGCGCTCCGGCGCGAAGCCCGGCGATGTCGTGCTCGTCTCCGGCAGCATCGGCGACGGTGCGCTCGGCCTCAAGGCTCACGGCCCCGACAAGCCGGATTGGGTCGCTGCGCTCAGCGCCGAGGATCGCGCCTTCCTCGCCGACCGCTACCTGCATCCGCAGCCGCGCCACGCGCTCTCCGCCGCGTTGCAGCGCCATGCCTCGGCGGCGATGGACATATCCGACGGGCTTGTCGGCGATCTCGCAAAACTCCTGAAAGCCTCCGGCGTGGGGGCTGAAATCGATCTCGATGCGATCCCGCTCTCCGGCGCGGCCCGCGCGGCGCTCATGGCCGCTCCCGCACTGGCGGAACTGGCCTGGACCGGCGGAGACGACTACGAAATTCTCTGTACGGCCTCGGAAAGGGAATATCCTGCTCTGGTTGCGGCGGCAGAGGGAGCGATGCTTCCGCTGACGCCGATCGGGCGGATCTCGGACGAGGCCGGCGTGGTGACTTATCGCGGGAAGGGTGAGGCGCGGAGTTTCGCGCAAAGCTCCTTCTCTCATTTCTGACAGCGGCGCATCATGGCGGCCGCGAGGCGCGTTGTGATGAACCAGCACTTCTCGGCTATCGACGGCGACAGGCTCGCAAAGCGCAATGCGCTTGTCCTCGCCGGCGCTCAGGCGCTCGGCGGCGCGAACCCGGCGATCATCGTCTCGCTCGGCGGCATCGTCGGCGCCCAACTCGTTGCCGACCAGGCTTTCGCGACCGTGCCGGTCAGCCTGCTCCAGCTCGGCATCGCCTCCGGGGTCATTCCAGCCGCGATGATCATGCGCCGTTTGGGGCGGCGGAACGGCTACCTGATCGGGGCGCTCGTCGGCGCGACGGGGGCGAGCATCGCGGCCGGCGGCGTCTCGTTGCGCCTGTTCTGGCTGTTCTGCCTCGGCACCTTCGTCTGCGGGCTCTATGGCTCCTTCGTGCAGAGCTATCGCTTCGCCGCGGCCGATACCGCGACCAATGATTTCAGGCCCCGCGCGATTTCCTGGGTGATGATCGGCGGACTCGCCGCCGGCGTGATCGGCCCGCAATCGGTCTACTGGACTCGCGACCTGACGCCGGCCGCGCCCTTCGCTGCCAGCTTCGTCGCGCAAGGCATGCTCGCGCTGATCGCGATCCTGATCGTCTCTCGCCTGCGCGCGCCGCCGGTCGCGGCCGTCCGCTCGGGCGGCGGGCGCCCGCTCGGCGAGATCATGCGCCAACCCAAGTTCATCGCCTCGGTCACGGCATCGCTCGTCGCCTATGGCCTGATGAGCTTCGTCATGACCGCGGCGCCGATGGCGATGGTCGCTTGCGGCCATTCGGTCGGCGACGCGACGCTGGGCATCCAGTGGCATGTGCTCTCGATGTTCGGGCCGAGCTTCTTCACTGGTCGCCTGATCGCCCGCTTCGGCAAGGGCACGGTGACCGCAGTCGGGCTCGGCCTGACGGCGCTGGCGGCGATCGTCGGCCTGACCGGTCTCAGCGTCGGCCATTTCTGGCTGGCTCTGATCCTGCTCGGCGTCGGCTGGAATTTCGGCTTCATCGGCGCGACCGCGCTGCTGACCGATTGCTACCGGCCGGAGGAGCGCGTGAAGGTTCAGGCGGCGAATGACTTCCTCGTCTTCGGTTCGGTCGCCATCGCCTCCTTCTCGTCGGGCGGCCTGCTCAGCCACGGCGGCTGGAATGCGGTGAACTGGCTGGTCTTCCCGCCGGTCGCCATTGCCCTCATGCTGGTCGCCTGGCAGCGCTTCCAGCGGCCGGCTGCGGCCTGAGCCTGGCCGCTGACAGATTCACGACCGGAGTAGATCGATGAACAACCGCGCTTTCCCGCCTGCGACCGGCCAGGTTCCGCCCGGCGCCATCGGGCATAATCGCGGTGTGATCAAATCCAACTATGCCTTCATGCCGCCGGAGGGCGTGCTGGTCAGCCGCCTGCCTCAATATCGCGACACGATCGCCCGCGTCCTGACGGGGCCGGTCATGGGCGCGGCCTTCGCCCAGTATGTCATCGAGATCGCGCCGGGCGGCGGTACGCCGGGTGCTTTCAGCGAGGACGGCATCCAGCATTTCTTCTACGTCCTCTCGGGCGAAGCGCGGATCGCGGTCGCTGGCGGCGCTGCTCAAACGCTCACGGCCGGCGGCTTCGCTTACCTGCCGCCGGCGACGCCATTCACCTTGCGCAACGAATCGGCGGAGACCATCCGCGTGCTGGCTCTGCGCAAGCGTTACGAGACGGCGCCGGGCCTTGCCGTGCCGGAGCCGATCGTCTCGCATCAGGATGCGGTACCGATCACGAATCACACGGGGATGGAGGGGCGCGGCTTCCAGTTCCTGCTGCCCTATGGCGACATGCGCTTCGATTTCGAGATGAACCTGATGTGGTTCAAGCCGGGCGTCTGTTTCCCGGCGGTCGAGACCCATGTGATGGAGCACGGCCTCTACATGCTGGAAGGGCAGGGACTCTACCTGCTCGGCGCCGACTGGCACGAGATCTGGGAGCGGGATTTCATCTGGATGGGCGGCTTCTGCCCGCAGCAATTCTACCCGACGGGCTATGGCGACGCCTGCTACCTGCTCTACAAGAACGTCAATCGCGACCTCGCGCTCTGAGCTTTCGCCGATCTGCCTGACATTCGACCAAATTTGTAAGCCGGGACGTTTGCGCTCCTCGCCGAAACTTGCCACAAATTCGCCTGACACTGGCGACGCGAGGCGGGCCTTGAGTCTTTAGGGCCCGTTTTTTCGCTGCCTGACGTCCAACGCTGCAAAGAGGAGCGATCACGCTCCCACGGCTGGAAGCTCAAGGTCAGGAAATCGAATGTCAGCTCTGCTTCTCATCATCATATTGAGTGCGCTTTCCATAGCCTACGGCGTCTGGGCCTATGGCGATGTGATGAAGCGCGATGCCGGCAACCAGCGCATGCAGGAGATTTCCGGTGCGGTCGCCGAAGGCGCGCAGGCCTATCTCAAGCGTCAGTACATCACCATTTCCATGGTCGGCGTCGTGCTTTTCGTCGCGCTCGCCTGGCTGCTCGGCAAATGGGTGGCGATCGGCTTCCTGATCGGCGCGGTGCTCTCGGGCATGGCCGGGTTCATCGGCATGAACGTCTCGGTGCGCGCCAATGTCCGCACGGCCCAGGCCGCCATGCAGTCGCTGGGCGAGGGCCTCGACGTGGCCTTCAAGGCGGGCGCCGTCACCGGCATGCTTGTCGCCGGCCTCGCGCTGCTCGGCGTCGCCGTCTATTACGGCGTCCTGACCTCCTATCTCGGCTTCGAACCCTCCAGCCGTACGGTGATCGATTCGCTGGTGGCTTTGGGCTTCGGCGCCTCGCTGATCTCGATCTTCGCCCGTCTGGGCGGCGGCATCTTCACCAAGGGCGCTGACGTGGGCGCCGACCTGGTCGGCAAGGTTGAGGCCGGCATCCCGGAGGACGATCCGCGCAACCCCGCCACCATCGCCGACAACGTCGGCGACAACGTGGGTGACTGCGCCGGCATGGCCGCCGACCTGTTCGAGACCTATGCGGTGACGCTGGTCGCGACCATGGTGCTGGCCGCGATCTTCTTCGCCGGCCAGCCGGTGCTCGGCACGATGATGCTCTATCCGATGGCAATCGGCGCGGCCTGCATAGCCACTTCGATCATCGGCACCTTCTTCGTGAAGCTCGGCGCCAACCAGTCGATCATGGGCGCGCTCTACAAGGGCTTCATCGCCGCGGGCGTGCTCTCTGTCGGCGCGATCGCCGCCGTGAACTATGCGATGTTCGGCGGCTTCTCCGCTGCCTTCAAGACCGTGCAGGGCGTCGGCTTCACCTCGGGCGCGCTCTTCGGCTGCGCTCTGGTCGGCCTTGCCGTGACGCTGCTCATCGTCGTCATCACCGAGTACTACACCGGCACCGGGAAGCGCCCGGTCGTCTCGATCGCCCAGGCTTCGGTGACCGGCCATGGCACCAACGTCATCCAGGGCCTCGCAGTGTCCTTGGAATCGACGGCACTGCCGACCATAGTCATCATCGCCGGCATCATCGTGTCCTACAGCCTTGCCGGCCTGTTCGGCATCGCCATCGCCACCACCGCCATGCTGGCGCTCGCCGGCGTCGTCGTGGCGCTCGACGCCTTCGGCCCGGTCACCGACAATGCCGGCGGCATCGCCGAGATGGCGGGCCTGCCCAAGGAAGTCCGCCACTCCACCGATGCGCTCGACGCTGTCGGCAACACCACCAAGGCGATCACCAAGGGCTACGCGATCGGCTCGGCCGGCCTCGGCGCGCTGGTGCTCTTCGCGGCCTATACCTCCGACCTGAACTTCTTCATCGGCGAAGCCAACAAGGCGGGATCGACCACCTTCCAGTACTTCAAGGGCGTTACGGTCGATTTCACGCTGTCCAACCCTTACGTCGTCGTCGGCCTGCTGCTCGGCGGTCTGATCCCCTTCCTCTTTGGCGGCATGGCCATGACGGCGGTGGGCCGCGCGGCGGGCTCCGTCGTCGAAGAAGTGCGCCGGCAGTTCAAGGAGAAGCCCGGCATCATGCAAGGCACGGAGCGGCCTGATTACGCCCGCGCCGTCGACCTGCTGACGAAGGCCGCGATCAAGGAAATGGTGGTGCCCTCGCTCCTGCCGGTGCTGGCGCCGATCGTGACCTATTTCGTGATCTACTGGATCGCCGGCAAGAACAACGCTTTCGCGGCCGTCGGCGCCATGCTGATGGGCGTGATCGTCACCGGCATCTTCGTCGCGATCTCGATGACCTCGGGCGGCGGCGCCTGGGACAATGCCAAGAAGAGCTTCGAGGACGGCTTCGTCGACAAGGACGGCGTGCGCCATCTCAAGGGCTCGGACGCGCATAAGGCTTCGGTGACCGGTGACACCGTCGGCGACCCCTACAAGGACACGGCGGGCCCCGCCGTGAACCCGGCGATCAAGATCACCAACATCATCGCCCTGCTGCTCCTGGCGATCCTGGCGCATTCCTGAGCACAGGCCTCGACGGTGCATTCCGGACCCGCGGCGCAAGCCGCGGGTCTTTTTCGTCGGGCTCGGGAAAGGGCGAAAAGCCCTTGAAGGCAAAGGCTTAAGGGTCCCGCTTGAATCAGATCGGAAAGCTCTTGAATCAAGCTGCGAAGCTACGGCCGGGTCCGTAGCGTTCCCGCATGCGCCGCTGCCGCCCCGCTGGCATGGTCCCGCCAACCCAAGGAGGAACCATGCCCACTCAAGCGCTCGATCAACCCAGTGTCACGCCCAACCGCGCTGTGGAGCTTACGCTCCTGCTGGTGCTGGCCGGGCTCTGGGGCGGCTCCTACACCTTCATCAAACTCGGCGTGGAGACGATCCCGCCGCTGACCCTGATCACCGCCCGGACGCTGATCGCCGGCCTCGTCCTGCTCTTCGTCATCCGCTGGCGCGGCCTGCGGCTGCCGCGCGATCTTGCGACCTGGCGCTTGTTCCTCGTCCAGGCCGGCCTCAACAGCGTCGTGCCCTTCACGCTGATCGCCTGGGCCGAGCGCAGCGTCGATGCGGGGCTGGCGACGATCCTGAGCTCGACGAGCCCGATCTTCGTCGTCCTGCTCTCCTGCCTGTCGGCGTCGGCCGAGCGCCTGCCGCCTTTACGCCTCGCCGGTATCGCGGCTGGCCTCGCCGGCACCATCCTGATCGTCGGAACGCAGGCGATGGCGGGCTTCGGCGAGCAGCTTTGGGCCCAGCTTGCGCTGGTCGCAGCCAGCCTCTGCTATGGCGGCGCGGCCTTGTTCGGGCGCAGCTTCAAGGGGCTCGACCCGATCATGCCGGCGGCAGGCTCGCTGCTCTGCGGTGCGCTCGTCCTGCTGCCGCTCAGCCTGCTGCTCGACCGGCCCTGGACCTTGTCGCCTTCGGCCCAGTCGATCCAGGCGCTGGTCGCGCTCTCGCTCGTGTCGACCGCGCTGGCCTTCGTGATCTATTTCCGGTTGATCGCGCGGCTGGGCTCGGTCGCGACGACGTCGGTCGCCTACCTGCGCGTCCCGACCGGCGTGCTGATCGGGATGGTCTTCCTGGGGGAAGCTCTTGCGCCGACCGCCTGGGCCGGGCTCGGCCTTGTGATCATCGGGGTGATGGCGATGACGCTGCCTGCGAAGCGATCAGGCGCAGGCCGGGTGTCATGATGCAAGAAGAGGCTGTATCAGCCGAAACGGATCATCCTCGGGGACTTGCCAGGGCCAAATACCGCGCGTGTCTGGATAAATCAGTTGTAGAACGTCGAAGTGCTTGCCGTCATTGAGCCAGAGATTCCAGCCGAAATGCTGCCGATAGTGACTGGGTCCGACAGCGCGAAACTGACAGGGAAATCCCTCTAGAAATCCGTCGGCGATGTCGCCGGACTCGAACAGCTCTCCGCTTCGAACCCGGGCATTGTATTCGTTGATGATCGACTGGCAGAGTTCTTGCCGAAGCCCGAGCACCACCAGTTCCGGCGCGTGGCTAGAACGCTGAATGCCTACCGAATACGAGAAGCGAGGGTAGTCCTCGCTCTCCAGTACATGGATGATGTGGCAGCCGTAACGCTCGATGTCGGCGAGGCACTTGAGCTCGCCTGCATCGAGCGTCATTAACTCGCGCTCCGCTTACGAGCCGAGCGGATTGAACTTGGTGACGCCGCGGAACAGGTTGCGCAGGAAGCTCTGCTCCTCGCCGCCCGTTGCGGTCGTGCGGCTGATGAAGTCGAAGATCACGCCGTCCTGCAGCCCGTAATGGGCGATGCGCTCGACCTTGAAGCCCTTGTTGAAATAGACCACCAGCACCTGCTGATCGATGATCGCCGGGTCCTGGAACTGGAACCGGCGGCGCATCGTCTGGCTGATGTAGTAGAAGGTGCGGTTGCCGACCGTCGAGGTGGTCGAGGGGGTGCCGAGCGTCGTCAGCACCGCCTGGACGTCCATCCCGACCTTGACCTGCGCGATCAGCCCTTCGTCCATCACGAAGCCGCGCTTGAATTCCTCGTTGATGCCGGCGGAGGTTGGCAGCACAAAGCCGCCGACATCGGGGCCGCAGCCGGCCAGCACAAGGGAGGTGGTCGCGAGGGCTCCGAGCAGAGCCGTGCGGCGGGTGATCTGGGTCATGCGGGCACGATCCGAAAGGCGAGCACGACCCGGGACGATCCCAAGCCGCTTGTCAAAAGGGTAGGGGTTGGCGTAACGCCCGAGGATGGCTTTGGCAAGGCGAGGACGCCCCAGGCAGTCGCGGGCGGGAGCAAAGAGTTGATTTTGGGGTTGTTCGGCAAGCGCGCCAATCGGCGCTCTCCTGTGGACACGCTGTTCGGGCGGGTTGCCGAGGCCTCGCGCCTGCCGGCTCTCTATATCGATGGCGGAATTCCCGACAGCTTCGAGGGCCGCTTCGAATCGCTGACCTTGCACGTTTTTCTGGTGCTGCGCCGCCTGCGTGAATTGCCGCCGCCGGCCGCCGAACTGGCGCAGGAATTCATCGATGCTTGTTTCGCCTATCTCGAGCTCGGCTTCCGCAATGGCGGCATCAGCGACATCGCCGTGCCCAAGAAGATGAAGAAGATCGGGCAGATGTTCTATGGCCGGGTGCAGGCCTATGAAGCGGCGCTGGCGGCGCCCGGCCTGGAGGCCCTGACCGAGGCGCTGGGGCGCAATGCCTGCGCGCCCGAAGCAGCCGCCGGACTCGCGGCCTATATGCGGTCCGCCCAGGAAGGGCTCGCCACGGCCGATCTCGAGGGCATCTTGAACCGGGAGCAGCTCTTTCCCGCCTTCTCCATCCAGGAGGCTGTCCATGGCGCATGATCATCTGCCGGCTTCGCCGCTCAAGCATCCGATCCGGGTCGAGGCGATCCGCCCGCGCGGCAGCGAAGTCGTGGTCCGGGCGGAAGCCGAGCAATTACCCGCCATCGCGGTGCAGCTCGGCCTCGCCTCCGTCGAGGCGCTGGAAGGGCGCTATACGCTCACGCGCAATGGCGAGCGCGTGAAGCTCGACGGCCGCATCGCGGCCCGCCTGCATCAGGCTTGCGTTGTGACGCTGGAGCCGTTCCCGGTCCAGCTCGACGTGCCCGTGCAGCTCGATTTCGCCCCGGAGGAGGACATCGCGGCCTTCGCCCGGCGCAATGACAGGGACGATGCCGAGATCGATATCGAGGTGCTGCTGAACGAGGAGGATCCGCCAGAGCCGATCGTCGACGGCGTCATCGATCTCGGCTCCGTCACGCTGGAGTTCCTGGCGCTGGCGCTCGATCCCTATCCGCGCAAGCCCGGCGTCAGCTTCGAGTCGTCGGCAGGCGACACCGGCACGGAATCGCCTTTCGCGGCGCTGGCAAAGTTGAAACGCGGTGACTGAAGCGCCCTCCGGCTCTTGCGCTGCTTGCGGCTACGGTCCAAGTCGCTATTGTCCGGCCGGCACTGAGCCGTCCCGGATCGAAGGTCGGCCATTCCCGGGACACGCCAGAATTCCATGACAAGACCGGTTACAATCGCGCTCGATGCGATGGGCGGGGATCACGGCCCTTCCGTCGTCATTCCCGGCGCCGCCATGATGCTGGAGCGCCGCCCGGATGCCCGCTTCGTCATCTTCGGCGACGAGAAGCAGGTGCTGCCGCTGATCGACCAGCATCCGAAGCTCAAGGCGGTCACGACCTTTCACCACACCGAGGTCTCGGTGAAGATGGACGACAAGCCGAGCCAGGCCTTGCGCTATGGCCGCTACAAGTCTTCGATGTGGCGCGCGATCGACGCGACCAAGACCGGGGAGGCGGACGTCACCGTCTCGGCCGGCAATACCGGCGCGCTGATGGCGATGTCGAAATTCTGCCTGAAGTCGATGCCGCAGGTCGACCGGCCGGCGCTCGCCGGCCTATGGCCAACGGCGCGCGGCGAGAGCATCGTGCTCGATCTCGGCGCCACCATCGGCGCCGATGCGCGCCATCTCGTCGATCTCGCGGTGATGGGTGCGGCCATGGCCCGCGTCGTGCTCGATCTCGACCGGCCGACCGTCGGCCTGCTCAATGTCGGCGTCGAGGAGATCAAGGGCGTCGAGGCGGTCAAGGAAGCCGGGCGCATCCTGCGCGAGAGCAACCTGCCGCATCTGGCCTATCACGGCTTCGTCGAAGGCGACGATCTCGGCAAGGGCACGGTCGACGTCGTCGTCACCGAGGGCTTCACCGGCAATATCGCGCTCAAGACCGCCGAAGGCACAGCCAAGCAGATCGCCGAATATCTGCGCGCCGCGATGGGCCGTTCGCTGATGTCGAAAATCGGCTATGTTTTCGCCCGCGGCGCCTTCGCGGCGCTGAAGGACAAGCTCGATCCGCGCAAGTCCAACGGCGGCGTCTTCCTCGGTCTGGAAGGCATCGTCGTCAAGAGTCATGGCGGCACGGACGCGATCGGCTTCGCCAGCGCCGCCGAACTGGGTTATGAAATGGCACGCGAGGACCTGATGGCGAAGGTCCGCGAAATGGTCGCCGCGAGCACGCGTCCGGAGTTGACAGCCGCGCAGCCCGCCGAGACCGAGTAAGGAACAACCGCCTTTGTCCATCCTGCGCTCTCAAGTCGTCGGCTGCGGCTCTTATCTGCCCGCGCGCATCGTCACCAATGCGGAACTGGCCGCCCGCGTCGACACCAGCGACGAGTGGATCGTCCAGCGCACCGGCATCCGCCAGCGCCATGTCGCGGCCGATGACGAGCCGACATCCGTCATCGGCCTCAAGGCGGCCCAGGCGGCGATCGCCGATGCCGGGATTGACCCCACCGAAATCGACCTGATCATCGTCGCGACTGCCACACCGGACCACACCTTTCCTGCCACCGCGACCCAGATCCAGGCGGCGCTCGGCATCAACGGCGGCGCGGCATTCGACGTGCAGGCGGTCTGCTCGGGCTTCGTCTTCGCGTTGGCCACCGCCGACAAGTTCCTGACCACGGGCGGCGCCCGCGCCGCCCTCGTCATCGGCGCAGAGACCTTCTCGCGCATCCTCGACTGGGAGGATCGCGCCACCTGCGTGCTGTTCGGCGACGGCGCCGGCGCCGTGGTGTTGAAGGCCGTGCCGGGCGAGGGCACGCTGGCCGATCGCGGCATCCTCACCACCCATATCCGCTCGGACGGCCGCTACAAGGACAAGCTCTATGTCGACGGTGGCGCCGGCTCGACCAAGACGGTCGGCTTCCTGCGCATGGAGGGCAAGGAGGTCTTCCGCCACGCCGTCACCAATCTCGCCGAGACCGTGCGCCACACTTTCGCACAGACGGGCCTGTCCGGCGCCGATATCGACTGGTTCGTGCCGCATCAGGCCAACCGCCGCATCATCGACGCGACCGCCGACAAGCTCGGCATCAGCCACGACCATGTCGTCATCACGGTGGACCGCCACGGCAACACCTCGGCCGCCTCGATTCCGCTCGCTTTGGCCGAGGCCCATGCCGATGGCCGCATCAAGCCCGGACAGCTCGTCCTGATCGAGGCGATGGGCGGCGGCTTCACCTGGGGCTCGGCTCTGATCCGCTGGTGACGCTGCGGTATTAATTCGCGAAAATTGTCATGAAACATCGCTATTTCGGGTTGAATCCGGCCTGAGCGGGCATATTGGCCCCGCTTGAGGATTGACCCGGGCGACGGGGGCGCCTAGCGTCCGCCGTCCGTAATGGCGAAGGGCCGGCGGTTTTCCGCTGCGCCCGCAATACGCCTTGGAGGATATGAATGGCGGGGCAAACGGTCACTCGCGCGGACTTGTGCGAGGCTGTCTACCAGAAGATCGGCTTGTCGCGGACGGAGTCGTCGAAGCTTGTCGAAGCGGTGCTCGACGAGATCTGCGATGCGGTCGCGCGCGGCGAGAATGTGAAACTCTCTTCGTTCGGTTCTTTCGTCGTACGAGACAAAGGCGAGCGAATCGGGCGTAATCCCAAAACTGGCGTTGAGGTGCCCATCGAGCCGCGTCGCGTGATGGTGTTCAAACCCTCGAACGTGATGAAGGCCCGCATCAACGGGCAGACGGGTGAGGGTGAGACTGAGTGAGCCTGGAGTTCCACGCCGGCGATACCGAGGCCGAATTGGACACCAAGAGCCCAGATGCCTTCCGGACTATCAGCGAGGTCGCCGAAGACCTCGACATACCCCAGCATGTGCTGCGGTTCTGGGAGACCCGTTTCAACCAGATCAAGCCGCTGAAGCGTGGCGGCGGGCGCCGCTACTATCGGCCTGACGACGTCGCCCTGCTCAAGGGCATCCGGCGCCTGCTATATGGCGAAGGCTACACGATCAAGGGCCTCCAGCGCATCCTGAAGGAACAGGGGCCGCGCCATGTCCAGGCGATCGGACGCGGTGCGCCGATCGGCGCCATGAGCGGCGGAGCAGCCGCGCCTGTACCCGGTGGTCAGGCGGCCATGCCGAGCGACCTTGCCGACGGCATGGCCGAGCGGCAGCAGCCTTACCGGCAGGCCGTTCCCGAAGGGCTCGACGACGTCTCCATCCTGACGGCGGTGATGAAGGAGCTCGGCGAGTGCCGGCGCATCCTCGAACAGGCCTTGCAGCCGGCACCTGACGCGGCCTGATCCCGCCTTGCGGTCGCGCCTGCGGCGTTTGCGCGGATGCAGGCGGGGCGCCGGTTGATCGTTCCAACTGCGACCATAGCTTCAAAGCCGAGGGCGATACGTCCCGTTTCCGGCGCGAAGCCTTGCGCCTTCTCTCTCAAGGAGCGCCGGCATGGCTTGGCTCTATCTGTTCGTCGCGGGCCTGTTCGAGGTCGGCTGGGCCATCGGCCTGAAGTACACGCAGGGCTTCACTCGGCTCGTTCCGACGCTGTTCACCGGTATCAGCATGGTCGTGAGTCTCGGCCTGCTCGGCCTTGCCCTGAAATCGCTGCCGGTCGGCACGGCCTACGCGGTCTGGACCGGCATCGGCACGATCGGCACGGCGATCCTCGGCATCGCCTTGCTGGGCGAGCCGGCTGGAGCCCTGCGACTGGCCTGCATCGGCCTGATCGTCGCCGGCATCGTCGGGCTCAAGCTGGTTTCGGCGTAAATCGGGAGGTTAGCTGCGGCGCCAGGATGCGGGCCAGTAGCCGCCGCGCTCGATCAGCACGATCAGGATGACGATCGCGAGCGTGACCACGATGGTCATCAGCTTGGCGTTCCAGGGCACGCCGCGCCCGACGAGCCAGATCAGGCTGAGCCCGATGATCAGGGGGATGACGATCTCCATGGCAGGAGCCTAGCCTGCGCAACCTGAAGGCTGCAACCGCCTGTGGGCTCGTCCTTCTCGGAGGAAACCTCACCGTCATCCCGGACAAGCTGCTGTGCATCGCCGATCCGGGATCCATCGTAGAGTTCCGAAGCCTGCCATGGATCCGGGGGCAAGCCTGGGACGACGGCGTGATCCGGAGTAACGCTCGGCGGCCTAGACGACTGCGGAGTCCGTCGAAGACATCTCTGGCCCCGAAGCCCTGCCCATCGGACGATCGCCCTCGACCAGCGGCCTCAACCGTCCGAGTTCGACCGCGAGGAAATCGAGGAAGAGCCTGACCCGGGGCGTATGCCGCATGTCCGGGTGGGTCAGCAGCCAGAGATCGGCGGCTAGATCGAGGTCGGGGTCGCCAAAGCGCCGGAGGGCGGGACGCGTATCGCCGATGAAGCAGGGCAGGAAACCGACGCCGATCCCGGCCTCGACCGCCTCGGCGAGCCCGAGCACGGTGTTGAGCCGGTAGACGACGCGCTCCGGCGCGACATGGCGGGCGAGATAGCGCACTGCGCTCAGCAGGGTGAACTGGTCGCCGAGCGAGACCCAACTGCGCTCCCACAGGCTTTCGCGCGACGGCGGTTCGGCCTCGGGGAAATCGGCGGCGCGGCCATAGAGCGCCCATGCGATCCGGGCGGGCTTTCTGCCGACCAGCGTCTCCGGCGGGTTGTCGGTGGCTCGGATCGCGACATCGGCATCGCGCTTGGAAAGGTTGGCCGCCTGGTTGCCGATCAGGATATCGAGCCGGATATCCGGGCATTGCGCGAGGAAGCGGGCGAAGAGCGGGGTCAACAGGTCGACCAGCAGGGAATCGTTGGTGGCGACGCGCAACTCGCCGGCCGGCTTTATCTCCTGTCCGGCGAGCTTGCGGGCGAAGGCGGTGATGTCGTCGTCGACGCGGGCGGCGAGCTGGATCATCTCCTCGCCGGCCGGCGTCGCAACATAGCCGCTGCGATGGCGCTCGAACAGGCGGGTGCCGAGCGCCTCCTCGATCTGGCCGAGACGGCGAAACACCGTCGAGTGATTGACGCCGAGTGCTGCCGCGGCGGCCGGCAGCGCCCGTTTGTCGGCGATCGCCTTGATCAGGCGGAAATCGTCCCAGGCCAAGGGCTTCGCGGCTTGATTCATCCGCTCACTCTCGGCCAAGGCGCGCGCCCCTTCAAGGCGGGTTCGCGTCACGCCAGGGCCGGCTTGGCGGCGGCCGGGGAACGCGAGCCGGTGACGGCAAGAGCGCCGTCGCCGATCAGGACATGCGCCAGGGCGGTCAGTGCGAGGAAGGCGGGATATTCCCAGCCGCCATTCGGAGCGTTGAAGACCCAGCCATTGCCGGCGTGGACCGAGAGCGCGCCGAGCAGGATCGGAATCAGCGCGAGCGAAACATAGCGGCCATGGAAGCCGACGAGGATGGCAAGGCCGCCGAAAAGCTCGGCCAGCATGATCGGCCAAGCGAGGAAGCCGGGCAGGCCGACCTGCGCGAGGAAGCCGGTGAAGCCGGCCGGCGTGAAGATGACGAGCTTGAGATAGGCGTGGGCGATGAACATCACGCCGAGCGCGACGCGAAGGCCGAGAGCGCCGTAAGGGGCGAGGCGATTGTCGATCATGGGAAGTCTCCTGAAACGGGACCGGTTGGTCTCGGGGCAGAAGATCGGCTGGCCTGTTCCGCAAATCAAATTGTCGTTTGGCGTTCTGCCGATTGCGTGGGTGCAATGAAATGCCTCTGGCGCTCGGCCGCTTCCATGCCGATCTTCCGGACAACGGAGCGGATGTCCGCCCATGATGATCGGACCACGGAGGAGCTTGTCATGCAGATCAACGGCCTTCACCACGTCACTGCCATTTCCGGCCCGGCACGCCGCAATCTCGACTTCTACAGCCGCGTTCTCGGCCTGCGCCTCGTCAAGAAGACCGTCAATTTCGACGACCCTGGCACCTATCACCTCTATTTCGGCGATGCGGATGCCGCGCCCGGCTCGATCCTGACCTTCTTTCCCTGGGAGCATGCCGCTCCCGGCCGGCTCGGCATCGGCGAAACGCAGGAGACGGTCTTCCGGGTTCCGGCGGGCTCCATCGGCTTCTGGGCTCATCGCTTCGTCGAGCAGGGCGTGCCGCATGAGGTGCCCACCAAGCGCTTCGGCGAGACCGTGCTGAGTTTCCGCGATCCTGACGGCATGAGGCTCGCCCTCGTCGGCCTGCCCGGCGTCGAGAAGGAGCCGGCTTGGGCTGAAGGCGGCATCCCCGCCGAGCATGCGTTGCGCGGCTTCCACAGCGTCAGCCTGCTGCTGGCCGAGGCTGCGCCAACCGGTGCCATCCTCAGTGACGTCTTCGGCTTCACGGAGATCGGCCGCGAGGACACGCTGATCCGCTATGCCGCCAAGGGCACGGCGGTCGGCGGGGTCATCGACCTGCGCGTCGCCGGCGGCTTCCTGCCGGCCCGGCAGGGCGCGGGCTCCGTCCACCATATCGCCTTCCGGGCGGCCGATGACGCCGCGCAGCAGGAGATGGTGCGCCGTCTTGTTCAGAACCATGGCATCAGCCCGACGGAACAGCGCGACCGGAACTATTTCCGCTCGGTCTATTTCCGTGAGCCCGGCCATGTCCTGTTCGAGATCGCGACCGATGTTCCCGGCTTTGCGGTCGACGAGCCCGCGGTCGGGCTCGGCCGTTCGCTGAAGCTGCCGCCGCAATACGAGGCGCAGCGCAAGGAGATCGAGGCCGTCCTGCCCGATCTCGGCTGAAGAGACCCGCCGCTCGCCCGGACAGGCGAGCGGCGGAGCGAGACCACGGCGCCCTGCCTGCTTGTCTGAAGGGGCAGTGCGCTTCCGCTTGATCAAGGGGAGATGACCATGACCGCCACGACCGTCGATGCCGATTTCATCCATGTCTTCGAGCCCGGCAGCGATCCCGCCCGCCGGTCGCTCCTGCTCCTGCACGGCACCGGAGGCGACGAGCGCGATCTTCTCTCGCTTGGCCGCACCGTCGCGCCCGACGTGAGCCTGCTCTCGCCGCGCGGCAAGGTGTTGGAGGGGTCGGCACCGCGCTTCTTCCGCCGCCTGGCCGAAGGCGTTTTCGACGAGGTCGACCTGAGACGCCGCACCGATGAACTCGCGGAGTTCGTGCTAGCGGCGCGGGAGCGCTACGGCCTGCCGGCGCCGATCGCGCTCGGCTTCTCGAACGGCGCCAATATTGCGGCGGCGCTCCTGCTGCAGCGGCCCGAAATCCTCGCGGGCGCCGCGCTGCTGCGCGCGATGGTGCCCTTCGCGGAGCCGCCGCGTGCCGATCTCGCGGGCAAGCCGGTACTGATCCTCTCGGGCGCGCTCGATCCGATCGTGCCGAAAGCCAATGCCGAGGCGCTGGCGCGGCAGCTCGGCGAAAGCGGCGCTGCCGTCGAGCATCGAGTGCTGCCGGCAGGGCACGGCCTCGGCCAGGCCGATATCGGCCTGCTCAAGGACTGGCTGGCGCGCCGCTGAATCGATAGCGGCATCGCGGAAATGGATCCGTGGTGCCGCATCCGGCGCTCGAGCCGGGATTTGCCGAAGATCCCTAGTCTATCAGGGGCATCAGCACGGCCATCGTGATGGCCACAAGTACGAGAACGCGCAGCAGGACAGCCCACTGGCTCGAAACCGGCATATCCACCGAACGCGACACCGCACGCATCCTCGACCTCCCAATCGACGCTACGTCAGGGGATCGTGAGGCCTGACGTAGCGTCTGGCAAGCCGGCTGACGATTCTGGAGAGTGGACAACTGCGCCGGCCGCGCTCCGCGCAGGAGACGGGGCGGAAAGGAAGTGGTTGCTGGAGGTCGTCGCGCCTCGGCTAGGCGCCCATCAATGCAGCGCAGACGGGTCGGCGACGATGACGCGTCGAGTCTTGCTGGCCTGTTCGGCCATCAGGGCCTGGTCGATCCGATGGCGATACTCGGCCCAGGAACCGAGGCTCAGGCCACAATTGGCGCAGGAGACGACGCTGGCGTCGCTGAGCGTGTGTGGAATCGAAACGCCCGGCGAGCCGCAATCCCCGCAATGGAAACCATCTTGTCTCAATGCGATACCGTCCGTGCTCATAGTTGACGTTACGGCAATTCGCGTGCCGTGGCGGCATCAAGAGCCATTCCATATGACTGTCGGCTGAACGCGCGGTTCAGGATCGGACGCTGTTATTCGACGGCCGAGGCCCGGTCGCGGCGATCGGCTTGCGGGTCCCGATCGGCCTCGTAGCCGCCGGAGATCACCAGGCGCAAGGCCGGCCGGCCGGCCGGTTGCGCCGAAAGATCGTTCTTGCGGCTGGCGGCGGCTGCGCGCCGAATCTGGGCACGCCGCGCGATGAGAGACATCTGCTGCTTGTGTTTCATGATCGAACTACCTGACGCCGCATTGCCATCATCGTCCCATCTGGAACAAGCGCGCACCCCCCATTTGGGGAAAGCGGCTGCAAATTCGTGCGAATTTCAAAAAAAGTCAGATCACGAGCATCACGACCAGCGCTGCCGCACCATTGATCGCCGACAGCAGCCAGTGCGGCACGGTGATGCCGATGGCCTGCGCGGCATCTTCACCCAGATCGAACATGAAATCCTCACGCGACGATTAGGACGAAACCGCAGCCGGGGCATCTGCGCACCCTCCATTTGGGGGAGATGGTCCATTCCGGCGGCGCAGGGCAGGTGGAAGGAACGGCGTTGTCTGCCGGGGCCGGACGGGCGGACGCCGCCTGCCGATCGGGGCTTCCATATCCTTGGGACGGATTGTGCAAGATCGTGTCGAAGCGCATTGCATCTGCGCCGTCCCGCCACTATAAGCCGAGCCGTCGGAGCGTAGCGCAGCCCGGTTAGCGCACTTGTCTGGGGGACAAGGGGTCGGAGGTTCGAATCCTCTCGCTCCGACCATTTAACTGCCGGAAATCATTGAGACGTTTTGAGCTGCCCGGTGAGGGCGGAACGCGAGTTTCTACGACTTCCGTGGCCACACTGGCATCCCCGCTATTCGGGGCCGTCCCGCGTCGCGTGGAAGACTCTCGCGCGGACGATGAAAAAATCCCATGCCGCGTTCGCATTCGCTCTGGGGTCGATACTTGTTAACCTTTGCTTAAGCTTGTCGTTGTGATCGCGCCGCCAGACGGCCAATCTCGTGACGGGCGGGGAGGAACCGAAGGCGGAAGCGATCATGTCCATGGCGAGCCTTGCGATCACAGGTGCCGAGCCGAAACTTCGGGCCACCGCGCAGCCGGTCGGCTCGCTCGCGAGCTTCTTCGATGAAGTCAGGCCCGATTGGCATTCGCAATGGGCCTGGGATCACTACGAGGCGACCATTCTCGGGCTGGCGCATCAGTTCGGCTTGCGCCGCGTCTGCGAGATCGGCGGCGGCCGCGATCCGCTGTTCACGCAGGATGAGGCCAGCCGCAACGGCATCGAGCTCATCGTCAACGACATCGATGCCGGCGAGCTCGCCCTGACCGGCCGTGGATTGCAGACCGCGCGCTTCGACATTGCCGGCGACCTGAGCGAGCCGGATGTCCGGCGCGGCGGTTACGACATGATGGTCTCGCGCATGGTCTTCGAGCATGTCGACGGCGTCGAACGGGCCTGGCGCAATATCCATGAACTGCTGGCGCCGGGCGGCGTGGCGCTGGCCTTCTTCCCGACGCTCTGGGCGCCCGTCTTCGCGCTGAACCATGTCCTGCCGGAAAAGGTCTCGCACGCCATCGTCCACGCCCTGTTCCCGGCCCGCCGCGACGGTGGCGGCGACCCGAAATTCCCGGCGCTCTACGATTGGTGCCGCGGCAATCCGGCCATGCTCGAGCCGATGCTGAAGCGCGCCGGCTTCGCCGAAACCCATGTCCAGCGCTTCTGGGGACATGGCTATTTCGACCGGATGCCGGGGCTGAAACAGGTCGACCATGCCTTCAACGCACTGGCGGCGCGGGTCGGCTGGAACTTCGTCACGACCTACGCCTATGTCGTGGTCCGCAAGGGCAAGGGCTGAGCGCGTTCCGTTTGCGTCGCGCCGGCTCCGCGCGAGCTGGCCTTGGCCGCCGGGAACCGCAGCCACCGCCCGATCGGGCGCTCGACCCAGCGATAGAGCAGGGCGGATGCGATGGCCGCGACGGCGAGCGCGACGGCGATGTAGATCTCCAGCGGCAGCGCGGCGCCGACCAGCTTGACCCAGACCTCCCGCAGCGGCCGCAACGCGAAAGGATGGAACAGGTAAAGGCTGTAGGAGGCGTTGCCGAGCCCGGTGAGAAGCAGGGCAATACGAGGCGGAGCGCCGCGATAGAGCGCCGCGCCGCCGACGATCAACACAGCGGGAATTCCCCAGCGCAAGGCCGGCGGAATCGCGCCCTCCGCGTCGAGGCCGTGGACCTTGACCATTCCGGCGAAGCCGAGGGCGACCAGCAGCACGGCACTCGCGGCAGGCAACCTGACGCCTTGCCGATAGAGCAGCGCCAGCAAGCAGCCGAACAGGAATTCGAGGATGATCTGCTGCGTCCAGAAGGCGAGCTGCACCTGAGACGGCCGCAAGATGGCGCCGGCCAGCGCCAAGCCGGTGATCATCAGCGCGAGGGCGATCATGCCGCGCTTCAGGGGCAGTAGCGTCACCGCGGCGAACAGCACGTAGAAGAACATTTCCAGGTTGAGCGTCCAGCCGAGCGCCATCACGGGCCTGGTCTCGTCGCCGCCGCGCAGGCTGGGGATGAAGAGATAGGAGGCCAGCACATGCTGCCAGTCGCCGACCGGAACGTTCAGGAGCCGGGGCGCGACGAGGCTTCCGAGCAGGAGGACGCTGGTCAGGAGCCAGTAGAGCGGCACGATCCGGGCGATGCGCCGGGCGAGGAAGATGCGCCAGGCTCCGGGCCGGCCGAACAGGTCGGCCGACGTATGCACCATGATGAAGCCGGAGATGACGAAGAAGATATCGACGCCGATGCCCCAGTGCAGGAAGGACGGATCGATGGCGTTGAGGCCCACACGCGGGCCGATGGCCTCCGTCTCATGTGCAGCATGGCCGAAGACGACCAGCAGTGCTGCAATGGCGCGCAAAGCCTGGATGGTCTCGATCTGGCCTGCGGGAGAGGCGCCGGCGGCGGGTGTCGCTGCGGTCGTCATGGCCGGCCCGTGGCCCCCTCGCCATCGGGGCCGAGCGCTGCCAAGCCCCAGATCAGGCCCATCATCAGGTAGAGATGCCGCCAGTGGTCGCTGTCGATCTGGAAACCCTGGAGGATGGTGACGAAGAGCACCGACCAGATCGCGATGGCGTGCAATTGGGTCGGGCCCGGCCGGAACACCACCTTCCAGCCCACATAGCAGGTCGCCACCATCAGGCTGACCCAGGACAATCCGCCGAGCCAGCCATAGGAAGCGAAGGCGTTGATGTAAACGTTGTGCGGGTCGGCCTGGTTGAAGAGCCAGCGGAATTGCAGCGGCCCGAAGCCGTTGGGCGCGTCCAGCAGCATTGGGATGGCGCGCAGCTGGTTGCCGAAGCGGCCGGTGACGCCCTGGTCATAATCCTGATCGAGACTGGCGCGCGCGTCGAACACGCTGCGGATGTCCTCGAAGGACAGGGCCACCAGCAGCGCCGCGATCATCGCGACGAGCGCGGCCAGCGACATCGCGACGATGCGCCCCCGGCTGGCGGCGTTCGGTGCGGTCAGGAAGGTGAGGACGATCATCAGCGCCGTCGAGACGACGAGAACGCCCCAGGCGCCGCGGGAGAAGGTGAAGAACAGCGCGGCGAGCGGCACGCTGAGCGCGGCCAGGCCCCGCACCATGCCGGTCTGCCCCGTCAGGATGCGCTGCAGCACATAGACGATCGGCAGCGCGAGATAGGGGCCGAGCACGTTCGGGTCCTTGAACGTGCCGGAAGCACGGCCGTAAAGCGTGAATATCGAGCCGAGCCCGGCGACGTCGAAATAGCCGAGAAGCGCCGCGAAGCCCGCGACCCAGGCGGCGAACAGGTAGCCGCGGCGGAGCGTCTCGAGCCTGCCCGCCGCATCCTGGGACATGATGCCGGCGATGAAGACCGCCGTGATCATCAGATAGACCGACACGGCGGTGAAGCGCACCGCGTCGCCGTCGCCCATCCAGGGGATGAGCGAGAATATCCCGCCGATATTGTAGCCGAGCAGCAATATGGCGAGCGGCAGCAGCTTCTGCGAGAACCGGATGCCGGTCACCGCGAAGACGAACAATGCCAGCAGGAAGACGACTTCGTAGGGCGAAGGCTCGACCAGCGCGAGCCCGCTGGCAGCGCCGAGCAGCCACAAGGTGCCGCGCTTGATCGCGGCATGGGAAACCGCCAGGCGCGGCGCCTGTGCGGTCGGCTGCGAATTCTGCGCGAGCGCGCTCAATAGGCGTTCTCGTTCTTGGTCATGAGCGAGAGCGGCGTCTTCAGCAGGATGTAGAGGTCCAGCAGCACCGACCAGTTCTCGATATAGTAGAGGTCGTGCTCGACGCGCCGCTGGATCTTCTCGTCGGTATCGGTCTCGCCGCGCCAGCCGTTGATCTGCGCCCAGCCTGTGATGCCGGGCTTGACCTTGTGGCGCGCGAAATAGCCGTCCACCACCTGCTCATAGGCGCGGTTCGAGGCCTTGGCATGGATGGCGTGCGGCCGCGGGCCGACCAGCGAGAGATCGCCCTTGAAGACGACGTTCAGGAGCTGCGGCAATTCGTCGAGCGAGGTCTTGCGGATGAAGCGGCCCACGCGCGTGACGCGCGGATCGTCCTTGGTGACCTGCTTGGCGGCGGTGTGGTCGGTCATGTCGTAGCGCAGCGAGCGGAACTTCAGGACGCCCACGGTCTCGTTGTTGAAGCCATAGCGCTTCTGGCGGAAGAAAACCGGCCCCTTGGAGTCGAGCTTGATTGCGAGCGCCGTTGCCAGCATCACCGGAGAGAGCGCGATCAGTGCAAGCGTGCCGACGACCTTGTCGAAGGCCCATTTGACGACGATGTCCCAGTCGGCGATCGGCCGGTCGAACACGTCGAGCACCGGGACCGCGCCGAAATAGGAATAAGAGCGCGGCCGCAGGCGCAGCTTCGACATATGGGCCGAGAGGCGAATGTCGATCGGGAGCACCCAGAGCTTGCGCAGCATCGTCAGAAGCCGCGCCTCGGCCGAGATCGGCAACGTGAAGATGACGAGGTCGAGCTTGGTGCGGCGCGCGAACTCGACGAGATCGTCGATCGTGCCGAGCTTGGGATAACCTGCGACGAGATCGGGCGAGCGCTCGTCATTACGGTCGTCGAACACGCCACAGATGCGCAAGCCCGTGTCCTTCTGGCCTTCCAGGGCACGGATCAGGGCCTCGCCGGCCTCACCGCCGCCGACGATCGCGGTGCGCCGTTCGAGGCGCCCGGTCCGGGTGAGGTGGCGTACGCCTGCCGTCATGATGATGCGCCCGGCGAGCAGGGCGCCCGCGCCGGCGAAATAGAAGCCGATCAGCCAGCCGCGCGACACCTGGTCGCCGATCTTCAGGAAGAAGAAGGCTGCGAGCGCTACCAGGAACAGCATGGTCCAGCCGGTGACTAGCCTGACGGCGCTGCCGACGACATTGCGCAGCGCGCCGATCGGATAGAGCTGCAGTGCCTGGAAAAGCGCGAGCGCGCCGATAGCCAGCGCTCCGACGGTCACCTGATAGGGCAGCGTGTATTCGACCTTGCCGGCGGCGTAGAGCCAGTAGATCAGCCCGCCCGTCCCGATCACGGCGATCAGGTCGAGCAGGCGGGCCGCGCCTTCGATCATCACGGGAGAGAGGGTCGGCTTGACCGGAATCGCTGCGATCCGTTCGGCCAGCGGGTGGAAGCGCCGCGTCTGGCCCTTGTCGCCGCCGCCGAACAATGTCGGCGTGGCCGAGGCGGACGCGTCCGCCTTCATCATATCGCGGACGTCGAAAGTCCCCATGACCCTACACCCTCAACTCGGAGCGCCGCGCCAGGGGGACGGCGATCCCGGTTCGGCTCTATCCGAAATTGCTCACGGAACATTTAATCGGACCGCTCGCTGTTTCCTGGGATTCGTAACCTGCGTGGCGAGGTGAAGGCGCTCTCCGCATGCGCTCCAGACGGTGCCGGAACGCGGTGGCGAAAAAGTGGATTTTGTCTTGGCCGGCCAGTGATTTGGCGCAGGTCCTGATCGGTCGAAAAAGTCTCGATTTCCCGCAAGTGATTGTTATTGCAAGTGATCACGAGTTGACAGAACGAAACTGCATAGGCATATTGGCTAATGATGAGTGTCTGAGAAGCATATATCGCTCGTGATGAGCGCCGCGCCCCGACAGGTGTTTTGCCTATGGCGCCGGCTGCTGGATTAATTCTCCGGCTAAGTCTTCTTTTCGGATCTATCGATTTAAAACTCTAACGATTGCTTGGCCGTCCCTGCGTCGCACCCGCGACGTTCAGCGCCCGCTTCGCCTGTGTGCAACATGTCTTTTCACTGGTTGGTTCTGCTCGCGGCCATCGCCGTCGAGATCGTCGCGACGGCCGCGCTGAAGTCGGCTGTCTCCACCTCATGGCTCGTCGGCACCTTGCCGCTGATCCTGATCGGTTTCTCCTTCATCCTGCTCAGCATCGCGTTGCGCGTCATCCCCATGGCGGTCGCCTATGCCGTCTGGGAGGGGCTCGGCATCGTCGGCATCGCGGTGATTGGCCATGTGCTCTTCGGCGAACACCTGACCCCCGCGCGCGCGGCGGGTCTGGCCGCGATCCTGGCAGGCATCCTGCTCATCGAGAACGGAGTGGGGCACGAACGCAGCGAGGATCACGGGAGGCTCGTGTGACCTCCTCCTTCATGCAGGCTGCGCCGTTTCTCTGGCTCCTGCTCGCTGTCGCGCTTGAAATCGGCGGCACCTATCTGCTCAAGCTCTCCGACGGCATGACCCGTCGCAGCATGGGAGCCGGCGGTATCGTCCTCGTCATGGGCGCCTTCGCGGCGCTCGCCCAGGCGATCAATGGCATGGACCTCTCCGTGGCCTATGCGGTCTGGGGCGGGGCGGGACTGGTGATCACGGCCATCATCGGCGCGCTGGTCTTCGGCCAGCACATCCGGCCGGTCGGCTGGCTCGGCATTCTACTCGTGATCTGTGGTGTCCTCGCCCTTAAGCTCCTTTGAGGCCGGGACGCCGCCGGCTTCAGGCGATGCTACGCGCCTTCAGAGCGTCGCGGTAGGCGGCGATGACGCCGTCGATCATGTCGTCCAAGCGGAAATTCTGCCGGACATGGCCGGCGAGGTCGGCGGCCTGCGCAAGACGTTCGGCTTCTGGCGTCTCAAGCATCGCCCGGATCGCCCCGGCCAGGATCGCGGGATCGTTGGCTGCGATCAATCGTTGGCGATGGTTGGGGCCGTAGATTTCTCCGATGCCACCGACATCGGTGGAGATCAGCGGCTGCGCCGCAGCGGCCGCTTCCAGGATGACATAGGGCAGGGATTCCGCCCGCGACGGGATCACCATCGCGCGGGCCCGGGCGAGGGCCTTGCGGATCGGCGCTGGCGGCTCGAACACGCATTGGTCGGCGATGCCGCGCTCGCGCGTCATTTGTTTCAGCTCGGCCTCGTCAGGGCCGGAGCCGACGATGAGGATCCGCGGTGTCAGACCGTCCCGGCGGCGCAGCAGAGCCAGCGCATCGATCAGCGTGTCGACGCCCTTGGCCGAACGCAATTCGCCGAGATAGAGCAGGTCGAATTCCGCGGCGCGGTGGTCGATCGGCTCGAATTCGGCGTCTGACACGCCGTTGAGCACGACACGATGATCCGTGCGCGGGAGATGGCCGACATGGGCCTCGAACCGGCCGGCAATGAAGCGGCTCTCGAACAGGAACATGTCGGTCGCGCCTTCGAGCAGCCGCTCGACGGTCATGTAGACCTTATGCTCCATGCTGCCGGGCTTGTAGTTGAAGCTGCCGCCATGGGGCGTATAGGCGGTGACATAGCGCCGGCCGGGCGAGAACAGCGCGGGGATGCGGCCATAGACGCCCCCCTTCGAGCCGTGGCAATGCACCACATCCGGCGCCAGGCGCCGCCGCAGTGCTATCTCCGAGAATTGCGCCTTGAGATCGGTCGCGCTCGGATAGCGCGACATCGGCACGCGCGTCACGCCCAGCGTCAGCTGGCCGCCGAGCTCGCGAAAGACCTCGTCGGCCCGCGCGCCGCCGGTATTCGAATCGCAGAAGATGCCGACATCGTGCCCGCGCTCCACCTGGCCGCGGGCCACGTCGAGGACATGCCGGAACAGCCCGCCGAGCGGCGCGCGGAAGACATGCAGGATTTTCAGGGGGCGGGCGGCGAGGCTTTCCGTCATCGGTGGCGCCGCGATCTCAGAACCAGCGTTCCTTGATGACGATGGTGTCGCCGGGCTGCACCGGATAGGTGATCGGCACGCTGGCGGTCACCGTCTGGCCCTCGATCTGGCGCGTCACTTCGGCGGTGTCGCGCTGGCCGCGCGGCGTGAAGCCACCGGCGATGGCGACGGCCGTCTGCACGGTCATGCCGTTCACATAGGGGAACTGGCCGGAATTGGTGACCTCGCCGAGCACGAAGAAGGGGCGGTAGGTGTCGACCTCGACCGAGACCTTGGGCTCGCGCAGATAGCCGCCGCGCAGCTTGGCCTCGATCGCCTGGGCGAGCTGCTGGGTCGTGCGGCCCTGCGCTTCGATCGTGCTGATCAGCGGCATGGCGATGCGCCCGGCGCCGTCGACGGCGTAGATATTGGAGAGATTGTCCTGTCCGAAGACGATGATGCGCAGCCGGTCGCCGCTGGCGAGCCGGTAAGGCCCGGCCGGCTCGGCGAGCGCATAGTCCGCAGCCGGATGGCGGGGCGTGCAGGCGCCCGCGATCATGGCGGCGGCCAAGGCGAGAGAGGCGAGGCGTCGACTCATCACTGGCTTATCCGTGCAGAACTCGCCCGATCTTTAGGCTTGATATGGTTAACAAAGGCTTCCCGTGGCCCTGTCGCGAGCGTCTGACCGGGCGGGTGGGGCGCCTCCGCGCGATGGGCGGGCGATTGCTGCCGCTGTCGCTGAGGTGGCGCGAGCGCGCCAGAAAGAAATACGCTGCCGACTGCTAGGCTGTGGGGGTAGCTGCAGTCGGCAGCGGCCCGATCATGGCGACACGTTTGATCGAGCGACTCAAGATTCGCTTCTGTCGCTGAAGGGCCGATGAAGCCGCCGTTCAGGATCTGGATAACCGGTCGTTAACCTTCCTTACCGCGCAAAGGCCTTCCGCGCCGAAAACGTCGATTTCGATCTACCGGTAGGGCAGATGCCGGCGGGTCGGCGTGATCGGCGTTTACGATTTGCGGTTCCAGTCCGGGACGGAAGTGTTGATCTGCTGGTCCAGCGCGCATGCGCGAAATCGAGGCGATGCTGCGCCTTTGCTCTGGCGGAAGGTTCGATCGAGGATGGGTCGCCCGGAGCCGTGACGCCTTGCGGTGTCCGGCTCCTGCGAGCGGAGCAGGAGAGCCGCAAATCAGAAACCGAAGCGTCATTTACCCGGCGATAACCTTACCGAGCGTTCAATGTCGCCCGCGTCCCTCCACAGGGACGAGAGTTTTGCGTCGATAGGTGGGCCCATGACCGCTCAAGCTGGGATTGATGCGCGCGGCGCTGGCGAAGGCCGGGGCGACATGCTCGATCTCTCCGCCCTCTGGGTGGCGATCAAGCGCCGCAAGTTCTGGATCGTCGCGCCGACGCTCGCGGCGCTGGGCCTGTCCTTCGTCGCTGTCAACTTCGTGACGCCGCGTTATACGGGCGAGGCGAGGCTGCTGCTGGAAAGCCGCGGCGGATTCTATGCTCTGCCCGGCCAGGCGAGCAGCGACAGCGGCCAGTTCGACTCCGAGGCGGTGCAGAGCCAGGTCCAGATCATCATGTCGCGCGACCTCGCGCGCGAGGCGATCAAGCGGATCGGCCTCGTCGGCAATGCCGAGTTCGATTCCGGTGTGGGCGCGCTCAGCGCCGTGCGCAAGCTTGCCGTCATGATCGGCCTCGGTGGCCATCCTGCCGATCGTTCGCCGGAAGAGCGCGTCCTCGAGAAGTATTACGACCGTCTGCTCGTCTATCCGGTCGGCCGCTCGCGCATCGTCTCCATCGAGTTCACCTCGCGCGATGCCGCGCTCGCCGCCAAGGCCGCCAACACCATCGCCGAGACCTATTTGGAATTCCAGGAGCAGGCGAAGCAGGAAAACGCCCGCAGCGCCTCGAACTGGCTCTCGACCACGATCGAGCCGCTCCGCAAGCGCGTCGCCGAGGCCGAGGCCAAGGTCGAGGATTTTCGCTCCAAGAACGGGCTGTTCGCCGGCCCGAACAACACCACCATCACCTCCCAGCAGCTCACCGACCTCTCGGCGCAGCTCTCGGCAGCCCGTAGCCAGCAGGCCGAGTCCCAGGCCAAGGCCGGCCTGATCCGCGACGCCATCAAGCAGGGCCGCACCTTCGAGATCCCCGACGTCGCCAATAACGACCTCGTCCGCCGCCTGATCGAGCAGCGCGTCAACCTGCGCGCCCAGATCGCCGCGGAATCGCGCAGCCTCCTGCCGGAGCATCCCCGGATCAAGGAGCTGAACGCCCAGCTTTTCGACCTCGAAGGCCAGCTTCGGGCCGCCGCCGAGCGCACCGTGCGCACGCTGGAGAACGAGGCTAAGATCGCCGGCCAGCGCGTCGAGAGCTTCCAGGCCGCGCTCGACGGGCAGAAGAAGAACGTCTCCACGGCCAATGACAGCGAAGTTCAGCTCCGCGCGCTGGAGCGCGAGGCGCGCACGCTGCGCGAGCAGCTCGAGCAGTATATGCAGCGCTATCGCGAGGCTTCCGCGCGCGACACCATGAATGCCACCCCGGCCGATGCGCGCATCATCTCGCGCGCCGTCGAGCCGACCGAGCCCTCCTTCCCGAAGAAGGTGCCGGTGGTGCTGGTCGCGACGCTCGCGACCTTCCTGATCGCGCTGGCGACGATCGTGACGCGCGAATTGCTGAACGGCCAGGGCCGCAACGTGCCGGAGACGCCGCGCGGACCGCGCTGGGTATCCGCCGGTTCGCCCGAGGATGAGACGGAAGCCGCTGGCCCGGTGCCGGGCGCGCCGCGCCACGCGCGCGTTGCCGGCCTCCTGACCCATGCCGGCAAGCTCGGCCAGACCCGGCTCGATCTCGACCATCCCGAATTGACGCTGGCCGAGATCGCCGAACGCACCCGCGAACCGGCGCGCGGCATGGCGCCGCTGGCGCTGGTGCTGGACGGCGCCGGAGACGAGGCCGCGAGGCCGCGCGATCTCGCCGAACTGCTGGCGCAGCGCTGCCGCTGCGTGCTCGTCGATCTCTCGTCCGATCATCAGGGCGGCGAAGCCGGCTTCTCGGAACTGCTCGCCGGCGAAGCGCTGTTCTCCGACATCATCATGCGGGCGCCGGGCTCCCGGCTGCATCGCATCGGCTCCGGCCGAGCCGGCCGCGCCGCTGTTCTGGCCGCGCCCGATCTGGTCGATGTCGCGCTCGACGCGCTCTGCGAGACCTATGACTGGGTGCTGGTCGCCGCCGCCTCAAACGACGACGGCACGGTGCTGGCGCCGATCGCGCGCCGCGCGCAGGCCGGCCTCGTCATGAGCGGGCAGGTCGGCAACGGTCACGCGCTGGAGACCGCCTATCGCCTGAGCGAACTCACCGAAGCGCCGGTCACGCTGATCCTCGACGCCGAGGGCGGCGTGCCCATGCCTCCGGTCTTGCGCACCGAAATGCCGGTCGGCGCCTGATCCTGCTGGATCGCTCGCGCCCTATTCCGCCTCGGGTTGCCTGCGCCGCAGCCAGCCCGATGCGCGATGGGCCAGCTTCAGCGCGAGCGGCGAGCGCTTGATCCGCCGCTTCAGCTCGCGCTTCGTCCGGGCGATCCGCGCGAACAGGCGACCCTTGAAGGTCAGCGGCAGGAAGCTGTCGACGAGATCGTCATGGTCGTCGCAGAAGGTGGTCTTGTAGCGGGCCTCGCCGACGCCGAGATCGAAGACCGCGACGCCTTCGCCGGCCTTCAGGCGGATCAACTCGGCCAGGAGCAATTCGCCGGGGCTGGTCTTGACGGTTTCGCTGCCCATGTCGAACGAGGTCGCCATGCCAGAGAAGCGCTCGCCCTGCGTCGCGCCGACATAGGTAGCGACCGACCGGCCGTCGAGATCAAGGGAATAAAGCTCGATCGCTGGACGCGTCGATCCATCTCCCAACGCGCCCCGCTCCAGGAAGGCGCGCATTGCCGGCTCGGCGAAGGGATCGGGCACGCCCATGGCGCGAAAGCGCGCGGCCTTCTGCATGAGAAAGGCCTCGATGATCCGTTTGACGTCTTCGGGCGTTGTTCCCCGCGTCAGCGTCGACGGGCCGAAATCCTTGAAGCGGCTGTGCTTGTTCTTGAGCTTCTTGCGGGCATGGCTGCTCATCGAGCGCTTCAGCGCGGCGTCCCCGTCGCCGGGGATCAGCGCGAGCTTATAGGCGCGGCTCGGGCTCGGGCCGGCGGCGAGCAGCGCGGCCGGGTTGGGGACGCCTTGCCATGTGACCGGCTGGTTGACGAAGGCCAGAGCGTCGAGCCCGCCGATGGCGTGGCCTATCTCGGTCAGCATCCGCTCCGTCAGTCCCACGTCGAGCTGCGCGGCGAAGGCCGGGGCATAGAGCCCCATGTGATAGTTGGCATGCTTGCCGCCGATGAATTCGGCGAAGCGGAAGCCGCCGCGGCCCGTGATGGCGAGCGGCAGCAAGGCACAAAGCGCCCCCTCGGCATCCCGCACCAGCGCGTAGCGCAAGGTCATGGCATGGGCGGCGCCGATCGTATCGGCGAAGGGCCGGATCCAGTCATAGCTCTGATAGGGCGTTGCCAGCGCCTTGGCCTCGAAGGCGCGCCAGGTCTCTGCGAGCCCGGCGATATCGGTCTCGATCGCGATCGAGGCCCAGGGGCGCGCTGCGCTGCCGCTGGATGAGACCGTGTCGGGCGTGGCCAGTGAAGAGGCGGTGGCGGCGGGCATGTTTCCTTCGCCCATGCGAGCGGAACTGATGGCGCCTCCTTAACCCGTCATTGTGAACGGATCGGCCAAAATCCGCCGGAGCAGCCACGCGATCGCACGATAGCGTTAGCGGGCGGTTGCGAGGGGATATTCGGACTTGGCTGCGATGAACGCGCGTCACAAGGCCATCGCGGCCTCATTCCGGATGATGGCGGCGACGGGCGCCGACCGCTGGAGTCGCGGCTTCGCGCAAGGGCAGGGCGTGATCCTGACGCTCCATCATGTCCGCGCGACTAAGCCGCGCGGCTTCGCGCCGAACGCCCTGCTCGACATCACCCCGGCCTTCCTCGATCGTGCGCTTCGCCTGATCCGGGCCGAGGGCTACGACATCGTCTCCTTGCAGGAGGCGTTGGCACGCCTGCGCAATCCCAAACCCGGCCGCTTCTTCGTCGCGCTGACCTTCGATGACGGCTATCGCGACAATGTCGAGGAAGCCTGGCCTGTGCTGGCCAAGCACGAGGCGCCCTGGACCCTGTTCGTGACGCCGGGCTTCGCCGATCGCACGTCTCGGCTCTGGTGGCTGGAGCTGGAGGAGGCGATCCGGGCGCTGCCGCGGCTCGATCTCGCCTTGCCGGATGGCCGCTTCACGGCCCGCACCGAAACCGATGCGGAGAAAACGCGCGCGTTCGCGAAGCTCTATTGGCGTCTGCGGAAAGGTCCGGAAGGGATTCTGCTCTCAGCGATTTCCAGGCTGACGGCCGAGGCCGGCATTGACCCCATCGCCCTCGTCGAGCGCGAATGCCTGCCCTGGGAGACGCTGCGGGCCTTGTCCGGCGCGCCGGGCGTGACCATCGGCGCCCATACGCTGACGCATCCGATGCTGGCGAAGCACGAGGCCGATGTCGCGCGCCGCGAGATCGTCGAGAGCAGGCAGCGTCTGGAAGCGGAGCTGGGGATCCCGATCCACCATTTCGCCTATCCAGTCGGCGATCCCGGCTCGGCCGGCCCACGCGATTTCGCGCTGGCTGCGGAGGCGGGGTTCGAAAGTGCGGTCACGACGCGGCCGGGTCATCTCCTGCCCGAGCACGTCGGCCACCTCCACGCCCTGCCGCGCGTCTCGCTCAACGGCCTCCACCAGAACGAGGCGGCACTGCGGGCGCTGCTGTCGGGGCTGCCGTTCTGGCTGCGGAGCAGGGGGCGGAACCTGGATGTCGCGTGATGAGGATCAAGCCTCGTCCTTGCGCTCCATCCACTTGATCAGCGGCAGCAGCGGCAGCACCCAGGCGAGGCCGAGCGCGATATAGGCGACGGTCTGCACCAGCTTCGGCGCCTCGGTGATCCGTCCTTGGGCGAGCGCCATCGCGACGAGCGCATAGACGCAGACGAAGACGAGGATCAGCACGGTCCCGATCAGCTTGCGGTTGCGTTGTTTCATCGGGCTCTCCACCGCGCAGGTCTGGCTGCTGCGGCAATGCGGGCGTTGTCGCGCCGGAGCGACGGGTCTATGTCACCGGCGAGCGCGCTTGTGAAGCGCTGGCGCCTGCGACCGAAAGCCCATCCGTGACCTTAGCCCTCGACCAGACTGCCGGCGAACGCACCAGGACCGATCATGCCGGCATCCGCCGCTGGCTCTGGATCGTCGCCGGCCTCGTCTTCGTGATGGTCGTGGTCGGCGGCGCGACGCGGCTGACCGGCTCGGGCCTCTCGATCACGGAATGGAAGCCGATCACCGGGGCATTGCCGCCACTGTCGGCCGACGCCTGGGCCGAGGAATTCGGCAAATACCGCGCGAGCCCGCAATACCAGCTCCTCAACGAGGGCATGAGCCTCGGCGAGTTTCAGTTCATCTACTGGTGGGAATGGGGCCATCGCCAACTCGGCCGCTTCATCGGCCTTATCTATCTCGCTGGCTTCCTCGTCGTCGCGCTGCGCCGCCTGCTGCCGGCCCGGCAGATCGCGAAGCTCTTCGGCATGGGCCTGCTGCTCGGCCTGCAGGGCGCGATCGGCTGGATCATGGTGGCCTCCGGCCTGCAGCCCGGCATGGTCGCGGTCGCGCCGGTGAAGCTGACGTTGCATCTCACCTTCGCCGGCCTGTTCTTCGCCTCGGTCGTGGCCTTCGCGACGACGCTGACGCCCTTGCGCCGGATCGAGCCGGCGCGGGGCAGGGCGACCGCGTGGCTCATCCTGCTGCTGCTCTTTGTGCAGGTCGCGCTCGGCGGGCTTGTCGCGGGATCGAAGGCGGGCTTCACCTTCAACACCTGGCCGCTGATGGACGGCGCTGTGGTGCCGCCGGGCTCGCTGCTCTTCGCCCAGTCGCCCTTCCGGGAGAACTTCGTCGACAATGTCGCACTGGTGCAGTTCAACCACCGCCTCGGCGCCTACATCCTCTTCGCCGTTGCGCTCTGGAATGCCCTGAGGCTTCGTCGCGCGGCGCCGGGATCGGGCAGCGGCAAGCGCGCGACCGCCATCGCCGGGCTGGTGCTGGCGCAATCGGCGCTCGGCATCGTGACATTGCTGCTGGTGGTGCCGCTTTGGGCCGGACTCGCCCATCAGGCGCTCGGCTTCGCCGTGCTGGCGATGGGCGTGGTGCACGTTACCCGCACCGAGCAGGCAGCGCGGGCGTAGAGAACGTCATGCTCGGGCTTGACCCGAGCATCTCCCAAAGAAAAAGGCGCCGTTTCCGACGCCTTCTTGATCATGAGATTCGCGGGTCAAGCCCGAGAATGACGCGCTCGATTATGCCAGCGCCTGATCCAGATCCGCGATCAGGTCCTCGACATCCTCGAGGCCGATCGAGAGGCGCACCACCTGCGGCCCGGCGCCGGACGCGATCTTCTGCTCGTCTGTGAGCTGGCGATGCGTGGTCGAGGCCGGGTGGATCACCAGCGAGCGCGTATCGCCGATATTGGCGAGATGCGAGAACAGCTTGAGGTTCGAGACCAGCTTGACGCCCGCGTCATAACCGCCCTTGAGCCCGAAGGTGAAGACCGCGCCGGCGCCCTTCGGCGTGTAGCGCTTGGCCAGCGCCTCGTACTTGTCGCCGGGCAGGCCGGGATAGCTGACCCACTCTACCGCCGGATGCTTCGCGAGATGCTCGGCGACCTTCTGCGTGCTCTCACAGTGGCGCTGCATGCGCAGCGGCAAAGTTTCGATGCCGGTCAGCAGCATGAAGGCGTTGAAGGGCGAGAGCGCGGGGCCGAGGTCGCGCAGGCCGAGCACGCGGGTCGCGATGGCGAAGGCGAAATTGCCGAAGGTCTCGCCCAGCACCATGCCGTTATATTCCGGCCGCGGCTTGGAGAGCATCGGATAGCGGTCGTCGCCGACCCAGTTGAACGAGCCGCCATCGACGATCAGGCCGCCGATCGAGTTGCCATGGCCGCCGAGGAACTTGGTCGCTGAATGCACGACGATGTCGGCGCCGTGCTCGAACGGGCGCAGCAGATAGGGAGAGGCCATCGTGTTGTCGACGATGAGCGGGATGTTGTGCTTCTTGGCGATGGCGCTGATCGCGGCGATGTCGACGATGACGCCGCCGGGATTGGCGATGGATTCGATGAAGATCGCCTTGGTCTTCGGTGTCACGGCAGCGGCGAAGCCCTCGATATCGTCCGGATCGGCCCAGATCACGTTCCAGCCGAAGCTCTTGTAGGAATGGTTGAACTGGTTGATCGAGCCGCCATAGAGCTTGCGCGCCGCGACGAACTCGTCGCCTGGCTGCAGCAGGGCGTGGAAGCAGAGGAACTCGGCCGCATGGCCCGAGGCGACGGCCAGCGCCGCGGTGCCGCCCTCCAGCGCCGCGACGCGCTCTTCCAGCACCGCGTTCGTCGGGTTGCCGATGCGCGTATAGATGTTGCCGAAGGCCTGCAGGCCGAACAGCGAGGCGGCATGGTCGACATCGTCGAAGACGAAGGAGGTCGTCTGGTAGATCGGCGTGGCGCGTGCGCCCGTCGCCGCGTCGGGAGCCGCTCCGGCATGGATGGCGAGTGTATGGAAACCCGGTGCGCGGTCGGTCATGGCTGCTCCCTGACAATCTGACGTCGAAAACGGATCGTTCGATTTAACGAACGGTTCGCGGGGCGTCAAATCGGAGAGGCAGGCCGCATCAGGTCCCCGGCCGGTGGATCGTCAGCTTCTGGAAGCCCTTGCCGGCGAGCACCGGTTTCTTCGACGACAGGATGCGCGAATTGATGCCCTGCCAGCCGATCTCGCCGGAAAGGCGGCCGTATTCGATCTTCGGGCAGCGGTTCATGATGACGGTGACGCCCTTCGCCTCGGCCCGCGCGGCAGCTTCGTCATTGCGCACGGAGAGCTGCATCCAGATCACCTTGGGCAGCGGATCGAGCGCCAGCGCCTCGTCGGTGATCGGTCCGGCTGCTTCCGAATTGCGGAAGATCTCGACCATGTCGATCGGGCCGGGGATGTCCTTGAGTGCGGCATAGACCGTCTTGCCGAGGATCGACTGCCCGGCGAGGCCGGGATTGACGGGGACGACGTCATAGCCACGGTCGAGCAGGTATTTCGTCACGATCCAGCTCGGCCGCGCCTCGTTGGCGGAGGCGCCGACCAGCGCGATCCGCTTCACGGATTTGAGGATGTCGCGGATCAGGCTGTCGGGATAGGCGTCGTGGTTCATGCGCAAGGATCCAAAGCGAAGGCGCGGGGAACCCCTCTCCCAGAGGGAGAGGGGCAGGGGTGAGGGGAAGGCCGTTGGACGTTTGAGCGTCCCCTGACCGCGGCAGCGGTGAGGTAGATGCTTCGCTGGTCCGGGGGCCTACCCCTCACCCCTGCCCCTCTCCTTACAGGAGAGGGGTTCCCCGCGCATGTCCGTCGATGGTGCGACTACCCCTCCCACACCGGCGCGCGCTTTTCCACGAAGGCGCCGATGCCTTCCTCGGCGTCCCGCGCCAGCATGTTCTCGACCATCACCGCCGAGGCGTGACCGTAGGCCGCCTTCAGCCCCATCTCGCGCTGCTCGTAGAAGGCGCGTTTGCCGATCTTGACTGTTGCCGGCGATTTCGAGGCGATGATCGCGGCCAACCTCTGGGCTTCCGCCAGCGCCTCGCCGGCCGGCACGACACGATTGACCAGTCCCATGCGAGCCGCTTCATCGGCCGGCACCATCTCGCCGAGCAGCAGCATCTCCAGCGCATGCTTGGCGGAGAGATTGCGCGAGAGCGCGACCATCGGCGTCGAGCAGAACAGCCCGATATGGACGCCCGGCGTGCAGAAGCGCGCGGCCTCGCCCGCGACCGCGAGATCGCAGCTCGCCACGAGCTGGCAGCCGGCCGCCGTCGCCGTGCCCTCGACAGCCGCGATCACCGGCTGGGGCAGGGCGGTGATCTGCTGCATCATGGCCGAGCAGCGCCCGAGTATGTCCGTGAAATAGGCCCGGCCCCGGTCGGCATCGGCGCGATGGGCGGTCATCTCCTTGAGGTCGTGCCCGGCGCTGAACACCGGCCCGGCGGCGGTGAGGACGACGGCCTTGACCGAGCGGTCGGCGGCGATGGCGGTAAAGGCCTCGCTCAGGGCGGCCAGCATCGCTTCGCTCAGCGGGTTACGCGTCTGCGGGCGGTTCAGCGTCAGCGTCGCGATGCCCTCAGCATCCTCGCGCAGCAGGACGGGCGCGGCCTCCGGCTGATGATGGGCATTCATGGCGCTTCCCTTCCGCATTTCGGCCTATTGTCGGAGCGGGCCGGCCATGCTGCAAGGGGAGAAGTCCCGCCTCAGCCTTCGGTTTTCCGCATGACGACCCGCATGAGTGCCTCCGCGATCGATGCCTATCTCGACGAGGTCTTCCCTCAGCTCCATTACGGCGGGCGCACCTATTTCATCGAAGAGGTCGGGCCGATGACGGCCCGGATGCGCTGCGATTACCACGAGAAGCACTTGCGTCCCGGCGGGACGATTTCGGGGCCGACCATGATGGCGCTGGCCGATCTCGCGCTCTATGCGGCGATCCTGGCCCAGATCGGACCTGTCGGCCTCGCGGTGACGACGAGCCTCAATTTCAACTTCCTGCGCAAGCCTGACCAAGCCGCCCTACTGGCCGAAGCGAAGCTGCTCAAGCTCGGCAAGCGGCTCGCGGTCGGCGAGGTCTGCCTTTATTCGCAAGGCGAGGCCGAGATGGTCTGCCACGCGACCGGGACCTATTCTATCCCGGCCGCGCGGTAAGCGCATCGTCACTTTCCCGTCGCCTCAGGCCGCTTGCTGGAGCGCCCGCGCCGCAAAGACCTCCTTCGCGGCGAAGAGGCCGTTGAGAGCAGCCGGAAAACCGGCATAGACGGCCATCTGGATCAGGACTTCCACGATCTCGTCGCGGCTGAGTCCCACATTCAAGCCGGCCTCGATATGCACCTTCAGTTGCGGTGCGGCGTTGCCGAGCGCCGCCAAGGCCGCAATCGTCGCGATCTCCCTCTGCCTGAGATCGAGGCCCGGACGCGTGTAGATGTCGCCGAAGGGGAATTCGACGATGTAGCGTGCGAAGTCAGGCGCGATATCGGCAAGCTGATTGATCACCCTGGTTCCGGCTTCGCCGTCAATGGCCGCCAGGGCCTGCCAGCCCCGCTCGAACCGCTCGTTCGTGTCGCTCTGCTGCTGCGTCATGGTTTGTCTCCACCGTGTCCAAGCCGGCATAGCCGGCGATCTTGGTGTCGAGGACGGCAAGGCAGGCCTGAAGCTCGGCGACATGAGCCCGGACCTTGGCCCGATGCTCCTCCAGCAGAACACGGCGGTCCTCCTCCGTGACCGGGCCGCGTTCGCGCAGGCGCGCATAACGCAGCATGTCGCGGATCGGCATTCCGGTCGTCTTCAGACGGCCGATGAAGTCGATCCAGGACAGAATGGAGGCGTCGTATTCGCGGTGCTGGGACGAGGCGCGAGAGGCATAAGGCAGCAGCTTGATTCGCTCGTAATAGCGGATCGTATGCGCCGACAGCCCGGTGCGCCTCGCGAGATCCCCGATCTTCATGGTTCGCCTTGTTCGTCGTGACGCAGACCTAGCTACAACTTCGAGCGCGCTCTAAGTCAAGCGCCGCTTCCAGTATCGATTTGGCGACGCAGCATGCGCCTTCCGTGCTTGAACCTGCCGGGACAAGCGCACGGTAGGGAGCGGGGAGGAGCAAGATCGAAGAGGTGGATACGTGTACGGTATCAGGTTACCGTTTTCAGCACTCCGCTGAAAAACAAAGATTTTTCGGCATTTTGCCGGCGCGGACCGCTTGACAGGAGGGTCGATGCGCCGTAGTCACCGCACCACACCGCCGCCGGGCTCTCCGGCGGCTTGTCCTTTTTTACGCAACCGAAGGGGTACCGCGATGAAGACCACCGTCTCGCTCAAGCCCGCCGATGTCGAAAAGAAGTGGGTTGTGATCGACGCCTCCGGGCTCGTCGTCGGCCGTCTCGCCTCCGTCGTGGCGATGCGTCTGCGCGGCAAGCACAAGGCCGCCTACACTCCCCATGTCGACTGTGGCGACAATGTCATCATCATCAACGCCGATAAGGTCTCCCTGACCGGCCGCAAGCGTGACCAGAAGGTGTATTACCATCACACTGGTTTCCCGGGCGGCATCAAGGAGCGTTCGGCCAAGTTCATTCTGGAAGGCCGCTTCCCCGAGCGCGTCGTCGAGAAGGCCGTCGAGCGCATGCTGCCGCGCGGCCCGCTCTTCCGCCAGATCCTCGGCAACCTGCGCGTCTATAAGGGCGCGGAGCATCCGCACGCTGCCCAGTCGCCGGAGGCGCTCGACGTCGCCGCGCTCAACAGCAAGAACAAGAGGGTCTGACCGTGGCCGAAGTTCTTCAGTCTCTCGCCCAGCTCGGCGACGTCGCCAAGCCTGAGCAGCCCGCTGCTCCCGTCCACGTCAAGAAGGTCGATGCGCAGGGCCGCGCCTATGCCACCGGCAAGCGCAAGAACGCGATCGCCCGTGTCTGGATCAAGCCCGGCTCGGGCAAGGTCACCGTCAACGGCCGTGACCAGGAGATTTACTTTGCTCGCCCGGTGCTGCGCCTCGTGCTCAAGCAGCCGCTGCAGCTGGTCGACCGCGTGACCCAGTACGACGTCGTCGTCTCGGTCAAGGGCGGCGGCCTCTCCGGCCAGGCCGGCGCGGTGCGCCACGGTATCTCCAAGGCGCTGACCTTCTATGAGCCGGAGCTTCGCGGCCCGCTCAAGAAGGAAGGCTTCCTGACCCGCGACTCGCGTGTCGTCGAGCGTAAGAAGTTCGGCAAGGCCAAGGCCCGCCGCAGCTTCCAGTTCTCGAAGCGCTGATCGTTTCCGGGATTACCGGTATGCGGAAGGGCGGCTCGCAAGAGCCGCCCTTTTCGTATTGGCTGCCAGTCTCGCGCCCGATCCGCAGGAGCCTGCCATGACCCGCCCCGTTCTTCTCGTCACCGGCGGCAGCCGCGGCATCGGCGCGGCGACCTGCATCATGGCGGCCGGGCGCGGCTACGATGTCGCGGTGAACTACCAGAGCAACGCCAAGGCGGCGGCCGAGGTCGTCGCCGCCTGCGAGGCAGCGGGCGCGAAGGCGACGGCGCTGCAGGGCGACATGGCCGATGCCGACGACATCGTCCGTGTCTTCGCCGAGGCGAAGGCGGCACTCGGCCCGCTGACCCATGTCGTCAACAATGCCGGCATCACCGGCAAGTCCGGCCCGCTCGCCGAGGCGGAGATCGCGGTCATCCGCGAATGCATCGACGTCAACGTCACCGGCGCGATTCTCGTTGCCCGTGAAGCGACACGCGCGCTCATGGCCAACGACGACGTGCAGGGTAGGGCGATCGTCAACATCTCCTCCGTCGCGGCGGAATTGGGTTCGCCCGGCGAATATGTCTGGTACGCGGCCTCGAAAGGCGCGGTCGATTCCCTGACCATCGGCCTTGCCAAGGAGCTGGCGGCACATGGCATCCGCGTGAACGCGGTTGCGCCCGGCATCACCGAGACCGAGATCCATGCGCTCTCCACCGGCGAGGTCGGCCGCGTCGCCCGGCTCGCACCGCTGATCCCTCTGAAGCGCGCTGCGACGGCCGACGAGATCGCCGAGGCGGTGCTGTTCCTGCTGTCCGGCGCGTCCAGCTACACGACGGGCATCATCCTGAAGGTCGGGGGCGGGCGGTAGCCTGGACGTCTGCCGCAGCTGCGCCCATCCCGGACAACCGATGCAATCGCGCGGGTTCGGGATCCATGGCTGAGCGTTGCCGAACGAGATTCCGGCATGGAAGAACCCGGATCTCCCTCCCGTCGCCCGGGATGACGAAGTGCTGGAGAAACGACATATAGTGCTCGCCGACGACCACTTGCCCGGAACCCCATGCGCGTCCTCCTCGTCCTGATCGCCTTCGGCATGATTGCGGTGCCGGCCCTGCTGATGCTGGCACGCCAGGAGCTCCCACGCGGACGGCGCATCGGCCGGGCGCTTGTCGTCTTCCTGGCGCCGGCCGTGGCGCTCGGGCTGATCCATGGCATCCCGGATCTCGATGGCCGAGCGCTGAACAACCCCAATGCCTGGACGATGCTGCGCCTTGTCCTGACGGCGCTCGCCTTGATCCTGCCCTGGTGTCTCTATGTCTGGTTCAATGGGCGCCGGCGCTGAAGCGGACGCTTGAATCCGTCTGCGAGGAAAGGCGGAGAAGCGGTTCAGATGATTCGCGCTTTCGGAGCCACGCACCCTCATGTTCGGACTTGATCCGGGCATCTCTGGCCAAAGGACGCTCCCGCATCGGCCGGTCCCGAGATTCCGGGCACAGGCCCGAGCGTGACGCGGCCATGAAAGCTATGATTGACACCTCGTCCAAGCGCGAACATATACGGTGCCATGATGACGAGCTTCATCCGACGTCGCCCTGTCCAGGCCGCTCCGGCGCGCCCGCGATGACGCTCGGCTGACGTCCGAACGCCCGCGACCGCGCCATGGAGCGCGGTTTTTTTATGCCCTTAGCCAACTTGCCTGCCAGCTGCCGGGGTGCCCGATGAGCCAGAACCTGAAAACCATCTTCATCGACGGCGAAGCCGGCACGACCGGCCTCGGCATCCGCGAACGTCTGGCCGTGGTGCCGGAGGTCGCGGTCAAGAGCATCGACCCCGACAAGCGCAAGGACCCGGCCGCCCGCAAGGACATGATGGCGAGCGTCGATCTCGTCGTACTCTGCCTTCCGGACGATGCGGCCAAGGAATCGGTCGCGCTCGCCGATGAACTCGGTGTCGATGCACCCAAGATCGTCGATGCGGCGACCGCGCACCGGGTCGCTCCGGGCTGGGTCTATGGCTTTGCCGAGCTGGAGCCCGGCCATGCCGAGAAGATCGCTAGGGCGGACCGCGTCGCCAATCCCGGCTGCTATCCGACCGGCGCCATCGCGCTCCTGCGTCCGCTCGTCGATGCCGGGCTGATGGCGCACGACCATCCGGTCACCGTCAACGCCGTCTCCGGCTATTCGGGCGGTGGCAAGGCGATGATCGAGGAGTTCGAGACCGGCGTGGCTCCGGCCTTCGAACTTTATGGCCTTGGCCTGCGCCACAAGCACCTGCCCGAATTGCAGGCCTATGCCCGGCTGACCCGACGGCCGATCTTCGTGCCCTCCGTCGGCAATTTCCGGCAGGGCATGCTAGTCTCGGTGCCGCTGCATCTCGACACGCTGCCGCGGCGGCCGTCGGTTGCCGATCTGCACCATGTGCTGGCCGAGCGCTATGCCGGTTCGACCTATGTCAGCGTCCTCCAGCAGGACGGCAAGAACGGCAAGATCGAGCCGGAGGCGCTGAACGACACCAACAAGCTGGAGCTGACGGTCTTCGGGCAGGACGATCTCGGCCAGGCGGTGCTGGTCGCGCGGCTCGACAATCTCGGCAAGGGCGCCTCGGGCGCAGCCGTGCAGAACATCCGCCTGATGCTCGGCCTGCCGGAGGGCTAAGCCTCGGCCAGGCGCGTGCGTCCAAAGATGCATCCCGTCTCCTCTATTTAGAGGAGACGTTTTCGCGTCGCGCGCGTTAGACTGGTTGTCCCTTGGGCGAGGGATGGATGTGGCAGGCAACGAGTTCGAGAATACGTTGATCGACGGCATCTATGAGGCCGCGATCGTGCCCGAGAATTGGCCTGCCGTGCTCCGCGATACCGCGCGGGTCGCCAATTGCCGCGAAGCACTGCTCGGAACGGTGCTGCATGACGACGTCCGCCTTCTGGCGTCGTCACCCGAGTTCTGCGCGGATTACGAGGAAATCCTGCGCCGCATCCCGTTTGCGGTCAACGAGCGGGCTCAGCGTCTCCTCGTGCGTGGCCGGCACGGCTTCATCACCGACGAGGACGTCTTCAGCGACGAAGAAATCGCGCAGGAGCCGATCTATCAGGACATGCTGATCCCGTCGGGTTATGGCTCCGGCGTCGCGACCGTGATCTCGGCGCCGACCGGCGACACCACGATCGTCCATTGCGAGCGGACTTTTGCCGAAGGCATCGTCGACGGGGCGGCCATCGCTGCGCTCGATCGGTTGCGGCCGCATTTCGCGCGGGCCGGATTGCTGGGGCGCCGCCTGGCAATGGAGCGCGCGCGCGCCGCGTCGCAGGCCCTTGAGATGATGGGGCTGCCGGCCGCGGTCCTTGGCCTGAACGGCCGCGTGCTCGACGCCAACGCCCTGTTCCAGGACCTGATACCCGGCGTTTTCCTCGATCGTGCCACCCGTCTCACCCTGGCCTATGGTCCCGCCGACGACATGCTGGCGACGGTGATCGCGGGTTTCGCGCACACGGATTTGCCTCAGCTTGTCCGTTCCTTGCCGATACCGGCCTGGCGCGGCCTGAACCCGATGGTCGTGCATGTCGCGCCGGTTCGCGGCCGGGCGCGCGACATCTTCTCCTTCGCGGGCGCCATCATCGTGGCCACCCCGGTTGCTGCGGGGGCCAGTCCGGATGCCGGGCTGATCGCCGGTCTGTTCGATCTCACCCCGGCCGAGGCGCGGCTGGCGGCCGTCATCGCTGCCGGCCACCCGCCGCGGGATGCGGCCGAGCGCCTCGGCGTGACCGAGGCCACGGCCCGCACGACGCTGAAGCGCATCCTGGCCAAAACTGGCACGCGCCGCCAGGCCGATCTGGTCGGCCTGTTGAAGAGCGCAGCCGGGCCGCGCTGATACGCCGAGCAAGGGATGCCCCCATTTGGGGGATGGCGAATCCCTCGGTCGCGGGCAGGGTGGTTGTACTCAAAGGTCGTACGACTGCCGGTGAGTCTCAGCTTGCACTGCCGAAGCCGGGTCAAGCGGCTTCGGCAGTGCCTTTTCGCACTATCTTGTCTTTGCTCTCTGGCGCGCCGGCCGCTTCCGTACAGGGTGGTCGAGATTCGAGCCCCGCCGCTGACGTGAAGTCGCGAGCGATCTGCGCCCCTGTCGAATGCACGACGCCTGCAACGAAAAGCGCCGGCAGATCGCCGGCGCTTCGTATCGCGGAGGGAGTAACCCTAGTGGGTTCAGCCCTTGTAGGTGACGAAGTTCTGCTTCTGCTCGCCGAGGCCCTCGATGCCGAGGGTGACGACTTCGCCGCCCTTCAGGAAGCGCGGCGGTTTGAAGCCGAGGCCGACGCCGGGAGGCGTACCGGTGGTGATAACGTCGCCCGGATCGAGCCGCATGAACTGGCTGATATAGTGCACCAGATAGGCGGCGCCGAAGATCATTGTCTTGGTCGAGCCGTTCTGTACGCGCTCGCCGTCGACCTCGAGCCACATGCCGAGATTCTGGATGTCCTTGACCTCGTCGGTGGTGACGAGCCACGGGCCGAGCGGTCCGAAGGTCGGGCAGCCCTTGCCCTTGGCCCATTGGCCGCCGCGCTCCTGCTGGAAGGCGCGCTCGGAGACGTCGTTGCAGACGCAGAAGCCGGCGATCGCCGCCATCGCGTCCTTCTCCTCGATATAGGACCCGCCGTCGCCGATCACGATCGCAAGCTCGACTTCCCAGTCGGTCTTATGCGAGCCCTTCGGGATGATCACGTCGTCATTCGGGCCGACGATGCAGTTCGGGGCCTTGTTGAACAGGATCGGCTCCTTCGGGATCTCGGCGCCGGTCTCGGCGGCGTGATCGGCGAAGTTGAGGCCGACGGCAATGAAGTTGCGGACATCCGCGACGCAGGCGCCGATGCGCGGCGAGCCCGAGACGAGCGGCAGCGACTCCGGCGATAGCGCCTTGATCTTGGCGAGCGAGGCCGAGGTCAGCGCCTTGCCGGCGAGGTCGGGAATGACGCCTGACAGGTCGCGCAACCCGCCCTTGGCATCGAGAAGGGCCGGCTTCTCCTGGCCGGGTGCGCCGTAGCGGAGCAGTTTCAAGGTGTTTCCCCCGTTTCAAACGATCTAAATGGGTGGGTGGGATTCTGATCGGATGCCGGCCCGAAACACAAGCCCGTCATTGCGCATGGGGCATCCGCGACCAGCAGGCGTCCAGGTTGTTGCGCGAATGCAACGAGGCGACTCAAAGCGACACTTGCCCCTACGAGAGCCGCAGTTAGGCCCTGAAAGGCGAAACGTCCAAAAACCGGCAATAGTTCTTATATAAACGATATCTTTCTGAACAATCTCGCCGGCATAGGGTCGGAAATCGTCGGTTTTGGGCAGTTTTCGAGGGTGCAGAGGGCAAATGAGGGGATCATGTGGCGATTTCGGGGCGCTTGAAGCGGGATTGCGGCGAGAAACGGCTCGGGCCATGCTTCGAATCAAGCGGGGTGTCTGGCCTCGAAGAACCTAGAACCGGGATGGATTCGATGAAGGGCCTTGTTCGTACCGCCGCAGCCGCCACGGTCTCGCTCGCCGCTCTCGTTGCGGCTGGAGCGGCCTCGGCGAGCTCCTTTTCCATTCGCAGCGGCCAGGGCGCCGAAGGTCTCGGCATGGCCTATGCCGGCGCGGCCGCGGGTGGCACCGGCATGAGCTCGATGGCCTGGAACCCGGCCACCATCACCATGTTCCCCGGCCGCACCAGCCAGTGGAACTTCACCTATCTGCTGCCGCAGGGCGAATACACCCCGACGGCCGGCACCCGTGTCCTGACCTCGCCGACCACCAGCGTGCCCAATACCGCGCTGGGCGGCAGCCCGCTGGGCACCGGCGAACTCGGCGGCGACGGCGCCTTCATCCCCGCTTCCTATTCCGCCTGGCAGCTCAACGACCGGCTCTGGATCGGTATGACCACTGGCGCGCCCTACGGCCTGCGCTCCAAAGCCGATAACACCTTCAACGCCGCCCAGACCTATGGCCGCTCCGCCAAGGTGCGCTCGATCAACGTCTCGCCGACCATCGGCTATCAGGTCAACGACTGGCTCTCGATCGGTGCCGCGTTCCAGATTCAGTACCTCAAGGCGAATCTGAAGCAGGCGACCGGCCTGACGGCTGCGGCCGGCAATGCCATCCTCGACGGCGACACCATCGATTTCGGCTACCGCTTCGGTGTGAACCTCACCCCCTGGCAGGGCACCAATATCGGTCTCGCCTATCGCTCCTCGATCCGGCAGACGCTCGAAGGTAAGTTCTGGGTGCCGGGCGCCGTGATCCCGATCAAGGCGAACCTGAACCTGCCCGACTCGGTCGTCTTCGGTGTCTCGCAGCAGATCAATGAGCAGTGGCAGGCCCATGTCGGCGTCGAGTGGACGAACTGGAGCCGCTTCCGCCGCATCCCGATCGTCAGCCAGCTCAACGGCCTGCCGGTCACCAGCCTGAACTTCGTCTACGACGACTCCTGGTTCTTCTCGGCGGGTCTCGAGTACAAGTACAACCGCGACCTGACGCTGCGCGCCGGTGTCGGCTACGAGCTCTCGGCGGTCAACGACACGAACCGCACGATCTACATCTCGGATAACGATCGTCTCTGGCTCTCGACCGGCCTGAGCTACAAGTTCTCCGAGAAGATCAACCTCGACCTGGGCTACACCTATATCCATGTGAACAAGGCGCGCGTGAATTACGGCCCCGGCCATCCGCAGTTCAACCCGGCCGCCCCCGTGATCTACACGGCCGAAGCCAAGCCGCAGGTCCACATCATGTCGGCCGCGCTCACCTATCGCTGGGACAACCCGGCCGAGACGGTCCCGGTTCGTCCGGTCGTCCGCAAGAACTGAGCAGCATCGCTCTCACACGAAAGCCGGCCTTCGGGCCGGCTTTTTTGTTGGCAGGGTCCAGGAGGCGGTTTGCGGCGCGTCGGGCCGGGAGGAAAGCAGAACCCGCCCGAGGCTATTCGGGATGCCGGGCATTCCAGGCCTCGGCATAGTCGGCGCACATACGGTAGACGGCCTCGCGATCCGTGAAGCCGGCCGGCTTCGATCGCGAGGGCAGGGCCGTCTGGAACGGCACGTAGCCCTGATGGGCCAGCCGCCAAAGCCGGCGTAGCTCGCTCAGCGGTTCGGCATGGTCATCGACGCGCAGATCGAAGCTCGGAAACGGGGCTTCCGTCCAGATCCGGATAGCGCAGGATTGTCGCCCTCTCTTGTCGCCTCCGGCGCGTTCGCCGGCTTCCATGGCGACGATCAGGCGTTCGTCGAAATCGAGGGCGGCCGCCGCGAGATAGGCCTTGAGCGTTTCCTCGACGACCTGCGGGTCGGCCAGCATGTTTCCCGCGACGGAGACATCGGGGCCGCAGCTGCTACCGCTCCACTCGATGCACGCCGGGCCGGTATAGGCCGCCGCACGGCCGTTGCGATCGATGACATGTACCTGCCTGTGATCGCGACCTTCATCGAGTGCCGCGAAGGCCGAGACGATGTCCTGCGCAGAACAGCCTTCCTGCAGCATTCTCAGGCCATCGACGCCGAAGAACGGATTGGCGAAGGCCTGGGTCGCAATGGCTCCGGTTCGGCCCGCTCCATAGGGAACAACGGCTCCGACGGCCAGCGCCCGCGATGCGCAGAGCACGCCGAACGCGCCGGTGCGGGCGTCCCGCGCGAGGATCGACCAAGTCATGAGTGGTTCCTCGTCCTGCGCCTGCCCCTGTCGTCATGCTCGGCCTCGTGACGACCATCACGGCGCGTGCGCGAACCTAGGCCTTCACCTTCACATAGGTGCCCGGCGCATCGGCCAACGGCTTGAGCTTGCCGCCGCCCGGTTCGCGGGCCGCCACTTTCTTCGGCGCCTGGGCTTCGAGCCAGCCGAGCCAGTGCGGCCACCACGAGCCGGGATGCTCGTCCGCCTTGGCCAGCCAGTCGGGATAGCGCCCCTTCGCCGGGCCGCCGGTCCAATACTGGTACTTGACCTTGGCCGGCGGGTTGACGACCCCGGCGATATGGCCGGAGCCGGCGACGACATGCTCGACCGGCCCGCCGAAACATTGCGAGCCGTTGAAGACCGACTGGGCCGGGGCGATATGGTCCTCGCGCGTCGCGAGATTGTAGATCGGGATCGTCACCTGCTTGAGGTCGAGCGTCTTGCCGCCGATCCGCATCTCGCCCTTGGAGAGCTTGTTGTCGAGATAGCAGTTGCGCAGATAGAAGGAGTGGTTCGCCGCCGGCATCCGCGTCGAATCCGAATTCCAGTAGAGCAGATCGAACGGCGTCGGCGCCTTGCCCTTCAGGTAGTTGTTGACGGCATAGGACCAGATCAGGTCGTTCGGCCGCAGCATGTTGAAGGCCCCCGACATCCGCGAGCCGTCGAGATAGCCGGTCCGGGCCATCTGCTCTTCGATCGCGCGGATCTGCTCCTCATCGACGAAGACCGAGAGCTCGCCGGCCTGCGAGAAATCGACCTGCGTGGTGAAAAAGGTTGCGCTCTCGATGCGCTTGTCGCGCACCGCCGCCATATAGGCCAGCGTCACCCCGAGCAGCGTGCCGCCGACGCAGTAGCCGATCGCAGAGACCTTCTTTTCGCCCGTCGCTTCCTCGATCGTGTCGAGCGCCGCGAAGATGCCCTCGCGCATATAGCTCTCGAAATCCTTGGCGGCGTGGCGCGCATCGGGATTGACCCAGGAGATGCAGAACACCGTCAGCCCCTGCTCGACACACCAGCGGATGAAGCTCTTCTCCGGATTGAGGTCGAGGATGTAGAACTTGTTGATCCAGGGCGGCACGATCAGCAGCGGCCGTTTCAGCACCTGCGGGGTCGACGGCGCGTACTGGATCAGCTCGATGATCTCGTTGCGGAAGATCACCTTGCCCGGCGTCGTAGCGATGTTGACGCCGACCTCGAAGGCGCCGCCGTCGGACTGGCGGATTTTGAGCTCGCCGCCGCCGGCCTCGACATCCTCGGCATACATCTTCATGCCGCGCACGAGGTTCTCGCCGTTCTGCTGCATCGTCTCGCGCAGCAATTCGGGATTGGTCGCGACGAAATTGGTGGGGGAGAGGGCGCCTGCGATCTGCTTGATGTAGAAGCGGGCTTTCTCGCGCGTATGCGGGTCGAGCTCGTCGGCCTTGTCGACCATGGTCTCGGCCCAGCGCGAGCCGATCAGATAGGCTTGCTTGATGAAGTCGAAGGTCGGGTGATTGCTCCAGTCCGGATCCTTGAAGCGGGCGTCGCGCTTGTCCGGCTCGGCGACGGGCGCGACTTCTTCGCCACTCGCGCGCTTCAGGGCCGAGCTCCACAGGTTCATGAAATCGCCCGTGAGGGAGGCCTGGGCCTCGATGATCTTGGAGGGGTTGTTGACCCAGCGCTCGGCGACGCGGCCGAGGGTCTTCACCATGTCGCTGGCTTCTTCCGCCTGGCCGGTCTTGGCCTCGCCGCGTTCGAGCGGTTTGAGATAGGCGGCGGTGACCTTGCCGTATTCCTCGACGAGCCGGCCCATGTTCTGCGCGAACTGATCGAAATCGGGAACGGCAGATTCGGCCGGGCCGGAGGTCTCCTTTGCCTTGTCGCTGTTCCGGCTCATGCTGTGGTCCTTTCCCCCAGTCGTTATAATGTAGCGCATCGCGCTCCAATTTTGGTCCTATTAAGGACGCAGCCGCTGTGCTTTACCAAGCAAAATCGTCGAACAGCCGGAAGCCCTCATGCCGATCGATCTCATCGCGAAAAAGCCGCTTCTCCTCTCGGTGGCGCTCCTGGCAGGCGCCGTCCTGGCGGGGTGCGCGGGCGAGGGCGGCCTGAAGGAGCCTGCCGAGGCCATCGGCATGGCGACGACCCCCCAGGAATCGAAAGCCTTCGTCCGCGAGACCCGCCCGTCCCAGCTCGAATATATCCCGGTCGGAACGAAGATTCCGGTGGCGCAGCTCTGTGCCGGCCCGACGCCTCCGCCGGCCTATGTGCCGAGCGGGAACGCCGCGCGCTTCGCCACGCCCAAGCCGATCTACGATCCCAACGAGTCTTGCAAGCCGCGCTCGGATTTCAAGTCGATCGAGGGCAGGCTCGATGGGTTGCAGAAGGCCAACCAGGCCAAGGGCGAGACCGCCAAGGCATTGGGCGCATCGACCAAGCCGCCGAAACCGGCGGATATCCCGCCGATGAACTGACGCTGGTCCGGCTGCGCAGGCTCGCATCGGGCAGGCCAGCCCCATCGCCGCGATCCGCATATCGCAGTTTATTGCGTTTTTAATCCTGTCCTGACGAAAGATGCGATGCTAAGCAGCCTCGGCGCAAGGATGTGATCCGCGCGACACCATGACACCGCCCCGGGCGGCCGAGGACCTGTTCGAGATGACCGATTTTCACCGTATCAAGCGCCTGCCGCCCTACGTTTTCGAACAAGTCAACAAGATCAAGGCAGCCGAGCGCGCCAAGGGCGTCGACATCATCGATCTCGGCATGGGCAATCCCGACCTGCCGGCGCCGAAGCATGTCATCGAGAAACTGGTCGAGACTGCCGGCAAACCGCGCACCGACCGCTATTCCGCGTCGAAGGGCATCGGGGGCTTGCGCCGCGCCCAGGCGAACTATTACGAGCGCCGCTTCGGCGTGAAGCTCAATCCCGACACACAGGTCGTCGCAACGCTGGGCTCCAAGGAAGGCTTCGCCAACATGGCGCAGGCCATCACCGGGCCGGGCGATGTCGTGCTCGTGCCGAATCCGAGCTACCCGATCCACGCCTTCGGCTTCCTGATGGCGGGCGGCGTGATTCGCTCTGTCCCGGCGGAGCCGACGCCGGCGATGTTCCCGGCGCTGGAGCGGGCGATGATGCATTCGGTGCCGAAGCCGATCGCGCTCGTCACCTGCTATCCCGCCAATCCGACGGCCTATGTCGCCTCGCTCGATTTCTACCGCGACCTCATCGCCTTCGCGAAGAAGCACGAACTGATCCTGCTCTCCGACCTCGCCTATGCCGAGGTCTATTTCGACGAGAACAACCCGCCGCCCTCGATGCTGCAGGTGCCCGGCGCGATCGATGTCGCGGTCGAGTTCACCTCGATGTCGAAGACCTTCTCGATGGCCGGTTGGCGCATGGGCTTCGCCGTCGGCAACGAGCGGCTGCTGGCGGCGCTGGCGCGGGTGAAGTCCTATCTCGACTACGGCGCCTATACGCCGATCCAGGTCGCGGCGGCTGCCGCTCTGAATGGCCCGGACGACTGCATCCGCGAGATGCGCGAGATCTACCGCAAGCGCCGCGACGCGCTGGTCGAGAGCTTCGGCAAGGCCGGTTGGGATTTCCCGGCACCGGAAGCCTCGATGTTCGCCTGGGTCGCAATTCCCGAGAAGTTCCGCCATCTCGGCTCGCTGGAATTCTCGAAGCTGCTGATCGAGAAGGCCGAGGTCGCGGTCGCGCCGGGCATCGGCTTCGGCGAGCATGGCGACGACTATGTCCGTATCGCCATCGTCGAGAACGAGCAGCGCATCCGCCAGGCTGCGCGCAATATCGGCCGCTTTCTCAAGGGCGCCGACACGACGCTGCACAATGTCATCCAGATGCCGAAGGCGGGGTAGGGCGGGCGACTGCGGCATCACATGCCTCTGGACCGCGCCCGCAAAACATGGGAACCGATGCGATGCGGACGGATGGCTCCGCATCGCGCCCGAGGCTCGCTTCCATGTCCCGAAATGGCCGCCTGCTCGGCGTCGCTTTCGCCGTCTTCGCGCTGGTCTGCCTCGTTGCGACCTACGATTATTCCAAGGGCCGTATCCCGCAGACGCGTTCGGCCCTGGTTTCGGACGTGCTGGAGGTCAGCAACGGTCGCGAATGCGCCCGCGATGCGACAGATATCGTCACCCGTTACATTCCGGTCGGAACCAGCCGGGCCGATGCCGAGCGCGCCCTCTCCGACGTGACGATCGACCCGCCGAAGCCCTGGTTCTGGACGCCCGCGGTCGAGAACAGCACCGTCTCCGAAGGTGCGACCATCGAAGCGCTGCACACCATCAAGGCGACGGCCTTCGGCACAAACCTGCTGCGCATCTATCTCGGTTTCGAGGACGGTAAGGTCAAGCGCGTCGCCGCCGAGGTCGTCTGTCATTTCGGCTGAGCGCCCCCCCGAGCAAGCCCATTTCGTTAGGTCAGTCGCTGCGTTATCCTGAGCGAGGGCTGCAACGACAGGTGCTGCCATGGAAGCGACGGACAAGGTTTTCGCCGGCCCCGTTCCGCAGATTTACGACCGGCTGCTCGTACCGCTGATCTTTCAACCCTATGCCGAGGACCTGGCCGCTCGCGTCATGGCCGGGGAGCCCAGGCGCATACTTGAGATCGCGGCAGGGACAGGTGCGTTGACGCAGGAGATGGTGGCCCGTCTCGACGGGGGAAGCATCGTCGCGACCGATCTCAACCCGGCGATGCTCGACATCGCTGCCGCGCGCTTCTCTGGCGACGATAGGATCACCTGCCGGCAGGCGGACGCGCTCGACCTGCCGTTCGCGGACGAGAGCTTCGACACAGTCGCCTGCCAGTTCGGGGCGATGTTCTTCCCGGACAAGGCGAAGGGCTATGCCGAGGTGCGCCGCGTCCTGAAGCCGGGCGGTCGCTTTCTGTTCAACGTCTGGGACGCTGTCGAGAGCAACGATTTCACCGCGGTCATGCTGGATGCGCTGGCCGAGCTCTTTCCCGCCGATCCGCCCCGTTTCCTTGCGCGCACGCCGCATGGCTATCACGATGCCGGCACGATCGAACTCGACATCATGACCGGCGGCTTTCCGCGGCCGGAGATCGAACGGGTCGAGAAGCGTTCCCGCGCCGATTCCGCGGCCGATGTCGCCATCGGCCTGTGCCAGGGCACGCCGATGCGCGGCGAGATCGAGGCGCGCGGCACGCCGGAGCTTGGCGCCGTCACCGAGGCGGTGGCGAAGGCGCTGGAACAGCGTTTCGGCTCCGGCCCGATCGACGGGGCTCTCTCCGCCTTCGTGGTTTCGGCCCGGCGAAACGGGACCTGAGGCGATTTCGAGGGTGCTGGAGCGTGGCTCTCCGTTGACACGAAACCCGCCTCATGCGACCCCGCGCCAATGACCAGCGCGATCCTTTCGACCCCGTCCCAGCCTCTGCGCATCGGCATCGCCGGCCTCGGCACGGTCGGCGCGTCCACGCTGCGCATCCTGCGCCGGCAGGAGAATGCGCTTGCCGCCCGCTGCGGCCGCACGATCCGGGTTACGGCCGTCTCTGCGCGCGACCGCAATCGCGATCGCGGCATCGACCTTGGCGGGCTCGCCTGGTTCGACGATCCGGTCGCGCTGGCGAAATCGGATGAGATCGATTGCTTCGTCGAGCTGATCGGCGGCTCGGACGGCCCGGCGAAGGCTGCGGTCGAGACGGCCCTGTCAGCGGGGAAGCATGTCGTCACCGCCAACAAGGCGCTGCTCGCTGCCCACGGCGTCGCGCTCGCCGAACTTGCCGAGAGCAAGGGCGTGGCGCTCGCCTTCGAGTCCTCTTCCGCTGGCGGCATCCCGGTGGTGAAGACGCTGCGCGAGGCGCTGGCCGGCAACAATGTCAGCCGCATCTCCGGCATCCTCAACGGCACCTGCAACTACATCCTGTCGCGCATGGAGGGGGAGGGGCTGACCTTCGAGGCCTGCCTCAAGGACGCCCAGCGCCTGGGTTACGCCGAAGCGGACCCGACCTTCGATGTCGAGGGTTTCGACACCGCCCACAAGCTCGCGATCCTGACGAGCCTCGCCTTCGGTACGAAGATCGACGCCGAAGCGATTCATGTCGAAGGCATTTCGGCGATCACGCCGCTCGACCTGAAGATGGCCGACGATCTCGGCTACCGCATCAAGTTGCTCGGCGTCGCCGAGCGCACCAAGACCGGCATCGAGCAGCGCGTGCACCCGACCATGGTGCCGAAATCCTCTCCGATCGCGCAGGTCATGGGCGTGCTCAATGCCGTCGCGATCGATGCCGACGCCGTCCGGGAGATCACGCTGGTCGGCCCCGGAGCCGGCGGCGACCCGACGGCATCGGCCGTTGTCGCCGACATTGCCGATGTCGCGCGCGGCACTGCCGGCCTGCCTTTCGGCCTGCCGGTCGCCCGCCTCGAAGAGGCGAAGCGCGCGCCGATGCAGCGCCACGAGGGCGGCTACTATATCCGCCTCGCCGTCGCCGATCGCCCCGGCGCTGCCGCCGCGATCGCGACCCGCATGGCCGAAGCCGACATCTCCCTGGAAAGCATCGTCCAGCGCCGCTCGCCCGAGGCCGCCACGCGCGATCCCGGCGGCCGCTCGGGCGCGCCGGTCCCGGTCGTGCTCATCACCTATGCCACCAGCGAAACCGCGATCCGCGCCGCGCTGGAAAAGGTTACCGCCGACGGCCATGTCGCGGAACCGCCACAAGTTATCCGGATTGAACGCGAACAGGTCTGAGAAGACCTCCTTTCCATTCCCGATTTCAAAGGGGACACCATTTCATGTCCGTCGATCTCCGCATCTCCCCCGACCAGATCATCGAGCGCTATCTCTCGATGGAGCTCGTGCGCGTCACCGAGCGCGCCGCCGTCGCGGCGGCCCGCCTGCGTGGCCACGGCAACGAGAAGGCGGCCGACCAGGCCGCGGTCGACGCGATGCGCCGTGAACTGAACCGACTGCCGATCGACGGCGAGATCGTCATCGGCGAGGGCGAGCGCGACGAGGCGCCGATGCTCTTCATCGGTGAGAAGGTCGGCAACAAGCAGGGCCCGAAGGTGCATATCGCGGTCGATCCGCTGGAAGGCACCACGCTCTGCGCCAAGGATATGCCCGGCTCGATCGCGGTGATGGCGATGGCCGGCGCCGGCAGCCTGCTCTACGCTCCCGACGTCTACATGGACAAGATCGCTTGCGGTCCGGGCTACGCCAAGGGCGTAATCGACCTCGACGCCTCGCCGGCCGACAACATCAACGCGCTGGCCAAGGCCAAGGGCGTCAAGCCGAACGAGATCTCCACGCTGATCATGGACCGCCCGCGCCATGCCAAGCTGATCGAGGAGGTCCGCAAGACCGGCTGCTCGATCCGCCTGATCACCGATGGCGACGTCGCCGGCGTGATCTTCTGCACCCAGCCCGAGAAGACCGGCATCGACCTCTATCTCGGCATCGGCGGCGCGCCGGAAGGCGTGCTCGCTGCGGCGGCACTGCGCTGCGTCGGCGGCCAGATGCAGGGTCGCCTCATCCTCGACACCGAGGAAAAGCGCGTCCGCGCCGCCGGCATGGGCGTCAAGGACCCGAACAAGAAATACGACATGTCGGAGATGGCCTCGGGCGACGTCATCGTCTGCGCCACCGGCGTTACGGATGGCGGCATGCTTTCGGGCGTACGCTTCGGCAAGGATTTCATCGAGACCGAGACGCTGGTTTATCGTTCGATCACCGGCACGGTCCGCCGCATCTATGGCGAGCACCGCGAATTCTCGAAGTTCCAGCTCGATTGAGCTGGACCAAGTCGACTGGGCGTCATTGTCGGGCCTGACCCGAGAATCTCAGGTCGGAAGAGGCGCTGGAGCCTCCATCCTCACAAGATGCTCGGGTCAAGCCCGAGCATGCCGGCGCTATGCCGCCGGTCTTATCCCACAGCCCCCGCCGCCGCCCGCCCGGCGGCGCGGCCCGAGAAGATGCAGCCGCCGAGGAATGTGCCTTCCAGCGCGCGGTAGCCATGCACGCCGCCGCCACCGAAACCGGCCGCTTCGCCTGCCGCGTAGAGCCCCGGCACCGGCTCGCCGCGATCGTCCAGTACGCGCGACGACAGGTCCGTCATCAGCCCACCCAGTGATTTCCGCGTCAGGATATTGAGCCTGACCGCGATCAGCGGCCCATGCGCGGGATCGAGGATGCGGTGCGGCTTCGCCGTGCGGATCAACCTGTCGCCGAGATAGTTGCGCGCGCCGCGCAAAGCCGTGACCTGCAGGTCCTTGCCGAAGGGATTGGCCAGCGCCCGGTCGCGCGCCTCGATCTGCCTGCGCAGATGCGCCTCCTCGATCAGATGCTCGCCGGCGAGCACGTTCATGCGTGCGACGAGGCGCGAGAGGTTATTCTCGACGATGAAATCCGCGCCCTTGTCCATGAAGGCCTGCACCGGCGCCGGCACCCCACCGCCGGCCCGACCCAGCACCTGCTTCCAGCTCTTGCCCGTGAGGTCCGGGTTCTGCTCCGAGCCAGAGAGCGCGAATTCCTTTGCGATGATGCTGCGGTTCAGCACGAACCAGGAATAGTCATGGCCGGTTCTCATGAGGTGCTCGAGCGTGCCGAGCGTATCGAAGCCGGGGAAGAGCGGCACCGGCAGGCGGTTACCGCGCGCGTCGAACCAGAGCGAGGAGGGGCCGGGCAGGATGCGGATGCCGTGGCGCGGCCAGATCGGCGCCCAGTTGGCGATGCCCTCGACATAGTGCCACATCCGGTCGCCGTTGATCAGGCGCCCACCCGCTGCTTGCGCCACGCCGAGCATGGCGCCGTCGACATGATCCGGCACGCCCGATAGCAAGCGGGTAGGGGCCTGGCCCAGCCGCGACGGCCAGTTGGCCCGGACGAGCTCGTGATTCCCGCCGATGCCGCCCGAGGTGACGATCACGGCCTGTGCCTTCAGGCTGAACGAGCCGACGGCCCCGCGCCCGCTCTTTTCGCCGCGCGCGACGCTGCTCGGCTCCAGAACCTCGCCCTCGACCCCGTCGACCTTGCCGCCGCTGCGGCTGATGCCCATGACGCGATGGCGGAAGCGGAAAGCCAGCAGCCCCTTCGCCTGCGCTTCCTTCGCCCGGCGGAGGAAGGGCTCCAGCACGCCGGGGCCGGTGCCCCAGGTCACATGGAAGCGCGGCACCGAATTGCCGTGGCCGGTCGCGAGATAGCCGCCCCGCTCGGCCCAGCCGACGACCGGGAACCAGCGCATGCCCATCCCATGCAGCCAGGCTCGTTTCTCGCCCGCGGCAAAATCGAGATAGGCCTGCGCCCAGCGCCGCGGCCAATCGTCCTCCGGCCGGTCGAAACCAGCCGAGCCGAACCAGTCGTCCCCGGCCAGCGCGCGCGAATCCCGGATGCGCAGGCGCCGCTGCTCGGGCGTATCGATCATGAACAGCCCGCCGAGCGACCAGAAGGCCTGCCCGCCCAGGGATTGCTCGGGCTCCTGCTCGACCAGGATCACCTTGCGCCCGGCATCGGCGATCTCGCAGGCGGCGACCAGCCCCGAATGCCCCGCGCCGACGATGACGACATCGCAGTCCTGCCCCATGGCCCGCCTTTTCCACTGTTTGCAGCGAGTATGGCGATCGGCTGATGCCCGGCAAGTTCGACACAGGTTGACCTCGCCGTCCGCTTGCGCGACGCCGGATGCATCATGAGTCTGATGCCGCCCCGTGCTTTTCTCGGCGTGACCCGTTCGGCGCTCGGCCGCCCCTGGCGCGACCGGCTCGACATTGCCGGCCTTGGCCGGGCCGAAGCGCTGAGCCAGCAGCAGGGCCTGCCCGACATTCTCGCCCGCCTGCTCGCCGCGCGCGGCGTCGAGCCCGCCGAGGCCGCCCGTTTCCTCGAACCGAAGCTGCGCGACGTTCTGCCCGACCCGAGCGTCCTTACCGACATGGAGGCCGCCGCCGCCCGGCTGGCGCAAGCCGGCATCAAAGGCGAGCGCGTCGCGATCTTCGGCGACTACGATGTCGACGGTGCCTGCTCCTCGGCCTTGCTCGCGGGCTTCCTGACCCAGGCCGGCGCCCGCCCGCGCATCCACATTCCCGACCGGTTGATCGAAGGCTATGGCCCCAATAGCGAAGCGATCCGCATGCTGGCGGGCGAGGGCGCGACCCTGCTCGTCACGGTCGATTGCGGCACGACCAGCGAGGAGCCGCTGGCCGAGGCGCGTCGGCTCGGCCTCGATGTCGTCGTGCTCGACCACCACCAGGCGCCGGAGCGGCTGCCGGCGGTCGAGGCCCTGGTCAACCCGAACCGTCAGGACGATCTCTCCGGTCTCGGCCATCTCTGCGCCGCCGGCGTCGTCTTCCTAGCGCTGGTCGCGACCAGCCGCGAACTACGCCGGCAGGGTCATTGGGCGGCGCGCGGCGGCGAGCCCGACCTGCTGGCAGTGCTCGATCTCGTCGCGCTGGCGACGGTCGCCGACGTCGTGCCGTTACAGGGCCTCAACCGTGCCTTCGTGCGCCAGGGGTTGGCGATGATGCGCAGCCGCACGCGACCGGGCCTCGCTGCGCTGATGGATGTCTCCGGCCTCGACGGGCCGATCCAGCCCTGGCATCTCGGCTTCCTGCTCGGCCCGCGCATCAATGCGGGCGGCCGCATCGGCGATGCCGCGCTCGGCGCCCGCCTGCTGCTGACCGATGACGAGGTCGAGGCGCGCACCATCGCGACCGAGCTCAATCGCTTGAATCAGGAGCGGCAGGAGATCGAGCGGCAGGCCGTGCTGGAGGCGGTATCTCAGGCCGAGCACGAGCTTGCCGGCATGGCCGAGATGCCGGTCCTGCTCGCCGGCAGCGCCGACTGGCATCCCGGCATCGTCGGCCTCGTCGCGGCGCGATTGAAGGAGCGCTTCCGCCGCCCGGCCTTCGCGCTGGCGCTGAACGGGGAGGGCGGGGCGACCGGCTCCGGCCGCTCGGTCGCGGGCGTGGATCTCGGCCGCGCCGTGCGCGCCGCCGTCGAGGCCGGCCACGCGGTCAAGGGCGGCGGCCATGCCATGGCGGCGGGGGTGACGCTGGCAGCCGGCCAGGCCGGCGACTTCCATGGCTTTCTCAACGACTACCTGCTGCGCGAGGTCACGGGCGTCGGCGATGCCGAGGCGCTCTTGGTCGACGCCGCGCTCAGCGCCGGCGGTGCCAATCCCCGGCTTCTCGCCGAGATCGACAAGGCCGGCCCCTTCGGTTCGGGCAGCCCGGAGCCTGTCTTCGTCTTCCCGGCCCATCGCCTGACCGATGCCGTCGAGATCGGCTCCGGCGGCCATGTCCGCATCAAGTTGCGCGCAGGCGACGGCGCCAGCATCGGCGGCATCGCTTTCCGCGCCGCGCAGGAGCCGCTCGGCCAGGCCCTGTTCGCTGCGCGCGGCGAGAGCGTGCATCTCGCCGCGACGCTCTCGCTTAATCGCTGGGGCGGCCGGGAAACGGCGGAATTGCGCATCCTCGATCTCGCCCGGCCGGTCTGAGACGCTGCCGGCTATTTTCTTGTGAACGGGTGCTTGCGGAGTGGCAGGCCTGCCACTATACCTCGCCCCGCTTCGGCACGAACCCCAGCGGTTCGGGGCAAAGCGGTCTTCGTCTATCGGTTAGGACACCAGCCTTTCACGCTGGGAAGACGGGTTCGATTCCCGTAGACCGCGCCACCTTTTATGGGGTGTGCCAAGCGATTGATATTAAATGATAATACGGCAAGGGAAATCGAGGATGTCCCCGACGAGATCCCCATTTGTGTCCCCCATTCGGCTTGGGCGGTGCCTGACTTTCCCGCAATTAGCGGAACGCTTTCACCGACCGTGAAGTGCTTCCTTCGTACCAGTCCCTAGACCCTTTCACGATCCGCACCACGGACAGCATCACGGGCACCTCGACGAGCACGCCCACGACAGTCGCCAGCGCAGCGCCCGAGTTCAGGCCGAAGAGGCTGATGGCCGCCGCTACAGACAACTCGAAGAAGTTGCTGGCTCCGATCAGTGCGGCTGGGGCAGCTACGCACCACGCCACCCCGAACTTCCGGCTGAGCCAGTAGGCCAGCCCCGCGTTCAGATAGACCTGAATGACGATGGGGACCGCGAGCAGCCCGATGACCACCGGCTGGGCCAGGATTTGCTCTCCTTGAAACCCGAACAGGAGCACGAGGGTGGCCAGCAGGGCCACAAGCGAGGCCGGTTGCAGGATGTCTAGCGTCTGCTGAAGAGCGCCACTATCCGAGGCCGTCAGGGCCTTCCTCCAGACCTGCGCGACCACGACCGGGACGACAATGTAGAGGGCCACGGACAGCAGCAAGGTTGACCATGGGACAGCGATAGAGGCGCCCCCCAGCAGCAAGCCAACCAGCGGCGCGAACAGGATGACCATCAAGAGGTCATTCAAGGCGACTTGGCTGAGTGTGAAATGAGGCTCCCCTTCGCAAAGGTTCGACCAGACGAAGACCATGGCGGTGCAGGGCGCAGCCGCGAGCAGGATCAACCCCGCGATGTAGCTCTGGATTTGGTCGGAGGGCAGCATGGGCGCGAACAGGTGGCCGATGAAGAATGCCCCCAGCAGCGCCATGGAGAACGGCTTCACGGCCCAGTTGACGAAGAGGGTGACCCCCACGCCTCGCCAATGCTTCCGAACCGCGCCCAGGGCACCGAAGTCGATCTTGAGCAGCATCGGGACGATCATCAGCCAGATCAGTGCCGCGACCAGCAGGTTGACGTTGGCGACTTCGAGAGCAGCGACCACCGCGAAGGCTGCGGGGAATGCGTGGCCGAGGCCGACACCGACGACGATGCAGAGGGCGACCCAGACCGAGAGGTATCGCTCGAAGGTGCTCACGCCACGTCCTCGTGCTTGCCCGTGGCGCCTTCGATCAGGCCGATGGCGTGCAGGCGGCCCTTCAGGGCCAACTCGTCGAGCGAGGCTAGGGGCAGGCTTGTGAAAAGCGTGACGCGGTTCTTGAGGTATCGGAGGGCCGAGACGAAGGCCCGCTCCTTGTCGAGGTCGGTACCCTCCACAGCCGCAGGGTCCTCGATGCCCCAGTGAGCCGTTGCAGGCTTGCCGGGCCAGAACGGGCAGGCTTCCCCGGCCGCGTTGTCGCAAACGGTGATGATAAAATCCATGACGGGCGCATCACCGCCAGCGAACTCGTCCCAACTCTTGGAACGCAGTCCTTCAGTCGGGATGTCGGCTGCCTCCAGCACCTTCAGCGCGAACGGATTGACCACACCTTTGGGCTGGCTGCCTGCGGAGTAGACGTTGAACCGACCAGCGCCTTCGGCCCGGAGAACGGCTTCGGCGAGGATGGAGCGGGCGGTGTTCCCGGTGCAAAGGAACAGGACGTTGTACGGGCGGTCAGTCACAGGTGCGCTCCGGCGGGCAGCAGGGAGTGAGTTCGGCGATGAGAGGGGCGCAAACGTCCGGCCTGCCACCACAGCAGTCCTTCATGAGGAACACCGTAACGGCGCGAAGGGCATCCAGATCGGCCCGGTAGTAGATCGAGCGGCTTTCGCGTTTGGCGTGGATCAGTCCGGCCCGCGACAGCACCGCGAGGTGCGCGGACATAGTATTCTGCTTCACTGCCAAATGATCGGCGATGTCGCCGGCTGGCAGGCCATCGGGCTCGTGCTTGACCAGCAGACGGAACACATCAAGCCGGGTGGATTGGGCGAGCGCCGCGAGGGCGAGGATGACGTCTTCTGTTTCCATATATCGAGAAATATAGATATATAGAGCGGCGTCAATCCTCCACAGTCCCTTAAAATCATTTCATGCCGCGCCAAGCCGCGTCGCAACAACGAAGCGATCAGCAGAAAATCGAAGAAGTTTGAAGCGCCTACACCTGTACACCTAATGGAGACATTCGCTTGTTCGTGAATCTGCTGCCCGCAGAACCGGGGCAACTCCACCTATGTAATCCTTATGATCCCGCACTGAGTTGGTGCACCGGGAAGTATGTCTTTTGGCAGACGGGAGGGCAGCCAAAGAGCGATGCGGGCTTCAGTTTTTCCGCAAGCCAGCGGCCTTGGCAATAACCGTATATCTTTCGAGCTCGCCCTCCATGAGGGGTCGGAACGCCTCGGGCGAATCCGTGCCGCTCGTATCAAAGCCGAGTTGCTGCATCAGCCTCTTGGACAGCTCCGGATCGGCGCGGATCTGTACCCGGCCTCGACTCCGCTTGGCCAGTTGCGGGGGATTAAGTGTGCCTCGTTTGGTTGTTCGTAGGTCGCCCGGACGAAATGGAGCGCGCGTCTGACCGAGGCTCCGAAGAATAATTTTTTCGAACGCGGCATTTGATGAACAAAGCATTCACGGGAATTTCGTGAAGGCCGGGCACGGGAGTTCTCCAAAAGTGTAATCTGTGTTGCGCACTGGGGATGGCATTGTGCCCCTGCATTTGGCGGACTGGACTAGAGAACCTCGAATTTCATGCAAACCGACAGCGCAAAGGCACTCCGAATCGATCAAGCTCAGTCGGCTGGTGCTGATCTCATCGCGGTGGTTGTCACGGTATCCAATGGCGACCCTCGGATACTCACGATCGATCGTTTCGACTCCTTGCCATCGGGGCCCTTTGAAGCGGGAAACCGCTCTTTGCAATCCGGCCTGAGGGCATGGGTCGAGCGTCAGACAGGCCTTTCGCTGGGATATATCGAGCAGCTCTACACCTTCGCCGATCACGGCCGCATCAGCGACGATCGCATTCAGATCTCGATCAGCTATCTGGCTTTGACGCTGGAAGAGCCCACCAAGAGTTCATCCACTCATGGTTGGCGCAGCTGGTATGATTATTTCCCATGGGAGGACCATCGCGCCGGCGAACCGCGAATCTTGCCCGACGCCCTCGTACCCCGGCTGCTATCCTGGGCCGATGGTGCGAGCAATCCGAGCGCGAAAGAGGACCGCAGGCGACGCGTCGTACTCAGTTTCGGGTTGGACGATCATGGCTGGAACGAGGAACTCGTTCTGCAGCGCTATGAACTGCTCTACGAAGCAGGCCTGGTCGCTGAAGCTATCCGGGATCGGGCCAACAGCAGAGAGAATGGCATTCCTGGCCGGTCGATGATCGCCGATCATCGCCGTATCCTCGCCACCGGTATCGCCAGGCTCCGCACCAAGATCAAATACCGCCCGGTCGTGTTCGAGCTGATGCCGCCGACTTTCACGCTGCTGCAATTGCAGCGCACGGTCGAAGCCCTCGCAGGGCGGCTCGTGCACAAGCAGAACTTCCGCCGCCTGATCGAGCAGCAAGACCTGGTCGAGGAGACCGGAGAGACGGCGGCGGATACGGGTGGCCGGCCAGCCAAGCGCTTCCGCTTTCGGCAGGCCATCCTCGCCGAACGAACCGTCGCCGGTACGCGATTGCCGCTTTCTCGCGCTTGACATCTATTATGCTCATAGTAAGCATATGCCCTCATTATACTCATGTAGAGCATAATGAGGGCATTCGATGTTCCAAGCCTCCGCTGTCACGACCGCACTCTACGAGCGCGTGAAAGCCGTCATCCCGCCGGCCGAATGGCTGAGCTTCGCCGACGACATCGAAGCCATTCTCGCCCTGAAGCGGCAGCGCAACGCCGTCATCCTCGCGCATAACTACCAGACGCCCGAGATCTTCCACGGCGTCGCCGATATCGTCGGCGACAGCCTAGCGCTCGCTCGCAAGGCGATGTCGACCGAGGCCGATGTGATCGTGCTGGCCGGCGTGCATTTCATGGCCGAGACGGCGAAGCTGTTAAACCCGCAGAAGACGGTGCTGATTCCCGATCCAGGTGCAGGCTGCTCGCTGGCGGACTCCATCACGGCGGCGGATATTCGCCTGCTGCGGCAGCGCTATCCGGGCGTTCCCGTCATCACCTATGTCAATACCTCCGCCGAGGTGAAGGCCGAGTCCGACATCTGCTGCACCTCCGGCAATGCGAAGGCGGTCGTCGAATCCCTCGGCGTGCCGCGGGTGCTGATGCTGCCGGACGAGTATCTGGCCCAGAACATCGCGGCCCAGACCGACGTCCAGATCATCGCCTGGAAAGGCCATTGCGAGGTGCATGAGCGCTTCTCGCCGGCCGATATCCGCGCGCTGCGGGAGAACCATCCGGGCGTGACGGTGCTCGCCCATCCCGAATGCCCGCCCGAGGTGGTCGCCGAGGCCGATTTCGCCGGCTCGACCGCGGACATGTCCGGCTATGTCGAACGGCACAAGCCGGCCCGCGTCGTGCTGATGACCGAGTGCTCGATGAGCGACAACGTCGCGCTCCAGCATCCCGATGTCGAGTTTATCCGCCCCTGCAACCTGTGCCCGCATATGAAGCGGATCACGCTCGCCAACATCCGCACGGCACTTGAGCAGAACCGCCATGTCGTGACGGTTGACCCCGGGATCGCCGGGCGCGCGCGGTTGGCTGTCGAGCGGATGCTGGCCGTATGAGCGCCGACATCCAGAATGGCGAGGATCGTCCCGTCATTATCGGCGGCGGCATCGCCGGTCTGCTGATCGCGCTTCATCTCGCACCGGCGCCGGTGCTCCTCCTGTCGCGGGCACCGCTGGGGACAGAAGCGTCGAGCGCCTGGGCGCAAGGCGGCCTCGCCGCCGCCATGGGAGATGACGATGATCCGTCCTTGCATCTTGCCGACACCCTCACGGCCGGTGACGGGCTCTGCGACCGCGCCATGGCGAGCCGCATCCTCCATGCCGCACCCGGTGCGATCGAGGCACTGGCCGCATTCGGCGTTCGCTTCGACCGCACCCCGCAGGGGCGATTGAGCCTGGGGCTGGAGGCTGCGCATAGCCGGCGGCGCATTATCCATGCCGGTGGAGACGGCAGCGGCCGCGAAATCATGCGCGCTCTCGTCGCTGCCGTGCGTTCCACGCCGTCGATCACGGTCGTGGAAGGCATGGAGGCATGTCGGCTGGCCGTGGCGGACAACGCGATCCAGGGCGTTTGGGTGAGCGGCCCGACAGGACACGCCTCCTTCGGGGCACATCGCGTCGTGCTGGCCACTGGCGGGATCGGTGGACTTTTCTTCGAGACCACCAACCCGATCCGCAATTGCGGGCAGGGTCTGGCCCTTGCCGCCCATGCCGGCGCCATCTTCGCCGATCTGGAGTTCATTCAATTCCATCCGACAGCGCTCGACGGGTCCGGCAGTCCGATGGCGCTGATCAGCGAGGCGGTTCGCGGCGAAGGGGCAATCCTTGTCGATGAAGCCGGCCGGCGCTTCCTGGCGGGCATTCAAGGCGCGGAGCTTGCGCCCCGTGATGTCGTTGCGCGCGCCGTCTGTAACCACCTCGCCAGCGGTCATCGCGTCTTTCTCGATGCGCGTGAGCGGCTAGGCCCGGCCTTCGCCCGGCACTTCCCCGCGATTGCGGCAGCCTGCGGCAAGCTCGGCATCGATCCGGGGCGGGACCTCGTCCCGATCCGCCCGGCCCAGCACTACCACATGGGCGGCGTCGCCGTGGACGGCTCCGGCCGGACCTCGGTCTCCGGCCTCTGGGCCTGCGGCGAAGTTGCGTCGACCGGGCTGCACGGCGCCAACAGGCTCGCCAGCAATTCCCTGACCGAGGCCGTCGTCTGCTCGCGCTGGGTCGCAGAGGATCTGGCGGGGACTCTTGCCCGGGCGATCCGGCCAGCGCCGGCGGACGATCTCCCTTCATCCGATCCAGCAGCAACACGTGCGTTGGTTTCGCCTGCTCTCGGCGTCGTGCGCGATGAGCAAGGCCTGACGGCTGCGGTACGGGCCTTGCTGCCGCTCGCCGAGGGCGAGGGCAGGGCCTCCGATCCTGCGGCTGTGGGGTTGATGATCGCGATTGCCGCCCTGCGGCGCGGGGAAAGCCGCGGCGCCCATCACCGGGCGGACTGTCCTCATCACGAGGCTGCCGCCAGACGCTCCACTATCACCCTCACCGCCGCGCTCACGGCAGCGCGAGACCTCGCCCCCACGCCTGCGCTGGAAAGCCTTTCGTCATGAAGCATCTCTCCCCGCTCCCCGCCATCATGCTGGAGCCCCTGGTCCGGGCCGCCCTGCTCGAAGATCTGGGCCGGGCCGGCGATCTGACAACGGATGCGATCGTTCCGAGGGAGCAGCAAGCGACGACCGTCCTTGCTGCGCGGCAGCGCGGGGTCGTTGCCGGGCTCGATTTGGCCACGCTCGCCTTCAAGTTGATCGATCAGGATGTCGAGATTGCCGTAGAGCGAGCGGATGGCAGCGTCGTCGCGGCGGGCGATGTCGTCGCGACCGTGAGCGGGCCGGCCAGGGCGATCCTCACAGGCGAGCGCACCGCCCTCAATTTCCTCAGCCGCCTGAGCGGCATCGCCACGGCAACCCGCGCCATCGTCGATGCGGTCGAGGGGCACAAGGCGAAGATCGTCTGCACGCGCAAGACCACCCCCGGACTGCGCGCGATCGAGAAATACGCAGTGCGCGCCGGTGGCGGCTCCAATCATCGCTTCGGCCTCGACGATGCCGTTCTGATCAAGGACAACCACATCGCGGTCGCCGGCGGCATCCGCCCGGCGATCGAGCGCGTGCGCGCCAGCGTCGGCCATCTCGTCAAGATCGAGATCGAGGTCGACACGCTCGCGCAATTGGAGGAGGCGCTCGACCTCGCTCCCGACGCGGTCTTGCTCGACAACATGACCGCGGACGAGCTGCGCCGCGCCGTTGCGACGGTCTCGGGCCGGGCGATCACCGAGGCATCGGGCCGGATCACCGCCACGACGGCGCCGAGCGTCGCCGCAACCGGTGTCGACCTGATCTCCATCGGTTGGCTCACTCATAGCGCGCCGATCCTCGATATCGGGTTGGACTATCAGGCACTCTGACGGCGAGGAACCGCGGAAATGCCGTCGAACCCGGCAAGCGGAGCCAAGGAAGCCGCGCGACGCGATGGAGCGCCGGATTGAGCCGTCCCAGTCCCAAATCGTCCGGCCCCTTCGTGCTGCTCGAAGACCGGCGAGCGCAGGAAACATTGTGCTTCGCGCACTGCCACCAGATTCTCGAGGCGCACTCCTACGACGCCGTGCCGGCGATCCTGGCAGCGATGCGCTGACGCTCGCCCCCTCCGGGCAGGCGACATTCAACGTGGGCTCCGGGGTGGTTTTCGATTCCGAAGCCGGCAGCGAATACGACGAGTGCCTGCTGAAGGCCGCCTTCCTCGCTCAGAGCACATCCTCTCTTCAGGAACATCGCATGTCCGGCGAAATCAAATCGGGAGAAATGCCATGAGTGCCACGACATCAAAGAACGCCGCGACCCCGCTGGATATATTGGCCCGCAAGAGCGGGGAGCCACTGGTCTGTCTGACGGCCTATACGACACCGGTGGCTCGGCTCGTCGACGCCCATTGCGACGTCGTGCTGGTCGGCGACAGCGTCGGCATGGTCCTTCACGGCCTGCCGTCAACGCTTGGCGTGACCATGGAGATGATGGTCCTGCATGGGAAAGCGGTCCGGCGCGGTCTGGATCGGGCGCTGATGGTCGTCGATATGCCGTTTGGCTCCTATGAACAGGGACCAGAAAGCGCCTTCCAGAATGCGGCTCGTTTGATGGCGCAAACGGGGTGCTCGGCAGTCAAGCTCGAAGGCGGCCACGCAATGGCGGAGACGATCCGCTTTCTCACTGCCCGCGGTGTGCCTGTGATGGGGCATGTCGGTTTGACGCCCCAGGCCGTAAATGCCTTGGGCGGCTACCGTGTTCAGGGGCGCGGGGAAGATGCCGCGCGCATTCTCCGGGACGCGATTGCCGTTGCCGAAGCGGGGGCGTTCGCGGTTGTTCTGGAGAAGATTCCGGAAGAACTCGCTCGTCGGGTTACCGAGGAGGTCAAGATCCCGACAATCGGGATTGGAGCATCCTCCGCTTGTGACGGCCAAATTCTCGTCGTGGACGACATGCTGGGCTTGTTCGGAGACTTTCGACCGAAATTCGTCAAACGCTACGCTGAGCTGGCGACCTCTGCGGAAGCTGCGATTTCCACCTACGCCGGGGAGGTAAGGGCACGCCGCTTTCCCGGCCCCGAACATGTTTTCAGCGCCGCGGCGAAAGGCTCTTCGAAAACGGCGAGCCAAGCGGGGAGCGAATGAGCAGCCGACCGCGATCTCGTCCATCAAGCGCAGCGGCGGTTCCTATTGGCCCACTGGGAGATCGCCAGCCGTCGGCTTCCCGCTCGTCTCCAGTTCCGTGATGGCTGTCGAGCTATCGTAATCTGCGGCAATTCTCAGCTCTCGAAGCGGCCGGACGCGCCTTATCGCTTCAGCGCAAAGTTCATGGGCCTTATAGGCTGCCAGGGCGGCGGCGTCTCGGAACTCGCCACAAACGACGATATCGACCTCGGAGCTGAGCGGATCAGACTTCCGATTTTCAGCGATCTCGAGCTTTGACGCGTGCGGTATGTCCGTAAGGATTGAAAGCCCCTGACGGAGAAGAATCTTCTGGGCATTCCGTGAGAACCCAGCCTGTTGCCGGATCTTCCGCCCGCAAATAGATAGAAGGTCCACGATTTTGGGGCGCGATCTGACGCAAAGTGTCGCTGCCGACTTTATCAACGACATCCGCTACTTCCAGACATTGGCCCGCCAGCCTGAAGCGGACGTTCAAACGAGCCCGCCTTGAGAGCGGTCAGGGGCGGGTGTTAGACTTAGTACAGCGATTTCCTCGCGGAAGGGTGCGGGATCACATGGAACTGCACATCTGCATTTCCGGACGGGTCCAGGGAGTTGGCTACCGGCAATGGTTCCGCGGCCGCGCCCTCACGGCTGGCGTAAGCGGTTGGGTGCGCAACTGCGCAGACGGCACCGTGGAAGCAGCGATTTCCGGCCCGGCCGAAAGTGTCGAGCGATTGGTTTTCGAGGCGCGGCAGGGTCCCCGCGGCGCAGACGTCGAGAACATTCGTCGGCTCGAAGCACCACCACCGCGGTTGGATGGCGGCGGCCAGGCGTTCTTCATCGCCGCGACCGATGGCTTTCCACGACAAGGGGGCGATACTCATCATTCGCCTTAGCCAGACACCCCTCGAAGCCCGGAAAGTTCGAGAAATTCGCGACTGGGTTGGGGAGGGCCTCGCTGCGCGAGGGACGGACTCTGATCCAGCTTCCCGAAGCCGCCATTCTCACTGCCCCTTCTCATAGGCGGCATATTGCTCCGCCGACATGCCCGGCAGCTTCTGCACGAAGGCGACGACAGCTCGCAGTTCATCGTCGCTATGCGACTCTGCGAAGGATGGCATGCCGCTCATCCGGACACCGTTCTTGACGATCCAGAAGATCTCGGTGGCGCTCCAGCGCTGGATCGTATCCGGCAGGAAGGGTGGTTCCGGATTGAGGCCCTTGCCGATATCGACCGGGTCTTTCCCCGGGCCGCCATGGCAATAGACGCAGGCCTCGTTGTAAAGGCGGAACCCGCGGGCAATGTCCGTGGACGGCGCCGGCGGCGGCGCCCTGGCCGCCTGGCGAGCAACCGATTGGCGCATGGCGGTCTGCAAGAGGAAGAACACCGGAGCGCTGTGCGGCTCGCGGGCGGCGATTGTGACGAAGCCGCCGAAGACAACGGCGAGGCCGGCAATGCTCAGGACGATGAAGGCTGTGATGAAACCGGCGATGAATCGCATGACGTCCTCCCGCGCAGGATGCGGCCCGGCCGTCGCTTCGTCGCCGGACAACCATTATGCTGCGGCCGTTCGATGCTAGCTGAATGAGAGACGGGCGAATAGCGCCCAGCGGCTGGAGCGGCTTCTGGCTGCCTGAATTTGTCCCGCGACCTGGCTTTTCAATGTTTGGGTCAGGTCGATTGCGCTCGTCGGCCGGAGAGCCATAGAGACGCCCAAAGCGGACGATCTCAATGGTGGAAATGGGCCACGACCGGAAGCGCCGAAACGAGGCGGTCTCAGCTTGCGGCAGACCAAATCACATCGCTATTTCAAATACATAAGTACCCGCAGTTTTATCCTGAATGGCGCCACTTCGGCGCCCATCATCTGTTCCGGGCGGTCGCTCGGCATCTGCCTGTCCCGGCCGTTCAGTCGAAGAGCCGGCGCACGATGGCGGTGGTCACGCCCAGTGTAGCGACCTGCGCAAAAGCTTTGACATAGTTGCCGGCGTAGAAGCCACGGATCATCTCGACACGCGTCTTGAGTTCCTCGTCGAACTTGATAGCGAAGCCGTCCGCCACTTTGCGCACGATCGTGCCCCGGACGGCGCGCCCGCCGATCGTGCAGGTGATCGCCGTGCCGAGTGGCGCAGGCGGTTCGCCACGCAGCCCCGCGCCGGTGATGGAGATGTCCGTCAGCCTCAGGATCAGGTTTTGCCCGGTACATTCGAGCATGACCGCCTCGTCTGTCGCGAAGCGCTCTGCCTTGCGGCGCCGCGGCTGCTCGATGCAGACGAAGCAGACGATGATGAGGACGAGCAGGTTGTACCAGCTCCAGGCGAAGGCGAGGCCGCCTGAGGTCAGGCTGTCGCCGCTCACATGGATGGCGAAGGCATAGATCAGCCCGGCCAGGGTCAGGAGGATGATGCTGCCGTAGATCTTGACCAGCGGCCATTCGATGAAGCGTTGCCCCCTGTCGCCGCCCTTGGCAGTGACCTTGAACTTCTGGTTCCGCGGCCGCAGCAGCCCGGTGAAGACCGCTTTCAGGATCGCCGGGGCCGCGATGAACTGGGACACGTCGGTCATGAAGATCAGCGAGCGGCCGCGCGAAATCCAGCTCATCGTGACCGAATGCCACAGGAAGAACGGTAGGAAATAGCCGAGCAGGTCATAGAGGTCGGCATCCACGGTGTGGACGCCGAAGAGCAGGTAGCCAACCGGCACGAGGAGCCCGAGCATCTTGGCGATATAGACCGCGGTCCAGTTGAGGAAAGTGTCCACCAGCGACAGGCGGTCGATGAAGGTGAGGCTCGATGAGCGCGAGAATGGGCCGCTGCGCCCTCGCGTGATCTGCATGAAGCCGAGGCACCACCGGCCACGCTGCGTGATGTATTCCTTGAGGCCCTCCGGCGCGAGCCCCAGTGTGAGCGGCTCGTTCAGATAGGAGGTGGTGAAGCCTGTCTCCTTCAGCCGCAATGTCAGCAGATAGTCTTCCGTGACAGAGTCGGTCGGGAAGCCGCCGATCGCCATAAGCGGCGCGAAGCGGATCACCGAAGAGGTGCCGCAGCAGAATGCCGCTCCCCAGGCGTCCTTCGAGGCGAGCACGACATCGAAGAAGAAGCGTTGCTCGTCCGGCCAGACATGGGCGGCGGCGAGGTTGGTCTGGATCGGGTCGGGGTTGATGAAATGCTGCGGCGTCTGCACCAGGCCGACACTCGAATCCCGAAACAGGCACAGCGCCCGCGGCAGGAAATCCGGGAGCGGGACGAAATCGGCGTCCAGGATCGAGATAAACGCCGGAGGTTCCGGCAGGTTCGCCAGGTGCGCCAGCGCATGATTGATGTTGCCGGCCTTGGCATGGCTGTTGTCCGGCCGGATCAGGTAGCGGCAGCCTAGGCGCTGCGACAGCTCTTCGAGCCACGGCCGGCGCCCGTCGTCGAGCACCCAGACGCGGTAATTGCCGTAGTTCATCCCGGTCGCGCCGATGATGGTGCGCTCGAGGATGGCTTCTTCCTCGTTGTAGGTGCAGATCAGGACATCGACCAACGGCGGCTCCAGGGCCGCAAGCCAGGCCTTGTTCGCCTCGACCTCGGGCGAACGGTTCCGCGTCCGGCACAGGAAGATCGAGGCCAGGATGGCCGCCGACAGCGACGCGGCCTCCGCAACCAGGAAAATGCTGCCCGCCGCGAAATCGGCGGTCCAGCCGACCGGCGGCAGCGTCGCCGTCACGCGCCAGTGGAAATAGCGCATGAGCAGCAGGAGCGCGACGCCGACCATCAGCACGCGCGCCGGCGTGCGGTCATGTCTCAGCAGCGGAGCGAGCATGACCGCAAGCCCAGCGGCAGCAAGACCCGGCGCCAGGGCGGTCAGGAGATCGTGGTTCACGGCGTCGAGGCCTGCTCGCCGAACACGACGCGACCGGTGCGCCCCACGGCGCAGACCTGCCCGGCGCCGAGGCCTGCCACGGAAACCGTGACCCGATAGGGCTCCTTGCTCAGCGCGGCAGGCTCGATCGCGAGATTGGCCGCCGCCGTGGCACGGCCGGTCAGGTTGACGACCTTCCCTTGCAGGTCATTGCCGCCATCGGCCGGAATGAAGCGGGCGGGGCTGCCGACGGAGAGGCGATTATAGACGGATTCCGTGACGTTCGCGGTCACGATCGCCGTCGCGCAATCGATCAATCGGGCGAGATCCTGGCCGACGCGAACCTGTTCGCCGGGCGAGACCATCGTCTCCCAGATCCGCCCGGTCACCGGAAGCGTCATCGCGACGTCTGATTGAGCTTGGTAGCGGGTGTGAGCGGTGGCGAGCGTGGCTTCCAGATGCTTCGATTCCATATCGAGGCCCGCCAACTCTGAACGGAGGTCGGCAATGCGCTGGCGCATCTCGTCGGCGCGCTGCACCGAACTTGGCCGGTCATTGTAGCTGTCGCCGAGGAAGATCCGGTTGCGCGCCGCTGCGAGTTCGACGGTTGCGGCCGCAAGCCGATGACGCGTCGAGGTTTCCGTCCCCGTCGCGATCTTGACCTCGCGCGACAGGCGGTCGAATTCGGCAGCGGTGACGTTCCCGGTCCGCGCTAGCGCCTCAGCCCGACCATAGGCGGCTGCAGCCTCTTCGCGCCTGGCAACAGCGACGTCGATTTGGCTTTCAAGCTCGGCCGCCCGCGCGGTCAACTGCTCGATCCGGCCAACCCTGAACGCTTCGGCCTGCCGATCGAGATCGGTCTCTGCGCCCTGCGCGGCGGCGAGCTTGGTATTCAGCATCTCTCGCTGGCTGGCCAGTTTGGCGAGCGCCTGTTCCAACTCGTCGAGCCGGCTGCGATCCGCTCGCGCGTTAACGATGCGGAGCAGGGTCGAGCCTTGCGGGAGAGCGTCGGAAGCGGCCAGTTCGGCCGGGGATGCGATGACTTCGCCTGCGATGGGAGAACGCAGCGTCATCAGGCGCGCATTGACCACGGCCTCGACGCTCGATGTCTGCAGCAATGTGCGCAAAGGCACCAGCCCGAAGGTGGCGACAACCGCTGCGCCCAGCAACACCTTGCCCGCCCGCCGGATGGTGGGCGTCAGCACGGGCGGCTTGGCCGGAGCGGCACTTTCGGTCTCGGGTCGTGGTTCGCCGCCGTCAACAAATTGCTGCAGTCTGCTCTGCAGGGCACGAGCGTCCTGGGATTCCACACCGCTGGTCGCGGCGGCTTCAGAAGCTGCCTTGCGAACCTCAGCCGAAACCTGATCCGGCCTGGCGTCGCCGGCTGCGAGTTTCGCGCCGGATGTCTTGGATTGCAGACTTTGATGAGCCATTTGCAGCGTCCCGGTTGTCGAACGGAACGATTGGGCAGAGCAATTTCCTAAAGCTTAAACGGCCGGCTTCGTGAAACTGAACCCAAGAACAGCGGAAACAAACGATGAAGCGATGGCATTCAACTGTCTATACGGAGGATTTACGTTCTGATTTTTGGCTCCGCCGGCCAACAAGAGGCGGTCAGCGGAGCTATTTTCGAAATCGGGATAGGAAATCCAAATACGTAAGTGCTCGCAGCCCTGCGTATGCGGCGCATCACCCAAGCCCTCTCCATGATAGCCGGTGATATCGTCCTGGACCCGCTTGTTCTGCGGCAAACGCGCCTTTGGTCCTCCCAGGTTGCATTGGGCAGCGGCTGTGTTCTCCCGTCGGACCTGCTAGGGGAAGGATATTCTCCGTGTTAGCCGGCAGGGCCTCATGCAGCTTTCTCCCAATTTCGACGAGCGGATCGATCGCCGCGGCACCCATTCGGCCAAATGGGACAAGATGGAAACCGTCTATGGCGTGCCGGCCGATGGCGGCATCGCGATGTGGGTCGCGGACATGGATTTCCGCCCGCCGGCCTGCGTGCAGCGCGCGCTCGACGACATGAACGCCCATGGCGTCTACGGCTATTTCGGCGATGACCGGGCCTATCTCGCGGCGATCCGCTGGTGGATGTCGAACCGGCACGGCTGGGAGGTCGAGCCCGCTTCGGTCTTCACCACGCATGGTCTCGTCAACGGTACTGCGCTCTGCGTCGAGGCCTATACCAAGCCCGGCGACGGCGTCGTCCTGATGACCCCGGTCTATCACGCCTTCGCGCGCATCGTGACCTCGTCCGGGCGTAACGTCGTCGAATGCCCGCTGGCGCGGGAGGACGGCCGCTACGTCCTCGACATCCCCGCCTGGGATGCTGCGATGACCGGCAAGGAGCGCATGCTGATCCTCTGCTCGCCCCATAATCCCGGCGGGCGCGTCTGGACGCGCGACGAACTGCGCGCGATCGCCGATTTCTGCAAGCGCCACGACCTCATCCTGGTCTCGGACGAGATCCACCACGACCTCGTCATGCCCGGCCAGAAGCACACGGTGATGCCGCTCGCGGCACCCGAGATCATGGACCGTCTGGTCATGATGACGGCGACGACCAAGACCTTCAACATCGCCGGCGCCCATATCGGCAACGTCATCATTCCCGACGAGCGGCTGCGGGAGCTCTTCCGCGGGCGCATGGATGCGCTCGGCATCTCCCCGAATTCCTTCGGCATGGCGATGGCCACCGCCGCCTACAGCCCCGAGGGCGCGGCCTGGGTCGATGCGCTGAACCTCTATCTCGACGGCAACCGCCGCATCTTCGATGCTGGGGTCGACGCGATCCCCGGCGTGCGTTCGATGCCGCTGGAATCGACCTATCTCGCCTGGGCGGATTTCTCCGGGACGGGGATGGACCCGGCCGAGTTCACCGCGCGCGTCGAAAAGCAGGCGAAGATCGCCGTCAATCACGGCCCGACCTTCGGCAAGGGTGGCGAGAGCTTCCTGCGCTTCAACCTGGCGACGCCGCGTTGTGTCGTCGAGGAAGCCGTCGCGCGCCTGAAGCTGGCTTTCGCCGATCTGCAATAGGCCGGAGCGGCGACGCTTCGGAAGGAAAAGGCCCGCGCTGCCGATTGACGGGAGCCGGGCTGCGTGAAACATCGTCGGTCCTATCGTAATTTGGGGATGGAACTATGAAGCTTACCTTGGCGCTTGCCGCTGCTGTCGTTTGCGCCGTTTCGGTTTCGGCGGAAGCGCAGACCCTGAAGACCATCCAGTCGCGCGGTGTTCTGAACTGCGGCACCGGTGCCAACCTGGCCGGCTTTGCCGTTCCCGATGCGAATGGCGTCCTCACCGGCATCAATGCCGATTATTGCCGGGCCTTGGCCGCGGCGGTCTTCGGCGACCAGACCAAGGTGAAGTTCATCCAGTTGCCGTCGAAGGACCGGATCACGGCGCTCCAGTCGGGCGAGACCGATCTCATCGCCGCCACCACGACCTGGACCATGAGCCGCGACACCACGCTCGGCCAGAACTTCCGGCCGATCTACTACTATGATGGCCAGGGCTTCATGGTGAAGAAGTCGCTGAACATCAAATCGGCGAAGGAGCTCAGCGGCGCCTCGATCTGCATCCAGCAGGGCACCACGACCGAGCTCAACACCGCAGACTATTTCCGCAAGAACAACATGAAGTTCGAGCCGGTGACCTTCGCCACCAATAACGAGGCGACCGAGGCCTATGAGAGCGGCCGCTGCGACGCCTTCACCACGGACGCCTCGGGCCTCTATTCCGAGCGCATGCGCTTCAAGGCCCCGGCCGACCACATCGTGCTTCCGGAGACGATCTCGAAGGAGCCGCTCGGCTACGTCACCCGCCACGGCGACGACCAGTGGTTCGACATCGTCACCTGGGTCCATTTCGCCCAGATCACCGCCGAAGAACTCGGCGTCACCCAGGCCAATGTCGACGAGATGCGCGCGAAGTCGGACAATCCCGAGATCAAGCGCCTGCTCGGCAAGGAAGGTACCTTCGGCGAGTCGCTCGGCCTGAAGAACGACTGGGCCTATAACGCCATTAAGGCTGCCGGCAACTATGGCGAGATGTTCGAGCGCAATCTCGGCGAGAAGTCGCTCCTCAAGATCGCCCGCGGCCAGAACGCGCTGTGGAGCAATGGCGGCCTGCAATATGCGGCGCCGATCCGCTGATCGCGGCGCAATCCGTTGACGGAATAGCGAAGGGCCCGGCTGCTGCTGCAGCCGGGCCCTTCTGCATCCGGCTAAGCGTCTGGCGCTGGCCGGCAATCTGCCAAAACCCCTTGCGATCCGCCGCCGGGAAGCGGAATGAGAGAGCGGCTGTTTAAGTCAAAAAGAAGAGGGTGAAGGCGATGACGGCTCCAGTCGTTCCGGCAAGCGAGGCTGTGACGGAAAGCGAGGCGTTCCGCCCGCATACCTCGCATTGGGGCGTGTTCTCGGCCCGCATGAAGGACGGGGAACTCGAAGTCCGCCCGCATCCGGTCGATCCCGATCCCAACGAGATCATCCAGAACTTCCCCGCGGCTCTGCGCCATCGTGCACGCATCGCCCAGCCCATGGTCCGGCGCGGCTGGCTGGAGAACGGTCCCGGTCCCGACAGCCGCCGCGGCAGCGACGAATACGTGCCCATGTCCTGGTCGGCGGTGCTCGACAAGCTGGCGGCCGAACTGCGCCGCGTGCGCGACGATCACGGCCCCGGCGCCATCTTCGGCGGCTCCTATGGCTGGGCCAGCGCCGGGCGCTTCCACCATGCCCAGAGCCAGATCCACCGCTTCCTGAACACCTCGACCGGCGGCTATGTGAAGTCGGTCAACAGCTATTCCTCGGGCGCGTCTTCCGTCCTCGTGCCGCATATCATCGGCGACTACGAGGACCTGGTGAAGCGCAACGTCTCCTGGGAGCAGATAGCCGATCACAGCGAGATCGTGCTCGCCTTCGGCGGCATGGCGCTGAAGAACAGCATGGTCGCCGGCGGCGGCACCAGCCGCCATGTCGAGCGCGGTGCGATGGAGCGGGCGCAGGAGCGCGGCTGCGAATTCGTGCTGGTCAGCCCGCTGCGTGGCGACCTGCCGGCGGAAGCCGCGGCCGACTGGGTGGCGAACATCCCCGGCAGCGATACGGCGCTGATGATGGCGCTGGTCCATACGCTCGTGGTCAACGGCCTGCATGACCGCGCCTTCCTAGACCGCTATACGGTCGGCTGGCCGGTCTTCGAGCGCTACCTGCTGGGCGAGACCGATGGCCAACCCAAGGACGCGGCCTGGGCGGCCCCGATCGCCGGCGTGCCAGCCGAGGAGATCGTCGCGCTGGCGAAGCGCCTCCGCGGCAAACGCGCGCTCATCGTCGTGGCCCATGCCCTGCAGCGCGCCGCCCATGGCGAGCAGCCGGTCTGGATGGGCATGGTGCTCGCCGCGGCGCTCGGCCAGATCGGCCTCCCCGGCGGCGGCTATGGCTATGGGCTCGGCGCCATCGCCTATTACGGCCGGCGCTACAACGCCGTGCCGATGCCGACCTTCTCGCAGGGCAAGAACCCGATCAGCGACTACATCCCGGTCGCGCGCATCTCCGACATGCTGCTCAACCCGGGCACGACCTATCGCTATAACGGCCAGACCCGAACCTATCCCGAGATCAAGCTGGTCTATTGGGCCGGCGGCAACCCGTTCCACCACCATCAGGACCTCAACCGCCTACGTCAGGCCTTCGCCCACATCGACACACTGGTCGTGCACGAGCTCGCCTGGACCGCGACGGCCCGCCATGCCGATATCGTGCTGCCCTGCACGATGACGCTGGAGCGCGAGGATATCGGCGGCAATCCCAACGACCCGCTGCTGGTGCCGATGCATCCGGTCGTCGCGCCATATGGCGAGGCGCGCGACGACTACGCGATCTTCGCCGATCTGGCCGAACGCCTCGGCACCGCCGAAGCCTTCACCGAGGGGCGCAGCGTCCGGCAATGGCTGGAGCATCTCTACGAGCCGACCCGCAAGGGGCTGGTGGCGAAGGGCCTGCCGGCACCGAGTTTCGCCGAGTTCTGGGCGGGCGAGGGCTTCGACCTGCCGCAGCAGCCGGATGACGGTGGCAACTTGCGCGCCTTCCGGGCCGATCCGGATGCCGCGCCGCTGCCGACGCCATCAGGCAAGCTCGAAATCTTCTCGGAGACGATCGCCGGCTTCGGCGAGGCCGATTGCCCCGGCCATCCGACCTGGCTCGGCGCCAGCAACGTCCCGGATGACGCCAACCCCTATGTGCTGGTCGCCAACCAGCCCCGCACCCGCCTGCACAGCCAGTTCGATTTCGGCGGCCATAGCAGCGAGGGCAAGCTCCGTGGCCGCGAGGTCGCGCGCATGCATCCGGAGGATGCGGCGGCGCGCGGCCTCGTCGATGGCGACATCATCCGCATCTCGAACGAGCGCGGCGCCTGCCTCGCCGGCGTCATCATCACCGACGGCATCCGCAAGGGCGTCGTGCAATTGCCGACCGGCGCCTGGTATGATCCCGTCGATCCGACCGAGGACAAGCCGCTCTGCGTCCACGGCAATCCGAACGTGCTGACCCGCGATATCGGTACCTCGGCGCTGGCGCAGGGCTGCACCGGGCAGCTCACGACGGTTCAGGTCGCGCGCTTCGACGGCAACTTGCCGCCTATCCAGGCTTTCGACCCGCCGGGATCGCGCACCGTGGAAGCGGCCGAATAAGCTGTGGTGAGATAGAAATCCCGGTCCGCGGCTGTGGAAACCAGCGGCGGATCGCGCGATAGCTTACGACGAAAGCCCACCGCCCGCCTTTCGCGAGACCGCATGTCCTCCTCCTATATCGACACCTATTACCGCCGCACCCTCGCGACGCAGGAGAGCTATCCGCCGGCCGAAGGCACACTGAAGACGGATATCTGCATCGTCGGCGGTGGCCTTGCCGGTCTCACCGCCGCGCTCGATCTCGCTCGGGCCGGCCGTTCGGTCCTGCTGCTGGAGGCCGAGCGCGTCGCCTGGGGCGCGTCCGGCCGCAATGGCGGCTTCGTCAGCCCGGGCTATGCGACCTCGCTGGCCGCGATCGAGCGCCAGACCGGCCGCCACCAAGCCGACGAGCTCTACCGCCTGACGATGGAAGGCGTCGAGATCGTCCGCGGCAATATCGAAAGCCTCGGGATCGCCGAGGCTGCGCCGTCGCCGGGCATCATGAAGGTCGTGCGTTATGATGGCGGCGCCGGGCTCCAGGCTGTCCGTGACACGCAGGAGAAGCGCTTCGGCCGCAAGCTGCGCTATCTCGGCCGCGACGAGACCCGCGCGCTGCTCAATTCGCCAAAGTATCACGCCTCGCTGACGGCCGACGATTCCTTCCATTTCCACCCGCTGAACTATGCCCGCGCGCTCGCCCGCGAGATCGTCCGGCTCGGTGGCAAGATCCATGAAGGCTCGCCGGTCACCTCCTGCGAGCTCGACGGCGCGGTGAAGCGGTTGAAAACGGCCACGGCGACGATCGAGGCCGATCAGGTGCTGTTCACCACCGGCGGCTATACCGGCGACGTGCTGCCGGCACTGCGCCGCGCCTATATCCCGATCGCGACCTATGTTCTTCTGACCGAGGCCGCGCCGGACCTGATCCGCCAGGCGATCCGCATCGGCACCGGCGTCGGCGACGACCGGCGCGCGGGCGACTATTACCGCACGGTCGAAGGCGGCTCGCGCATCCTCTGGGGCGGGCGCATCACCACCCGCACGACCGAGCCGAGCGATGTCGCCGCGATCCTGCGCCACGAGATGGTCACGACCTATCCGCAACTCGCCGAGCTGAAGGTCGAGGCCGCCTGGTCGGGCCTGATGTCCTATGCGCGCCATCTCATGCCGCAGATCGGTCAGTACCGGCCGGGTGTCTGGTACTGCACCGCCTTTGGCGGCCACGGCATGAACACCACCGCGATCGGCGGCACCGTCATCGCCGAGGCGATCCGTGACGCGAGCGACCGCCACAAGCTGTTCGCGCCTTTCGGCCTGGTCTGGAACGGCGGCCCCTTCGGCACCGCGGCCGTCCAGTTGACCTACTGGAGCTATCAGGCAGCCGACCTGATCCGCGGGCGGTAGCGGCGGCGTTCGGCGGCGAGCCTCGACGTCGCTCAGCCGACCGGCTCGGCCTGGGCAACGGCAGTGGCATGGACAGCGCCCGGTCGTGACGGAGGTTGCGCGAGCTCGATCACCCTGAGCGAGCCCAGCCCTTGCGGTGCGCGGTGCGCGATCAGGACCAGCGTGCTGTCAGGCAGGGATTGGCGCAATGCAGCGAGCAACTGCGCCTCCGACTCGACATCCAGCGCGCTCGTCGCTTCGTCGAGCACCAGCCAGCCGGGCGCCTGCAACAATGCGCGCGCCAATGCGAAGCGTTGCTGCTCGCCCCCGGAAAGCCCGCGCCGCCTGTCCGTCCAGCCGTCCTCGTCGAGCGACCAGAGTTCCTCCAACCCGACAGTGGCTAGCGCCGCGCGCAGCCGCTCGTCGTCGAGGGCTTCCGGCGCTTGCGGATAGGCGAGCGTGGCACGGAGATCCCCGAGCGGCAGATAGGGCTGCTGCGGCAGGACGAGGATGCGCCCCTCGGGCCGCTCGATCCGGCCCTCGCCATGCGTCCAGAGCCCGGCGATGGCCTTTGCCAGCGTGCTCTTGCCGTAGCCGGACGGTGCCGCGAGCCAATAGCTGCCGCCGGGGTCCAGCGTGAGATCGGGCAGTGGAGCGAGGCGGCGCGCGGACGGTGTTGCGAGCACGAGGTCGCGCAGGCGCAGTCGCGTATCTGGTGCCTTGTGCAGCGCAGGGCCCGCGATCGGTGCGGTTGCGCCCTCGGCGGCTCTCATGAAATGCGCGAGACGGCTCGCCGCCGCGGCGAGTTCGGTGAGATCGCGATAGGAAAAGACGAACCAAGACAGCGTCGTCACGACATTCTGGAAGGCCGAGCCGATCTGCATCAGCCCGCCAAAGGTGACGCGCCCGGCGAGATAGGCCGGCAGTGCCAGGAAAAGCGGGATGCGCAGCACGGTCTGGAAATAGGAGCGGGTGAAGAAGCCGAGGATCAATTCGCGATTGGCGAGCTTCTGCCAATTCCGGGCGATCGCGCCGAAGCGCTCGCGGAGCAGGCGGCGCTCGGCGGGCTCGCCATCGGCAAGCGCCACGGCTTCGACATGCTCGCGCAGGCGCACCAGCGAGAAGCGGAAATCGGCCTCGCGTTTCTGCTGCTCGACCGTCAGCGCTTTCAGAGGACGACCAAGGCCGTGCGTGATGAAGGTCGCGATGGCCACGTAGAGCGGCGCGGCCCAGACCATGTAGCGCGGGATTTCGATCGCGTAGCCGAACAGGCTGAACGACAGCGCGAAGGTCGAGAGCGACCAGAGTATCGCGACATAGGTCACCAGCGCGACGATGTTCGTGGCGAGTTCGAGCCCCTCTACCGTGAGCTTCTCGACGAAGATGCGGCAGTCCTCGGCGATGCGCTGGTCGGGATTGTCGAGCCCGTGATCGGTGCGCTCGCGCATGTGCCAATAGGCCTTGCCGGCGAGCCAGCGGTCGAGCGCGGCCTCGGTCAGCGCGCGGCGCCAGCGGATCTGCAGCATCTTGCGCAGATAGGCACTGGCGAGGTGGATGCAGACGCTGATCGCGATCAGCCCGAAGAAGACCGCGATCTGCCTGAGCGCGCCATCGACATCGAGCTTCTGCAGTGCGTTGTAGAAATCCGCGGTCCAGGAGATGAGGCGGACCGTGACCTGTACTCCGGCGAGGCCGAGGCCGAAGATCAGCAGGAAATAAAGCGCGCCGATCTTGCCGCCCGGCCCGGCGATGCAAAGCCGGGTCAGCCCGATGATCTGGGAGAGCACGGCCCTCATGACGCGGCTCGCGGCGCCCGCCGCGATTGCGGCGGCTCGGGCATATCGAGCCGGAACAGCGCGTCGGCGATGCCGGCGAGTGGCCCGGCTTCGGGCGCCGCATCGGTTGCCGGCAGCAGGACCGCGACATCCTCGATGCCGAGATCGCGGAGCTGGAACGGCGTGCCATGGCCATATTCGAGATGGCCGCAACCGATGATGCCGACGACCAGCGGATCGTCGGCCGCTTCAGCGAGATGATCGGCGATGCGGCAGGCGAAGGAGCGGTCCCAGCACTGCTGCGCTCGCACGAAGCGGTCGAAGTGCTCCGGCGCCATCGCCTCCGGCTTGGCCGCTCCGCTGAACCGGCCGGTGATCGCAGCGAGATAGGCGCGATAGCCTTCCGTTGCAGGCGCAGACGGCGTGACGCCATCGCGCTCCTCGACCGGAATGGCGTCCCAGCCGACCTGTCCGACCCGCGTGACCAGCGGGCGATGGCAGTTCAGCGCCAGCATCTTCACCCGCTGCTGCCGGCAGAAATGGAACAGCGGCAGGTACAGCTCGGGATCGAAGCCCCAGACCTGCGCCCACTCGCTGCGCTCGATGAAACTCGCGGTGTCCATCTCCCCCGCCACCCAGGCGTCGAGAACCGGCTGGATGCGCAGCGGGAACATTTCGAAGCCCACAGCTATCTGCGGCCGCAGCAGGTGCAGGCAGGTCGTGACATGAAGCTGCCAGCGATGGATCTCGGCGACGTCATGCGTCTCGCCCAGTAGGACGACGCGCTTGCGCGCCATCGCCTGCATCAATTCGCCTTGCGCCAGCAGCCTGCCCGAGTCCGGGCAGAGCCATGTCGCGCGCGGATGGGCGAAGTTCGTGCCCGCCGGTGCCGGTTCAGCCGCGGGAGACATCCGGAACCTCTGCGAAGGCTGCCGCCGGACCACGCAGGATCAGGCCGAAGCCCTTGCCGTCGCTGTCGCGGGCTTCGAGTGCCACGGTCCCCGCGCTTTCCGTCCACGCCCAGCCGAAGACCGCGCCGGCCTTGAGATGCAGGTGGAAATCGCCCTGCATGATGTTGACGAAGCCCATGGCCGGCTTCGGCTCGGGCAGGGCGCCCTGCCAATGCTGGAACAGGCCGGCGCGCTCGACATCGATCGCGATCGCCTCGCCGCTGGCCAGGATCGCCAAGAAGCTCCGCCCGCCGAGATCGTCTTCCGGTACATCCGGGGAGCCGCCGCTGCCGGGCGCTTCACGCTGGATCGGCTCCAGCGCCTCGCCGGCGCCGAAGGGCTCCAGCGCCTTGTCGAAGGGCTCCAGCCCGTCGAGCCCGATCAGGCTGAACAGGGTCTCGCCGGAAGCGTCCTGGCATTCGAGCCGCGGCAGCACACGCTCGCGCATCTTGCTGGTCCGGTCGGCGACGATGCTCACGACTGTGGCGAGGTCGATGCGACTGTCGTGGAAGGCGCCGGACAGGCGGGCTTCTGTGCCGGCGATGGTCACGGTCTCGACCGCGCCCATCCGCTCATGGGTTGCGCCGCCGGAGCGGGTGCTCAGCATCACGCGGCCCATGGCGGGCAGGCTCTTGAGGATCTCGGCCGGCGCTTGCGCGAGCTTTTCGCGCGGATTGGTCTCGTTGCTCATGATGGTCTCCGAAAAGGGGTGCGACGCCCCGAGGTCTCGACCGGGGCGCCGCTGATCTGCCGGGCTTTTCAGCTCCGGCGTCTCGAACAGGCTTAGAAATCGACGGAGGCGGCGAGCTTGAAGGTGCGCCCCGGCGCAGTCTGCAGTTCCAGCGGGTTGGTGGCTGCGGTTGCGGCTGAAGCCGCCACCTTGGTGTAGTTCAGCACATCCGCGAAATAGCGCCGGTCGAAGATGTTCTGCACGCCGCCACGCACCGTGATGGAACTCGTCGGCTTCCAGTTCAGATAAGCGTCGAACACCGAGTAGCCGCCGGGCTTGAACGTCCCCGGATCATCCGCGCGTGTCGCGCCGGCCGCGAAGGTGCCGATCACCTCGGCCTCCAGCCCATATTCCGGCATCAGGTACTTCAGGCCGGCGACGGCCTTCAGCGGGCTGATATTGTAGGGAACGATGGGCGAGCCCTGTTCCTTGCGCTGCTTGCCGTACTGGTAGCTGACGGCGAGATGGCCGACCCAGCGCTCCTGGAAGCGCCATTCGGCCGAGGCCTCGATGCCGGATATCTTCACCCGCGACAGGTTGCGCGAGGTGATGTCGGTCGTGCCGGGCACCTCGTAGAGTTCCTGGATGAAGTCCTTGTAGTCGGCATGGAAGGCGCCGAGCGAGAACCAGCCGTCGGCGAAGCGGGCACGTAGGCCGGCCTCGTAGGATTTCACCTTCTCCGGGCGCAGGTCCGGGTTCGGAATCAGGTTCTGGGTGCCGAAGGGCAGCGAGGTGTAGAGCTGCTGCGCCGTCGGCATCTTGAAGCCCTCGGCATAGCGGGCATAGAGCGAATACGTCTCGTCGAGCTTGAAGAGTGTGCCGACCTGCGGGATCACCCGGTGCGAGTCGAGTTCGCGCGGCTCCTTGCCGGGTACGATGACGTAGTTCTGCCCGAGGCGCGGATCGATGTTGTAGTTGGCGTAGCGAAGGCCGGGCGTGATCGTCCAGCGCCCGTTCAGAAGCTCGATCTCGTCCTGCAGGTAGAAGTCATAGCGCGTCGTCGTGGCATTGGCGAAGTTGAAGCCGCCCGCGATCGTCGTGGTGGTCACGCCCGTCGTCAGGTTGCGGATGTCGTCGCGGCGCTTGTAGTCGGTGCGCGTGACGTCGCCTTGGAAGCCATAGGTGAGCTGGTGGAAGGTCGGCCCCAGCGCGAAGCTCGACTTCGCCTGGATGTCGAGTTGCGAGAACCGCTCCTTGTAGTCGAGCAGGCCGCGCGTGAAGCGCTGCTGGCCGTTCGAGAGCGTCTGCAGGCGGTTGTTTATGACCTCGCGCTCTTGCGGAGAGAAGGACGCCTGCCAGCGCAATGAATCCAGGAAGCTCAGCCCCGCTTGCCATTCATGCTCGAACGCGATGCGCTGGCGGCTCTTCGACTGGTCGCGGACATAGGCGCCGTTTCGCGTGCCCAAGCTGACGACATTGTAGTCCCAGAGCTGATTCACCCTGGTATCGTTGTCGAAATACTCGCCCGTCAACTTGAAGGTGTGGTCCGCCGAAGGCTTGAAGACCAGCTTGCCGAAGGCATTCCAGACCTCGGTGTCGAGCGGGTTGAGCTGGTTGCAGCTCAGGAAGCGCAGCGTCGGCACCGGGCAGCCCCAGCGCCCGCCATCGGCACGGGCCTTGCCGAGCTTGGCCTCCTGAGCCGAGCGATGGCTGATGCCGAAGATCGCCTCGAAGGCCGGCGAGAAGCTGTAGGCCGCGATGCCGGTCTTGACGAAGGAGCGGTCGAGGCTGTCGTAACTTGAGTCGAGCTTGACCGCCCAGGGCTTGTCCTTGCGGCCCTTCAGCAGGTCCTGCGGATCGAGGGTGCGGTAGGCGACGATGCCGCCGAGCGCGTCTGCCCCCCACAGCACCGACCCGGGGCCGCGCACGATCTCGACATTCTTGAGGAAGGGCAAATCGACGAAATCGCGGTTGCCGTCGGTGATGCGCTCGATCACGCGAGAGCCGTCGACCTGCATCTGCACGCGGTTGCCGCCGACGCCGCGGATGGTGAAGCCGCCGTAATTGCCGAACGGGTCGGTGCCGGAGGTCTGGCGGTTGACGATGACGCCGGGTTCGTAGCGCACGAGATCCTGCGTGTCGCGGGTGATGCGTTGCTCCAGGTCCTGCCGCGTGATCACGCTGACGGTGCCGGGAACGTCGAGGACCTGTTTTTCGCCGCGCGTCGCCGTGACCGTGATCTGGTCGAGCGAGATGGTCTGTTCGCTGTTGGCCTGCGGCGCCTGCGTTTGCGCCTGCGCCACCGAAAGGGCCGTCGTCGACAGCAACGCTGCCAGGAAAGCCAATCTAGAATTATTATTCATTACGTAACCCCAGTCCCATGTCCGGGGCGTGTAATAGTCTTGCGAAAAGATTCGCAAGTTGATTCTTTAGGAAATAATAATATAATAATTGATATAATTCAAAAGAGGAAGTAGTATATAATATAATTATTGTAGAATACGGACTTGTAAAGCGATTTTGGACAGCCGGAAGAGTGTTTTGTTCGATATATTGCAGGGGTGTCGTCCGTTGCCTCTGCTCCGTGCAGTGGCAGCTTGTCAGATCAGCGCCAGCAGATGCAGCCCGACGAAACAGCCGGCGCCGCCCGCGATCAGCAGCAGCGGATTGACCGGCGTCAGCATCAGCAGGGCTGTCGAGGCGAGCGCGATGCCCCGGCCGAGCCAGCCGGTGTCGAGGGACTGGATCAGCACATAGCTCGCCGCCAGGATCATGCCCGCAGCGACGGGTCGTAAGCCCTTTTCGAGCGCGCGCAGCAGGCGGGCGCCCTCGTACCGCGACCAGATATGGGCGACCCCGTAGATCAGGAAGGCTGTCGGCCCGAAGATGCCGACCGTCGCTGCGACAGCCCCCCAGAACCCAGCGATCTGCCAGCCGATCAGCGTCGCCAGGAGCGAGCCCGGCCCCGGCGCCAGTCGGGCGATCGCGAAGGCGTCGACGAACTGCGCGGCGCTCATCCAGTGATGCACATCGACGATCTGGCGGTGCATGTCGGCGATGGCGCTCTGGCCGCCGCCGATCGTGACCAGCGAGAGCGGCAGGAAGACGAGAAGGATGCTGAAGGGCAGGGAGGGCATCGGCTGGCGCTCAACCGTCTCGACAGGTCACGGCGACGCTGAGCGAGCCGGCGCCGAGCACCGTCCAGAGCAGCGGCCATTTCAGGATCGCGACCGCGACGAAGGTAGCGGCCATGATCGCCAGAGGAAACACCCGCCGCGGTACGCGCCGCGCTGCGGTCAGCCCCATCGCCAGCGACAGGCCGATCGCCGCCGAGGCCGCGCCGCTGAGCGCGACATGGCTGAGCGCGTAGCCGCTGAGCGAGGTGAAGACGCTGCCGATCAGCACGATGACGAAGGCGGCCGGCACGACGATGCCGAGCCAGGAGGCGATGGCGCCGCTGCGCCCGCCGAGCTTGTAGCCGATCCAGATCGCCATGTTGGTGACGTTGACGCCGGGCAGGGCCTGCGCGACCGAGAGCCCGTTGAGGAAATCCTCCTCGCTCATCAGGCGCCGCCGCTGCACGAATTCCCGGAGCATCCAGCCACTCAGGCCGCCGCCGAAGCTGGTGAGCCCGATCCGCATGAAGATCAGGAAGAGTTGCAGCGCGCTCGGGCGCTCGGCCAAGGCATCCGGCATCTGATTCTGCGTCCTGAGACGGCTGACGAATTCAGAAAGCAGGCTTCAGGGGAGTTGGCCAGCGCCCAACTGCATTGCCGGCATGAAGCACGGCTCTACCAGGGCGCTTATGAGAGGGAAATCTTCAGCGCGATGGCGCGTCCGGGCGCCGTAAGGTGCGCCTGACGGCACGTTTCAGCTGGTCGCCAGCCTTGCGCACGAGTTCGCGATTGCCGCGCTCGCGTCCCTTGCCGGGCGACAGCGCGGGGAACGGTAAGGAGGATTCCTTGTCTCGCGCTGTTGCGGAGCCGGAGGATGTCGACTCCGCCGGAATGAGCACGAAATCGGGCCCGCTCACCGGCAGCGCCGCCATGGCCGGGTCGACGAAAGCCTTGATCGGCAGATGGTCGGAGGCGACGCGCGCCAATGGCGTGTCGTGGACCGCGACCTGCGACAGGATTTCCGGGCGGTTGGCGATGATCCGGTCGAGCGCCAGCAGCGGCAGCCCGGCCGGGAAGCTCGGCACCGGCACCGGCATGGCGCCGAAGGCGGCATCGAGCGCGCTCAGCGCCGAGCGGCCGCCGAGGCGCCATTCGTTAAGATCGCCGAGCAGGAGGGTGGGGCGCTCGTCCCGGCTGCGCATCAAGTCGATGATCATCCGGGCCTGCTGCGAGCGCGAGCGCCTGAGCAAGCCGAGATGCGCCGCGACGATGCGGAGCGCAGCCCCGCTTTCCAGGTCGATATCGACGACCAGCGCGCCGCGCGGCTCCAGCCCAGGTAGCGAGACCTGGTGAACATCGCGCACCAGACCTTGCCGGAACAGCACGACATTGCCGTGCCAGCCATGGGCGGCTGCATTGGCGCTTTCGACCGGCACGGGCACAAGCCCGGTTTCGTCCTTCAGCCGGGCGAGGTCGAGCAGGCCGTGGCGGGCGCCGAAGCGCTTGTCGGCTTCTTGGAGTGCGATGACATCCGGTGCGATCTCGCGGATCACCTGTGCGATCCGGCCGGGGTCGAAGCGGCCGTCGACGCCGACGCATTTATGGACGTTGTAGGAGGCGACCAGCGTGCCGCCGGGACGCCCATCCCCGCCCGCCGCCGCGGTGTCGGGGCGGTTCCTGCGCTGGCGCAGCGAGGCGATGATGCTGGCGGGCAGGCTCTGGTTCTTCTTCTGCATCGCTCCGCCGGCTCGTGCTCCGGACCCGCCATAATAGGGCGGGCCACGGCTTAGGCATCCATGGCGTCAGGGATATGACCGCATCGGTTCACAGATAGGGCGAGCCGAGCCAGATCAGCCTGTCGATCAGACGCATGACATAGGGCCGGGCGCGCAGGCCGGCAAGCGTGACCGGGGTCGCGCTTGCCATCACCGTCTCGATCCGGCGCTCGATCTCGCGGGCGAAACCATGGTCCAGAACCTCCAGATCGATCTCGAAATTCAGGCGCAGCGAACGCGGATCGAGATTGGAGGAGCCGACATAGGCCCAGTTGCCATCGACCGCGAGGAGCTTGGAATGATCGAATGCGCCGGTGGAACGCCAGATCCGGCAGTAGTTCTTCAGGATCTGGTCGAATTGCGCGGTCATCGCGCGGTCGACCAGCACGAGATTGTTGACCGAGGGCACGACGATATCGATGTCGACGCCGCGCCGGGCCGCCGTGACGAGCGCGCTGATCAGTTCCTGATCCGGCAGGAAATAGGGTGACATCACCTTGACCGAATCGCGCGCCACCGACAGCGCGCCCATCAACAGCTTGTGATTGGTCTCCAGATAGGCATCCGGTCCCGACGGCACCGCACGCGCCAGCACCGGCATGCCGCCGCGTGCGGTGACTGGAAACTCCCAGGGCGTGCCTGCGAGCACCTCGTCGGTGGCGAAGCACCAATCCTCGGCCGCCACCGCAAAGAGATCGGCCACGACCGGTCCTTCGACGCGGAAATGCGTGTCATGGGCGAAGGCGTCGCCGGCGAATTCGCGGGTGAAGCCCTCGCGGATGTTCATCCCGCCCATGAAGCCGATGACGCCGTCGACGACGATGATCTTCCGGTGCGTCCTGAGATTGGCATAGGGCAGCCGGAGGCCCATGATGATGTTGCCGTTGAAGACGCTGACCGCGACCCCGCCCTCGCGCAGATGCCCGGCGATGCTCGGCACGGAATAGCGCGCGCCGACCGCGTCGATCAGCACCCGCACCGCGATGCCGCGCTTGTGCGCGTCGATCAGCGCATCGGCGATGCGCAGCCCGAGCAGATCGCGGTCGAAGATGTAGCTTTCCAGGATGATGCTGCGTTCGGCCGCTGCGATGGCCGCGAGCATCGCGCCATAGGCCTCGTCGCCGGTCTCCAGGATCTCGATGCGATTGCCGGTGGTCAGCGGATGGCGGGCGACGCGGTCGCCGAGCGTCTTGAGCGCGAGGAAGCGCCGGCCGAAATGCGTCGCGACTGCCTCGTCCTCGACATGGAAATCGGCTGCCGCCATGCCGTGGCCGGGGCGGTTGGCCAGGATCGAGGCGCGACGGATGCGGTTGATTCCGGCGATGGCATAGAGGAGCGGGCCGATGATAGGCGAGAGGATGATCACGCCGACCCAGCCGATGGCGGCGCGCACCTCGTCCTTCGTCATCACCGCATGCGCGCCGGCGATGGACGACGTCACGATCGTGATGACGGCGAGAATATGCGGCCAATAGGTCGAGAGAATCCCCCACATCTCGCGAAGCTAACGCGCGATGGGACGATCCGCCATGCTCAGCCCGCTCGGGCTGCCCCACGGATGATCGTCGCTTGCGACAGCATCCTGACCGTCGCGATCACGGCGATGGCGGAGATCGCGGTCGCAAGCGCGAACAGGACGCCGTAGCCCATCGCATCGGCGAGCTTGCCGGCCAGCATCGAGCCGGCGAGATAGACCAGCAATTGCGCGCAGGCGAGGATGGTGAAGTCCGTGCCGGGCTGGTCCGAGGTCGTCACCGCCATGAACAGCGAATAGAGCGCGACGATCTCCATGTAGCGGATCAGCGTCTGGAAGCCGGCAGCTCCGAACAGTGGCCAGACGCCGACGACGGCCCCGAGTGCATGCGCCGCGAAGAGCGCGAAGCAGACCGTCCGCATTCCGCCGAGCACAGCGAGCACGAAAGAGAGGCCCTGCCGCTTCACCATCCAGGCTGCAATGGCCGAGCCCGCCAATCCCGCCGTCGTCGCCGAGAGGCCGGAGAGATAGCCGATCTGGTCGAGCGGGATGCCGGCATCGACCAGGTACGAGCCCTCCATCGCCTTCACAAGGCCTTCGCTCGCCCGGTAGGTCAGGGCGATCCAGAGGATCTGGCGGGCTTCGGGGCGTTTCAGGAAGGCTCGGATCGAAGGGCGCGGCGCGGGTGCGGTTCCTGGCACCGCATCGTCCTCGCGCATCATCGCGGCCGCGACCAGCGGCAACAGCGAGATCGCGGCGATGGTCACCAGCATCCCGGTCCAGCCGACATGATGGTAGAGCACGAGGCCGAGCGTGCCGCCGATCACCACGCCGAAAGCGACAGAGCCGCCCTGGATGGCGTTGCCGATGGCGCGATCCGCTTCCGGCAGATATTTCGCGGCATAGCCGTCGGTCGCGATGTCCTGCGTCGAGATCAATAGCGAGGCGACGAAGCCGATCGCGATGATCGCATTGACCTCGGTCGGCCCGACCATGATCAGGGCGAGGATGGCGAGGATCGTCAGGCTCTGGGTGATCAGGACCCAGCCGGCGCGATGCGCCCGCGCGAAGGGACGGATGCGGTCGACCCAGGGCGCCCAGATAAATTTCAGCACGAGCGGCAGCAGCAGGATGCTCATCGCGCCTATAGCGGTACGGGAGACGCCGAGCTCGCGCATGATCGGCGGCAGCGCCGCGACGAACAGATAGGACGGGATCGCCTGCGCCAGATACAAGCCGCCCAGCACGGCGAAGAGCCGGTAGCGTTGGCGCGGCGCGAGCGCGGCCGGGATGACAGCGGATTCGGTCGCGCTGCTCATGGCTTCGTTCCGCTGTACTGGCTGAGCAGGAAGGCGCGGCCAACCGCTTCCTCGCGCTCGGCGACGATCGGGAAGGGCCAGAGCCGGCGGAAGATCTCGGCGGTCTTCTCGCTGGCATCGGGGCGCACGATCGCGCAGGCGCGGCAGGCGCGCGAGACGCGCTCCCGCGTCGCCTTGAACCAGAGCGCCTGCTCGCGCTCGCCCGCCTGCGAGAGTGCCCGTCCGCCGCCGAAGATCGTCAGCAGCGTGTAGGGTTCCTCGCATCGGCCGATCTCATGGAGCGCGTCGAGATAGGCGCGCTCGTCTTCCGGCTGATAGGGCGGCATGAAGCGCAGCGTCACCACTGCCTGAGCGTCGATCTCGAGGCTGACCATGGCGTCAGAAGGTCTTGCGGAAGCCGAGGGTGACGGTGCGGCCCCAGCCATAGTTCGGCAGGTTGCGCACCGAGGTCGCCGTCGGGTTCTGGTAGGCGCGGTCGAACAGGTTGTTGACCGCGACATAGGCCTCGCCCTCCCAGACGGGGGCGGTCAGCGCGACATTCATCGTCGCGGCGCCCTTCAGCTTGTAGCGCGTGCCGCGCAGGTCGATCGCGACGTCGCGGTCCGAGAACGCCTCGCCCTCGACGCGGAGCTGCATGCCGTTCACGAAGCGGTAGCTGCCATAGAGCATGCCGCGCCAGGGCGAACCGATGCGGTTGTTCGGCAGGTTGCTGTCGAGCCTGCCGTCGCCATTGGTGTCGTAGCGGCCCTCGCGATAGGACAAAACCGTGCCCATGGTGAAGGCGTCGGTGATGGTGACGTCGCCGGTCGCCTCGACGCCCCAGATCCGCTCCTTCTGCTGCGACATCGTGTTTGTCACGGAATCGAAGGTGACGCCGTCATCGGAGGTGCTGACGAATCCGGTCAGCGAGCCCTTGAAGCGGTCATAGCTGCCGCGGATGCCGAGCTCGTAATTGTTGACGATCTGCGCCTTCGGCGCGATCGACGAATAGCTGATCGTCTGGCGGTTGGCCGGCAGGCAGTTCGGGAGTTGCACCGGACAGGCATAGGCCGTCGAGATACCGGCGCGACGGGTGAAGGCGCCGACATCCGGCAGGGCGAAGCCCTGCGAGAAGCCGCCGAAGATCTCGCTGCTTTCGGAGAGCTTGATCGTCGCGCCGAGATTGGCGGTCACCGCCGAATAATCGAAATCGCCGCCGAGCACGCGCAAAGCCGGCAGCAGGAAGGCCTGGTACCCCTGCGCGTTGTTGGCGGCGACGGCCGCGTAAGCCGCAGGGCGGGTATAGTCGCTGACCGAGAGCGAGAAATGCTCGTAGCGCAGGCCGCCGCGCAGCACGACGCGCTCGCCGATCGGGACCTGGAGCTGGCCGAAGCCGGCGGCCGTGGTCTGCTTCAGCGGCGTGAAGACGTCCTGCCCGCTGGTCAGGGTTTGCCAGGTCTTCTCCTGGATCAGGTCGCCGCCCCAGGTCAGCTTGGCGCCGGGCAGGATCGCGTCGAGGGAGGTGTCGATCGTGGCGTTCACGCCGCCGCGCTGCGAATAGAGCGTGGTCTGGTTGTCCCGGCTCGTCGGCGAGAGCGGGTTGAACGAGTAATAGACCTGCGAATTGTAGGGATAGGAAAAGGTCGAGTAATTGAAGCGCTTCTTGATGTCGTTGTAGTAGCCGAGCACGCTGAACTTGCCGAGTGCGAAATCGACATCGCTATAGCGCAGCGATACGGACTTCGTGTCCTCCAGCACGCTCTGGCCGGTATAGAGCTGCGTCCGGTCCGGCCGGGCGAAGGGCGCGGCATAGTTGGTGAGGTATTTCGGGTCCTGGTCGAAGCCGATCCAGGAGGCGTTGAACTCGATGCGCTTGCCGCCGGCGAAGTCGTAGCCGAGCTTGGCCAACAGGTTGCCGGCCTTGTAGCGGTCGCCGCCGCCCTGGCCGAGCAGGCCGTCCGAGGGCAACTCGCGCCCGGCGCCGTCATAGGTGCGCCCCGCGCCACGGATCTGGCCGGAGAACAGGTAGTCGATGCCGTCAGGTACCTTGCCGGAAACGGTGACCGAAGCTTCCGGAGCCAGCGAGCGGCCGATATTTTGGGTGAAGCCACGGATGGCGGTGTTGACCGTGACGCGCGGCTTGCCCTCGGCCGCCTTCTTCGTGATGAAATTGACCGTGCCGCCGGTCGCGCCCGCGCCATAGAGGCTGGAAGCACCGGCGACGAGCTCGATCCGCTCCACCGTGTTGAGATCGATCAGCGAGAGGATGCGTGAGACGTCGCGCAGCGGCGTGTTCATCGGCACGCCGTCGATCATCACCAGAAGGTCGCGGCCGCGATAGTTCTCCGAGGCGCTGGAGACCGTCTGCGTCGACATCGAATAGCCCGGCACCAGTTTGCCCAGCGCGGCAGCGGCGTTGGGGCTGAACTTCATCTGCTGCTCGATTTCCGTCCGGTCGATGACCTGGACCGATTGCGGCGTCTCGGCCGTGCTGCGCTCGGCGCGGGCGGCGGTCACCGTGATCGTGTCGAGATCGATCGTGGTCGGCGCATTCGCGGCGCGGCCCGATCCGGCAGGGCGCGCTGCGGACTCCGGCGAAACCTGCGCGACCGCCATCGAGGAGGCGAAGAGGGCCACGAGGCTGGTGGCGAGGCTGATCGATCTGGTCATGGTTCTACCTGGCGGCGCTGGCTGCGGTCCTGCCCATGTGTTGGGCAGAAATCCGAAGCCGTTCTGATGGCGGATTACTTGTATTGTCTCAGAATTTGCTCTTTAGAATTATAGTAAAGTAGCTTGGTTTCATTGCGGATTCGATCTTGGGTGAGGTCCATGATCGATTTCAGTTGTTGCTGTAATGATGTTTCTGCGGTCTAAGCTTGGACTTCCGCGAATGCTCTATAGGACTGAGACGAATCCGGTGTCGAAAACGGGAGATGTGGCTGTCGCGACACGCCCTGGGCGGGAGATGGCGCCGGAAGCGCAGAATTTCGTGCCGTTCTGGCTGGTCTCCGCCGGTGTCGGCCGGGACGAGGCGAGCACGCTGTCGCGCCGCATCCTCGGCCGCACCGTCGCGCGCGAAGCCGCGGCGCCCGATCTGCCCCTGCCTTTCGATGCCCGCTGCATCCTGACCACGCGCCCCGATATCGGCCTGCGCTCCTGCTTCGCTCCCGCGGCGCACTGGGTCTGGCGGCCGGAGCGAGCCGGGGAGGGAGCCCGCTACATCCTCGTGCGCCCGGCCGAGGGGCGCGTCGTGATCCGGCAGGGCGACAGGCGCATCGCGCTCCGTGCTCGCGAGGCGGCGGCGCTCGCTCTCGATCAAGCGACCGAGTTCGTCCTGGCCCAGCCCGGCCGCATCGACGTGATCGAACTGGATTCGGCCCTGCTGCCTTCGCTTGAGGACGATGCCGGGCTGATGCAGGTCATCCCGCGTTCGAATCCCGGTTTGCAGGCGCTGGCGCATTACGGCGCGCTCCTGCTGCGCGGACTGCTGCCCTTGAACTCGGCCGAGCTTCAGGCCCTCGCCAAGGGCCATGTCCACGATCTCATCGGCGCGGCCCTCGCGGACCGCGAGCCCGCGGCGCCGGCCGCAATGGCGGACCGACGGGCCGGCCGCCTCGCCGCGATCAAGGCCGATATCGAGGCGCGGTTGGAGCGGCGCGAGCTCGGCGTCGAGATGATCGCGTCCCTGCACGGCGTCAGCGCGCGCGTCGTCCAGAAGCTGTTCGAGGCCGAGGAGCGGACCTTCTCCGATTATGTGCTGGAGCGCCGGCTCGACCGCGCCTGGCATCGGCTGGTCACGGCAGAGGCGGCAAACCTGACCATCAGCGCTGTCGCCTATGAGGTCGGCTTCGGCGATCTCTCCTATTTCAACCGCTGTTTCCGCAAGCGCTTCGGCCGCTCGCCCTCGCAGATTAAGGCGCAGGCCGCCAGCGGCGAGACCTGATCTACGTCACCCGCTGACAGGGGCATGGGGACGGCCGGAAGACTCGACTCGCCTTCCGGCAACTCACGTTCTATAAAAGAACAAAGAGAGAACAATTATCGTGCTCCCATGCCGGAAACCGCCCCGACCCTTTCCGATCTGCGCCGCAGCCTTGCCGAAGCCGCTCTACGGAGCGGTCCGGCCGCGGCCGGGCGGATCGACCTGGGCGTCCCCGCTCTGGACGAGGTCTTGAACGGCGGGCTTGCGCGGGCCGCGCTGCACGAGATCTACGCCGCCGAGGTCGCCGATCTCGCCGCTGCGACCGGGTTCGCGCTCGGCCTCGCGCTGCGGGCGGGGCGGATCGACCGGAAGGGGGGCGTAGGCCCCGTCCTCTGGGCGCGGCAGGATTTCGTCGATGCCGAGGCCGGGCGCTTGCATGCGCCGGGGCTGAACGAGCTCGGCCTCGATCCGGCGCGCCTGCTGCTGGTGCGGGCGCGCGACGGCGAGGGCGTGCTGCGGGCCGGGGCCGAGGCGGCTCGCTGTGCCGCGCTCAGTGCCGTGCTGATCGAACCCTGGGGCGAGCCGCGCCCTTTCGACCTGACGGCGAGCCGCCGCCTGGCTCTGGCGGCGGAAGCTTCGGGCGTGCCGGTTCTGCTGCTGCGCGTCGCGGCGGCCGAGGCGCCGAGCGCGGCGCGGACGCGCTGGCAGGTGAGGGCGCTGGCCTCGCGAGCATTGGAGGCGAATGCGCCCGGCGCCCCGGCCTTCGCCCTGAGATTGCTGCGCCAGCGCGGCGGCGCGGCCGAGCGTGAGTGGCGTGTGGAGTGGGACCGTGACCGACATTGCTTTGCGGAACGCAGCCTTTTCGATCGATCTGCCCGGACAGACCATGCCGCGCCGCTATCTCGCCCTCTGGTTCCCCTTTCTGGCGACGGACAGGTTGCGGCGGACGGGCGCGATTCCGGCCTCCGGCGCACTGGCTGAGAAGCCGCATGTGGTAACCGAGATGCAGGGCAACGCCCTGCGCCTCGTCGATTGCGACCAGCGCGCCGTCGCTCTCGGCCTGACGCGAAATATGACGCTGGCCGACGCCCGCGCCCGCATCCCCGATCTCGTCGCGCTGGAGACACAAGCCCAGGCCGATCGCGAATTCCTCGAAGCGCTCGCCGGTTTCTGCGACCGCTTCACCCCGCTGGTCGCCCTCGACGACCCGCATGGCCTGATGCTCGACGTCACCGGTTGCGCCCATCTCTTCGGCGGCGAGGCCGGGCTCGGCAACCTTGCCGCGCGCACCATGCAGCGGGGCGGTCTCCAGCTCAAGGCCGCCATCGCCGGCACGCCCGACGCCGCCCGCGCCTGCGCCCGCCATGGCCGCGGCGGCATCGTTCCGCCCGGAGAGGAGGAGGCATGCCTCCGCCCGTTGCCGACTGCCGCGCTGGATACCGACGCCGAAACCGTGATCGCGCTCTCCCGCGCCGGCCTCAAGACGCTCGATCATCTCGCGGAGCGCCCCTCGGAAACGCTCTCCGCCCGCTTCGGTGAAGAACTAGCAACGAAGCTCCGGCGCATCCTCGGCCATGAGGACCGTCGCATCACGCCCTTGCGCCCGCCGCCCGACTGCGTGGTCGAGCGTCATTTCGCCGAGCCTTTCGCCGATACGGCGAGCCTTGAGGCCGTGGTCGTCAGGCTGATCGGGGAGGCGGCGCGGGTGCTGGAGGCGCGCGGCGAGGGCGGGCGCGTCTTCGAACTCGGCTTCTTCCGCAGCGACGGCACTGTCCGCCGCCTCGCCATGGAGACCGGCCGCCCGTCGCGCGACGCCAAGGCGCTGCTCCGGCTCTATCGCGAGCGCATCGAGACGCTGTCTGACCCGCTCGACCCCGGCTTCGGCTTCGATGCGATCAAGCTCGCCGTGCCGCTTTGCGAGCCGCTCGACACGCCCCAGCACAGCCTCGACGGTCGCGCCATCGAGGAGGAAGCGGTCGCCGATCTGGTCGACCGGCTCGTCACCCGCTTCGGCCGTGACCGGGTGCTGCGCTTCGCGGCGCAGGATACGCATCACCCCGTCCGCGCCGCGAAAGCGCTTTCGGCTGCGGCGCCATTGCCAGAAGCGGCATGGTCTGCACCCGAGCCGCAGGAGCCGCCAGCCCGCCCGCTCCAGCTTTTCGAGCCGCCCCAGCCGGTCGAGGCGATCGCGGAGGTGCCGGACGGACCGCCGATCCGCTTCCGCTGGCGCCGCCTCACTCATGACGTCGCCCGTGCCGAAGGCCCCGAGCGCATCGCCCCCGAATGGTGGCGCGACGGCTCGGACGAGCCGATGCGCGATTATTACCGCGTCGAGGATGCGCAAGGGCGCCGCTTCTGGCTCTACCGCATCGGTTTCTACGAAGCCGACAGCGCCCCGCCGCGCTGGTTCCTGCACGGGCTCTTCGCATGAATCAGAATGCAAGCTTCTTCGCTGAACCTGTTGCCGCCACGCATTTTTCCTTCCTGCGCGGCGCCTCGCCGGGGCCGCATATGGTGCTGACGGCGCTGCTGCTCGGCTATTCCGGCATCGGCATCGCCGATCGCAATACGGTCGCCGGCGTCGTGCGCGCCTGGGCGGCGCTGAAGCAATTGCGCGAGGACGGTCTGCCGGCGCCCGACAAGATCAGGGAGGGCGGCAGCCCCGGCGAATATTACTGGGTCGAGAATCCCGAATTCGCCGCTCTGCCCTTCACGCCCGAGGAGATGAAAGCGAAGGCGGAGCGCTTCAAGCTCGCGACCGGCACCCGTCTCGTCTTCGCCGACGGTACGCCCGACATCGTCGTCTATCCCGCCAACCGCGCCGGCTGGGGCCGGCTCTGCCGCCTGCTCAGTCATGGCAATCTGAAGGACGGCGTGAAGAAGGGCGAATGCCATCTCGTCCTCGACGACCTCCTGAACGATGCCCGCGACCTGCTGCTGATCCTGATGCCGGCGCGCAGCCTCGATGGCCTGTCTGCAATGCTCGCCCGGCTGGACGACGCCGCGACCGGCGCTGTCTGGCTCGCCGCCAGCATGCACCGGCGAGGAGACGATCGCCGCCGCCTTGCGCGCCTGAAGGCGATCGCGGCAGCGACCCGCACGCCGCTGATCGCGACCAATGACGCACTCTACGATTCCATCGGGCAGCGCGATCTGCAGGACGTGCTCACCTGTATCCGCGAGGGCACCACCATCGAGCGGGCCGGGCGTCTGCTCGAATCCAATGCCGAGCGGCATCTCAAGCTGCCGCAGGAAATGGCCCGTCTTTTCCGCGATGCGCCCGAGGCCATCGCCGAGACGCAAGCCCTCTTCTCCCGCATCGAGTTCGACCTCGGCCAGCTCAAGTACGAATACCCGGACGAGCCGATACCGCCCGGCTGGAAGGATCAGGACTGGCTGGTGGAGCTGGTCCGCCGCTGCTGCCTGATCCGCTATCCCAACGGGGTGTCGGAGAAGGTCGAGAAGCTGCTGGCGAAGGAACTCGATCTGATCGGGCAGCTCGAATACGCCCGCTACTTTCTGACGATCCGCCAGATCGTCGAATTCGCTAATAGCAGGGGCATTCTCTGCCAGGGCCGCGGTTCGGCTGCCAATTCCGCCGTCTGCTACGTGCTCGGCATCACCGCGGTCGATCCGGACGAGAATGACGTGCTGTTCGAGCGCTTCATCTCCACCGAGCGCAAGGAGCCGCCCGATATCGACGTCGATTTCGAGCATGAGCGGCGCGAGGAGGTGATCCAGTGGATCTACAAGTTCTATGGTCGTGAGCGTGCTGGCATCGCTGCGACGGTGATCCATTACCGGCCACGCAGCGCCATTCGCGAGGCCGGCAAGGTGCTTGGCCTGACCGAGGACGTCACCGCCCGCATCGCCGATACGAATTGGGGAAGCTGGGGCAGCGAGATCGGTGATACTCGCGTCCGCCAGGCCGGGCTCGATCCGACCAATCCGACGATCCGTCGCGCCGTCGATTTCGCTACCCGCCTGCTCGGCTATCCGCGCCATCTCTCGCAGCATGTAGGAGGCTTCGTCCTGTCGCGCGGGCGCCTCGACGAGACCGTGCCGATCGGCAACGCCGCGATGGAAGACCGCACCTTCATCGAATGGGACCGTGACGACATCGACGAACTCGGGCTGATGAAGGTCGATGTGCTGGCGCTGGGCATGCTGACCTGCATCCGTAAGGCCTTCGATCTGATCAAGGCGAACGGGGGAAAGGATTACGCGCTCGCCGACCTCAAGGATGGCGACGAGGCGACCTACGACATGCTCTGCGAGGGCAAGTCGCTCGGCGTCTTCCAGGTCGAGAGCCGCGCCCAGATGAACATGCTGCCGCGGCTGAAGCCTCGGGAATTCTACGATCTCGTCATCCAGGTCGCGATCGTTCGCCCCGGCCCGATCCAGGGCAATATGGTCCATCCCTATCTGAAGCGTAGGGCGGGGATCGAGGAGGTGACTTATCCGGCTCCCTCACCGGAGCATGGAAAGGCCAACGAACTCTATGAAGTCCTGCGAAAGACCTTTGGCGTCCCGCTCTTTCAGGAACAGGCCATGCGGCTTGCCATGGTCGCCGCCAAATTCTCCGATATCGAAGCCAACGGCCTGCGCAAGGCGATGGCGACCTTTCGCAATGACGGGACCATCGGAAATTACGAGCAGTTGATGGTCGAGCGCATGGTCGCGCGCGGCTATGAGCGCGATTTCGCCCAGCGCTGCTTCGAGCAGATCAAGGGCTTCGGCAGCTACGGCTTTCCGGAAAGCCACGCGGCTTCCTTCGCCAAGCTGGTCTACATCTCCTCCCTCCTGAAGCGATGGTATCCGGCCGCTTTCGCCGCCGCGCTGCTGAATTCCCAGCCGATGGGTTTCTACGCACCAGCCCAGATCGTGCGGGAGGCGGAGGAGAATGGCGGCGTCGAGGCGAGGCCGGCCGATGTCAATTCCAGCTTTTTGGACAACAGCTTGGAAGCCGTTTCGGAATCGAGCTCTTACCATGACCGGCCGCGTCAGGAGAGCAAAAGGGACCCCTTCGCCCTGCGTCTGGGCTTCCGTCAGATCGACGGCTTCAAGGATGAATGGGGGAAGGCCATTGCGGAGGAGCGGGAAGCAGGCGGCGCCTATTGCAACGTCGAGGAACTGATGCGCCGCGCCGGCCTTCCCGCCCGCGCCATGCGCCTGCTCGCCGATGCCGATGCTTTCCGCTCGCTCGGGCTCGACCGCCGCGAGGCACTCTGGGCCGTGCGCCGCCTGCCGGACGATGCCGTTTTGCCGCTGTTCCAGGCCGCGCAGGCGCGCGAGCTGGGTTTGGAACGGGCCATGGCACTACCGGTCATGCCGCTGGCCGAGCATATCGTCGCCGATTACCAGACCGTGCGGCTCTCGCTGAAGGGCCACCCGATGCAGCTCCTGCGCCCGCGCTTCCGCCGCGAGGGCATCCTGAGCTGCGCCGAAACCGAGATGAAGTCCGATGCCGCCTTCGTCCGCACGGCCGGCATCGTTCTGGTGCGGCAACGGCCGGGCAAGGGCAACGCCATCTTCGTCACGCTGGAGGACGAGACCGGCATCACCAATGTCGTGATCTGGGCGCGGCTGTTCGAGCGCTACCGCCGCGAGGTCATGGGCGCGCGATTGATGCTGGTCGAAGGCAGGGTGCAGAAAAGCGTCGAGGGCGTCACCCATCTCATGGCCCAGCGCATCGCCGACCGCTCGATCGATCTGCTCTCGCTCTCGGATACGCATCGCGCCGAGGTGCCGATGCCCATCGATGAACTGAAGAACCCACCGCTGCCGCGCCATCGCCACCCGCGCAATGTCCGCATCCTCCCGAAATCGCGGGATTTCCATTGAGGGAGGCCGCGCGCGGGGAGGTGCAGGTCGTCCGCCAAAACAAACTTCTCCAATGGAAGTAAAATAAGAAAAAACACGCTACCTGCTGTAAATTGAACCTTTGCCGCCATGGGTATAAATGGTTCGTTCGATTTACCGAACAGGCGGCCACGATCATGGCGAACAGCTTCGGCTCGGACGAACCCGCGGCAGTCATGCCGGCAGAGGCACTGTTGGCGCACCGCGCGGCCGCGCTGGATGCGGCGTTCGGCAAGGCGGACGTTCCCGCGCGCCTCTCCGGCATCGCCGCGCAGGCCGAAGGACCGGTCGTCTTCACCACCTCCTTCGGTCTCGAAGACCAGGTGCTGACCCATTTCATCGCGGCTGCGAAGCTGCCGGTCACCTTCGCCACGCTCGATACCGGCCGGCTGTTCCCCGAGGTCTACGCCCTCTGGCAGGAGACCGAGGAGCGCTACGGCATCGTGATCCGCCCCTATTACCCGCGCCATGACGCGGTCGAACTCCATGTCCGCCAGAACGGCATCAACGGCTTCTATGCCTCGCGCGACGCCCGCAAGTCCTGCTGCGACATCCGCAAGGTCGAGCCGCTCGGCCGGGCGCTGGCCGGCGCCGATATCTGGCTGACCGGCCTGCGCGCCGACCAATCTGCCGCGCGGGGCGGGGTGCTGCTGGCCGAGGCCGATGCGAGCCGCGGCCTGGTCAAGGCGAGCCCGCTGATCGACTGGACACGCGAGCGCGCGCTCGCTTTCGCCGAAGAGAACGCGGTGCCGATCAACCCGCTGCACGCAGAGGGCTTCGTCTCGATCGGCTGCCAGCCCTGCACCCGTGCCATCCGCCCCGGTGAGCCCGAGCGCGCCGGACGTTGGTGGTGGGAGGACGACGCGGCCAAGGAATGCGGCCTGCATGTCGGGTCGGACGGGAAGCCGGCGCGCGGAAAATCCGGGCCGGTGGAGGCGCGCGCATGATCCAGCTCAGCCATCTCCAGAAGCTCGAGGCGGAAGCGATCTTCATCATCCGCGAGGTTGCCGCGACCTGCGACAAGCCGGTGCTGCTCTATTCGATCGGCAAGGATTCGGCCGTCCTGCTGCATCTCGTGATGAAGGCGTTCTATCCGGCCAAGCCGCCGTTCCCGCTGCTCCATGTCGACACGACCTGGAAGTTCCGCGAGATGATCGCCTTCCGCGACGAGACGGCAAAGCGGCTTGGGCTCGACCTCATCGTCCATATCAACCGCGAGGGTGTCGAGGCCGGGATCAATCCCTTCGCGTCCGGCTCCCGCGTCCATACCGACGTGATGAAGACGCAGGGGCTGAAGCAGGCGCTCGACCTCCACAGGTTCGATGCGGCCTTCGGCGGCGCGCGGCGCGACGAGGAGAAGAGCCGGGCCAAGGAGCGGGTCTTCTCGTTGCGCTCGCCTGAGCATCGTTGGGACCCGAAGAACCAGCGCCCCGAGCCCTGGCAGCTCTTCAACACCCGCAAGCATCGCGGCGAGAGCTTTCGCGTGTTCCCGCTCTCGAATTGGACCGAGCGCGATGTCTGGGACTACATCGCGCTGGAGAACATTCCCGTCGTGCCGCTCTATTTCGCGGCGCCGCGCCCGGTGGTCAGGCGCGACGGCGCCTGGATCATGCGCGACGACGAGCGCATGGAACTGCGCCCCGGCGAGGCCGTCGAAACCCGCATGGTCCGCTTCCGCACGCTCGGCTGCTACCCGCTGACCGGTGCTGTCGAGAGCGAAGCGGCGAACCTCACCGATATCATCGCCGAGATGCGTTCGTCCCGATCCTCCGAGCGTGAGGGGCGCGTCATCGATCATGACGGCTCGGGCTCGATGGAACAGAAGAAGCAGGAAGGCTATTTCTGATGGGCTTCGCTATCGCCAGGAATCTGGCCAAGAAGAACCTGAAGGCACCGAAACCGGCCCAGAACCTTCTTCCTGCCAACGACTCGCCCGCTGCCAACGAAACAGACCAGCATTCGCTGCTGCGCTTCATCACCTGCGGGTCGGTCGATGACGGCAAGTCGACATTGATCGGCCGGATGCTCTACGAGGCTGGCGCGGTCTTCGACGACCAGCTCAGCGCCCTCGACAGCGATTCCCGCAAATTCGGCACGCAAGGCGAAGCGCCCGATTTCGCGCTGCTGGTCGACGGTCTCTCGGCCGAGCGCGAGCAGGGTATCACCATCGATGTCGCCTATCGCTATTTCGCGACGCAGACGCGCAGCTTCATCGTCGCCGACACGCCCGGCCACGAGCAATACACCCGCAACATGGCGACCGGCGCTTCCACCGCCGATCTCGCGATCATCCTGGTCGATGCGCGCAAGGGCCTGCTGGCGCAGACCCGCCGCCATTCCTTCATCGTCTCGCTGGTCGGCGTCCGCCATGTCGTGGTCGCCATCAACAAGATGGATCTCGTCGGCTATGACGAGACCGTCTTCGCGCGGATCGCGGCGGACTACCGCGCGGCTGTGCGGAGCCTCGGCTTCGCCTCTATACGCTTCATCCCGGTCTCGGCCCGCGACGGCGAGAACGTCATGCGCCCGTCCGCGCTGATGCCCTGGTATGACGGGCCGGCTCTGCTGCCCTATCTCGAAAGCGTCGCGATCACGCGGGCCGCACCCGGCGAAGAGGCTTTCGTCCTGCCGGTGCAATGGGTCAATCGGCCCGATCTCGACTTCCGCGGCTATGCCGGCGCAGCCGTTGCCGGGCGTGCCCGTGTCGGTGATCCCGTCGTCGCGCTGCCTTCCGGCCGCACCAGCCGCATCGCGCGGCTGATCGGCGCGGCGGGCGAGGCGAGCCAGATCGCCGCCGGCCAGGCCGCCACGGTGACGTTGGAAGACGATATCGACATCTCGCGCGGCGACGTCATCGCCGCGGCCGGCACCGCGCTCCCGGTCAGCCGTGGCCTCAAGGCCCGGCTGCTCTGGACCGGCGAGCGCGCCATGCTCGAAGGCGGCCAGTTCCTGGTGAAGCTTGCGACGCAGAGCGCCAATGCCACGGTCGAGACGCTGCATCACAGCATCGATATCGAGGGCTTCCAGCCGCTGCCGACGCAGAGCCTGGGCATGAACGGCATCGGTCTGGTGACGCTGCGGCTGGATCGGCCGCTGGTCTCGCTGCCCTATGCGCGCAGCCACGAGCTCGGCGGCTTCATCCTGATCGATCGCATCAGCAACGAGACGGTGGCCTTCGGCTTCGTCGAACCGGGCGAGGAGGCGGTCCAGCGGGCCGTCGGCGAAGGCGGGGCGCTGGCGCGAACGAAGCGCGGCGTCATCCGCATCGTCGGCCGCCCGGGTACGCCGGATCGCAGGGCGTGGCTGGCCGGCGTGAGCTGGCGCGTCCTGAGCACGGCGGGGCTGTTCGCGGCGGCGTTTGCGCTCACGGCCAATGCGGCGGCGTCCCTGGCGCTGGCCTTAGGCGATATCCTGCTGCGGCCGGGTTTGCGGGCGCTGCATATGCGGCTCTGGCGGAGGGCGCCGGCCGGAGCCCTGCAGGACGGGGCGGGCATCTGAGGAGCGGCGCCAGCGGCTTCTGCCGTCGGCGTCGGGGATCTTGCGGCTGCCACGGGTCTGCGCGGCGACCGGATGGCAGGGTTCAAGCTGCCTGGGTGTAGGTCGTGGCTGCGCTGTTCGAAGCCGCGAGCTGCGACGCGCTGCCATAGGCCTGCGACGCGTTCTGGAGCGCTTCCGGCGGCGGCCCGTGTCGATGATGATGACGTCCGCCGGCCTGCTGCATGGAGGACTGGAAGGACTTCACCTCGTCCTGCGAGACCGAGCCGTCGCCATTCTGGTCCAATGTGCTGAAGAGCTTGTTCAACTGGTCGCTGTTCAGGCGGCTGTCCTTAAAGGCTGCGCTGAACTCGTCCTGGCTGATCCCGCCATTCGCGTCGCTGTCGATCGCAGCGAAGGCAGACTTGTCGTCCTTGTCGGCGTCGCTGTCCGAGGCCGCCTGCGTCTTCTGCGTTCCGCCCGCCTGGAGTGAGAACAGAAAGGACTGCAGGAGGCTGTCCGCCTTCTTGGCCTTGTCCCTGAACGCATCCGACTCGGCCTTGCTGATCGAGCCGTCGCCATCGGAATCGATCTTCTTGAAGAGCTCTTCGCTCTTGCTGCTGTCGGCTCCCTTGGGGGCGGCGCCCTCGAATTCCTCGAGGCTGATGCCGCCGTCGCTATTGCCATCGATCTGCTCGAAGCTGGGTGGCTTGTGGTGCGGCCGTAAGCCGCCTCCGACACTACTGATACTCGACATGGAGATACTCCGGGGAGCGCCGCGACCTTGCGGCGCCCTGGGAGTTTCGGCCCGGAATCTTGGTGAATGCCTAATGAATCAATCCGCGTGAGTTTTTTTCCCACGAGTCGATGTGTGGCATTTTGACGCAGGCTCGCTTCAGCCGGCGACGACCGCCGTCGCCTCGATCTCGACCATGGCTTCGAGCTCGACCAGCGCAGACACCGCGACCACGGCCATCGCCGGGAAGTGCCGGCCGAAGACTTCGCGATAGACCGGCCCCATCTCCTTGAGGCTGGCGCGATAGGTCGCGATATCGGTGACGTACCAGGTCAGGCGCACGATATCCTCGACACGCCCACCGCCGGCCTCGACCACGGCCTTGATGTTCAGGAAGGTCTGGCGCAACTGGCCGATGAAGCCCTTGGCGAAGATGCCTTGCGCGTCCCAGCCGACGAGCCCGCCGGTCACCAGCACGCGGCCTTCCGCCACCATGCCGTTGGCATAGCCGCGCGGCTGCGGCCAGCCCTCGGGCAGGATGGCGCGGGATTGCGGGAGTTCGGACATGGCGTATCGCCTCGGTTTCGGCCGTTCGGGCTCTGTTGACGGGAAATCAGGTCTCGCTTTGCGCCATCTGGCGCAAGGCGAAGCGTTGCAGCTTGCCGGTCGCGGTCTTCGGCAGGACCGGAACGAATGCGATGGCGCGCGGATATTTGTAAGGCGCGATGCCGGCCTTCACATGCTCCTGCAGCGCCTTGGCGAGCGCAGCGTCGCCGGTGACGCCTTCGCGCAGTACGATATAGGCCTTCACGATCTGTCCGCGCTCGGGGCAGGGCGCGCCGACCACGCCGCATTCCGCCACCGCCTCATGGGTCAATAGGCAGGCTTCGACCTCGGGGCCTGCGATGTTGTAGCCGGCGGAGATGATCATGTCGTCGGAGCGGGCCTGGTACCAGAAATAGCCGTCGGCATCGCGCAGATAGGTGTCGCCAGTGATGTTCCAGCCGTTCAGGACGTAGCGCGCCTGCCTGGGGTCGGCGAGATAGCGGCAACCGGTCGGCCCGCGCACCGCGAGCCGCCCCGGCGTGCCGTCCGGCACGTCCTCGCCGTTCTCGTCGACGATCTTCGCCTCGTAGCCCGGCACCGGAATTCCTGTCGAGCCCGGCCGGATCGCCTCGCGCGGCGCGCCGATGAAGATATGCAGCATCTCGGTCGCGCCGATGCCGTCGAGCAGCGGCATTCCGGTCCGCGTCCGCCAGGCGTCGAAGGTCGCCTTGGGCAAGGCTTCTCCGGCGGAGACGCAAGTTCGGAGCGAAGAGATGTCGCGCCCATCGAGCTTGTCGAGGATGGCGCGATAGGCGGTCGGCGCCGTGAAGACGACGCTGACCTTGTAGCGCTCGATCGCGTCGAGAAGATCGGCCGGGCCGGCCTTCTCGGGCAGCACCATCGCCGCGCCGATCCGCATCGGGAAGAGCACGAGCCCGCCGAGCCCGAAGGTGAAGGCGAGCGGCGGCGAGCCGGTGAAACGGTCCTCGGGCGAGGCCTTCAGCACGCGCGCGCCGTAGCAGTCGCAGATCGCCAGCATGTCCTGGTGGAAATGCATCGTGCCCTTGGGCTCGCCGGTGGTGCCGGAGGTGAAGGCGATCAAGCAGACATCGTCGCGGGCGGTGTCGACGGCTTCGTAATGCTCGTAGCCGGGCTGTGCCATCAGCGCTTCCAGCTCGCTGCCGGCGCTGCCGAAGGCGACGATGCGGGCGAGTTCCGGCACCTGTCCCTTGGCGGTCTCCAGCTCGGCAGTGAGGCGGTGGTCGCAGAGCGCCAGCGCGATCCTGGCCTTGCGCAGGGGATAGGCGAGCTCGCCCGCCCGCAGCATCGGCATGGTCGCGACGGCGACGCCGCCGGCCTTGATCACGGCGAGATAGGCCGCGACCATCATCGGCGTATTGCCGGCGCGCAGCAGCACGCGATTGCCGCTGACCATGCCGAGGTCGCGGGTCAGCACATTGGCGATGCGGTTCACCATCTCGGCGAGATCGGCATAGCTCCAGTGCAAATCGCTGGCGATCACGGCGGTGCGCTCGCCGCGCCCCTCGGCGATATGCCGGTCGAGCAATTCTGCGACGCAGTTCAGCCGCTCGGGATAGGTCAGCCCTGCCTCTTCCACTCTCAGGTCGGGCCAGCTTTGGCGCGGCGGCAGGTTGTCCCGCGCGAAGCTGTCGTGATGCCCCGATTTCGCGAATCCGGTTGCTGTCATGCTGTTCCCCTGCAAGAGCCGGATCCGATCAGGTCCCCTCGGCCCGATCGGTGAATCCGCCCCTAACGATCTGCTCTTCCGGCATGTGTCTTGAGCAGGTCGCGCGCGATCACGACCTTCTGGACTTCCGAGGCGCCCTCGTAGATGCGCAGCGCCCGGATTTCCCGATACAGTTCCTCCACCTTGACGCCCTTGGTGACGCCGAGCCCGCCATGGATCTGGACGGCCCGGTCGATCACGCGCTGGGCGTTCTCCGTCGCGACGAGTTTCGCCAGCGCCGCTTCGCGGGTGACGCGGGCCGCGCCGCGGTCCTTGGTCCAGGCGGCGCGATAGACGAGGAGGGCGGCGGCATCGACCTCAGCCCCGCTATCGGCGATCGCCGCCTGCGAGAGCTGGAGATCGCCGAGCGTACCGCCGAAGAGCTTGCGGCCGTTGGCATGGGCCAGCGTCTCGTGCAGCGCGCGTCGCGCGAAGCCCAGCGCGGCGGCGCCGACCGTCGAGCGGAAGATGTCGAGCGTCGCCATCGCGACCTTGAAGCCGTCGCCCGGTCCGCCGATGCGGTTTTCGAGCGGCACGCGGCAACCCTCGAAGCGCAGCGTCGCCAGCGGATGCGGCGCGATTACCTCGATGCGTTCGGCGATGGTCAGGCCGGGCGTATCGGCCTCGACGAGGAAGGCGGAGAGCCCGCGCGCACCCGGCGCCTCGCCGGTGCGGGCGAAGACGACGTAATGGTGGGCAATGCCGCCATTCGAGATCCAGCTCTTCTCGCCGTCGATGCGGACATGGCTGTTGCCGTCCGGCGTCGCGGTCGTCGCCATGGCGGCGACGTCGGAGCCCGCTTCCTTCTCGGAAAGGGCGAAGGCGGCGATGCGCTTGCCGGCCGCGACATCCGGCAGGATGCGCTGCTTCATCGCCTCGGAACCGGCGATGCTGATCGAGCCGGTGCCGAGCCCCTGCATGGCGAAGGCGAAGTCGGCGAGCCCGTCATGAGCGGCGAGGATCTCGCGGGCGAGGCAGAGGGTTCGCACGTCGAGCTTGTCGGTGAGCCCGCCATAGGCCGCCGGCACGGCAGCCTTCAGGAAGCCCGCTGCGCCCAAGGCCGCGACGCGCGCCCTGCAGGCCTCGTCGACATCGTCATGAGGTAGGTCGGCGAGATAGGAATCGGCCCAGCCGGAAAGCTCCGCGGCGAAGGCGCGGTGGCGTTCCCCAAAGAACGGCCAGTCCAGCGTGTCGCCGAGGATGTCGAGGCCGAGAGGAGAAGCGCTGCCCATCTCAGTTACCCTCGAACACGGGCTTCTGCTTGTTGGCGAAGGCGTGATAAGCGCGGGAAAAGTCCTCGGTCTGCATGCAGAGCGCCTGCGCCACGGCCTCGGCCTCGATCGCGCTCTCGACCGACATCGCCCATTCCATTTCGAGCATGCGCTTGGTCATCGCGTTGGCGAAGGTCGGGCCATCAGCCAGCTCGGCGGCGAGCGCCTGCGCTTCCGACAGCACGGCCTCGGATGCGCAGAGCCGGTTGAGGAAGCCCCAGCGCTCCGCTTCCTCGCCCTTGAGCACGCGGCCCGTGTAGAGCAGCTCCGCCGCACGACCCTGGCCGATGATGCGCGGCAGCATCGCGCAGGCGCCCATGTCGCAGCCGGCCAAGCCGACGCGGTTGAACAGGAAGGCGATCTTGGCTCCGGCCGTGCCGAGCCGGAGATCGGAGGACATCGCGACGATCGCGCCGGCGCCGGCGCAGACGCCGTCGATGGCGGCAACGATTGGCTGCGGGCAGGCCCGCATCGCCTTGACCAGTTCGCCCGTCATCCGGGTGAATTTCAGCAGGTCCTTGGTCTCCATCGCGACCAGCGGCCCGATGATCTCGAAGACGTCGCCGCCCGAGGAGAAATTGCCGCCGGCACCGGTGACGACGATCGCCTTGACCGCTTCCTCCTTTTGCGCGGCGAGGAAGAAATCCGTGAGTTCGCGGTAGCTTGCGAAGGTCAGTGGATTCTTTTTCTCAGGCCGGTTCAGCGTCACCGTCGCGACCTTGCCGGAGACCGAGAGACTGAAGTGCTCCGGCCTGAAGCCTGCCAGCGGCAAGGTGGTGGCGTTGGCGATCTCTGCCATCAGGCATCTCCCTTGGCGGCTTCGTCGGCCCGCCCCGCGATGGCGCGATGCAGCGAGGTCTTGGTTTGTCCGAGCAGCCGGAACAGCTGTCCGCGGTCTGCCTGCTCGAGCCCGGCGAAGAGCTCGGCGATCCATTCTTCATGGCGTTCGGCCATGGCGCGGAAGACCTTGCGGCCTTGGGCCGTCAGGGTCAGGATCTGCACGCGCCGGTCCTGCGGCGCCGCGCGCTTGTCGACCAGCCCGTCGACGATGAGGCCGGCGACGACGGCGGTGACATTGCCGTTCGAGACCATCAGGCGCTGCGAGACCTCGCCGACGGTCATGCCGACCACGGTCTTGTCGAGCTGCGCCATCAGGTCGAAGCGCGGCAGCGTGGTCTTGAATTCCTCGCGCAGGCGGTTGCGGATCTCGGTCTCGATCAGGGTCGAGCAGGTCAGCAGCCTGAGCCAGAGCCGCAGTTCGTCCTTGTGGTCGCCGGGGCGCTCGCTCGCCTTGGTCTCGCGGTCGAGGATCAGGGATGGGGAGGGCGTTTCCATCTCAGAACTCCCCGCCATTGACCATCAGGGACTGGCCTGTGACGGCGTCGCTGCCTGGCCCGCAGAGATAGAGCACGGCGGCCGCGACCTCTTCCGGAGCGATCAATCGGCCCTGCGGATTGTCCTTGATCATCGCCGCCAGCGCGTCCTCGCGGCTCTTGCCGGTCTTGGCCGCGACATTGTCGATGCTGGCGGTCGCCATGTCGGTATCGGCATAGCCCGGGCAGACGGCATTGACGGTGACGCCGGAACGCGCCGTCTCCAGCGCCAGCGATTTCACCAGCCCGATCACGGCATGCTTCGCCGCCACATAGGCGCTGACATAGGGATAGCCGCGATGGCCAGCGGTGGAGGCGATGGCGATCAGCCGCCCGCGGCGGTGCTCCAGCATGGCCGGCAGCGTGGCGTGGAACAGGTTGACCGTGCCGATCAGGTTGATCTCGACCATGCGGCGGAAGCGCTCGCTGTCGCTGCGCATGAACGGACCGGTCTCGACCGCGCCGGCATTGGCGACGGCGATGTCGAAGGCATGCAGCCGGGAGAGCTGGTCGAGCGCCGCGGAGACCGAGGCTTCGTCGCGCACGTCGCAAGCGGCGAAATCGGCCGCGACGCCGTTGGCGACGGCATCCCGCAGGGTCGCTTCGTCGCGCCCGAGGATGCTGACCCGGGCCCCTGCTGCCGTCAGCGAGGCAGCGATGGCCCGGCCGATGCCGCGTCCGCCGCCCGTTACCAGTGCGCGCTGTCCTTGCAGAGTCATGGCGTTCGACCTCCGGCAGAGAATATATTTTAAGTCTGAAGGAATTTGCAAGCGGTCTGATGATGGCGCGGACACGGGGGTGTTTTGCGGCGCAAAACGCCTATCGCATACGGCATTTTGCAGTGCCCGATAGTTGCGCGCCTCGCGGGCTCGTTGCAAAAGCCTCTTGAACTCAAAAATATTTTAGGCTTAAAATAATTTCTCAAGCCGGGTCGGCCGGCTCCCGAATGGAGGCGTCGATGCGTATCGCGGTGGTGGGCGGAGGGCCGGCGGGGCTCTATTTCGCATTGCTGATGAAGCGGGACTGGCCGGAGCTGACGGTCGATGTCTTCGAGCGCAACCAGGCCGACGACACCTTCGGCTTTGGCGTGGTCTTCTCCGACCAGACGCTCGACACGTTCAGGGCGGCCGATGCGAAGAGCTATGCCGCGATCCGCGACAACTTCGCCTACTGGGACGATATCGAGATTCACTTCAAGGGCGACAGCTACCGCGTGCCCGGCAACGGCTTCTGCGGCTGCTCGCGCCGCTCGCTGTTGATGCTGGTGCAGGCGAGGGCGCGCGAGCTCGGCGTCAACCTGCATTTCGGCGACGATATCGCCGATGTCGAGACGCTGAAGCGCGACTACGACCTCGTCGTCGCCGCTGACGGTGTCAACAGCCGCCTGCGCGAGAACTGGCGCGACCGTTTCCAGCCGCAGACCGACCTGCGGCCGAACAAGTTCACCTGGATGGGCTCGACCCGCCCCTTCGACGCCTTCACCTTCTTCTTCAAGGAGACGGAGCACGGGCTCTTCATCGCCCATTGCTACCAGTACGAGGCCGGTCGCTCGACCTGGGTGTTGGAGACCGATCCCGAGACCTTCGAGAAGGCGGGCTTAAGTGCCCTGGACGAGGCGCAGTCGGCCACCTTCCTCGAAGGCGTCTTCGCCGAGGAATTGCAGGGCCACAAGCTCATCACCAACCGCTCGCTCTGGCGCAATTTCCCGATGATCCGCTGCCGCAACTGGGTGGTCGAGAATGTCGTGCTGATCGGCGACGCCAAGGCGACGGCGCATTTCTCGATCGGCTCCGGCACCAAGCTCGCGATGGAGGATGCCATCGCCCTGCATAGGGCGATGGGGCAGGCGAAGCTTGATGTCGCCGCAGGGCTGAAGCTGTTCGAGACGCAGCGCCGCGAGGAGGTCGAGAAGACCCAGCACGCCGCGGATGTCTCGCTGGTCTGGTTCGAGGAATTGAAGCGCTTCTGGGATTTCGAACCGCTGCGCTTCGCCTTCGGCCTGATGACCCGCTCCAAGGCGATCACCTACGACAACTTGGCTTTGCGCGCGCCGGAGATGGTGACAGCGGTCGACAAGCTCGTCGCCGACGGCCTCGGTGACCTCGCAAAGCGGCGCAAGGATGGCTCGCCGGTGCCGCCGGCCTTCCAGCCCTTCAAGCTGCGCGAGATGCGGGTCGAGAACCGCATGGCGCTCTCGCCGATGTGCCAGTACTCGGCCGAGGATGGCCTGCCGGGCGACTGGCACCTGATGCATTACGGTTCCCGCGCCATTGGCGGTCCGGGACTGATCTTCACCGAGATGACCTGTATCGCGCCCGATGCCCGGATCACCCCCGGCTGCACCGGCCTGTGGAACGACGAGCAGGAAGCCGCCTGGAAGCGGATCGTCGATTTTGTGCACGGCCACTCGGCCGCGAAGATCTGCCTCCAGCTCGGCCATGCCGGCCGCAAGGGCGCGACCAAGCTGATGTGGGAGGGCATGGATCGCCCGCTGACGGAAGGCGCCTGGCCGATCATCTCGGCTTCGCCGCTGCCCTATTATCCGGAGAGCCAGGTGCCGCGCGAGATGACCCGCGCCGACATGGACCGGGTCAAGGCGGAATTCGTCGCTGCGGCTGAACGCGGCGAGCGGGCCGGTTTCGACATGCTGGAGCTGCACTGCGCCCATGGCTATCTGCTGGCGAGCTTTCTCTCGCCGCTGACCAACAAGCGCACGGACGACTATGGCGGCTCGGTCGAGAACCGCCTGCGCTATCCGCTGGAGGTGTTCCGGGCGCTGCGTGAGGCCTGGCCGCGCGAGAAGCCGATGTCGGTGCGCATCTCCGCGACCGACTGGGCCGAGGGCGGCCTCTCCGCCGCGGATTCCGTCGCCATCGCCGAGGCTTTCGCTGCCGAGGGCTGCGACCTCGTCGACGTCTCGACCGGTCAGACGGCGCGGGAATCGCGCCCGATGTACGGCCGCATGTTCCAGACGCCGTTCTCGGACCGCATCCGCAACGAGGCGGAGGTTGCGACCATGTGCGTCGGCAACATCACCACGGCCGATCAGGTCAACACCATCATCGCCGCCGGCCGGGCCGATCTGGTCGCGCTCGGGCGGCCGCATCTGGCCGACCCGTCCTTCGTACTGCGGGCCGCCGCCTGGTACGGCGTCGATACCGACCAGCCGGTGCAATATGCGCCGGGCAAGGACCAACTCATGCGCAACACCCCGCGCGAGCGTCAGGACCTCGAAGAGCTGAAGCTCAAGGCCAAGCCCAGCCGCCACGCCGTGGCGCATTGAGATCGGTCGAGGTCGCCTGAACCCCTTCCGTCATCCCGCGCTCCCGCAGGGGCGAGCGCGGGATGACGGGATGAAACCCGCCAAGCTACTTCCCCTCGGCATCGCTCCTGCGTCCCGCGGGCGAAACGTCGGGAATGGTCGGGGCGGTCGGCTTTCGCTCGGCGAAGGGATTCGCCTCCGGCGGCTTCACCCGCAGGCGGAAGGCGAGGTAGATGCCTGTCGCGAGCGACAGCGTGCCGAGATAGACCAGCAGGCCCTGCGGCCCCACGACCTGCATGAAGGCGGTCGAGACCAGCGGGCCGATCGCGGAGCCCGTCGCCCAGAGGAAGAGCAGCTGCGCGGACAGACCCAGCGCGCGCTCGCGGCCCAGCCGGAAATAGGCATGGGCGACCGCGACCGTATAGATCGGCATCGAGCCCGCGCCGATCAGCGCGAACAGGCCGAACTGCCAGAGCCGGCTATGCGGCAGGGAAAACCAGAACACGGCGCCGAGCGCCAGCGTGCACAGCACGACCGAGGTGGTGGCGCTGAGCATGATCTTGCGGCTCTCGACCCGGTCGGCCAGTAGCCCGAGCGGCCATTGCAGGACGAGCGCGCCGATCTGGATGCCGGCGGTGAGCAGGATCGCCCATTTCTGGGTGAGGCCGATCAGGATGCCGTAGGCCGGCGCGACATTCGTGAGCGCCCCGCCCATCAGCCCGACATAGAGGCAGCCGATGAAGGCGGCTGGCGCATATTGCCAGATCGTGTTCAGCCTGACCGAGATCACGGCGCCCGATTCCGGGCCCTTGGCTTTCGTCATGCCGACCGGGATGAGTGCGATCGAGAAGGCGGCACTGGCCAGCAGGAAGATGTCGTTCGACTGCATCGAGACATAGCCGACGCCGATCTGCGAGCCGATCAAGGCGAGACGGTTGAGGATCTGGTAGAGGCCGAAGACGCGGCCGCGCTGCCCGGCCGAAGCCTGCCCGCTGATCCAGCTCTCGATGCAGATGGCGTGGCCCGCGCCGGCGAAACCCATGCCCAGCCGCGAGATGCCCCAGAAATCGAGCGGCGTCGCCGCGAAGCTCAGTGTCAGCACCGCCTGCAGGGCTGCGAAGACGGCGAAGGCGCGGATATGCCCGACGCGGCGGATAAAGGCGGGGATGACGAAGCAGCCGGCGAGGAAACCGACGGAATAGGCCGAGCCGACGAGGCCGATCAGCAGCGGCGCCTTCTGCTCCAGCGCCATCTTCAGCGGCACGGCCGTGTTCACGATGGTCGCGGCGATCTGCAGGATCAGCGCGCCGCTGACGATTGCGCCCAAGGCGGCGACGGAGCTCGTCTTCGGCTCGGCTGGCTGGCTCACGGCGGTCCCGGCCTCCGGCGCAGGTGCGCTGGAACCCTGCGATTCCGGCGGCTGCAACTCCTGCGGTTGCGATGCTTGCGACATATCCGATTCGAAGGTCGGTTTGGGAAAAATGGGCTGAGATCGCAGCTTTGCCGGAAAAGATGGGCCAATCGGGGCAGCCCGCGAAAAAAACCTCGTCTTTCTTCCTTCACCGTCCGGACGCGGTCGCGCCGTCTTTCGATGGTCATGCATCCCGCGCCGAAGCCTGTCCCGCCATGCGCGAAACGCGAAAATTTATCGATGCGGTTCACCGGCGATTAACCAAGGCAGCGCCTTATCGATACGGAACGAAGTTTGGGTTCTCCCGGCATGCTCTGTCACATCGCGACGTGCATCGCGCCTCCCTTGGTCGAGGTGCGGGCAGTGATGCTGTGCCTGCGGCCGCCGGGCGTGGCGTAAGCGTATCGAGAGTGCGGCGGATGACCTATGCGACCTATGTCCGGGAAGGTGGCGCGCCTTATGTGCGGCCTCGCCGCCGCCGCCGGCCCCTGCTGAAAGGCCTCCTCGTCGCGCTCGCCCTGAGCGGCGGCGCGATGTCCGGCTTCTGGATGCTGGGGCAGGGCACGCCTGGTCCCGATGCCGGCAATACGCTCTCCGCAACCGCTCGCAAGGCACCGAACTCCCGCCTCGCGCAGCAGCCGGCCCCGGCCTATAGCGGCCTGCTCGATCCTGCTCTGTCGGGCGGCAAGGCTGCCTCCTTTGCGCCAGGCGTTCCTGTCCGCTCCGCCTTCCAGCCGGCCGTTCAGCCGCCATCATCCGCACTCGCCGCCGTGGCTCCCGCAGAGCCTGCCTTGCCGCTGCCGCCACAGCCGCCGGTCACGCTGGCGGAGAAGGCCGCGCCCATGCCGGTGCCGCGACCGCTCGACCTGCTGCCGAAGGCCGAGCCGCAGCAAATCCAGCCGCAGCAGCTTCAGCCGCGCATCGCCCAGCCGAGCCCGTCGCGCCGCAACCGTACCGCCGCGGCCGCCGCGCCGACGCCTGAGGACAACCGCAACTTCTTCGAGAAGCTCTTCGGCGTGCAGAAGCCGGCCGAGCCGGCCGGGACCGCGCTCGCCTATGCCGCGCCTCAGGACGATATCGTCGATCGCGGCCGCATCACGCGCCTCAGCCCCTCTGTGGGCACGCCGACGCGCACCGCCGAGGCCGGCACCGCGATCTACGATATTGCCGCCAAGATGGTCTATATGCCGAATGGCGATCGCCTGGAGGCCCATTCCGGCCTCGGCGAGATGATGGACGATGTCCGATACGCCCATGTCCGGATGAAGGGCGTCACCCCACCGCATACCTACACGTTGACCGAGCGCGAGGCTTTGTTCCATGGCGTGCGTGCCATCCGCCTGAACCCGGTCGGCGGCAGCGGCGCGATCCATGGCCGCGCCGGGCTGCTCGCCCACACCTACCTGCTCGGGCCGCGCGGCGACTCGAACGGCTGCATCTCGTTCAAGGATTACGACCGCTTCCTGCAGGCCTTCCTGCGCGGCGAGGTGAAGCGGATCACGGTGGTCGCGAGCCTCTGAGCGCCTCTAGGGCCGGTGCGAACGGCCCTTGACCCGTAGGATCATCCCGACCGCAGCCAGAACGCAGCCCAGCACGAAGGGCGGAACGAAGACCATGAGGGCTTCGGTATCCTCCCAGCGAAAGCGGAACTGGGAGAGGCTGCAGCCGCCCGAATGCAGGCCGCAGGCGAAGAGATTCAACGCGACCCAGCCCGCGAAGGAGACGAGGCAGAGGATTGTCCCGCCTCCGATCAGGAGCCAGCTCGCGAGCCGCATTCAGGCCGTTCCGTAAAGCCGCCGCGCCGTCAGCCGCGTGCGGCTTTCGGCGCCTTCTTCGCGACCGGCTCCGCCTCGGTGGCCTTCTTGGCCGGGGCCTTCTTCGCAGCGGGCTTCTTTGCCGGCGCCTTGGCCTTGGCTGCACCAGCAGCGGCCTTCGGCTTGCCCTTGCCGCCCTTCGTCTCGGCCTTGGCGTTCGCCAGCTCGATCGCCTGTTCGAGCGTGATGCTCTCGGCCGTCATCGTCTTGGGCAGGGTCGCGAAGATCTTGCCCCAGGCGACATAGGGGCCGTATTTGCCGGCCTTGACCTCCAGAGCGCCGCCGGCGGGATGATCGCCGAGGGCCCGGCCCGGCGTCGCCGCCCGGCCGCCGCGCCCGCCGCCGCTCTCCTTGGCGACGATCAGGTCGATGGCGCGGTTGGCGCCGAGTTCGAGCACGTCGTCGTCCTTGTCGATATTGGCGTAGACCTTGCCGTGCTGGACGTAAGGCCCGAAGCGTCCGATGCCGACGAGGATCGGTTCGCCGCTCTCGGGATGCCGGGCGACCTCGCGCGGCAGGGAAAGCAGGGCCAGCGCCTTGTCCAGCGTCACGCCGGCCGGGCTCATCCCCTTGGGCAGGCTGGAGCGCTTGGGCTTCTCGCCCTCGCCGAGCTGGATATAGGGGCCGAAGCGGCCGTCGCGCAGCGTGACTTCGAGGTTCGTCACCGGATCGGTGCCGAGGATGCGCACGCCCGGCGTGCCCTGGCCGCCCTCGGCGCTAGCCTCGCCATCGGCAGCGGGGACGGAGAGGGGGCGCGTATAGCGGCATTCCGGATAGTTCGAGCAGCCGACGAAGGCGCCGAATTTGCCGAGCTTCAGCGAAAGCTGGCCGTTGCCGCAGGTCGGGCAGATTCGCGGATCGGAGCCATCGGGCTTCTTCGGGAAGATATAGTCGCCGAGGATGCCGTTCAGCGCCTCCAGCACGTCGCCGACGCGCAGGTCCTTGGTCTCTCCGATCGAGGCCTGGAACTCGTCCCAGAAGGCGCGCAGCAGCGCCTTCCAGTCGATCTCGGCATTCGAGACGCGGTCGAGATTCTCTTCGAGATTGGCCGTGAAATCGAACTCGACATAGCGCTTGAAGAAGCTCTCCAGGAAGGCCGTGACCAGCATGCCCTTGTCCTCGGGCACGAGGCGCTTCTTCTCGATGCGGACATATTCGCGATCGCGCAGGGTCGAGAGAGTCGCCGCATAGGTCGAGGGCCGGCCGATGCCGAGCTCTTCCATGCGCTTGACGAGGCTCGCTTCCGAGAAGCGCGGCGGCGGCTCCGTGAAATGCTGGTCGGCGGCGATCGCGCGCTTCTCCAGCGCGTCGCCGGCCTTCATCGCCGGGAGCTTCTTGGAATCCTCGTCTTCCTCGTCGTCGCGGCTCTCCTGATAGAGTGTCAGGAAGCCGTCGAAGAGCACGACTTGACCGGAGGCGCGCAGCTCCAGATTGCGGGCGCCGACCTTGGCCGCGATGTCGACCGTGGTGCGCTCCATCTCGGCCGATTCCATCTGGCTCGCGATGGTGCGCTTCCAGATCAGTTCGTAGAGCTTGGCCTGCTCGGGCTCGAGCTGGCGCGCGACCATGGCCGGCAGGCGGCCGAGATCGGTCGGACGGATGGCCTCGTGGGCCTCCTGCGCGTTCTTGGCCTTGACCGTGTATTTGCGCGGCGCGTTCGGCACGTATTTCTCGCCGAATTCCTTGCCGATGACACGGCGCGCCGCTGCGATGGCCGAGCCGTCCATGTCGACGCCGTCGGTACGCATATAGGTGATGAGGCCGACGGTCTCGCCGCCGATATCGACGCCTTCATAGAGCCGCTGGGCGAGCTGCATCGTCCGCGCCGGGGCGAGGCCGAGCTTGCGCGAGGCTTCCTGCTGCAGCGTCGAGGTCTGGAAGGGTGGCTGCGGGTGGCGCTTGACCGGCTTGGCCTCGACCTCGCTGACGGTGAAGAGCGCGGTTTCCAGCGCCGCCTTGAAGGCCTTGGCCTCCTCTTCGTTGCCGATATCGAGCCGGGCGATCTTCTTGCCGTCAGCGCCGACGAGGCGGGCCTCGAAGGTCTGGCCGGAGGCGGTCGCGAGCGTCGCGACCAAAGACCAATACTCACGGGCCCGGAAGGCCTCGATCTCGCGCTCGCGGTCGCAGACGAGGCGCAAAGCCACCGACTGCACACGGCCGGCCGAGCGGGCGCCGGGGAGCTTGCGCCACAGCACTGGAGAGAGTGTGAAGCCGACGAGATAGTCGAGCGCCCGGCGCGCCAGATAGGCATCGACCAGCGCCTGGTCGATCGCGCGCGGATTGGCCAGCGCCTTCTGCACCGCGTCTTTGGTGACGGCGTTGAAGGTGACGCGCTCGACGGGGATGCCCTTCAGCACGCGCTTCTGATTCAGCGCCTCCAGCACATGCCAGGAGATCGCCTCGCCCTCGCGATCCGGGTCGGTCGCGAGGATCAGCTTCTCGGCGCCCTTCACGGCGCGCGCGATCTCGGCGACCTGCTTGGCGCCGCGGCCCTCGATCTCCCACTTCATCAGGAAGTCGTTGTCGGGCTCCACCGAGCCGTCCTTGGCCGGCAGGTCGCGGATATGCCCGAACGAGGCGATGACCTCGTAGTCGGAGCCCAGGTATTTGTTGATCGTCTTGGCCTTGGCCGGCGACTCGACGACGAGGAGCTTCATGATTTTCGTGTCTCGATGACAGCCTTGATCAGAGCGCGGAACCAGCCCTGACGGACGGCCCCGCGACCCGCAAGACCGCTGCGGTTCGGATTTGCGCGCGAAAGTGGTTCAGCGCGCCGGCTCTGTCAAACCCCGAATGGATGACGACGACGATCGCCGGCCTGCTGATGCAGCGGTGAGACATGGGGGCGATCGTCGGCTTTGCAAGCGGGAGCTCAGCCCCGTGCCGCTACCAGCCGGTCGATGAAGGCGTCGGTCTGGGCGCCGTTGATCCAGCGCAGCACGGCGACGACATCCTGCTCGGGATCGACCCAGATCACGTTGCTGCCGGCGCCAAGCGCCGAGAAGGACGAGGCCGGAACGCCCGGGCGCGCTGCCAGCCACCAGAGATAGCCGTAATTCGCCAGGGTGGGCGAGGGCGTCAGCATGCGCTTGACCCAGTCGCGCGACAGGATCTGCCGGCCGCCCCATTCACCCTCGCGACCGATCAGGAGGCCGAAACGGGCATGGTCGCGCGCGCCGATGAACAGCCCGCCGCCCCAATGGCCGCCGCCCGGCACCGACTGGATCGAACGCCCGTCGATCGCGGTGAAGGAGGTGCTGTAGCCCTCCCAGCGCCAATCCGGCGAGGCACCGATCGGGTCCATCACCCGTTCGCGCAGCACCTCCGGCAGGGGCCGGCGGAAGCGTTCGAGCAGCGCGTAGCTCAGCACGTTCACCCGCACGTCGTTATATTCGTAGAAGCTGCCCGGCGTCTTGAGTTCGCGGCGCTGGCCCTTGCGGCTGTTGTCGGCGCCGGGGCCGATCTGGCGGTTATGGTCGACCTGGTCGGACTTGCCGAAGATCTCTCCATGCCATTCGCTAGACTGCTGCAAAAGGTGGCGCCAGGTGATCTGGCCGTTATGCGGGCCGGAGAAGACGGGGCCGGCCACCGTCGCGCCGACCGCCTCGTCCACGTCCTTGATCAGCCCGTCGTCGAAGGCGATGCCTGCGAGCACCGCGAGATAGCTCTTGGCGATCGAGAAGGTCATGTCGGTGCGGGCGGTGTCGCCCCATTCGGCGACGATGCGCCCGCCCTTCAGGATCAGCCCGGCCGGACCGCCGCGCTCGCGCACCGGGCCGACGATCTCGGTCCAGGGCCCGCTCTCGTTCCACTCGCGATTTCCGACATAGCTGCCGTCCGGATAATAGAGGCTGCGTGGCCAGGGGCTTTCCTGTTCGCGGGCGAAATCGACCGCGGCCTTCAGCCTCTCCGGGTCGAAGCCGGCCTCGGCGGGCGCGATCGTCTGCCAGAGGGCGCCGTCGGGGGCGGGGACGAAGGCATCGGTCGGGCTGGACAAGGCGGCATCCTCAACGAGCGGCGGAAAACCTGATTGGTAGCGCCGTCTAGTTGAAAGTTCCACGACCCACAGGACATGTGCCCTCCCGGTCCGGAGCGGCTTGCGCCATCAACGACTCGCGCCTAAACAGCCTGCTTCAAATGACATCGCCAGCACCGCTCTATCCGCACCGCCATCTCCTCGGGATCGAGGGGTTGTCCCATCTGGACATCGAAGCGCTATTGGACAGGGCGGAGGACTATGTCTCCCTCTCCCGGCAGGTCGAGAAGAAGACGACGGCGCTACGCGGGCGCACCCAGATCAACCTGTTCTTCGAGCCCTCGACGCGGACGCAGGCCTCCTTCGAGCTCGCCGGCAAGCGCCTCGGCGCCGACGTGATGAACATGTCCGTCGCCTTCTCCTCGGTGAAGAAGGGCGAGACGCTGATCGACACCGCCGCGACGCTGAGTGCGATGCGCCCCGACATCATCGTCGTGCGCCACCATGCGGCGGGCGCGGTCAACCTGCTCGCCCGCAAGGTCGGCTGCTCGGTGATCAATGCCGGCGACGGCGCCCATGAGCACCCGACGCAAGCCCTGCTCGACGCGCTGACGATCCGCCGCAACAAGGGCCGCATCCAGGGCCTGACAGTGGCGATCTGCGGCGACATCCTGCATTCGCGCGTCGCCCGCTCCAATATCATCCTGCTCAATGCGCTCGGCGCGAAGGTCCGCCTGATCGCGCCGACGACGCTGCTGCCGCCCGGCATCGAGCGCATGGGCGTCGAGATCTTCACTGACATGAACAAGGGGCTGGAGGGCGCCGACATCGTCATGATGCTGCGCCTCCAGCTCGAGCGCATGAACGGCGCTTTTGTGCCCTCGGCGAAGGAGTATTTCCGCTATTACGGGCTCGATCAGGAGAAGTTGGCGCGGGCTCAAGCTGACGCGCTGGTGATGCATCCGGGCCCGATGAATCGCGGCGTCGAGATTTCCTCCGCCGTCGCCGACGGTGCCCAGTCGCTGATCCGCGAGCAGGTCGAGATGGGCGTCGCCGTCCGCATGGCGGTGCTCGACGCGCTCGCCCAGCATCTGCCGAATGTCTGAGCGTAAAGAGACCGAACATGGCTGACACGCAGGACATGACGTCGAGAGACTTGGCAATCGTCAACGCACGCCTGATCGACCCGGCCATCGGCCGCGAGGGCGCTGGCTCTGTCCTCGTCCGCAACGGCGCGATCGCTGGCGTGGAATGGCAGGGCGCGCCCGCCACGGGCGAGGGGGTGCGCCGCATCGATGCCGGGGGCCAGGTGCTGACGCCGGGCCTCGTCGATCTCCGCGCCTTCCTCGGGGAGCCCGGCGCCGAATTCCGCGAGACGCTCGGCACCGGCTCGCAGGCCGCCGCTGCCGGCGGCGTCACCACGGTGGTCTGCCGTCCGGACACCAACCCGGTCATCGACGACCCCGCGATCATCGATTTCGTCAAGCGCCGCGCCCGCGACAAGGCCGTCGTCAACGTCCTCTCCTGCGCCGCCCTGACCAAGGGACTGGAGGGCAAGGAGATCACGGAGTTCGGCCTGCTGCTGGAAGCAGGCGCGGTCTCCTTCTGCGATGGCGCCAAGGGCCTGCGCAATCCGCAGGTCATGCGCCGCGCCATGATCTATGCCCGCAATTTCGACGCCCTCATCATGAACCATGTCGAGGACCCCGACCTGCGCGGCTCCGGCGTGATGAACGACGGCGAATTCGCCAGCCGCAAGGGCCTGCCGGGTATTCCGATCGAAGCCGAGACGGTGATGCTGGAGCGCGACATCCGCCTCGCCCGCGCAACCGGCGCCCGGTATCATGCCGCGATGATCTCCTGCGCCGAATCGGTCGAGATCGTGCGCCGCGCCAAGCAGGACGGCGTGCGCGTCACCTGCGGCGTCTCGATCAACAACCTGACCCTCAACGAGAACGATGTCGGCGAGTACCGCACCTTCTGCAAGGTCACGCCGCCTTTGCGCCACGAGGACGACCGCCTCGCCATGGTCGCGGCTTTGGCCGAAGGCGTGATCGACGTCGTCGTCTCCGATCACGATCCGCAGGACGTCGAGACCAAGCGCCAGCCCTTCTCCGAATGCGCGGATGGCGCCCTCGGCATCGAAACCATGCTCTCGGCCGCCCAGCGCATGGTCCAGGCCGGCCAGATCGGCCTGCCGCAATTGCTGGCCGCGCTCTCGGCCCGCCCGGCCGCGCTGATCGGCTTGTCCGCCGGCAGGCTCGCCGTCGGTGCGCCCGCCGATCTCGTCCTGTTCGACCCCGAGGCGCCCTTCGTCGTGGACAAACGCAAGCTCAAGTCCCGCGCCAAGAACTCGCCCTTCGACGAGGCGCGGCTGGAAGGCATCGTCGCCACAACCTTCGTCGGCGGCCGGGTAGTCTACGAAGCCGAGCCGGGCTAGGCTGTCCGCGAACCGCGGGGAAAAGGGGCGGCATGACGGATGTTCTGAACTGGGGCCTCTCCGGCCCCGCCACGCTGATTGCCCTTGTCGTCGGCTATCTCTTCGGCTCGATCCCCTTCGGCATCATCCTGACCAAGCTCGCCGGTGGGCCGGACCTGCGCAGCATCGGCTCGGGCAATATCGGCGCGACCAACGTCCTGCGCACCGGCAACAAGAAGCTCGCGGCCGCGACCCTCGTCGGCGACATGCTGAAGGGCACCGTCGCGGTCCTCGTCGGCGCGCGTTTCCTCGGCGGCCCGGAGGCGGCGCTGGCGGCGGGCGTCGGCGCCTTCCTCGGCCATCTCTTCCCGGTCTGGCTGGGTTTCAAGGGCGGCAAGGGCGTCGCGACCTATCTCGGCGTGCTGATCGGCGTGAAGGCCTCGATCGCGCTTATCTTCGCCGCGATCTGGCTGAGCCTGGCCTATCTCTTCCGCTATTCCTCGCTCTCGGCATTGGTCGCCAGCGTCCTGACGCCACTCCTGCTCTGGTTCTGGGTCGGAATGCCGAAGGCTGCGCTCGTCATGGCCGGGCTCACCGTCCTGCTCTGGATCATGCACCGGGAGAACATCGCCCGGTTGCTGGCCGGGCGCGAAGGCAAGATCGGCCAGAAGGGCTGACGCAGACATGGCTGGGATCGTCCTCTCCGATCGCCAGCGTCTCGATTGGTTGCGGTTGATCCGCAGCGAGAGCATCGGACCGCGCAGCTTCCGCTCCCTGATGAACCGCTTCGGCGGCGCCGCTGCGGCGCTCGACGCGCTGCCGGACCTCGCCCGGCAGGCGGGGCGCACCATCCGCATCTGCCCGGCCGGGGAGGCGGAGCGCGAGTTCGATGGCTTGTCACGCCTCGGCGGGCGCTTCATCGCGCTGGGCGAAGCCGAATACCCTGTGCCGCTGCAGGCGATCGATTCAGCGCCGCCTCTGCTGGCTATGCTTGGGCGTGCCGAGGTCCTGCAACGCCCCGGCGTGGCGCTGGTCGGCTCGCGCAATGCCTCGGCGGCCGGCATGAAATTCACTGCGCGGCTCGCCCGCGAACTCGGCGAGGCCGATTTCACCGTCGTTTCAGGCCTCGCCCGCGGCATCGACACCGCCGCCCATGAAGCAAGCCTCGAAACCGGCACGGTCGCCGTCCTTGCCGGCGGGCTCGACGAGATCTACCCCCCGCAGAACATTCCGCTCGCCCGTCGTATCGTGGAACGCGGCGCCGTCATCAGCGAGATGCCGATCGGCTGGGTCGCCCGGGCGCGCGACTTCCCAAGGCGCAACCGGCTGGTCTCGGGGCTGTCGCTGGGGACGGTCGTGGTCGAGGCGGCGCGCCGCTCGGGCTCGCTCATCACCGCGCGCTTCGCCAACGAACAGGGCCGGCTGGTTTTTGCCGTGCCGGGCTCGCCGCTCGATCCGCGCGCCGAGGGCGGCAATCACCTCATTCGCGAGGGCGCGACGCTCTGCGCCGAATCAGCCCATGTCATCGAGGCGCTGCAGCCCCTGCGGCAAGGCGAGCTCGATCTGCCTCTCCCCACCCACATCATGCGCGAGACGATCGGCGAGCCGGCGACCGAGGCGATGTGGGACGAGCTGGATTGGCCCGAGATCCTGCCGGCGCCCGGCTATGCCAAGCATGAGAACGGCTTCGCGCTGGAGCCGGCATCGTCGTCGCGGCCGAGTGGAGCCGCCGATCCCGGGCGCCTCGTGCTCGATCTTCTTGGCCCCACGCCGGTTGCACTCGATGATCTCGTGCGGACCAGCGGGCTCGAGGTGCGCGAGATCGGTCATGTTCTAGTCGAACTGGAACTTACGGGGGCGATACGGCGCCATCCCGGCGGGACCTTGTCGCGCGTCCTGCCCTGAACCCTCGGCTCGGTATCAATGCCTCTCGCTGCTCGGCGCGGCCAGCCGCTCGATCTCGGCGGAGGCCTCGATCCTGGCCATTTCGAGGAAATAGGAGAGGGCGCTGAGCTTGGTGCTGCGAGCCATGACGCGCAGTTCGGCTGCCATGCCCTCGATGAAGGAGGCGGCCTCCAGCGGCGTCATCGGCCTGTGGGGTATATCGTCGTCATCGCGCCCTTGCGCGATGGCTTCGAGCGAGACCAGCTTGGATTCTTTAGGCTTCATGGCGAATGGATTCCCTCGCATAGTGGGGGATCAACTCGTCCGGCGCGGCTTCGAATCCCGGACGGATATGCAATCATAGATTGCATTTATGAATAAATTTCAAGCGTTAGTATATTAAACGAGAAGAAACACCGCCGCCGGAAGCGTCGCCAGCGCGAGCAGAGTCTGGAGGGTCGTGATCTCGGCCATCAGCGGCGCATCGCCGCCGAGATCGCGCGCCAGGAAATAGGCTGCCGTCGCGGTCGGCACGGCGCCGGCGACCACCGTCATCGCGAGCGCCGGGCCTGTCACGCCGAACCAGCCGGCATAGAGCCAGGCGAGCAGCGGCATGACCGCAAGCTTGAGGCAGACCGCCACGGCGTGGGCCAGCCGCGGCCGCGCCAGCTTGTCGAGATCGAGCGCCGAGCCGACCACGAGCAGCCCGATGCCGAGCGAGGCGCGCCCGAGCACGTCGAGATAGCCGGTGAAGGCGCTGGGCAGCATCCATTGAAGCTGGTTGAGCGCGAGCCCAACCGCCGAGGACCAGATGAAGGGGTTGTAGAGGATCGATCGGATCGTTGCGCCCAAACTCATCGGCTTGCCGCTCGCGAAACGGGCGAGCACGAAGACGCACATCACATTGAGCAGCGGGATCATCGAGGCGACAGCGATCGCCATCAGCGTCGTCCCGGTGCGCCCTTGCAGGCCAGCGGCGAGCGCGAGGCCGACGAAGGTGTTCCAGCGCACCGATCCCTGGAAGATCGAGGTGAAGGCCGGCCCGCCGATGCCGGCGCGCGCCAGCAGCGGGCGGGCGAGCAGGAGCAGGGCCGCGACGGTCAGGATCGCGAGGATGAGGCTCGATCCCATGCCGAGCACCGGCATGCTGCGCAAATCGGCCATGGCCAGCGTATGGATCACCACAGCCGGGAACAGGACCTGATAGGTCAGGCGCTCGACGCCGACCCAATGTGCCGGCGAGACGATATTGCGCACTTTCAGGACCCAGCCCGTCGCGATGACGAGGAAGACGGCGATCAGGCTATCGAGCATGGCGAGGCCGGAAGCGAGGGAGGAATGAAACCGCCGTAACGTGCCATAGGGGGAACAATGGCGGCGAGTGGCGGTTCTAATGGCGAACTGACCTGTCCCTGTCATGCCCCGTAGTGGCCGGCAAGGGCGCGGGAGAAGGACCGCTCTGTCCCTGCCGCAATGCTGCCGTGATTGGTTCAGGTCCCATTCAACCGGATTGCGTCATCCTTCCTGCAAGGTTGAAGTGATCTCGTGAAAGGAGATGCCGCCATGATGTCTCTGAAGAAAAAGGTCGCCATTGCGCTGACCACCGCCAGTATCGCCGTAGGCAGCTTCGCCGTTCCCGCCATGGCGAAGGACGTGCGCGGCTTCGACGCGGCCCGTCTCGACAAGGCGCAGGTCGAATATTCGCAGTATCGCTACCGTCACGGCTATCGCGGCTATTGGCGCGGCCCGTCGCGCGGTGCGGCGGTGGCCGGTGCCGTCGGCCTCGGCATTCTCGGTGCGGCCGCGATCGCGGCGCAGAACCGTGCCTATGCGGCGCCGAGCTACTATTACGACGACGGCTATTATGCGCCGCCGGCCCCGGTCTATGTCGCTCCGAGGCGCTACTATAACCCCTATGGCGGCTATGATTTCCGCGACTATCGCTGAGGTCGCCCGCAGCTGAGCCTGCAAGGCCCGCGCAATCTGCGCGGGCCTTTTTTGTGAGCAGATTATTCGGATTTCGACGTCATGCATGGCGTCGTCGATCGATCGACAGGGGGATATGATGACATCGCTTCGACGCACCGGGATCGTGGGCCTGGGCCTGATCGTACTGGCCTGGGCTTCCGCTCAGCCCGCGGCCGCGCAGTATTACGGCAACCCGGGTTATGAACGCCGCCCCAGTGAGGGCTACGAGCGCCGTTCGCGTGACGGCTACGAACGTCGCGATTATGAGCGCCGCGATTCCCGCCGCTATGAGGACCGGGCGCCCCGCTTCGGCGCGGGCGAAGGCTATGGCCGTGATGACCGCCGCGGTTATGGCCGCGCGCAGAATCCGATGGCCGGCATGACCCTGGAAGAGCAGAAGCGCGCGGTGAAGAACGAGCGCGAGGCCCAGAAGAAGGCAATCAAGCGCGGCCAGATCTTCAACTAGGCTGCAACCGGCTCAAGGCCGGTTCCGAAGGCTTTCAGGAAGGCCGCTTCGCCATCAGGCGGGCGGCCTTCAGTCGTATTGGCCGTCATCATCCCCGGCATCCTGCGGGCCGAGCCGGCCCAGCCGGTCCAGAGCACCCTGCAGGATATAGGCGGCCGCCATCTTGTCGACGACGGCGGCGCGCTTGGCGCGCGAGGCATCGGCGTCGAGCAGGGTGCGCGTCACCGCCAGCGTCGACATGCGCTCGTCCCAGAACACGATCGGCAGATCGGTGAGAGGCACGAGATTGCGCACGAAGGCGCGTGTGGACTGCACACGCGGCCCCTCTGTGCCGTCCATGTTGAGCGGCAGGCCGATGACGAGTCCGGCCACCTGATGCTTCCCGGCGATCTTCAGCAGGGCAGCTGCGTCGAGGCCGAACTTGACGCGCTGGATCGTCTCCAGCGGCGACGCGATCTGCCGTTCGACGTCGGAGAGGGCCAGTCCGATCGTCTTGGTGCCGAGGTCGAGCCCGAGCAGGCGCGCATGCGCGGGCAGGTCGATGAAGGCTTCGAGCGGGACGACGGCGCTGGTCATGGCATGGCGGTATCACGCGCCGGGCGGTCTCGCGAGCGATACCTGTTGCGATCCATGCGAGGAATGGCGGGTTTCCGCACCCTGTAGCGCGGAAGTCATCGCGCATCGTCGGCCGTCGCGCTATACGCGCCGGCTATCGGACTCTTCCCAAAAAGGATGCCTCCCGTGCCGGCGCGGATCTCGCTGCAAGTTCCCGACAAGTCCCTGCTCGACGCCTATCAGGCGGCCTTGCGCGGCGGCTGGTCGCCGAACACGACGCGCAATGTCGCGCCCGAGCAGCTCGCCGCGATCGCCGCCGATCCCGACGCTTTCCTCGCCGAGACCCGTGGCGGCCCCGGCCGCATCAAGCTGCCCGATGGCCGCGAGGTCGATCGCATTCCCGGCCCGACACGCTGGATCTTCGCCGAGGACCGGCCGGAGCGGCCCTTCATCGGCTCGATCAACCTGCGCTGGCAGGAAAAGGACGGCCGCCCGATCCTGGCCCTGCCGGACCATGTGCTGGGGCATGTCGGCTACACCATCCTGCCGGCCTTCGAAGGCCATGGCTATGCCACCGCGGCGCTGGCCGCGATGCTCGGCGTGGCGCGCGAGGCCGGCCTGCCCGAGATCACCATCACCTGCGACGCGACCAACCTCGCCTCGCGCCGCATCATCGAGAAGAATGGCGGGCGGCTCATCGAGACCTTCGTCGCGCCGCTCTACGGCCCCGATCAACGCCTTCTGTTCCTCGTCAGCACCGCGCCATGACCGATATCGTCATCACCGAATTCATGGACGACACCGCCGTCGCCAATCTCAAGGCGCGCTTTTCGGTCCATTACGATCCCGAACTCTATGCCAACCCCGACGAGATGGCCCGGCTCTTCGCCGATGTGCCGGCCGTGATCGTGCGCAACCAGACGCAGGTCCGCGGCAAGGTGCTGGCGGCCGCCAAGCGGCTCAAGGTGATCGGCCGCCTCGGCGTCGGCCTCGACAATCTCGACATGGAGGCTTGCGCCGCCCGCGGCATCCGCGTCTTCCCCGCGACCGGCGCCAATAGCCTCTCCGTCGTCGAATACGTCATCGGCACGACCATGACCCTGCTGCGCGGGGCCTATTTTGCCAATGCCGCGATGGTCGCGGGTGAATTTCCGAAGACCAAGCTGATCGGCCGCGAGATCGCCGGCAAGCTGATGGGGCTCGTCGGCTTCGGCTCGATCGCCCGCGACGTCGCCCATCATGCCCGCGCCATCGGCATGGAGGTGGCGGCCTACCATCCGCGCCTGCCCGCCGACGATACCGCGTGGAGCGGCGTACGGCGGCTGGAGCTCGACGAATTGCTGGCCGAGGCCGACGTGATCAGCCTGCATGTCCCGCTGACCGCAGAAACCCGCGGCATGATCGACAAGAAGGCCTTCGCCCGGATGAAGCCGGACGCGATCCTGATCAACACGGCGCGCGGCGGCATCATGGACGAGGCGGCTCTGGTCAAGGCGCTCAAGGCCGGCAAGCTCGGCGGTGCCGCGATCGACGTCTACGAGCAGGAACCGCTCGGCAAGGACGCCGCCAAGGTCTTCGCCGGCGCACCCAACCTGATCCTGACACCGCATATTGCGGGCAATACGGTGGAGTCGAACGGGCGGGTGTCCGGGCTTGTGGCCGAGAAGGTCATGGCGGCGCTGGAGGAGCGGATTTAGGGGCAAGTTGGTAGGTCGGGAGGGACCGATGACCTTCGCCCTATAGGCGACATTGCGTTCAAGGGGGCCGGATCAGAAGATATCAGTCTCGCCGACAGCTCCCTTAACCAAATCCATCAGCATCGCGCTTGAACAAAGCCACGCATCTGATCGGCTCGGCCTCCTCCTAAAACCAGCGGCGGCAGCTCAAGTAAAATCAACCAGTCCCGACGACAGCCTTCTGGCGTATAACCAGCAGACGAATTGCGGCAGATCAGCAATCCTGGGCTGTCCCGTGTCGGCTCAAATCGCGAGCACACGAATCTCGCTTGACGCAAAGCATCTCTAACAAGCCCTCGTGGGCCTTTTGCTCCGGTGGCCACCCGCGTGCCGGCTGGAAAGAGGTCCTTGAGCGTATTGGTTTCGGATTGCCTATCTTGACCGTGCTCAACCGCTGCAAGTCGCTCGGCGATTGGGCCTTCCGGCAGCAAGAAGTGCCCACGGAATGCTTGCGTACCGATGATTGCCCAGATCGTAATGCCGGCGCCGGCTATCGTGCTTAGTGCAATCAGACGAAGGCTCATGATACGCTACGGCACCTCACTCACCGCTATACTGCCTTCGGTCAGATTGCGGTTTCAACGTGCAAGTTCGGTCTTGGTTGATAGATTTGCGCCAAGGGGCTGTTTTGAGCCACTGTTGACGTTGATTGATTGGCGAACTCGCTAAACCAACGCCACTCGCTCACACGAAATCGAACCGATCGACATCTACTAGCCCCTTGTCGGTGATCTTGAGATGCGGGATCACCGGCAGGGTCAGGAAGGCGACCTGCAGGAAGGGCTCGGCCAGCACGACGCCGAGCGCCTTTGCCGCGACGCGTAAGCGCTCCAGATCGTGCCGCACGGCCTCGAAGGGCTGCTCGCTCATCAGCCCCGCGACGGGTAGCGCCAGTTCCGCCGTGACCTTGCCGCCATCAGCCACGGCGAAGCCGCCGCCGATCTCGATCAGGCGATTGGCCGCCGCCGCCATAGAGGCCTCGTCGACGCCGACGAGGCAGAGGTTGTGGCTGTCATGCCCGACCGAGGAGGCGATGGCGCCGCGCTTCATGCCGAAGCCGTGGACGAAGCCGCCGGCGATGCCGCCGTTCTTGCCGTGCCGCTCGATCACCGTGACCTTGATCGCATCCTGCGCCAGGTCGGGCAGGGCCTCGCCGTCGCGCGAGGGCAGGGCCATCGACAAACGCTCGGTGATGATCCGCCCCGGCACCACGCCGATCACAGGCGTCTCGCCGTCGCGGGCCTTCACCGCGAAATCGGCGGGCGCGAGCCTGCGGCTCTTCACGCTGCCGAGCCCGACCGGCGCGATCACCGCCCGATCCGCGAACAGCGCCTCCTCAACCAGCCGGCCTCCCGTCAGGACCTGTTTCACCGAACAGGCGGCGAGGTCCTCGACCAGCACGATATCGGCGCGCTTGCCCGGCCCGATGAAGCCGCGATCGAACAGCCCGAAATTCCGCGCCGCCGACATGGAGGCGATGCGATAGGTCGCCAGCACATCGGCGCCCTCGGCGATCGCGGTGCGGATCATGTAATCGAGATGGCCTTCCTCGCCGATATCGAGCGGGTTGCGATCGTCGGTGCAGAAGGCAAGGAAGGGCGAGGCATCGCGCGAGATCAGCGGGATCAATTGATGCAGGTCCTTCGAGACCGAGCCCTCGCGGATCAGGATCGCCATGCCTTTGGCAAGCTTTTCGCGGGCCTCATCGGCCGTCGTCGTTTCGTGATCGGTGCGGATGCCCGCAGCGAGATACGCGTTGAGGTCCATCCCGCGAACCAGCGGAGCATGGCCGTCGATATGGCGGTGCGAGAAAGCTTCGAGCTTGGCGAGGCAGCCGGGATCGCGATGGATCACGCCCGGGAAATTCATGAACTCGGCCAGACCGATCACCTTGGGATGATCCATCATCGGCGTCAGGTCGCCGGCCTCGAGCTGGGCACCGGCCGTCTCCAGATGCGTCGCCGGCACGCAGCTCGACAGGTTGACGCGCAGGTCCATCCGCATCGCCTCGGCGCAGGCGAGGAAATAGCGGATGCCCTCGACGCCCAGCACGTTCGAGATCTCGTGCGGATCGCAGATCGCGGTGGTCACGCCATGGGGCAGCACGCAGCGCTCGAATTCGAGCGGCGTCACCAGCGAGGATTCGATATGCAGATGCGTGTCGATGAAACCGGGCACGGCGATCAGGCCCTTCGCATCGATGACGCGCTTGCCTTCGTAGGTGCCATAGGTCCCGACGATGGTGTCGCCGCAGATCGCGATGTCGCTCTCGACCAGCGCGCCAGTGACGAGGTCGAAGAGCTTCGCGCCCTTGATCACGAGATCGGCCGGCTCGTCGCCATGCCCCTGGGCGATCCGGCGGGCGATCGTTGCTGCGTCGGTCATGGTGCGATTCCGTTGTGTCGACATGGCGCCAGCCTGCCTTTCTCTGCCTGCAATGTCGACTTGGTCGACGGCCCGGATCAGCCTAGATAGAGGCCGGCACTTCGAAAGCCCGGAGCCTTCGCATGAAACTCACCTGGTACGGCCATTCCGCTTTCCGCGTCGATATCGACGGCGCCGCCATCCTGATCGATCCCTTCTTCACCGGGAATCCCGCCTTCGAGGGCGATGTCGTGGCGATTTCCAAGGGCATCAGCCATATCGTTGTCACCCACGGCCATGGTGACCATGTCGGCGACACGCTCGATATTGCCGGGAAGACCGGCGCCACCGTCATCACCAATTACGACCTCGCCATGCACCTGGCCTCGCAGGGTCTGAAGAACTTCAGCCCGATGAATACCGGCGGCACGGCCGATCTCGGCCCGTTCAGCGTCACGCTCGTCCGCGCCGACCATTCGGCCGGGATGGGCGAGGGCGGCGTCAACGTTCCGGTCGGCAATGCCAATGGCGCGATCATCAAGGCCAAGGGTCAGAAGACGCTCTGGCACATGGGCGATACCGACATCTTCTCGGACATGGCGCTGCTCGCCGAGATCCACGGCGTCGAGGCCTGCATCTGCCCGATCGGCGATCGCTTCACCATGGGCGGCAAGGTCGCTGCGCTCGCCATGACGCGCTTCGTCAAGCCGAAGGTCGCGATCCCCGCCCATTACGGCACCTTCCCGATCATCGACCAGAACGCCGATGCCTTCGTCGCCGGCATGCAGGGCAGCGGCATCGAGGTTATTCTACCGAAGAAGGGCGAGGCTTTCGCGATCTGAGCCGGAGAAACCGGCTTGATCGCTCAATGCTGATTTACGTTTGCCCGTTCGCCGCGCTATAGCGCGGCGAACCGTTTCCGGCGCGCGATCCGCGCCCTATTCAGGAGTCCGCCATGTCGGTCGATCTCGCCACCGTCAAACGCGTCGCGCATCTCGCGCGCATCGCCGTGCCGGAGGCCGATCTGCCCAAGCTGCAAGGCGAGCTCAACGCCATTCTCGGCTTCGTCGAGCAGCTCAACGAGGTGAATGTCGACGGCGTCGAGCCGATGACATCGGTGACGCCGATGGCGATGAAGCAGCGGGAGGACGTGGTCACGGACGGCGAGATCGCCGATGCGATCGTCGCCAACGCCCCGGCCTCCGAGGACGATTATTTCATGGTGCCGAAGGTGATCGAATAAGCGCGCGCCGCGCTCATTCGATCATCCCGGAGGCGGTAAGCGCCATCCGGGATCGCCATCCGCATGCAGAACGGAATTGATACCGTGACCGATCTCACCCGCCTGACGCTGACCGAGGCCCGCGACGGCCTGAAGGCCAAGACCTTCTCCGCGACCGAACTCACGAAGGCGCATATCGCCGCCGTCGAGAAGGCCCGCGCCCTCAACGCCTATGTGCTGGAAACCCCCGAGCACGCCCTGAAGCAGGCCGCAGCCTCCGACGCGAAGCTCGCCAAGGGCGAGGCCGGCCCGCTCGAAGGCCTGCCGCTCGGCATCAAGGACCTGTTCGCGACCAACGGCGTGCGCACCACCGCCTGCTCGAAGATCCTCGGCAATTTCGTGCCGGCCTATGAATCGACCGTGACGAGCCAGCTCTGGCGTGACGGCGCCGTGATGCTCGGCAAGCTCAACAATGACGAATTCGCCATGGGCTCGTCGAACGAGACCTCGGCTTTCGGCAATGTCGTGAACCCGTGGCGCCGCAAGGGCTCAAATGTCGGGGCCGGGCAGGGCGGCGCCGTCGAGGGCAACCATCTCGTGCCGGGCGGCTCGTCCGGTGGTTCGGCTTCGGCGGTCGCCGCCGATCTTTGCCTCGCCGCGACCGCGACCGATACCGGCGGCTCGATCCGCCAGCCGGCCGCCTTCACCGGCACGGTCGGCATCAAGCCGACCTATGGCCGCTGCTCGCGCTGGGGCACGGTCGCCTTCGCCTCCTCGCTCGACCAGGCCGGGCCGATCGCCAAGACCGTGCGCGACGCCGCCGTGATGCTGCGTTCCATGTCCGGCCACGATCCGAAGGACACGACCTCGGTCGACATGGCCGTGCCGGATTACGAGGCGGCCGTCGGCCGCTCGGTGAAGGGCATGAAGATCGGTATTCCCCGCGAATACCGTCTCGAGGGCCTGAACGCCGAGATCGACGCGCTCTGGCAGCAGGGCATCGCCTGGCTGAGGGCCGCGGGCGCCGAGATCGTCGAGATCTCCTTGCCGCACACGAAATATGCCCTGCCGGCTTATTACATCGTCGCCCCGGCCGAGGCCTCCTCGAACCTCGCCCGCTATGACGGCGTCCGCTATGGTCTGCGCGAGCAGGGCAAGGACATCGTCGAGATGTACGAGAAGACCCGCGCCGCCGGCTTCGGCGCCGAGGTCAAGCGCCGCATCATGATCGGCACTTATGTGCTTTCGGCCGGCTATTACGACGCTTACTACGTCCGCGCCCAGAAGATCCGCACGCTGATCAAGCGCGATTTCGAGACGGTCTATGCCCAGGGCATCGATGCCGTGCTGACGCCCGCGACGCCTTCGGCCGCCTTCGGCATCGGCGAGAAGGGCTCGGCCGATCCGGTCGAGATGTACCTGAACGACGTCTTCACGGTGACGGTGAACATGGCGGGCCTGCCTGGCATCGCCGTGCCCGCCGGCCTCGACGCCCAAGGCCTTCCGCTCGGCCTCCAGCTCATCGGCCGCCCCTTCGACGAGGAGACGCTGTTCTCGCTCGGCGAGGTGATCGAGCAGGCGGCCGGCCGCTTCGCCGTCTCCGAACGCTGGTGGGGCTGAGCCGGCTTTGGCTTTGCCAGCACAGCTTTGAAATGCGCTGATCATCCCGGGATCGGCGGCGAAGCCGTGCCGGCTTGGCGCGCCCGGGATGACATGCCCGTTCCTTGGTCGTTAGGGTAGGCGGCTCTCTCAAGGAAACGGCGATGATCTTCAGCCGCGTCATGACCTATGCCTGTCTGACGGCGCTGGCCGCCATACTCGCTGTCGTCGTCGCGCTCATGATCATGCTGACGGTCGTCCAGATCCTGCGTGGAGAGGCGATCCCCGATCCAGCCGCGCGAGCCATCGGAGCCGCCATTGCTCTCGGCCTCGCACTCATCTGCCGGGCGGTGGCGAAGCGTCTGGTCTGACCGCTTCCCGCCCGAGTTCGGAAGGCGCTGCTTCAAATATCGGAAGACGAAAAAGGGGCTGCTGAGCGGCCCCTTTTCAGTTCGGTTGTCGTGGGTGCGCGGCGGCGTCAGTGGGCCGCAGTCGGTGTCACCGGCGGCTGGGCCGCCGCGGCCTTGCGCCGCTTTCCGCCGAGATCCGCCAGCCAGCGCACCATCACGTAGAACACCGGCGTGAAGATCAGGCCGAAGAAGGTCACGCCGAGCATGCCGGAGAAGACCGCGATGCCCATCGCCTGGCGCATCTCCGCGCCGGCGCCGACCGAGATGGTCAGCGGCAGCACGCCGAGGATGAAGGCCATCGAGGTCATCAGGATCGGCCGCAGGCGAGTGCGGGCGGCGGCGATCGCCGCGTCGCGGCGGTGCATGCCCTCGTCCTCCGCCTGCTTGGCGAACTCGACGATCAGGATCGCGTTCTTCGCGGCGAGGCCGACCAGCACCACCAGGCCGATATCGACCAGGATATTGCGGTCGAGATTGGCGTAGTTCACCCCGAACATCGCCGCCAAGATACACATCGGCACGATCAGGATGACCGAGAGCGGCAGCAGCCAGCTCTCGTAAAGCGCCGCCAGCAGCAGGAAGACGAACACCACCGCGAGCCCGAAGGCGACGATCGCCGTGTTGCCCGCGAGCTTCTCCTGCAGCGCGATCTCGGTCCATTCGAAGCCGAACCCGGCCGGGAGGCGCTCCGCCGCAATCTTCTCGACCGCCGCGATGCCCTGGCCGGTCGAATAGCCATGCGCCATCGAGAGCTGCACCTCCGCCGCCGGATAGAGGTTGTAGCGCGGCACGCGATAAGCGCCGGTCGTGTCTTGGAAGGAAGCGACCGAGCCGATCGGCACCATCTCGCCATCCGCGTTGCGGGTCTTGAGATTGGCGACGTCGCGCGTGGTCAGGCGGAACGGATTGTCCGCCTGCGCCGTCACGCGATAGGTCCGGCCCAGCAGGTTGAAGTCGTTGATATAGGCCGAGCCCATATAGATCGACAGCGTCTCGAAGATGCGCGTCACGGGCACGCCAAGCATCTCCGCCTTGGTGCGGTCGATATCGGCATAGATCTGCGGCGTCTTGGTCGAGAACAGCGTGAAGGGCTGCTGGATGCCCGGAACCTGCCCGGCCGAGCCGGCGACGATCCAGGCCGCGCCTTCGAGCGCCGCGAGCCCGCGCCCGCCACGATCCTGTACATAGCCCTTGAGGCCGCCGCCAGTGCCGATGCCTGGGATGGCGGGCGGCTCGATCAGCAGGGTGAAGGCTTCCGATATGCCGAACATCTGCTGCCGGAGATCGGCGAAGATGCCCTGCGTCGTCAGCCCGGCCTTCACGCGGTCGGCGAAGGGGGAGAGCGTCACGAAGGCGACGCCGGTGTTGGGCGCGATGGTGAAGGTCGCGCCGTCGAGGCCGGCGAAGGCGACGGTATGCGCCACGCCGGGGCGGGACAGCAGGATGTCGTTGGCCTTGCGCAGCACGGCGTCCGTACGCTCCAGCGAGGAGCCGGGCGGCAACTGCAGCACGGCGATGAAATAACCGCGGTCGAGCTGCGGCACGAGGCCGGTCGGCGTTCTGCGGATGTCCCAGACCGTGGCAGCGATCAGACCTGAATAGACGATCAGCAGGATTACCGCGATGCGGATGAGGCGCGAGGTAACGCGCCCGTAGGTGCGCGACAGCCAGTCGAAGCCGGCATTGAAATAGTGGAAGAACCAGCGGACCGGTGCGCCCAGCTTGTAGAAGAAGCCGTGCTGCTCGTTAGGGTCATGCTTCTTGTGCGCCTTGAGAAGCACCGCCGACATGGCCGGCGACAGCGTCAGCGAGACGAAGCAGGAGATCGCCGTCGAGGCCGCGATGGTCACCGCGAACTGCTGGTAGAAGGTGCCCTGCAGGCCGCTGATGAAGGCGGTCGGGATGAACACCGCGCAGAGCACGAGCGCGATCGCGAGCAGCGCGCCGCCGACCTCGTCCATGGTCTTGTGCGCGGCTTCCTTGGGCGTGAGGCCTTCGGCGAGATAGCGCTCGACATTCTCCACGACGACGATCGCGTCGTCGACGACGATGCCGATGGCGAGAACCAGCGCCAGCAGCGAGATCGTGTTGAAGGAGATGCCGACCGCGCTCATTACCAGGAAGGTGCCGACCAGCGAGACCGGGATCGCGACGATCGGGATGATCGCGGCGCGCCAGGTCTGCAGGAACAGGATCACCACCACGACGACGAGGGCGATCGCCTCGAGCAGGGTATGGACCACCGCGTTGACGGATTCGCCGATGAACTCGGTCGGGTTGTAGATGATGCGGTGCTCGAGGCCGACCGGGAACTGCTTCGCCATGTCGGACATCGTCGCGATCAGCTTGTCGGAGGTCGCGAGCGCGTTCGAGCCCGGCCGCTGGAAGACGCCGATGGCGACGGTGTTCTTGTTATCCAGATAGGCGTTGGTGGTGTAGTCCTGCGAACCGAGCTCGACGCGGGCGATGTCGCGGACGCGGATCGTGCCGCCATCGGCGTCCGAGCGGACGACGATGCTCTCGAATTCGGAGACGTCGGTCAGGCGGCCGAGCGTGTTGACCGAGAGCTGGAAGGCTTCGTCCGACTTCGCGGGAGGCTGATTGAGCGCGCCGGCCGCGACCTGGACGTTGGCCGCCCTGAGGGCCGCGACGACGTCGGCGCCGGTCAGGTTGCGCGCGGCGACCTTGGCGGGGTCGAGCCAGATGCGCATCGAGAAGTCGCGCGCGCCGAAGACCTGCACGTCGCCGACGCCGTCGACACGGGTCAGCACGTCCTTCACGTAGAGCGACGCGTAGTTGGAGATATACTGCGCGTCACGCGACCCGTCCGGCGAGATCATGTTGATGACCATCAGGAAGTCGGGCGAGGCCTTGCGGACCTGGATGCCGAGCGCGCGTACATCCTGCGGCAGGCGCGCCTCGGCCTGCGAGACGCGGTTCTGCACCAGCACCTGGGCCTGGTCGATGTCGGTGCCGCCCTTGAAGACGACGTTGATCGTCACCCGCCCGTCACCGGTCGACTGCGAGGTGATGTAGAGCATGTCGTCGACGCCGTTCACCTCCTGCTCGATCGGTGTCGCCACCGTGGCCGCGACCGTCTCGGCCGAGGCGCCGGGATAGGTTGCGGTGATCGAGACCGTGGGCGGGGCGATTTCGGGATATTCGGCGATCGGCAGCGAGCGCTGCGCGATGGCGCCGGCGATCGTCAGCAGCACCGAGAGCACGGTGGCGAAGATCGGCCGGTCGATGAAGAAATGGGCGAAGCGGAACATGGGGATGTCCTGGCCGGAATAAGGCGGGCGGGCGCCCGGTGGCGCCCGTGATTCAGTGCCGGGCCAAAGTTGGCCCGAGAGGCGTGCACCGGCTCTCGCGGAAAGCCGGCGCGGCAGGCGCTCAGTTGGTCGTCGCGACCTTGATCTCGCCGGGCTGCGGCGAGACGGCGACGCCGGGGCGGACCATCGGGTTGGCGTTGCCGCCGACGATCACCTTGTCCTGGGGCGTCAAGCCGGAGCGGATCACCCGCAGACCCTCGCTGAGCGGACCGAGCACGACCGACTTGGGCACGACCTTGTTCTCAGGCCCGACCGTGAGCACGATCTTGTGGGCCTGGTCCGAGGCGATGACCGTGTCCGGCACGAGCAGCGCGTCGGATTCGCCGGCGAATAAGCGCAGGCGGCCGAAGGTGCCGGGCGTCAGGAACTGGTCCTTGTTCTCGAACACGGCGCGGCCGCGGATCGTCGCCGAGCGGGCGTTCAGTGCATTGTCGAGGAAGTTGACCTTGCCGCGGCGGCCCCATTTCGGCTCGTCGGATAGGCGCACCTCGACGATCGTCCCGCTATCCTTTGCGGCTTCCTCGCGCGGATTGCTCATGCGGGAGTAGCGCAGGAAATCGGCTTCCGAGACATCGAAGGTGAAGTAGATCGGCGCGACCGCGACGATCGTCGTCAGCAGCGTCGCACCCGACTGGCCGCCGGCGATCAGATTGCCCGGGTCGACGCGGCGGTTCGAGATGCGGCCGGCGAGCGGCGCGCGCACCTCGGTCCATTCGAGGTTGAGCTCAGCATTTTTCAGGTTCGCCTCGGCGCCCTGCAGCGAACCGATCGCGCTGTTCAAGTTGGCGCGGCGCTGGTCGACATCGCGGGCCGTGATCGTGCGGTTCTGCGTCAGGCCTTCGGCGCGCTCGACCTCGTTCTGGGCAAGCTCGACCTGGGCCTTGGCGCGGGCGACCTCGGCGCGGGTCACGTCAACAGCCAGTTTGTAAGGCCGCTGATCGATGGTAAAGAGCAGATCGCCCTTCTGGACGAGCGAACCGTCGCGGAACTGCACCTTGTCGATGAAGCCGGAGACGCGGGCGCGCACGTCGACCTGTTCGCTGGCCTCGAAGCGGCCGGTGAACTCGTCCCAGTTGGTGATGCGCTTGGCGAGCGGGTTGGCGACCTGCACCGGAGGAGCCGGCGGGGCTCCCTGCGCGGCGGCGTCGAAAGCCGTCAGGGCGGTCGATGTGAAGACGGCGGTGAGCACCAGACCGATGAAACGGCTGCGTGACATGACGGAACTCCGGGTAACGAGCCGGCACAACCAATGGGGGTTTCCGGCATTTTGCGCAAGAAGGGTTGGCGAGTGACGAATGTCAAGAACCATCACTCGTCAAACGGCGCGATATTGCGCCACATAAGCCACATTCCCGCCATCTGGTTGCAGGAGCGCAACGCGGCGGGCCGTTTTCGCCCCTCATGAGTGCCGCGCCGGAGCAACGGAAGCTTGCCGCCCGCCCGCTGACATCGTAACGCGTAAGCGAATATAGCAGCCGGAAGAGTCCAGATGAACGCGCATGTCCGCCCCGCCGACCCCAAGAAGCTGATCAAGGGCGCGACCGGGGATTGGGAAGTGGTGATCGGCATGGAGATCCACGCCCAGGTCACCTCCAACGCCAAGCTGTTCTCCGGAGCCTCCACCGGCTTCGGCGCCGAGCCGAACGAACATGTCAGCCTCGTCGATGCGGCGATGCCGGGCATGCTGCCGGTGATCAACGCCGAATGCGTCCGCCAGGCGGTGCGCACGGGTCTCGGCCTCAACGCGCAGATCAACAACCGCTCGGTCTTCGACCGCAAGAACTATTTCTATCCGGACCTGCCACAGGGCTACCAGATCAGCCAGTACAAGAGCCCGATCGTGGGCGAGGGCGAGATCGTGGTCGACCTTTCGCCGACCGAGCAGATCACCGTCGGCATCGAGCGGCTGCACTTGGAGCAGGACGCCGGCAAGTCGATCCACGACCAGCATCCGACGATGAGCTTCGTGGACCTCAACCGCTCGGGCGTGGCGCTGATGGAGATCGTTTCCAAGCCCGACCTGCGGTCGGCCGACGAGGCGAAGGCCTATGTCTCGAAGCTGCGCACCATCCTGCGCTATCTCGGCACCTGCGACGGCGATATGGAGAAGGGCAATCTCCGCGCCGACGTGAACGTCTCCGTCCGCAAGCCGGGCGACGCGCTTGGCACGCGCTGCGAGATCAAGAACGTCAACTCGATCCGCTTCATCGGCCAGGCGGTCGAGACCGAGGCGCGCCGCCAGATCGGCATCATCGAGGATGGCGGCACGATCGACCAGGAGACGAGGCTTTACGACCCCGGCAAGGGCGAGACGCGTTCGATGCGCTCGAAGGAAGAGGCGCATGACTACCGCTACTTCCCCGATCCGGACCTGCTGCCGCTCGAATTCGACGACGCCTTCGTCGAGAGCCTGAAGGGCGCGCTGCCGGAACTGCCGGACGCCAAGAAGGCCCGCTTCATCGCGAGCTACGGGCTCTCGCCCTATGACGCCTCGGTGCTGGTCGCCGAGCGCGAGCAGGCCGACTATTTCGAGGACGTGGCCAAGGGCCGCGACGGCAAGGCCGCCGCGAACTGGGTGATCAACGAGCTGTTCGGCCGCCTGAACAAGGAAGGCAAGGACGTCACGACCTCGCCGGTCTCCGCCGCCCAGCTCGGTGGTCTCGTCGACCTCATCGACGAGGGCGTCATCTCCGGCCGCATCGCCAAGGACCTGTTCGAGATCCTCTGGACCGAGGGGGGTGATCCCCGCGAGATCGTCGAGGCCCGCGGCATGAAGCAGGTCACCGACACCGGCGCCATCGAAAAGGCCGTGGACGAACTGATCGCGGCCAATCCCGACAAGGTCGAGCAGGTCAAGGCCAAGCCGACCATGCTGGGCTGGTTCGTCGGCCAGGCCATGAAGGCCTCGGGCGGCAAGGCCAACCCGCAGGCCCTGAACGAGATACTTAAAGCAAAGCTCGGCATCGAGTGATCATGTGACGCCCGCCGATCTCGTCATCCGCGACGCTGAAGCCGCCGATCTCCCGGCAGTCAGGGCGCTTTTGGTCGAGACCTGGCATGCCACCTATGACGGCATCTATGGCTGGCAGCGCGTCGCCGAGATCACCAATGCCTGGCACTCCCTGGAGAACCTGAAGGCCCAGCTCGGCCGCGACGAGGGCGTGTTCCTCGTCGCACTGGTCGGAGAGGAGATCGTCGCGACGGCTTCCGCCCGGCAGGAGCGCGACGGCGCGGCCCTGCTGACGCGGCTCTACGTGGTGCCGAACCGGCAGGGCGTCGGCATCGGCCGCACCTTGCTGCAGGTCGCGCTGGCGTGCTTCCCGGAGGCACCGGTGGCGCGGCTGGAGGTCGAGAGCCAGAACGAGCCGGCCATCATCTTCTACGAGCGTATGGGCTTCTTCCTGCAACGACAGGCTCGCTTCGATGGGCGCGACGACACGCCCAACACGCTGCTGATGGCGAAGCGCCTCTTTGTCGTCTGAGAGAACTGCCAACGGACGAGACAGGCCTATGACGAAAACCGACGATTCCGAAATCCGCGTGCGCGAGGCGATGAAGGCCGATGTGCCACGCGTCGCGGAGCTGATCATGCACGGCGCGTCGGTGCAGAAGCGCACGCTGGGTGAGATCGCGGCCGAGGCGCAGGACCCGGTCTACCTCAAGGCCTTCGATGTCATCGCCGCCAATCCCTACAACACGCTCTTCGTCGCCGAGCATGAGGGCAAGGTGGTCGGCACCTATCAGATCACCGTCCTGCCGGGCATGGCCGAGCGCGGGCGCATCCGCGCCAAGATCGAGAGCGTCCATGTCGCGCCCGAATGCCGGGGCCGCGGCATCGGCGCGATCATGATGCGCCATGCGATCGGCTTCGCGGCGGGGAAGGGCGTCGGCCTCGTCGAGCTGACCTCGCACAAGGCGAGACCCGACGCGCATCGATTCTACGCCGGCCTCGGCTTCGTGCAGAGCCATGAGGGCTTCAAGATGGCGCTCTCGCCCTGAACGAGCGCGTCGGCAGGCCGTGACGTGGTCGCGCAGCGCGGCGCCCAGGTCGGCGACGAATTGCGCAGTCCGCCCGGCCATCAGCACGCCCGCGGAAAAGGCGACTCTCATCGGCCAGGAAGCGCTGGGTGCAGGCCGTCACCGGAAGCACAGGCGTCATGGTCGGGCCTGTCCCGACCGTCCACGGCTTCGCTGGTCGAAGATCGTGTTCAACACGTGGATGCTCGCCACAAGGGCGAGCATGACGTTGAGCCTCAATTCATCCGGTTCCACTTCACCGAGCGGCAGATCAGCCCGCCCATGACGCAGCCGGCTGTCGTCAGCGTGCTGCCCGAGAGCGTCATCGTGCCCGAATAGGTCTTGCCGTCCTCCGGGTTGAAGGCGCTGCCGCTCCACTTGTTCGCGCCGTTCGGCTTCATGTCGTAGAAGATGCGCTGGCCGACCTTGGCCGGACCTTTCTCGTCCTTGAGCCAGGAGAGCGACCCGCAGAGCGCCTCGCCGCATTTCGTGAAGCGCACGCGGGAGGCGCCAGTCTCGCGTTCCCAGGTGCCGACGACCTCCTCCGCCGCGGCGGACGAGAGGCTCGCCAGCAGTCCGAGCGCAGCGAAGGCTGCCAGCTTCGATCCGGTTCCGTGATGCATCCGATCCTCCCTGTTCGACCAGCTATGTCTGCATGGTTCAGATATGAACCATATCCGGGATTTGGCCCGCCTCCAAGCTGCCGCAGCGGAAGAGGTTTTCCCTGCTTCCGCTGCGCAAGGTGAATCCATTATCAACGAGCGCGGACCGGACATAGGATCAGGCTATTGAAATCACGTCGATTTTCGGGATTGCGAGATGAATCCTTCGTTGATTTAACCGGCTGATTACGTCTCGTTGAGACTCCATTCATCGCGAAATTTAGGACGCATTTTAAAGATCGGACCCACTCTCGCACTCATCAGCCGGGGCCTTTGGACGGGTGGCCGGCACAACGACAAGAGGGTGGTTTGTCATGGCACGCATGGAGATGAGCGCTGTTCCTGCTTCGCTGGTGATCCCGGCGGAGGTGTCGGCGGAAGCCTATTGCGAACTGGGGCTGATGCATGCTTCGGGGCGGGCGGGAGCCGTCGACCTGGTCAAGGCGCAGATGTGGTTCAACGTCGCCTTTGCCCGTGGCTGTGCCCGTGCGGCGGCCCATCGCCAGGAACTGGCGCTGGAGATGGATCGGGACCAGATCGCCTCGGCGCTGCGCGAGGCCCGCGCTTTCCTGACGCGGCACTGAGGCCACGTTCGGCATCCGCAAGGATGGCGCCTTGCTGCGCCGTTCAGAACGCCGCGATGCCGCCCGAGGGCGGGGGCTGGTTGCCCCTGCGATCCCTGGTGATGGAATCGGGCGTCACGGACAGTATTTGACAAAGCAGCGCCAGGCAGCTGGCGAAGGCGAGACCAATGAGCAGCATAGGCAGGCTCCTCGTTGTCAACGCCTCAATCTAGCATCGAATTGATCTGCCGGCTCATCGATTCAGGGCATGACGGCCCTGCGCACGAGCCTTGTGGGGTGCGAAGGCGGCAGCTATAAGCGCGCCGCATTTCCTTTTTTTCGTACCCGTTCCAAGGATCGATCGATGGCTGTCCAGCGTACCTTCTCCATTCTCAAGCCCGACGCGACGAAGCGCAATCTCACCGGCGCGGTCAACGCGGTCATCGAGAAGGCTGGCCTGCGGATCGTCGCGCAGAAGCGCATCCAGATGACCAAGGCCCAGGCCGAGACCTTCTATGCCGTGCACTCGGCCCGCCCGTTCTTCGGCGAGCTCGTCGAGTTCATGACCTCCGGCCCGGTGGTCGTGCAGGTTCTCGAAGGCGAGGACGGCATCGCCAAGTATCGCGAAGTGATGGGCGCCACCAATCCGGCCAATGCCGCCGAGGGCACCGTCCGCAAGCTCTTCGCCCTGTCGGTCGGCGAGAATACCGTCCACGGCTCGGACGCGCCGGAGACCGCCGCGATCGAGATCGCCCAGTTCTTCTCGGGCAACGAGATCGTCGGCTGATTTTCAGTCGGCTGCTGAAAAAGCGGAAAGGCGGGCCGGTATCCGGCCCGCCTTTCTTTTTGTCGGTAGCGAGGCCATGGCACGGAAGTCCCGACCGTGGCCCGGCTGCGTATCAGAGCCCGAAGGAGTAGTTCGAGCCCGTGTCGAACGAGTAGCTCGCCGACAGGCCGAAGGTGAGCGAATCGCGCGAGCCGAACGGCCTGACGATCGGGGAGCGCGTGGCGTCGCCGACCAGGCGCTTGTACTCGACATAGGCCGTGGTCTTGAGCTGGTCCGACCAGCTATAGGTGACTTGAGCCAGGGCGCCATAGGTATGGACGCCGGCATTGAAGCGCTGCAGCAGGCCGCCCGTGCCGGGCATGGCGCCGGCGGTGCCGAAATAGGTCCGGATGTAGTCGGCGGATGCGATCCGCATGCGCGGGCCGATGCCGAGCGTCCAGGGACCGAGCGTCGAGAAGGCATCGAGCTTGAAATCGGCGACGACGCCGTCATGCGCGACGATGCCGCGGCGCACGTCGACGCGGCCGCGCAGCCAGGAGGTCGGGTAGAATTCCGCGAAACCGCCGGCCTCTGCGCCGAACTTGGTCGCGGGCACGGCGACGAGGGCCGGATTGACCTTGGCGCTACGCTTCCAGAGCAGGTCGCCCGAGAAGCCGATGCGCCAGCCCTGGCCGGAGAACACGCCGATGCTGAGCATCGCGTCGTCCTCGGCGCTCCACCAGGTGCTCTTCAGGCCTCGGCCCAGCGAGATGATCGGGCGCGCCCGGAAAACATAGTCGTCCGAGCCGGTATAGTCCGGCTGGTAGCGCACGCCGGCACCCAGCGTGAGGTACCAGTTCTGCGCCGACTGGGGCGAGGTCAGGGTCGAGTAGTCCTTCGACTGGGCCTTGGCATGGCCGGGCAGCAAAAGGGCGAGGCAGGTCGCAAGACCGGCCAGATACGCAACGCAACGCATGATCCAGAACTCCGACGCTATGGCGTCTCAGATAGGCGATGCCCGCAATCTGGCTGACGAGGTTTAATGCGCGGTTAAGGTTCCCATTTCGTTATCTTCAGCATTTTCAAGTGGTTGACTTGGCGAGGTTTTCATCCGCGATCGGATTGGCATGGCGCGCCGCTGGAGGGGCGTCACTTTTCTGCCCGCCTGCTGGTTCACGCTCCGGCGGATGCGGAAAACCATTGTCCTCACCCTCGCATTGCTCTCGGCCGGCTGCGCCGGCCAGGGCGATCGTCGCTCGCGTGATGAAGCCAATTGCGACAGCTACGGCTTCAGTCGCGGAACCGATGGCTACGCCACCTGCCTGATGACGGCAGATCGAGACTGGAAGCGCGACCAGAGAAGGCGTGTCGAACGCTCGGAAGAGACGGCCTATCCGGAGTAGGGACGTCGCAGAGCTCTGCAGAGGGGGCGAGGCGTCGCGCGGGCGCCGGCTTCAGCGCGCCTCGGGAGGTTCTGTGTCGGGCGGAGTGCTCTCGGCGCCGATGAATTCGAGGATCGCTTTCGAGAACGCCAATATGGCGGCCTCCCGATTCACGACGCACATCGCTTGCGCGAGAGCGGCGAAATCTTCCGGGCCGATCTGGGCCACGACCTTGGAGTTGCCGCGCCCCGAGGCAATCGCGCCGCTGACGGTGAGCCCGCTTCTTTGCAGGCCGTCAGAGCCTCTTCCGACCCATGTCCCGTGGCCGATTCGAACGCGGCCCTCGTACTGCCAGCGGCCGCCGCCTTGCAGGGGCGCCCGCCAGAGCTGGCTGTGTTCGCTCATCATGTCACCTTCGCTTTGCCCAGGTTGCCTCATGAAGCAGTCGAGCCGCGAAAGCCAGATGGGCGTCTGCAACGCGGCGGCGGGCAGGCGGTCCACGAGATCGGGATGAAATGCGACGGCAGGTGGTTTTGAATACCACCCATTAATCGATGACGGGGAGAATGATCGCAGGCCGGGATGTCGGTCGAAAGATACTCCAGAAGGAGCGGCGATCATGGAACTGGCGATCCTCTGGCTGCTCTGCGCAGCCATCTTCCTCGAATTGGCCGAGCGCGCGCCCGAGATCGATTTCGACTAGAGCCATGCCCGAAATCGGAAGCGCGGTTTCGGGAGGACGATATTGGAACAAGGGCTGGGTCGCTGAGATGCGCCCGAGGGGACGCATCGTCGCGATCTAGCCGTCGCCCAGGAGCGACCAGGCCGCCCAGCCCAGGAAGACGATCCACGCTGTCATCGTCACGGTAATGCCGCCCAGGAGCAGGAAGCTCACGGCCCTGCTTCCCGCTTTTTTCTCGTCGCGCTCGGGTTCTTCCATCATGTCATACCGTGGCATCGGGCGGCCGAAGCGCCGTCGGGCGCCGCGGCGGTTCGTCGGGGCTGAGCCCGTCCGCAAGGACCGCATTGCCTCTCCCTGGAAGCTTGACGCGATCGGCTATCGGCGCCGCAACCCCCAAATGGGTGCAGGCAGGATCGCAGCCCTGGCGCGGGAGCCGCACCGCTCATGAAATCGGCAGCTCGGCAACGATGCGCCTCTTGACCTCCGGCCCGCTCTATGGCCATGCCGGAGCACGGGCTGGGCATCGTGGTCTTCGATGCGCTCGTTCTCGAAGGACAGGCGAAGTCATGAAGATGCGGCGGATGGGTGCGGTCGTTCTGGCCGGTGGACTGTCGATTCTGGCGAGTGTTTCGGCCTATGCCGCAAGCAGCTCGACGACCTTGCCGCCGCCGGACCCGACGGCGAAGAACCTCACCCCCTACATGATCCAGCTGCGCGCCTTCGATGCCTGCCTGATCACGCAGTCGCAATTGATGGGCACGACGCGCGAGGCGGTTCATACGCCCTGCAGCTGCTACGCCAAGGGCACGGTCAACGCGATGACCAAGGACGAGATTCAGGCCTTTCGCGACACCGGCTATTTCAACGACACGGCCCGTCAGAAGGGCCTCACGTTCATCGATCAGTGCAAGCTGAAACGCCCGTTCTGAGCGGCGTTTCGTTCTGGCGCCATTCTCGGACGAAGCGAACCGCAGACCCGAGAATCTCCACGAAGAGCGGCGGGTAACTCCGCTTCGACAAGAGGTGCTCGGGTCAAGCCCGAGCACGACGCGCCGCTCTCGGGGTGCTTTGGTCTTCCGCCTTGCTGCTGACAGACTCCTGACAGAAGTTGTCAGCGCGGCTGAGCCATTCTGCCGCAGGTCCACATCAGAGTCCGTTCGATCGTTCCCGGTCGAACGTGACGGGTGCTGGACGGAAGACGCGTGGGAGACGCCGCCGTGCAGCGCGCTGAACGATTGCTCGACATGATCCAGAGCCTGCGTCGCCGCAGGCGCCCCGTGACGGCTGAGACGCTGGCCTCTGAGCTCGATGTCTCCGTGCGCACGGTCTACCGCGACATCGGCGCGCTGGTCCGCCAGGGTGTCCCCGTGCGCGGCGAGGCCGGCATCGGCTATGTGCTCGATGCAGGCTTTGACTTGCCGCCCCTGATGCTCTCGCCTGACGAGATCGAGGCCGTGCTGGTCGGCATGCGCTGGCTGAGCGAGCGTGCCGATCCGGTGCTCGCACGTGCCGCCGAGGATGTGGTCAGCAAGGTCGCGGCGGTGCTGCCGTCACATCTGCGGCCGATCCTGCTCGACGGCGCCCTGTTTGCCGCGTCCCACCCGGGCGACGTGCAGGCCGATCAGGTCGATGTCGCGGCGGTGCGTGCCGCCATCCGCAACGGCCGCAAGCTCTCGATCCACTATAGTGACGAGAGCGGCCATGCGACGCAGCGCATGATCTGGCCGATCGGCATGACCTTCTACGAGCGCGTGCGCATCGTCATCGCCTGGTGCGAGCTCCGGCAGGCCTTCCGCCATTTCCGCACCGACCGCCTGACCGGCCTCGTCGCGTTGGAGGAGCGCTATCCCGCCCGCCGCGCCGACCTCTTCCGCCGCTGGCAGAAGGAAGAGGAGAGGGCGAAGGAGGAATGGGAGCGCTGCAAGCGCGAGGGCGACACCGCGGCTCAGCCGCGGATGACGGCGCCGCCTTCGAGCCTCGCGCGGCCGGAGGCAACCTCCGCCAGCGCCGCCGGATAGAGCTTGTGCTCCTCGGCGAGGACGCGCTTCGCCAGCGTCTCCTCGTCGTCGCCGGGCAGAACCGGCACCTTGGCTTGCAGGATCACCGGCCCGGCATCGAGTTCCGGCACGACGAAATGCGCCGAGCAACCATGTTCGCTGACGCCGGCTTCCAGCGCCTGCCGATGCGTATGCGTGCCCTTGAATAGCGGCAGAAGCGAGGGGTGGATATTGATCATCCGACCTTCCCAGCGCGTCACGAACCAGGGCGTCAGGATGCGCATGAAGCCGGCCAGAACGATGAGCTCGATCTGGTTGACCCGCAGCACCTCGTCCATCGCCCGCTCGAAGGCCTCGCGATCCCGATTGAAGGCGCGGTGATCCACGGTCGCGGTGGTGATGCCGAACTCCCGCGCGCGATCGAGCCCGGCGACATCGGGAATGTTCGAGATGACCAGCGCGATCTCGGCCGGATATCCCGGCGCCTGCGCGGCTTCGGCCAGCGAGACCATGTTGGAGCCGCGCCCGGAGATCAGCACCCCGACGCGCTTGCGGGGAGGGGTGACGCTCACAGCGAGAGCTTGCCGCGATAGCCGACCTGCTCCTCGCCGGCCGCGACCGGTACGATCTCGCCGAGCTTCACCGGCGCCTCGCCGGCAGCCTTCAGCGCAGCAAGGACCTCGTCGGCTTTGTCGGCTTCAGCCGCGACGATCATGCCGATGCCGCAGTTGAAGGTGCGCAGCATCTCGCGCTCGGCGACGCCGCCGATCTTTGCGAGCCAGCCGAACACGGCGGGAACCGGGATGGCAGGCAAGTCGAGCGCGACGCCGAGTCCGTCCGGAAGCACGCGCGGGATATTGTCGGGAAAGCCGCCGCCGGTAATATGCGCCAGCGCCTTGATGCCGTCGGTCGCCTTCAGCGCCTGCAGGAGAGGCTTCACATAGATCCGGGTCGGCTCCAGCAGCGCCGCAGCTAGGCTCTTCTCGGGAGCGAAGGGGGCAGGTGCTTCCCAGCCGAGGCCGCTGAGCTGGACGATGCGACGCACCAGCGAATAGCCGTTCGAATGTACGCCGGAGGAGGGCAGGCCGAACACCACGTCGCCGGGCTTCAGGTCCTCGCGCGGCAGCAACGTACCGCGTTCGGCGGCGCCGACGGCGAAGCCAGCGAGGTCGTAATCCTTCTCGGCATACATGCCGGGCATCTCGGCGGTCTCGCCGCCGATCAGGGCACAGCCGGCTTGGCGGCAGCCATCGGCGATGCCGCGCACGATCTCGACGCCAACTTTCGGGTCGAGCTTGCCGGTGGCGTAATAGTCGAGGAAGAGCAGGGGCTCGGCGCCCTGGACGATCAGGTCGTTGACGCACATCGCGACGAGGTCGATGCCGATCGTCGAATGCAGCCCGCTCTCGATGGCGATCTTGACCTTGGTGCCGACGCCGTCATTGGCCGCGACCAGGATCGGGTCGTTGAAGCCGGCGGCCTTCAGGTCGAACAGCCCGCCGAAGCCGCCGATCTCCGCATCCGCGCCCGGCCGGCGCGTGGCGCGCACCAGCGGCTTGATCTCGTCGACCATGGCATTGCCGGCATCGATGTCGACACCTGCCTGCGCATAGGTCAGTCCGTTTGCGCCGGGCTTGCTCATTGCGTTTCGCCTTCCTTCTGCTCGCGCGAGCGATAGGCAAGCGCGCCCGCCATGGCAAGGTGTCAGGGCCGGCTTTGGCGATTTCTCACAGGCGGATAGGCGTCATTCCGGGCGGGCGCAGGGTCTCTGACGAGAGAGCATTGGTCTTTCCGGCGGTTCGCGCGACACTGCCGCCATGACGATCCCCAACCTGATTACGATCGGCCGCCTGTTCCTGGTGCCGCTGGTCATCGTCATGATCGTCGGTGCGAACTGGGAGACGGCCTTCATCCTCTTCGTCGTCGCCGGCATCTCGGACGCGGTCGACGGCTTCCTCGCCAAGCGCTGGGGCATGGCGAGCGAACTGGGTGCCTGGCTCGATCCGGCCGCCGACAAGGCGTTGATCGTCTCGATCTACATCACGCTTGCCGTCGTGGGCGCGATCCCGGTCTGGCTCGTCATTCTCGTCACGGCGCGCGACCTGATGATCGTGGCGGCCGTGATCCTGTCCGGGCTGCTCGACAGGCCGCTGACGATCGCGCCCATCCTAGTCAGCAAGCTCAACACCGCCGCGCAGATCGGCTTCGCCGCGCTGGCCTTGGGCTCGCGTGCATTCGGCATCGATCTGGGCTCCGTCGCGCTGGCCTGTGAACTCGTCGTCGCTCTGTTGACGGTCGCCTCGATGACGGCCTATCTCGCCTTCTGGCTGCGCCATATGGCAGGTTGACGGGGCTTTATCCGCCATTGCGGTTGGAAATGCGGCCTTCGATGCACATCTGACATGTCCGCCGGCCGTGAGATGCGAGAGAGGCTGATCGATGACGTTGCAACGCCAGATCGGCTTCTGGGTCGGTTCCCTTCTTGTCTTCGTCCTGTTCCTGGTGGTGCTGCGCGACGTGCTGCTGCCATTCATCGCGGCATTGGCGCTGGCCTATCTGCTCGACCCGCTCGCCGACAGGCTGGAGCGCATGGGCATGAACCGGCTGGCGGCGACGATCGTCATCCTCGTCGTCTTCCTGCTGATCTTCGTGCTGGCGCTGGTTCTGCTCGCGCCTCTGCTCGGCCAGCAACTTGCCGGCCTTGTCGCCCGCCTGCCGGGCGATGCCGCCAAGCTCCAGGCGCTGGTGCTGGAGAAAGGCGCGCCCTGGCTCGAGCGCTTCGGCGGCACCGACCTCACCAAGGAAGCGCAGAATTCGCTCGGCAATATCGTCGGCGACGGCATGAAATGGGTCGGCGGCCTGTTGCAATCGCTCTGGAGCGGCGGCACCGCCATCGTCGGCGTCTTTTCGCTGCTGGTGCTGACGCCGGTCATCGCCTTCTACCTGCTGGTCGACTGGGACCGCATGGTCGCGACCGTCGACAGCTGGCTGCCGCTCGACCATCGCGACACCATTCGCGGCCTTCTGCGCGAGATGGACATGGCGATCGCCGGCTTCCTGCGCGGGCAGGCGCTGGTCTGCGTGCTGCTTGGAAGCTTCTACGCGATCGGCCTTAGCATTATCGGCGTCAATTTCGGCGCGCTGATCGGCATCATCTCGGGCTTCCTCTCCTTCATCCCCTATGTCGGCTCGCTGACGGGGCTCGTGCTCTCGGTCGGCGTCGCGACGGTGCAGTTCTGGCCGGACTGGACCTGGCCGCTGGCGACGCTCGGCGTTTTCCTGGCCGGTCAGTTCCTGGAGGGAAACATCTTCCAGCCGAAATTCGTCGGCGATTCCATCGGCGTGCACCCGGTCTGGCTGATGTTCGCGCTGCTCGCCTTCGGCTCGCTGTTCGGCTTCGTCGGCCTGCTGCTGGCGGTGCCGCTTTCGGCGGTGATCGGGGTACTCTGCCGCTTCGCGCTCCGCCAATATCTCGGCAGCAACCTCTATCGCGGCGTGCATCCGCAGCCGAAAAAGATCGACGTGACGATCGATATCGAGCGCTGAGTTGTCGATGTCCGAGTTGCCCCCGCGTCCGCGTCAGCTTGCCTTCGACCTCCCTGTCGACAGTCGCCATGGCGTCGAGGACTTCCTGGTGGGCGCCTCCAACGAGGCGGCCTATGGCCTGATCGAGCGCTGGCCGGCCTGGCCCGAGGCGTGGCTGCGCCTCACCGGCCCGGAAGGTGCCGGCAAGACCCATCTTGCCGCGATCTGGGCCCGCGCCGCCCATGCCTGGACGGTTCCCGCCAGGGAGCTGAACGAGGCGCAGGTGCCGCACCTCGTTTCCGGCGGCGCGCTGGTGATCGAGGATTGCGATGGGGGCACGCTCGACGAGCACGCCCTGTTCCACCTGATGAATGCGATCAAGGCGCGGGGCGGCTTCCTGCTGCTGACGGCGCGAAGCGCGCCCGACCTCTGGGGCGTGAGCGTGCCGGACCTGCTGTCGCGCCTCCGGCTGGCCCCGGCCGCGACGATCGAGCCCCCGGATGACGGTTTGCTGCGGGCGCTGCTGGTCAAGCTCTTCATCGACCGCCAGCTCGTGGTCGATATTGCGGTGATCGACGCCCTCGCCATGCGGATGGAACGCTCCTTCGCCGCCGCGCGGCGGGTCGTCGACAGGCTCGACCGGCTGGCGCTCGAACGGGGCCGGCGTGTGACGCGCCCGCTGGTTCAGGAGGCGCTGGCGGAACTGTTTCCGGAGGAGCCGGGTTGAAGCCGGCTATATTCGCGCGGGCGATGCCTCAAATCATGTCGCTTGTCATCGAACCGTCACGCTAGGATGGCTTCAACGGCTGCATGAGCGGAAAGATGACCAATACCCGAGCGAAGAGCATGCCTCTCGAGACCGCGATCGACGAGCCGGAGAAGCTCTCCAGCGAGGCCGATCCGGCGCCGCTGCGTCAGCAGCCGGAGCGCTTCATGAACCGCGAGCTCTCCTGGCTCCAGTTCAACCGCCGCGTCATGGAAGAGGCTTCGAATCGCAGCCATCCGCTGCTGGAGCAATTGCGCTTCCTTTCGATTTCCGCGAACAATCTCGACGAATTCTTCATGGTTCGCGTCTCCGGCCTGCGCGAGCAACTCAAGGCCGGCGTGGTCACGCGCAGCCAGGACGGGCTGACGCCGGCCGGCCAGCTCGTCGCCATCGGCGAGGCCGTCGCGGCGCTTACCGCCGACCAGCAGGCACGCTGGGCCGAACTGCGCCACGACCTGCACGAGAATCGGATCCATATGCTGCAGCCGGGCGATATCGGCTCGCAGGACCGGATCTGGCTGGAGGACTACTTCCTCAATTACATTTTCCCGGTGCTGACGCCGCTGGCGATCGACCCGGCGCATCCCTTCCCCTTCATCCCCAATCTCGGCTTCACCATCGCGCTTGCGCTGGAGCGCAAGAGCGACGGTCGCCAGCTCGACGCGCTGATCCGCGTGCCCACCAAGATCGACCGCTTCATCGAATTGCCGGACCTGGCGCGCGAGGGGCTGCACCGCTTCATCGCGCTCGACGACGCCGTCTCGCTCTTCATCAGCAAGCTCTTCCCCGGTTACGAGGTGAAGGGCGCCGGTTCCTTCCGCATCATCCGCGATTCCGATCTCGACATCGAGGAAGAGGCGGAAGACCTCGTCCGCGTCTTCGAGACCATGCTCAAACAGCGTCGCCTCGGTGTCGTCATCCGGCTCGAGCTCTCGACCGGCATGCCGGATCATCTGCGACGGATGATAGTGCGCGAGCTCAGGGTCGATAGCGACGAGGTCGTCGAGATCAACGGCATGATTGGCCTGACCGAACTCTCGCAACTCGTCGGCGTCGACCGGCCGGACCTGAAGTTCAAACCCTACAATGCCCGTTTCCCCGAGCGCATCCGCGAGCATGGCGGCGATTGCTTCGCAGCGATCCGCCAGAAGGACCTGCTCGTCCATCACCCCTACGAGAGCTTCGACGTCGTCGTGCAGTTCCTGCAGCAGGCGGCGCGCGACCCCAATGTCGTCGCGATCAAGCAGACGCTCTATCGCACATCGGCGAACTCTCCGATCGTCAAGGCGCTGACGGAAGCTGCCGAGGCCGGCAAGTCGGTCACCGCGCTGGTCGAACTCAAGGCCCGCTTCGACGAGGAAGCGAATATCCGCTGGGCCAAGGAGATGGAGCGCGCTGGCGTTCAGGTCGTCTATGGCTTCATCGAGCTCAAGACCCACGCCAAGCTCTCGCTGGTGGTGCGCCGCGAGGCCGGCCAGCTCGTTACCTATTGCCATATCGCGACCGGCAACTACCACCCGATCACGGCGCGCATCTACACCGACGTCTCGTTCTTCACCGCCGACCCCGTGCTGTCGCAGGACGTTGCCCGCATCTTCAACTTCATCACCGGCTATGCCGAGCCCGCCGGGCTGGAGCGCATGGCCGTCTCGCCGACCAGCCTCAAGCAGCGCCTGCTTGACGACATCGCCGAGGAGGTCGCCCATGTGAAGGCCGGCCGCAAGGGCGCGATCTGGGGCAAGTGCAATTCGCTGGTTGATCCCGAGATCATCGACGCGCTCTATGATGCCGGCCAGGCCGGCGTCGAGATCGATTTCGTCGTGCGCGGCATCTGTTGCCTGCGGCCCGGCGTGCCCGGCCTCTCGGAGAATATCCGGGTCAAGTCGATCATCGGCCGCTTCCTCGAGCACACGCGGGTCTATGCTTTCGGCGCCGGCCATGGCATGCCGTCGCCCAAGGCCAAGGTCTATATCTCCTCGGCCGATCTGATGCCGCGCAATCTTGATCGCCGCGTCGAGGCGCTGACCCCGATCCTGAACCCGACTGTGCATCAGCAGTTGCTGGATCAGATCATGCTGGCCAACCTGCTCGACAACGAGCAGAGCTGGACGATATTGCCCGATGGCGGCTCGCGCCGCATTGTCCCCGCGCCGAACGAAGAGCCGTTCAATGCGCATAAGTACTTCATGACAAACCCGAGTCTGTCCGGACGTGGAAAATCGCTCTCCAATTCTAGCCCCCGTTCCCTCTCGCGCCGAGGGGGCCGCAAGGCCTGAGCTCAGGCATGCGCCGGGGCGGCTTGCGTTGTCCCACACCATCGCCATCGTCGATATCGGCTCGAACTCGGTCCGCCTCGTCGTCTACGAGATGCTGGCCCGCGCCCCGGCGCAGGTCTTCAACGAGAAAGAGATGGCGGGTCTCGGTCGCCAGGTCGCCACGACCGGGCGTCTCGCCGATGACGCCGTCGCCAAGGCCATCAACGCGCTGGTGCGCTTCCGCATCCTCTGCGAAGCGATGCATGTCGGCGAGATCCGCGTCATTGCGACAGCAGCGGCGCGCTATGCCAGCAACGGGCCTGAGTTCATCGCCCGCGCCGAGGAGGCGATCGGCCAGCCGATCGAACTGATTTCGGGCGGGCGCGAGGCCGTGCTCTCCGGCCTCGGCGTGATCTCGGGTTTCGACAATCCGGACGGCGTGGTCGGCGATCTCGGCGGCGGCAGCCTGGAGCTGATCTCGGTCAAGGACGGCGCGGTGGGGCCGGGCGCCAGCGTCCCTCTCGGCGGCCTAGCCCTGCTCGACCGCTCGAAGGGTTCGCTCCGAGCGGCCGAGAAGATCGTCAAGGACGAGCTCGACAAGCTCCCCCAGCTCGCCGCGATGAAGGGCCGCGATTTCTACGCGGTCGGCGGCACCTGGCGCGCGCTCGCAACGCTCCATCAGCATCGCGCGGCCTATCCGCTCAACGTGATGCATGGCTATTCCGTGCCGACCCGCGACGTCGCCGATTTCGTCAGGTTGGTCGAGCGGGCCGATGTCTCGGTGCTCGATGCGATCGATGCCGTGTCCTCCGCCCGCCGGCCGCTGCTGGCCTATGGCGCGCTGGTGCTGGACGAACTGATCAAGCGCGGCAAGCCGCGCGAAATCATCATCTCGGCGCAGGGCGTGCGCGAGGGGCTGCTGCACGAACAGCTTTCGCCGGAGGAGCAGAGCGCCGACCCGCTGATGCAGGCCGCGCGCGACTACAACCTGCTGCGTGCCCGCGACCCACGCCATGCGGCCGAGCTGATCTCCTGGACACGCGGTATCCTCGAAACCGCGGGCCTGCCGCAGGACGAGCCCTCCGGCCGGATGATCGAGACCGTCTGCCTGCTCTCCGATATCGGCTGGCGCGCCCATCCCGACTATCGCGGCGAGCAGAGCATGAACGTCATCGCCCATGCCTATTTCACCGGCCTCGACCATGTCGGGCGCGCCTTCCTGGCATTGACGATCTTCCACCGTTACGCGGGGATGAAGGCGAGCTCGCCGGCCGCGGCCGGCCTCAAGACGCTGCTGCCGCCGGCGATCCTGGCGCGGGCGATGCTGATCGCCGCGATCTTCCGCGTCGCCTATCTGCTCTCGGCTGGCATGTCCGGCATCCTGCCGCGCATTCCGGCTGCTTGCGTCGACAACCGCCTGCTCCTGCGCTTCCCCAACGACCTGTCGGCGCTGGCGAGCGAGCGCGTCGAGGGGCGGCTCAAGCAGCTCGCGAAGCTGCTTAACCGCGATTTCGAGATCGGCAGGCTCTGAAAAGACCTCCGTTGCTCGCCTGAGGCGTCATGCTCAGGCTTGACCCGAGCATCTCTCGTCGGAAGGGGCTCCAGCCGTCATTGCGAGGAGCGAAGCGACGGAGCAATCCAGGGGGACTGGGTTGAACGTTCAGCCCGGTCCCCCTGGATTGTTTCGCTACGCTCGCAATGACGTCGAAGGTTCCGCTGCCTTCTCGCCCTATTCTCGGGTCGAAGCTGCGCTCCGCCCGAGAATGACGGCGAGGAGAATTGCGCTCACCCCACCGCGCGCAGCCGCGCGAAACCGGCGTCGAGATCGACCTTGAGGTCTTCGATATCCTCCAGTCCGATATGGATCCGGATCGTCGGCCCCTTGAAGTCCGGCGTCGTCGCGGTGCGGTAGTCCTTGCAGTCGAACGGCAGCACCAGGCTCTCGTAGCCGCCCCAGGAAGCGCCGATCCCGAACAGCGTCAGCCCGTCTAGCATCGCGCCGACGGCCTTCATCGACACTGGCTTGAGCTCGAAGGTGAAAAGCGAGGAGGCGCCTGTGAAATCGCGCTTCCAGATTTCGTGACCCGGCGCGCCGGGCAGGGCGGGGTGGAGGACTCGGGCGACCTCGGGACGCGCCTGCAGCCATTCCGCTATGGCGAGGCCGGCGGGCATCTGCTCTTTCAGGCGGATCGCCATCGTGCGCATGCCGCGCAGCGTCAGGAACGCGTCTTCCGGGGCGACGATGAGGCCGAGCTGGCCCCAGGCGGCGCGCAGCTTCTTGTAGAGCTCCGGCGTCCGGGCGGAGACGGTGCCGATCAGCACGTCCGAATGGGCGGCATAATACTTGGTACCGGCCTGCACCGAGAGATCGACGCCGAAGGTGTGGGCATCGAAGAACAGCGGCGTCGCCCACGTATTGTCCATCGCGACCGGGATGCCGCGCTCGCGCGCAACTGCCACGATCGCCGGAATGTCCTGCATCTCGAAGGTCTGGGAGCCAGGCGCCTCGGTCCAGATCGCCTTCGTGTTCGGCTTGAACAGCTTGGCGATGTCGCCGCCGACCAGCGGATCGTAATAGGTCGTCTCGACACCCATTCGCTTCAGGAAGGTGTCGCAGAAGATTCGCGTCGGCCGATAGACGCTGTCCGTCACCAGGACATGGTCGCCGGCCGAAAGCAGGGTCAGGAAGGCGAGGGTGCAGGCCATCAGCCCCGACGGCGTCACGACGACGCCCGCGCCGCCCTCGATCGTGTTGGCGGCGGCGATCAGCGCGTCGATCGTCGGGTTGCCGTCCGTGCCGTAGGTGTAGCGTGCCTTGCGCACGAGGAAGTCTTCAGTGTTCGGATAGACCACCGTCGAGCCTCGTACGATAGGCGCATTGACAAAGCCGTAGCTGTCGGCGGGGTCCCGACCGGCCAGGACAAGGCGCGTGCGCTCGCCGAGGCGCGCAAATTCAGGCGAAGTCAGCTTTTTCATGGAACGGCACGGCCAGAAAATGGGGAAATCATGGTCAGGCTTGACCACTCCCCACAAACTCGCATGTGATGTATGCAGGGAACAAGGGGCGGCTCATGCGTATGGCGGTTGCTTGACGCTCATGAATCGCTCTGGCAATCGACTCGAGGATATGGCGACGCCGCGCGAAAGCGGGACGAACCGAGCGGTGAAAATGCCGCCGGCGGCGGGACCAGAGATATCTTCCGGCGTCAGCCGGATCAGGGGTTCCAACGGGAGAGTACCGATGAAAAAGTTTGTTGCAGCCGCCCTTGCGGCCGGGATCGGCATGGCGCTGTCCGCGACCGGGGCCTCGGCCCAGGCCACGCTGGCGCAGGTCAAGCAGCGCGGCATCCTGAATTGCGGCTCGAATACCGGCCTCGCCGGCTTCGGCGTGCCGGATGCGCAGGGTAACTGGAAGGGGCTCGACGTCGATCTCTGCCGCGCCATCTCGGCGACGATCTTCAACGATCCCAACAAGGTGAAGTTCATCCCGCTCTCGGCCAAGGATCGCTTCACCGCGCTCCAGTCGGGCGAAGTCGACGTGCTCGTGCGCAACTCGACCTGGACGATGACGCGCGACGCCTCGCTCGGCCTGCTCTTCACCGGCGTGAACTATTATGACGGCCAGGGCTTCCTCGTCCGCAAGAAGCTCGGCGTGAACTCGGCGCTGCAGCTCAACGGCGCCTCGGTCTGCACCCAGCAGGGCACCACGACCGAGCTGAACCTCGCCGACTACTTCCGCGCCAACAACCTGAAATACGAAGTCGTCGCCTTCGCGAGCTCGGACGAGACGATCAAGGCCTATGACGCCGGCCGCTGCGATGCCTTCACCACCGACGCCTCGGGCCTCTATGCCGAGCGCCTGAAGCTGACGAACCCCGACGAGCATCTCGTTCTGCCCGAGATCATCTCGAAGGAGCCGCTCGGCCCGTCCGTGCGCAACAACGACCCGCAATGGTTCAACCTGGTCAAGTGGGTCCACTTCGCCATGCTGAATGCCGAGGAACTCGGCGTCACCCAGGCGAATGTCGAGCAGCAGCTCAAGTCCGACAACCCGGAGATCAAGCGTCTGCTCGGCACCGAAGGCAAGTTCGGCGAGCAGGTCGGCCTGACGCCGGATTGGGTGGTCCGCATCGTCAAGCATGTCGGCAACTACGGCGAATCCTTCGAGCGCAACGTCGGTCAGGGCTCGCTGCTCAAGATCGCCCGCGGCCAGAACGGTCTCTGGACCAAGGGCGGCCTGCAATACGCCCCGCCGGTTCGCTGAGAGGCTCGCGGGGCGCCGGCTTGACCGGCGCCCCGTTTCATATCCGCGTACTGAGACGGCCTTCGCCGGTGGTGCGCGCGATGTGAGTGTCCGGTTGCCGTATGGTGTTGCTGCTGTCCTCCAGGGCTCGTTCTGTAATTTTGAAGGCAAGGATGCCTCTCCTCGTCGCGATGGCATGTGCCGCCATGTTAGCCCTCGCGCTCCATGAAGGGCGGGCTGCGCCGGCAGGGGGCTTGCTGGAAAAGGTCAGGCAGCGTGGCGCCGTGGTTTGCGGCGTGGCTCCTTCGCTGGCCGGTTTCTCCATTCCCGACAAGCAGGGACGCTGGACCGGCTTCGATGTCGATCTCTGCCGGGCGGTCGCGGCCGCGATCTTCGACGATCCCGAGAAGGTGACATTCGTCCCGCTCCTGTCGAAGGATCGCTTCACTGCGCTTCAAACCGGCGAGGTCGATCTGCTGTCGCGGACCTCGACCTGGTCGATGGTGCGCGACACCGCGCTCGGCCTCAACTTCACCGGTATCAATTTCTACGGCGGCGAAGGCTTCATGGTGCGCCGCATGCTCGGCCTCAGCTCGGCCCTGCAGCTTGCCGGAGCCTCGGTCTGCGCCGAGCAGGGCACGACGACCGAACTCAATGTCGCCGATTTCTTCCGCAGCCACGGCCTGAAATACGAGATCGTCGCCTTCAAGGGCAGCCAGGAAACCCTCGACGCCTATGCCAGCGGCCGCTGCGACGCCTATGCCTATGACCGGGCCGGCCTCGCGATCCAGCGCATGGGGCTGGCGGCGCCGCTGGAGCACGTCATCCTGCCCGAGACGATCTCGAAGGAGCCGCTCGGCCCGGCCGTCCGCCATGGCGACGACCAGTGGTTCGACCTGGTCAAGTGGACGCTGTTCGCCATGGTCGATGCCGAGGAGCTGGGCGTAGGCCAGGGCAATCTCGATTCCATGCGGGCCTCGGATCGGCCGGATGTCCGCCGACTGCTCGGCCTGGAGGGTGATTTCGGCGAGCCGCTCGGCCTGAATCGCGATTGGGCCTATCGCATTCTTCGCCATGTCGGCAATTATGGTGAATCTTTCGAGAGAAATCTCGGTCGGGACTCGCCTCTGAAGATCGAACGTGGCCAGAATGCGCTGTGGACTCGCGGCGGCCTGCAATACGCTCCGCCGATCCGCTGAGGGCGCCCGATGAGGGGCGGATCGAAAAATGAAACGGGGCCACAAAGCCCTGCACGGGACGAAGGAACAAGAACGAGGTTCGGGCGCCTTGGCCCGGGACTTGCTGACGAGCCGAGGGCGGGACGAACCCGCTCCGAACAGGGGAACGGTATGAAGATCGTGGCAGCGCCGGCGATTGCCGGTGCCGGATATCCGTCGCGGCGCATCGCGCGGACCGGGAACGGGGGCTGAGGGAAGGGCGCGCGGCCTGCCGGCTGGGCGCCGTTCGCGAAACCAGAAGAGTGGCACGGACAACAAGACGACCACGGCGCAACCGCACCGCCGCAGGATCGCCGGCCACGACAAGCGAAGCAAAAAAGGGCGTGACAGGTGTCGAGCATCCCCAGCGAACAGGTAACACCCGGCAAGGCGTCGTTATTCTACGACCCGAAGATCCGGGGCTATGTCTATCAGGCCGCCCTGGTGGCGATCGTCGTCTTCCTGATCTGGTCGGCGGCATCTAACGCGATCGAGAACCTGCGCGCGCAGAAGATCGCCTCGGGCTTCGGCTTCTGGCACAACGCGGCCGGCTTCGACATCAACCAGAAGCTGATCCCGTTCTCGGCCTCCGGCGGTTCGACCTATGGCGATGCGTTCCTCGTCGGCCTGCTGAACACGCTGCTGGTTGCCGGGCTGGGCATCATCTTCGCGACCTTCCTCGGCTTCTTCGTCGGCGTCGCCCGGCTGTCGAACAACTGGGTCATCTCGAAGCTCGCGATGATCTATGTCGAGGTCATCCGCAACATCCCGCTGCTGCTTCAGCTCTTCTTCTGGTACAACGCAGTGCTGAAGCCTCTGCCCAATCCGCGCGATTCCATCGCGCTCCCGGCTGGTGCCCTGCTCAACAATCGTGGCCTTTATCTTCCTGATCCGCAGCTGGGACCGGGCGGCAGCCTCATCGTTTGGGCGTTCCTGATCGGCATCGTCGCCACCTTCATCTTCCGCTCCTGGGCGCATAAGCAGCAGGCTGCGACCGGTCGGCAATATCCGATCGGCTGGGTCGCGGTCGGCCTGATCGTTCTCGTGCCCGCGCTGATCTATTTCGTGACGGGTCGGCCGGTCTCCTTCATCTACCCCGAGCGTGCCGGCTTCAACCTGCGCGGCGGCATCCAGATCTTCCCGGAATTCGTCGCGCTGCTGATCGGCCTGACCACCTACACGGCGGGCTTCATCGCCGAGGTCGTGCGCGCCGGCATCCTCGCGGTGTCGAAGGGCCAGACCGAGGCGGCCCATGCGCTCGGCCTGCGCAACGGGCCGACGCTGAAGCTCGTCGTCATCCCGCAGGCGATGCGCGTGATCATTCCGCCGCTGACCTCGAACTATCTCAACCTGACCAAGAATTCGTCGCTGGCGGTGGCGATCGGCTATCCCGATCTCGTCCAGGTCTTCACCGGCACGGTGCTGAACCAGACCGGCCAGGCGGTCGAGGTCGTGGCGATTACGATGGCGGTCTATCTGACGATCTCGCTGGTGACTTCGCTGTTCATGAACATCTACAACAAGCGCATGGCGCTGGTGGAACGGTGAGGGCCGCGCGATGACCGACGCAACAACCGAGAACGCGCCCTTCGCCTTCGTCCGCAAGGAGACGCTTCCGCAGGAGCCGGCGCCGCTTTCCGTCGCCGGCCCCCTGGCCTGGATCAGGACGAACCTGTTCTCCAGCCCGCTCAACGCCATCCTGACCCTGCTCTGCATCTGGCTGGTGATCGATTCGGTTCCCGGGCTGGTCCGTTTCTATTTCCTCGATGCGGTCTGGACCGGCACGAACCGCGACGCCTGCCTCGCGGACAAGGTCGGGCGCCCGGTCGGCGCCTGCTGGGCTTATATCGCGGATCGCACCCAGTACTTCATCTACGGCTCCTATCCGGTGTCCGAGCGCTGGCGCGTCAACATCGTCTTCGTGATGTTCGCGCTCGGCGTGGTCTGGCTGCTCTGGAACAAGGTGCCGCTGAAGAAGGTCGGCTTCTTCTTCTTCTTCGTCATCATGCCGGCCAGCGCCTTCATCCTGCTGCTCGGCGGCCCGCGCGCGGAGAGCTTCCTGCGCCTCCTCATCATCATCACCTTCGCGCTGGCGGTGCTGTATCTCGTGCTCTCCTTCGTGCCGGGGCTGATGAAGTTCTGGATCGGCGAGGGGCAGCTCGCGGTCGAGGAGGCGATGCCGGTCTGGCAGCGTTTCTACCGGCCTAAGCGCCTGATCCTGATCTCGCTCGTCGTCTTCGGTGTGCTGGCGATCCTCGCCGACAAGGTCGGGCTGCCGCGCGTCGATACCGGCCTCTGGGGCGGCATGACCGTCACCTTCCTGATCTCGGCGGTCGGCATCGTCTTCTCGCTGCCGCTCGGCGTGCTCCTGGCGCTCGGCCGCCGCTCCCGGCTGCCGGCGATTCAGCTGTTCTCGGTGATCTTCATCGAGTTCGTGCGCGGCGTGCCGCTGATCACGGTTCTGTTCATGGCCAACACCATGCTGCCGCTCTTCGTGCCGCAGGAATGGTCGCCGGACCGTTTGCTGCGTCCGCTGATCGGCGTCGCGCTCTTCGCCGCCGCCTATATGGCGGAGGTGGTGCGCGGCGGCCTGCAGGCGATGCCGAAGGGCCAGTACGAGGGCGCGATGTCGCTCGGACTCGGCTACTGGCAGATGATGCGCCTGATCATCCTGCCGCAGGCGCTGCGCATCGTGATCCCGGGCATCGTCAACACCTTCATCGGGCTGTTCAAGGATACGACGCTGGTCACCATCGTCGGCATCTTCGACTTCCTGCGCACCATCGAAGCGACGCTGATCGATCCGACCTGGGCGACGCCCACGACACGGTCGACAGGCTACGCTTTCGCCGCCATCTTCTATTTCCTGTGCTGCTGGGGAATGTCGCGCTATTCGATTGCGGTCGAGAAGCGCCTCGCCGCCGGCCAAAAACGTTGAGAGGGACGACAACCATGGCAATGGCAGAAACCAAGACGACCGGCTCCCGCCCCGCGGCGCTGAAGCAGACCTCGCTGAACACGGCGACGGCGGTCGAGATGATCGGCGTGAACAAGTGGTACGGCGAGTTCCACGTGCTGCGCGACATCAACCTGAAGGTCGGCCGCGGCGAGAAGCTCGTGA